>Ga0315339_1000013_pt1 | contig 567688 bp, 510 predicted proteins | sample ASW17metaG_FD_204514 | JGI IMG/M metagenome (GOLD analysis project Ga0315339, IMG submission 204514) | Ammonia-oxidizing marine archaeal communities from Pacific Ocean, United States - ASW #17 | ecosystem: Environmental > Aquatic > Marine > Oceanic | place: USA: California | collected 2016-12-05
CCCATTGGCGTTTCCTCCGAGGGCTTGAAGATCATGCTGTTGCCGGTAGCCAGGGCCGGGGCGGACTTCCAGCAGGCAATCTGCAGCGGGTAGTTCCACGCACCGATACCAGCGCACACGCCCAGCGGCTCACGACGGGTGTAATAGAAATCCCCGCCAAGGTCCTGCTGGTTGCCCTCTACCGAGGGCGCCAGCCCCGCAAAATACTCCAGGGTGTCTGCACCGGTTACCACGTCTACGACCTGGGCTTCCTGCCAGGGTTTGCCGGTGTCCTGAACTTCCAGGGCAGCCAGTTCGTCATTACGCTCCCGCAGCAACGCCACGGCACGCTGGAGAATACGGCCACGCTGGGCACCGGTCATCGCAGACCAGACCTTGAAGCCGTCCTGGGCGCTGTCTATCGCGGCCTTTTGGACAGCTTCATCGGCGATTTCCATTTCATAGATCACTTCGCCCGTGGCCGGATTCACAACCGGGAAGGTTTCACCGGAGGCATTGGCCATGGGCTGGCCGTTGATAAAGTTCTGATAACGGGGCAATTCAGTCATGGGGTTCAAACCTGATCGTGTGAATTCGTGGTGGATTCGAGTGCGTTCAACGCAAATCGTTTACACAGCGTTTCCGCCGCCGAGAAGCCTTCCTGGGGATCGGTGCTCAGGGCACTTCGCAGCCAGAAGCCGTCGATCATCGACGCCAGCTGGCGGGCGGCTTCGGTGGCGGCCTGTTTTGGCAAACGCTGGGCGAAGGAGTAACGCAGATTACTGTACAGCCTGGCGTTGTTGATCTGCTGCAGGCGCTGCAAACCCGGCTCGTGCATGGAGCGGGCCCAGAAGCTGAGCCAGGTCTTTGCCGCCAGATCGGTGCGCTGGAACTCGGAAAAATTGGCTTCGACGATGCACTGAAGGCGTTGTTCCGGCGACCCATCGGTGCGGGCCATCCGCTCCCGCAATTCCTTCCCCAACTGGTCCAGCAAATAACGCAACGCGGCTTCGATCAGCCCCTGCTTACCACCGAAATAGTGGCTGATGATGCCGGACGACATGCCGGCACGACGGCTGATGGAGATGATGGTGGTATTCTGCAGCCCCAGCTCGGCAATAGACGCCATGGTGGCATCAATCAGTTGCTGCTTTCGGGTGTCTTTCACGCCAACAATCGGCATCGCGCTTCCTGTCCGTTTTATTAATTGAACGTTCAATTAAAATAAAGTGTACAGAAAGTAATCGAACCATTCAACCTGGCCTATGTGCACGGAATAGACGTCCACAAAAAAGCCCGCTATCCAGAAGCTGGACAACGGGCGGAATTTGTAGCCAGTCTGTTTCGAGAAGCTCTCGACTTCGGACTGACTGCTACTCGACCAGCACCTGCCAGCCAACATTCGGCGTCGCGCTACCCGTTAATGCAACCGTTGTAATAGTCCCGTTTCGACCTGCAGCACTACCAACAATGTCTTCAAAGGTCAGAACCTTTTCGAAAGTAGCTAGCTCATCGACCTCTACAGGAGCTCCAGCAGGGCAAAATCCACCGCTCCCGTCGATCTCTCTGACTGTCCCGTTTAACACAATGGCATCCCCCGCCTGCATCACAAACGTCTGGTCTGCATAACTGCCGCTAAAGTAGAGAGTCGCAAGGTTCCCGACTTCAATGTAATTGCAGGCCGGTGCTTCCACTAACACGAAAGAAGAGTTATCGGTGAATTCTCTTGTGTTTACGACAACTCTACCTGGATAACGATCGCCGCCTCCCTGGGCATAAAATGTCCAATCCCATTCGTTGTCACTGCCAGCAGCATTCAACGATAAGAAAGTGTAGCGAAGAGTGACCACTGCATCGGGAACAAACGGATTGCTGCTCGCTGCCCTTTCCTGACCGTCATTACGATTGTCATCATCCGTATCGGGATCTGTCGGATCCGTTGGCTCAGGATTCAATCCGCCGCGATTCACCTCGTCACCATCGTTCACGCCATCAAGATCGGTATCAGCCAGCAATGGGTTGGTGTAAAACGTACTTGCGGTCGAGCGACCAGGGATAAGCAGGAGAAAACCCTCTTGCGTTTCTGCTTTATCCGACAAGCCATCCGAATCGCTGTCGGAAAGTAACGGATTGGTTCCCAGGCCCCCGGTCGAGCTCGGGAAATCCAGAACCGGATAGAGCTGCCCAAGCTCGGCATACTTTCTCAGGTCATTCACTTCCTCGTAGTCAGACAGTCCGTCACCATCAGTATCCTGATTATTGGGGTCGGTCCGCAGGTCCCGCTCAATCACATCCGGCAAGCCGTCGAAATCGGTATCGGGCAGCGACGGGCTCGAATTAACCTGACGGCCTATGGCTCCGTTCACGCTCACCACCCATCCCAGCGTGTCTTCTTCCCGATCTGAAAGACCATCGAGATCGGAATCGATGAAGTCAGAACCGTCAAACTCGGTCGGGTTCGACCCCAGCGCCAGCTCCAGGCCGTCTACAAAAGTATCCGCATCAGTATCCCGTCGCAACGGGTCACTGACCAGGCCCTCAATAGCAGGGCGAACTCTGTCATCACCTTTGGTGACACTATCAATCAACTGATTGTTTCCCGGAAGAATAACAACACTTTCCGGATAGACAGGGTTGCCTGAAAACACGCGCTGAATATCGTCACCATTCTTTAACGAATCGGCAATTCCGTTGCCACCATCCACGATCGCCAGTCCAGCATCAAAGCCCTCAAGCTCGATGAAGTCCGAAATGGCATCCCGGTCGGTATCCCGCTGAGTCGGGTCCGTCGCCGGCGGGATGCTGTTGATCGATTCGTAAAGATCGTCGCCCGCCAGGCTGGTTGTCAGAATGTTATCCGTACCAGGACCAACCACCGCCGTACCATACGCCACGATGGCCCCCACCGGCACCAACTGCTCATCGGTATCGCTCGCCTGGCTCTCTGCTACACCATTTCTGCCGGCAATAATGCCAATGGCCTGATCTATGACCACAGGGTCTCGTTGTAAAAATGCACACAAAGCGTCCGTTCGGGAGTCATTCGCCTCGCAGTAACGACGCAAGTCCTGCTCAACGGGGTCGAGCAACCCGTCGCCATCGGTATCCCGAAAGCGCGGTGATGAGAAGGTTTGCCTCAGGTTGCCGCCGTCCACTGCAACCTTCCAGCCCACATTGATTTCTGCGAAATCTCCCAGGCCATCCCGGTCGGTATCCCTGGAATCCGGAATGCCGTCGCAGAAAGGCTCCGGCAGCGGGCACCCTCCGGCCACATCCGGATCAAAACCTTCCCCAAAGGAACCGTTGACGTAGTTGTCCGTTCCGCTGTCCGTGGATCCTGACAGGAACTCGTTGCGGGCAAACAGACCATCCCCGTCCAAGTCTTGCAGAAACGCCAGAAACAGGTCGTTGCCCGCTTCCACCAGAATTTCATTGAAATCCGCTGCAGGCGGTAGGCTTTCAGCCGTCAGTACGACCCAGCCCCGGTTCAAGTCACCATTGCGCATAGTGTTAATGCGCACCAGTTGTTCCGGTCCGCTACAGGCATTGACCGGTTCCACAACCGGAACCAGGCACCGAACGTCTGAGTCGCCTGCCTCGCACCCACAGTCTGCAGCGACCCGACACACGTCACCCGCTTTGTTGGAGCTAACTGCACAAGTGCGACTGGTCTCATAGCCACTCACAAACTCAACTTGATCGTCGCCGAAGCGCCCCGTGTCCAATCTGCCGTTGGCTCCTGGACCGATCACCAGCGTTCCGATACTTAAACCGGTGGTATCTCGGGGCACAATCTGGACATCGTCCCCCTGAGCCAGACTGTCGGCGCGTTTGTTCAAACCTGCAACAATGCCGCTGGCGACATCAGGGTTGAGGATTAAATCATCGCCTGCAGGTCGGCTGTCCAACCACCCATTCGGACCAACAGTAACCACCGCCTCTCCATTAAACTGGGTGACGATGTCGTCGCCGCCCACCGATGTCGGGTTATCGGTGTCAAGAAGACCATTAACACCGGAAACGATTCGGTCAAGCGTGGTGTCGTGCCGCGGAACGTCCATGATAGCCTCCAGCACATAACCAATCGGCAAACCGATCGCGTCGCCATTTGGGGCATAACCTCCCAGATACCCGCCACCGGAGACCCCGCCATCGTCCAACACACCGCTGGTTGCGACCAGATAATCCGTTGCTGAATCTGCATCGCCAAAATCCAGCGCGATACGGGCGGTGCGGTCGCGGGCCACTTGGTTGATAAAGGTATAGGTGCGGCCCAGTTCATCGGTCACCCGGTAATTGGCCACTCGAAAGACCAAGCCGTCCGGCTTGCGCATTATGTCCTCAACTAGGTTCGGGAACACTTCACGGCTGGCGAACAAAAATGGTCCGCGCTCGGTACTGAACGCCCCCAGGCTAACACTCAGTGGCGTCCCTGAAATTAGCTCTGAGTTCGACACCAGCGTAGCGACCGGCAGGAAGTTGGTCCTACTACCGACTTGTTGCAACACCGTAATTTCAATATCGCTCACGTTAAAAGGAACGTTGCCAAGATTGAGAATCGACAGATCAACATCAATCCGGGCCCCGACAACTTCCCTCGCTACCGTATTGGTAGTGGACAGCTCTGCCCCCTTGACCAGGGAGTTCTCGTAAACTTCCTGGCTTTCCTGCGCCGACTCGTCGTCCGTGGCCACCGTGCTGGACGCACTGTAACCGCCAGTAACCGTCAGCTCAGCGCCACCACTTAAGTTATTGCTACTCCCGCCGAAGAAATTGCCACTTCCAAGTCCCGCCCGAAGTGACGCCTCGACGCCCCACTCCGTGGTATCACTGCTTGAACTTGTAAACGAAGTGCTCTCGCTGGTCGCCAGCGTCGAATTGGAGCTTGACTCCTGGGAGATCACTTCGCCGGTCTCGTCCGTGTAGCTGTAGCGCTCGTCAATCTGCAGTCGAACATTCCCCACATCAATGCGCAGTTTGGGCAGGTCCGCAAGCAGTGGGTTCCGGTTCAACTCAAACAGTTCGGTATAGTCAGAGAGTTGGTCGCCGTCGGTATCAGCAAGCAGTGGCGATGTCTTCAAGTCGAAGTGTTCGAAGCCATCCTGCAAGCCATCGTTGTCAGAGTCCTGCGCAAACGGGTTGCTGAAAATAGTGTTGAGTTCGAGGTTATCATCGAGGCCGTCGCCATCGGTGTCGGTGGCGCGGGGGTTCATGCCGTACTGCAGTTCCGCGCCATCACTGACACCGTCGCCATCGGTGTCGGCCACGTCCGGGTCACTGGTGACCTGGCGTTCTACGATGTCGCCGTTGGCCATCTCAATGATTACGGTATAACCGCTCTGTTCTTCGTTGTCGTAGAGGCCATCGCCGTCGGTATCAACCAGCGTACCGGCGTCCGGCCCCGTGCCGGCGAAGGTGGTGCTGTTGGCGACAATCACATCGAGGGTGCCATTAGCGACACTGAACGACTGGCCGTTAATATCCCGGACGTTGCCCACGGTCACCCGATAGGTCAGCGAATTCTGGGAACGGGTGGTCAGCACAACGGCACTGCGATCAGCGCCGGAGAATTCAGCAGAGACAACCGTCAGGCCACTGGCTTCAGGATTAACGTTTTCCTGGCCAATCGCATAGTTGGCCGGGTTGATGGCGCTTATTCCCATTGGCTTGTTGAAGTCAATCACCACACCAGTATTGCCAGACGAGCGCGCGCTGGTCACTGCAGGAGCCGTGGACGCTGCCGTATTGCGGGAAAGGCCTGAGAAATTCAGGTTACTGGCGGACGCAAGCAGTGGTAGAGCGCTCACCTTGCCAGAAACGCCGGTCAGCGTGACGGTGTAGGGCACATCGTCCTGCGGCCCGGTGGTCAGAATCACGCTATCACCGGAAGCGCCCATAGTGGCCGCCAGAATCTCCAGCGTTTCGCCCCCTGGCGTTTCAATCCGGTAGTTTTCCAGAAAGCCCGCATTGTCTGACACCGGCTCATTGAACAGCACCTCGACCACCGTATCGCTCAGGGAGGCGACGGACTCAATGATCGGCTCATTTGTGCCGTTGCCGGTGAACACCGTTGCCGGATCATCCACGCCCACCAGATCGAACTCCAGGGTGCCGTTGGGCACCAACTGGAGGTCTGACCGGGCGGGGGCAATCTCAAGAAGCACCGTTCTGCCATCTGCCGCCATGTTTGCCGCAACAACCGGCGCAGAGTTTCCGTTGGAGAGTACAACGTTGTAGTTTTTTATGTTTTCAGCCGCGTCTTCGGAGGCCGCCCGTTCAAACGTCACCTCAACATACCGCTGGCTGAGCGATTTGACGTCGCTGACCGGTGGAAGCTCCTCGGCATTCGGTTCAATCTGGCTTGCTGAATCTGTGTCATCATCGCTACTGCTGCCACCGCAGGCGCCGAGCAGGAGCACAAACGCCAGAACCGTCAGGCGGGACAGTTTCTTCCAGACTCCAGGGGATAAAACAGGGCCAGACCGGGCATACCCGGCCTGCATTGATCCGTTGCCGCTATTCACAGTGGGGGTGTTCATCATCGCTCCGAGTTCCGTTCAGCGTACGCTGGTATGGTTCGGAGCTGATGCAGCCATAATTACGGCAGACCAAGCTCAACAGACTGAACGATACCTTCGTGTTTATGGTTGTTGTTAACAATTTGTAACTAAACAAGTATCCGTAAGGAGCGCGAACGAATCATTAGCCATAAGCGCTAATTTCAACGGAATAGGGGTATTTGCCAGCGTATTTGCTACACTTCTGCTCAGTTTCGATGGCCCAGATCAGGCGATTGCTATGAAGATACTCGTCGTGGACGACCACCAGCTCTTTATCGACGGCATCTGGCACGTTCTCCAGAAAATTCATCCCCAGCCTGATATCACCGAAGCAAGCCGTGCCGAGCAGGCCATTGCGCAACTCGAGTCTGACGAATCATTTGATCTGGTACTGATTGATCTTGTGATGCCGGGACTTAATGGCCTATCGATTATTCAGAGAATGCATGAGCAGGGGATCTGGTATCCCGTCGTCGTGGTATCCGGCGAGGAATGCGCCCGGACCATCAAGACGGCATTGGAAATGGGCATCCTCGGGTTTATTCCCAAGAGCTACAGCAGCCAGAAAATGCTGGCCGCGCTGGCCTGCGTACTGTCAGGTGACACCTACATTCCACCCGGCATCCAGAAACAGATCGATACCCTGAAACCAAGACGGACGCCGCTCGCCGGCAATATCACCAGACGCCAGCGCCAGGTTCTGGAACTGATGGCCAGGGGCTATTCCAATCGCCAGATTGCCACCGCGCTTTTCCTGACCGAACACACCGTCAAAGCCCATGTGGGCTCCCTGCTACTTGAGCTGAATGCGGTCAACCGCACCGATTGCGTTCATATCGCCAGAACACGGGATCTTATCGAACGCTGAACCGCAGGAGCCAGGCCGCTATGTCTGCACTGGACATTGAGGAACGCATTACGTTTGAGTCGCTCTCTCCGTATTTTCCAAGTCTGCGCAGGTGGTCGATCGTAACCGCGATCGTGCCACTCACGGTCGTGATCGTTCTATGGCCCCGCAATGAAGCAACGCTCTTGATTGGCTGGCTTTTGGCTGCAATGGCGGGCATTTACGCGAAATACCTGTTATCCCGGCACTACCAGTTACACGCCTCACGAGACAAGAGCGCCAGCAAGTGGCACGTGGGGCTGCTTCTGAGCACCGCCTTCATGGGTTCGCTTTGGGTAATTGCGACTTTTGCGTTTTTTGATGAACATTCTGCTCCTCACCAGGTGTTCATGATTACCGTTGCTGTGACGCTTGGCATCGGTTCCATTACCTCCGGTACGCACTGGCTGCCGCTATACTATGTGTACGGCGTCCCCATTCTGATCGCATTGATACTGAGATTGGCCTTCGTCGGCAGCCTGCCTTACCTTGCACTCGCGTGCCTTATGGTGCTGGCCTTGCTGACGGCGATAAACATCGCAAAGCAGCTCAACGCCACCGTTCGCTCGGAAATGCGATTGCACTATTCCAGCGCTGATCTCGCCCGTGAGCTGCAACACAAGACCAGAGAGGCACAGGAGGCTGTGTTCGCCAAATCGCGAATCCTCGCTACAGCAAGCCATGATCTGCGCCAGCCATTACACGCCATCTCGCTGTACATTGATGCACTAAGAGATACGCCAAAACACAACCGACAGGAAGGCAATCGGATTTTTCGACGCCTGGATACCTGTCTGGGCATACTGAGAAAACAGTTTGACGGCATTCTTGATATTTCGAGACTGGACGCCAACGCCGTGCAGCCGGAACCCTATCACTTTGACATTGCAGAGTGTCTCGAAGGATTAGAGCGCGAATACCGGGAGGAAGCCAGGAACAGGCACCTTAGCCTGCGTATGCATTCATCAAGAACCGTCGTTTATTCCGACCGCGCGCTGCTGGAGCGCATCCTGCGAAACCTGATAACAAACGCTCTGCGCTACACCAACACCGGTGGCGTACTCATTGCCTCCCGACGACGCAAAGACCACGTCCTCATCCAGGTGATCGACACCGGCTCAGGGATACCGCCGGATAAGCAGGAAACGGCGTTCATTGAGTTTCAGCAACTGGACAATGCAGGCCAGGAACAGGAAAAAGGACTCGGGTTCGGCCTGGCCATCGTACGCAGGTTGTGTGAATTGCTGGGCCTCCCGCTTTCACTACGATCCAGGGTGGGGTACGGATCCACATTCGAAATCCGCTGCCCTCTAGGAAGCGAGGCCCAGGCAGAGAATCATGTCAAGCACGATGCCAACCATCCCCACGCGCACGACAGGCAGAAACTCGTGCTTGTCATCGACGATGACCCTAGCGTTCTGGATGCCATGCACACACTGCTATCCCGCTGGGGTCTCACCGTGATTGTGGCTGAATCACTCGTTGATATGCTTCAAAAAATGCCCGAATCACAAACCGCTCCGGATCTCATCCTGACCGACCTGAGCCTGCTTAAAGGACCCGACGGCATTGGAATCATTAGCCAGTTGAGAGATCATTTTCGCACCAATATCCCCGGCGTGCTTATCAGCGGCACCACCGATCCGGATAAACTGAAGCAGGCCAGATCCAGTGGTTACCGGCTGGTGCAGAAGCCCATTAATCCCAGTGAGTTGCGCAGCCTTGTTCAACATCAGTTATACGCTCACAACTGACGTTTCGGGACGCCCATAAAAAAGCCCCGCTATCCGGAAACCGGACAACGGGGCGGAAAAACACGAACTGGTTAGGGGTCAGCCGTGTGTGAACCTGTTTTCACGCCGAATTTCAGGCGGAGCTTCAGGCCGCAGCTTCGTCACTCTCGCTCTCATCAACGGAGTTTCGAATCAGGAAGTCGAACGCGCTCAGGGCGGCCTTGGAGCCTTCACCCATAGAGATCACGATCTGCTTGTAGGGCACGGTGGTAGCGTCACCGGCCGCAAACACGCCCGGGATGGAGGTTTCGCCCCGGTCGTCGACAATGATCTCGCCATGCTGGCTCAGCTCGATGTCACCTTTCAGCCACTCGGTGTTCGGCACCAGGCCAATCTGGACGAACACACCTTCCAACGATACATGGTGGCTCTCTCCGGTTGTGCGGTCGGTATACTGAAGGCCGTTCACCTTGCCGTTTTCGCCGGTAATCTCAGTGGTCTGGCCCGAGGTAATGATTTCCACGTTCTTCAGGCTGCGCAGTTTCTTCTGCAGCACATCGTCTGCGCGCATGGCAGCGCCGAACTCAATCAGAGTCACGTGGCCAACAATACCCGCCAGATCGATGGCCGCTTCCACGCCGGAGTTACCGCCGCCGATCACCGCCACACGCTTGCCCTTGAACAAGGGGCCGTCGCAGTGCGGGCAATAGGCCACACCTTTATTGCGGTATTCCTCTTCGCCCGGAACACCCATCTGGCGCCAGCGAGCGCCGGTGGACAGAACCAGCGTGCGGCTCTTCAAAGAGGCGCCATTGGCCAGACGCACTTCGTGGTAGCCACCCTTACGGGCCGCCGGGATCAGTTTTTCAGCGCGCTGCAGGTTCATGATGTCTACATCATATTCCTTGACGTGCTGCTCCATGGCCGCCACCAGCTTGGGGCCCTCGGTGTAGGGCACAGAGATCAGGTTCTCGATGCCCATGGTGTCCGCCACCTGGCCACCGAAGCGTTCTGCGGCGATACCGGTAGAGATACCCTTGCGCGCCGCATAGATAGCGGCTGACGAACCCGCCGGGCCACCTCCAATGACCAGCACCTCGAACGGGTCTTTTTGCTGGAGCTTCTCAGCGTCACGAGCCTCTGCACCAGTGTCGACCTTCGCGATAATCTGCTCCAGAGTCATGCGGCCCTGGCCAAACGGCTTGCCATTGAGATAAACGCTGGGCACTGCCATGACTTCACGCTGCTCCACTTCATCCTGGAACAGGGCACCGTCGATCGCCGTATGCTTGATCCTTGGATTGAGGACGCTCATCAGGTTCAGCGCCTGGACCACGTCCGGACAGTTCTGGCACGACAGCGAGAAGTAGGTTTCAAACTCAAAGTCGCCGTCCAGGTCTTTGACCTGTTCAATCACTTCCTGGCTGGCCTTGGGCGGATGACCACCTACCTGCAACAACGCCAGAACAAGGGAGGTAAATTCATGGCCCATGGGGATGCCGGCGAATCGCACGCCGATGTCGCTGCCAACACGATTAATGGCAAATGACGGGCGACGTACTTGCTCTGACTCTTCCGTGCGCAGGCTGATCTTGTCAGACATGGGCTCGAGCTCGTCCAGCAACTGCTTCAGTTCCTGGGATTTTTCGCTGTCGTCATAAGCGGCAACCAGCTCGATCGGCTGCTGCAGCTTGTCCATGTAAGCGTTCAACTGTTCCTTGATACTGGCATCCAACATGCTCTCTTTTCCCCTCTGAATAGCGTAAAACTGAATGTGCGAACTCGGTTTGAGTCGTGAATCGAATATAGGAGAACGATACGGACTGGCCTTCCACAGCTCAAATTAATTGATCCAAAGTATTTGATAGGCCTTTGCTATTCGACTCGATAAATCAATTGGATAGAAACAAAAAAGGCCCGCAGAGCGGGCCTTTTACAGGTTTCACTGTTACCGAAACCTTAGATCTTGCCAACCAGGTCCAGTGACGGAGTCAGAGTCGCTTCGCCTTCTTTCCACTTGGCCGGGCAAACTTCGCCGGGGTTGTTACGAACGTACTGAGCCGCTTTTACCTTGCGCAGCAGGTCGTCAGCGTCACGGCCGATACCTTCGGCAGTGATTTCCATGGCCTGGATAACACCATCCGGGTCGATCAGGAAAGTAGCGCGGTCTGCCAGGCCCTGGCCTTCACGCATCACACCAAAGTTGTTGGTGATGGTGCCGGTCTGGTCGCCTACCATGAAGTAGTTGATCTTGCCGATAGTCTCGGAGCTGCTGTGCCACGCCTTGTGGGTAAAGTGCGTATCGGTGGATACGGAGAATACTTCCACACCCAGCTTCTGCAGCTCTTCATACTTGTCGGCAACGTCGCCCAGCTCGGTCGGGCATACGAAAGTGAAGTCGGCCGGGTAGAAGAAGAAGACAGACCACTTCCCTTTTACGTCGGCTTCAGAAATTTCAACGAACTCGCCGCCTTTAAAGGCGGTGGCGTTGAACGGTTTAATTTCGCTGTTAATCATACCCATAGTAGATATCTCCCGTTGGTTGAGTTTAGGCATTGGCTAACTTGAGTTGGCTAAAGTATTGATTTGATCAAAAACATTCAAATTGATTGTTTTTAGCCGTTCGATAGGAAACCGCTATTTTATTTTTGGAAAGGCTGCAGAGAAGGACTAATCCGTGTTATCGGGCTCGAAGGCGCCCTTATGAAAATCGATGGCAGTGTCCACTTCTTCCATGCCGCAGACCCTTGGTTCCGCCAACGTGCCACCGGCCAGTGCCCGAAGCACTGCGTGCACGCCATGAGACAATGATTCGGTATTGTAACCGCCCTCCAGCACCATGACCAGCCGGCCGTTACAGTGCTTGTCCGCAATTTCCTGCACAATGCCCGTCATGGCTGAGAAGCCTTCGTAGGACACATTGAGCGCCAGGTCGTACCAATGGGCATCAAAGCCGGCGGAAACCAGTACCAGGTCCGGTTTGAAGTAGTCTGCGGCGGGTACCAGTATCTCCCGCAGCGCTTTCAGGTAAGCGACATCGCCCGCGCCACCGGGCATGGGCACGTTAATGGTGGTGCCCTCGCCCAGGCCGGCGCCTACGTCGGTTAACGCGCCACTGCCTGGGTAAAATGGTGCGGCCCGGTGAATATCAAAAAACATGGTGTCCGGATCCGCCCAGAAGATGTCCTGGGTACCATTGCCATGGTGGGCGTCCCAGTCGACGATCAATACCCGTTCACAGCCTAGCTCCGCCTGCGCGTGTGCAGCCGCAACGGCAACATTATTGAAGAGGCAGAACCCCCTTGCGCGTACTGGCTCAGCATGGTGACCAGGCGGCCTGACCATTGCGAAGGCGCTGTTCGTTCGGCCCTCAACCACCGCTTCCACGGCTGCGATGGCCGTGCCTGCAGCCACTTCGGCAGCTTCAACACTGCCCGGTGAAACGGCTGTGGTATCCACATCCAGCCACGCACTTTCGTCCCGCAATGAGAATATGTCGTCCAAGAACGAAGTCGTATGAACCCGGCTCAACTGATCCGGCGTTGCCGCCTTACCAGGCTCGATCCGGACACCGGGAATGGGATCACGGGCGAGCAAGTCCATGATCGCGGTAATACGGCCTGGATGCTCGGGGTACTTCCACTGCACATTGAGGCCTGAAAGAATGGAACGTACCCGTTTGTCCAGGCGGCCGGGCAGGAAATCCATGTTGGTATCGGGGTGATGGGCCAATACCCGTTCATCGTAAAAGACCGTGACGTCCCGTTGTTGTGCCAAGGCGATGCTCTCCTCTGCCGGGCCTTAGCTCAAGCATAGTCTTCTCAGGGCAAATCACAACGTTGCTCACAACCGCCAACGCGTCGGATTCGAGTGTTTGAGCACTCCGGCATCGTCCCAGTCATTCCAGCCAGTAAAGGGAATTGGCGCGTCCTGTTCAATCCCCGACAACCGGTGCGCCCACTGGTCTTTCAGTGCCTCCAGATGGTCCCGGAACGCGCCTTCCTCCTGATAGCGGATGCCGCCACCCTGCACCCCATAGCTTATGTGCGGTGCCAGCACGTCATAGCCCACGTAATACAGTGAAGAATGAACCGGCCACAGCCATTCCACCATATTGCCGGCGCGGCCAAATGGCATGAACGCCTGCTCCGGCGAACCTGTGGTCACGGAACACATCGCCTGTTTACCGCGAAAATAGCCACGATCATAGCGCATGCTTCCCGAGTAAAGTCCGCCATAGACCAACACACGATCAAACCAGCCCTTCAATATGGCGGGTTGAGAATGCCACCATAGCGGAAACTGGAAAATCACCAGATCGGCCCAATTCAGCCTGGCTATCTCACGCTGCACGTCTTGAGGTAATGCATTGGCATCATAGTGAGCCCGCTGCTCCGTCAGCGGAGCAAAATAGCACTCATCCTGACGCTTGCCATACCACGACGAACGCTCCACCGGATCAAAACCTTCCCCATAGAGATCGTCTATTTCTACCTCGTGCCCCGCCAGATTCAGGGTTTCCGTAGCCACATCCACCAAACCCCCACTGAATGACCGCCTTTCCGGGTGGGCCAGTACAATCAGTACCTTCATGTCTGAATTCTCCTTCGTGTTTCGGTGAATTCAGACTAACCTGTCCGATTACGGACATGTATTCCAAATATCTGAGAATATTGTTTGCATAAAAGAACAAGGGGTGAAGCAATGGCAAGACGAGTCACGCTCCCCAGGCGCGTTTCACTCATCCGTTTTAGGAGGTGACCACAAGGGCACCTCCTCACGGCTGGGCGGCTCCCAGTCCTGCTGCATCACGTCACTCAGGGTGTCCTCCAGCTTCATGAACAGCTCACCATAACGGGGGCTAAAGCGGATACCCTCTTCGATTTCCTTCCAGGCGTCGAACAGTTCGTCCTCGTGGGACTTCTCATTATTGATAAATGCCCAGGTCATCTGCCGCGACCGCAATGGGTGAACGCCAAATGCGGTCAGTGCATGGCCACCCAGCTCCACCGCAGAATGGTAGGTTTCGCTCACGACGTCGTCAGCGCCGGCCTGGCGCAACTGATAGCCATGGCCCCGATCGAACGCCCGTGCCAGTACCCAGACGCCGGGGTAGTGTTGTTTGACATGGTGCACCAGGGCCACGGCTCTATCCCGGTCGTCAATCGCAACCACGAGCAAGCGCGCGTGGGCGATGCCCGCCGTTTCCAGTAACCCCGTATGGCTGGCGTCACCGAAATAGCTTTTGATGTTGATACGTCGCAGGTTTTCGATCTGATCCAGGGCCAGATCCAGCGCGACAATGGGAATCTTGTTGGCGCGCAACAACCGGCACACAATCTGGCCAAATCGTCCAACCCCGGCCACGATCACTGGCGCCTGCTCCTCGATCACATCGGCTTCCCGCTGCTCATTGCGGGCTTCACGATACCGCGGCAAGATCAACCGGTCGTAGGCAATAAACAACAGCGGCGTCAGGAACATGGACAGCGCCACCACCAATCCCAGAAGCTGGGCGATGTCCGCGGGGATCACACTGTTCTGCATGCTGTAGGTCAGCAGCACGAAGCCGAATTCGCCGGCCTGGGCCAGCCCGAGGGTGAACAGCCAGCCATCACGGCCCCGCAGCCCGAATAACAAGGCCAGGAGCAGCAGAATTGCTGCCTTGACCAGGATAACCGCCAGCGCCAATGTGATTACTGTGCCCCATTGCGCCGCCAGCACCTCAAAGTTGATACCGGCACCCACCGTGATGAAAAACAATCCGAGCAGTAGCCCTTTGAAGGGCTCAATGTTGGCCACGAGTTCGTGACGGAACTCGCTGTTGGCCAGCACCACACCGGCGAGGAAGGCCCCGAGCGCCGGCGACAGATTGACGATGCTCATCAGCGCGGCGATACCGATCACCAGCATTAACGCGGTGGCCGTAAAAACCTCCCGCATACCGGACTGAACCACGTAACGAAACAGGGGCCGGCTCAGGTAATGACCGCCGACGATCACCGTAGTCACAGAGCCGATCACCACCAGGGCGTGAGCCCAGCCCGGCAGATGCGCCACCAGGCTGAAACCGCCCTGGTGCCCGGGGTCCGTCGCCCCAACGCCCGCCAGTTCGGATATCGCCAGCAGGGGAATCACCGCCAGCATGGGAATGACCGCAATATCCTGGAACAACAGCACCGAGAAAGCGCCCCGGCCCCCCTCGGTTTTGCTAAGTCCTTTCTCGTTCAGGGTCTGCAGCACAATGGCGGTGGAAGACAACGAGAAGATAAGGCCAACGGCGACGGTGGTCTGCCATTGCAGCCCCATCCACCAGGCAATCGCCATTCCGGCAGCGGAGGTGAGCACCACTTGCAGGCCGCCCAGGCCCAGCAAACGAATCCGCATGGCCCAGAGGGATTTCGGGTCCAGCTCCATGCCCACCAGAAACAGCATCATGACCACACCAAACTCGGCAAAATGCTGAATGGTTGCGGTTTCCTGGCCCACCAGCCCCGTCACCGGCCCGATGACGACACCGGCCACCAGATACCCCAATACCGACCCCAAACCCAGGCGCTTCGCCAATGGCACCGCGACAACAGCGGCGGTCAGATAGATAAACGCCTGGATAAAGTATTCGGTCATTACGGCCCCATCAGGTCAGCGAAGGATAAACACCTTGATACTAGCTGGATTCCTCCGTGTTGCCATCCACCGGAACCGCAAACCGCTGGGACGCAGGACTGTTAATTACGCCTCCACTGCTGTTCAAGCAACGCACGCTCCTGGTTCGGCCCAATGGGGGGCGTGGCCATCATCCGGTCCAATTCCTCGTCAAGCACACTGCCACCGCTCGCTGTCTGGTATACATCAGGTGCCAGGGAAGGCTCTGCTTCGGCAGTGGCCACCTGTTCCCAGGAACCCTCGCCAGTGCGACAGGCAATTTGCTCCGACGCGGACGTTTGCGTCTCCAGGCGGAACTGACGGCACCATTGGCCGGCCTGGCTCTGGAACGTCAGTCTCGGAGTCAGGCTTGCCTGGTCATTAACCTGGTAAACTTCGCCACTGGGCTGGCTATCCAGAACGTTCGCCACCGCGGGCGACATCGGATCGCCGTCCGTTGCTACCGTCAGCCATTGCGTCAGCGCCACCCCCGCGATGATAGCGGCGGCGATCGCTTTACCCGTGTGGCCGGGCAGCCTGCGCCACCACGGAAAAGTGACCACATTGTCCTGCGCGGGCGCAGCACTCCGGGAGGCCTTTTCCTCCAGCATTCGGGTAATTGATGCCGGCATGGGACGGTCATCGATCGAGCCGTAATGCGCCTGTAGTTCGGCATCCACGGACGCCATCTCGGCCAGTCGATCTGCCAGCGTTGGATCCTTCTCAATCTGGTCCCGAACCGCTTCCATCTCCGCGTCGGTCAGTTCGTTATCGAGGAAAGCCGACAGGGTTTCATCAGTCATCTTCATGAATTGGTCCTCATGGTTACAGGCGCCAGGGCCTCGCTTAATGCCGCCCTGGCTCGGGCCAGCCGGCTCATCACCGTACCCTTGGGCACTTCCAGAATCTCAGCCACGATTTTGTAGGGCATGCCCTGGATTGCCACCAGGGAGATAATCTGCCGTTGGTCCTGTGGCAGTCTTGCCATCGCAGCGTCCACTCGGTGCCATTCGATCTCTTTGGTGGTCTGGTGTTCGCCATTGATCACCTGGCCATCCGTCAACTCCGGATGTTCCGCGGCATCCCGCCGAACCTTACGCGCGCGACACTCGTCTATCCAGACGTTACGGCAAACCCGGAATGCCCACTTGGTAAGATCGGCGTCGTCCGGCATGTCCCGGGTCAACAAACGCTCCACCGTATTCTGTAGCAGGTCGTCGGCGTCTGACAGGGAGCCGGTCAACGAGTAGGCGAATCGTCGGAGCCTTGGTAATAGTTCGGTGATTTCCTCTTCCATAGCCTTCCATTTCCAAAGGTGTTATCGGTAAAACGGTCGTGAAACCGATTTATTCCATGAACGAAGGAATTTTTTTTCCGCCGGGCCGTTGTATCGTATGACACACATCTTTAATCGGACGGGCACGATGAAACCTTTTCTCTTGAGACACTTGTTCCCTGCAATCGCTCTTTGCACGCTTTCCGCACCGGCCTTGTCCATCGGTGTCGGTGACGTAACCAGCGGCCAGATAGATCCGATAACCCGCCAGGTTGAACAGAAGACACAGCGCATGGTGGAGCAGGCCATGGACCGTCGCCTTGAGAAGCAGATCAACACACAGGCCACAGAGCTCATGGAACAGCTCGAAGCGTTACCGTCAGTCCTTCCCATTCTCACGCGTCAAGGACAGAAAGCGTTCAATGATATCCAACTGGACGACGGTTTCCGTGCCGTGGAAGGTCAGTGGCTGGTGACCGGTACCGCTGCGGAACTCGCCCGCCTTGACCAGCCGGGGATCACAGTTCTCGAACGCCGAGAGCTGACCGGCCTGGGTATGACCGTGGTGCGGTTCCGGGTCACTGCCGAGCTGGATTCCCATAATGCCCTACAGGACGCCCTACCAGAACTCGCGGATCGGCTGGACCGCAACCATATCTATGCTCCGCAAACGGGTGCGAAAGAGCCCCTGTCAGAGACCAAAGTGCCACAGTGGCGTAGCCTCTGCACCGCCCCGGTTCGCGTTGGAATGGTGGATACGTCCATTGCCACAGACCATCGGGTATTTGAAAATGCACAGGTTGTGCAGGAGCGTTTTCTGGCATTGGCGGAAGTGGACGGAACACTGACTGAGCCGGCAATTCACGGCACGGCCGTCGCCAGCCTGCTGGTGGGAAACCGGCCTGGGCAATGGCCTGCCCGGCTGCCGCAGGCTACGATCTTCAATGCCTCGGTGTTCTATGACCGGGATCGCACCCTCTCAGGCGCCACACTTGGTCATTTACTGGAAGGCCTGAACTGGCTGGCCGGTCAGGATTTGTCGGTTATCAACATCAGCCTGACCGGCCCGGACAACCAGCTTCTCGCCGCGGCGGTGAGCCGCCTCAGGGAGCGCGGCGTGCTGATGGTTGCGGCGGTAGGCAATCAAGGGCCCTCTGCCCCGCCACTATATCCGGCCGCCTACACGGAAGTGATCGGTGTGACGGCGGCTGATAGTTCCGGGAAGCTCTACCGCTGGGCCAATCGGGGTGAACAGGTGATGTTTGCCAGCAACGGCGTCACCGTTCCGGTAGCACACCCTGATGCCGGCATGGTTGCAGACAGCGGCACCTCGCTGGCGTCGCCAGTGGTTGCCGCTGCACTGGCCTGCCAACGTAATGAACTTTCGGAAGACAAGGCCATTGGTGCCCTGATCAATGCAGCGAAGGATCTTGGCCGTCCTGGCCGGGACACCGAATTCGGTCACGGCTTTCTGGATTTCTGACTGTCGGGTTTCAGAAATCCGCCCTGAGCGTCACCCCCGCCACCGTCTTGTCGTAATCCGCGGAATCCACGTTCGAGGTGTACTGGCCCCAGGAAACACTGGGCTCAACACTAAACACCTCGTTGAGTCCAATCCGCCAGCTGGCCTCCAGAATACGGGCTTTGTCCGCCCGCTCATTGCTTGAGCGTTCGGTAAGGTCACCGGTCAGAGGGTCCGTCAGAACCGGGCTGGTACTGGTGACGGTCACCTCTTCATACTCCCTGGCCTCGTAACGCCAGCCAAACCGCAGGCGGTTTTCCTCGCCGGCCAGGATAAACCGATGCACCAACGCTACCCGAACGCGAAGCAGGTCATTGTCGTAGGCTTTCGCCTCCGCATCTTCGCGATCACCGTCAAGGCCGAGTAGAAAGTGGCTCTGGGCCTGGTTGAAAAAGAAGAACGCATCCAGACTGGCGCCTTTTATCTCGGCATCCCGCGCATCACTGTCATCAAATTCCTTGTGCTTGTCCTGCAGGCTGCCCCGCAGATAAACGTCCTCCGCGAGCAGGCTGCCCAGGTAGACACTGGCACGCCGGAAATCGAGGAACGGATCTGACCCCAGGGTTGCGTGGGAATAGTAATAACTGGTGCCAACGGTGACCGGGTCGAAGTCATAACTGACATCGGCCGACAGCAGGTGAATGTTCTGATCGAATTCATCAAGGTTCTGGTACCGTCTGCCCGAGAGCGAATAGCCGAGTGTCACGTTTAACCGCTCGGTGGGTTTCAGGATGCCTTCCAGACCGGCGTCGAAAACCCAGGCCTGATCGCTCTCATCGGCGGACGTGTTCAGTTCATCCACGGTCACGTTGCTGTCGTGCTCGTAACCGCCTTCAAGATACCCGTTCGCTGACGCTTTCTCCTGCGCCTGAACCATTAATACCGGTGACGCCAGGCCAATGGCCAGGGGCAAGGTCAAAATACGTTGAATCAACTGCATGTCTGCTCCTTTCACTTGGGCGTCCAAAAGAAAGCCGGGCCCTATGGCCCGGCGAGTCTGGAGGAGTGGTTATAGCAGGCCGCCACTGCCGGACCCTTTCACGGTCCCCTTGACGGAGTTCTGCACTTCACTCCGGACGCTCTCAGATACAGACGTTCCGATCTGCTGATTGGTTTCAGCGCGAATTTCAGCATTTCGGGTCTCGTTCATGCGCTCTTGCGCCTGTTCGCGCTTCTCACCAGCTTCATCGCGAGCCGTGTCCGCTGTAGCATCGGCGGTTGCTCGCACCTTCTGGCCGGTTTCAACGCCAGCGCTGACCGCCTGATCGGCCCTTCCGCGGGCTTCTTCACTGGCCGCCTGGCGTTGGTCGGCAGCTTCGTCTCGAGCGGCTTCGCCGTTGACACTGCCCTCTGCGCTTGCAGAGGCACCACCATTCGCGGAAACACCGTTGCGGGTGCTAGCTTCCGCACTCATGTTGGTTTCAGCCTGCGCGTTTGCATTGGCCGCGCCAGACCCTTCTGCGGCGAAAACGCCGGTGGAAAGAATGGAACAGATTGCGAGTGTCAGTACATGCTTTTTCATGGTTACGTCCTCCTGATTTACCCGTTTCGGGTGGCTTTCATCAGGGAGACGGCTGAGCCTGGCGTTTATTCCAAAAAAATTTCACCGCCTAGGTTTTTGGCACGTAGGGTCGAACATCCCAGCAGAAATAGCGTTTCAATGCACTGTTTGCCTCGTGGTCTTTCTGGCGCCAGCCATAGACCTTGGGTTTGCTGGTTTCAATGGCGAGGGTGCCAAACACCAGCCAATCGTAAATCGCCAGCGTGGAGGTCACATTCTTGGCTGAATTGGGCCCGCGGGCGTGATGATGGTGGTGCTGAGTGGGAAAGACCAGAATATGCGCCAGTGCCCACATGGTCTTGCGAACCCAGGCCCAGCGGTGGTTGTGGAAATACAGGTCATAATTCCAGTTCACATGAGTATGGGCCGCCCATAGTCCCTTGAAGGCGGTGGCAATCAGGAACACCTCTACCAGCCCCAGATAAAGACACAGCAACTGGAAGGTGTAGTTGGGCATGATCAGCCACCAGGCCCAGCCATTGACGAAGGTCTGCGTTACCGTCAATTGGCCCTTGTTGTCCTGGCCGCCCGACATGTGGTGCGGGCGGTGGCTCATCTTGTAAAACGCCTGAACCCATTGCAGAACACGGTTATTGGGTCGGCGCCGGTGGGCAAACAGGTGGAAACTGCCGTGGATAAACTCTTCCACGCAGAAAAACACGATCAACGTGGGCCAGAAATACGCCTGTTCGAGCCAGGCCAGTGAACCGGCGCTGCCAGGAATCAGCGTTGACAGACCCAGCGTCAGCAACAGCAACACCAACGGCCTTTGCACCGCCACCATCATGAACGTGGCAAGAAATGCCATGCGCCAGTCCTGCGTGTTCTTGCGACCTTCACGGGTACGGCCGCTGACTACCTCCCAAAGGGCGGTAACCACAATAAAAGCCGTAACCAGCATCGTCAGTTTTTGGTCGTCCATTATTGTTCTCCGAGACGAGGGTTTGTACGTCTTCTGACGCTACTGGGGAGAGCTATATCTTTCTATTCAATATTTGGTATAAGTATTATCCATGAAACTGAACTTACGAAGCGTCGACCTCAACCTGCTGCCGGTGTTCGACGCCATTATGGAAGCCGGGCAACTCTCCCGTGCCGCAGACACCCTGGGCATGAGCCAGCCCGCCATCAGTGCCGCATTGCAGCGCCTGCGTCATACCCTGGGTGATCCCCTGTTTGTGCGTACCCATCAGGGTATGGTGCCGACACCCCGCGCCCGTGAGCTGCACAGAAGCCTCAGCCAGCAACTCGGCGCCATGCGCGACACACTGGACCCGGCCAATCGCTTTGTGCCTAGCACCAGCCAGCGACGCTTTCGCGTGCTCAGCAACGATTACTTCGAGATGGTAGTGTTACCAACGTTACTGACACGCCTGAGAAGCGAGGCGCCCAATGTGGTGGTGGAGGTCGCCCTGGCCGGCGATGACATGCCCCAGAGGCTGTATACCGCCGAAGCGGATCTTGCCGTGGATGCCTTTGCAACAGAGAACGATCGACTACGGCGGCAAGTGCTTCTCGCGGAGAGGCTTGCGGTGGTGGCACGACAGGACCACCCAGACCTGCAGGGCGATTGCAGCAAACAGCAGTTTCTGGACGCCGAACACGTCGTACTGCCGGATCGGAACCGGCGCTTGCCTCTGGACCAGATCCTCAACGAACCGGGGTGGCAACGGCGAACCGGGGCCAGGGTCACCCAGTTCGCCAGTATGCTGGCCACCTGCAGCCGCTCCGACATGATTGCCACGGTGCCCGAACGTCTGGCCCAGCAGTACGCCCGGGCATTCGGGCTGAAGACCCTGCCGTTTCCGGTAGAGGTACCCCCGTTACCGGTCTACCTGCTGTGGGCACCGGTGATGGACAATGACCCGGCCCATATTTGGTTCCGCCAGCGCCTGATGGACAGTGTCACGGGCTAATGGGCCGATTTTCACGGTCGATGTCATCAAGAGTCTCAAACAACCACACACCGGCAAGAGCCTCCAGCGCCTCTGCAATCACCAGCTCTTCCTCCCGGTCCTTGCGCCAGATAAAACTCAGGGCACAGGGGATACGCACGCCTTCCACAACGACCAGCCCCCGTTCCTGTCGCTCTGCCATCGCCAGGGCATCCCGGGCCAGGCTGAGCCCGACGCCCGCCCTGACCAGGTCCAGCATGCAGGCTTCCTGGTCGACCTGTGCAACGCCATTTGGAACCAATCCATGAGGCTCCATTGCGTCAGCCAATAACCGATTGTGCACTGAATCCGGCGGCGTCACGATCCAGGGCAGCCCGGCGAGGCTCGACCAGCGACTGTCCGCCACCCGTGACGCCCATCCCGCCGGTGCAATAACGTGATAGTCAAACCGGGTCAGCTCTCTGTACATTAACTCTGGCGATGACTGTCCAGCGCCCAGACCTGGCGGGGCAAGAAAAAAACCAACGTCCAGGCTGCCATTACGGACCTGTTCCAGAACCCGGCCACTCATTCCCTGATGCAGCTCGGTTTCAAGTTGGGGCGCGCGAGCCACCAATTGGTGTAGAAACGACCCCAGACGGATAAATTCCGGATCCACGATGGTGCCAATCTTAAGGCGTCCACGAACAGTGCTGTGCAATGCCTGGGCGCTTTGCTCAAATGCAGCTATCCCCGCCAACGCCTTTTCGGCCACCGGCAACAGGTTGTGACCATCAGCACTCAGCACCAAACCCTGCGGCTTACGCCGAAAAAGCCTGAGGCCAAGATCATCCTGTAACTGTTTCAGCTTCAGGCTCACGGCCGGCTGTGTCAGATGCAGTCGCTCGGCAGCCCTGGAAACACTCCCCTCACGAGCCACAGACACAAAGGCACGTAATCCCTGCAAGTGTTGCATAGCCGTCTTTCCCTCCTGAGCTCCAATATAAGAATTACTTATATCATGATTTAAAATAACTCAATTGCTTCGGTACCTGACCAACCGTAAATTATCTGTTCAATTCTTATTCAATGGCGACGAATGCCCCGATTAACGGCTTCCAGAGCCCTTACAACAAACTGAATCAAAAACAGGAAAAGACAACCATGAGCAATCCAACGATCCAGCATTATATCAATGGACGAATTTCAGAAGGCAGCTCCGGCCAAACTCAGGACGTATTCAATCCCGCTACCGGCAAGGTCTCAGGCCAGACCGCTCTTGCCAACCGCGATGATGTTGATCAGGCCGTGGCCGCTGCGTCTGCCGCCTTCCCAAGCTGGGCGGACACCCCGCCGATTCGTCGCGCACGTGTCATGTTCAGGTTTCTGGAACTGCTTAACCAGCACAAAGACGAACTGGCCGAAGCGATTACTCGCGAACATGGCAAGGTCTTTACCGACGCTCAGGGGGAAGTTGCCCGGGGGATTGATATCGTGGAGTTTGCCTGCGGTATTCCCCAGCTTCTCAAAGGCGACTATACCGAACAGGTCAGTACCGGTATCGATAACTGGACGACCCGCCAGCCCCTGGGCGTGGTCGCTGGTATTACGCCGTTTAACTTCCCGGTGATGGTGCCCATGTGGATGTTCCCGGTGGCAATCGCTGCCGGCAATACCTTTGTGCTCAAGCCCAGCCCGATCGACCCCAGTGCGTCTCTGATGCTCGCTGATTTTCTCAAACAGGCTGGCCTGCCCGACGGCGTGTTCAATGTGGTGCAGGGTGACAAGGGTGCGGTGGAAGCGCTCATTGAGCACCCGGACGTTATGGCGCTGAGTTTTGTCGGCTCCACTCCGATTGCCAATCTGATCTATGAAAATGGCGCCCGTCACGGCAAGCGCATTCAGGCCCTCGGCGGCGCCAAGAACCACATGGTGGTTATGCCCGATGCCGATCTGGACAAAGCCGTGGATGCACTCATTGGCGCTGGTTACGGCAGTGCCGGCGAACGTTGCATGGCCATCAGCGTGGCGGTTCTGGTCGGTGATGTCGCTGACAAACTCATCCCCAGGCTGGCCGAGAGGGCACGCAGCCTGAAGGTCAGGAACGGCATGGACCTGGACGCCGAAATGGGTCCGATTGTCAGTGCCAGCGCTCACCAGCGCATTACCGGTTATATTGATAAAGGTGTGGCTGAAGGCGCTGAACTGGTGGTCGACGGCCGCGACTTCGATGCAGCGTCAACGGGTGAAGGCTGCGGCGAAGGTTTCTGGATGGGTGGTACGCTGTTCGATCATGTCACTCCGGAGATGACAATTTACCGGGAAGAGATCTTCGGCCCGGTGCTGGCCTGCGTGCGGGTTCCCGATGTTGCGACCGCCATCCGTCTGATCAATGATCATGAATTCGGCAACGGTGTCAGCTGTTTCACCGAGAGCGGCAGCGTCGCCCGTGAATTTGGCCGTCGCATTCAGATTGGCATGGTCGGTATCAACGTGCCCATTCCGGTTCCCATGGCCTGGCACGGATTCGGTGGCTGGAAACGCTCAATGTTTGGCGACACCCATGCCTACGGTGAAGAGGGCGTTAAATTCTATACTCGGCAGAAATCCATTATGCAGCGCTGGTCAGACTCCATCGATGCCGGTGCCGAGTTTGTGATGCCAACCGCCAAGTAACACGCAAACCAGTCCTGGAGACAGACCATGTCCAATAACAACAATGCACACGGGCAGCACGAGTTTGATTACATCGTCGTCGGGGCCGGCTCTGCCGGCTGCCTGCTGGCTAACCGTCTGAGTGCCGACCCGGCCAACCGGGTGCTGCTGATCGAGGCGGGGGGGCGTGACAATTACCACTGGATCCATATTCCAGTGGGCTACCTTTATTGCATCGACAATCCGCGCACGGACTGGCGCTTTCGCACCGAGCCGGACCCCGGCCTGAATGGTCGATCACTGATCTACCCCAGGGGGAAAACCCTGGGTGGCTGCTCCAGCATCAATGGCATGCTCTACATTCGTGGCCAGGCCCGGGATTACAACCACTGGGCCGATGTTACCGGAGAGCAGGCGTGGTCATGGGATAACTGCCTGCCCGACTTTATGCGCCATGAAGATCACTACCGGTTGGACGAAGAAGGCGACGCCGATCCGGAACACGGGAATTACCACGGCCACGGCGGTGAGTGGCGGATCGAGCATCAGCGGCTGAAATGGACCGTTCTGGAGGATTTTGCCAGCGCCTGCGTTCAGGCTGGCATTCCCCGGACCCGGGACTTCAACCGCGGCGACAACGAAGGCGTTGACTACTTCGAAGTCAATCAGCGCTCCGGCTGGCGCTGGAGCACCTCGAAGGCGTTCCTGCGGCCGGCCAAGACGCGCCCTAACCTGACACTGTGGCACTCCACCCATGTCATGGCGCTGGACATGGTGGCCGGTGAAAAGCCCCGATGCACCGGCGTACGTGTGGAACGACCGGGAGAGGGCGAAATTACCGCCCACGCACGCCGCGAAGTCATCCTCTCAGCCGGCGCTATCGGATCCCCCCAGTTGCTGCAGCTGTCGGGCATTGGCCCCGCGGATCTGCTTCGGGAGCACGATATCCCGGTTGTTGCCGACTTACCCGGCGTCGGCGAGAATCTTCAGGATCACCTTCAGATTCGATCGGTCTACAAGGTTCGGGGCGCGAAGACCCTGAACACCATGGCCAACTCACTGATTGGCAAGGCACGAATTGGGCTGGAGTATCTGCTTACCCGCTCCGGCCCCATGAGCATGGCCCCCTCCCAACTCTGTCTGTTTACCCGCAGTTCCGAAGAATATGAGTACGCCAACATCCAATACCACGTTCAGCCATTGAGTCTGGAGGCATTTGGCCAGCCTTTGCATGACTTTCCAGCCATTACCGCCAGTGTTTGTAACCTCAACCCGACGAGCCGCGGTACCGTGCGTATTCGTAGCCGGGACTCCAGAATCAAGCCCGCCATTGCCCCCAACTACCTGAACACCGAGGAAGACCGCAAGGTCGCATCGGATTCCCTTCGGGTAACGCGCCGCATTGCAGAGCAACAGGCATTGGCCAAGTATGAGCCGGAAGAGTTCAAGCCGGGCCTTCAGTACCAGACCGATGAGGAACTTACCAGGCTGGCGGGAGACATTGGCACCACGATTTTTCACCCGGTGGGAACCACCCGCATGGGGCGGGCAGACGATGACATGGCAGTCGTCGACCCTCACCTCAGAGTTCGTGGCGTCGCCGGCCTGCGCGTGGTGGATGCCGGTGTCATGCCGACCATCACCAGCGGTAACACCAACTCCCCCACACTGATGATTGCGGAGAAGGCGGCAGGCTGGATTCTGAACGGCACGTAAGTGCCGGCCAGCCCGCCGGACTGAAGGTCAGTACGTTGCTACCACTCCAACTGCGCGCCGGTTTGATACTCGATGACCCGGGTTTCGAAAAAGTTCTTCTCTTTGCGCAGGGTGGCCTGCTCGTCCAGCCAGGGTGAGACGTTCTTCGCGCCCGGGAACGGTTCGTCCAGGCCAACGGTTCTGGCCCGGCGATTGGCCACAAAACGGAACTGCTCGCTGTGGTACTCGGCGGAATAGCCCAGAATCGGGTCCCGCAGGATGTAGTTGGCGTAGGCGGTTTCAGCGGCTTCGGACTCGTCCCACATATCGCGCACGGCTTTGGGGTCCAGCGTGATGTTTTCCTCTTCCAGGATCTGGTTCACCACTTTCAGCCCGAACGAGAAGTGCATGGCTTCGTCCCGCAGGATGTACTGCAGTTGCTCACCGGTGCCGCGCATCAGGCCCCGTCGCTGCAGGGCGAAGATGGGGCTGAAACCGTTGTAGAACCAGGCACCCTCAAAGACCGCTGCGAAGAACAGGTAGGACATAATGAACTCCTGCAGGTCGTCCTTGTTGCGCAGGTTCATGTCAGAGCGCATGGCGGCATCCAGCCGGCGGTTGGCCATCTGGATCTTGCCGTTGATCGCGGGGACCACCCGATAGCGATTGTAGATCTCGCTCTGGTCCAGGTTGAGGGTTTCAATGCAGTGCTGGTAGGCCCAGGTGTGCATGGCTTCCTCGTACACCTGCCGCGCCTGGTAAATCTGCAGTTCCGGGGCACTCATCTTCTCCATCACCGCCAGGCCGATGTTGCGCATCGCCAGGATGTCGGAGGTGGTGAGGTAGGCCAGCACGTTCTCATACACGTGCTTTTCCGGCGCAGACAGGCGGTGGTGGTAGTCGTGAACGTCCTGAGCCATATTCACGTCCAGCGGCGTCCAGTGGTTCTTGTTGGCATTCATGAAGTATTCCCAGGCCCAGGGGTACTTGAAGGGTGCCAGCTGATTGATGTCGGTTTCGCCGTTGATAACGCGCTTGTCATCGACATTGACCGGGGCCGGACCCTCCTGGGTAGCCGGGCGGGTTTGGGTGTTTGGTTCGTCGTCCCAGTTGAGCATCTTTTAACCTCTAGAATCTTGGTGGCGGTCGGGTTTACTGGCAGGCTTCGCAGTCCGGCTCATCAATGCTGCATACCTGTGGTTGCGGTGCTGCTACCGGCGCGGTTTTCTCGGCACCCGTGGCCCCGAGCGAGCGCAGGTAATAGGTGGTTTTCAGTCCCCGTTCCCAGGCCAACTGGTACAACTCATCCAGCTTTTTGCCGCTGGGTTCCGCCATGTAAAGGTTCAGGCTCTGGGCCTGGTCTAGCCATTTCTGGCGCCTGGCCGCCGCCTCCACCAGCCAGCGGGCATCGATCTCAAAGGCAGTGGCGTAGCGGGCCTTCAGTTCCGCGGGAATACGATCAATCTGCTGCACGCTGCCATCGAAGTACTTGAGATCGTTCACCATCACGTTGTCCCACAGACCCTCAGCTTTCAGATCACGAACCAGAGATGGATTAACCACCGTGAACTCGCCGGAGAGATTCGATTTCACGAACAGGTTCTGGTACGCCGGTTCGATGGATTGGGAGACACCGACGATGTTGGAGATGGTCGCCGTTGGCGCAATGGCCATCACATTGCTGTTACGCATGCCATTGCGGGCGATGAGTTCCCGCACCGCCGTCCAGTCCAGGCGGCTGCTGGTATTCAGGCTCAGGTCACCGTCCTGACGGGCCTCTTTCAACAGGTTGATGGAGTCAATGGGCAGAATACCCTGATGCCACAATGAGCCTTCATAGGTCTCGTAGGCACCGCGTTCACCGGCCAGCGCAGCCGAGGCCCGGATCGCGAAATAACTGATCTGCTCCATCGCCACATCGGCAAACTCCACCGCTTCCGCGCTGGTGTAGGGCAGGTTGAGCCGATACAACGCATCCTGAAAACCCATCAGGCCGAGACCAACGGGCCGATGCTTGAAATTGGAACTCTTCGCCTGGGGCACTGCGTAGTAATTGATGTCGACCACGTTATCGAGCATGCGGACCGCAGTATTGACCGTGCGTTCTAGGCGCTGGACATCCAGCTCACCGTTGTGGACATGGGCGGCCAGGTTGATGGACCCCAGGTTGCACACGGCGATCTCATCCGCACTGGTGTTCAGGGTGATCTCGGTACACAGGTTGGAGCTGTGCACCACGCCCCGATGCTGCTGCGGTGAGCGCAGGTTGCAGGGGTCCTTGAAGGTGATCCACGGATGACCGGTCTCGAACAGCACGGTCAGCATCTTGCGCCAGAGCAGTTTGGCGGACACCGTCTTGAACAGAGTAATCTCGCCCCTGGCCGCCATCGCCTCGTATTCCTGGTACCGCTCCCGGAATGCGTTGCCATAGAGGTCATGCAGGTCCGGAGCGTCGTTTGGCGAGAACAGGGTCCAGTCCTGATCACTGCGCATGCGTTCGATCAGCAGGTCCGGTACCCAGTTGGCGGTGTTCATGTCGTGGGTACGACGACGCTCATCGCCGGTGTTCTTGCGTAGCTCCAGGAACTCCTCAATATCCAGGTGCCAGCTTTCCAGGTAAGCGCACACGGCGCCCTTGCGCTTGCCGCCCTGATTCACCGCCACCGCCGTGTCGTTCACCACTTTCAGGAATGGCACCACACCCTGGCTGCTGCCGTTGGTACCCTTGATGTGGGAGCCCAAAGCCCTGACTGGCGTCCAGTCGTTACCCAGGCCGCCGGCCCACTTGGACAGCATGGCGTTGTCGCGGATGGCACCATAGATACCCTCCAGATCATCCTGAACGGTGGTGAGGTAGCAGGATGAAAGCTGGGAATGTCGGGTACCACTGTTGAACAGGGTTGGCGTGGAGGCCATGTAGTCGAAGGATGACAACAGGTCGTAGAACTCAATGGCCCGGGCATTGGGGTCATCTTCCTGCAACGCCAGGCCCATGGACACGCGCATGAAGAAAACCTGGGGCAACTCCAGCCGGTCACCTTTCCAGTTGAGGAAATAGCGGTCGTAGAGAGTCTGCAGGCCGAGGAACCCAAACTGGTGGTCCCGCTCCGGCTTGAGGGCAGCACCCAGGCGTTCCAGGTCGAACGCCGCCATGGCGTCGTCCAGCAGCTCGTAGTGGATACCCTGCTCAATGAAGGTGCTCAGGGCCTGCGGGTATATTTCCGCCAGCGGCAAACTTAGGGGCAGGCTCAAGGCGGCCGCGGTTTCCAGCCTGAGTTGTTCCAGCAGCAGACGAGCGGTTACGGCACTGTAGTCCGGTTCCTGCTCGATGCGGCCGCGGGCGGTCATGATCAGCGCAGACAGCACCTCCTCCTCAGCGATACCGTCGTACAGGTTCCGCAGCGCCCCTTCCACCAGGGACTCGCCATCGATGCCCTCCAATCCCTGGCTGGCACGCTCCACCTGGACTTTCATCAGCCCCAGATCCAGCGGCGCGGCCTCACCGTTGGCTTTTTTCACCGTGAGCGTGGGATGCGCCTCCACCGGCGCCAGGCTGGCCCGCTCCTGGGCATGAGCCTCACGGTAGAGTACATAGGCGCGGGCCACTTTCTGCTCCTCCGCCCGCATCAGCGCCAGTTCCACCTGGTCCTGGATATCTTCAATGTGCACCTTGCCGCCGGCTTTCAAGCGTCGGCTGATGGCCTGCATGACCTGATGGGTAACCTGTTCCACGGAATCGTGGATACGGGCCGAGCCTGCTGCTTCATCGCCTTCGACGGCAAGAAATGCTTTGGTCACGGCAACACTGATTTTGCTGGCGTCGAATCCAACCAGGGCGCCATTACGTTTAATAACCTGTAGGGAGGCAGTGCTGGTTGAGGCAGATTGGCCGGGCTCGGCCAGGGTGGCAGTGGACATGTCGATTCTCCTGAGTACGCGTTTATGCCAAGACCTTCGCGTACGCAGGGGCGAGCATTGCTCTGAACAGAGACAACGCAAAACCGATCTGCTCACCTTGATACGCGAAGGTGCAGTTGTATTCCCTGGCAGGTCTTCGGACTCAGGGGCGTGAACCTGTTGGCTCGGCCTTGCGTGGCGACTTCCCGGCATTCGCCAGTGTCTTTATGCCACGCTCGTTCCCCAATACCGCTGCGCGTCAGTTCCGGAGTCTCACCGGATTCCCGGTACCACGATCATCGTGACGAGGGCGATCTGTGATTGATCAGCCTTTGATCACTATATCTGGTACTAAGCCAAGGATATAAACACTATATAGACTAAGGTAAATCGCAACAAGGCACTTTTTCGATGGTTACCGGTCAGTAAACGAACCCATAGGAGCATCCCATGACACCGCTACCGAGATACCTGACGGCCGCCCTCGCCCTTTCGTTGATGGCCGCTTCGGCCCAGGCTGACAGCACGGAAAACTCGCTGATCACCGCGTTTTCGACCATAACGTCCCTGGAAGATGGCTGGGAACCGATGGAGTTTCCGAAGATAGACCGCCACAGTCGCTATCAGTTGACGGACGACAACGGCGAGCAGGTGGTCAAGGCCACCACGGACAACAGCGCCTCCGGGCTGATAGCCAGGGTGTCCGTCGAACCCGGGGATTCACTGATCCTGCGCTGGCGGTGGAAAGTGTCGAACGTCTATGAGCAGGGAAACGCCCGTAAAAAGGAGGGCGATGACTACCCTGCGCGAATCTACGTGGCCTTTGAGTTCGAGCCGGACGAAGCCGGCTTTTTCGAGCGCGCCAAACGCAAGACCGTGGAAGTGGTGTTCGGGGAGGAACTGCCGGGCAATGCGCTGAACTACATCTGGGCCAACCGGCTGCCGGTTGGCGAAATCATTGCCAACCCGTTCACCGATACCACGATGATGGTAGCGGTGAACTCCGGGACGGCGAACACAGGCGAATGGGTCACGGTGGAGCGGGATATCGTTGCGGACTACCGCAAGGCCTTTGACCGAGAGCCGCCGAAGCTGGTGGGCGTCGCCATCATGTCGGATTCCGACAACACCGGAGCATCTGCCACCGCCTGGTATGGCGATGTCAGCTTGGTCAAACCAGATTGATGACGCAAAACAGGCCCACCGCGCCCATCACGATGGTATAGGGAAACGCCATCACAACCATCCGCCCGTAGGACAATCGCACCAGCGGGGCGATTGCAGACGTCAGCAGGAACAGAAACGCTGCCTGGCCATTGGGGGTAGCCACACTGGGCAGGTTGGTGCCGGTATTGATGGCGATGGCCAGCTCCTGGAAATGCTCGTAGTCGATACTGCCGGCGTCCAGCGCCTGCTTGATTTCACTGATGTAAACGGTGGCTACGAACACATTGTCGCTGATCATCGACAACAACCCGTTGGCAATAAAGAACATGCCCGGCTGCTGGTCCTGAGGCAGGCTGAGCACAAAATCGATGATCGGCTTGAACAGGTGTTGCTCGTGAATCACCGCGACGATGGCAAAAAACACCACCAACAACGAGGTAAATGGCAGCGACTCCTGGAAGGCCTTGCCGATCTGGTGCTCATCGGTAACACCAGTGAACGAGGTGATCAGGATAATCACCAGAAGGCCGATCAATCCCACCTCTGCCAGGTGAAACGCCAGCCCAACAACCAGCACCAGGGCCGCCATTGCCTGCACCCACAGGGCAGCCTGGTCGGCTTTCGTGCGCTTGGTGCGCTCGTTGTCAGCAAACTCTTCCAGTACCTGGCGGACAGGCTTGGGCAACCGGGCGCCATACCCAAACCAGCGCAGCTTTTCCAGCAGCCAGCAGGTGGTCAGGCCGGCCACCAGCACCGGCAGGCTCACCGGCGCCATGCGCAGGAAGAAACTGACAAAGTCCCACCCTACTACCTTGGCGATCAGCAGGTTCTGGGGTTCGCCCACCATGGTGGAGACTCCCCCCAAGGCCGTACCAATGGCGCCGTGCATCAGCAAGCTACGCAGAAAGGCCCGGAACTTGTCCAGGTCTTCCCGGTGCAACTCAATCACGTGTTCATCGCTGTTGGCATTATGATCGGAGTGATGATAACCCTTGCCGGAAGCTACCTTGTGGTACACCGAGTAAAAACCGACAGCGACACTGATGATGACTGCGGTGACGGTAAGCGCGTCCAGGAACGCGGATAGAACGGCCGCAGCAGCACAGAACAGCAGTGACAACGCGGACTTTGACCGCACACCCACCAGGATCTGGGTAAACGTCACCAGCAGCAGCTCTTTCATAAAGTAGATGCCAGCCACCATGAACATCAGCAGCAGGATGACCGGGAAGTTCACCAACACCTCGTGGTACACCGCATCCGCTGACGTCATACCCACTAACAGGGCTTCAATCGCCAGCAACCCACCGGGCAACAGTGGGTAGCACTTCAGCGCCATGGCCAGGGTGAAGATAAACTCCCCCACCAACGCCCAACCGGCCACGGCCGGGCCAAGGGTCCAGACAATCAGCGGGTTGGCAACCAGGAATAGAAGAATGACCTGTTTGTACCAGGCGGGTGCATTACCCAGGAAGTTGTGGGTAAAGCCGGAAAGAACGGTTGTGGGCATTGCGGGAATCTTCTGAGTAAACGGTTTGTTGGAATTGTGTGGCAGAAGGCCCGCATCTTCCTTGATACTTGTGTAACCGGTAATCCCCCAAAGGTACAGGGTGAGTGCCTATTTGGTCTTACATGAAACAAGGAAGAGTGGCCGGACGACCACTCAAAAGAGTTTCGTAATATTACTAAAAAACAGGACGGAGAGCGACTGCGTTCTGTCCTAAAATGGGTAAAACGCAATCAACTCCTTTCCGTGCTGCCCGGTTCGTCAGAAAAAGGCCTGGATCCCCGTCTGCGCACGCCCCAGTATCAGCGCGTGCACATCGTGCGTACCTTCATAAGTATTGACCACTTCCAGGTTCACCAGATGACGGGCGACACCAAATTCGTCACTGATACCGTTGCCGCCCAGCATGTCCCGGGCCAGGCGGGCAATATCCAGTGCCTTGCCGCAGGAATTCCGCTTCATCAGCGAGGTGATTTCCGCGGCCGCCGTACCGTCATCCTTCATGCGCCCCAGGCGCAGACAACCCTGCAACGCCAGGGTAATGTCGGTCTGCATGTCCGCCAGCTTCTTCTGGATCAATTGGTTGGCAGCCAGAGGCCGCCCAAACTGCTTGCGATCCAGCACGTACTGACGCGCTGTGTGCCAGCAATCCTCGGCAGCCCCCATTGCACCCCAGGAAATGCCGTAACGGGCGGAATTCAGGCAGGTAAACGGGCCTTTCAGTCCACGCACCTCCGGAAACGCGTTCTCTTCCGGAACAAACACCTCATCCATCACAATTTCACCAGTGATAGACGCACGCAGGCCCACCTTGCCATGAATGGCGGGGGCACTGAGGCCGTCCCAGTTTTTTTCCAGTACAAAGCCGCGAATCTCGCCGTTATCATCCTTGGCCCAGACCACGAACACGTCCGCAATCGGGCTGTTGGTTATCCACATTTTGTTACCGGTCAGTCGAAAACCGCCGTCGACCTTGCGGGCGCGGGTGATCATCGCACCGGGATCAGAACCGTGATTCGGCTCCGTGAGCCCGAAACAGCCGATCCATTCACCGTTGGCCAGCTTTGGCAGGTATTTCTGACGGGTTTCCTCGTTGCCAAACTCGTAGATGGGTACCATCACCAGTGACGACTGCACGCTCATCATCGAACGGTAACCTGAGTCCACCCGCTCCACTTCCCTGGCAATCAGGCCGTAACACACATTGTTGAGACCACTGCCACCGTACTCGGTTGGTATGGTGGCGCCCAGCAGACCGGTTGCCCCCATTTCCCGGAAAATCTCCGGGTCCGTCTGCTCATGCCGAAAGGCCTCAAGAACCCGCGGCGCGAGCTGATTCTGAGCAAACTGGTACGCGCTCTCACGCACCATACGTTCTTCTTCGGTCAGTTGCTGATCCAGCAACAGGGGATCTTCCCATTTAAAGCTTGCGTTGTTAGCCATGATGTCTTCTCCGCTAGTGTGTCTTGGTGGGCGTGTCCCGTTCGCCCTTTAAACGGCAACCGACTGCTGATTCCCTGCTGGGGTTTCCAGCAATGCCGAGTAGTGACTGAGATGGAAATCGTCGTCCCCGAACTGGTGCGCCAACATCACCAGACGCTTGGCATGGTGAGCGAGCACATACTCCCACGTCATACCTATACCGCCGTGGAGCTGGATGGCCGCCTCGGCCATCATTTGTGACGCTCTGGCGGTTATGAACTTTGCCGCCGCCAGCTTGCGACTGCGGTCTTCAGAGTCCGGGTCATCGGCAACACAGGCTGCCAGCACCGCCATTGACGTCGCCAGCTCCAGTTCGCCGCGCATATCCGCCATGCGGTGCTGCAGCACCTGAAAGCGACCAATCGGGCTGCCAAACTGCTGCCGGGATTTCAGATACTCCAGGGTCAGGCCAAACGCCGCTTCCATACTGCCCAGAGCTTCCGCGCACTGGGCCGCCAGGGCCCTGCCGCGCTGGTACTGCAAGGCCGACAAGGCTCTACCGGGTTGTCCCAACAGGTCATCCGGCTCGATATAGACATCGTCCAGCACCAGATCACAGGCTCGTGGGCCATCGACACAGGCATACCCGATTCGCCTGACTCCTTCGGCATCCGGATCGACCATAAACAGGCTTAGTCCGTCTTCGGTTCGCGCGGTCACCAACAGGTAATGGGCGGAATCGCCGCCAATGACCACCCGCTTGCGGCCATTGAGGCGCCAGCCACGCTCACAGACAACCGCACGGCAGCGAGCCTGATCAGGTTGATAGTGAGTGCCTGCTTCCTCGTCAGCGACTGCCAGCCGACATTCACCGGCCGACACCTTGGGCAACAATCGCTGGCGCTGCTCGGGAGAACCCAGTTGCTGTACCAGTCCGGCGGCGTATATCTGTGAATGGAGGAAGGGCTCCAGGCACAGACCACGGCCCAGCTCCTTCATCACCAGCATGTTTTCCACACCGGTCCCGTCGAAACCCTCGTATCGGCCGGCTATCGGCACCGAGGTGATACCCAGTTCCGCCATTTGCTGCCAGAATTCCGGGCTTTCCCCGGCATCGCTCTGATAGCCGGCAAGCCTGTGCTCAAAGGTGTAGATGTCCCGTACCAGACGCTGAACGGTTTCCGCCAACATCTGCTGCTCGTCGCTCAAGTTGAAGTCCATAATGCCTCCTAAAGCTCCAGAACCAGTTTGGCGATGATGTTTTTCTGAATCTCGTTTGAGCCGCCATAGATCGACAGTTTGCGCAAATTGAAGTACTGGCCTGCCGGCGTAGCGCTGTAATCGCGGTACAGGGGCTCGTCATCAAACCCGGGATTGAGCTCTTCCTCCAGAAACGGCAGGGCATTGGGCCCAAGCGCCTTGCGCATCAGATCACTGATGGCCTGGCGGATTTCCGAACCCTGGACTTTCAACAACGAGCTTTCCGCCCCGGGCACCCCACCGTCACGGCTGGCGGCCAGAATCCGCAGCGTGCTCATTTCCACCGCCAGCAAGCGCATTTCCACCTCGGCAATCCGAGCCCGGAACAATGGATCGTCCACGAGCGGCTGGCCACCTGCGGTTTCCTGTGCCGCAATGGCCTTCAGGTGCGTTAGCGCCGCCTTGGACAAACCGATGCCCGCCTGCCCGGTACGCTCGTGAGTTAACAGGTACTTGGCACAAGTCCAACCCTTGTTTTCCTCACCCACCAGGTTTTCCACAGGCACCCGGACATCATCGAAGAACACCTCGTTCACTTCATGCTCACCGTCCAGGGTGATGATTGGTCGCACCGTGATGCCCGGGGTGTCCATGTCGATCAGCAGGAAGGAAATGCCCTCCTGCTTCTTGGCCGACGGGTCGGTGCGGACCAGACAGAAGATCTTGTTGGCGTGCTGCCCCAGCGTGGTCCAGGTTTTCTGGCCGTTGACCACATAGTGGTCGCCCTCACGTTCGGCCCTGGTTTTCAGGCCGGCCAGATCGGAACCGGCAGCCGGCTCGGAGTAGCCCTGACACCACCAGTCCTCGCCGGAAAGAATACGCGGCAGGTACCAGGCCTTCTGAGCTTCCGTGCCAAACCGGATAATCACCGGCGCCACCATGTTAACGCCGAAGGAAATAACCCGCGGCGCGCCAAAGGCAGCGCATTCTTCCTCAAAGATGTGTTTCTGTACCACGGTCCAGCCGGTACCACCGTATTCTTCGGGCCAGTTGATCGCATACCAGCCCTGCTTGTTCAGTATCGCCTGCCAGCGCTGATGATCCCGTTTCGACAGCGCCCGGCCGAGGCGGACATTGTTGGCGATATCCGCGGGTAGTTGCTGTTTCAGAAAGGCCCGCACTTCGTCACGGAAGGCCTGCTCTTCGGGGGTAAAGTGAATATTCATAACCTGTCCTCCGATCGACCACCGTTAGCGGTGTTTCCACTGTGGTTTGCGCTTCTCCAGAAAGGCGTTCATGCCTTCACTGCTGTCGTCTGTTGAGAAGCTGGCCCACAGCAAACGGCGTTCGTAATCAATACCTGCCCGCAGGGTAGTTTCAAATGCCTGGTTCACGGCCTCCTTGTTCACCATCGTCGCCATAAGGGAATAGCCGGCGATTTCGCGGGCTACGGCCATCGCGGCATCCAGAAGCCCATCAGCGGGCACAACCCGGCTCACCAGGCCACAGCGCTCAGCTTCATCAGCACTCATCGTTCGGCCGGTAAGGCACAAGTCCATCGCCTTGGCTTTGCCCACCGCTCTCGTCAGGCGCTGGCTACCGCCGGCGCCAGGCAGAAGACCCAGTTTCACTTCAGGTTGACCAAAGCGTGCCGTATCAGCGGCGATCAGCAAGTCGCACATCATTGCCAGCTCACAACCACCGCCTACGGCAACACCGGCAACTGCGGCAATGACCGGCTTGCGGCAGCGGGTCACCTGCTCCCAGTTGGCGGTAATAAATTCATTCCGGTACGCGCGGGAAAAATCCAGCGCTTGCGCCTCGGAGATATCCGCGCCTGCGGCAAACGCGTTGTCATTACCGGTAACCACTATCGCACGCACCTCACCATCGGCTTCCAGTGCTTTGAGGGCATCTGAAAGCTCAGACATCAGCGCGTTGTTCAGGGCGTTGTGCACCTCCGGACGGTTGAGCCGAATCAATGCGACGGGATCGTGCCTTTCAAGCAATATGTTTCCGTATATCATAACGATCTCCACTAAAAATCTAGCTTTTATGCACTTATAAGCTGACCAAAACTACACACAAGTCTAGATCTGTTATTTTTTTAAAGCAACATGTTGACATATTATTTTAATCAGGCGTATTTTGAAATAGACGATACGGCCTGCGTTTTGACCAGGCCGCCAACAACAACAAACCAATGCAACAGGTGAATCAAATGGAAACAGGCATTACTCCCCAACCGGAACGCCGCTCAGCCATGATTCAGAGCGGTGCCTGGAACGACACACTCATTACCGACTATCTCGACCGCGCCGTCGCCGCCACGCCGGACCGCGAAGCCATTGTTGGCTACCGTGTCAGCGAAGACACCCGCACGGCGCTGACCTACCGGGAACTGAACAACAACGTCACCCGCATTGCCGCTGGATTGGTTGGTATGGACATCAAGCCAGGAGATGTTGTGGCGTGCCAGTTGCCCAACTGGTGGCAAACCATCGCTCTGCACCTGGCCTGCATGCGTGTCGGCGCTGTGCTGAACCCGCTGATGCCGATCTTTCGTGAGCGCGAACTCCGCTTCATGCTCGCGCACGGTGAAGCCAAACTGCTGGTCATCCCCAAGGTGTTCCGCAATTTTGACTACCAGGCCATGGTCGACGGCTTGCTTGGTGATCTGCCTGAGCTGAAAACCGTGCTGGTGATCGGCGGCGATGGCGAGCGCAGTTTCGAAAAACAGCTGCTCGAAAAGCCCTGGGAGCAGGAGGTGGACACGGCAGCAGTGTTCGAGGAGCGTAAGCCGTCCGCCGATGATGTCATTCAGGTGCTGTACACCTCAGGCACCACCGGCGAACCCAAGGGGGTTATGCACACCTCCAACACCCTGTTCGCCAACGTCCGCCCGTACGCCGATCGTTTGCACCTGACGTCTGACGACACGGTGCTGATGGCGTCACCGCTGGCGCACCAGACCGGTTTCCTCTACGGCATCATGATGCCGGTATACCTGGGCACTACTGCGATCCTGCAGGACATCTGGGACGCCGAGTTTGTCTGCAAGGTGATTGCGGCGGAGAAACCGGCGTTCACCATGGCAGCAACCCCGTTCCTGGCCGATCTGGTGAAAACCGCGCCAAAACACGAAGGCGAGTTGGATTCGCTGCGTATTTTTGTCTCCGCAGGCGCCCCGATTCCCAGCGCGCTGGTGGAACAGGCCGGCCAGAACCTGAAGGCCAGGATCGTGTCCGCCTGGGGTATGACCGAAAACGGCGCTGTAACCATGACTTGCCCCGAAGACCCCGCCGAGCGTGCCAGTCAGTCAGACGGCAAGACACTGCCCTACATGGACGTCAAGGTGACCGACTTCAAGGGCAACAGCCTGGCCACCGGAGAGGAAGGCAATCTGATGGTTCGAGGCGCCAGCCTGTTTGTCGGCTATCTCAAGCGCCCCGAGCTGTACGGCGTGGACGAAGACGGCTGGTTCGGCACCGGCGATCTCGCTCGCATGGATGAGAACGGCTATATCCGCATTACCGGCCGCACCAAAGACGTTGTCATTCGTGGCGGCGAAAACATTCCGGTGGTGGAAGTGGAGAACCTGCTCTACAAGATCCCCGGTATCGCTGACGTTGCACTGGTGGGCTGCCCGGACGACCGACTTGGTGAACGTCTGTGCGCCTATATCACACTGGACGAGACTACCAATGGCCTGACCCTGGACGACGTCAAAAGCCATCTGCTCAAGCACCAGCTCTCCAAGAATTACCTGCCGGAATACCTGGAAGTGATCGAGGCCATGCCCCGCACGGCGTCCGGAAAGATCCAGAAGTTCAAACTCCGGGAGCAGGCGAAAGATCTCCGGCTCGCTCCGGCCAAGCGCGCCTGACCCGGGCAATCTATCTCAGCAACAGGAGTACAACGATGAAAGGTCTCAACGGAAAAACCGTCATTATCACCGGTGGTGGGGGCGGTATCGGCCGCGCGGTCTCCCTGCGCTTTGCCGAGGAAGGCAGCCTGGTGGCTGTGCTCGACCGCGATGAAGCCGCCGCCCAGGCCACGGTGGATCTGATCAACGAGGCCGGTGGCAAGGCCAGGGCCTACGCAGCGGATATTACCGATTACGCCGCCATTACCAGCACCGTCGAGGCCATCGAAGGCGATTTGGGGGTGCCAACGGTGCTAGTGAACAACGCCGGCTTCGACCGCTTCATGCCATTTCTGAAAACCGAACCCAAGCTCTGGGACCAGTTAATCGCGGTCAACCTCACCGGTGCACTGAATATGCACCATGTGGTGCTGCCCAAGATGGTCGCCGCCGGTGGCGGTAAGGTCATCAACGTCGCCTCGGATGCTGCCCGCGTCGGCTCCTCCGGAGAATCTGTCTACGCCGCCTGCAAGGCTGGCCTGGTGGGTTTCAGCAAGACCGTTGCCCGTGAACTGGCAACCAAGAACGTGTGCCTGAATGTGGTTTGCCCGGGGCCGACGGATACCGCACTTCTCAAGGGCGTGGCGGAAACCTCCAGCAACCCGGAAAAGCTGCTGGAAGCCTTCCGTAACGCCGTGCCCATGAAGCGTCTGGCCCAGCCGGACGACTACCCAGGCATCGTCGCCCTGCTTGCCAGCGATGACGCCAACTTTATTACCGGACAGGTGATCAGCGTGTCCGGCGGCCTGACCATGGCCGGCTAAGCGACTGATTGCACAACATTGGAGAACGCATCATGACTTACGAAGACATCCTCTACGACGAAACCGACGGCGTTGCCACCATTACCATCAACCGTCCTGACCGGTACAACGCCTTCCGCGGCCAGACCTGTATGGAACTGCTGGACGCTTTCCATACCGCCGGCTGGAACAAAGACATCGGCGTTATCGTACTCACCGGCGCCGGCGACAAGGCCTTTTGTACCGGCGGTGATCAGGGCGCCCATGAAGGACAGTACGACGGCCGCGGCCTGATCGGCCTGCCGGTGGAAGAGCTGCAACGCCTGATCCGGGAAGTACCCAAGCCGGTTATCGCCCGGGTCAACGGCTTTGCCATTGGCGGCGGCCATGTGCTTCATGTGGTCTGCGACCTGAGCATTGCCTCGGAAACGGCGGTTTTCGGACAGGTGGGCCCGAAAGTGGGCTCCGTAGACCCCGGGTTCGGCACCGCCTACCTCTCACGGGTGGTGGGTGAGAAACGCGCCCGCGAAATTTGGTACCTGTGCCGCAAATACAGTGCGCAACAGGCTCAGGAGTGGGGGCTGGTAAATGCTGTGGTCCCGCCCGAGCAACTGGATGACGAAGTGCGCAGCTGGTGTGACGAAATTCTCGGAAAGAGCCCGACCGCGCTGACGATTGCCAAGCGTTCATTCAACGCTGACAGCGACAACATTGCCGGTATCGGCGCCCTCGGCATGCAGGCCCTGAGCCTTTACTACAACACCGAGGAATCCCAGGAAGGGGTAAACGCCTTCAAGGAAAAGCGCAAACCGGACTTCCGTAAATACCAGAAATAACCGACTCGCCCGGTGGCGAGAAACCACCGGGCAGCAAACAACGCTCGGAGAACACCATGAATTTCGCATTCAACGAAGAACAAAACGCCATCCGTGAGAACGTTGCCCGGTTCAGTGCTGATGTTTTGGCTCCGGGCTACCGCAAACGCGATCAGGAGGGCGTAATCGAGCGCTCGGTGATCCAGCAAATGGGGGACATGGGCCTGCTCGGCGGCGAGTTACCGGAAGCGTTCGGTGGCAGCGGCCTGGACTGCGTGACCAGCGGCCTGATCATCGAAGAAATTGCCAAAGGCGATTTCAACGTGGGCTATATCCCGTTGCTCACCTCACTGAATGGCCAGATCATCGCCAGCCACGCCGCGCCGGACCTGGCAACAGAGTGGCTTGCCGGCATGACCTCCGGCCAGAAAGTGGCCTGTATCGCCTTGACCGAACCCCATGGCGGTTCCGATGCCGCCAATCTGCGACTGAAGGCCGAGAAGAAGGGCGATGTCTATGTACTCAATGGCGAGAAGACGTCGATTTCCATGGCAGACCAATCCGACGTCGCGGTGGTGTTTGCCCGCACCGGTAGTGTTGAGCAGCGGGCCTCCGGCATCAGCGCGTTTCTGGTGCCGATGGACAGTCCGGGCATTTCCACAACGCGCTTTGAAGACAACGGCCAGCGCGCCATCGGCCGCGGTTCCATCTTCTTCGACAACGTGGAAGTTCCTGCCCATAACATGATGGGCGACGAAGGCAAGGGCTTTAAACAGGTCATGCAGGGGTTTGATTACAGCCGCGCACTGATCGGCCTGCAATGTCTGGCGGTCGCCCAGCAGTCCCTGGACGAAACCTGGCAGTGGCTGACCGAACGTACCGCCTTTGGCCAGAACCTGTCGGCCTTCCAGGGCCTGACTCACCCGCTGTCGGAATACCAGACTTACGTTCATGCCGCCCGCCTTCAGTGCTACCATGCCCTCTGGCTAAAGGATAACAACCTGCCCCACAATGCCGAAGCGGCGATGAATAAATGGTGGGGGCCAAAACTGGCGTTTGATGTGGTGAAACAGTGTCTGCTCGCTCATGGTCACACCGGCTACGGCGAGGACTTACCCTTCGCCCAGCGGTTGCGCGACGTTCTGGGCCTGCAAATAGGTGACGGCACTGCACAGATCATGAAGAATATCATCACACGCGAGTACCTACCGGAGTGATGCGCCCTCTTTCCTCTACGGTTCGGGGTGCAGATACAGGAGCACTGATGATCGTTAACGAATCCGAAGGCATTCCGAATCGGCTGTTTTTCCGTCTGTTTCAGACGGGAAACATCCTCCAGCGACAGGTTCAGAATGAAATGGGCATCAGCGCCGTTCAGTGGGCGGTGCTTGGAGCCCTGTCACGGGACGGGTTTGAAGACGGTACATCGTTCAATCAGCTCAAGGAGTACCTCTATGTCAGTCGCCAGAACCTGGATGGCGTACTCAAACGCATGGAGCGCGATGGGCATGTGGTGCGTGTTCCTGACCCCCAGGATCGTCGTGCCCGACTGGTCATACTGACGGATACAGGGCGGGTATTCTGGAACAACCTGCAGGACACAATTCAGGAGTTTTACCAGCAAGCCCTGGATGGAACCAGTTTTGACGACGGGGTCAGCCTGCTGCATCTGCTGAAAAAACTGCAGCAGGGCATGACCACCATATCGTTATCCCCCGAGGATCTGCCCGACGCTACCGAGTCGGCCAAACCCGCCGATCAGAACCGATAGGAAACCGACGCCGTAACGTTACGTTCTGCCCCGAAGTAACAGAAGTCCAGACTGTTGTAGCAGGACGCCACGTATTCCTTGTCCAGCAGATTGTTCACGTTCAGCCGGGTAGAAACGCCTTCCAGGCCGAGCTTGCTGAAATCGTAGCCCAAGGCCAGATCCACCAGGGTGTAGTCCGGCACCTTTTTGGTGTTGGCATCATCGGCGTAGATGTCCGCGTTGTGACGGACACCCAATCCCGCGTTTGCCCCGTTAAGGACTCCCTGCGTGAACCGGTAACCGGCCCACAGGGTCAGCTGGTGTTCCGGCACCTGGCTGGCGGCATTGCCCTCGCGATAGGCCTCGGACTTCTCAAAGGTGACGTCCGTGAACGCATATCCGGCCTGGACATTCAGGTTCTCCGTCAGCTGCGCCTTGGCTTCCAGCTCCACACCCTGGGACTCAATTTCACCGATGCTGCGGTAGAAGGACTCCTGTGGCTGCTTGGTGGCCAGATTCTCCTGGTTGATGCGGAACAGAGAGAGCGTATACAGGTCCGTGGTTCCCACCGGCTGGTACCTAAGCCCGGTTTCTATCTGCTTGCCTTCACTCGGGGCCAGCAGGTCGCCGTTCTCGTCGGTATAGGCGCTGGGCGAAAACGACGTGGAGTGGGACACGTAGGGTGCAATGCCGTTGTCGAACAGGTAGAGCAGCCCGGCACGGCCACTGAACTGGGTTTCGTCCAGCTCTGTCACTACACCGGTGTCACGATTGGTGTTCTCGATCTCCACCCAGTCGTGACGGCCACCCAACGTCAACCGCCAGCCACCGGTGGCCAGCTGGTCCTGCAGATAGACCCCGGTCTGTTTCTGCTTACGGAGATTGCGTTGCGGGGGGTATAGGGCAGAGGGATCGGCCCCATACTCAGGATTGAAGGCATCGATGGCCGGAAAGGCGCCCGACGGCCAGACCACGTCGTTCTCACGCTGCTGATAGTCCACCCCCACCAATACGGTGTGATCCACCGCGCCAGTCGTCAATTCCCCCTGAATCTGGTTATCAACGGTGAGTGCCTGCAGATCCTCATCGCCACCGGAGTAGTAGCGGTTAAGCTCAGTGGCCGAGGCCCAGCCGTAGGCATAGACCTGTTTCAACTCAACGTCCGAATCCAGGTAACGGGCTTTCTGCAAGGCGGACCAGTTACGGTTGATTCGATGCTCCAGATCGTACCCCACCATGGTCATGTCGCGCCGGAAAAGGTCGTAGTCCGGTTCGCCCTCAAAAAAGGTGTTGTCGATTTTCTGGCCGTTGCGGGACTCCACCGTGCCCTCGTACGGCAAACCGCTGTGGTAGCCACCTTCCGGATCACGTTGAAGGTAGGCCAGCAGAGTCACGCTGGTATCGTCAGTCATGTCCCAGGTCAGCGACGGGGCAATGGCGCGACGGTCCAGTTCCACGTGGTCCTGTTGCGCGTCAGCAGCGGAAGCAATGCCGGTCACGCGATAGGCAACCCGTTGCTCATCATCCACCGGACCGGTGACATCAAAGGCAAAGCTGCGCTGGGCGTTGTTGCCGAGCGAGACACGGATTTCCCCCCCATCCCGGAACTCCGGACGCTTGCTGGTCAGGGCAACAATCCCACCAGGGGAGCCCTGGCCGTAGAGAACAGAGGTCGGGCCTTTAACAATCTCAATACGCTCAAGAAACCAGGGATCAATGGCAAAGGAGCTGTAGGAGCCACCGTCGTTCATCACCCGCAGGCCATCCAGATAGGTGTTGTTGATACTGCCATCGGAAAAACCGCGGAGAATCAGATAATCGTAGCGGTTGGAAGACCCCACCTGGTTCGTACCCACACCCGGGGTATAGCTGGCGGCGCGCTGCACCGTACGGGCGCCTTTTTCTTCCCAGTCTTCGCGGCTGACAACAGATACTGATTGCGGGGTTTCAATCACCGGGGTATCGGTTTTCGTGGCGCTGCGGGTCGCTGTTACGTTTAGCGCATCCAGCATTTTCGGTTCGCCCTGTTCCTGGGCAACGGCTAATGGCGCGACGGTGACACCGACAAGGGCCATGGCAACCGCAAATGACAAACGGGAATGTCGGAACATGAAAACCTCACTTGGGTCTAACGATAGTTTAATGCGAATTATTCGCTTTTAGATCCAGCATTAGATATGCCAAGTGACAGAATTTATATGCGGAATGATAAATACCGTGATTCAAACGACGGTTTTGGGAGAAACACCGAACTGGCGCCGGAACGCGGTCGCAAAGTTAGTGGCATGTCGATAGCCGGACCGGTGGGCAGCCTGCTGAACGGAGTATCCCTGCTCCAGGTAATGCCAGGCCAGGTTCAACCGGCACTTCCGCAGATACCCGAACACCGACAATCCGTAGGTCGCACGGAATTTACTACGCAAACTGCTGGGACTCATTGCGGCACGGCTGGCGAGATCCGTCAGGGAGTAATTGTCCGTCGGGGCGAATTCCATCAGCTGACGAATGGCCTCCAGTCGCTGGTGTTCCTGGGTGGACGCGCGACTTTTCCGTTCAATCGCTGGCACCGGCTCCGGAAGACCATAACCCACCAACTGCAGAGCCAGACCTTCCAGCACCAGTGTTTTCTGAAGCTCAGGCAGCCCGACGCCAAGGGGTTGCTCAAGAGCCGTCATGAGAACCGGTGGAACGTCCCACAGCACCTCTGGGTCCTGCACCCCCCTGAGCAGGGCTCGCAGAGACCCCTGTTCGGTCTGCGCCGGCAACGGGCCACCGGGATCAAAAGCCAACACAATGGTTTTCAAACGTTGACCAGCAGGCTGATAGGCTGCCAGTGCATATTCCGGTCGTAATTGCAGGCTGGCAGCCATGCCACTCCCAAGCTCCCGCTCGACCGCACCAACCGACAGGCGGATGCGTCCTTCGAGCACGATCACCATCAACAGGGGCGCATGGCCCAGCGACACCGATTCGTAGCTGTGGGAGATCGTCAGGTCGGAATGAGTGAAGCGAAACCCCGACGGTAGCGGGGTTTCATCAATCCACCCCCGGGCGATGGTTGAATCGTCATCGGGGGCGTCATGGCCGTCGACGCCGGGGAAGCGGTAGCTGATTCCGTACTCGCGGCCAAAAGCCAGGAACTCCTGCCTGCCGAACGACGTTAGTTCGGCACGATCTCCCAACACTAGCCGGCTGTACTCGCTGTTGTGCCTGACACCGCGGACGCAACAGCATCCGCCACCATCTCGGCAGTGATTGCAGACAGGGTCCAGCCCAGATGACCGTGACCCGTGTTATAGAACACGGTGGGCAACCGGCCCGGACCGACTCGCGGCATCATATTGGGCAGCATGGGGCGCAGCCCTGCCCAGGGTACGACGCGGCGGGTGCAAACCCCAGGGAAACACTGCTCGACCCATCGGGTGAGCGGCCGGATTCGGTCATCCCGGATATCACGGTTATAGCCGCTGAATTCCGCCGTACCCGCAACCCGGAACCGATCATCTCCCAGCCGGCTGGTGACTATCTTGGTGGCATCGTCCAGCAAACTGACCGTCGGTGCCGCTTCCTGGGAGGCTTGGTCGTCCAGCTCAACGGTGATGGAATACCCCTTCACCGGGTAAATGTTGACTCGGTCCCCCAGCTTGGCGGCCAGTTCCCGGCTACCCACGCCCGCACAGATCACCACACCATCAAAGGTGTCACGAGTTTGCTCTTCACCATCAAACGAGGTGACCCAGGCGTGGGACTGATCCGCACTCAGTTCCGTCACCGAGTGCTCATAACAGGTTTTGACACCGAGGCGAAGAATGGCCTCCGCCAGGCCATTGGTGAACTTATGGATATCACCGGTTGAATCGCTTTCGGTGTAGAAACCGCCGTAATAGGTCCCCGCCAGCGTGGGCTCAATAGAGCGCATTTCCTCGGGAGTGACCGCCCGACGTTCCAGGCCGCCGGCAGCCAGCAACCTGGAAACATTCGCCGCATGGTCGAACCCGGCCTTGTCACGGTAGATATGGAGGATGCCCTGCTTCTTCAGATCAAAGTCGATCCCTTCGTTCTGCGCCCAGGCAAACAGGTGATCCCGGGCGGCAATCGCAAGGCGTGCGGTTTCCGTGGTGTTCTGTTCGTACTGGGGAATCGCGGCGATGAACTCGGCGAACCAGCTCAGTTTGTGCCAGGAAGGCTTGGGGTTGACCAGCAGCGGCGCATCCCTCCGGGACATCCACTTAAGGCCCTTGATGATGGTCTGCCAGTTGTTCCAGACCTCAGCGTTGGAGGCGGACAGTTGGCCACCATTGGCGAAAGAGGTTTCCATCGCCGCATAACGGTGTTTCTCGTAAACGGTGACATCCAGGCCGCGCTTGGCCAGGGTGTAAGCGGTGGTGATACCCGTGATACCACCGCCAATAACTGCAACTCGCTTCATAATACTCTCCAGGGGCGTCCAGGGTTTCCTTTCTCCACAGCATGGTAGAAAGCACCCCTTCCGTCACTGGACCTGAGAGATTCACGCACCGCTCCAACGGAACCGGCCGCTTGCTCCTTCGGTGTACCAACGGACGCAGTCGTTGGCAACTCTTCGGAAAGTCTTCATGTCAGCGGTCCTTTTGCCTGAGAGTTTCCGGGGCAGTTGCTCCTTCGGCGCCGAGTGCATGGTTTGCGACTCGATCTCTCCCGCTGACACCTCATTGTTCGACGAATACTAGCGTAACAGGGACGCAAAAGTTGAACTCGCCCTGCAGAATATTAGCATACTCCGGGCAGCAGGCTCCGAGTTTGTACCACGCTACTCGACCGTCACACTCTTCGCCAGGTTCCGCGGCTGATCCACATCGGTGCCCTTGAGCACCGCAACATGGTACGAGAGGAGCTGCAGCGGCACGGTATAGACAATCGGTGAGGTGATCGGGTGTACCGACGGCAGCGGCATTACGTGGATACCTTCCTGGGGCCGCACGTCCGCTGCCTGGTCAGCAAATACAAACAGCTCGCCACCGCGGGCGCGAACTTCTTCCAGGTTGGACTTCAGCTTTTCCAGCAACTCGTTGTTGGGGGCCACGGTGACCACCGGCATCTCCCCGTCTACCAGAGCAAGGGGGCCATGCTTGAGCTCGCCGGCCGGATAGGCTTCGGCATGGATGTAGGAAATTTCCTTGAGCTTCAGTGCACCTTCCAGAGCCACCGGGAACATGGCGCCACGACCCAGGAACAGACTGTGGTTCTTGTCCATGAACGACTTCGACATTTCGGCGATATCGCCATCCAGTGCCAGTACCTGATCCACCTGGCTGGGTAGTAGGCGAATCGCCTCAACAATTTCTGCTTCGCGCGACTCTTCCAGGCCGTTGTGGCGAGCCAGCGCCAGGGTGAAGATCAACAGCGCGGTCAACTGGGTGGTAAACGCCTTGGTGGACGCAACCCCGATTTCCGGGCCGGCCTGGGTCATGATCACCAGGTCAGATTCCCGCACCAGGGAGCTGCCGGGCACGTTGCAGATGGCCATGGCGGCGCGGAAACCGGCCTTTTTCGCCTGGCGCAGGGCAGCCAGAGTGTCGGCGGTTTCGCCGGACTGGGAGATACACAGGAACAGGGTGTCCGGCTGAATCACGTGCTTGCGGTAGCGAAACTCGGAGGCCACTTCCACGGAACAGGGCACGCCCGCCAGGTCCTCTATCCAGTAGCGTGCCACCATGCCGGCATGGTAACTGGTGCCACAGGCGATGATCTGAACATGGCGAACGTCTTCCAGCAGGTTGCCAGCCTGGGTACCCAGTGCCTGTTCCAGCACACGGGTGTTGGTCACCCGGCCTTCCGTTGTGGCGCGTATGACCCTCGGCTGCTCATGGATTTCCTTGAGCATGAAGTGGCGATACTCGCCTTTTTCGGCAGCGTCTTGGCTGTGTTCAAAACGGTTAACCGCGCGTTCCACCAGCTGCTTGTTACGATCATGAATCTCAATGTGATCACGACGGATATCGGCGATATCCCCTTCTTCGAGGAACATGAAACGGTCGGTGACAGGCAGTAACGCGAGCTGGTCGGAAGCGATGAAATTCTCGCCTATGCCGACACCCACCACCAACGGACTGCCTTCACGGCACACCACCATATGGTCTGGCTCGTCGGCATGAATCACTGCCAGCGCAAAGGCACCGCGCAAACGTTCAATGGCGGTGCTCACGGCCTCGTAAAGGCTGTTGCTGAGGCGGAACTGCTTTTCGATAAGGTGCGCAACGACTTCGGTGTCCGTCTGGGAGGTGAACTCAAACCCCTCGGCTTTCAGTTCTTCCCGTAGCTCCTGGTAGTTCTCGATAATGCCGTTGTGGACAATGGCCAGGCGGTCACCGGACATATGCGGGTGGGCATTGATCTGGGACGGTTCACCGTGGGTCGCCCAGCGGGTATGGGCAATGCCGGCGGCTCCCTCAAGCCCGTTTCCAGTGATGGCATCGGCCAGGGCCGCAACCTTACCCACTTCGCGGGCCCGGTTGATGGCTTGTTTGCCGTCAATTACGGCCATGCCGGCGGAGTCGTAGCCCCGATATTCCAGACGGCGCAGGCCTTCGAGAAGAATTCCCTGAACATCCCTTTCTGATACCGCACCTACAATGCCACACATGTCGCTCTCACCTGTCCGTTGTAAATCGTTTAAATCACTTTTTCGTCGGCCGTTCCCAGCCGGAGATATTGCGTTGGCGAGCTCGTGCGACCGCCAGCTCACTCTCCGCTACATCACGGGTGATGGTAGAGCCCGCACCGATGGTGGACCCAGAGGCAACGCTGACCGGTGCCACCAGTGAAGTGTTGGACCCGACAAACACGTCATCACCAATAACGGTTCTGGACTTGTTCACCCCATCATAATTACAGGTGATGGTTCCTGCACCCACATTTACGTTACGGCCAAGTGAGGTATCGCCAACGTAACTGAGGTGGTTGATCTTGCTGCCCTCGCCAACATCGGCTTTCTTGGTTTCGACAAAGTTGCCCACCTTGGTCCTGGCCGCCAGCCGGGTACCCGGCCGGAGACGTGCAAACGGTCCGATACTGGCGCCTGCACCCACATCCGCACCCTCGATCACTGAATGCGCTTCAATTTTTGCACCAGCCGCAATCTGGCTGTCCCGTATCACACAACCCGGCCCGATACTGACGCCGTCCGCCAGGGACACCTTGCCTTCAAACACTACGTTAACATCGATCAGCACATCTTGGCCCACGGACACCTCGCCACGCACGTCAATACGGGCGGGGTCGGCCAGGGTGGCGCCCTCAGTCATCAAACGGTCCGCTTCCTGACGCTGCACCCAGCGCTCAAGTTCGGCAAGTTGAAGACGGTTGTTAACGCCCTGGACTTCGTATTCGCTGGCAGGCTGGGCAACGGCGATTTCCACACCGCGATCAGCCGCCATGGCAATGATGTCGGTCAGGTAGTACTCACCCTGAGCATTACGATTGGAGAGCTGCGGCAACCAGTCCTTCAAGTGGCGTGACGAGACCGCCAGGATGCCGGTATTTACCTCCCGGATTTGTTTCTGGGCGTCAGTGGCATCCTTCTGTTCCACGATCGCACGCACCTTGCCACTGTCATCCCGCAGGATACGCCCGTAACCATCCGGCGTTTCCAGGTTCACGGTCAACAACGCGAGTGAACGATCACTTACTTGAGAGACCAGGTTCTGGAGCGTTTCAACGTTGGTTAGCGGTACGTCGCCATAGAGAATCAACACCCGAGCCTCATCCGGCAGAGCCGGCAAGGCCTGAGCAACCGCGTGGCCAGTGCCCAGTTGCTGTTCCTGCAGTGCCCAGATGAGATCTTCGGCGGGGGTAATCTGCCGAACCTGCTCCGCACCATGTCCAATGACGCCATGGATACCGGAGGCGCCCAATTGGCGGGCGGTATCAATAACGTGATGGAGCATGGGCTTGCCAGCCACCCGGTGGAGAACTTTCGGCAGCGACGATTTCATTCTTGAACCCTGGCCGGCGGCCAGAATCACAACGTGAAGGGGAGTCATACGATTACCACGCTCCGGATCGGTAGCCAGTTTCAATGCCTGAATACAAAAAAACCGCACCCTTGGTTGCCTGACAACGTTTCGCTGTTCTCAGGCGACTCAGGATGCGGTTTCGGTGATCGGCAGTCCCGAACAGAAATGCTTAACGCATCTTGTTACGCAGCTGCTGGATGGTGCGAAGCTGGGCAACAGCTTCGGCCAACTCGGCAGCGGCACGGGAATACTCGAACTCACCCGTTTGGTTGGCGAGTGCCTTCTCAGCCTCACGCTGAGCTTCGATCGCCGCTGCTTCGTCCACATCCTTGGCACGGACAGCTGTGTCCGCGAGCAGCGTTACCAGATTCGGCTGAACTTCCAGATAACCACCAGACACGTAGAGGATCTCTTCCTCTCCGCCCTGTTTGATTATCCGGATAGGACCCGGCTTAAGCTGGGTCAGCAGCGGCGTATGACCCGGGGCAATACCCAGGTCACCTTCAGAGCCCGCTGCGATCAGCATTTCAACCAATCCGGAATAGATCTTTGTTTCGGCACTTACCACGTCACAATGCACGGTCATACCCATGTTGTTGCCTCTCTGATCGATCCGGAAACAAGCGCTTTAGGCTCAGATTACTTCTTCTTCGCCTTGCTCTTCATTTCCTTCGCTTTCTCGACCGCTTCCTCAATGGTACCAACCATGTAGAACGCCTGCTCAGGCATATCATCATAGTCACCGTTGAGGATGCCCTTAAAGCTGCTGATGGTTTCCTTCAGGGAAACGTACTTACCGGGAGAACCGGTGAAGACTTCAGCAACATGGAACGGCTGGGACAGAAAACGCTCGATCTTACGGGCACGGGCAACGGTCAGCTTGTCTTCTTCTGACAGCTCGTCCATACCCAGGATGGCGATGATGTCTTTCAGTTCCTTGTAGCGCTGCAGGTTGGTCTGCACGCCACGAGCCACTTCGTAATGCTCGTCACCGATGACCAGCGGATCCAGCTGACGGGATGTGGAGTCAAGCGGATCGATCGCCGGGTAGATACCCTTGGAGGCGATGTCACGGCTCAGTACCACAGTCGCGTCAAGGTGGGAGAAGGTGGTCGCCGGGGACGGGTCAGTCAAGTCATCCGCCGGTACGTAGACCGCCTGGATAGACGTGATGGAACCGGTCTTGGTCGACGTGATCCGCTCCTGCAGCTCACCCATCTCCTGGGCCAAAGTCGGCTGGTAACCTACCGCGGACGGCATACGGCCGAGCAGGGCTGATACTTCGGTACCCGCCAGGGTGTAACGGTAGATGTTGTCGACGAACAGCAGTACGTCACGACCTTCATCACGGAACTTCTCAGCCATGGTGAGACCGGTCAGGGCCACACGCAGACGGTTTCCGGGAGGCTCGTTCATCTGGCCGTAGACCATCGCTACTTTATCAAGGACGTTGGAGTCCTTCATTTCGTAGTAGAAGTCGTTACCTTCACGAGTCCGCTCACCAACACCGGCGAATACGGAGAGACCGGAGTGCTCTTTCGCGATGTTGTTGATCAGCTCCATCATGTTGACGGTCTTACCAACACCGGCACCACCGAAGAGGCCAACCTTACCACCCTTGGCGAACGGGCAGATCAGGTCGATAACCTTGATGCCGGTTTCCAGCAGGTCGGCAGAGGCAGACTGATCTGCGTATCCCGGTGCCTTACGGTGAATCGCCCAACGCTCTTCTTCGCCGATTTCGCCGGCTTCGTCGATGGGACGACCCAGAACATCCATGATACGGCCCAGGGTCTGGGTGCCAACCGGTACGGAAATGGCCTTACCGGTGTTATCTGCTTTCAGGCCTCGCTTCAGGCCTTCAGTGCTGCCCATGGCGATGGTACGAACAATGCCGTCACCCAGCTGCTGCTGGACTTCCAGAGTTGTATCGCCACCTTCAAGCAGCAGTGCGTCATATACGTTGGGTACGGAGTCACGTGGAAATTCCACGTCGATAACCGCGCCAATGATCTGAACGATGTGTCCGCTACTCATGCTCGGTTCCTCGTTATCTAGATAGTCAATAAAACCAGTTGGATTGTTGGCGGATCAGACCGAAGCCGCGCCGCTGACAATCTCCGAAATCTCTTGGGTGATGGCTGCCTGACGCGCCTTGTTGTACGCCAACTGAAGCTCGTCGATGATGCCACCGGCGTTATCAGTTGCGCTCTTCATGGCGATCATACGGGCGGCCTGTTCACATGCCAGATTTTCTACCACACCCTGGTACACCTGGGATTCAATGTAACGTGGCAGAAGGCCATCGAGGATCTGCCTGGCATCGGGCTCGTAGAGATAATCCCACTGGTTCTTGATCTCTTCCTCGTCTTCCCCCGGAGGCAGCGGCAGAATCTGCTCCACCTGCGGGGTCTGGGTCATGGTGTTCTCGAACTCGTTGCTGACCAGGTAAAGACGGTCGATCTTGCCTTCCGAGAACGCGTCCAGCATGACTTTGACGTTGCCGATGAGTTTGTCAGAGCTCGGGCTGTCCCCCAGATGGGTCAGCGCCGCAACGACGTTACCGCCGTAGCTCCTGAAGAAAGAAGCACCTTTCTGCCCGATGGCGCACAGATCAGCCTCTACCCCTTTCTCCTTCCACGCTCGCATGTCACGGACAAGCGCTTTGAACAGGTTGATGTTCAGACCACCGCACAGGCCTCGATCCGTAGACACCACCACATAGCCCACGCGCTTTACTTCACGCTCGACCATGAACGGGTGCTTGTACTGGACGTTCGCCTTGGCAATGTGCCCAATAACCTGACGCATCTTTTCCGCATAAGGGCGTGTCGCCTTCATGCGTTCCTGAGCCTTACGCATCTTGCTCGCCGCGACCATTTCCATGGCGCTGGTGATCTTCTGCGTGCTCTTGATGCTGGATATCTGGTTACGTATTTCTTTTCCGACGGCCATAACTCACTGCCTTCTCAAGTTAGACACTCATTGCTCTAAAATCGGCCTGCAACACGTTGCAGGCCCATTCGTTACCAGCTCTGAGTGGTCTTGAATTTCTCAAGTGCAGCTTTCAGGCTCGCGGCGATTTCATCGTTGTAATCGCCTTTCTCGTTGATCTTGTCGAGAAGTTCTTTCTGCTCGGACCGCATCCAGTCCAGCATCAGTGCTTCGAACTTCACTACATTGTCGACATCAACGTCGTCCAGGAAGCCTTCGTTGGCTGCGAACAGAACCGTACCCATTTCAGCCACGGACATCGGGCTGTACTGGTTCTGCTTCATCAGTTCGGTTACCCGCTGACCGTGTTCAAGCTGCTTACGGGTCGCTTCGTCAAGATCGGAAGCGAACTGTGCGAAAGCGGCCAGTTCACGATACTGGGCCAGCGCCAGACGGATGTTACCGCCAAGCTTCTTCATGATCTTGGTCTGGGCTGAACCACCCACCCGCGATACCGAGACACCCGCGTTCATCGCCGGACGAATACCGGAGTTGAACAGGTTGGTCTCCAGGAAGATCTGGCCGTCGGTGATCGAGATCACGTTGGTCGGTACGAACGCGGAAACGTCGCCGGCCTGGGTCTCGATGATCGGCAGAGCCGTCAGGGAACCGGTCTGGCCCTTCACTTCGCCGTTGGTCAGTTTTTCAACTTCCTCGGCGTTGATCCGGGACGCACGCTCCAGCAGACGGGAGTGCAGGTAGAAAACGTCACCCGGGTATGCTTCACGGCCCGGCGGACGACGCAGCAGCAGGGAGATCTGGCGATAGGCCACAGCCTGCTTGGACAGATCATCATAGATGATCAGGGCGTCTTCACCGCGGTCACGGAAGTATTCACCCATGGACGTGCCGGAGTAGGGTGCCAGGAACTGCATCGCTGCAGGATCGGCGGCGCCGGCGGCAACTACGATGGTGTGATCCATAGCGCCATGCTCTTCCAGCTTGCGCACAACCGCGGCAATGGAAGACTGCTTCTGGCCAACTGCCACGTAGATACACTTGATGCCGGAATCTTTCTGGTTAATGATCGCGTCGATGGCGACGGCGGTCTTACCGATCTGGCGGTCACCGATGATCAGCTCACGCTGGCCACGACCGATTGGCACCATGGTGTCAATGGCTTTCAGACCGGTCTGGACCGGCTCATCAACGGATTGACGAGCGATAACACCGGGAGCCACTTTCTCGACCGGTGAGGTCAGATCGGTGCCCAGTTCGCCTTTGCCATCGACGGGATTACCCAAGCCATCAACCACACGGCCCATCAGTTCCGGACCCACCGGTACTTCCAGGATGCGGCCGGTGCAACGAACCTTCTGGCCTTCCGCCAGGTCTTCGTAGTCACCCAGTACAACCGCGCCCACGGAGTCACGCTCCAGGTTCAGGGCCATACCGAATATGCCGTTGGCAAATTCAATCATCTCACCGTACATAACGTCGGCGAGACCGTGGATCAGTACGATACCGTCAGAAACGGAGAGGATCGTACCTTCGTTCTTTGCATCGGAAGAGATATCGAGCTTTTCGATTCTCTTCTTGATGATGTCACTGATCTCGGATGGATTCAGTTGCTGCATGCCTTTATCCTCAAACCTTGTGCTGAAATCAGGAGCCCAGAGCGTCGGCCAGTTTGGTCAGCTTTCCGCGTACAGATGCGTCAATCACCATGTCGCCGGTGCGTACAATCACACCACCGATCAAAGACTTGTCCATTGACGCTGCGAGTGACACTTGGCGCTCGAGTTTGGTCGACAGTGCCTGGGCGAGCTTCTGCTGTTGTTCGTCCGTCAGCTCATATGCCGAGGTGACTTCAATATCAACAGTACGCTCAAAGTCAGCCCGGTACGTGTTGAAGAGCGCTGCAATTTCGGGCAGAAGACTCAACCGGCGATTGGCCGCCAGAATCATTAAGAAATTGCGAACCGACTCTGTGACGTTGTCTCCAACGCACTCCAGAATCATGTCTGCCTTCTTCTGCTCTTCGGTGCCTGGACTGGCGAGAAGCTGTCGAATGTCTTCGTTGGCTGTAATCTGCCCGGCAACGGTTAGCACTTCAGACCATTCAGCCAGTTGCTTCTGGTCCTGAGCGGCCGAAAATGCTGCCTTTGCGTAAGGGCGGGCCAGCGTTCTCAGTTGTGCCATGATGAACCTCGTCGTTTAGAGTTCTGCTGCCAGCTTGTCCAGCATCTCACTGTGCTTGTTGGCATCGACAGAGGTTTCCAGGATCTTCTCAGCACCAGCAACCGCGATGGCGGCAATTTCCGCACGCAACGCGTCACGAGCCTGATTGCGCTCCTGCTCAATTTCGGCCTTGGCCTGCTCAATCAGCTTCTGGCCTTCCTTGCGGGCATCGTCTTTCGATGCTTCCACAATCTGGGCCGCACGCTTGTTGGCCTGTTCGATCAGGCCGGCCGCTTGCTGCTTGGCTTCACGCAGTTCCTGAGCTGACTTTTCCTGAGCCAGTTCCAGATCGCGCGCAGCGCGGTCTGAGGCAGCCAGTCCGTCAGCGATCTTCTTTTGACGCTCCTGCAGTGCGGCCATAATCGGCGGCCACACATATTTCATGCAGAACACGACAAAGATAAAGAACGCGATGGCTTGACCAATCATCGTCAAATTAATGTTCACGTCTTCACCTCTCGCCTGTTGTGTAAAGAATCATCAGACCGGGAAGTTCCCCGGCGGCGACTCGATTAACCGGCGATCTGGCCGACAAACGGGTTGGCGAAAGTGAAGAACAGAGCGATACCAACACCGATCATGGTTACGGCGTCCAGCAGGCCTGCAACGATGAACATTTTAACCTGCAGCATCGGGGTCATTTCCGGCTGACGCGCGGCGCCTTCCAGGAATTTGCCACCGAGGATACCAAAGCCGATAGCAGTACCCAGGGCACCCAGGCCGATCAGCAGTGCAACGGCAATCGCGGTCATTCCAACTACAGTTTCCATGATAACTCCCAGTTTTCAGTTAGGTTTTCAGTTTAAGGGTTTCGGTTTTCAAACTACGGTTTAATGGTTCCGATCAATGACTGTCTTCATGAGCCATGCTCAGGTAAACAATCGTCAGCATCATAAAGATGAACGCCTGCAGCGTGATGATCAGAATGTGGAAAATGGCCCAGGGTACCGACAGCGCCCACTGTGCCCAGAATGGCAGCAGGGCGATCAGGATAAAGATCAGCTCACCGGCGTAGAGGTTACCGAACAGACGCAGTGCCAGTGAAATGGGCTTGGCCAGCAGGCTCACGCCTTCCAGCAGCAGGTTGACCGGTACCAGCAGTACTTTGAGAAAGAAGTTGTCGGAAGAGAACGGGTGCAGGGTCAGCTCGCCGACAAAACCACCAACACCTTTGACCTTGATGCTGTAGTAGATAATCAGGAAGAACACGGAGAGCGACATGCCCAGTGTGACGTTAACGTCCGTGGTCGGCACCACCTTCATGTATTCCAGACCCATCATGTGGAACAGCTGGGGCAGGAAGTCTACCGGCACCAGATCCATCAGGTTCATCAGGAAGACCCAGCAGAAGATGGTCAGCGACAGGGGTGCAATCACCTTGTTTCGGCCGTGGAAGGTCTCCTTCACGCTGGTATCAACAAACTCGATCAGGATTTCAACGAAGTTCTGAAGGCCGCTGGGCTGACCAGAGGTAGCACGCTTGGCCGCCATGCGAAACAGGATCAGGAACAGGGCGCCCAGTGCAACAGCCCATCCAAGAGAATCCACGTGAACGGCCCAGAATCCCATATCGGAGGCTTCCCGGGCATTATGGGCCATGGTCCAGCCCGCTTCTGACATCACCGAACCATCCGCACGCTCGTAACCGGCCGGAAGTTTACCGTAGGTGAGGTTCTGGAGGTGGTGCTGGATATACTCTGATGCGCTGCCTGCCATAACGTTCTCTCAGGTCCTGTTAGCTTCGCTGCGTTCTGCGGCCCGCTAGGAGCGGAGTCAACCAATTGGTGACCAACATGATCGCAAATGATAAAAAAAGTGCCGCTATATCAAGCGACGGAATCCATTTGAACACCATCGTAAACAGGATGGCGCACAGGATGAGCTTGCCGGCCTCACCCTGGTAAAAAGAACTCATGATCTGCCTGGCAGACCGCGCGCCGGAGTAGCGGAAAGCCTTGAAGGCAAAATAACCGTGGGGCAGAAGAAAAATAAGCCCCCCAAACAGTGCTGAATAACCGGCCACCTGGCTTTTAAAGAGGAATGCCAGACTGACGACGACCAATACCACACTTTCTATTACAAACCATCGTGCGATGGGCGGACGCTGTATCCCACCCTGTTCAGCCTTCGTCATGGTATTTCCCGGTTGCCACACCGCTTTGGTTCGGTGCCGTTTATTAATTAGACAATCGCACCGATACAAGCGCCGCAGATTATATGTGTTCAATCTACACGAATCAACAAAACCGGAACGGTCGCTCCGCCCCGAAACACGCAGAAAAACTGGCGTTGGGGGGCATGAGGGACACAAATAGACACCAACATGAAGGGGCAGCACTATATGTAGTGGTACCTAGTCAAAACTGACCTTTGGTACCCCGCCGTTGGTCGCAGAGTGCCAACACTAAATTGTTAACAGTGGCGCTATGGAAATCCTGCCAGGGACGTTACTTGATATGGCCTAAAATGCCATCCAGTTCGTCGAGAGAGGTGTATTCGATCACCAGCTTGCCCTTGCCACGCTGGCCATGGTCGATCGACACCCGGGCACCGAGTCGCTCGGCCAGGTCGTCCTGCAGGGCACGGATGTTCGGATCCACTTCACCCTTGGCTTTCTTGCGGTTCGGCGATTCCTGTTGCACCCGGCGAACCAGGGCTTCCGTCTGCCGCACTGACAGGGATTTCGCGACCACCTGTCGCGCCACCTGCATCTGCTGCTCGGGTTGAAGCGTAAGCATGGCCCGACCATGACCCATTTCCAGATCACCGTGCTCCAGCATGACACGAACGTCTTCCGACAGGCTGATCAGCCGCAGCAGGTTGGTGATGGTGGTACGGGACTTACCCACCGCTTCCGCGACCTGAGCCTGGGTCAGGCCGAACTCATCCTGCAGGCGTTGTAGCGCAAAGGCTTCTTCGATGGGATTGAGGTTCTCGCGCTGGATATTCTCAATCAGCGCCATGGCGATAGCGGCATCATCCGGCACGTCGCGGATAATGGCGGGAATGCGGTCGAGCTCGGCCATCTGGGTGGCTCGCCAGCGGCGCTCGCCGGCGATCAGCTCAAAGCGGCCTTCGGCGATCGGGCGCACCACCACGGGCTGCATCACACCCTGCTGGCGAATGGAGTCAGCCAGTTCCTGCAGGGCCGCCGGATCCATGTCACGGCGAGGCTGGAACCGGCCACGCTGGATCAGGTCGATCGGAACTTCCCGGAGCTCACCATCGTGATCCTTCAGTTCCTGGTCCAGGTTGACCCTGGAGCCCTGCAACAGAGCGCCCAGTCCGCGCTCACCCAGTCCTCGTTTCTTCGCCGCCATGGTGTTTGTCATTCTTCCCGATGAAATATCTGTGTGCAAAGGAGAGGTAGTTTACACGGCAACCGCCGCGGATGTCTTTTGCGATCCATGCCGGCGTACCATCTCACCAGCCAGAGCCAGATAGGCCACCGCGCCCTTGGACGCGCGGTCGTACTTCAGGGCCGGCATACCATAGCTGGGGGCCTCCGCCAGCCTCACGTTGCGGGGGATCACCGCGCGGTAGACCTTGTCACCGAAAAACTCGTTGAGCTGACTGGACACATCCAGAGTCAGGCTGTTGCGGGGGTCATACATGGTGCGCAGGATGCCTTCCACCTGCAGATCCGGGTTGACGGTCTCCTGAATCTGCTCAACCGTGTTCATCAAGGCCGCCAGACCTTCCAGGGCATAGTATTCGCACTGCATGGGAATCAGCACCGTATCCGCCGCTGACAGCGCATTGACGGTCAGCAGGCTGAGGGACGGCGGGCAGTCGATCAGGATGTAGTCGTAGTTCTCCCGAACCTTGTTCAGGGCCAGGCGCAGGCGATGCTCGCGGCCGATTTCGTTCATCAGCTCCACTTCGGCGGCGGTCAGGTCGCCGTTAGCCGGCAATATGTCAAACCCAGAGACTTCGGCCCGGAAAATCACCTCGGCTGCCGTTGCCCGTTTGGTGAGCATGTCGTAGCCGGAGAGCTCCAGGGCATTCTTATCCACACCACTGCCCATGGTGGCGTTGCCCTGGGGGTCCATATCCACCAGTAACACGCGGCGCTTGGTTGCGGCCAATGACGCAGCCAGGTTGACGCAGGTGGTGGTTTTACCCACACCGCCTTTTTGATTGGTCACTGCAATCACACGCGCCATGACTCGCCTCCTGTCGTGAAATTCTGATGGCTGGAATCCCGACCGATCACCAGCAGGTGCCGGTCGCCGTCCGAGCCAGGTACCGATAATGACTGTCGGGATGTTACCTGCCAACCCACTGGCAGGGCAGCCACCTCATCATCCGGAAACTGGCCTTTCATGGCAAGGAACTCACCCTCATCCGCAAGCAGATGCCCACACCAGTTGACGAGGTTATCCAGTGCCGTAAACGCTCGACTGCTGATCTGCTGGTATCGGATCGCGGGATCACAGCTTTCAGCCCGGCCGTGAATGATCTCCACATTCTTCAGGCCGAGTTCCAGCACACACTGGGTCAGGAAGCGGGTTTTCTTGCTGTTGCTGTCCAGTAGGGTAAAACGCCTTTCGGGCAACGTGATTGCGAGGGGGATGCCAGGCAACCCGCCTCCGGCGCCAACATCCAGCAGATGGTCCGCGGTGACAAATGGCAGGATACTGAGGCTGTCCAACAACTGGCGCGACACCATCTGTCGTGGCTCCCGTACAGCCGTCAGGTTATAGGCACGGTTCCACTTATTCAGCAGGGCCAGAAACGCCAGCAACTGTTGCTGGCTGGCGCTGTCCAGTTCCAGGTTGAGGTCAGCCAGGCCCTGGGTGAGCTGGCGTTGCCAGAGTGCGTCGCTCATGGGCGCACTCAGGCGGATTGCTTGCGCAGCAGGTCGCGCTTCTTGAGATGCACCAGCACCTGGGAAATGGCGGCCGGGGTCACGCCCTGGATGCGTGAGGCCTGGGCCACGGTTTCCGGCCGTACTTCCTTGAGCTTCTGCTTGATCTCGTTGGACAGGCCACCAATGGCATCAAAATCAATATCATCCGGTAAACGGGTATTTTCATTCCGGCGCAGACGCTCGATTTCGTCCGCCTGGCGGGAGATATAACCCTCGTACTTGATCTCGATTTCCACCTGATCCGCCACCGCCGGGTCGTCTGCTTGGCCTTCGGCCATGTCAGCAATGTGGCGATAGTTGATTTCCGGGCGCCGCAGCAGCTCTGCGAGTGTCTGGTCTCGGTTCATGGGCTGACGCAGGTGGCTGTTAGCGGCGTCGCCGCCAGATGTTCCCGGATGAATGCGCGTGGTTTCCAGGCGCTGACGTTCTGCGGCGATGGCTTCACGCTTGCTGTTAAAGGCCTGCCAACGCTGGTCATCCACCAACCCGAGCTTGTGGCCGGTTTCCGTCAGGCGAAGGTCGGCGTTGTCCTCCCGCAGGATCAGCCGGTATTCAGCACGGCTGGTAAACATACGGTACGGCTCGGAGGTACCCATGGTGATCAGGTCGTCCACCAGAACGCCGAGGTAGGCTTCGTCACGGCGGGGGTACCATTCGTCCTTGTCCTGAGCACGCAATGCCGCGTTGATACCTGCGAGAAGGCCCTGGGCACCGGCTTCTTCATAACCGGTAGTGCCATTGATCTGGCCCGCAAAGTACAAGCCCTGGATGAACTTGGTTTCCAGGGTGTGGCGCAGATCCTGTGGGTTCAGGAAGTCGTACTCGATGGCGTAGCCGGGCCGCGTAATGTGGGCATTCTCGAAGCCGGGAATGGTGCGCACAGCCGCCAACTGAATATCGAACGGCAGACTGGTGGAGATGCCGTTGGGGTATAGCTCATTCGTCGTCAGCCCTTCCGGCTCCACGAAAATCTGGTGCGAGTCCTTGTCGGCAAACCGGTTGACCTTGTCCTCGATGGACGGGCAATAGCGAGGCCCGATGCCTTCGATGTTACCGGCAAACATGGGCGACCGGTCAAAGCCACTGCGAATGATGTCGTGGGTTTGTTCGGTGGTGCGGGTAACGTAGCAACAGACCTGTTCAGGATGCTGGTTGCGGGAACCCAGGAAGGACATCACCGGCGCCGGGTCATCACCCCATTGCTCCTGCATCACGGAGAAATCCACGCTGCGGGCATCGATACGGGGTGGGGTGCCGGTTTTCAAGCGCCCGACGTTGAACGGCAGTTCCCGCAGACGCTGTGCCAGCGCGTTGGCCGGTGCGTCACCGGCACGGCCACCGGAATGCTGCTGCATGCCGATGTGGATAACACCGCCAAGGAAGGTTCCGGTGGTCAGCACCACCGTGGGCGCGCGAAAACGGATGCCCGACTGAGTCACCACGCCGGTGATGCGCTCACCATCCACGATCAGGTCGTCAGCAGCCTGCTGGAACAGCGTCAGGTTGGGCTGGTTCTCGAGGATTTCGCGGATCGCCGCCTTGTACAACACCCGGTCTGCCTGGGCGCGGGTGGCTCGTACTGCCGGTCCCTTGCGCGAGTTGAGCACGCGGAACTGGATGCCCGCCTTGTCAGTCGCCATCGCCATGGCGCCACCGAGAGCATCGATTTCCTTGACCAGATGACTCTTGCCGATGCCGCCAATGGCGGGGTTGCAGGACATCTGACCCAGGGTCTCGATGTTGTGGGTCAGCAGCAGGGTCTGGGAGCCCATGCGTGCAGCCGCCAGAGCGGCTTCAGTGCCGGCATGGCCACCACCAATGACTATGACATCGAAACGGGTCGGATAATCCACAACATCACCTCGGCAAACGGGGACTCAGAAAAATTCTCGGTATCAGGAAACTGCCTGAAAATCAGGGCGGGGAGTATAACGCCTCACCCGGTAAATTGCAGTCAGAATGTGCAAATTTTAACCAGACAGGCGGGTTATCGAAAGACCCCGAGCGCTACCTACCCGATACACGCGGTTTCACGCAGGGTTTCACGAATAGTGGATAACCGAAATCTGACAGATATCAGCGGCTTGTAGACACCTTCTCAGAAAACTTTTCAAGAAAGTTATCCACATATCAGATGTGCCCTATAACGCCTTATTATTCAACCTAACCATTTGTTTTAAATGACTTATTTTTGTTCTAACCAAAGCTTATCCGAAGGTTATCCAATAAATTATCCACAGCTTGGTGCTGCCTGCGGTCGTCAGAACTGATCCATCTCTTTCGATTGCGGGGCGGCCGTCATGCCGCGACCACCAGGAGACTGGCTGGCCTGTTGTTCAAGCTCCAGTGCAATCGCGTTGGTGGATTTGGCAAACCGTGCCAACAGGTTGTACAGCACCGGAATAATAAACAGGGTCAGGGTGGTGGCGAACACCAGCCCGCCGAGGATCACGATACCGATCGACGCCCGGCTTTCCGCCCCCGCGCCCGTTGCGAGCACCAAAGGCACGGCACCGAAGACCGTGGATATGGTGGTCATCAACACCGGCCGGAAGCGCAGGCTGGCACCTTCCAAAATCGCGTCCCTCACTTCATAGCCCTTATCCCGGAGCTGGTTGGCGAACTCGACAATCAATATGCCGTTCTTCGCCATCAACCCCAGCAACATGATGATGCCGATCTGGCTGTAGATATTCAGGCTGATGCCGGCCCACCACAGGCCCAGCAGGGCTCCGGTAACCGCCAATGGGACCGACAGCATGATGATCAGCGGGTGAATCCAGCTTTCGAACTGGGCAGCCAGCACCAGGAAGACAATCACGAATGCCAGGCCAAAAGTGACGTAGATCGCCGACGACGATTCCTGGAATTCCCGCGATAGCCCTTTGTAGCTTACCCTTGCCTCCGGCGGCAGGTTATCCACAGCTAGGTTGTTCAGATACGTCAGTGCCGCCCCAAGATCATAGCCATCGGCCAGGGAGGCGCTGATAACAACCGCCGGCAAGCGGTCGATGCGTCTCAGGTCGGGATTGGCCCCAATTTCCTCCACCGACACCAGCGCCTGGAGGGGGATCAGGGTGCCTCCCTCACGGGGGCGCAGGAAAATCTGCCCCAGGTCCGACGGCGTTGCCCGGTCAGCGTCCGCGGCCTGGAGGATGACATCGTATTCGCGTCCGCGGTCCAGGTAGGTGGTGACTTGCCGTGATGCCAGCATGGTCTGCAGTGTCAGGCCCACATCTTCAATGGTGACATCCAGGTCCGCGGCGCGCTCCCGGTCGATGGATACGCGCAGTTCGGGGCGGGTCAGTTCGAAATCAGTGTCCAGGTTCAGCAGGTTCGGGTTGTCCTTCGCTCGTTCGACGATTTCCTCGCTCCAGGCCTGCACACTTTCGTAATCCGGCCCGGCCACCACGAATTCCACTGGTTGATCAAAGCCGCGCTGCCCAAGCCCCGGTGGGTTCACCGCAATCGCGCGAATACCTGTGACCTGGCTAAGCTTGCCTCGCAGCTCGCTGGTGATCTGCTGTTGTTTGATCTCACGGTCTTCCCAGGGCACCAGGCCCATGATCATGAACGCGTTGTCCTCTTCGTCGCGGAAGCCCACGATCGACAACAACCGATTGGAGACACCGTCTTCCAGATAGGGCAACAGTTCCTGCTCCGCCTGACGCACGTAATGATCGGTGAACTCGACCGTCGAGCCCCGGGGGGCACTGGTCGGCATGATGATCACGCCCCGGTCTTCCGTAGGCGCCAACTCCTGCGGCAATCTTGGAAAAATCGCTGTGGCAACGATAAGCCCGACAAGCCCAAGTCCCAGCAACAATCCGGGCTGGTTGAGGGCGAATCGGAGCATGCGTTCGTAACCATGGGTCAGGCCATTGAGCACTTTTTCACTGGCCGCCCACAAGCGATGTCCTTCCGCCGATTCCGGGCTGTGTCGCAACCATTTTGAACACAGCATGGGCGCCAGGGTGAGCGCCACCAGGCTGGACACCACCACCGCCGCCGCCAGGGTGAAGCCAAACTCGGCAAACAGTCGCCCGATGTTGCCGCCCATAAACGAAATCGGCACAAACACCGCCACCAGGGTGAGCGTGGTGGCAATAACGGCAAAGGCCACCTGCTTGGCGCCGCGATAGGACGCCAGCAGTGGCGGTTCGCCCTCATCGATCCGGCGCTGGATGTTTTCCAGCATGACGATGGCGTCGTCCACCACCAGACCAATGGCCAGAATGACTGCAAGCAGGGTCAGTACGTTGATGGAGAAACCGAGGAAGCCCAGCCCGATAAAGGCGCCGATAACCGCCACCGGGATGGTCACCGCCGGTATCAAGGTAGCCCGCCAGGACCGCAGGAACAGGAAGATCACCAGAATGACCAGGGACACCGCAATGGCGAGCGTAAACACCACTTCCTTGATCGACGCGCGGATGAATATCGACTCGTCGTAGCTTTCGGCAATAGTCACTTCCGGGGGCAGGGTCTCGCGTATCTTCTCCAGCTCCGCACGCACGGCATCGGACACCGCCACCGTGTTGGCCTTGGATTGACGAATGATGCCCATGCCGATTGCAGTCTTGCCGTTGGCCCGCAGTCGGCTGACATCGGACTCAACCCCCACCTGGACATTGGCCACCTCGCCGAGGCGCAGAAGATCATTGCCGTCGCGACGAATCACCAGATCACGGAACTGCTCCACATTGGTGAGCCGGCCTTCCGCACGCACCGTGAAGTTACGGGTGGAAGAGTCCACCGAGCCGGCGGGCAGTTCAACGTTATTGGCCCTCAGTGAGCGCTCGACTTCGGCCACGGTGATATCCCGCGCGGCCAACCGTTCACGGTCCAGCCAGACCCGGATGGCGTAGCGCCGCTCACCACCAATGCGTACGTCGGCAACGCCATCCAGCACGGACAGTCGGTCGGCAAGCACCCGTTCGGCAAAATCGCTCAATTCCGCACTGTCCCAGATGTCACTGCGCAGGGTCACCCACATCATCGGGCGGGCGTCCGAGTCGGCCTTCTGGACGACCGGCGCCTCAGCCTCTTCGGGCAGCTGATCGGCAATGCGGGACACGGCATCGCGCACATCGTTGGCGGCGATGTCGACGTTGCGGGAAATGGTAAATTCGATACTGGTTCGGGATTCGCCCTGTTCGGTGGAGGACTCAATGGAGCGAATACCTTCAATCCCGCTGATAGCCCCTTCAACCACCTGAGTGATCTGGGTGTCCACCACTTCGGCGGCGGCGCCGATGTAATCCGTGGAAATGGACACCACGGGTGGGTCAATGTCCGGATACTCCCGCACAGGAAGCCCCAGCAACGCCGCCAACCCGAAAACTACAATAAGAAGACTGAGAACCGTCGCAAAGACAGGGCGTTTGATGGAGACATCAGACAGGATCACGGTTCAGGACTCCAGGGAGTTGGCAAAGCGGTTGTCGGGAATCACGTTTTCCCCTTCCACCACACTGATCCTGTCGCCACTGCTCAATCTGTCCTGGCCGGTTACAATCACCTGCTCATCCAGCGACAGTCCGTCAACGATTTCCACCAGGCCAGGCATCCGGGACCCCAGGGTCACCGAAACCCGTCGGGCGATACCGTCTTCGGCCACGAACACATACTTCTCGTCACCGCGAATCATTACTGCCTGCTCGGGAATGACCAGGGATTCCCGTTCGCGGAGTGTCAGCGTGGCCGACATGAACTGCCCAGGCCGGAGCTTGCCATCGGGATTGTCGATCAGCGCCCTGACCGGCAGTGTTCGGCTCAGTTCATCAATTCGCGTGCCCAACTCCACCAGTTCACCGCCAAAGGTTTCCCCGGTATAGGCCGGCGACGTGCCCCGCACGGTCTGGCCAGTGTGAATCTGGCCGAGGAAACGCTCGGGGATTGCGAACCCCAGTTCCATCCTGGTGGTGGAATCCAGGGTGGCCACCGACGTGCCTGCACCGAGATAAGTTCCCAGGCTGATATCGGAAAGGCCAATAACCCCGGCAAACGGCGCTTCAATACGGTGGTTGTCGAGGCGGGTGCGGGCCGCCTCGCGCTGAGCTTCCGCCACATCGACAGCAGTGCGCAATTCATCCACCTGGGACTGGGATATGCTGTTGTTGGCCTGGAGTTTCCGGGCGCGATCAAACTGGCGACGGGCGTCGGAGAGGGTGGCTTCCGCCACCTGCAGATCGGCGCTGGCCTGACGATCATCCAGCCGCAGCAACAGGTCACCGGACTGGACCCGCTTTCCCGCATCAAGGTTCATTTCAACGACACGACCGCTGACTTCGGTGGTCAGTTCCACCTGATCCCGGGCCTGAAGGCTACCCACCGCCCTGACGGTGTCACTGACCAGCTCCATTTCGGGGGTGACCGTATTCACCTTGCTGGCAGGGCGTTCCCGCTGGGCGTCCGCCGCCTGCTCCCCGGTCAGATGCTGCCAGGAGAATGCCCCCCCGGCGGCCAAAGCCACGAGTACCAGAGCGATCAACCATTGCTTAACCATAATTGCATTATCCGTCTGCTTGATTGTGCCCCAACAACCGGCTGAAGGTTCGACATGGGCTATCGTTTGCTGATCACCAGCACGATCTCCCCGACTTCTATCCCCCATTTCGTCATGGTGGTCTGGTTAATCAGGGTGTCCGGTGTAATCAGGTACATCCAGTCATCCATGCGGACATCAATGGTGCCGTCGCCATAGGACACCCGCAGGACATAATTCATATTAATGGCATTGCCTTGCCAACGCATGGTGCCCGGCTCCACCACATCACCGGCATCGGCGTGCAATGCACCGTTGTCGGGTGTCAGCGTCCATACCCGGGTCTGGACTTCGCCGTCGTCGAAGCGGAACTCCTCATTCAGAGTGCCGATGCCGTTGCTGTCCCAACTGGCGGAAATGTCCGCATCGAAAGTGCGAATCACTTCGCCCGAGAAATCCTTGACCACACCCCGGGCAGAAAGTTCGCCGGTAAAAAATTCCTGGGGCGTCAACACCGGCCCGCGGTCACTGTAATCCTCAAGCGACGGCCCGGCACAGCCCGCAAGCAACACTGTCGCCAACAATAACCAGAGACAGCGGGGCAGACCAGTGATCCTGTTGGTCCCAATCGATATTTGCATGATATTTACACTCCCCTGGCGATTCAGAACGGATGGTCGGTCCTTCAAATACGCCTATAGCGTTGTTATCGATCATTAGGCAACGTCGACATCCATGCTCGCGTCATTTCAGCCAATTGTCCTTTCTGACAGGGGGCATGGCGGTTTCCGTCAATGGCAGGTCGCCGGCAATGCCGTAAAACATCGGGCAATGGAAACAGAACCACAGAGGTATTTGCTATGCCGGTGTACAAGGCACCCCTACGCGACATGAAGTTCCTGCTCAACGAGGTTTTCGACTACCCGGGGCACTACACACGATTGAAAACCGGTGAGAACGCCACTCCTGATATCGTCGATGCGGTACTCAACGAATGCGGCAAATTCTGCGAAGAGGTATTGAGCCCGCTCTACCAGAGCGGCGACGAGGAAGGCTGCAAACTGGATAACGGCGAAGTCATCACCCCCAAAGGCTATCGTGAAGCCTATCAACAGTACGCGCAGGGCGGATGGCAGGGCCTGTCTGCACCGGAGGAGTACGGCGGGCAGGGGCTGCCGGCCTCCATGGGCCTGTTCAAACAGGAGATGATGGGTACTGCCAACTGGTCCTTCTCCATGTACCCGGGCCTGTCGATGGGCGCCATGAATACCATTTTTCTTCACGGTAGCGAAAACCAGAAACAAACCTACCTGGTGCCGCTGACCGAAGGCCGCTGGGGTGGCACCATGTGCCTGACCGAACCCCAGTGCGGGACCGATCTGGGACAGGTGAAAACCAAAGCGGTCCCGCAGGAAGACGGCAGCTTCAAGCTCTCCGGTACCAAGATCTTCATTTCCTCCGGTGACCATGACCTGACCGAGAACATCGTTCACATTGTGCTGGCCCGCTTGCCGGATGCCCCGAAAGGCACCCGGGGCATCAGTCTGTTCATCGTGCCCAAGTTCCTGCCCGACGGGAACGGTGGCGTTGGCGAAGCCAATGGCGTGACCTGTGGCAGCCTGGAAAAGAAAATGGGGATCAAGGCCTCAGCCACCTGCGTGATGAACTTCGACGATGCCACCGGTTTCCTGATCGGCCCGGAGAACGAAGGGTTGAACTGCATGTTCACCTTCATGAACACCGCGCGGATCGGCACTGCCATCCAGGGTGTCGGCCCGGCGGAACTGTCCTACCAGTGGGCGCTGGATTACGCCAGGGAACGCCGCTCCATGCGCGCCCTGTCGGGTAAGAAAGAACCCGACCAGGTGGCCGACAGCCTGATTCACCATGCCGATGTCCGCCGCATGTTGCTGACCCAGAAAGCCATCGCCGAGGGCGGGCGTGCCATGCTGTACTACGCCGCACGGCTGGCCGATCACATGGTGGAAGGCCACACCGCTGGTGATGAGAAGAAAGCGGATGCTTACGATGACAGGCTGGGCTTTCTGACCCCCATTCTGAAAGGCTTCCTGACCGAGCTGGGCAACGAAGCCGCCAATCTGGGGGTACAGGTGTTCGGCGGCCACGGCTATATCCGCGAGCACGGCATGGAGCAGATTGTCCGCGACACCCGCATTGCCACGCTCTATGAAGGGACCACCGGTATCCAGGCGCTGGACCTGCTGGGCCGCAAGGTGCTGCTGATGACTCAGGGCGGGGCGGTCAGGGAGTTCACCCTCAAGGTCGCCAATTTTGCCCGCAAGACCCTGACCGACAAACGGGTACGGCCTTTCTCGGTGGAGTTGCTCAAACTGACAGCGCAATGGAATGTGCTTACGGTGCGGCTGATGCTGGCCGCCCGCAAGGACCGCGATGTGGTGAGTTCCGCTGCCAACGACTTCCTGATGTACAGCGGTTACGTGACCATGGCCTACATGTGGGCAAGGATGGCGGCGGTCGCTTCAGACAAACTGGACAAGAGTGGTGACGACTCGGAAGACTTCTACCGTGCCAAGCTGGCCACGGCAGAGTTCTACTATGAACGCCTGCTGCCCCGGGCGCAGGCTCACGCCACCGGCATGTTGAGCCCGACAAGAAGCCTGATGCAACTGGCGCCCGAGCACATGGCCTTCACCGACTGAAGCGAGTACGGCCTGTAGTACGAACTTACAGGCCGTACTTGGTTTCGATGGCCTCAAACATGCCGGTTTCATGAACCTTTCGAAGCCCGGCGTTAAGCTTTTCGACCGTGGCGTCCGGCGTATCCAGGTTGATCGCCAGGAAAAGCTCGGTGTCGTTAAACGAGTAGACCGGATCCAGCCCCTCAACGTTCTGCTGGGACGCAAAATAAGGGCCGGCCAGGCGGTCTGCGATCCACAGGTCAATCTGGCCGAGCTCCAGGCGTTTCGGGTTGAGGTCATCGCTGTCCAGAGTGGACACCTCGTAGCCGCGCTCGAGCAGGTATTCGGTCATTACGTCATTGCGATAGCCGCCAAAACGCAGCCCCCTGGCGTCCTCAAGGTTATCAATCTGCAGGTTTGTACCCGCCGGCGCGAAAATGGTCCAAAGGTTCCGGGTCAGCGGGCCAACCCATTTGAAACGCGGTGCGCGGGACTCCGTGTAGGTGGTGCAGAAAATACCGTGGTTACGCTTGCTGAGTGCCCGGTTGTAACCGTAATCCCAATTGCGCAGCTTGATCACGTAATCCAGATCGGTGTTGTTCAGGATGGCCTTGACCATTTCCGTGCACAGACCATCAATGTTGGTGCCGTTATGCTCGAACGCCCGGCCGGTAGCGCTCATGTTGTACGGGGGGAAGTTTTCGGTATACAGATACAGCTTGTCTGAAGCCTGGGCGCTGGAAACACCCGTCATCAAGACGAGGGCAGCGAGTAAGAACACTGGCAGGTTCCGCACGGTTTATCTCCTTGATATGCGTGGTCGCCATGAGCTGATGTCACGGTCTGTCATTCTCTGTGTCGCCGGAGTCTACCCCAGGTTTTCACGGTATTTGACAATAAAAATGTGTGTTTTCGTAATGGAATGAACCGGCATCTGCCTAGTCAGCAGACCCGGGGGCCGGCACCGGCATGCTGACGTACTCGCCCTGTGAAAAGTCGATCCCTAACTCCCTTACCTTTGCCTGAACCGGCTCGTTGTGGACAAATTCCGCCACCGTTTGAATGTCCAGACTGCGGGCGAACTGGACGATGCCACTGGTCACCAGGAACGCGGTTTGATCTTCATGGAGGTTGCGAATCAGACTGCCATCAATCTTGATGAAATCCACGTTCAGGCTCAGCAGGTGGGAAAAATTGGAGTAGCCAGTGCCGAAATCGTCGATGGCAATACGGCAACCATAGGGTTTGACCTGTTCGATGAACGTGCGGATGTCGTCGTAGTTGGTAATACCATCCGATTCCAGGATCTCGAAGATAACGCGATCGCCAATGCCTGAGGTTTCGATGGCGGAGAGGATCTGAGCGACGGTCTCCGGCTCGGTGATGTCACCGTAGGAGAGGTTGATCGAAAACTCGTCGTCGCGCCCGGTAAAACAAGCAAAACATTTCTCGATCATCAGTTCGGTGATTCGTCGGTTCAGCCGCAGTTTATTGGCGATGTCCATAAAGCGGCCAGCACTGATCACGCTGCCATCCGGCTCCACCATCCTCACCAGGCATTCGTACTTGGAGATACGGCCGCTCTGGTTATCCTGGATAGGCTGAAACCACGGCACCAGGCGATCATGGTCAATGGCTTCTTTCAGGCGATTGGCCCAGTACAGATTGTTTTCGTAGTTTTCCTCAACCCCTACGGCCGGGTCATACAACAGATGATGGCGTCCTGTTTCCCGGGCCTGTAATACCGCCACTTTTGCCTGGCTGACCAACTGATCGGCGGCATCTTCCGGCTTCCGGTTATTGCGAAGCGCGATGCCGATACTGACATCCACCGTCAGGCGCTGTTCCTGCCAATACACCCGGTCGCCAGTAACCAGATGCCGGACCTGGACAGCAAGCTGGTGAGCCACTTCCGGCGCCATTGCCGGTGCCAGGACAGCAAATTCGTCACCGGGAAGACGGTATACCCGAAAAATTTCGCGGTTATGATCGCGGCTGAACGCGGTCAATCGTGTGGCAACCGCCAAAAGCACATGGTCGCCACAGACATTACCGAACAAGCTGTTGATCTGGTTGAAGCGGTCCAGATTGATGATCAGCAACGCGGCTGCCTGGCGGTTCTGGAGATCCCGCAACAAACGGACACGGTTCGGGAGACCGGTAAGGTCGTCGGTATAGGACGCCTGCAATTCACGAATCAGCTGGATAATCCGGTACAACAGATACAGGCTCAGGATCAGCATCGCCGAGACGGTACCGACCAGAATCCGGTAATTGGTGCGCTCCATCGGCAGCAGCACTGCATTGATCTCATTTCGCGGAACGCCGGCCCCGTACACCATGCCCCCAGCGGTGGCGGCATAGTAAAGCTCATAGTCTTCATTGCCCGCTGAGAGGCCTCGAGTGGTCAGTTCCCCGACCTCGCCCAAGGACCTTGCTGAGTCAACATCAGCACCAAGATCCAGCGCCAGGATGGCATCAATCAGGGCCTGCTCCCTGCGGGTGTCTTTCCCCTGACTGAGGCTCGATAGATTGCGATTGTTGCGGTCATTCAGGAACGCGAAACTGTGTTGGGTGACGGTGATGCGACTGACAACATCGATGATCTGGTCAGCGCCCCAAGCAGTTGTAGCCATGCCCAACAGGTTGCCGTCACGATCGTACATAGGACTGGCGAGCGTCAGCACCGCGCGTTCAGTATTGAGATCGAAATACACCGGCGACCAGTACACGTATCCGGAATTGTCGGGATCGGCCGTCCACTCCTGTTCCAATGTGCGACCGAACCAGGGAGCGTTGCGATAGTGGTCAAAACGGGATTCAGTATCCAGCCTTGTCAGTGTGTTGTCGTCGCTACCCTGCAAAAAGTAGGGCATATAGCTGGTGCCTGTTTCTGACAACACGCCCGGCTCAAACCAGAGCCCGGCACCCGCCGCTCCCTCGAAATCCTGCAAATGGGCGTTCAAGGTGTGCTCCAGGCTCCCACGCACTATAGACAGAGCACGACCGGACATCCCACTCTCGACCATCTCGTGGAAACTCTCACCAACGTTGGCGAGGGTAATGGTGTAGCTTGCCAAAGCGGATTGACGGGCATTGATGCGCGACAGTCCTGCACCCACCACCTCATTGATCTGTTGCCTCCGAAGCTCGGAGAGGGCATCACGTGAGTAACTGAGATTCAGGCTGGATAACAGAAGCATTCCGACAACAAACACCAGCAATAACAAACCCAGCATCCACATGATGGATTGGCGTGAGGACGGGGTTTTCCGACGAGTCAGGCGGCTGGGAAGTATCCCCGGCATTACGGATATCCTCGGGCAGTGAGTCAGGTGTCTCCGGCAGGGAGGTCTTCAAGATGCCGGTCCAGCGCTGCCTGTGCTTGCTTGTGGCCCCGCTTGGCAGCCTCAGTGTACCAATAAACGGCCTGATCCATATCCTGCCCGACACCACGTCCGGTGGCGTACATCTGGCCCAACAGAAACGCGGCTTCGCCAGAGGCAGGCGCCGCCTTTTCGGCCCATACCCGTGCACTGGCGTAGTCTTCAAAGGCATGGAAAATAATGGCCATATTGGACTGCGCGCGCACGTCGCCGTTGTCAGCCGGACCCTGGCAGGCCTCTCTGGCTTCACTGTAATTGCGAATGGCCATCAACAGGTAGCAGTCACTCAGGGCCTGGTCGGAAACGCCGCTTTTATCGGCAACGTCTACCGTGGCTGGCTCCGGCTCAGCACGAGGTTCGGGTTCCGGTGTCGACGGCTGCCGCTTCACCCGCTCCGCAAAGGCGGCAACCTGGTCCGGGCATGAGTAACTGTAGCCGGCTTGATAGCGCTGAAGCATCGCGTTGGTAGCCGGCTCATTGGCGTACTCTTCTGCAATGGCTTCACAACGCAGATCCCTTTCCCGTTCCACGTTATGTAGTACGGAAGCGCGGGATGGATCGTCGCGGTGCTCCGCAAGGTATTCCGTCAGCGGGTCGATGTACGGCTGGTCAAACAACGCCCGCTGTTCCCGTTGGTAGGAATTCGGCGTTTGCGGGTTAACGATCTTCTTCATCACCTGCCCGGTTCGTTCCAGCAAATCCGACGACGCCTTGGACAAGCGATCACCGTCGACGCTTGCGCATCCGCTTAGAAAGAGCAAAATCAGAAGACAGGAATACGGACGATACATCTACACTCACTAGCCGTTTTCAGCAGTCGATGAAGCGACTAGTTTTACACGGAAGAAGGCAGGTTCAAACCGTTTCTTTTGAGGCTTATTTGCCGATGCAAAAACTGCTGAAGATTTTCCCCAGTAAGTCATCAGGTGTCATTACACCAGTGATTTCCCCCAGAGAATCCTGGGCAGCACGAAGGTCCTCTGCCAACAGTTCACCGGCTCCATAGCCCTGTAACTGGTCCTCGCCCTGCAGCAGGGAAACGCGGGCCCGCTCAAGGGCATCCAGGTGACGACGCCGGGCGATAAAGCCGCCTTCGGTGGTACTGGCAAATCCCATGCACTGCTTCAGATGATCGCGCAGCACTTCCAGACCGTCCGCTGACTTTGCCGCAATGCGCACCACCGGCGCGGCACTGGCGTCCAGTTGCTCGATGCCCGCTGGTTCGCCAGTCAGGTCCACCTTGTTGCGGATGACGGTCAGGGGCGCGCCGGGTGGTAACTGGTCGATAAAGTCTGGCCACAGTTGATGGGGTTCGGTTTCCGGTGTGGTGGTGGCATCTACCATCAATAATATACGGTCGGCCTGACGAATCTCGTCCCAGGCCCTGGCAATCCCGATCTGTTCCACTTCGTCGGGGCTGTCCCGCAGGCCGGCGGTATCGATGATGTGCAGGGGCATGCCATCAATGTGGATGTGTTCGCGCAACACATCCCGGGTGGTGCCTTCAACTGCGGTCACAATGGCCGCCTCCCGTCCCGCCAGGGCATTGAGCAGGCTGGACTTGCCAGCGTTCGGACGCCCGGCAATCACCACCTTCATACCATCTCTTAGAATGGTGCCTTGCTGGGCTTCCTCAAGGATAACATCCAGGTCCTGGATAATGAGCTGCAGGTCGTTCGCCACTTTGCCGTCAGCCAGAAAATCGATTTCCTCTTCCGGGAAATCGATCGCAGCCTCGACATATATCCGTAGGTGGGTAACAGCCTCAACCAGGGCGTCAATTCTGCGGGAGAATACGCCTTGCAGGGAACGCACCGCACAGCGCGCTGCCTGCTCCGAACTGCTTTCAATCAGGTCGGCGATAGCCTCGGCCTGGGTCAGGTCCAGTTTGTCGTTCAGGAAAGCCCGTTCTGAAAATTCTCCGGGCCGGGCCAGGCGAGCCCCAAGTTCGCACACCGTTCTCAACAGCAGGTCGAGAATAACGGTGCCACCGTGGCCCTGGAGCTCAAACACATCCTCGCCGGTAAACGAATGGGGATTGGGAAAATACAGCCCGATACCTTCGTCGATCAGTTCCCCCCGAGTGTCCAGGAACGGACCATAGTGTGCGTAACGCGGCCTGGGCTCGAACCCCAGCATCTGGCGCGCAATGGCCGTTGCCTGCGGGCCAGATACCCGAACAATACCCACCCCGGATTGGCCCGGGGCCGTGGCAATTGCTGCAATGGTATCGGTGGCATAAAACATCGTTACTTTCCCCTTCCCCCTTGGGGCCCCTGAAATAACAGAGGCTCCCAAAAGGAGCCTCCGCAATCACTGGAACCGTTGGATGACCGGTCAGCTCTTCTTGGCCGCAACTTCTGCTTCAATCTTGCGGGTAATGTACCACTGCTGGCTGATGGACAGGATGTTGTTGACCAACCAGTACAGAACCAGGCCTGCCGGGAACCAGAGGAAGAACACGGTAAAGATCAGCGGCATCAGCTTCATGATCTTCGCCTGCATCGGGTCCGGTGGTGTCGGGTTCAGACTCATCTGCAACATCATGCTGGCACCCATCAGGATGGGCAGGATGAAATAGGGGTCCATGACCGACAGATCCTGGATCCACAGCATGAAGGGAGCATGTCTCAACTGGACACTTTCAAACAGCACCCAGTACAGGGATATAAAGACCGGCATCTGTACCAGTATCGGCAGGCAGCCACCCAACGGGTTTATCTTCTCCCGTTTGTACAATGCCATCATTTCCTGGGACATGCGCTGGCGATCGTCGCCATACAGTTCTTTCAACCGTGTCAGCTGGGGAGCTACCGCACGCATTCTTGCCATGGACCGGTAACTGGTCGCCGACAGTTTGAAGAACACCGCCTTGACCAGGACTGTCAGCAGGATGATAGCCACACCCCAGTTGCCAACCAGCCCGTGGAACCAGTCGAGAATAATGAACAATGGCAGGGCAATGAAGAACAGGAAGCCGAAATCAACCGTCCGGTCGAGGTTCGGGGCAACGTTCTCAAGGCGCTCAATGATCTTGGGACCGACATAGGCCTTGGCGGACACTTCGCTGGTTTGACCCGGCTCCACGACGGTCGCGGGATACACAAAGCCCATGACATAGAGCGGGCCACGACGAGTGGACTGGAACTGGGCCGGCTGATCACGTTCGGGCACCCAGGCCGCCAGGAAGTAATGCTGGAGGAAGGCCAACCAGCCATTGGTCACTGATTGGTTGATCGGGTTCTCGGAGAGATCGTCAAAATCGAACTTCTCGTAAGGATCTTCTGGCGAACTGACCACCATGCCCAGGAAAGCACGTATGCCCAGGCTGTTCTGTGCGGTTGGGTCCGGTGCCTGATCACGGACAATCTTGCCCGTCATGTTTGCCTGCCAGACGCTATCGGACTGGTTGTTGATCTGATAACGAACATCAATCTCATAGCTGTCACGGCTAAACAGATACTGTTTGGTGACTTCGACATTGTTGTCCGTGGTGAAGGTGAGATCGACCGTCAGTGTATTCTCGCCTTCCTGCAGTTCGTATTCTGACGCAGACGCGTTGTAAACCGGAGCACTGCCATTGCGTTTGCTGTCGATGCCATCGCGGCCAATCAGCCCGCTTTCCATGATGTAGGTGCGCTTGCTGGTATTGGTCAACACCCTCAGTGATTCTTCACTGTCCAGGGACCGGTCGTGCTGGAGTAGGGAACTCTCAATCAGATTACCGCCTACACGGTCGATCTTGAGCTCGTAGACATCGGTACGCACGGTGATGAGTTGATCACTGGCAGAAACGGAGGATGTCTCCGAGGCCGAGATTGTCTGGCCGTCGCCTTCCGGAGTGGTGAATTCTTCGCTTGAGGTATCCGGGCCACTGGCGCTCTCGCTCGGGAGAGTCATGTCATCCGTCGATGCAGGCTGGGTACTGGCCTGTTCCGTAGCGGGTTGGGTCTGCGGCTGGTTATAGTCTTCATTCCAGGCAAGCACCATCATGTAACTGACAATGGCAAGGCCGGCAAATAATACAATGCGTTGAATATCCATAAACTTACTGTTTGGTCTGGTTAGCGTTATGGGTTTGGCTGGCCGGCCCGCAGCAGATGGAAGGTACTACCTCAGTGCGAACGTCAGTGCCCGGAACGGGATCATACCCGCCTTTTGCCCATGGATGACACCTCATTAGACGTTTGACCGAAAGAAAAAGGCCTCTAATGGCGCCGTGGGCGGTGATGGCTTCGACAGCGTATTGGGAACAAGTGGGGTAGTGACGGCAATGACTGGCCATCATCGGGCTGATCGCGTACTGGTAGACTCGGATGGGCAGGAGCAGCAGTTTGCGCATTAACCCGTTCCTTTGCCGGTACCGGAAAGTTCCGATGTGGTTGGTTTCTGGAGCTGGCGGTTTTTCTTCCTGAGGCGTGCCCAGAGCTCCGTCAGGGTAGCATTGAGCGCGGCATTATCAAGCTCCGTCAATCCTCGCCGTCCAAGAACCACGATGTCCAGGGCAGGGTATTCCCACTCGTGCCTGAAGGTTTCCCGAACCCGGCGTTTAACGCGGTTTCGTTGTACAGCCAGTTTGAGATTCTTCTTTGAAAACACCAACCCAATCCTGGCGTGCCCCAGAGTATTGGGTGTGGCCAGGATCAGGAAATGTCGGTGCGGAACCCTTAGCTGTACGTCATCGAAGACTTTGCCGTAATCGGATGGCTTGAGCAGCCGGGACGATTTTGGAAAGGTCAAAGCCTTCATCAGGCGGTCAATGTCTTATGCAGACAGACGGGCACGGCCCTTGGCGCGACGACGGGAAATTACCTTACGGCCGTTGGCGGTTGCCATGCGGGCACGGAAACCGTGAACGCGCTTACGCTTCAGTACGCTTGGTTGAAACGTTCTTTTCATGGTGTCGGTCTCACATTACAGATGTTGGAAATTCAATCGTTGGCTGGAAAATGAACAGCCAAAACAGGAGCGGCATTCTATGCAATGTGGCGGTGGAATTCAATGGTTATTCGAGACCAGTGTCGGGTTATTTCCATCTCCGCTGATTCACGGTTCAGGTAATAAATTCATTAGGTCTTTTTGTATTCTCTTTAAGGATTATTATTACTGTTATTAGGCAGGCCTTTTTCTGTGGAAAACCGATGGAATTGATTTGGAAACAGGGGATTGGATGGTTCATAAAGTGGTTGAGAAGTGGGGATGAGGCCTGTGTATATCCGAGGCAGGAAATGTGGGTAAGTTGGAGGTTTGCTCAGATCGCGATTTATCCACCGAACATCGGGGTGTCGTCCACAGGGTTGAGAGCGCTTTGTACACACAGGTCTGTGGGTAACTTTTTCTGCACGATATTTCTGTACACAAGCCTGTAGGTAAGTCTGTAAAAAATTGAAATAAAAGAAAATAAATTTCCACAGGCTGTTTATTAAATGCGTTTGGCTCTTTCACTCGGGAGGCCCTCAGGTTAGAATCCTTGGTCATCTCTTTCGTCGGGTCATGGAGATCCGTGACGAGAAATTTCTGAGGCATCGGAGGCAAGACTGTCGTGCCGAACAACATATGGCATCAGTGTCTGGAAGTACTCCGGGACGAGTTTCCCGCCCAGCAATTCAACACCTGGCTTAGACCCTTGCAGTCGGATCACCGCGAGGGTCAGTTGATGCTGTTCGCACCCAATCGGTTCGTCATGGACTGGGTGAACGAAAAATACCTCAGAAGAATTGAAGAAGTCCTGAAGGATCTGCACGGTGGCCAGGCACCTCGGATTGATATGAAGGTGGGTTCCGCGCCACGGTCATCTGACCTGGTGGTCCGTTCCGAGAACGCGGTCAGTGGTGTGGCCGCCGAACAGGAGGAAGCGGGCAGCCGGGTAACGGAAGAAGAGAAAGGCGTTGCGGCCACAGTGACCACGCCTTCGGTGAAGGCCAAGAGCACCAGCGAACGACGTTCGGTTCAGGTTGAGGGTGACATCAAGCACCAGAGTTTCCTGAACGAAGGCTTTACCTTTGACACGTTTGTGGAGGGTAAATCGAACCAGTTGGCCCGGGCGGCCTCGATGCAGGTGGCGGAGAACCCTGGTGGAGCTTATAACCCACTGTTTTTGTATGGTGGTGTGGGTCTGGGTAAGACCCACCTGATGCATGCCATTGGTAATGACATTGTACGGCGCAACCCGAGAGCCAAGGTGGCCTATCTTCGCTCCGAGCGTTTTGTGGCGGATATGGTGAAGGCACTTCAGTTAAACGCCATCAATGAGTTCAAGCGCTATTACCGCTCTGTGGACGCATTGTTGATAGACGATATTCAGTTTTTCGCCCGCAAGGAGCGCTCCCAGGAAGAATTTTTCCATACTTTCAATGCGTTACTGGAAGGCGGACAGCAGGTTATTGTGACCTGTGACCGCTTTCCGAAAGAAATTGTGGATATGGAAGAGCGCCTTAAATCCCGTTTCGGCTGGGGCCTGACCGTGATGGTAGAGCCACCGGAGCTGGAGACCAGGGTCGCCATCCTGATGAAAAAGGCGGAGCAGGTGAACGTCAAACTCAGCAGCGAGGCGGCGTTTTTTATCGCGCAAAAAATTCGATCGAACGTTCGTGAACTAGAAGGGGCGCTGCGCCTAGTGATAGCGAATGCTCACTTCACTGGTTCGGAGATCACCCCGCCGTTTATCCGGGAAAGCCTCAAGGATCTGTTGGCGCTGCATGAAAAGCAGGTCAGCATCGATAATATCCAGCGCACGGTGGCGGAGTACTACAAGATCAAGGTGGCCGATTTGTTGTCAAAACGGCGTACCCGCACTGTGACCCGGCCAAGACAGGTTGCCATGTCCCTGGCCAAGGAATTGACCAATCACAGCCTGCCGGAAATTGGCGATGCGTTTGGTGGCCGTGATCACACCACGGTATTGCATGCCTGCAAAAAGATTGTAGAGCTGCAGGAAACGGATCCTGGCATCCGAGAGGATTATCAGAACTTTATGCGGCTACTGACAACCTGACCGGGTTAGCGGCAGCCAATACACATTCACCTTCCAATAAAAGAATGCTGAGTGCCATGAAACTGACGATCAGCCGAGAATCTCTGCTCACCCCCCTTCAGTCCATTGCCGGTGTGGTGGAGCGAAAACAGACAATGCCCGTTCTCTCCAACGTGTTGCTGGTGGCCGAGGATAATACCCTCACGCTGACTGGTACCAATATGGAAGTGGAACTGGTGGGCCGGGTGTCACCGGTGCACGTTGACCAGCCAGGCCGCATTACAGTTCCGGCGCGGAAACTGTCTGATATTTGCCGGGCGTTGGGTGATGAGGCGCCTATCGAGTTGGCGTTGGAGGGCGACCGCCTGCATCTGCGTTGTGGCGCCAGCCACTTTACGCTGTCGACCTTGCCGGCGGAGCATTTTCCCAACGTTGAGGATGATGCGGAAAGTTTCGGCCTGGAACTGCCCCAGAAAGAACTCAGCCGAATGTTCGACGCCACTGCTTTTGCAATGGCTCAACAGGATGTTCGCTATTACCTGAACGGGCTGTTGCTGGAAGTCGACAAGGATCACGTTCGCACCGTGGCTACTGATGGCCATCGCCTGGCCATGGCGCATTTTGATTTGCCCACCGGCTGCCCGGAACCCCGCCAGGTGATCGTGCCGCGTAAGGGTGTGCTGGAACTGGCGCGCTTGCTGGATGATGTGGAAACCCCGGTGACCCTGGTGATCGGAGACAATCATCTGCGCGCGACGGTAGGCTCCTATACCTTTACCTCGAAGTTGATCGAAGGCAAGTTCCCGGACTATAACCGGGTCATTCCCCGCGGTGGGGATAAAGTTGTCCTGGCGGATCGCGCTACCCTCAAGAACACACTCCAGCGCGCCGGCATTCTATCCCATGAAAACATCCGTGGCGTACGCCTGAACCTGGCGCCCAACGAGTTGCAGGTATTTGCCAACAACCCGGATCAGGAACAGGCCGAAGACGCGCTGCCGGTCGAGTATCAGGGCGAATCACTACAGATTGGTTTTAATGTAGGCTACCTGGTGGATGTGATGAACGCGCTGGATGAAGATCAGGTCAAGATAACCCTGGCGAATCCCAATAGCAGTGCGTTGATTGAGGCCGAGAACGACAATCGCTGCCTCTATGTCGTCATGCCGATGCGGCTGTAGGTCCGCCGGATTGGTTGTGGCCGCCAGATATTTACCGGATCAGTAAGGAAGAGAGTCATGGGAACGGTGACGAACAGCCTCAAGGGTGCCTTTCGAATCGGTCAGACCGTATCGGTGTTGGGACGCGCTGGAGTGAATTGGGTGCGGGGAGATCGACCGCCCGCGCCGCGGTTGCTCAGGCAGACGTTTGAATCCCTGGGTGCCACCTACATCAAGCTCGGCCAGTTTATTGCCAGCTCCCCCACGTTTTTCCCCAAGGAATACGTGGAGGAATTCCAATACTGTCTGGACCGTACCCCAAGCCTGCCATTCAGTGTGATCCGGAAAATTATCCGGGACGAACTGGGCCGACCAATCGAAGACGTATACTCTGACATTGACCCGGTGGCTTTGGCGTCGGCATCGATTGCACAGGTTCACGCCGCAAAGCTGGTTACCGGTGAGGATGTGGTGATCAAGGTGCAAAAGCCGGGTGTGGAAAACATTCTGCTGACGGATCTCAATTTCCTGTACCTGTCCGCGAAAATTCTGGAGACCCTGGCGCCCAAACTATCCTGGACTTCGTTGTCCGGAATCGTGGAGGAAATCCAGCGCACCATGCTGGAGGAGTGCGACTTCATCAAGGAAGCGAACAACCTTAAGGTGTTCCGGGAATTTCTCCATAACACCCACAATGAAGATGCTACCGTGCCACGGGTCTACGAAAGCTGCAGCACTCGTCGCATTCTTACCATGGAGCGTTTCCACGGTGTACCTCTGACGGATCTCGAAAGCATCCGGGGTTACGCGCGGGATCCGGAGCGCACGCTGATTACGGCAATGAACACCTGGTTTTCCAGCCTCACCCAGTGTGAGTTTTTCCACGCCGATGTTCATGCGGGCAATCTGATGGTGTTGAAAGACGGCCGGGTTGGTTTTATTGATTTCGGTATTGTCGGTCGCATCCGTCCGGATACCTGGCAAGCCGTCAGCGATTTTATTTCAACGGTCATGGTCGGCAATTTTGAAGGCATGGCCGACGCGATGATTCGTATCGGTATCACCCATCAAAAGGTTCAGGTGGCTGAACTCGCAGCCGACCTGCGGCGCCTTTACCAGCAAATGGACACCATGGTGCCGGATGAAGTGCCCTATCAGGCTGAACAAGCCGAGGATGACGTGAACAACATCCTGATGGATATGGTACGGATTGGTGAGGGCCACGGGCTGCATTTTCCAAGAGAGTTTGCGCTCTTGTTGAAACAGTTCCTGTATTTCGACCGTTATGTTCACATACTGGCGCCGGAAATGGATGTCTTCATGGACGAGCGGTTGAACATGCTGCATTAATCGCGTTCACCCGCGAGGTTTTGTACACTGGGGCAGCGTTGTCGGTAAGGCACGCTGCCTTTTTTGTCCCCGTCTCCTGCTGGTTAATAACCTATCGTGACCTATGGCGCTTGTTAAACTTCAATCGGAACATTTCCGCAATCTCTCGCCTGCGCCGGTCAGTTTCTCACCTTCCATTAATTTGTTATATGGCGCCAACGGCAGTGGAAAAACCAGCGTTCTGGAAGCCATTGGCTACCTGGGGCTTGGCCGCTCATTCCGGGTAAGTAGACATCAGGCGGTGGTTAGCCACGGCCAACACAAACTGACGGTGTTCGGTGGCCTGGATCAGGGAATGTCGGGAGGGGAACAATCATCAGTTGGAGAGCTTAACCATCGTGTGGGCATCTCCAGGGATGTGACTGCTAAAGAAACCACGCTTAGAGTGGATGGGGAAGCAGTTCGTAACCTGTCTTCGCTTGCCCGGCATCTGCCCGTCTCGGTTATCGATCCGGGGGTGTTTGATATTGTTGCCGGCGGGCCCGGAAAACGCCGGCAGTTTCTCGATTGGGCAGTGTTCCACGTGGAACCTTCGTTTGCTTCGTTGTGGCAGCAGTGTCAAAGAGTGACGTCACAGCGGAATCAGATCCTGAGAAATGGTAGAATAGATGACGCTCTGATGAAGGTCTGGGATTCCCAGTACACGGAGTTGGCAGAGCGCCTGACGCAAGCCCGGAACGAAACCTTTCGGCTCTTTACCAAGGCTTTTTACAGTTTACTCGGTGAGATAGACGCCCCCTGGGTTGATGGGCTTAAGCTGGACTATTACGTTGGCTGGGACGCCAGCCAACCCCTGGTCGAGGTACTACGTTCCCACCGGGAGCAGGAACAGAAAATGGGCCATACCCTGTACGGTCCCAATCGGGCTGACATCCGCTTGCGATACCAGGGAAGGCCGGTGGCGGAGACCTTCTCCCGGGGCCAGCAAAAGACGTTGGTCATTTTGATGAAGATCGCACAAGGCATGGTGCTGAGCGATCTTGGAAAGCAGGTTACCTTTTTGCTGGACGATATCAATGCAGAGCTGGATGTCGTCCACAGGGCCATGCTTGCCCAAAAGCTCTACGAATTACGATGTCAGGTGTTTGTGACATCGATAGAGGCGCCCAGGCCGGATGAATTATGGCGGCACACCATGCCGGAATACAGATTGTTCCACGTGGAACATGGCAAATTGACGGAAGAACAGGAACCCGGATGATCCACTTTCATCGCTCTAAAATAACAGCGGCAATGGCTTCACGCCGGGAAATCACCCTTCAGGAGTACCCTAATGAGTGAATCGAACTACAACTCCTCAAGCATCAAGGTATTGAAAGGACTGGATGCCGTTCGGAAGCGGCCCGGCATGTATATCGGTGACACTGATGATGGCACGGGCCTGCATCACATGGTCTTTGAGTTGGTGGACAACTCCATTGACGAGGCGTTGGCTGGGCACTGTTCTGAAATCGGGGTGATCATCCATCCGGACGAATCGGTCACGGTCAGGGATAACGGCCGTGGTATTCCGGTCGACCTTCACAAGGAAGAAGGTGTCTCCGCTGCGGAAGTTATCATGACGGTTCTCCATGCCGGTGGTAAGTTTGATGACAACAGCTACAAGGTCTCAGGCGGGCTTCACGGTGTTGGGGTGTCGGTGGTAAACGCCCTCTCCTCCTCCCTTACGTTGACTATTCGACGTGATGGCAAGGTTTACGAGCAAACCTACAACAACGGCGTACCAAAAGCGCCGCTCGATGTGGTTGGCGACACCGACGCCAGTGGTACGAAGGTTCACTTCATTCCATCCCCGGATACGTTTACCAGCATTGAATTCCACTGGGATATTTTGGCCAAACGCCTGCGGGAGCTGGCGTTCCTGAACAGCGGTGTGCGTATCCGCCTGCAGGATGAGCGTAGTGGCAAGGAAGAGGTATTCGAATACGAGGGTGGCCTGCGTGCCTTTGTTGAGCACCTGAACTCCAACAAGACACCGATCAACCGCGTGTTTCATTTCATCAAGGAACGTGAAGACGGTATTGCGGTAGAAGTGGCCATGCAGTGGAACGATGCCTTCCAGGAAAATATCTACACGTTTACCAACAACATCCCGCAGCGCGACGGTGGTACCCACCTCGCTGGGTTCCGTGCGGCCCTGACCCGTTCGCTCAACAACTATATTGAGCACGAAGGCCTGGGCAAAAAGGCCAAGGTCAGCACGTCCGGTGATGACGCTCGGGAAGGTCTGACGGCTATTATCAGCGTGAAGGTTCCTGACCCCAAGTTCTCGTCCCAGACCAAGGACAAGCTGGTTTCTTCCGAGGTCAAAACTGCGGTTGAGCAGGAGTTGTATCAATCCTTTGCGGACTTCCTGCAGGAGCAGCCCAACGAGGCGAAGCTGATCGTCAACAAGATGATTGAAGCGGCCCGCGCCCGTGAAGCGGCCCGCAAGGCCCGTGACATGACGCGCCGCAAGGGGGCGCTGGACATTGCCGGTCTGCCGGGCAAGTTGGCGGACTGTCAGGAAAAAGACCCCGCTCTTTCCGAACTGTTCATAGTGGAGGGTGATTCCGCCGGTGGTAGTGCCAAACAGGGGCGCGATCGGAAGACACAGGCCATCCTGCCACTCAAGGGTAAGATCCTGAACGTGGAGAAGGCCCGCTTCGACAAGATGTTGTCCTCGGCGGAAGTGGGTACGCTCATTACTGCGCTGGGCTGCGGCATCGGGCGAGAGGAATTCAATCCGGAAAAACTCCGCTACCACTCCCTGATTATCATGACCGATGCGGACGTGGACGGTTCCCACATCCGTACGCTGCTACTCACCTTCCTGTTCCGTCAGATGCGTGAAATTATTGAGCGTGGCCATGTGTTCATTGCCATGCCACCGCTGTACAAGGTCAAGCGTGGCAAGCAGGAGCAGTACCTGAAAGACGAGAAAGCCAAGGAAGCGTACCTGACACAGACCGCCCTGGAAGGCGCCCAGCTCTATGTCAATCCGGAAGCGCCGGCTATCAAGGATTCCGCTCTGGAAACCATGGTGAAGGACTACCAGGCGGTGATGGCGATGATTGATCGTCTGTCCCGCGCCTACCCGGCCAAGGTACTCCAACAAATGCTGGATAACGTGACCCTGAAGCCGGAACACCTCAAAGAAGAGGCAGAAGTGGCTCGTTGGGTGGCTCGCCTGGGTGACGGCCTTCAGTTGGATACTCGCACCGGCACCAAGTACACCTTCTCGGTGGAAAAGGACACCGAGCGCAATCTCTACCTGCCGAAGGTGGTGATTTATGTGCACGGGATTCCCCATAACCACGTGTTCAGCCATGAGTTCTTCGAGTCGTCCTCTTACGCGGCCATCGCGAGGATGGGTGAGACACTGGACGGCTTGATCGAAGACGGCGCTTATATCCAGCGTGGCGAGCGCAAACAGGCGGTGCTGTCATTCGAGGGCGCTCTGGAATGGCTGATGAAGGAAGCCCAACGCGGCCTGAACATCCAGCGCTATAAGGGGCTGGGTGAGATGAACCCGGAGCAGTTGTGGGAGACCACCATGGATCCGGAGACTCGTCGCATGATGAAGGTCACCATCGAGGACGCCATTGCGGCGGACCAGATCTTCACCACCCTGATGGGCGATGACGTCGAGCCACGGCGCCTGTTCATCCAGAGTAATGCGCTTGAAGTGACCAACCTGGACGTGTGATCACGGCGGGTTTTTGATCGGACCCGGGTTATCCGGGGATACGAAAAAGGCGACCTGATGGTCGCCTTTTTTTATTTATAATTCAGTTATTTAGAGGAATTCAGTATTTCTGACTGGCGTCAGCTACCGTTACCTGTGGATGTGTCAGACGACTTGTTGTCGTGCTGGGCCGCAAGGTGCGGCGCCATAACATCCTCAAGGGTGTAGCCGGTGAGCCGACGAATGGAACGCCAGAGGTAGTAGAAAATGGCGATCATCATGATCATCGAGGGAATAGCGATCATGGGATAACTCACCAGGGTCATCCTGCCCAGTTCTTCATTGAACGCCTGGGTTCCGGATGGGCTGGTGACAATCCACTTGGCCAGCACGAAATTCATGATGGAGGAGAACAGAAAGGTCAGGCTGAAGAAATAGCTGGCCTTGAGCAGGCGGGCCTCGAACTCTTCCTCACTTCCGTTTTCTTTCAGCACCGCCTGAATCTTGTCCACGTTCAGCACGGACGGGTTGTACAGCAGCGTTCTAACCAGCGGATAGCGTGTACGGGTTGAAACAAGCACGGCAATACCGATGACGGCGGGAACAGCCGCTTCCTTGATCGCCAGCCAGCCGGCATCCAGCTCCATCAGGCCGATACCGCCGGTCAAACCGACGCTGACAATGCCGAGCACCGCAATAAAGTTGTACTTGCGATAGCGCACCAACTCGAACAGTCCCCATCCAAGGGGGAACGCAAGCCCGATGACCAGGGCCATGACACTGCCCAAATATTCATCCCCGCTCAACTTCATCAGAATGACGGAGGGAATGATGATACTCACGAGTAGATCAACCCAGGGCCTTGGCTTGTGGGTCGGTGGAGATGGGATTTCCGGGTCGGTCATAAATCAGCCTGATCGTTCGGGGAAGTGATGCCGGTGGAATCCAGCATACCGAAAAAGTCGTCAGGCAGTATACGATGAAACCGTGAGTGTGAGTAACCGAGGTCGGCGGTACCGGCCCGCTAATGCGGGCCGTTTCAGTTGGTGTGGTAGTGGCAGATGCGCTTCAGAAAGAACCGGAAGTGGAACTGCTGGTGCCCTCACCTGCGGTCTGTACCAGGTTATTATCCCCTGACTGCCACTGCTGCTGGGCGCTGGGATCGGTTTCGCTGCGCTTCAGGCATTTCCACTCGATGGAGGTCTCCGCTGGTAGATTGATCGACCCACTCCAGGTTGGGTAGGCTGTTGGATCCAGTTTTACCGCATCGGTAGGTGACCAGTTACCCAAAGCATTGTTGTTGCCGGTAACGTACACACTTTGCCCCATGGTGGTAGTGCCGTTCTGGCACTGGAAGGTGACGGATGCCGTCTCTGCTGTTGGCGGATTGGGATCGCTTCCGTCACAGGGGGCACCGCTATGAAGTGCCGCTGCCTCCATCGCCGGTACCGTCAGTGCCACCTGGCCATTCTGCACCGTTACGCAGGCACCGTTGCCAGCCACATTGCGATAGTTTCCATCGGCCAGCCCGGTGCTGAAAGTCCGTGACAGTGTGCTGCCTTCACGGTTGATGGCGACGAACCCCTTATTGCCCCGACTAAAGGCAATCTGGTTATTGCCATTGTCCCACCAGCTGTTCACGCCCTGGCCGTCGGTCTCAGCCCGGAAGGCAACCATGTTGGCAATGGAGTCCCAGCGATGTTCGCATACCCAGGCGGAGCCGCACTGAGCAGTGCCGTTCTGGTAGACGTTTTGGGCTGGAGGGCCCTGGTCACCGTTGGAAAATGCGTAGCTCGACATTACCTTGGGGTAGCCATAAGGCCAGCCCAGCATGAACACGTTGGCCAGGTTGTAGAGATCACCATCCTTGTAGGTCAACACATTGCTGCCACCGGCACCGTGGCCACGTTGGTTGTCATGGTTGTCGGTGAATACAACGGCATCACCGCCGGACAGGAAGCCCCAGCTCTCACCAAAGGCGTTGAGGTTGGCCAGTTGCTGGTTCTTGAAGACGTTGCCGATGGACGCGCTGTAGCGGAACTCGGTGACGTCTGACGTACCCGTGTACTCAGTGGCACTGACGGCTTCGCCACCCAGGTCGATCACCTCCTGGAATACGTACAGCGGGCCGCCGGCCTGATTGATGACGGCGCCGATATCACCGGGCGACATATGTTTGGCGGCATCCACCCGTATACCCTTCACACCCAGCGAAGTGAGCTGATTGAGATAGCCGGCCAGAGTGTCGCGCACGTAGCCGCTTCCGGTATCCAGGTCCGGTAAGCCGACGAGGCGGCAATTGCGAACGCGCCAGGCATCCGAACTGTAATCCGAGCCGTTGATACTGCATTCGGCGTGGAAATCATTGCCACTGTAGATAGGATAGGTCAGGGAATCGCTGCTGTAATAGGACCCGGCGGTGCCGGTTCCCGTACCATTGGCGGTATGGTTGATCACTGCATCCACGTAAACATCCACTCCGGCCGAGTTGCAGCGCGAAACCATGTTAGCGAACTGGTTGGCGTTACCACTGCGGCTCTGGAGCTGGTAGCTGACCGGTTGATAGCGCGTCCACCAGGCGCTGCCCTGAATGTGTTCCTGCGGCGGTGACACCTGAACGGCGCTGTAACCCTTGGGCCCAAGAAACTGTTCACATTCAGTGGCGACATCGCTCCACTTCCATTCGAACAGATGGACAAAGGTACCGGCGTGGGCGGTATTAATGGGCAACGCAAGTGTCAGGCCGAGACTGACACCGGTTACCAGGCGTTGTATGGAGATCATTGTGTGCTCCTGTCTTGTATTTGTTGTGGAGACGATCCAATGGCCACTGCCGGCTGTTGACGGCAGTTTTGGATGTCCATCGTCAACATGAAGTGTTCAATCGTTAGCCAAAACATCCTTTCAGGCAGTTTGCGGGGAGTAGTCAGGGGGAGGAGTTGCAATATTTACGTAGCTTCTGAATACGTGTCACTAAACTGAAACACGCCTGCCAGTGGGATCGGTTAAGCTTGCAGCCGGTGTTTTGACGGGGCTTTAGGAGGAAGCATGAAGATCATTGCGTTTTACAGCCTTAAAGGCGGTGTCGGTAAAACCGCTGCGGCTGTAAACATTGCCTACCTGGCCAGCCAGGCTGGCATTCCCACCCTGTTATGGGATCTCGACCCTCAGGGCGCGGCCAGCTGGTACCTGGCGGGAACCGACGAGATCAAGGGTCGGAAACTGGCTGCACTGATGGATGGCAAGACCCCCATCGGCAAATTCATTCGGGCCAGCGCCTACCCTGACCTCGATTTTATCCCGGCCCATAACAGTTTTCGCAACCTTGATGTCCGGCTGGATAAGGACGACAGCGCCAATACCCTCAAAAACTGGCTGGCGCCGCTATCCGAGGAAACCAGCCTGGTCGTACTGGATTGCCCGCCCTCGATGTCGCGGTTGTCCGAGCAGGTGTTGAAAACCGCCGATGGCGTGTTCGTGCCGGTGGTTCCGACCTGGCTCGCTCTGAATAGCTGGCAACAGCTCCAAGCCTTCGCCAAGGACAAGAAGCTCAAACCCGGTCGTCTGCACCCGTTTTTCTCCATCGTGGACCGCCGCAAGAATCTGCATCGCGAGATGGTGATCCATCGCAAACAGCGCCTCGAGAATGGGCTGAACGCGCTGATTCCCAATGCCAGTGTGGTGGAGAAGATGGGTGAGAGTGGCCAGCCGGTGGAACTGATGGATCGGTCATCCGCAGCTGCCGATGCTTATCGGCGCTTGTGGAAGGAAATCAGGAAGTTGATCTAGAACGGATAGAGCCCATAAAAAAACGCTGGTCAGCTTCACACTGACCAGCGTTCCGGTATACAGCGGCAGGTGTGTTAATGACCCTGCCAGAAGGTGTTAGCCCACCTCTTTCAGTGCCTGCTCAACGATCGCCAGGCCTTCCTCAAGAATATTGTCCTCGATGGTGACCGGCATCAGGAAACGCAGGGTATTGCCGTACATACCGCAGCTCAGCAGGATCAGGCCGTTTTCCTTGGCTTTCTTGGTAACGGCCGCCGCCAGGTCTGCCCGCGGTTCCTTGCTGGTTTTGTCGGTGACCAGTTCAATCGCAGCCATGGGCCCGAGGTTGCGCACGTTGTCCACGTGGGGGAACTGTTCCTGCCACTGATCAAAGCGTTTGCGCAGGGTGTCACCCAGGCGCTGACTCTTGCCCAGAATGTCTTCTTCCTTGAACACGTCAAATACTGCCAGGGCTGCCGCACAGGCCGTCGGGCTGCCAGTGTAGGTGCCGCCGAGGGAGTTCGGGCCGGACGAGTCCATAACCTTGTCGGTACCGACAATGGCTGAGATCGGCATGCCATCGGCCATACTCTTGGCCATGGTCATCATGTCGGGCTCAACACCGCTGTGTTCGATGGCGAACATCTTGCCAGTCCGGCCGAAGCCGCTCTGAACCTCATCCGCGATCATCAGGATGCCGTTCTCATCGCAGATCTTGCGGATCTCTTTGAGGAAGCTGGCTGGTGCGGCGTAGAAACCACCCTCACCCAATACCGGCTCAATCACGATGGCGGCGGTGTCACTGGCGGGTGAATCGGCCTTCATGGCCATCTTCAGGCCACGGAGCGCTTCATCCTCACTGACACCGTGATAGGGAACCGGATAGGGGGCGCGAAAGACGGTGCCCGGCATTGGGCCGAAATCGGTCTGATAAGGAGCGGCTTTGCCGTTCATGGCCATGGTGTAGAAGGTACGGCCGTGATAACCGCCGTCAAAGCAGATCACATTGGTTTTGCCGGTCGCCGCGCGGGCGATCTTCATGGCGTTTTCCAGGGCTTCTGCGCCGGAGTTGGCCAGCATGACCTTGGCGTGGCCCTTTACCGGAACCACTTCACTGAGCTTCTGCGCCAGCTTCACATAGCCCTCATAGGGCATGACGGTCTGGCAGGTGTGCATCAGCTTGTCCAACTGCGCCTTCACCGCTTCAACCACTTTGGGGTGACGATGGCCGATATTCAGTACACCAATGCCGCCGGCGAAGTCGATCATACGCTTGCCATCGGCATCCCAGAGCTCGGCATTGGTCGCATGGTCGGCAAACTGCTCGTTGGGGCTGGCAGCACCGGCCGCGACATAACGTTCTTTGAGTGCCTGCAATTCTTTGTTCGTCACTTTGCCTCTCCTCGAATTCGGTTTGGTACTGTCAGCATACACGAAATGATGGCCCGGTTTGAAAACCCGGCCCTGTTGTTTCTACGTACTGCGGCCGCCAATGTCCTCCCGGAACTGAAGTTCCGCAAGTCTCCGGTACAGCGGATTCCGTTCGACAAGTTCATCGTGGTTGCCGATATCCTGAATAATTCCGGCGTCCATCACAATGATACGATCGGCGTGCCTGACGGTGGCCAGCCGGTGTGCGATGACCAATGTCGTGCGGTTGGACATCAGTCCCGGCATGGCTTGCTGGATCAGGTGTTCGCTTTCTGCATCCAGTGCACTGGTCGCCTCATCCAATAACAGTATAGGCGCATCCGCAAGCAGTGCGCGGGCAATCGCCAGCCGCTGCTTCTGGCCCCCCGATAGCCCGAGACCCGTATCGCCCAGTGGCGTTTCATAGCCTTTTGGCAGTTTGCGGATAAACTCATCGGCATGGGCAATCCTGGCGGCCTCCACCATGGCAGTGTCGCTGGCCTCCGGTCGGGCGTAGCGGATGTTATCGGCAATGGTGCCGTGAAACAGCGCGGGGTTCTGTGGCACCAGCGCAAAGCATTGGCGCAGGTCTGTAAGCGCTAACTTACGACTGTCAACGCCGTCGATAAGAATCCGCCCCGTGTCGGGGTCATAGAACCTCAAGAGCAGATCGAACAACGTAGACTTTCCAGCCCCGGAGGGACCAACCAGGGCCACGGTTTCGCCTGCCTGGATGTGAAGTGAAAGGCTTTGCAGAACCTCAATATCGCGACGGGCCGGATAGGAAAAGGTCAGATTGCTGATCTCGATGTCGCCGCGAAGGGGGTCGGGCAGAGCCTGGGTGGCGTTTGCCCCACTGAGGATTTCACTGGGTGTCTGCAGCAGCTCGAAAATCCGCGCCGCTGCCCCGGCTGCGCGCTGCAACTCACCAATAACTTCACTGATGGCGCCGGCGGCCAGTCCCACCAACAGGCTGTAGAATACAAATGCCGCCAGCTCGCCCGGGCTGGTACGACCTGAGATCACATCCAGCCCGCCAATCCAGATCACCACGCCAATGGCACCCATAACCAGGGTAATGGCGATGGTGGTCAGCCAGGCCCGCTGGCGAATCCTCACACGGGCAATCTCGAAGGCATTTTCCGCCACCTGTGAGAAAAACCGGCGGTCATGAGGCTGATGGTTGAACGCCTGCACCGTCTTGATCTGGGTGAGGTTCTCCCCCACGTAGCTGCCCACTTCCGCGACCCGGTCCTGGCTCAGCCGGGACAGCTGACGCACACGGCGACCATAGATCAGGATGGGAATGATCACCAGTGGGAAGCCGAGGATGATGATACCGGCAAGTTTGGCATTGGTTATGAAGAGCAGGATCAGACCGCCCACCAGCATCAGGGTGTTGCGCAGCGCGATGGAGACCGTGGAGCCGATGACAGATTGCAGCACTGTCGTATCAGCGGTAAACCGCGACTGTATTTCCAGGCTTCGGTTTTTCTCGTAGAAGCCAGGGTGAAGGTCGATCAGATGGTTAAACACCTGCTTTCGAATATCCGCCACCACCCTTTCGCCAATCCAGGACACCAGATAAAAACGAGCGAAGGAGCCAATGGCGAGACCAATCACCAGGACAAAAAACAGCCCAACCGCTTTGGACAACATCGCGGGAGACTGGGTGGCAAGGCCCTGGTCCACCAGAATCCGTAGGCCCTGACCCAGGGCAAGTGTGATGCCGGCTGTAATAACCAGAGCCACGAGAGCGCCGGTAACAGCCCTTTTGTAAGGGCTGATAAAATCGACAACCAGTTTCAGAGCCTTCCGATGACGGGTGTTGATGGTGTGCCTCCAGGATAAGGGGTACTGTAAACTCCGATAACAATACGGTTTTTACTCGTATTAGAACCTATCATACAGCTACGTAAGAGCGTGCGGGGTGGGACTTGTCTGCCAGGACTGTCAAAAGCCATGGATGGCTTTTGTCGAGCGTACAGGGACGTATTTACAGCGTGTCCTGGCAGACAAGTCCCATCTCGTGCGCTCGACTACTCCGTTATTGAAGGGAAACCCGAGTGCGCGCCTACGCTGACAACGAGTACCCCGCCAACCACAAACCCGACTGGAAAGTCATCGCCGGCCTATGGCCCTATCTGGCGGAATTCCGTGGTCGAGTCATGCTGGCACTGGGGTTCCTGATCTTCTCCAAACTGGCGACGGTGGCTACACCGGTCGCCCTGAAATACATCGTCGACTATCTGGACGAAAATCAGGGCGGCGAGGTACTGCTGTGGATACCGGTCATACTGGTCGTCGCCTACGGCCTGCTCCGATTTGGCAGCACCCTGTTCAGCGAATTGCGGGACGCGGTGTTCGCCCGAGTCGCGGAACGGGCCATGCGACGAGTGTCACTGCGGGTTTTCGAACATCTGCACAACCGGGAGCTGTCCTTTCACCTGGACCGGAAAACCGGCGGACTGGCCCGGGACATTGAACGGGGCACCAACGGCATCAGCTTCCTGCTGCGTTTCACTCTCTTCAACATTGTCCCCACCCTCCTCGAAATCCTGATGGTGGCCGGTATTCTCTTCGTGGTGTTCAACGTGGGCTATGTGCTGGCGATCCTGGTGGCGGTGGTGGTGTATGTGGTGTTTTCCATCAAGGTGACCGAGTGGCGCACGAAATACGTGCGCGAAGCCAATGCCCGGGACAACCAGTCCAATTCCCGCGCAGTCGACAGCCTGCTCAACTACGAGACCGTAAAGTATTTCAATAACGAACGCTTCGAGGCAGAGCTCTACGACAAGGACCTGGATGACTGGGAACAGGCACGGCTCAAAAACCGGCTGTCGCTGGCCGCCCTGAACTCGGGCCAGGCCCTGATCATCGGTGTGGCGATGATCGTCATCATGGCCATGGCAGTGCAGGAAGTCGCCAGTGGTGAGATCACCCTGGGGGATTTCACCATGATTAATGCCTACCTGTTACAGCTGTTTATACCGCTCAATGCACTGGGGTTCGTGTATCGGGAGATCCGCCAGGCGCTGGTGAATGTGGAACGGTTGTTCGGGTTGCTCGGCGACGAACCGGTCATTGAGGACGCGCCGAACGCCAAAGCGCTGGTGGTGGAAAAAGGCGAGGTTTGTTTCGACCAGGTTCACTTTGGTTATCGCCCCAACCGTCAGATCCTCCGGAACGTGAGTTTCTCTATTCCCGCTGGGCACACCGTAGCCGTCGTGGGCGCCAGCGGCGCGGGGAAATCGACCCTCGCCCGCCTGCTTTTCCGGTTTTACGATGTGAACCGGGGCAGTATCACCATCGATGGTCAGGATATCCGTGAGGTCACCCAGGACAGCCTGCGTTCCGCCATTGGCGTGGTGCCCCAGGATACGGTGCTGTTCAACGACACACTTTTTCGGAACCTGGCTTACGGTCGGCCTGATGCCAGCGAGGAAGAGGTGTACCGGGCAGCCCGAATGGCGCACCTGGAACAGTTTATCCACAGCCTGCCCGATGGCTATAACACACAGGTTGGTGAGCGAGGGCTTAAACTTTCCGGCGGCGAGAAACAGCGGGTCGCCATTGCCCGGGTACTTCTCAAGAACCCACCGTTATTGATTCTGGACGAAGCCACATCTTCTCTGGATTCGCTGTCTGAACAGGCGATTCTGGGGGCCTTGAAGGAAGTCAGCCGCCAGCGCACCTCCCTGGTTATCGCTCATCGGCTGTCGACGACGCGCGATGCGGATACCATTCTGGTGATGGACGGCGGCTGTATTGTCGAGAGTGGCAACCACGTCGAGCTGCTGGGCCAGAAGGGGCATTACGCCAGGCTCTGGGAACAGCAGCATCGAACTGGTGATGATGGTCAGGCAAGCCCCTGATCACGGGCCATGGCCATAGCCGCTTTCGGCCCTGTCCATAGCGATGGCAGTATGACAAAGGAGACCGGTATGGCGGTTATCACAATGAACTGCTGAAGCACGCCAATCTGCCCTGAACCCATATACAGCAGAATGGCGGCCATCAGCGCCATGGCACCGCCCCAGAATACCCGGATCCAAGGATTTGGCTCATCATGGCCCGCACCCACCATGGCAATGGAATAGCTCATGGAGTCGCCGGTGGTGGCGACAAAAATGGTGGTGAGCAGCAGTATCGCGGCGGCCATCCAGGTGCCTCCTGGCAGCGCCTGGGCCACGGTCAGTGTGGCGACGTCAAAACGGAAATTGTTTAACGCTTCGGTCAGGTCAAAGGTGCCGGCCAGCTGGTGATAGATCCCCGAGCCACCCAGCAGCGTAAACCAGATTGTGGTGGCAATAGGTGCCAATACGGCAACCGCGAGGATCATTTCACGAACCGTGCGTCCGCGGGAAATTCGCGACACAAACACTGCCATCAAAGGCGTGTAACCAATAAACCAGGCGAAGAAAAACACCGTCCACCATTTCATCCACCAGTCCGGCGCCGTTTCAGCGGTCATCGTCGACATTGCCATGAAAGACGTCAGGTACTCGCCGAATGACTGGGTAAAGGTGTTGGCCAGAAACAGTGTGGGACCGAACAGGAAAATCACCGCGGCGATGGCCAGGGCGAGGAGCACGTTGAACCGGCTGAGCAACTGAATACCCTTGTGCAGGCCGGTCATGGCGGAGGTCATGTACACCCCGGCCAGAATGATCAGTACCGCGAGCTGGGTGCCATAGCCATCGGTGATGCCAAACAGCTCGTGCAGCCCGAAACTCACCTGGGTTGCCAGGAAACCGATAGGGCCGACGGTTCCCGCCACCACGGCAATGACGCAAAGGGCGTCAATCACCCCACCCAGCTTGCCTTGAACCGCGTTCTCACCAAACACTGGATACAACAGGGTTCGCGGCTGCAGCGGTTTGCCCTGATCATAGTGAGCCCTGCTGAGAACCAGTGCGGTCAGCGAGCCGAGCACGGCCCAGGCAAGGAAGCCCCAGTGAGTAAACGACTGCGCCATGGCGGGAGCGGTGGCCGCAGCCGTTCCGGCTTCGGTATCAAACGCCGGTGGTGTTACCACAAAGTGATAGACCGGTTCCCCGGCGGCGAAAAACACCCCTCCACCGGCCAGCAATGTACACATGATCATTGAAAGCCAGCGAAAACGGCTGATTTCCGGCCGGTCCAGGCCACCAATCCGTGCATTGCCGGCCTTGCTGACCGCTGTTCCAAGTGCGATGAAAAAGGTTGCCAGCAGGAGTAGTTGGAAGAACGACCCCAGGTACTTTGCCGTCCAGGTGAATCCGGCGCCAATCGCTGTGGCGACGGCGCTGCTGTCAATAATGGAAGCACCAACGAACAGCAGGATGAAGCCAATCGTAAGCGTCAGAACGATCGGGTCGCTATCGGAGAAAGCGCCCGGCCGTTCATCGGTAGCCAGGGAGTTTGTCTGGGAGGTCATGGTTGTTCCTTTCGCGAAGAGCCGCGCAGGGTACAGAAAAGTTCAGACCTCTGCATTCCTTTGTGGAGGTAGCCACCCTCCCAGGCATTGGTAAGCTCGTCAGGATTCCGGAAATGCCGTCCAGTCATCTAGCCAGGTCGATGTGGCCCTGGGGTTAACAGCGCCCTGGTACATCGCCGACTCATCAAAGAATTCGGCTTTCGGAGGCCGTTTGGCAGTCATGGCGCGCACTGAGCTTCTGGGGCGGAAATGCGGCGACGACTCGCTGGTGACAGAGGGTTGCAAGCCGGTTTCAACCTGAACGGTGTTCTGCAGTTCGGGGCTGCGTATCCACAGCTCTTCGTTGAAGCCGAAATCGTCATCATCGGTTTCGTTAACAATGGTGAGGTTGCCTAACCTACCGTTGTTGGCAAGCAGGTTGTGGCTGAACGTCAGGGCATTCATGCCCACCAGCGCGGTGACCTCATCCCTGGTATCCAGGGCCTCAATGGCGTAACTGTCGATGATCATATTGTGGAAGTGGCCGCCGGATCCCTCTCTTAGCATAATAGCGCGGTGTTCTTTGGCGGAACGGCCGCTGCCATAAAGGGTGACGTTGTAGAATGTGGGTTCGGACCGTGGCACGGCCGAGTGGCTGGAACCGTTGTTGTCGCCCTCAAAGGCGTTATCGCCGACATCCCGGTACTGCTGAATAATGGCAAACTGTACCCTGCCTCGCCAGCCCCAGTCCCAGTCGATGCTGTCATCGGCAGCACCGGTCACCAGGATGTTTTTCAGGTCGACGGTGCCACCGAACATTTCGATACCGTCGTCCAGAGCACGGTGAACCTGCACGTTCTGGATGATGGTGTTGGAGCCACAGCCACCCAGGGTTAAGCCGTTCAGCTCGTTGTTCTGATAGACCTCGAAACCGGCAAATTCAATGCGGGTGTACTGCACCACGCCGCAACTATGCTGCGTGTCGCTGCCACCGAATTGCCCACGGGTGTCGTTTTCAGGTACGCCTTCAATGCGGGCGTTCGGCTCGTTCACCGGTGCCTTTCCAAGAAGCACAACGCCACCCCAGTCACCGCGAGCCCGTGCTCCGGGTTCCTTGCTACTGGTAAAGACCACCGGTTGGTTACGGCTGCCGCGGGCAAACAGTTTGGCACTGGACGTGACAACCAGGGCGGAACCGGGTTCGCCCTCTATGGTTACGCCGGGTTCAATGGTCAGGTTCGCGCCTTCCACAAACACGGTGTTTTCAAGGGTGTATCGATGACCGCTTTCCCAGACGGTGTCTGCGGTAATGTCGGCGCTGATACGCACGTTGCGATTCTCAAATGCGGTAAAACCGGCGACCGTGGCGACAACCGTGCCAATGACGGGAACCAGTACCAGCGCGTGACGGGCAAACCAACCGCGTCTTTTTTGCGGCGTGACGGGACTGGCCTGAAGTTTCTGGTTCGAGGACTTGGCCATCAGCGGACGGCCATCATCGTTGGCCATGATCTCGCGTGCCAGCGCCTGAAGCTCTGGCGTGCCATTGGCTTCCACACGCATCAGAACGTCATTGCGGTAGTTGGGCTCTCTCAGCAAGACGTTGAGATGGACAAAGTCGACGCTCGGGCACTGGCCCTTGTCGATGCGACGTTTGAGTCGCCAGAGCTTCTCTACCAAAAGGGAGGATTGGTCGGACATTACTGCTGCTCCGTTGGGATGAGAGCACCGTTGTACATGTCCAATGTGAAAGCTTTATGTCAATTGAAAGAAAAGAGTCGCTTAAAGGGGAGTATTTCGTCGTAAAGAAGGGACTGAGATGCGGGAAAATGGTCGGCGTGGCAGGATTCGAACCTGCGACCCCTTCGTCCCGAACGAAGTGCGCTACCAAGCTGCGCCACACGCCGATCAACGGCCGGTATTATACGGATTGGCTGGTTTTTTACCAGCCCCCGTATGATTTTCACTGCCCACTGGCAGTGGGTAATACCGAGATATCCGCCACCCGCAGGAACAGGTTACGCAGCAGGTTGAGCATGGCCAGGCGGTTATTACGCACGGCCTCGTCGTCAGCCATCACCATGACTTCATCAAAGAAGTTATCCACCGGCTCCCGCAGGCTGGCGAGAGAGCTCAAGGCCGTCGCGTAATCGCCTTTTTCAAACAGTGGCAATGCCTTGTCGGCTTGCTGGCGGATTTGGTCGGCCAGTGTTATTTCCGCCTTGTCCTGCAACAACTCACTGTCGATGCTTTCACCAATGCTGTCGCCACCCTGCTTGGTAAGGATGTTGGACACCCGTTTGTTGGCGCCGGCCAGGGCCAGGGCTTCCGGTAGCTGGCGGAAGGCTTCCACGGCTTTCACCCGGCGGTCAAAGTCCAGCGGGCGTGTTGGACGGCGGGCGTGCACGGCGAGGTAGACTTCGGCACTGATGCCCTGCTCTTCATAATGCGCACGGAACCGCTCCAGCATGTAGTCCACCACTGTGTTGGCCACATTCGGTTCGGTGATGCTGTTGTGTTCCTCTACCGCCCACTCGCACAGGGTTTGCAGGTCCAGCGGCAGCTCCCGCTCGATGATGATGCGCAACACGCCCAGTGAGGCTCGACGCAGCCCGAACGGGTCACGGGTACCGGACGGTGGCTGGTTAATGCCGAACAGCCCCACCAGGGAATCGATGCGGTCGGCAATGGCCACGGCGCAGCCCGTCAGTGTTGCGGGCAGGTCGTCACCGGCAAAGCGGGGCATGTACTGCTCGTTCAGTGCGCTGGCCACGTCTTCGTTCTCGCCGTCGTTGGCGGCGTAGTACTGGCCCATGATGCCCTGCAGGTCAGTGAATTCCAGCACCATCTCGGTGACCAGGTCGGTCTTGGCGAGCATGGCGGCGCGCTCAGCCAGAACGGGATCGCTGCCAATGGCGTCGGCGATCTTCTTCGCCAGTGCGGCCACCCGCACGGACTTGTCGTAAATGCTGCCCAGCTTGTCCTGGAACACGATCGGCTTGAGTTGGTCGATGCGGTCTTCCAGCCGGGTCTTGCGGTCAGTGTCATAGAAGAAAGCCGCATCGGACAGGCGTGGGCGGATAACCTTCTCATTGCCGGAAACGACCTGTTGTGGGTCCTTGCTTTCCAGGTTGGCAACGGTGATGAACAGCGGCAGCATCCGGCCGTCGGCGGAAACCACGTGAAAGTACTTCTGGTGTTCCTTCATGGAGGAAATCAGTGCCTCGGCGGGAACTTCCAGGAAGCGTTCCTCGAAACGGCCCATGAGCGGCACGGGCCACTCGTTGAGGGCGGTGACTTCGTCCAGCAGGTCTTCATCGATAACCGCCTGGCCGCCCGCTTCCTTCCTGGCAATGGCGGTGACGCCGTCACGGATCTGCTCGCGGCGTTCGGCGAAGTCAGCGATCACATACCCTTCCTGGCGCAGCACCACTTCGTAGTCGCCGGGCGTGGGCACGATCAATGATTTCGGGCAGTGGAAACGGTGACCGCGGGTTTTGTTACCCGGAGTCAGCCCCATGATCGGGGTGTCGATCACCTTGTTGCCGAACAGCAGGATGGCCCAGTGCACCGGACGCACGAACTCGGTTCTGTGCGCGCCCCAGCGCATGCGTTTGGGGATCGGCAGTGCGGCCAGGGACTGGTCTACCAGTTCCGGCATCAGTTCAACGGTGGGACGGCCTTTCTCGATGGTGCGATAGACTACCCAGGCGCCCTTGTCGGTTTCCATCGTATCAAGCTGGTCCGGTGTCACGCCCAGGGAGGTGGCGAAGCCGGTCAGTGCCCGGGTGGGGTTGCCGGAATCGTCGAACGCAGCTTTCACGGCCGGGCCGCGTTTTTCCACCGGTTTGTCCGGCTGAGCGTCTTCCAGGTCCCGTACCCTGACGGCAAGCCGGCGTGGTGCAGCAAAGGCTTCCACCTTGCCGAACCGAATACCGGCCTCTTCCAGGCCATTGGTAATGCCACGGGTAAACGCGTCCGACAGTGGCTTGAGGGCCTTGGGAGGCAGCTCTTCAGTGCCCAGTTCGACCAGAAAATCCTGTTTTGCCATGATTATGCGTTCCCCTGTTCCTGCTGAGCTTTTTTCGCTTTCTTACCCTTCTTGCCATTCGCCTTTTCGGCGGCGGCCTCGGTCGCTGCCAGTACCTCTTTGCGCAGGGCATCCGGTGCCAGCGGGAAGCCAAGCTTGCGGCGGCTGTCGAAATACGCCTGGGCAACGGCCCGGGCCAGGGTGCGAACCCGCAGGATAAAACGTTGGCGCTCGGTCACGGAGATGGCGTGGCGGGCGTCAAGCAGATTGAAAGTGTGTGAAGCCTTGAGCACCTGCTCATAGGCGGGCAATGCCAGGCCGGCTTCGATCAGGCGCGCGCTCTCGCGTTCGTGCACATCGAAGCTGTGAAACAGGAACTCGGTGTCGGCGTGCTCGAAGTTGTAGGTGGACATCTCCACCTCCTGCTGATGGAACACGTCGCCGTAGGTGACCACACCATCCGGGCCTTCGGTCCAGACCAGGTCGTAGACGCTGTCCACGCCCTGCAGGTACATGGCAATGCGCTCAAGCCCGTAGGTGAGCTCGCCGGTGACCGGATAGCATTCCAGGCCACCCACCTGCTGGAAGTAGGTGAACTGGGTTACTTCCATGCCGTTCAGCCAGATCTCCCAACCCAGGCCCCAGGCGCCGAGGGTGGGTGATTCCCAGTTGTCCTCAACAAAACGGATATCGTGGACCAGTGGGTCCAGCCCAAGAGCCTTCAGGGAATCCAGGTACAGTTCCTGAATGTTGTCCGGGGACGGTTTCAGCACCACCTGGAACTGGTAGTAGTGTTGCAGGCGGTTGGGGTTCTCCCCGTAGCGGCCATCGGTGGGGCGGCGGCTGGGCTGAACGTAGGCGGCGTTCCAGGTTTCCGGACCGATGGAGCGCAGGAAGGTGGCCGGGTGGAAGGTGCCGGCACCCACTTCCATGTCCAGGGGCTGGAGGACCACGCAGCCGTGCTGCGCCCAGAAGTTCTGCAGGGCGAGGATCAGGCCCTGGAAGGTTTTGATGTCCGGCGTGTTTGCGGAAGTTGCCTTGTCTGTCACGACGTTTGCCTGCTGGTCAGTCTGTGTGTGGTGCCCTGGCATCTGGCCGGGGCACTCCGGAAAAAAGGGGCATTATACGCTTGCCAATCGCGTATTTCTAAGTTGGGTTCAGAAGATTGATTTTGCGCTAGAAGAACGTCAGTCCCACTTGGAACAGTTTCTCCACATCCCGTATCCGCGACTTGTCCACCAGGAACAGGATGACGTGGTCATCCGGCTGTACCCGCAGGTGGTCGTGGGCAATGAGGACTTCGCTGTGGCGGACGATGGCGCCGATGGTAGTGCCTTCCGGCAGGTTGATTTCGTCAAGCCGCTTACCCACTACCCGGGAGGACCGGTGGTCGCCATGGGCGATGGCCTCAATGGCCTCGGCAGCGCCCCTACGGAGTGAGTGAACGTTTACTACGTCCCCGCGGCGAATGTGGGTAAGCAGGCTGCCAATGGTGGTTTGCTGGGGCGAAATAGCGACATCAATGTCGCCGCCCTGGATCAGGTCAACGTAGTCCGGGTTGTTGATCAGGGTCAGTACCTTGCGGGCGCCCAGGCGCTTGGCCAGCAGTGACGCCATGATGTTCGCTTCGTCATCGTTGGTGACTGCACAGAAAACATCGGTATTTTCGATGTTCTCTTCCAGCAGAATGTCCTTGTTGGCGGCGTTGCCCTCCAGCACCACGGTTTTGCGAAGGTTCTCAGACAGCATCACGCAACGTTCGTGGTCCCGTTCCAGAAGTTTCACCTGGTAGCGGGATTCGAGAGTATGGGCCAGGCGCTGGCCAATGTTGCCACCCCCACAGATGAAGATGCGCTTGTAGGGTTTTTCCAGTGGCTGCAACTCGCTCATGACCGAGCGAATATGGTCGGAGGCGGCGATGAAGAAAACCTCGTCGCCGTCTTCGATCACCGTATCCCCCTGAGGCATGATCGCCCGGTCTTTCCTGAAAATGGCGGCGACCCGTGTTTCGATTTTGGGCATATGGCTGCGCAGGTACGACAATTCGTGGCCAACCAGTGGGCCGCCTTCCGTCGCCCGAATGGCGACCAACTGAACAAGCCCCTTGGAAAACTCCAGTACCTGCAGCGCGCCGGGGTATTCGATCAGTCGTGTGATGTGCTTGGTGACCAGGTGCTCCGGGCTGATCAGAACATCGATGGGGAAACCCCGCAGGCTGTCCAGATCCTTTTTCTGATCTCGCTGGTAGAACAGTTCTGGTTTTGCCAGGTAGGCGTTGGCCCTGACCCGGCAGATGGTTGTCGGGGTTTTGTAGAGCAACTTGGAGACCTGGCAGGCCACCATGTTGACCTCGTCACTGTTGGTCACGGCGATGACCATGTCACCATCTTCAGCGCCCGCCTGGCGCAGAACCGTGGGAAAGGAGGCCATGCCCTGGACAGTCCGAATGTCCAGTCGATCCTGAAGCTCCCTCAGGCGGGTACTGTCACTGTCGATCACGGTGATGTCGTTGGCTTCGTTGGCGAGGTTTTCTGCCAGGGTCCCGCCCACCTGGCCGGCACCGAGAATCAGGATTTTCATGGTTCGGGTTTCTCCAGCACAGCGTAGAAAAATCCATCGTGGCTTTCGGGAACAGGCAGCATCTGGCGGCCGGTTTCCATATCGCGCCCCCAAAGGACATCGGGCTCCACCAGGGCAGCGTCGTCCTGCTGCTTCAGGAATCGACGAATTATACGGTGATTCTCCTGCGGAAACACCGAACAGGTGGCATAGACCAGGCGCCCTCCGGGTGCGAGCACTTGCCACATCGACTCCAGCAGACCCAGCTGAATGCTGGCGAGCGGGACAATGTCTGATTCACGGCGCAGCAACTTGATGTCCGGATGGCGGCGAATCACGCCGGTGGCGCTGCAGGGAACGTCCAGCAGGATGCGATCGAACGGCTTCCGGTCCCACCACTGGTCAATATCTGCGGCATCGGCCTGTTTCAGTGTCGCCACGAGATCCAGCCGTTCCAGGTTTTCCTGCACCCGTGGCAGTCGATCAGCGGATTCGTCGATAGCGACCACTTCTTCCAGTTGTCCGCAGCTTTCAAGGATAGCGCAGGTTTTGCCTCCCGGTGCGGCACAGGCATCCAACACCCGTTGGCCGGGCGCCAGGTCCATCAGGGTGGTGCAGAGCTGGGCTGCTTCATCCTGCACACTGACCGCGCCTTCGGAAAACCAGGGCAGAAGATCCACCGGCACCGGGGCGGCCAATTGGATGCCGTGGGGCGCAAACACGGTTGCGTTGGCATCGATACCGGCATCGGACAGTAATTGCAGGTAGTCGTCGCGGCTGAAGCGCAGGGCGTTCACCCGCAGGGTCATGGGGGCCTGGGTGTTGTTGGCTTCGAGAATAGCCTGCCAGTCGTGAGGCCAGTTATGGCGCAGTTTTTCAAGCATCCAGGGAGGGTGGCTGAAACGACCGATTTCGTCGGCAATGGGCGGCTCCCCTTCCCGCTCCGCAGCCCGCAGAACGCCGTTCACCAGCCCTGTCAGATGTGGTTTGTCGAGGGCGCGGCAGGCTTCCACGGTTTCATTCAGAATCGCGTAGGTGGCCTGCTGACTGAAGCGAAGCTGGAACAGTGCCACCAGCATCAAGTGGTGGACCACCCGGTCGGATTTACGCAGCGGTTTTTTCAGGCGCGCCTGTAACTCGCCATCGAGCCGGTGAAACCAGCGACAGGTGCCGTAGCACAGTGCCTGTAGTGGTGGTCGTTCGTTGTCTGCCACATCACCCATGGCGTGGGGCAGGCATTGGGACAGCGACTGGCCGTTCTCAACGGATTGCAAAACCCGGGCAGCAACCGCCCGCAGTGGCTGGCCCTGCTGGCTCATTCAGTTCAGCTCCTGGCCGGGCATCAGTATGTCCTTGCCGCCGTTGATCAGGTCGTTCACCGATTGTGGCCGCGAGCCGGACAACTGCAAACGGGTGATCCTCAGGGATTCCAGGCCGCAGGCAATGTCGATGCCCTCGCGGTCGCGGCGAATCACCGTGCCGGGATGTTTGTCGCTGGTGTCGTCCAGAATCTCCGCCTGATGAATGCGGATGCGCAGATCGTCCAGGTCGGTGTAGGTGCCCGGCCAGGGATTAAAGGCACGAATCAGCCGGCTGATGGCGGGGGCATCCCGGGTCCAGTCGATATGCCCTTCTTCCTTGCTGAGTTTACGGGCATAGCAAGCCCTAGCCTCGTCCTGGACTTCGCCCTGCAGTTCGCCTTTCTCAAGCTGCTCCAGCGACTTGACGATGGCTTCGCCACCCAGGCCAGCCAGACGGTCGTGAAGGCTGCCGCCGGTATCGGCGTCTTCGATCGGGGTAATGGCTTTCAGCAGCATTGCGCCGGTGTCGAGGCCAGCGTCCATCTGCATGATGGTAATACCGGTTTCCCGGTCACCCGCGGCGATCGCGCGCTGAATAGGCGCGGCACCGCGCCAGCGAGGCAGCAACGAGGCATGGATGTTCAGGCAGCCGTGACGAGGGAGGTCCAGCACCGCCTGCGGCAGAATCAGTCCGTAGGCAGCGACGATCATCACGTCTGCGTTAAGACTGCGGAGCTGTTCCTGCGCTTCGGGCAATTTCAGGGACTCTGGTTGAAACACGGGAATGCCCGCCTCAACCGCCACCTGTTTGACCGGGCTGGGTGTCAGTTTGCGGCCACGGCCAGCGGGCCGGTCGGGTTGGGAGTAAACGCCAACCACCTGATGATGGGTCGTGAGCAGTGCCTTCAGCGCGGTGGCTGCGAATTCGGGGGTGCCGGCAAAAACAAGTCGCACGGGTATCGCTTCCTGGTCCGTTGAATACGAAAAGACCGGGTTTTCACCCGGTCCCGATTTACGCTGTTTTGGCGGCTTCAGGCACTTTTCTTGTGAAGCTTTTCCAGTTTCTTGCGAATACGGGTGCGCTTCAGTGAACTCAGGTAGTCCACAAACAGCTTGCCGTTGAGGTGATCCATCTCATGCTGGATACATACCGCCAACAGGCCACGGGCTTCCAGCTCAAAGGGTTTGCCGTCACGGCCAATAGCCCTGATCATGCAGTGTTCGATACGGGAGACGTCCTCGTAGAAACCCGGTACCGACAGGCAGCCTTCCTGCATCTCCTCAAGCTCGCCATCAAGCACTTCCACTTCCGGATTGATGAATACCCGCGGTTCACTTTTGTCTTCGGACAGATCCATGACGATGATCTGCTTGTGTACATTGACCTGGGTGGCTGCCAGGCCAATGCCGGGCGCATCGTACATGGTCTCGAACATGTCGTCGATCAGCTTGCGGGTCTCGTCTGTTACCTCGTCCACCGGCTTGGCAAGGGTGCGCAAGCGGGGGTCCGGGTATTCGAGAATATCTAGTATCATGGCGCTCGTACTTTTGGTGTCTGATTCTGGCTTTCACCGTTATCTTTTGTAACGGTGTGAATACTGTCTCCGAAATGCGACAGCGTACTGCGCATTTTTCCATCCCGTGACTATTATGATCGGGATGAAAGAGCCGGTTTCAACGGGTTTTTGCCGTTTATGGTGCTATTATCCCTCAACTCGCTCATTGAGTACAAACTGATCAGTTGATAGTCAAAAGCTTTCGACCATAGCGTAGAATTTACTGGAAGAACAAAAGATAACATCACAATTTGCGAGACATCTTCTATAGTAGTGGTATAAAAGGCAGAGTACCGGCTGCATACCAAGAACAGAATCTATCGATTCAAGGCACGCGATCAAGGACTTAAACAATGAGGAAACTGCTGTACGCTCTGGCAGCAAGCATGCTGCTGCTAACCTCCTGGGCCCACGCCGCCCCGGAACTGAGGTCCGATCATCCCGAGCGTTACACTGTCGTGAAGGGTGACACCCTGTGGGATATTTCCGCCCGCTTCCTGAATAACCCCTGGTACTGGCCGGAAATCTGGCACGTGAATCCACAGGTTGCAAACCCACACCTGATCTATCCGGGTGACGAGCTGGCGCTGGTCTATATTGACGGCAAGCCGCGTGTTACCAAGGTTTCCAGTGATCGGGTGGTGAAGCTTTCACCAAAAGTGCGTTCCGAGCCCATCGATACGCCGATTCCCGCGATTCCCCTGGATGCGATCAGCAGTTTCCTGACCGACACACGCATCGTTGACGTTGAGGCACTCAATGGCGCGCCTTACGTGCTGGAAGGCGAGGACGGCCGGATTATTACCGGCGCGGGTGATCGGATTTACGCCCGTGGTGAGAAGCCGGCTGACAATGTGGGCGTCTTCCGCCGCAGCAAGGAATTCCGCGATCCTGAAACCGGCGAGTTCCTTGGCCTTGAGGCCCGGAGTATTGCCCGCGGTGAAGTCATTGCCGAGAATAAAGACGTTCTGACACTCCGACTGAAGCAATCCAACGAGGAAGTGCGCATCGGGGACCGTCTGCTGGTTGGCGAAGAGCGTCGCATCACCACCAGTTTTGTGCCCAGCTCTCCCGACAGTGATATCGAGGCCCAGATGATCTCGGTCGATGGTGGTGTCAGCCAGATCGGGCAGTTTGACGTGGTGGCTATCAACCGCGGTGAACGGGAAGGTCTGAAGCCGGGCAATGTCATGGCCGTGCTGAAGAGTGGCAATCTGGTTCGGGATCCGGTCACCAATGAAACCATTGAGCTGCCCTCCGAGCGTGCCGGGCTGATGATGGTGTTCCAGACCTACGAGAAAATGAGCTATGGCCTGATCCTGCAGGCGACCCGTCCGTTGTCGGTTGGTGACAAGGTGACCAATCCCTGAGCGGACCACAGCGTAAGACGTCCGTAGATAAGGGAGCCGCATCGCCGGCTCCTTTTTTTATGGCATAATTCACCCTCGGCCTGCCAGGAAGGCAGGCCCCGTTAGCCAACCCTGATCCACGGAAGGATGCCATGCCCCTCTCTACCGAGCCCCTGTCTGTCCCGAACCTGTTCCAGTCGGAACACGGGTTCTGGATATTCCTGTCCTGTCTGCCGAAATTCGGAGCCCGTCGCCAGCAGGCGATCCTCGAACAGATTCCGGATTTCCAGCATCTCCTGACCCATAACGCCGCCACGCTGAAAGCACTGGGTTTGGCGGCGGAAACGATCGACGCTCTCCAGGCATGGCGCCGCCAGGACAGCGCTCACCCTGTGATCGCCAGCGCCGACGGCATATACCGGGATTGCCTGCGGACCGGCACGGCTATCCTGACCATCGCCGATGCCGACTACCCCGAGCCTCTCAGGCATATTCACGACGGGCCATTGGTCCTCTATGTGCGCGGTGATCGCTCCCTGCTGGGGCGCGAGCAGATCGGTATTGTAGGTAGCCGCAACGCCACCCGGGCCGGGCTGGAACATGCCCGTTCCTTTGCCGCGGCGCTCGGCCAAAAAGGCTTGCTGGTGACCAGCGGGTTGGCACTGGGGGTGGACGGCGCCGCCCATGCCGGCGCCCTGGATGCCGGCTTCCCGACCGTCGCCGTGATTGGCAATGGTGTTGATAAGCCTTACCCCTACCGCCACCGCACGCTCAGTGAGCGCATCGCCGGAGAGGGAGTGATTGTCTCCGAATACCCGCCAGGCACCTCCGCCAAGGCGGGCCATTTCCCTCGCCGAAACCGGATTATCAGCGGCCTTAGTCGAGGTATCCTGGTGGTGGAGGCGGGACTCAAAAGCGGCTCCCTGATCACCGCCCGACTGGCGCTGGAACAGGGGCGGGAGGTATTTGCGATTCCGGGCTCGGTCCACAATCCTTTGGCACGGGGCTGCCATCACCTGATACGCCAGGGTGCGAAGCTGGTGGAAACCGTGGACGATATCTGCGAGGAACTCGGCGGCTGGTGGACCAGTCAGAACGAGGGCGATTCCTCTTCGGTGATCATGAAAAGGCCAGCACCCGAAGGCCTGGACTCCCGGGAAATCGCGGTGCTGGAGGCTTTAGGGTATGATCCGCAGTCAACCGATGATTTGTGTTCAGTGACCGGTCTTCCCGCCGATCAGTTGATGCAGTCGCTGCTTCTCTTGGAGTTACAGGGATTGGTGGATTCTGCGCCGGGAGGGTTTCAACGGATTGGCTGAGCCACGTTTACAGACTTGAAGATTTCATGAAATTACCACAGCAACCTTTGTCCGACTGGCACCTTCATTGCGCCCGCCGCACCGTCCTTGGTGGCGGGGTCATTGCCTATCCCACGGAAGCCGTCTGGGGGCTGGGTTGTGACCCCTGGGATCAGGACGCCGTTGAACGGGTCCTGTCGCTCAAGCAGCGTCCCATGGAGAAGGGACTGATCCTTGTGGCGGCGTCTGTTGATCAGATACGGTTCCTGTTGGACCCATTGCCGAAGGAGCAGCAGCGCCAGGCGATGAGTCATTGGCCTGGCCCGGTTACCTGTCTTCTGCCGGATATCCGCAAGCAAATCCCACAACAGGTTCGGGGGCATCACAGCTCCATCGCTGTCAGGGTCAGTGACCACCCTGTTGTGCGCGCCTTGTGCGAGGCGGTCGGCTTTCCCCTGGTTTCAACCTCCTGTAATCCGGCAGGACGCCAGCCGGCCCGTTCCTCCTGGCAGGTACGTCGTTACTTCGAGGGCCAACTGGATTGGCTGGTGCCAGGAGACCTGGGCGGTAATCGTCAACCCAGCCGTATCATCGATATCGTCAGCGGAAAGCAACTGCGCTAGGAGTTCCCATGTCTCAGCACCCTGTCCAGCACCCCGACACCAATGCCGTGAAACAATACCTGCTTGGCCTGCAGGATCGAATCTGCGAACGGCTGGCTGCGGTCGATGGCAAGGGCGTTTTTGAAACCGATGCCTGGGACCGGCCCGAGGGCGGAGGTGGCATCAGCCGGGTGATCACCGATGGCGAGGTGTTCGAGAAAGGCGGTGTAAACTTCTCCCATGTGATGGGCGAGACCATGCCTGCGTCAGCCACCGCGCATAGACCCCACCTGGCGGGTGCGCCCTGGCAAGCCATGGGGGTGTCTCTGGTTATGCACCCTTCGAACCCCTACGTACCCACGTCCCACGCCAACGTCCGGTTTTTTGTTGCGACCCCCGAGGATGCAGAGCCGGTCTATTGGTTTGGCGGGGGTTATGACCTTACGCCCTATTACGGCTTCGACGAGGATTGCGTCCATTGGCACCGGGTTGCGAAAGCCGCTTGTGATCCTTTCGGCGACCAACTGTATCGTGAGTACAAGCACTGGTGTGACAACTATTTCTACCTCAAACACCGGGACGAGCCGCGGGGCGTGGGAGGGTTGTTTTTTGACGACCACAACACCGGGGATTTCAGCCGTGATTTTGCCTTGATGCAGTCAGTCGGGGACAGCTTCATCGATGCCTATGAGCCCATTATCGAGCGACGAAAAGCCATGGTGTGGGGCGATCGCGAGCGCGATTTCCAGCTGTACCGCCGCGGCCGCTACGTGGAGTTCAACCTGGTGTACGACCGGGGCACCCTGTTTGGCCTGCAGTCCGGTGGCCGTACCGAATCCATCCTGATGTCGCTGCCTCCGCTGGTGCGCTGGGAGTACGACTTCGTGCCGGAGCCCGGATCGGAGGAAGCGCGGCTGACGGACTACTTTCTTACCGGGCGGGACTGGCTGGAGAGCGCTGATGCACAATGATCTGTATGCGGTGGTTGGCAATCCGATCAGTCACAGCAAATCCCCCCGCATTCATAGCCTGTTTGCCCGCCAGACCGGCGAGCAGCTGGAATACACGGCCATACAGGCGCCGGAAGACGATTTCGCGAATACCGTAAAAGGCTTTTTTGAACGCGGTGGCAAAGGGTTGAATATCACCGTGCCTTTCAAGGAGCAGGCCTGGCAGTTGGCGGACCTGCGGACCCAGCGCGCCGAGCGAGCGGGTGCGGCGAACACACTCTACAAAGACAGTAAAGGCTCACTTACCGCCGATAACACTGATGGCAAAGGATTGGTTACCGACCTGATGGTCAACCATGGCGTTCGCCTGGCGGGTAAACGCCTGCTGGTGCTGGGCGCAGGCGGGGCCGTTCGTGGTGTTCTGGGGCCGATTCTTGCTGAAGAGCCCGCTGCCCTGACGATTGCCAACCGCACCCTGGCAAAAGCCGAGGGGCTGGTCAGTTTCTTTGAATCCGTGGCCGGCGATACGCACCTGGAGGCCTGCGGATTCGAACAGCCGGCCGACGCTTTCGACGTTATCATCAACGGCACCAGTGCCAGCCTGCAGGGAGATTTGCCGCCGGTTTCCACAAGTGTGATCGGTGCCGACACGGTGATCTACGACATGATGTATTCTCTGCAGACCACCACCTTCAACCAGTGGGCTCTGGACGAGGGAGCCACCCGGGTGTTCGATGGCCTGGGCATGCTGGTGGAACAGGCGGCGGAGTCGTTCCGGATATGGCGTGGAAAAACTCCGGACACCCGTCCGGTGATTGAAGAATTGCGAAACGACTGAGCCCAACCCGGATGAATGGGCTATGCTTCGCAGGTGCAAACGGTTCCCGAAGATCGCTGATTAATCGCTGATTTAAGGTCTCTGATGGATATACTCACCCTTGTCGGGCTGGTGGCAGGCGTACTGATTGTCGTGCTTGCGATGCTGGCTAACGCGTCGATACTGACTTTTTTCAACCTTCCGGGGTTGGCGATTGTGCTGGGTGGCACGTTTGCCGTTACCCTGATCAAGTTTCGTCTGCCTTCGGTGATGAGTGCTTTCAGGCTGGCGTTTTCAGCGGCATTCAAGGACCGCGTAGAACGGCCGGCGGAGTTGATCCGCGAAGTTGGCACATTGGCTCTTGTCGTTCGCAAGGAAGGTATCCTGGGCCTGGAAAACCACCCCACCAAAAACGAGTTTCTGCAAAAGGCCATCAATCTGTGCGTGGACGGCCACCCACCGGAGCTGGTTGAAGAAGCTCTGGCCCAGGAAACCCAACAGACGGCTGAGCGTTACGAAGTCTCCGAAAGGGTATTTCGTGGTATTGGTGAATCCGCTCCGGCCATCGGTATGCTGGGTACGCTGGTTGGCCTGGTGCAGATGCTCAACACCCTCGACGATCCGTCCTCCATTGGCCCGGCCATGGCGATCGCCCTGCTGACCACGCTCTATGGCGCCTTCATCGCCCAGCTGATCGCCCTGCCCCTGGCCGACAAGCTGCAGCTCAAGGCCGAAGATGAGGCACGTAACCAGGTACTGATCACCACGTCGATGCGTACTATCATGCGCGGCGAGAATCCCCGGGTGATGACCGAACTGCTGTCGTCCTTCGTAACGCCGGAGCAGCGCAACGGTCTTGCGCCGGAGCGGGAGGCGTAGGTTTTGGTGGTCCGCCAGCCCGTCAAAAAGAAGAAGCATGGTCGTGGCTCCCCGGCCTGGATCGTCACCTTTGCCGATCTGGCCACCCTGCTGCTGACCTTTTTTATCCTGTTGCTGTCCTTCGCCGAAATGGATGTTGAAAAATACCGTGCTATGGCCAATTCCATGGCGGTGGCCTTCGGCAGCAACCAGGTGCTCGGCGATGCGGTGGGGGGCTCGCCGCTGACATTGATTGAGTCGGATACGGTTTCCCTGCCGGAGCCAATGGAGACGGCGACCGACGAGCCCGAATTTATTGATGAACGCGCGGAGGGGGATGCCCCGACCAAAATTCCGGCGGGTGTGATCGATCTGGCCAGCCGAATGATCGAAGAGCTTGAACCGGAAGTGGCTTCGGAGGCATTGAGCGTCAACTACGATGAAAGCCGGGTGGTGATCCGGTTTTCGGAGGAAGCCACGTTCCGCTCCGGAGAAGCGGCGATCAAGCCGGGAATGGTGCCGATCATCGAGCGCGTGGTAGAGGTGTTGTCTGGTTGCACCGGTGACGTTCTGGTGGCGGGTTACACGGATGACCGCCCGATAGCCAGTGGCCGCTATCGCTCTAACTGGGACCTGTCTGCCGCGCGTGCCGTGTCGGTGGTTCACGAGCTGGTGCTGAATCGTCAGGTGCCGGCGGAGCGGGTTGTCGCGGCGGGCCGGGCGGAAACCAACCCGCTGGCGCCCAACGACAGCCCGGAGAACCGGGCCAAGAACCGAAGAGTGGAGATCGCCATCCGCAACCCGCAATGCGACGACAGCGTGGAGACGGATCAGTTACCGGTGGAAATTAACCCGTGAAGTTCGCATATGCCTGCCGGGAAGCTCCTCATAGTGAATTTATATAACCCCGGCGCTTTTAGATCTTTATACTGTGCAGCCCAACGCAAACACATTTGTCGTAACTATTTGCTGTAAAAAGCTGTAACGAAAAGGCCAGAGAGATTATGAGCGGACCTGACAAACCGAAAGTGATTGGTGAGGAATGGAGCGATGAGCGGGTAAAGAGCTTCCTGGCCATTACGCCCTACGACAGCAACATCAATCCTGACTTCAATGCCCTGATCAAGGCCTACCAGGCCATGATTGCCGAAGACTTTGACCGTTTCGTCGGTTTCTTTGTGGAAGCGGGGCGGGATCTCAACGCAGTTGATGAAAATGGTGAGACTATCCTGGACCTGGTGTCGCGGCACCGTCGTAGCACCGCTTACGCTGAGACACTTCGCAAAGCCGGCGCAAAAACAATGGCGGAGGCCGGGAGCTGAATCTCGCCGTTCTCCTTCTTTGCGGGTTACTGCTTAATAAAGCCTGAAGCGGATACTTTTACCGGAATGTGCGGACCGCTGAAAGTCCGATGAAGGAAGGGCCGGAAACTGGCCATTGAAGGCCCCCGTTGACCCAAGTGGGGGCGCGCGCCCCAACGGAACCCGCGTAAGCCTTCCTGATCACCGCTGCCAACAAACGGTGCCAGCATTGTGGGGTCGGCGCTGATCACATGAACAACGACGTCGCGGCTGGCGTTGTCGCCGGTGATCAAAGGGGCCGCCTGATGGTCACCTGTCAGCACCAGCAGGGTCTTGTTATCCACATGACGTTTGGCGTACTCGGTGGCCACGTTCAGCGCATAATCCAGCGAGCGGGCGTAGTGATCGCGTACGCGCTCGGGGTCCCGCCACAGGCTTGCTGGTGCTTCGCCGGCATCTTTCCAGCGGTTAAAGATTTCTCCATCGCCAATGCTGTCCCAATCGTCCAGAACCGGGAGTATGGGGACCCATGGCGCGTGGCTGCTGATCAGTGCCACTTCAGCGAACACAGGGGTATGATCGGCGCGCTCCCGAATCTGGCGTTGGAACCATGACCAGGTGTACTGATCCGGCATGGTGACCCAGTTCAGGGCGGGTCCACGATAGCCCATGGAGGTGGAGTGATAGATGCGGTTGTAGCCGAACGCAAGACCCTCCGGCCACTCGCGGGTAATGGCGGGCATAACAGCCACGGAATCATGGCCAGTCGCGCCCATATCGTCAATCAGTGTGGGATAGTCACTGGCCAGGAAAGTGTCGTAATCGAGTTGGGTATCGATCCATTGGCCGCTGAGCAGCGTGGTATGCGCCAGCCAGGATTGACCACCCTGAACGGGGGATTGCAGGCGGCCCGTGACCATATGCAGGCCGGCGTTCGCCAGCACCTGCTCCATTTGTTGGAGGCGAGGCTGGATCAGGCGCCCGTAACGCGGGTCGGTGACGGATGATATGCCGTAGGACTCAATGAACCCCAGGATCACATCGGTTTGAGCAAGCGCCTGCAGTGGCCTGGATTGGCTGGCGCCCGGGTTATCCATCAAATGTTGTTGGAAAGAGGCCGTTGACTGATAGGTATCAGCGGCCAGTTCAACTTGCTGAGTGGCTGCCCGGGCTGCCGTCAGGCCTACGAATGGTTGCGGTAAGAATGTTACCCCGATGGCGACGATGCCCAGAGACGCAACAGCCCTTGCCGCGGCGCGGGAACGGTTTGCATCAACCTGCCGGAGCAACCGGCTCACGCAGATGCCCAACCCCACGAAGACAGCCAGGGCCATGACGATCAGCACCAGCGACAGCGTCACGCCCAGGTTGCTCTGCAACAGGTTAAACACCGAACCGGCAAGGCCCAACTCGAGATAGAGATTGAAAGGTCGCCCGATGCTGTGGCGAACCAGAACATCACTCAGTGCAAAGAAGGCGAGCAGGCCAAAGAGAGCGCCAACAGTTGCCGCTCCGACACGCTTCCCCGTGCTTTCAGGTAGAAGAGCGAACAGTCCACTTATCAACAGGGCTTCCGCAGCCAACCAGGGCATTTGGGAATAGTGAGGCAGCAGCAACGCCAGAAACAGAACGTTCAGCAGGATGGTGGTGAGTAACAGTCGCTTCAATGGCGGATCTCTCCACTAAACCTCATTGAGATAGTCGTCCTTGAGTTTGACGTAATTGGCTGCGGTATACTTGAAGAAGGTCTTTTCCTGATCCGACAACGCCCGGGCCTGTTTGCAGGGTGACCCAACGTACAGGTAACCGGACTCCAGGGTTTTGCCCGGCGGCACCAGGCAGCCAGCAGCGACAATCACCTCGTCCTCCACCACGGCGCCGTCCATGATGATGCAACCCATACCTACCAGCACCCGATTACCAATGGTGCAGCCGTGCAGCAGCGCCTTGTGGCCAACGGTCACGTCATCCCCGACCTGAAGTGGATAGCCACCGGGGTTATAATCACTGGCATGAGTGATGTGCAGCACCGACCCATCCTGAATGCTGCAGCGGTTGCCGATGCGAATCTTGTGCATGTCGCCGCGCACCACGGTCATCGGCCAGATAGAGACGTCATCCCCGGTCTGGACATCCCCGATGACTACTGCGCTTGGGTCAATCCAGGCGCGTTCTCCAAATTGTGGCGTGTTACCCTTGTGTGTTCGTACATTCGACATTACATATACTCTTGAAATGGATTATTGCTTGTGGGGAAGGAGTCTCTGGGTGAGGCCTTTCCAAAACACGCTCAGGCACATCCATGTGGCGCTTGAGCTCCGCCATCCATGGCTCCGCACAGTTTTGGAAAGGCCTCACCCAGAGACTCCCCAAGCGTTGGAGTTACTTCAAATTACATCAGACACCCGGAGCTGAGAAGGGGACTTATGAATAACCCGTTATTGACCGACGACCTGTTGCCCAAGTTTGACCATGTTCGCACCGAGCACATGGAACCGGCAATCGACCAGATTCTCAGCGAGAACCGCGTGAAAATCTCACAACTGGCGCAGCAGGACGAACCCACCTGGGAAACCCTGGCGCAACCGATGCAGGCAACCGAAGACCGGCTGGAAAGAGCCTGGTCGGTGATTTCCCACCTGAACGGTGTGATGAACAGCGACGACCTGCGCAAAGTGTACAAGAACTGCCTGGAAAAGCTCACCGAGTACAGCACCGAGCTGAGCCAGAATGCTGAGCTCTGCGAGGCTTACAAGAAGCTGGCAGCAAGCGACCAGTACAATGAACTCAGCGAGGCACAGCGTAAATCCGTGGACAACACCCTGCGGGACTTCCACCTCGGTGGCGTCGATCTGCCCCAGGAAAAGAAAGAGCAGTACGCCAATCTGTCGATGGAGCTGTCGGAGCTCTCCAACCGTTTCAGCGACAACGTTCTGGATGCCACCCAACACTGGTTCAAGCACATCACCGATGTGGAAGAGCTGGCGGGTGTTCCTGAGAGCGCACTCGATGGCGCCAGGCAGGCAGCACAACAGAAGGATCTGGACGGCTATGTGATCACCCTGGATTTTCCCAGTTTTTACCCCGTGATGACCTACGGTGACAACCGCGACCTGCGCCGTGAAGTCTACGAAGCCTTTGTGACCCGAGCGTCCGACATGGGCCCGGATGCTGGCACTTGGGACAACACGCCAGTGATGGCGGAAATCCTCAAGCGTCGTCACGCCATGGCTCAGTTGCTCGGATTCGACAACTACGCCGAGCGCTCACTGGCCACCAAGATGGCCCGCAATGTGGACGAAGTGCTGGACTTCCTGAACCAGCTGGCGGCCAAGTCCAAACCCATTGCCGAGCGGGAGTTTGCCGAGCTGAAGGCCTTCGCCAGGGACACCCACGGCGTTGACGACCTGCAGGCGTGGGACATCGGCTACTACAGTGAAAAACTGCGCCAGGAACGCTACGACATTTCCCCGGAAACCCTGCGCCCATGGTTCCCGGTGGACAAGGTGGTCCCGGGCCTGTTTGCCGTGGCCGAGAAGCTGTTCGACGTGCAGATTGAAGCCAAACCAGACGTAGAAACCTGGCACCCGGACGCGACCGCCTATTGCATCAGCCGCAATGGCGAACCCCTGGCCTGGTTTTACCTTGACCTGTACGCTCGCCAAGGCAAGCGTGGCGGCGCCTGGATGGCGGACTGCCGGGTACGCTGGCGAAACCTGCGCGGCCAATTGCAACTGCCGGTGGCCTTCCTGACCTGTAACTTCACGCCGCCGGTGAACGGCAAGCCGTCACTGCTGACCCACGATGAGGTCACCACGCTGTTCCACGAGTTCGGGCACGGCCTGCACCACATGCTCACCCAGGTGGATGTGCTGGACGTATCCGGAATCAATGGCGTTGCCTGGGACGCCGTCGAGCTGCCCAGCCAGTTCCTGGAAAACTGGTGCTGGAACCCCGAGTCCCTGGCCCTGATCGCCTCGCACCATGAAACCGGTGAGCCGCTGCCGGACGACCTGCTGCAAAAGCTGCTGGCGGCCAAGAACTTCCAGTCCGGCATGGCGATGGTGCGTCAGCTGGAGTTTTCGCTGTTTGACTTCCGCCTGCACGCGGAATTCACCCTGGATGCCCCCACTAACCCGCTGGATATGCACCGCAAGGTGCGTAGCGAGATTGCGGTGGTGGAAGCACCGTCATTCAACCGCTTCCCCAACAGCTTCTCCCACATTTTTGCGGGTGGCTACGCCGCGGGTTATTACAGCTACAAATGGGCCGAGGTGCTGGCGGCGGATGCGTTTTCGCTGTTCGAGGAGAAGGGTATCTTCGATCCGCAAACCGGCAAGGCGTTCCTGCAGAACATCCTTGAAAAAGGCGGTTCCCAGGAACCGATGGAACTGTTCAAGGCGTTCCGTGGCCGTGAACCGGAGGTGGGTGCCCTGCTGAAACAGACGGGTATCACCGAAGACGCGGCTTAAGCCGATATCACCCGGTCAGTGTTGTGGCTGGCCGGGTTTTGGAATTGTTGGAGTTCTAACCATGGCGACCCCCAAACGTTTTATCGCCGGCGCTGTCTGTCCCCGCTGTGCGGAGATGGACAAAATCATGATGTTTACCACCGACGACGATGATCAGGTTCGCGAGTGCGTGGCCTGCGGTTTCACGGATGCGGTGTCTGATACCCCGGAGCCGACCAATCCCGAACTGGAAACCCGGGTGAACAAGCTCGGCAACGAAGATGATCATACCGTTAAGCAGGTGGTGTTCTTTTCTTCCAAGGATGATTGAGGCTTTGGAGTTTGCCTTCCTGTTGTAGCCTGCTGGTTTTGGAGGCCTGGACGGCGTCGTGGTGCTTTCTTCTGGGAAAAAGAACTCGCTGCGCTCAGACACCTTTTTCCCGGCAGAAAGCACCCCAACACCCTCCGGTTTGAACCACACGGATATCGCCGTTCGAGTCGAGCTCACGGCTTTCTCTAGGCGATATTGACGCGGTTCGTTCGTGAGGGGGTAGGGGGATTTTTACTCGCCAGAAATGGGTGTCTGAGCGCAGCGAGTTCCATTTCAAGAGCAATAACTCCCCCTGCCCCCTCGCAGCCCCCACACCAACCAGGCTAGAAAAGGAGGGCAAACTCCAAAAGCCTAAAGAACCATAGCCGCCAACCACCCAAAGCCCAACAACGGCAGGTTGTAGTGCAGGAACGTCGGCACCACCGTATCCCAGATGTGGTTGTGCTGGCCGTCGACGTTGAGGCCAGCGGTAGGGCCGAGGGTGGAGTCCGAGGCCGGGGAGCCGGCATCGCCCAGCGCGCCGGCGGTGCCGACCAGGGCCACGATGGCCAGGGGGCTGAAGCCCAGTTCCAGGGCGAGTGGCACGTAGAGGGCGGCGATGATGGGGATGGTGGAGAAGGATGAACCGATGCCCATGGTGATCAGTAGACCGACGACCAGCATCAGCAGGGCGGCCAGGGCTTTGTTGTCGCCGATGGCAGAGACGGAGCCCTCCACCAGAGTGGCGATGTCACCGGTTTCGCGCATGACTTCCGCAAAGCCGGAGGCGGCGATCATGATGAAGCCGATCATTGCCAGCATTTTCATGCCTTCGGTGAACAGGTCGTCGGCTTCTTTCCATTTCACCACCCCGGACAGGTTGAACAGTACAAAGCCAGCCAGCGCCCCGAGGATCATCGAACCCAACCACAGTTGAACCACGAACGCCGCCACGATGGCGACCAGGGCCATCAGCAGCGTGCCGCCGTTGTAGGTCACATCCACCCGTTCGGTGCGGGCAATGGCGTCCAGATTGTAGTGTCGGTCGCCGCGGTAGCTGAAAAAGACGGCAACGAGAAGTCCACAGAGCATGCCGAGTGCTGGCAAGGCCATGGCGGACATGACATTGAGATCAGTGGCGTCGATGCCGTTGTCACCCACGTTCGCCAGCAGTATTTCATTGAGGTATATCCCTCCGAAACCCACAGGCAGGAACATGTAGGGTGTGATCAGGCCGAACGTGAGCACGCAGGCCACCAGGCGGCGGTCCATGTTCAGTTTGGCCATCACATACAGCAGTGGCGGTACAACCAGAGGAATAAACGCAATGTGAATGGGCAGGATATTCTGGGACGACATGGCAATGGCCAGTAGCAGGCCAACGATCAGCAGGCGGATGCCGCCAGCGGCTTTGCCGTTGTCCTGCCGGCCCACCAGGTTCAGGGCTTTGTCCGCCAGGGCATGGGCCAGGCCGGATTTGCCGATGGCAACGGCGAAGGCACCGAGGGTGGCGTAGGACAGGGCAACGGTTGCGCCGCCTCCCAGGCCCTCGTTAAACGCGGCAATGGTGGCGTCCAGTGACAAGCCGCTGATCAGGCCGCCGGCAACGGCACCGATAATCAGGGCAACAACAACGTGGATGCGGCACAGGCTCAGTACGAGCATGATCGCTACCGCAGCAACAACGGCATTCATGGCAGACTCCGGGATGTCGGGGATGGCTTTCAGCGCCCCGGAGGTGGGGCGGTTCAGGAAAGCGCGCTAATGTGCCGGAAACGCGTGCTGCAGTCAAAAATCGTGTTTACGTGTGGTCGTCAGCCACGTAGGTAAACCGGGGAACGTCCTCGCCAGCGACTTCCACGGTTTCCTGAAACATCGCCAATGGTCGTACCCATAGGCTGTAGTCGCCGTACAGGCAGCGATAAACGACCATCGGTTCCTCGGTTTCGCTGTGGCGGGCCACGCCGACAACGTCATAGTCCCTGCCTTTGTAGTGGCGGTAGCGGCCAGGGCGTAGCTCTGATTTCTTATCGGTCATCGTGTTTCTCCATACGTAGTTGATTGCTACGCATTTTTGAGGCGGACTTACTCCCAGTAAACGTCTAGACTGGTAAGAAGTAAACGCAAGGAGGCATTGGGACTGACTGTTGGCATCGACAGTTTAGTTGAGTTTTCCTGTTCCGGGTAACACGGCCACTATGAGCACTTTTTCAGTTTGCCGACTGGTGCGGATACTGTTGCTGGCGCTGACCATGGCCGCGGGCCCTGCCTACGGTGAAAGGGCATCGTTTGCCTGGTTTGAAGCATCGGGGCCGGAGACGGATGTGGAGGATATCCGTGGCCTGGCGGAAGCGCAATGGCAACCAGTTGTCCGTAAACAAACCCTGAATTTTGGCTTCACCAAAAGCACCTATTGGCTACGAGTTGAGGTGCCTGCTGAGCCGGTTAACCGGGTGCTGGAAATCGGCTATCCCCTGTTGGACGATGTGCGGGTCTACTGGTATATCGGGGGCGAGCAGGTGGAACGCCATGTCACCGGGGACAGTCGCAAGTTCGGCTCCCGCCCGATTTACCACCGCAACTTTGTTTTTCCGGTACCTTCGAACAGTGACCCCACCACAGCGTATGTCCGTGTTCAGAGTGAGGGGGCGGTGCAGATCCCGGCCCAGGTTATCGAGTCGGCGGACTTTCTGGCGCGTGAGCAACTGGACTACGGCTGGCAGGCGGTTTTCCTGGGCATCATGATTGCCATGGCCCTGTACAACCTGTTTGTATTCGTCATCGTCCGTCAACAGGCCTATCTGTGGTACGTGTTGACGGTGGTTGCTTCTGCACTGGTGTTGCTGAACTTCAACGGCCTGGTGTTCCAGTGGCTTTGGCCGGATTTGCCGATTCTGAACCGTTACTTCACGGCCCCGGCCATATCGGCCAACATTCTGTTTGCGGTGATGTTTGCACTGAACTTTCTCGCCGTCCGAAATTACAGCCGGGTGTCCTACCGCGTGTTGCAATTGGTGGCATTGGTCAGTGGGTGCAGTCTTGTCTACGGCCTTTTCGGGTCTTACCAGAGCTCTACAGCCATCATCAGCGTATTCGCGGCGGTAATCACTCCCCTTACCTGGATTCTTGGCCTGGTCATCTGGCGCAAGGGCCAGGCATTGGCGGGGTTCTACGTGGTGGCATGGACCCCGTTACTGCTCGGGCATCTGGTTATGTCGATCAGTAAAATCGGCCTTATTCCTACCAGCACGGTAACAGAGCTTGCACCCCAGACGGGTGTGGCGCTGGAGGTCATTTTGATGTCGTTTGCCCTGGCGTACAGAATCAACCTTGAGCGCCGCCTCAGGATTGAGGCCCAGGACCATGCCCTGGACATCCAGCTGCAAGCCAACCAGACGTTGGAAGCCCGCGTTCAGGCGCGTACGGAAGAGCTGGAGCAAGTCAATGAGCAACTCAAGGCGGTTTCCATTACCGATGGCTTGACCGGGGTTGCCAATCGTCGCCAGTTTGACGAAAAACTGGAGGCAGAATGGCACCGTGCCCTGCGCCAGGGACATCCCCTGAGCCTGGTCCTGTTGGATATTGATTACTTCAAACGGGTGAACGACAACTTTGGCCATCTGGCGGGGGATGATTGCCTGGTCAGTGTCGCGTGGGTCTGCGCCGCCGAAATCCAGCGCTCAGGAGATTTGCTGGCGCGATACGGCGGCGAGGAATTCAGTGTGCTCCTGCCGGCGACGCCGGAGGCCGGGGCCGCCAATGTGGCTGAACGCTTGCGGGTGGCTGTGGCGGGCACATCGGTTTACGTTGGTGACCACAGCAGCCCATTGAACCTGTCGGTGAGCGCCGGGGTGGCCACCATCCTGCCGGAACCGGGCTGCCGCCCCGAGGACCTCATCGGCAGGGCCGATGAGGCCCTGTATGCCGCTAAGGGCGCAGGGCGTAACCAGGTGATGGTATTCCGGGAGTCGGGCGCAGAGGCCATCGCCGGTTCCTAACGTCAGTTTTTCAGCTTGTAGCGGCCGGGGCCGAGAAAAATAACGGCTACCGCGATGAACAGGAAGAAACCCTGCAGCTCCAGTGCCCAGCCGCCGTGATTGCCCAATGTCATCAGTTCATGGCTGTGTACCAGCGCTATGGCCACCAGCATGTTGAAGGCGATGAGTAAGGCGCCGATACGGGTCTGGTAGCCCAGGATCACCATTAATGGTGCCAGCAACTCACCAATGAACACGCCCCACGCGAAAAAGGCGGGAATCCCATGGCTGGCCAGTTGGCCTTCGATGAAGCCCACGCCATGGAACAGCTTGGCGATGCCATGAAACAGCAATAGTCCGCCCAGGGTCAGTCGAACAATCAGTTTTCCCAGATCCGCGTTGTCGAGCAAGGTTTATTCTCCCGTCAGGAAAGGTTTATTGGTCAGCGGGCAAGCTTAACCGGTTTGTCGCCCGGCTCAAAGGTTGCGGATCTGGGGGTACAGCGGCACCAGTTTTTTGATCAGTTGGTTCTGCGCACCCGTGGGTATGCCGTTCTCTTCCATGGCCAGGATGAGGTTCTCAGCCAGGGCATTGAATTGGGTGTCCGTCACGTTCATATCGGCGTGGCTTTCGCGCATTCCGCGCCCGGAATAGGTGCACGGCCCACCACTGAGTTCGCAGAGTTGGTCCGTCAGGTTGGTGTGGAACTGGCGCACGTCAATGCCACGAAACTGATCGTTGATACGCTCGTCTTCGACAATCCGGTAGAGCAGGTCTTCGACGATATCGGCAATGCCGGAACGCTCCCCAAGCTGCTGATAGAGAGAAGTATTCTGTTGACTGGATTCAACCATGGACTGGCAACCGGAGAGGACCAGCAGGGGCAGCAGAACCATGATGATGACAGAATGTTTCATAGTATCCTCCCGGGTTGTCAGAAACTGGCCTGCAGTGACAGGTAGGCACCGCGCTGGTCTTCCAGAGTGGCAACGTCACCAAGATTGACCAGGGCGGCCGTGACCGACAAGCGACGGTCGGGTACCCAGGCTACGAAAACATCCCACCAGTCGTCCTCGGTGGCGAAACCCAGGTTGTCCGGTTTCTGGCGGTATTCGGTACCCACCAGCCACTGGCGGGTCACAAACAACCCGACACTGCCTTCAAACATCGCCTCGTAGCTGTCGTTACGGTCGCCACCGAAACCCAGGAGGCCGCCCTGGTTGGCCTTGGTCCCGCGAACGGTGGCATTGACCAGCAGATTGCGATCCATCACCGCCGCGAAGAAGAGTTTGCTGCCTCCGACGTAGATATCGGTGCCGCTGTCATCTTTGGCGCCGATGGCGTCGGGTACGGTAAACTCGCGGTTGCGTTTGTGCAGAAGCCCGGCTGACCATTGCCCCCAGGGGCTGTAGAGGGCGTCGCCGGCGAGTCTCACTTTGAGCCCGAAAACGTCCTGTACCAGTTCGTCCTCTTCAAGGCCAAAGCCGTTTTTCAGGGTGAACACCAGGCTATCCAGGTCCAGAGTCTGGCGTGCCAGCGTGAGCTCAACACGATTGTTCCAGGTGACGCCTGTCCCGACCACCGACAGGGTATAGTCGTCGGTTTCGGCGCGGGACAGGGTCAGCGTGCCCCCCCACTCTTCATCGCTGGCATAACCGCCAAGCAGGGCCCAGGGTGACAGACCGCCCCCGGCGGCACCCCCGATGGACGTTACCCCACCGGTGGCCCAGAGTCTGCTGCCCGTGTCTGCGAACAGGTTCGCCGATGCCGTTAATGCCAGTAAACCGGTGCCTAGTACCCTGGCCAAGCGTGTCATGACGTGGTTTCTCCTGCGTATCTGAGTTCCTGCTGACGGTCCGTCAGCGACTGTTCTGTCTCCTTCAGGTCGCCAGCGGCGACGGGGCGGCTGAGAAAGTACCCCTGCCCGATCTCGCAGCCCCAGTCCCGCAACAGCGCCCAGCTTTCGGCGTTCTCGATTCCTTCCGCGACAACCCGCAACCCCAGGCCATGGGCCATATCTATGGTGGAGCGCACGATGAGCTGGTCCTGGGGTTCGGTATTCAGGCGCAGGACGAAGGATTTGTCGATCTTGAGTTCCTGCACCGGCAGGTTGCGCAATTGCGACAGCGAGGAATAGCCCGTGCCAAAGTCGTCCACCGACAGTGTGACACCGAGTTGGCGTAAGCGCCGCAGGGTTTCAAAGGCCGTTTCGGGTTCCTCCATCAGGGCACTCTCGGTTACCTCCAGAGTGATACTGGACATGGGTAACTGCCATTGGGAGAACGCCTCGGCAACTTCCTTGGCGAGTTCCGGGCGGGTCAGGTCGAGCGCCGACAGGTTGATGGCAACACCAATATTCAGGCCCGCGGCGTGCCACTTGCCAGCATCGTTGGCAACACGGCGGAGGATGTGTCGGGTCAGTTCGGTGATCTGGCCGGATTGCTCCGCCAGGAAAATGAATTCTTCCGGCGAGATGAACCCCAGGTCCGGGTGAATCCAGCGCACCAGTGCTTCGGCCTGATGAAAGCCGGCAGACGCCATATCAAGTTTGGGCTGGTAGTTCATATGCAAGCCGTTGCTGGCAATGGCGTGGTGCAGATCAGAGATCAGCTGAAGTTCCCTCAGGTGGTTCTCATCCTGCCCTGGCTGATAATGGGTTACGGGCAGCCGGCTTTTTTGTGCCTGTTCGAACGTGAGGTTCAGGCGCCTGCGAACCTGGTCGGTATCGATGGCGTCCTGGGGTAGCTGCAGCGTAACCATGGTGCAGCGAAGGGAGAACGGAGTGTTGTCGATGAACAACGGCGATTCCACGATTTCGCTGATCCTGGTGGCAAGTTTATCGAGCTCGGATTGCGGCTGGAGACCAGTCATCATCAGGAATTCGGCGCCTCCGGTCCTTGCCAGTGCTGAGCTGCCGGGCAGTGCTTCCTCCAACCTGGCCGACACCGCCTGTAAAACCTTGTCCCCGAACTCGAGGCCCAGAGTGTCATTGACGTCAGAAATATCATTGAGGCGCAGGCCCATCAGGCTGCAGGGGCGGTGGTTGTCGAATTGCTCCCGCAGGCGCGACAGGAAGGCGTTTCGATTGGGTAGCCCGGTAATTTCATCGTGGCTGGCGGCGTAGTGTATCTGCTCCTCGCGGTCCCGCAGTTTGCTCAGCATGTCGCCGAGCGCCCTGCGTAATTCGGCCAGTTCACCGCCTGCGCGGATACGGGGAGGTGCGGGCGTGTGGCCATCGCCGATGGCCTTGGCATAGTCCGCCAGTTGCAGGACTGGTTGCCCCATGTTGCGAGCGATAATGAGCGCAATCAGGGCAGCCAGCACCAGAACGGCACTGACCAGCGTAAGAATTTCCACAGCACGCTCATAGTAGTTGCTGAGACGGGCCTCACGGTTGATTAAGAGCAGCAGCTGCAGGGCCGGCGTTTCGTCCCCGGTCAGGCTTATGATGCGGGTGAAGTAATGTGTACTCTCAAGAAACTGGTCCTCGCCGGACGTCCTGGCCATGGCATTGTTCAGTTCATCGAGCCTCGATGCGTTGATGGAACCCGGGTCGGTAAGAATCTGATAACTGCCTTCCTCACCAGAGGAGGCCCTGAACAACACCTCGGTTCCGCTCAGTCGACCGATAATGTCGGTAAGATCATTGTTGAGGTTAAAACCGGCAATCAGCCATGCCCTTAATCCAGGTGCTTCCACCGGAATGGTGAGCAGTTCAAAGCCGTCCGCACCGAAAACGCTCATCTGGCTGGCAAAGCCTGTTTGTCGCGCCCTGGAGAGCATTTCTGTAACCAGCGGGCTATTGGCAAACGCATCGGGCAGCCCATCGGTGTCGGCAAGGATATGCCCGTCGCTGCCAAGCAAGACGGCAAAATCGGCATTCACCCTTCGGGCCTGATTGGTCAGTGCGCTGTCCGTGGTGGCGCGATCTCCGCTGGCGACGGCAGAGCGAAAGCCAAAATCACGGATCACAACGTCCAGCCGGGAAAGAATCAGGCTGGTGCGGCGCTCAAGCACCTCCTCTGCCACTTGCTCGCCGAGACTCAATTGCTCAAGTGCACGTGCCTTTTCATCCTCGAACAGGTAAAGCATCAACAGTGCACCGATGCTCAGGCTGACGATGGCCACCATGGTGACCATGACGGTCACCAAACGTCCACGAAACCCTATTCGGCTAGCGACCGCCATCAAAGCTCCCGGAAACGTTCTTGCAGGCCATCCAGCCTGTCATCACTCGCGGGTTCCGGGGACAATTCCACCGACAGTTCGAGTGATGCAGGGTAGGGTTGCTCAACGGTGAATCGGGCCATACGGGTGTTGTCTGTCAATCGGGGGTGCCATATCTGGAGCTCAATCTTACCGGACCCATCGTCTGCCGACGGCGGAATCTCAACCGTCAAACGGCCCTGTTCATCGGTTCGGCCGGAGGGTGCGCTGTCGGTGACCAGAATAAACGCCTGCATGTGGTCATGGATGTTGCAGCCAATTTCCACCACACCGGTCTTGTCGAAGACAACCGGTTCCGTCGGACGTCCGGCGTATAGCTCAATGTTGAATGCCTTGGCGGGTGAGAATGAGTAGACGTGGTGCTGAGTGTTGTCCTGGTTGGGAAAATCCACTCTGGAATTCTTGGGTATGATCAACGTATGGGGGTGAAAGTTGCGATTTTTTTGGACAATCTCAGCTTCTACGGGGGATTCCGAGAGGCCGTTTTCCAGAATCACCACGGCATTGGCGACCGGCTTTCCTGACAGGTTATCGGTCAGTTGAAGAGGTACGGTGTTGGTCTCGGCGCCGTTGCAGAGAGAGCCTGCAAGCAACAGAAACAGGGTAACGGTCAGCTTGTACATCAATGTTGTTCATCCGTATTTTCTAAAGACCCGCTCCTAACGACAAGCGTATGTGGTTACGGACCAGCAGGTTTTCCCAATAGTGTCTCATCCAGTCCCATGCAACGTTCCTTGTCTGTTCTACGAACGGGTCCAAGTTTAGTTCGTAATAGTCCGGTGAGCCGGCAATCTGCAACACGGTGACGGTGATGGACTGGTCCAGTTCGTTGGCGAACGGTTCGCCGATCAACTGATGCGCCAGCAGATTTGCCCGTGTTGCCTCCACGTCGACCAGTTCGCTGGCGCGGGTGGAGCGGTTGTTCTCGTACATTTCCTCCATCAGGCGGTGGCAGAGATAGGCTCGTATCAGAAGCCCGTCAAGGCCATCATAACGTACCAGAAGAACCGACGGTTGAGTAAAATAACCGATGGCAGCCTCTACAAAAGGCGCAAACAACTCGGCCTTGCCGGCTTCTCTCGCACAGGCTTCCACGCACTCAATCAGTCGTGGCGCCATTTCGATGTACTCAATGGCAAACTGGAACAGGCAGGTCGCCGGTTGGTAACCGTCAATGGTGATGGTGGCAGGCAGCGACGACGCCCTTTCCCGCATCTGCTTGAGAAAGGTGCCGGAACGGGCTTCCTGCCGTCGGGCCTGATCAATGATGTCGAGAACTACCTTTGGTGTCATTTCAGGAGATGCCGGTCTCTGAACGGAATGGGGTCGCAAGGCGCCTCCCGTTATACGCATGGGATCGTCAGGGGCATGGGGAAGCGGCTGGCTACCGCAACATGCCTGCCTTTTCTCACAAGTGTAGACGAGATTTAACAGGCTGCTGTGGTGTGTGCATTAAACCTGAACGTGTTGTCCATGGATTGGCTTCAAGCTTCTTCACTGTTCTGAAAACCAGCGATCGTGCCGCGAATGGCTCAAAAACAGCCAACCCATGGAAATTGCCCGTGCCAGCATCAGGCAGATCAGCGAGAACCACAGTCCATGATTACCCCACCCGGTCGTCAGCCACCAGACCGGGAGGAAGACCACCAGCGCCGAAAACAGCATGGTGTTCTGCATGTCCCGTGTGCGGGTTGCGCCGATAAACACGCCATCCAGAAGGAAGCCCCACACCGAGGCCAGCGGCAGCATCCACAGCCAGGGCAGATAGTCCCAGGCGGTTGCGCGCACTTCCTCGATACCGGTCAGCAAGCCGATGAGGAAGCGCCCGCCAAGAACAAAGGCGACGGTAAACAGCACGGAACCCCACAACGACCACCGGAATGCCACCCGAAAGACGTTTTTGAACTGGCGCCGATTGTTTCTTCCCACCGCTTCACCAATCAGTGCCTCGGCGGCATTGGCAAAGCCGTCAAGGCCGTTGGAAATGATCAGTAGAAAGGTAATCAGCACCGCGTTGGCGGCCAGTATGGTGTCGCCCTGTCGCGCACCCTGTGCGGTGAAGAAGGCCAGCACCAGAAGCAGGGCAATGGTGCGCACCATGATGTACCGGTTGACCTGTAATATTCTGAGGTAGTCCCGCAGCTGCCCGAACAGCGCCCGCTCAAACCCCTGGCCGTCCGGCATGCGTTTCAGCACCATGTAGAACCCGATGGCGGCCGCCGAGTACTCTGCCATCACGGTGGCCATGGCAACGCCCCGGCTATTCCAGCCAAAACCGGTCACAAAGAGCACATCGAGAACAATGTTGAGCCCGTTGGCCACAATCAGCATGACCATGGGGCCCCGCGCGTACTGGGTGCCTATCAGCCAGCCCACCAGCGTGTATTGGCAGAGCACGGCCGGCGCGCTCCAGATACGGATGCTGGCGTACTCTGCTGCCAGCGCGGCAACACGTTCACTGGGGTTCATCAGCGTCAGGCCCAGTTTGATCAATGGCTGATGGAACAGAATCAGCAACAGGCCGATACCGATAGCCAGCAACACGGAGCGTAGCAGCAGGGCAATCTGCGCAAACTCATCGCGCTTGCCCCAGGCCTGGGCAGCCAGCCCCGTCGTGCCCATGCGCATAAAGCCAAAGGTCCAGTAGAGTATGCTGAACAGGTTTGCGCCCACCGCGACAGCCCCCAGATATTCCGGTGTATCGAGGTGTCCCAGCACGGCCGTATCCACAAGCCCCAGCAGCGGCACAGTGAGATTGGTGAGCATCAGTGGCCAGGCCAGCGCCCAGAGCCTGCGGTCGGTGGTGGCGAGTTGCGGAGCGGATTCTATGGGAATGAGAGGCTTTCCTTCTTTAATACATTTATGGGTGGACGGACTTTCGCATTTTTTTGATCTGTGTCTATACTGGGTTGTGTATTATCCATAGCAGACTTCCACCCTGGCTTGGATAGTGTGTGCGAGCACTGTCTGGAACAGGGGGATTGGACGCAAAATCCGACAAGAATAACACTCTGTGGAGACACAGTATTATGCGCGTGCACGCTAAGCGGGCAGGTGTCCTCTTGGGCGGGCTTATGACGCCAGCGTTGTCCATGGCGGACTGGACGCTGAACATGAGTCCCGGGGTCACCGGTACCAGCAATGAAATCTTCAGCCTTCACATGACGATCCTCTGGATCTGCGTTGTCATCGGCATCGTGGTGTTTGGGGTCATGTTCTGGTCCATCTTCGCCCATCGCAAGTCCCCGGGCCGAAAACCGGCAAACTTTCACGAGAATACCCTGGTCGAGATTCTCTGGACCATCATTCCCCTCGTGATTCTGGTGGTAATGGCGATTCCTGCCACTGCAACGCTTGTGGACATGTACGACACCAGCGAAGCTGACGTAGACATCAAGGTCACCGGCTATCAGTGGCGCTGGAAATACGACTACATAGAGGATGATTTTGGATACTTTTCCAATATCACCACCAGCGATGACGAAATCTACAACCGCACCGAGAAAACCGAGAACTACCTTCTGGAAGTAGACAACCCGATGGTAGTGCCTGTTGGAGCGAAAATCCGCCTGTTGGTCACCGCCAATGATGTTATCCACTCCTGGTGGGTGCCCGCCTTCGGCGTGAAAAAGGACGCCATTCCCGGCTTTGTGAACGAAACCTGGACCAGGGTCGACGAGCCCGGTATCTATCGTGGTCAATGCACCGAGCTGTGTGGCGTAAAACACGGTTTCATGCCTGTGGTGGTCAAGGCGGTGCCTCAGGACGAATACGATGCCTGGGTGGCTGAGCAGAAGGAGGCGGCCCAGCGTGAGCGTGAGCTGACCGAGAAAGACTGGACCCTGGAAGAGCTGATGGCACGTGGCGAAAAAGCCTATGCCAGCGCGTGTGCTGCCTGCCACCAGGCGGACGGTAGCGGTGCGCCGCCAGCATTCCCGGCTCTGAAGGGCAGTAAAGTCGTGACCGAAGACATGCAGGCGCATATGGATATTGTTGTAAACGGCGTTTCCGGCACCGCCATGCAAGCGTTTGGCGGTCAGCTGAGCGAAGTCGACCTCGCAGCGGTCATCACCTATGAGCGGAATGCCTGGGGTAATGACACCGGTGAAATGGTGACGCCAAAAGAAGTCTTCGAGTACAAGAATCAGGAATGATGAACCGGGTGGGGTGGAGCGAAGGCTCCAGTCCACCCTATCCAATGACGCCAGATTAATGACATCACCAGCCTGAATATACGGCGGTAACGGGGGTTTTTCATGAGTGCGGTTGCAGATACCCACGCCCAGGACGATCATCACCACGGCCCCGCAAAGGGCTTTTCTCGGTGGCTGCTGACGACCAACCACAAAGATATCGGGTCCATGTACCTGATATTCAGTTTTGCGATGTTCCTGCTCGGCGGAACCATGGCCATGGTGATCCGGGCGGAACTGTTCCAGCCTGGCCTGCAGATTGTTGAGCCGGAATTCTTTAACCAGATGACCACCATGCACGGTCTTATCATGGTGTTTGGTGCGGTGATGCCGGCCTTCGTTGGCCTGGCGAACTGGATGATTCCATTGATGGTGGGTGCCCCGGACATGGCGCTGCCGCGAATGAACAACTGGAGCTTCTGGCTCCTGCCCTGCGCGTTCCTGATTCTGGTGTCCACGCTGTTTATGGAAGGGGGGGCGCCCAACTTTGGCTGGACCTTCTACGCGCCATTGTCGACGACCTATGGCCCACCGAGCACCACGTTCTTTATCTTCGCCGTTCACATCATGGGTGTGTCGTCGATCATGGGTGCTATCAACGTGATCGCCACTATCCTGAACATGCGGGCACCAGGCATGACGCTGATGAAGATGCCCCTGTTCGTCTGGACCTGGCTGATTACGGCGTTCCTGTTGATTGCCGTTATGCCGGTGCTGGCCGGCGTCGTCACCATGATGCTGATGGACATCAACTTCGGCACCAGCTTCTTTGATGCCTCCGGCGGTGGTGACCCGGTACTGTTCCAGCATGTGTTCTGGTTCTTCGGGCACCCCGAGGTCTACATCATGATCCTGCCTGCGTTCGGGGCGGTGTCCCACATTATTCCGGCGTTCTCCCGCAAGCCGTTGTTTGGCTACGCCTCGATGGTATATGCGGTGGGCGCCATCGCCCTGCTGTCGTTTGTGGTCTGGGCTCACCATATGTTCACTGTCGGCATTCCCATCGCCGGTCAGCTGTTCTTCATGTATGCGACCATGCTGATTGCCGTGCCCACGGGCGTGAAGGTGTTCAACTGGGTGGCGACCATGTTCCGGGGGGCACTGACCTTCGAGGCGCCGATGCTGTTTGCGGTCGCCTTCGTCATCCTGTTTACCATCGGCGGTTTCTCCGGCCTGATGCTGGCCATTGCACCGGCTGACTTCCAGTATCACGATACCTACTTCGTGGTAGCACACTTCCACTACGTACTGGTACCGGGCGCCATCTTCGGCATCTTTGCCTCGGCGTATTTCTGGCTGCCCAAGTGGACCGGCCATATGTACGACGAAACACTGGGCAAGACGCATTTCTGGCTGTCGTTCATCGGTATGAACCTGGCCTTCTTCCCGATGCACTTCCTCGGTTTGGCGGGTATGCCGCGGCGTATTCCGGATTACGCGCTGCAGTTTGCCGACTTCAACATGGTGTCCAGCATTGGCGCATTCATGTTTGGTGCCAGTCAGATCCTGTTCCTGGTGATTGTGGTCAAGTGCGTCAAAGGCGGTGAAAAGGCCTCTGCCCAGCCGTGGGACGGTGCCGAAGGCCTTGAGTGGACAGTGCCCTCTCCGGCGCCCTACCACACCTTTGCCACGCCGCCGGAAGTGAAGTGAAACAGAGGCTGACTGGCGCCCACAACAACAAACGATAACGGATAAGCCATCGGAGATTGTCATGGCGGAAAACCAGACGTACTACGTTCCGGAACAGAGCAAGTGGCCGATTGTCGCCACCGTCGGGCTGGGGGTTACCCTCTACGGCGCGGCGGCCATTATGGTGAACGGCCAGCAGGGTGAGAGCACCACCGGCTCCTGGGTGATGTTCTTGATCGGTTCCCTGATCATGGCCTACATGCTGTTTGGATGGTTCGGGACCGTCATCAAGGAAAGCCGGTCAGGCCTGTACAGCCCACAGATGGATCGTTCCTTCCGCTGGGGTATGAGCTGGTTCATTTTTTCCGAGGTCATGTTCTTCGCGGCTTTCTTCGGTGCCCTGTTCTACACCCGGATGTTCGCGGTGCCCTGGCTTGGCGGCGAAGGCGACCGCGGCAGCTCAAATATCCTCTGGGAAGGTTTCCAGGCGACATGGCCGCTGATCAACAATCCTGACCCCGACGCTTACCCGGCACCGGAAGGCATTATCGGCCCCTGGGGTTTGCCACTGATCAACACCATTCTGCTGGTGACGTCGTCCTTTACGGTTACGGTTGCGCACCATGCCCTCAAGGAAGACAACCGCAAGAAGGTCAAACTCTGGCTGAGCGCCACAATTGCGCTGGCGCTGATCTTTGTGTTTGTCCAGGGCTATGAATACGCTCACGCCTATCAGGATCTGAACCTGACCCTGCAGTCCGGCATTTATGGCAGCACCTTCTTCATGCTGACCGGGTTTCACGGCGCCCACGTGATACTGGGTACCCTGATGCTCACGATCATGTTGATCCGCATACACAAAGGCCATTTCACCGGCGATTACCACTTTGGTTTCGAGGCGTCGGCGTGGTACTGGCACTTCGTGGATGTGGTCTGGCTCGGGCTGTTCGTCTTCGTTTACGTGCTCTGACGGCGCGCGTCAGGGGGTCGGATTCAGGGTCAGGCCCCCTTGCCATACCGAAATCAGAATGACTGCCAGCAGCAGTACGCTGAGGGCGACCCGCAACGCCAGGGAATTCAGGACACGGTTCGTTTTCCCGCCATCCCGGATCAGGAAGAACAGACCGCTGAACAGGCTCACCAGAACGGCCAGCATGAGTACGACAATGAGAATCTTCAGCATGGGAAATCCTGTAAACGGGAATGTAGATCCAGAGCCCACTATAGCAGAGCATGTCTGATCCAACCGATCGTTCTCGTCGCCAATGGCACTTCGATTGGTGCCTGTTGGTGTTCGCCGGCTTCTTTCTGCCGGTACTGTTAGGCTTGGGGATCTGGCAGCTGGAGCGAGCAGGAGAGAAACAGGCCCAGCTTGAACAGTGGCAGCAACAGGCCGGAAACCTGAGCTGGTCGCAACATCTGGCGGCCGGCCTCGAAGCCGGGCAACCGGTGACACTGTCCGGCCGTTACAGCGAGGTATCCTGGCTCCTCGATAACCGCACACGCGATGGCGCGCCGGGCTATGAGGTACTGACCCTGTTCCACCCGGTTCAGGGCCGCCCGGTGGTTGTGAATCGCGGTTGGGTACAAGCTCCCCGGCGACGTGATCAACTGCCCGATGTCAGTTATCCGTCCGGAGAGCTTAGTGTGAAGGGGCGGTTGAGTGAGTTTCCGGAACCCCCGGTGCTCAAGTCCGTGCCATCTGACAAAGCGGGCTGGCCGAAGCGAACACAGTCGCTGTCCCACGGGCAGGCTCGGGAAATTGAGAATGATGTTGCCAGCCTGGTACTCAGGCTTTCCGGGCCGGAGCAACCTGGCGCCTACCGCGCCGACTGGGCTCCAGACCGGATGGGGCCACAAACCCATTATGGATATGCGGTGCAATGGTTTTCACTGGCCATCGCGCTGGTTATATTGACGGTCGTAGCGAGCTATCGCAAAACAGGAGTCCGTAATCACAATGACAACGGCTGAGCGCATGGACCAGAAAGACCCGGACGACAACGTCTCTCCAGAGCAGGTACGCCGCGGCAGGCGAACCGCCCTTTTACTGTTTGCCATCGGTTTCGGCCCGATGATTTTTGCCACTATCATGTACTACACCGGCTGGCTGAATCCTGCCGGCAATAGCAATAATGGCGAGCTGATCCAGCCGCCGGCGCCCCTGGCTCAAATGCAGCTTCAGGGAGCCAGCGGCAACCCGCTTGTCGACCGCTTTGGCCCTGACGAACCCGACGCCGAATGGATGATGGTGGTGGTTTCCGAGCAATGCGCCTCGGAGTGTGAAGAGCTTCTGTATCTGGCGCGCCAGGTCAATATTGCCCTGGGCAAGAATGCTAACCGGGTAAATCGTTCGGCCTGGCTCGGCACTATCCCTGACGATCTTTCGGCTCGCTGGAGCGACGAATACAGCTCCATGGAACGGCTGAGTATCCTGGAGGGCCGCGCTCCGAAATGGCCGTCCGGCATCAACCCGGAGCACCAGCCACGGATTCTGCTGGTGGACCCCTTTGGTAACGTGATCATGCACTACGGCACCGAACACACGGGAAAGGATATGCTGAAGGATCTGAAACACCTGTTGAAGCTGTCACAGATCGGCTGACCATCAGTAACCGGAGATGCCCCGTTGAACACCACCCAACCCCGTCTTTCCCGCCCGGCCCACCTCATGGCGCGCTGGTCGCTACTGGCCACCCTGCTGGCGGTGGTCGTCATCATGCTTGGGGCCTGGACCCGATTGGTGGACGCAGGCCTTGGCTGTCCGGACTGGCCCGGTTGTTACGGGTTTCTGACGGTGCCCCATGATGAGTCGCGGATGGCCATCGCCAATGCGCGCTTTCCCGACACGCCCGTCGACGTGGAAAAAGGCTGGCCTGAGATGATCCACCGATACGCCGCCGGCACGCTGGGGCTGGTGGTGTTTGGCCTGGCAGCCTACGCGTTCCGTCATCGTCGTGACGGCGTGCCGCTTCGGCTGCCACTGTTTATTGCTGCCTTCATTCTGCTCCAGGGCGCCTTCGGCATGTGGACAGTGACCCTGAAGCTCTGGCCGCAGGTGGTTGCCCTGCACCTGTTAGGGGGCTTTACCACCCTGAGCCTGCTGACACTGCTCACGCTTCGCCTGCGCCGTAGACCGCAACCTGAAGGGGAATCACCCGGCGCAGGCCGGCCCCCCGGGTTGCGCCGTTTCCGGCCGTGGCTATACGGTGGTCTGGCGCTGGTTGTTATGCAAATTGCCCTGGGGGCCTGGACAGCGGCCAACTACGCGGCCGTGGCCTGTACTGACCTGCCCACCTGCCAGGGCGAATGGTGGCCGGCTGAGATGGACTTCCAGCATGGGTTCGATGTCACCCAGCATGTGGGGCCGAATTACCTGGGCGGGCAGCTAACGGCTGACGGTCGTGTCGCCATCCATGTCAGTCACCGGCTGGGAGCGATGATAGTGCTTGCGTACTTCACGGTTTTTCTGGCATTACTGTGGCGCAGGACAAAGCGAACACCACTGGCGTGGCATGTGCAGCTGGTGGCCGTGGCTCTGGTTGCGCAGATTGCGCTGGGCCTGGCCAACATCGTGTTTCATATACCTCTGTCAGTGGCGGTGGCGCACAACGCAATGGGCGCAGGGCTTTTGCTGGCAGTGATCAATCTGCTCTGGCGATTTCATCAACAGGCCCTGCCAGAGGCAGCGAAAACAGAATCTACAACAACAATCGAGCGAGAGGTGACGGCATGAGCGAGCACGTAAAGGCACTGCCGGCGCAGGGAACGACCAACGAGTCCGCTGCCGCGGGCATTTCCTGGCGGGATTTTCTGGAGCTGACCAAGCCCACTGTGGTGGCGATGATGATCCTCACCTCAGTCATAGGCATGCTACTGGCCACACCGGGCGTGCCGGGTTGGGAGGTTATGCTCTACGGTAACCTGGGCATCGCCCTGCTGGCGGGCGCGGCAGCCGTGGTCAATCACGTGGTGGATCAGAAAATCGACACGGTCATGGCCCGTACCCGCAAACGGCCCGTCGCCACCGGGAAAATCTCGCCGCTGGACGCACTGCTGTTCGCAACCGTGCTGGCGGTTGCCGGCATGGTCATCCTGGTGTGGCAGGTGAATGCGCTGACAGCCTGGCTGACCCTGGCATCACTGGTGGGGTATGCGGGCGTCTACACCCTGTTTCTCAAGCGTATGACCCCGCAGAACATCGTTATCGGTGGCCTGGCCGGCGCGATGCCGCCACTGTTGGGCTGGACTGCGGTGACCGGGCAGGTGGAAGGCCACGCCCTGTTGCTGGTGCTGATCATCTTCGCCTGGACGCCACCGCATTTTTGGGCACTGGCCATCCATCGCAAGGAAGAATACGCCAAGGCCGGTATTCCCATGCTGCCAGTCACCCATGGCAACAAGTACACAGAGTTACATATACTCCTGTACACCCTGATGCTGCTTGCTGTCAGCCTGCTGCCGTTTGTCACCGGTATGTCTGGCGTTATCTATCTGGTGGGTGCACTGGCCCTCGGCCTGCGTTTCCTGCAGTATGCCGTACGGTTGCTCAGAGGTGATGACCGTCGTGTTGCGCTCAACACCTTCAAATATTCCATCACCTATCTGATGGCCCTGTTTGTGGTGCTGCTGGTCGACCACTTTGTGTTTTTCTGAATGCTGATTTACCGGAGATTTCATGGACCGTTCGATTCGCCTGACGCTGATCCTGCTGCTGTTGGTTGTCGTGCTGATCTTCGGGCTGGTGGTTGGACGGCAGGTGTTTCTGGTCGGAAATGACCAGCCTTCACCCCCGCCGGAACTCAGCAGTATCAACGCCTACGTGTACGAAAACAGTCGTAAACTTGCAGAGTTCGAGCTGCTTAACGAACAGGGCGAAACGGTCACCCGGGACAGCCTGAAGGGCAAATGGACGTTTGCTTTCGTTGGTTATACCAATTGCCCGGACATCTGCCCCGCTGCCATGGCGACCCTGCGCAAAACCGACAAAATGCTACCGGAGGAGCTACCGCAGCCGGAGTTCCTGTTGATTTCCGCCGACCCGGAACACGATACGCCCCAGAGACTGAAAGACTATGTGGGCTTTTTCGGCGACGACTTTCACGGCCTGACTGGCGACATTGAGACACTGAGAGAGCTTGCCAGAAGCATGAACGCGGTTTTCTCCCAACGTCAGGTGGATGGCGAACGGTTGGTGGAACACAGCGGGCATTTCACACTGATCAACCCGGACGGCGAAATGACCGCCGTGCTTCAGCCTCCCCACAAGCCGGAAGACCTGGTTGAGGCCTATCGTGAGATCTACGAGTGGGCTCGGGAAAATCATCCGCGAGCGTCCCAGTCATGACCCTGCGCTCCTCGCTTTGACTCGGCTGACTTCCTGCTCCCACTGACTTAGACTGCCTACCGGCTTTCCCCAGGGGTTCTGTGATGCCAAATTCCCACCCTTCCTGCACACCGCCGCGGGATCTTTATCTGGTCGTGGTAGCGGGTGCCATTCTGTTGCTGGTCACCCACGGCCTGGGCCGTTTCATCTACACGCCGCTATTGCCGTATCTGGTGGACGATGGCCAGATCACTGCCGGGCAGGGTGCTGCGGTGGCCACCTGGAACTACCTTGGCTACCTGCTTGGCGCCTTGCTGGCCATCCGCTGGCACACCATCAGCCACATTCGCATGCTGCTGCCAGCGTCCCTCGCGGTTCACCTGTTGACCACCCTTGCGATGACACAGACTGACCACCTTGGGGCCATGTCCGTCGCCCGCCTGTTTAACGGCATCGCCAACGGCGTTGTCTTTGTCCAGGCTCCGGCGTTGATCCTGGAATGGCTGGTGCTGCGCAACCGCGCTACGCTCAGTGGGCATCTCTACATTGGTGTAGGCCTGGGCCTTTTGGTATCAAGTGGCCTGGTCAGCTCCAGCGCCCACTGGCTTGAGGGGACTGAACGCTGGTGGCCTGCCGTCGTGCTTTCCATCCCCCTGGCCTGGTGGGCCACGGCGCGGTTACTCCGACTGGACGTACCGGTGAGGGCGCAAAGCGACGGCGAAACCCCGCCGGGAAAATCGCCCCTGTTTGACCGGGCAAGTGTGCCCCTGTTTCTCTCCTACGCCGGGGCTGGTCTCGGTTACATACTGCCGATGACGTTCTTGCCATTGCTGGCCAAGGACCAGTTACCGGCCGACCACTGGCTGCTGGATGGCGCCTGGTTCCTGGCGGCTGTGGCGACGATCCTGTCACCCTCGATATGGAACTATCTTGGTGCAAAAATCGGCGATCTCCCTGCATTGCGCATGAATTTCGTGGTACAGCTTGCTGGCGTCCTGGCAGCAGTGATCTTGCCTGGTGCCTTGGGCCTGGCGGTTTGTGCCGCCCTGGTGGGCAGCACGTTCGTGGGTACGGTGATGCTCACCCAACGCATCGGCCGGGCCCTGCATCCGCACCAGGGGCCGCGACTGTCAGCGGCAATGGTGTCGGTCTACGGCTTCACCCAGATGGCCGGCCCGTGGCTCACCAAGCAATGGCTGGAAGCCGGCGGCACCCTGACCACAGCCTTTGGCATCGGGGTGGTGGCGTTGGCTCTTGGAGCAGTGTTTGCGTTTTTTGTGCCTTTGCCTGGATGTCCTGGCAGGACTGATCGTTAGGGTGCATGAGCGGGGTGGTGGGATATTTTTCCTTGGGAATGGAACTCGCTGTGCTCAGACACCCATTCCTGGCGGATAAAATATCCCACCACCCCACTCTTATGTAACGCACAGTTATCGCGTCTGAGGAGGTATGAGCATCGCTGTCTCGTGCAAACCGGAGCAGGCCCATAGTACGCTTTTGAGAAATCGACGAGTTACCTAAGGGTGTGGGTGTGTTTTATTTTTCAATAAAGAAAATGGTGTCCGAGCAAAGCGAGTTCATTTTCATTTGAAAAATAAAACACACCCACGCCCCTCCCCCAACCCAACCAGTCCTGAACACAGCCAAAAACAAATGCTCCCAATCAACAACATCATCCCGGACCTCCTGAACACCCTGGAGTCCCAAACAACCATCCTGCTACAGGCACCACCGGGCGCCGGCAAAACCACCAGGGTGCCACTGGCTCTGATGGATGCTCCCTGGCGTGAGGGTCGCAAGATCCTGATGTTGGAGCCGAGACGTTTGGCAGCCCGGTCGGCGGCAAGGTACATGGCCGGGCAGATGGGAGAGAAGCCGGGCCAGGCGGTGGGTTACCGCACGCGGCTGGATACCCGGGTGACGTCGGCGACAGTAATCGAAGTGGTCACAGAAGGCATTCTCACGCGGTTGATCCAGAATGATCCGGCGCTGGAAGACTACGCCGTTGTGATTTTCGATGAGTTTCACGAACGGTCATTGCAGGCTGATCTTGGGCTGGCGTTGGTGCGGGAAGCCCGCCAGGCCTTACGGGAGGACCTGCGGATCATCGTCATGTCCGCCACGCTGGATACCGCACCCATCGCCCGGTTGCTGGGTGATGTGCCGGTGCTGAGTAGTGACGGCCGGGCGTTCCCTGTGGAGGTGGCGTATCGCCCCATTCCGCGTAATGGCCGGATCGAGCAACAGGTGGTGTCCGTTATTCATGAGGCACTGGCGGATCAGAGTGGGTCGTTGCTGGTGTTTCTTCCCGGTGCGGGCGAGATTCGTCGGGTTGAGCGTCAGCTTCAGAACCAGACAGGCAATGATGTGATCGTGGCACCGTTGTACGGCAACCTGAAAAGCGAGGAGCAGGACCGGGCCATCGCGCCGGCGCCCGAAGGTTACCGCAAAGTGGTTCTGGCCACGGCTATTGCCGAATCCAGTCTCACCATTGAAGGCGTGCGCGTCGTCATCGACAGCGGTCAACAACGCCGGGCGGTGTTTGATGCCAACAGCGGTATGACACGGCTGGTGACGGGCTGGGTGTCAAAAGCGTCTGCGGAGCAGCGCAAGGGACGGGCCGGGCGTATTGAGCCTGGCGCCTGTTACCGGCTGTGGAGCGAGTCCGCCCAGTTTGGTCTGGCCGAGTTCACCCCGCCGGAAATACAGGAAGCGGACCTGGCACCCCTGGTGCTGGAACTGGCGCAATGGGGCGCGCGGTCGCCGGATCAGCTGGACTGGATTGACCCGCCCCCTGCTGCGCACTGGCAGCAGGCTGTGGCGTTGTTGCAGTGGCTGGATATGCTGGATGCCGACAGCGCCATTACCGAACATGGCAAGGCGGCGCGGGACATGGGCGTTCATCCACGGCTGGCGCACATGATTCTACGCGGACGGGACATTGGCCATGGCTATCTCGCGGCCGAGTTGGCGGCGCTGCTGGAAGAACGGGATCTGGCGGGCCGATCAGCCGGGGCGGATATGCAGGAGCGGGTCAGGATGCTGCGGGGTTCTGGCCCGCGACAGGGTGTGGATACCGCCAGGGTGATATCGATCACCAAGTCGGTGTCCCGCCTGGCTGGAGGTTTTGAACGACCCCAGGCAATGCCCACTGACGATGAGGTAGGACGCGTGCTCGCACAGGCCTACCCGGACCGGATTGCCCGTAAACGGCGGGGCGAAGCACCGCGATACCAGCTCAGCAACGGTCGCGGCGCAGCCCTTCGCAGCGACGACCGGCTGGCTCGCTATGAGTGGCTGGTTGCAGCTGAACTGGACGGCAAGGCCAGGGAGGCTACGATTTATCTTGCTGCACCGGTTACCCCAGCGGTGCTGGAACAGGACCTGTCCGGTCACATTGAAGAGTACGAGGAGGCAGTCTGGGACGAGCGACGCGGAACCGTGGTGGCCCGTCGCGTCCGAAAACTGGGGCAGTTGGAGCTGGAGGAAACAGCCTTGCCGGCCCCGTCACCGGAACTGGTGCAGCAGGGGCTGCTCGCCGCCGTGCGCAAGAAGGGCCTTGGGAGTCTGCCATGGACGCCGGCGGCGGAGCAGTGGCTTGCCCGGGTCACCCTGCTGGCAGAGTACTTTCCCGGAGAATGGCCAACGGTCAGCGAGCGCTGGCTGACAGATAACCTGGACACCTGGCTTGGTCCGTTCCTGGCAGGGATGACCCACTGGCGTGACCTGGACAAGCTCAACCTGAGCCAGGCTCTTGCCAGCCTGCTGGCGTATCCGCAACAACAGGCTCTGGAAGAGCTGGCTCCTCCCCGCCTGACGATCCCAACCGGCCAGTCCGTGGCGCTGGATTACACCGCAGAAAACGGCCCTGTATTGGCGGCCAAGCTCCAGGCGCTGTTCGGCTGGACCAAAACCCCGACGGTTGCCGGAGGCCAAGTGCCGGTGGTGATCCACCTGCTGTCCCCAGCCCAGCGCCCTCTGGCCGTCACGGCCGACCTGGCAAGCTTCTGGCAGAACGCCTACCCGGAGGTCCGCAAGGACATGCGCGGTCGGTATCCCAAGCACCCCTGGCCGGAAGATCCCCTGACGGCGGATGCGAGTCAGGGGACTAAGAAGCGTCCTCCCCGCTCTATTGGCAAAGGGTGATGTCGTTACGAAAAGCGAGGGTTTGGCGGTGCTTTGATTTCGAGCTCTCCGACAAACCCAGGAAAAATCAGGGTAAATCGTCGCGACAACTGTTGTTAACTAAGGGTATGGGGGTGTTTTATTTTTCAATAAAGAAAATGGTGTCTGAGCGCAGCGAGTTCATTTTCATTATTGAAAAATAAAACACCCCCATGCCCCGCCCCCTAAACCCCCAGTCCAACCCAAAGCCAAAGCAAAGAATAAACATTGCACCCAACCCAAACCTGTATAAAATGCGACCAACCCAACCACGCACCCAACCCAAATGAAACTGGTTTCCTTCGACATATTCCGCACCCTCGGCTTCCCGGACACCAAAACCCTCAAGCCCGAACAGTTCCTGGCCCACAAAGAACTGCTTAAAGACGCAGACTGGGTGCTGTTCCCGGAATACTGGCAGCTGAATGCCCTCGTACACGGGCTGAAATGCCGCGTTTTCCCCAGTGTCGCCAGCTATCGCATCGGCCACGACAAGGTGGAAATGACCCGGGCTTTTCAGGCGGTCGCACCTGAACACACTCCGTGGACTCTGATTGAAGCCAATGGCCCGGAGGAACAGCAGGCGGTGTGGGATGCCATGGTCGTGCCCTTCGTGGCCAAGCTGCCCAAAGCCAGCATGGGCGAAGGTGTGTGGTTAATCGAAAACAAAGCCGACTGGCAGCGTTATTGCGAGCGGACCCATGTTCTTTATGCCCAGGAATACCTGCCGATTGATCGGGATGTGCGGGTAGTGATTGTCGGGGACAACGTGGTATCCGCCTACTGGCGAACCCAGGCGGACCAGGGGTTCTACAATAACGTGTCGCAGGGTGGGCGCATCGACCGGGGGCCAGTGCCTTCCGTGGTAACCGATCTGGCACTGCGCCTTGCGCGGGAGCTGGAGGTGGATCACGCGGGGTTTGATATTGCCCTGGTGGAGGGGTATCCCTACGTGCTTGAGTTCAATCGGCTATTCGGCAATCAGGGACTCGGTCAGGGTAGTGATCTGAAAACTGCGATTCTGGATTACCTGCAGCGCCAGGCCGAGCCCGAAGACCCGAACGGCCCCACCGGGCCGGCGCCGTTGTGGCCAGTCGCAGTGTGAGCTGAAGGCAAACGGGCCAGACGGTGGTTATGGGTAGATATGCTCATATCACGCCCCCGGAAAAGAACCGATGATCGCGCGATTGACGGGTACCGGATCGGTACCTATGTTGTTTGAACGACCCGTTTGCCCTTTGGAGGGAAACCCTATCCATGACCGAATCCACCAACGCCATCATCACTGACTACTACGACGCCGAGACCTTTGCCCGTATCAAGGCATTTGCCGATACCAAGGACACGCCCTGCGTCGTGATTGATACCGCGACCATCAACCGCCAGTACGATGAACTGGTGGAAGGCTTTCCCTATGCCAACGTCTACTATGCGGTGAAGGCCAACCCTGCCCCGCAGGTTCTGACGATGTTGCGGGACAAGGGCGCCAGCTTTGATATCGCGTCGGTGTACGAACTCGACAAGGTCATGGGCCTGGGTGTGACGGGCGACCGCATCAGTTACGGCAACACCATCAAGAAGGCCAAGGATATCCGCACCTTCTACGAGCGAGGTGTTCGCCTGTACGCCACGGATTCGGAAGCGGACCTGCGCAACATCGCGAAGGCGGCTCCGGGCTCGAAAGTGTATGTTCGCATCCTGACCGAAGGCACCCTGACCGCTGACTGGCCGCTGTCCCGCAAGTTCGGCTGCCAGACCGACATGGCCATGGACCTGCTGATCCTGGCCCGCGATCTGGGCCTGGTGCCTTACGGCGTCTCTTTTCACGTGGGTTCCCAGCAACGGGAAATCGGCGCGTGGGACGCCGCCCTGGGCAAGGTGAAGGTGATTTTCGAGCGTCTGAAGGAAGAAGACGGCATCGAACTGAAGATGATCAACATGGGCGGCGGCTTCCCGGCCAACTACATCACCCGTACGAATGACCTGAAAACCTACGCGGAAGAGATCAAGCGTTTCCTGGATGAGGATTTTGGCGATGATTTGCCGGAGATTATTATCGAACCGGGCCGCTCGCTGATTTCCAACGCAGGTGTTCTGGTAAGTGAAGTGGTGCTGATTTCACGTAAATCGCGTACTGCCCTACACCGTTGGGTATTCACCGATGTTGGTAAATTCGGTGGCTTGATCGAAACGCTTGATGAATCCATCAAGTTCCCGATCTATACCGAGAAATCCGGCGAAGGCGAGGACTGTGTAATTGCAGGCCCAACCTGCGACAGCGCCGACATCATGTACGAGCACCACAAGTACCCGCTGCCGCTGAATCTGGCCATTGGCGACCGCATGTACTGGCTGTCCACCGGTGCCTACACCACGACGTACAGTGCCATAGAGTTTAACGGTTTCCCCCCGTTAAAGGACTATTACATCTAAGCCAGCGGTAAGGACGTGGGGTGGGGGTATATTTTCCGCCAGAAATGGGTGTCTGAGCGAAGCGAGTTCCATTTCCAAGGAAAAAATACCCCCACCCCGCGGCCCGGCAAAGCATAGATCAATGGCACCAGACAGAGGGTCAACTTTCGGGTTGGCCCTTTTGTCGTTTCAGGTCCAGGGTAAAAGTCAGGGGAAGAACCAGAGCGCAATAGGCGATGATAAAGATAATGGCGTATCGGGCGTCGTTGCCCCAATCGGCCAGTAACCCGCCGATCATGGGAACAGAAAACGCCACTGTGTAACCAACCAGAAAGTTTCCTGCTGAGAGTCGCCCCGTTTCTCTTGATTCCACCAGTACAGGGGGTAAAGCCACCAGCAGGATCAGCAGAATGCCGGCCGTGAAGCTCATAAACGTTGCGCTGGCTATTGACCACCAGCCAGTGAAGACGACCGTTCCCACTGTGCCCAGGATGCTGCAGGTTGCCATCACCATGATGGGGCCTTTGAGGCCTACCCAATATCTCGCCATTTTCAGCATGACCAGGGAGGCGATCACCTGGGCGAAGTTATACCAGAACAAGGCGTCCGCCAGCATGTCGAAGTTGCCTTGTTGCTCCAGGATATTGCCCATGTAGGCGTTAAGGCCGAAGAACAGGGAGCCTGACAGGCCCAGCAGCAGGCCAATTCGCAGAGTCAGTGGGTTTTTCCAATCAGGCAGCCATGCCGGTTTCTTTACAGGTCGGGCCATTTCTCTTCGGGGCAGGAACAGAGCGGCAGCGACCAGCAACGCGGGCAGTGACCAGGCCAGCAGGGTGGCGCGCCAGCTGTCGTCCATCAGTGGCATCAGTACCGGGAGGGTGATGCCGGCGCCGATGAACTCGCCCATCAGCATGCCGTTCATGTAGATAGCGGAGCCGATGGCCAGATGTTTGGGTTCGAGCCAGCGTGGCAGGAGTGCCGGCAGGGAGGGCTGCATCATGGCCACACCCAGGCCCATGACGGCACTCGCCAGCATAAGCGTGATGGTATCGGGTGACAGCCCGCGACCGGCGGAACCGATGACCATGATCACCATGGCCAGCGCCAGGGTATTGCGTGGGCCCATCCGTGCGATGGCCAGGGAACCGGGCATGGAACCGACAGCCAGCATCAATATTGGAAGAGTGGTGAGCGCACCGGTCAGAGCCTGGGACAGGCTGAGTTCGTCGCTGATGAACGGCGCCAGGGGAGGTGCAACCAATACCGGTATGCGCAGATAAACACCGGCCAGCCAAAGCAACACCGCCACCGGGAGCAGCTTGGCTGCCGGTGGCGGTGTTGTTGTGCCTGAAACGTCAGCCACTGGGGCCGGGCTTAGTTGTCGCCGGTGTCCGGGAGATAGGCGCCGTCTTCGTCGTGGACTTCACGGCCGGTGACGGGCGGGTTGAAGGCACAGATCAGTCGCATGTCTTCGGTGCCACCACGCAGCGTATGCGGGTCGTTCTTGTCCAGCGCGTAAAGCGTGCCATCGGAAATCTCGTGGGTTTCGCCAGTGGCCTTGTCGTAGATGCTGCCGTTACCGGCGACACAATATACAGCTTCAAGGTGATGCTTGTACCAGAGGTTCAGCTCGGCGCCCGCAGGGATGATGGTCTCGTGGAATGAAAAGCCCATGCCGTCTTTTTTCAGCAGCATGCGGCGGCTGGTCCAGCCCGGCCCTGATACTTCGCGCTCGGAGCCGATAATGTCCTGAACTCGTACAATTTTCATACTTATCCCTCGCTGTGTGATGGAGCAGCCTTACAGTATAAACATCCCCGTCAGGTTCGGTTCAACCGCCAATCGTCGTAGGCGTCCAGCGACTGCTCGATGGCGGCTATAAAGGCTATCCTCATTTTGTCATCCAGGGCGCGCTTTTTCCGGCAACGTTCAAAGGCCTGATGGATGGTCCGGCGTTGCCTGCGGTCGAGTTGCTCAAGCCAATGGTCATCGGCAGGTTCAAGATCCAGCAGTTCCCGGCCGGCATGATTTCGGTGGCTGATATGCCACCAGTGATTAACGGCCCTTCCTAATACAACATAGCCGAATTGGCTGTCTTGTACAGGCCCGAAGGTGGCGGTCCTGAGCCCATTTTTCAGTACACCGGTATTGAGCACCGGCAGTGCCAGGCGGTCGCCGTAAAAATAGCTGCCTGCGGCACCGATCAGCCCGCCTACCAGGGCTCCGGCGCCCAGTGAATGGCCAAGGGTCAACGCATCCACCCCGGCCCCGCTCACGGCACCGGCCCCGAAGCCTGCGGTGGCCAGGTAGCGGCGGTTTACTCCCCAGGCTTTGTGGCTGTCTTCGCTGAACAGGTCGTGTTCACTGTGCCATTCCAGTTCCGCTTCCTGTCGTTGTACACGGTGATGCTCGTAGAGCTTCTCAATGGCAATTCGAAGGTGCTGTTCCCGTTTTCTCTGGTTGTCATACCAGCTTTTGCGCAACTGTGCGGCCAGGTCGTGATCGGAGATTTCGCTGGTCTGGAGTGTGGTCAGTGTCCGTTTTTCGCGGAAGGACATCATGTCTTCCAGGCTACGGGCGATGAGTGTGGCCGCTTGGGTGCGGCGTTGCCGTCTCTGCGCCGAGAGAAACGCCGTCGCGCTGTCCAGGGGCTGCTCCCAGTCCGGCTCAAGTTGCCCAAAGGCTCGCAACAGGCTGAGGTGTTGCTCGAAGGGCGCGCGAACCGCATCAAAGGTCCGGACAACCTGGAAAAACTGGCCGAGCGCCCTGGCCCAGGTGTCGCTGTAGTCGTCTTCACCAATACTGTTGATCAAGGCGAGGCTCGGCCGGCCGGTCCAGCGCAGGATGGTCATCTCCGCTTCATGCTGGGTGCTGTAGGGAACCGAACCGTCAACCACGTAGATGATGCCCGCGCCTTCAATGAGCGGTTGCAAGAGCTCGCATTCATCGACAAAGCCGTTGTCCTGGCGGTGTTGGACCACAAAGGCCTCGACGGTTTCGGCCCGGTCAGAGGCAGACACGCTGTGGGCTTCAAGCCATTCCAGTACACGCCGGGGGCGTTGGAACCCCGGCGTGTCCACCAGTGTGTACAGTGTCTTGCCATCGACAGCCAACGGATAGGCCTGATGTTTACGGGTGGTTCCAGGCTCCAGCGCGATGGCAATGGCGTCGTTCTGGGACAGCGTGGCCACAATGCTGGATTTGCCCTTGTTGGGGTGGCCGACCACGGCAAACACGGGGGCTTTCATTATTCGTCCTGGTCCTGCAGTGCGCGGTGCATAAGGATATCCGGCGGTGTTGTAATCGGCGTGCTGACCACCATCCTCTCATCCTCCGTACGCTCCGCAAACCGCAGCCACTGGCTGAGTTGATGGTCCGGTGGCGACTGGTCTGGTTGAGCTGCCATCGGTACCAGCGCAATGGTGGTCTGCCTTGGCCATGTTTCGCGGGCCTGTTGTAGAAAATCCGCAAGCTCGCCGGTGGGTGGTTCCCAACTGCGGGTGACGATAATGGCCGCGGGAGTGAGAGCACTGGTCAGTCGTTGGTTTGCCAGTTCGATGATGTGATGGTCGTGCTCGAGCGAGGCGCTACCGCCGGCGGCGAGGGGCTCCTGGTCTCCTGCGATGATGGTTTGCGGCAGCGCTGGCCTGCCGGCTTCCGCCCAGCGAATAATAGCCTGGGCCCTGGGGATAGGCTGCAATTTCGCAGACGTTGTCGTATCCGGTTGGTCGGCGGCGTCATTGTGGCGATTGCCCGTGTCCACGGTGGGTGTCTCCATGCGGTACTGGAGGGCGACCCAGCCATGATGGGCTCGGAGCGCCTTACGCGCGCGCATTTGGGGATGAACGATCGCCACCACCAGCAGAGCGAGCCGGGGCAGGACGACATAGATCATCCAGACCATTGCCACGAACGGCCACCAACTCCCCCAGAGGGCCGGATCGGTCGTTGTGGAAGACTGGCTGCGGAAGAACCGGGTGGCATCCACCAGTTCGCGGTCCGGCATCGCCGCAGGCCACAGGTGCTGCCAGGGTGTGGCGATGGCGGATAGCATGCGGTAGTAGCTGTCGGTGCCGGTATTCAGGGTGGTGCTCCAGCCAAAGGCGAGATCCTGGATCACCACCAGTACCAGCAGGGTTATCAGTCCGGCGACACCAAACGCCAGTCCGCCGGTATGGGCGGCACGGGCCATTAACAGTGGTTGCAGTGTTCGCAGGGCGCCCGAGTGGCGTGCGACCGCAAACTTCCTCAGCAACCAGCGCCAGGGCTGCCAGCCGGCAAAGGCCTGGACAGTGGTAACCACGGCGAGGATGCACTGGAGCAGCACGAAGGCCAGGATCACCGTCAGATTGATTCGCTGGCCACCGTCGTAGAACAGTAGCCCCAGCATGGCCAGCGTTCCGGCAACGAGCCCCGCCAGGGCAAAACCTGTGGTCAACCTTCGCCAGAATTTCAACGGGTCATCGGTCGGTCCACGGCGGGACAGGCGCCTGACATGTTCAAGCCACCGATCCTGGCCCGGGCTGACGCCCTGGTTGTGGCAGTCCAGGGCAAAACGGCGATCCCGCCGGTGCAGGAACACCGGGTTCTGGTCGCGGTCGCGCTGAACCTGATTGTCGAACTCCAGTAATCGTCGAATGGCGCTGTCTGGCATCGAGTATCCTGATCAACTGGGCGGTGAGACACGCCGCGGAATGCTAGGATAAGGGTCTAGGATGATAAGGGTATCCCATAAACCGGTGTCGGACCTACCATGACCAACCACCTCATGAACCTTCGTCACGTCCCCGACGACGAGGCGGACGAAATACGCGAGCTGTTCGAGACGCACAACGTGTCCTACTACGAGACGCCTCCCAGTCGCTGGGGTATCAGCATGGGTGGATTCTGGGTCCACGACAATGAGGAGGCCCAACGAGCCCGGGAATTGCTGCAGACCTACCAGAAGGAGCGCCTGCAGCGTCAGCGTGACGCTTACGAGGAGGATCTGGCGGCGGGCCGGGTCGGCGGATTCTGGCATCGGCTTCGCCGCAAGCCTGTGACGACCCTGGCGGCTTGCCTGGCCATCGTTGTCATCCTGGCATTAACAATTGCTCCGTTTGTGACTCTTTAGTCACTCCGGCCGCTTTTCCGTGTGCCGGATCAGGAAGTCTGTGGCTTTCTCAACAGCATTGCCGGCCGTCAGGAAACTGGTGATGTGGCCTCGCAGGTGCATCAGGTAAAGCTCACTCTCAACGTGATGCTCCGCAAGGCGTGCCCGAAAATCCCGCGCCTGATCCGCAGGCACCAGCATATCCTGGGCGCCATGGAACAGGAAAAACGGAGGCGTGCCGGCGGTAATGTGGGTGATCGGCGAGGCGGCCTCATAAACACCCGGAATGTCCTGCAGATCACCGCCCAGGAACTGACGGATCAGCTTTCCGGACCCGAAGGTTCGCAGGTCGGCTGGCAAGCCACCGGCAACAACAGCCACCGGCCGCGCGTCCGCGCCTCCGTGTGGTTGGTTCAACGGGTGTTGGCTTTCGGCAATCACGGCCAACAAGCTGACCAGGTGAGCGCCGGAAGAAAAGCCAAATGCACTGATCGCATTCCGGTCCAGGTTGTAGGCTCCCGCCCTGGCATGAAGCCAGTTCATGGCTATCTGAAGATCGTGGAGTTGCGCCGGGAAGGTGTGTTCAGGTGCAAACCGATAATCAATGTTCATCACGGCAAAGCCCCGGCCGGCCAGGTGCTCTGCGATCCATGTCATGTCCTTCCGCGAACGCCGTTCCCAACCACCGCCATGCACCAGGAGTACTGCAGGTGCGGGGTCGGGGCTGTCTGGCAGATAAAGATCCGCTTGGAGCTCCTGAGGCCAGTTGTCCGGGGAATAGGTGATGCCAGTTGTGGTGCGAAAGCCGGTATCGGGTACCGACACTGTTTCCGCTGGCGCGTTCAGGTGTGAGGCGCAGGCAGATAGCAAGGTGCTGGCCGCCAATGCCAGCAGGCGGTTGATGTGCATGGACTCTCCGTTCATCCGGGCGGAAACGAAGACTTATACGTCTCGAATATGACCACGGATGCATTGTGCGGTGCTCAGCGCTGTCCTGAAAACGGGACACTGTCCTGGCTTCAGGACAATGTCGCGAGACGGCCCGTAGAGGGCATTTCCGCCCACCTCCCCCTCTAACCACTGTCCGGAAATCCGGAAATAGTGCTTGAGAATTAGAGCAATTCAAAGAAAAAGCAATGAAAATCAACGTCCTGCTGTATTGGCACAGGATACGCATGGCCCCTGTTATGGTACCCGGCTTCGTTCGTGTACGCCGGGTTCTCATGTCTAACAAAAACAACAGGGAACAACCTATGAAAACGCTATTTCAGTACACGCTGATTGGTGCGGTGGCTCTGACGGGTACCGCCTGCAACGACAGCAGCAAGAAACCGTTCAACCAACTCCCGGGATTCATCCAGGGAGAGGTCCATTCCACTCAGTATGATGGCGTCACCGATGATCTCCTGACCGGTGGCCTTGGCGCCAGCGGCCTGGCCAGTGCAACGGCACCGGCCTTTGATGATCCGCTCAACCCCACGCCTGAAGAACTCCGGACGCTGGCCATCTACAACAACTATCGGGCTCTTGTGGACACCGTGCCCGGTGGTGGTTACGGCGAATTCTTTGGTCCCCAGGTCGATAGCAGTGGTGAGGGGCTGATTGCGGGTAATGAATACCTGGCCTACATGACGGTTAATGGCAGTGATGTGCCGGTGACTGTGATGGTCCAGGTACCGTCCAGTTTCGACCCCGAGCAGGCCTGTATGGTAACGGCGCCCTCGTCCGGTTCCCGCGGCATTTACGGCGCGATCGGCACCGCCGGCGAATGGGGCCTGAAGAAAGGCTGCGCCGTGGTCTACACCGACAAGGGCACGGGAACCGGTTCCCACAACCTGGCCACCAACTCTGCCCAGCGTATCGACGGTACTCTTACCCAGGCGGATGAGCTGGTGCAGTTCCGGGCCGATCTGGATGCCCAGGCGCGGGCTGATTTTGATGCCGCCTGGCCGGACCGTTTCGCCTACAAGCACGCTCACTCCAAGGCCAACCCCGAGGCTGACTGGGGGCGGCATGTACTGCAGTCGATTGAGTTCGGCTTCTATGTGCTGAACGAGGAATTCGGGCAGGAAACCGGAAATGGCCGCAAAGTGATCAAGGTGAAGCCGAAGGATACCCTGGTGATTGCGTCCAGCGTTTCCAACGGTGGTGGGGCTTCGGTCCGTGCCGCTGAGCTTGACGATAAGGGGCTGATCGACGGGGTGGCGGTGTCGGAGCCCAACGTCAATCCGCAGGTGGATACCAGCTTTACCATCCGCCAAGGCAGTGGCCCCGAACTGGCCGAACACAGCCGCAGCCTGCTGGATTACACCACAGCGCTGGCGGTGTATCAGGGTTGCGCGAACATTGCACCGGAAGTGCGTGATGTGGCACCACTGAACGCCACATTCAACAACTTCACGATTGCGGAGAACATCTGTAACTCACTGGCCAACAAGGGCCTGGTGACAGGCGCTACCACCGACGACCGCGCCTCCGATGCGCTGCGCATCCTGGAAGAGGAAGTGGGTATCCAGCCGGAGCAGAACCTGCTGGCACCGGTTCATTTCGGGCTGGCGGTTGCCCAGAGCATCTCCACCACCTATGCCAACGCCTACGGTCAGGCCGGTGTTGAGGACAGGTTGTGTGATATCAGCCTGGCGGCTACGGGGGCTGGCGGAGCGGTCACGCCGATCACTGCGGCGCAGGAAGCAGCGCTGTTCTCCGCGAGTAACGGTATTCCCCCCAGTGCCGGGGTGAATCTGGTGTACGACGGTGCCGAAGGTCAGCCCACCAATCTGGGTGCCAGTGCATCGCCCAGCACCAGTCAGCAGGATTACGGTCTGGATGCTCTGCTGTGTCTGAGAAGCCTTGCCCTGGGCACCGATGCCGTGACCGGAAGCCCGCTGTCGGGTGATGCCGCGGAATGGTCAGAGCGTATTGCTGATGGCGTTGAGCAAATTCGCGCGTCTGGCAACCTGCGGGGCAAGCCAACGGTCTTTGTGACCGGTCGTGCCGACGCCATCCTGCCCATCAACCACACCTCGCGGCCCTATTTCGGGCTGAACCAGCGGGTTGAGGGCAGCAACAGCAAGCTGAGGTATTACGAGATTCTCAATGCCCACCACCTGGATGTCCTCAACGGCTTCCCGGGGATTGCGGACCGGTACGTGCCGCTGCATCACTACTTCTTCCAGGCCCTGGATCTGGTGTGGGCGAACCTTGCCGACAAGCAGGCATTGCCGCCCAGTCAGGTGGTCAGAACGGTACCGCGTGGCGATATGGCCACCCCTCTGTCTGAGGCTAACCTGACCCCGATCGATCCTGCCCCGGATGCCGGCGACCGCATCGTGTTCGCTGACGATCAGGTGCAGATACCAGACTGACACCCCTGTCGGCCGGCCCGGTCAGATTCCGGGCCGGCATTGTTTGCCCCTATTCCGGGGGCGCCATATACTTCCGTCTCTGCACCCGGCTCGCCGGGTGCTCTGGATATTGCCATGAATAACATCCAACCCGGTGGTACAGGGTACATGACAGAGCTGTTTACTGAGAATAACAAGAGTGGCCTGACCAGGGATCTGATCGAAGCGCTGTTTCCCATGTTTGAGGAAGCCAGCGCCGGCGCGATTGCGGTTGACCACCAAAGCCGTATTACCTGGATCAACAACAGTTATGCCCATCTGCTTGGGTTGGAGGACCCCAAGGCGGTCATCGGTAAACCTGTCCGCCAGGTGATCCCCCAGAGCCGCATGCCGGAAGTGGTCGAAACCGGAAAACCCTTGCTGCTCGATATCATGGAGCACAGCAAGCAACAACTGGTGGTGACCCGGCTGCCGTTTTATGACGACGAAGGGCGCATCATGGGGGCGGTGGCGTTTGTGCTGTATGACGACCTGCAACCGCTGACGCCGTTGGTGGCCAAGTACCGTCGCCTGCATCAGGATCTGGCGGCTGCTCGTAAGGCCCTGGCGAAGAAAGCGCGTGGCACTCGCTACAACCTCGCCGACTTTGTGGGTGCCAGCCCCGCAGCGCTGGAGGTGAAGCGCCGGGCCCGATTGGCGGCCGGTCGTGACATGCCGGTGTTGTTGTTGGGAGAAACCGGCACAGGCAAGGAGGTGCTGGCGCAGGCCATTCATTCCGTTTCAACCCGTGCCGAAAAACCTTTCGTGGGCGTGAACGTTGCGGCTATTCCAGACAACCTGCTGGAAGCTGAATTTTTCGGCGTGGCACCCGGAGCCTACACCGGGGCGGATCGCCGCACCCGGGAAGGCAAGTTCCAGCTCGCCAACGGCGGCACCCTGTTTCTGGATGAAGTCGGGGATATGCCACTGCCGTTGCAGGCAAAACTGCTGCGGGCGTTGCAGGAAGGTGAGATTGAGCCTCTGGGCTCCAACAAGGTGGCCTCGGTGGATGTGCGGGTCATTGCCGCGACCAGTCGCAACCTGGAGGCGATGATTGCCGAAGGTGAGTTCCGGTCGGACCTGTATTACCGGCTGAACGTGCTGGAAATCCCTATTCCTCCGTTGCGGGACCGCCTGGCCGATCTGGGCGTGCTGTGTGAGGCCCTGCTGGGTGAAATCTGCGACGGTCTGGAGATGCGGGGTGAAATCACCGACGCTGGTGTGGCAGCTTTGGGCGGTTACGACTGGCCCGGTAATATCCGTGAGCTGCGCAATGTGCTGGAGCGGGCCCTGACCATGGGTGAAGACGGTGGTCTGCTGGACGCCGATGCCATTTTCAAGGTGTTGCCCCGCAATGGCAACCGGCCAGCCTCATCGCTGGTGCCACAGCCAGTGCGTCCACTGGCTAAAACCCTGGCCGATGCCGAAGCCCAGGCAATTGAAGAAGCGTTGGTCGCCAGTCGTGGTAATCGTACCCGGGCAGCCAAACTGCTGGGTATTTCGCGTTCGGTGCTTTACGAAAAACTCGCCAAGATGTCCTGAAATCAGGACACCTGTCCTGTTATCCGTACAAACCCCTACGACGGATGTCTATATGCGTCCGGTTTTCCGGACTGTCTGTCATGTGCGATGTCTTTCCTCGTTTTTATCTGTTTGATAAATAACAAAATATTGTGATTGGCACAGTGCCTGCTATATCCCGGATGCAGGACGTCAGAACAACGCAGAAAACAAGACTGGCGCTATCGTTGGACCCAAAACACATCTTGTCTGTCTCGTTTCCTGCGATGTCTGACTACACTCAGATAAGGCCCGTCGGGAACGTTCCTGTTTGGCCGAATACAACAACAATGCTAGGAGACTTGCCAATGAAACTCTTCAAGGCACTTACCGGTATCGCCGGTGCGATCGCCCTGACTACCGGATCGGCGTTCGCAGATGACCTGCGCTGGAAAATGCCGGTCGCCTTCGCCACTAACCTGCCCGGCCTGGGGTCACCTGCTGCCTGGGTCGCCGACAACCTCAATACCGCTTCCGATGGCAGCATCCAGGTTCGGGTCTACGAGCCCGGCAAGCTGGTACCTGCGTTCGATATTCTGCAGTCGGTTTCCGATGGCAAGGTATCCGCCGGCTACACCTGGATTGGTTACGACCAGGGCAAGGTGCCAGCGATTCCCTTGTTTGCCGCTGTTCCGTTCGGCATGAAGCCACCCGCCTATATCGGCTGGTATTACTTCGGCGGTGGGCATGAAATGCTGCAGGAAACCTATGCCAATAAAGGCTTCGATGTACACGCACAACTGTGCGGCATCATTGGGCCTGAAACAGCGGGTTGGTACTCCAAGCCCATCGAAACACTGGAAGACTACAAAGGCCTGAAGATCCGCTTCGCCGGCCTGGGTGGCAAGGTTCTGGAGAAGCTTGGCGCGTCCGTCACCATGATGCCCGGCGGCGAGCTTTACCAGGCACTGGAGAAAGGCACCATTGATGCCACCGAATTCTCCATGCCCGCCATCGACCAGATTCTCGGCTTCAATCAGGTGGTCAAGTACAACCTGTTCCCGGGCTGGCACCAGCAGTTCACGGCTCAGTATATGCTGATCAACAAGGATGAGTGGGCTCGTGCGACTGACGCCCAGAAGGCGCTGGTTGAGGCTTCTTGCACCGCAGCGACCACGCGTGGTCTCGCAGAAGGCGAGTACAAGAACGGCAAGGTTCTGGCCGAGTTCCAGGACAAGGGCGTTCAGGCCGATCAGATCCCCCGCGACGTTCTGCTCAAGCTGAAGGAAGTAACTCAGGAAGTGCTCGAAGAAGAAGCCTCCAAGGATGCTGACTTCAAGCGCGTCTATGAAAGCCAGCAGGAGTTCATGGAATCCTACAAGGTGTGGGACACCCGCGCCTATGTTCCGGCGGACCTGTAAGGTTCGGGGCTGACCCCGAGATGCCGGCCAGAGTGTCGGTATTCTCTGATCAAGTCTGGATGGCCCTTCGGGGCCATCCTTGTTTCACGGCAGGCTTTCTGAACGAGGAACTGTTGTATGACAGTGTCTGATAAAGGCTCACCGCCCGATGTGCATGCATCGGCGTCGGACGCCGGTCAATTTATTCATCATCACACGGAATTCCCGACGACCTGGCTCAGCCAGTTTATGGACGGTGTAATTTCCGCAATAGGCAAGAGTGCTTCCTGGCTCTGGATCGTGGTCACCGGCGTGATCATCTATGCAGTGGTAGGTCGCTATGCCTTTGGCATGGGTTCGGTCACTCTGGAAGAAGTCCAATGGCATCTGGCCGGTGCAGGCTGGTTATTGGGGTTGGGCTATACCCTGGTGACGGATGACCATGTCAGAGTCGATGTGATCCATGAGCGCCTGTCTCTCAGGGGCCAGGCCTGGATCGAACTGCTCGGACTTGTATTCCTGCTGTTACCGTTTCTCGGGCTGGCAGTTTACGAAATGATCCCCTATGCCTTCAGTTCCTGGGCCCAGGGCGAGACCAGCCAAGCGCCTGCCGGGCTTCCTTATCGCTGGATTCTCAAGAGTATCCTGGCACTGTCTTTTGTTCTTCTGATTCTGGCAGCGCTATCCCGTCTGCTGAAAGTCACTGCTCTGCTTTTCGGTTTTCCGAAGCCAATTCGGATCGAGTCCGGGGATAACAATAAAGAGGATGCGTCCTGATGGAGCTTGAAACCCTTTTCGTAATCGGCATGTTCCTGACGTTTGGAGCATTGTTGATGACCGGTTTTCCGGTTGCATGGGTGTTGGGTGGCACCGCAGTTATCTGGACCGTTGTCGGTGTAATCGCCGTCGAGAATTTTGGAGCAAATCTGTGGTTTGACTATTCCTCCTCCATGGGGCTCGTGCCCGAGCGGATATGGAAGGTTGTAAACAGCGAGACTCTTGTTGCTCTGCCCATGTTTATTTTCATGGGCATCATGCTTGACCAGTCCGGGGTGGCTGAGCGTTTGATGAACAGTATGGTCAAACTGTTTGGCGCTGTTCGCGGCGGCTATGCGGTAACCGTGATTGTTATCGGCGTACTGCTGGCCGCGACCACGGGTATCATCGGTGCGTCCGTTGTGCTGCTGGGCATGCTATCCCTGCCCGTGATGATGGAGAACAAGTACGACAAGGGATTTGCTGTGGGGACGGCCTGTGCGACTGGAACCCTGGGCATCCTGATTCCTCCGTCCATCATGCTGGTATTGATGGCGGATCGGCTGGCGGTTCCTGACGCGTCAGTTGGCGATCTGTTTATGGGTGCGTTCTTTCCTGGCCTTATGCTGGGGGCCATGTACGTGGCCTACGCCATTATCCGCCCAATGCTGCAACCGCACATTGCGCCGGTGCCCGAGGGTACTGAGAAAGTGACCTGGGGCATCGTCTGGGAAGTGGCAAAGGCCGTTGTGCCGACAGCCGCGTTAATTCTGGGCGTGCTGGGTTCTATCTTTGCCGGAATCGCAACACCAACGGAAGCCTCCGGTGTTGGCGCATTGGGCGCTTTGCTGTTGGCGCTGATGTCGGGTCGCCTGAGCATGAAAGTGCTCAACTCTTCCATGCAGCAGACAACCCGCACGGCGGCGTTCATTTTTGCCATTTTCCTGGGTGCCACGGCGTTCTCTGTCGTCCTCCGGGGGCTGGGTGGTGACCAGGTTATCGAGGACGCTCTGCTGGGACTGCCTTTCGGCCCCTATGGCGTGATTCTTACCATCCTGTTTGGTGTCTTTCTGCTCGGCTTCTTCCTGGATTGGGTTGAGATCACCCTGATCATCCTGCCGTTGGTGGCACCGGTGGTTCAGCAACTGGGCTTTGATCTGGTGTGGTTCACCATCCTCTTCGCCATGTGCCTGCAGACGTCGTTCCTGACGCCACCTGTCGGCTTTGCACTGTTCTACATCAAGGGTGTGGCGCCGCCGGAAATCAAGGTGACCGACATCTACAAGGGCGTCATACCCTTCATCATTATTCAGCTGGTGGCTCTGGCGATTGTCTTCCTGGTGCCCGAAATCGCGACCTGGCTGCCTAGCGTGGCTTACGACTAAGGAGAGAGAAACATGCGTCTAGAAAACCGGATAGCCCTGATCACAGGGGCGGGGCGCGGAATTGGCCGGGCCATAGCCGAACATTATGGCCGTGAGGGCGCCCGGGTGGCCGTGGCCGACCTCACCCTGGAAAGCGCCCAGGACGCCGTTGATGCCATTGAAAAGGCAGGGGGCACCGCCATGGCCCTGGCCATGGACGTTACGGATGAGAAGGCGGTTGAGCAAGGCGTGGCCGCCATCGTGGAAAAATGGGGTGGCCTCGACGTGGCCCTGGCCAACGCCGGTATCCAGCATATCGACCCATTGCATAAACTGGCCTTTGCCGACTGGCGTAAAGTGATGAATGTTCATCTGGACGGGGCGTTTCTGGTAACGCGAGCAGCCCTCAAACAGATGTACGCCAGTGGGGGCGGGACCATGTTGTATATGGGGTCTGTCCACTCCCTGGAAGCGTCTCCCCTCAAGGCGCCCTACGTGGCGGCGAAGCACGGCATGCTGGGCCTGTGCCGGGCGGTGGCGAAAGAGGGTGCCGAGCATGGTGTGAGTAGTAACATCATCTGCCCCGGTTTTGTCAGAACGCCCTTGGTGGACAAGCAGATCCCGGAGCAGGCCAAGGAGCTGGGCATTTCCGAAGAAGAGGTCATCAGTAAGGTTATGCTGAAGAATACCGTCGATGGCAAATTCACCACCCTGGAAGACGTCGCCGAGCTGGCAGTGCACCTGGCGGCCTTCCCCTCGGCGGCACTGACTGGCCAATCCATTGTGGTCAGTCACGGCTGGCATATGCAGTAAGCAACAGGAGAGACGGATGAGCAACACAGAACAATCACCAGTGGTCTGGTCTCCTTCGCAGGACACACTGAAACACTGCCAGATGGGCCAGTTCCAGGGTTGGCTGGAGCAACAGGGTTTCGGCCCGTTTGCCGATTACCACGCCCTCCACCGGTGGTCCATTGAGAACCTAGAGACCTTCTGGCAAAAGGTATGGGACTACTGTGGCCTGGTATGCGACACGCCAGCCGATGCCGTTCTGGGCAAACGTGATATGCCCGGCGCGGAGTGGTTCCCCGGTATGAAACTCAACTTTGCGGCCAACCTGCTGCGGTTGGCGGAAGGCGACCACGCCGAGCGCGAAGCGGTTGTGGCCTACTGCGAAACCCGCCCGGTACTGCGCCGCACCTACGCTGAATTGAAAGCGGACACCGGTGCCCTGGAAGCCTTCCTGCGCAACAAAGGGATTCGACAGGGTGACCGCGTGGCCGGTGTGGTCACCAATGGTTATGAGGCCCTTGTGGGTATGTTGGCGGCCACCAGCCTGGGCGCCGTCTGGAGTTCCGCGTCACCGGATTTCGGCGTGGGCGCCATCCTTGATCGCTTCGGCCAGATTGAGCCGGCAGCGCTGATCGTGGTCAACGGCTACGGCTATGGCGGCAAGGTCTTCAACCGCCAGGATGACTTCGCCGGCCTGATTGACGGCCTGCCCAGCCTGCGCTGCGTTGTCAGCATCGAACAGCTGCCAGGCGAACCCGCCGTCGCTGGCGACAAGGTCACCCACTGGGATGAGGCCCTTGCCGAGGGACAGGGCCAGGCGCCCTCCTTCACACCGTTGCCACCGGAGCACCCGGTGTACATCCTCTATTCCTCCGGCACCACCGGCAAACCCAAGTGCATCGTGCATGGCAACGCTGGCCTGCTGGTCAACCACGCCAAAGAACTGATGCTCCATGGCGATGTCGGCCCCGACGACCGCTTCCTGTACTTCACCACCTGCGGCTGGATGATGTGGAACTGGCAGGCGTCTGCCCTACTGACTGGCGCGGCCGTCATCACGGTCGACGGCTCACCTGGCTACCCGGACCTGAACTATCTATGGCAGGTGGTGGCCGACGAGAAAGTCACCCATTACGGCACCAGCGCACGGTTCATCGCCGGCTGTCGCAAGGCTGAACTGGCCCCGGCGAAAAACCTGGACCTGACGGCCTTGAGAGTCGTCTTCTCCACTGGCTCGCCCCTGTTGCCGGAAGACTATGACTGGATCTACAGCGACGGCGCCCCCAACGTATTGCTGGGCTCCATCGCCGGCGGCACCGACATCTGCGGCTGCTTTGTGGGTTCCACTCCGCTGTTGTCGGTCCGCCGTGGCGAAATCCAGTGCCGCCTCCTCGGTGTTGACGCCGTGGCCTACGGCGACGACGGCCAGCCCGTCAGTGGCGGCCGAGGCGAACTCGTCTGCCGGCAGCCGCTGCCTTCCATGCCCGTCGCCTTCTGGGACGACCCCGGCAACGAGCGCTATAAAGACGCCTACTTCAACACCTTCCCGGATGTCTGGGCCCACGGCGACTTCATCGAATTCACCGAACACGGCGGCGCCGTCATCTACGGCCGTTCAGATGCCACCCTTAACCCGGGCGGTGTGAGAATCGGTACCGCTGAGATCTACCGCCAGGTGGAAACCGTGGCGGAAGTCAAAGACAGCCTGGTTGTTGGTCGTCAGATCGAAGGTGACGTGGAAGTGGTCTTGCTGGTGGTCCCGGCAGAGGGCCAGGCCCTCACCGACGACCTTCAGAAAAACCTCAAAACCCGCATCCGCCAGGGCGCGAGCCCGCGCCACGTACCGAAACACATCATCCAGGTGCCGGATATTCCCTACACGCGCAGCGGCAAGAAAGTGGAGCTGGCGGTGGCGCGCCTGATCAACGGTTCCAACAAAGCCGACAACCGGGATGCTCTTGGCAATCCGGAGGCGTTGGACCGGATTCGTGATTGCCTGGAAGAGGTGGAGTTGTTGCCGAAGGGGTGAATTTGCCGTTGGATTGGCTGATAAATTACGGCTTTGCTTGATCCGACTTGCAGTGCTGCTCTTGTGGCGATACGCACGGAGTATGTTAGTGGTGGGGAGGCCTTCTCCCGAAACTGTGCGGAGCCATGGATGGCGGAGCTCAAGCCGCACAGGGATGTCTTGAGGCGGGTTTCGGGAGAAGGCCTCCCCACCACGGCCGCCTCCATGTCAAAATGTTCGAAAGTTTCGTAAATTCCTGCCTTTTCATCACCCTGTAACGGCTTTTAGCGAACTTTTAGTCGGTTCTTATACTAAGATCGTAACCAGAATTGGCAAAAAAATGCTATCTTAGTAGGTCTATCAAAAGTTCCCGAATCAGTCATCGCTCAAGCCAGACGTTCACAAGACGGCTGACCCTGCGGTGACCGTCCTGAACTCACCCATCAGCCTGAGGACGAAAATGACATCATCCAAAGCCAAGATCATTTACACACTGACCGATGAGGCCCCCGCTCTCGCGACACGGTCACTTCTTCCCATCCTCGAAACTTACGCCAAGCCCGCAGGCATCGAGTTCGGCACCAGCGACATCTCGCTTGCTGCCCGTATTCTCGCGCTCTTCCCTGATTACCTGGAAGAAAAGCAACAAGTTCCGGACGACCTCAAAGAGCTGGGTGACTACACCAAGGACCCGGAAGCCAACATCATCAAGCTTCCCAACATCAGTGCCTCAATTCCCCAGCTGCGGGCTGCCATCACGGAGCTTAACGACCAGGGTTACAACGTTCCCGAGTACAAGGAACACCCTGAGTCTGACGAAGAGAAAGAAATCCATGCCCGCTACTCCAAAGTACTGGGCAGCGCTGTAAACCCGGTGCTGCGTGAAGGTAACTCCGACCGTCGTGCCCCCACAGCAGTCAAGGCCTTTGCCCGCAAACACCCCCACACCATGGGCGAGTGGAGCCCGGCGTCACGCACCCACGTGGCCCACATGCGCGGCGGTGATTTCTACTCCAACGAACAGTCTCTGACACTGGACAAGGCCACCAACGCCCGTATCGTTTTTGAGAACGCCAAGGGTAAGCAGACCGTTCTCAAGAGTGAACTGGCACTGCAGGAAGGCGAAGTGCTGGACGGCATGTTCATGAGCTGCAAAGCACTTCGCAAGTTCTTCGATGATTGCATCGAAGACTGCGAGAAGACCGGCGTGATGTTCTCCCTGCACGTCAAAGCCACGATGATGAAGATCTCCCACCCGATCGTCTTCGGTCACGCGGTAAAGATCTTCTACAAGGAACTGTTCGACAAGTACGGTGAACTGTTCGACGAGCTGGGCGTGAACCCCAACAACGGTCTTTCCAGTGTGACGGACAAAATCAAGCAACTGCCGGAGTCCAAGCAGGAGCAGATTCTGGAAGACCTGCACGCCTGCTATGAGCATCGTCCGGAAATTGCCATGGTAGATTCCGTCAAGGGCATCACCAACCTGCACGTACCCAGCGACGTCATTGTTGATGCCTCCATGCCGGCGATGATCCGTAACTCCGGCAAGATGTGGGCCCGGGACAACAAGCTCAAGGACACCAAAGCGGTGATGCCTGAGAGCACCTACGCCACCATCTACCAGGAAGTGATCAACTTCTGTAAGACCCACGGCGCGTTTGATCCCACCACCATGGGCACGGTGCCGAACGTTGGCCTGATGGCGCAGAAGGCTGAAGAGTACGGCTCCCACGACAAGACCTTTGAAATCAAGGAAGACGGCATCGTTCGTGTCATCGCTGAAGACGGCGCCGTGCTGACCGAGCACAAGGTCGAGAAGGGCGACATCTGGCGTGCCTGCCAGACCAAGGACCTGCCAATCCGCGATTGGGTCAAGTTGGCGGTTAACCGCGCCCGCGCTACCGGCATGCCAGCCCTGTTCTGGCTCGACGATGAGCGCCCGCACGACGCCGAGCTGATCAAGAAAGTGGAAATGTATCTCAAGGAACACGATACCGACGGCCTGGACATCCTCATCAAGTCGCCCGTACGTGCCATTCGCTGGACCATGGAGCGACTGATTCGTGGTCTGGATACCATCTCCGTCACTGGTAACGTCCTGCGCGACTACCTTACCGACCTGTTCCCGATCCTGGAGCTGGGCACCAGCGCCAAGATGCTGTCCATCGTGCCCCTGCTTAACGGCGGCGGCCTTTACGAGACCGGTGCTGGCGGTTCCGCGCCGAAGCACGTTCAGCAACTGCTGCAGGAAAATCACCTGCGCTGGGACTCGCTGGGCGAGTTCCTGGCCACGGCTGTTTCCCTGGAAGAACTGGGTGAAAAGCAGAACAACGAGCGGGCGCGCCTGCTGGGCCTGACCCTGGACAAAGCCACTGAACGCCTGCTGGAGAACAACCAGTCGCCGTCGCGTAACACCGGTGAGCTGGACAACCGCGGCAGCCACTTCCACCTCGCCCGTTACTGGGCGGAGGAACTGGCCAACCAGGATGACGACAAGGATCTGAAGGACTTCTTCGCCAAGCTGTCGAAGCAACTGGAAGACAACAAGGACAAGATCCTGGAAGAAATGAGTGTGATCCAGGGCCATCCGGCCGATATCGGTGGTTACTATCACCCACCGGCCGAGAAAGTCTGCAAGATCATGCAGCCCAGCGAGACCTTCAACCGCATTCTTGAAGAGGCTCGCGCACAGGTGAAGTAAGCTTACAAAGCCTGGCAAAACCCGGACGGTGGAAACACCCTCCGGGTTTTTTTATGCCTCATCAATTGCACTATTCCCTCGACGGCAGCGCTGTCTGTGACTATTTTCAGGGTGTAATGCCTTCGATTTTGGCCCGAGGTGTTCACACCGACAGGGAAGCAGCCGGAGCCCAGGGAAAACATCAAATGGAGAGACTTCAAGGCCGCCCTACACCGCTTCGGCGTTCGTTGTGGATTGTTGGAACCTACATACTGGTGGGATGGTTGTGGATTACGTTTTCCGACTATCTGGTGCAGCAATGGTTTCCCGATCCGGACGTACTTAGCCGGATACAAACCTACAAGGGCACGCTTTTCGTCCTGGTGACCGGGCTCGCGCTTTTCCTGTTGTTGATTCGACAGTTCACCAATGATCGGAAGTTGTTGTCGCTATATCGCCATCAACGCAAGGAAAACCGGGAACTGAGCCAGTTCCGTGAAAGCGTGATTGAGCGCGCCAATGTCTGGATCAACGTGTTGGACCCGGAGGGCCGGGTTGTACTCTGGAACAAGGCCGCGGAAGACATCAGCGGTTATCCAAGGGAGGCAGTGATCGGGTCCGATGAGATCTGGCAGCAGTTGTATCCCGATGAGGAAAACAGGGCCAGAATCCGTGAGAGGGCGAACGAGATCCTTCGTGATGAAGGTGAGGTTGTCGGTTACGAAACCTGGATAACCACCCGCGACGGGCGTGAGCGACAACTGTCCTGGAACTCCCGCAGCCTGCGGAATGAAGCGGGTGAACTCGCAGGGTCAATCGCTATTGGACAGGACATTACCGATATCCGCCGGGCGGAGACGACGGCCCGTCAGCGTGAGCGCCAGTTGGCTACCATACTGGATAGCCTGCCTGGCATGGCCTACCGGTGCCTATACGATGAGCACTGGACCTTGCTATCCGCCTCCAAAGGCTGTCGTGAGTTGACTGGCTACGAGCCGGATGAACTGATCAACAACAAAGTGATCAGTTTTGCCGAACTGATCGCAGAAGGCATTGATGAGGCCACGCTGCAAGCTGTGGACCTGGCCATCGGCAATGCGGAGCTGTTTTCCATCGAGTATTCCCTTGTCCGCAAGGATGGAACGCGGATCTGGGTCTGGGAATGCGGTCGCAGTGTCGAGGGTGAGGGTGAGTTGGTGCTTGAGGGGATTGTGCTGGATATCTCTGACCGTAAAGCGCTTGAAAACGAGTTGTCCGAGATGGCGGCCCGGGACCCGCTGACAGGGTTGCTGAATCGTCGGGAGATGGCTCGGTTGCTGGATGAGGAAATTGTCCGTGCCACGCGCTATGGTCGAAACTTGGCGTTGCTCTGGATCGACTTTGACCATTTCAAGAACATCAATGACTTGTATGGGCACGCCGCCGGCGATGCCGTGCTGAAGGCGGTTAGTGCATTGCTGGCAGAGAGCGTGCGGAGTGCGGATAGTGTCGGTCGGTTTGGCGGCGAAGAGTTTGTTATCCTGTTGCCGGAAATGGACTATCGCGAGGCGCTGGATACCGCAGAACGACTGCGCCGGCTAGTGAGTGATGCCCCACAATCTCTGGGGAATGGCAACACGGTCGCACTGACCGTCAGTATCGGCGTTTCCGTATTTCCCGACCATGGTGAAAGCGCCGATACCCTGTGCGCGGCGGCCGACAGGGCCATGTATCAGGCCAAGGCCGATGGCCGCAATCAGGTGGTACTGGCACCCTTGACCGAGGAAGCCCATAATCCCTGAAGACGATGTGCTGGATGAGTTGACGCAGCCAGGCCCGCTATCCGGCCAATGTGCCGGGTGATATCCAGCGTCAGGATGTGCGAAAAGACAGTCTCCGGAATCAAAGGTCAAGCGATGAACCGAATTGCCCGCCGTGCGCTCCACACCTCCGCCGTTCCCACTGACCTGGCGTCAGTAACCCACCGCGATGAGGCTGGCGAGAAACCGGAGCTGGCCGGAGTGAGCCCCGAGGTTGTCGAGGCCATCTGGCACAGCGTTGAGCGGTTGTACCGAACCGGAGTGCATCCGGGCATACAGCTGTCGGTCAGGCACCGGGGCGAACAGATCCTGCATCGAGCCATCGGCCATGCCAGTGGCAACGGGCCCCATGACGCCGTGGACGCGCTGAAGGTGCCGATGACCACCGAGACTCCCATTTGCTATTTCTCCGCCTCCAAGGCAGTCACGGCCCTGCTAATCCACATCCTGGCGGAACAGGGACTGGTCAATCTGATGGACCCGGTGTCGTATTACTGCCCGGAGTTCGCGGGGGGTGGTAAGCGCACCATTACCATTCACCAGGTGTTGTCCCACCGTGGCGGCATTCCGGCTATTCCCCGGGAAACCCCCATTGATGTGCTCTGGGACAGGGACGAAATCTGGCGCCTGCTGTGTGAAGCGAAGCCGGTGGAGGTGGATGGTGCCAAAGTGGCGTACCACGCCATCACCGGGGGCTTTGTGTTGCAGCGGGTACTGGAGAAAGTGACCGGCGATACCATTGAGGCGTATATCGACCGACACCTCCGCAAGCCCATGGGTATGAAGTGGTTTACCTATGGGATTGCACCCGCAGACGTGGATAAGCTGGCCGGCAACTATGCCACCGGCCCAACGCCGCGCTTTCCGGTATCCTGGATTGTGAACCGGGCGCTGGGAGGCGATATACGTACCGTGGAACGAGTCTCCAATGATCCCCGCTTCCAGGAGGCGGTTATCCCTGCAGGCAACCTGTGTGGCACCGCCGAGGAAATGGGGCGTTTCTTTCAGATGATGCTTAATGGTGGGGTCTGGAATGGCAAACGTATTTGCAGCGAGATGACCGTGAGGCGCTCCATCCAACAGTTTGGCTCGCTACAGATTGACCGCACGATGATGATCCCCATGCGCTTCAGTGCGGGCATGATGCTTGGAGGCAACCCCGTGGGGCTTTGGGGCCAGCAAAGCAGGCATGCCTTTGGTCACATTGGTCTGATCAACAAGCTGTGCTGGGCCGATGCAGCCCGGGACATTTCCGTCAGCCTGCTCAACACCGGCATCCCCATTGTTGGCCACCACCTGCCGGCGCTGGCGCGGTTTGTCTACACAGTGTGCGACCGTTTTCCGTTGATACCGGAAAACCGCAGGCCCCTGGTGGCGGCCTGACCCCTTAAAGGGTCGCCAGCTGTTCCTCCAGTATCCCCAGCACTGACGACAGGATATCCCGGAAGTCGGTGAGTGTCTGGGTTCGCTGGATCACATCCTCCCGACTTTCATCCAGCCGCTCCAGCTTGGGGACCACCCGCCGGATTCCCTCAGTGATAACTTCGTAGGGGTAATGGTGGTCCATGATGCTGAGTTTGTTGATCTCAGCCACTTCCTGACTGAAGATGCTGATGATGTCGTAAAGCATGTCCTTGTGCTGAATGGAGCTCGCCTCCCAGTACGCATCGTCAAGCAGCTCCAGCAGGGAAAGGTATTCCCTTAGTGTGTCGGCAACGGATGTCTGGTTCATAAGCGGTCTTCCTGGCCGGGATGGAATGGGGCTGTTACGGCAAATGGCTGCGCATATATGGTGATCTGAAGGGAACTATAGCAGGGGTTTGTTCGTGTAGTTTGGGTAGCAGCGTCGTATTCGCTGCAAAAAATATGAAACTCTATTCATTTTTATTGAGTTTTGTCCGACAGTTGTGCAGAATTACGCCAAATCATACAACGTGGACAAAGCCTGCTACAGTATGTACTGAGGCTTTGGAAAAGCCCGACGAAACAGAAGGATAAAAGGACTTCCAGCCCGGCCAAAAAGAGCCACTAAAACATGGGCGGAATCATCGGTTTCGGCGTATTGATCATTGGATACTCAGTGGAAGAGGACGATCATGGATAAACACACGCAGCCACAGCCTGGGCCGGAACAGCCGCGCCCGGTCAAGCTTGACCATCACGACAGTGTTCGGTCCCACGTCTGCCAGCAGGTCAGTACCGAAGTGGCGCGCCTTGAGCGCCGTATTGAAACCCTCCGACTGACCAAAGCCCCTCACGCCGCCATCATGATCTCGACCTACGAGCGCATGATCGACCGCAAGAAGGGGTTCCTCAAGAACTGGGATATGCAGGGCAATACCGGTTACTGACGCTCATCGATAGTCACGGATTGGTAGAAAATGGCCTCGCTGCCGTTCTGCTGGTTTCCGCAATGTGCCGGATTGGGAGAGGTTTCCCCGGTTTCGTCATCCTCGATGGTAGGGTCTTCGCCACTGGATGTAAAAACGCGCACTTCTGCAGCCTCATAGTCCACTCTGACCCGAATGCAGTCCGGTTCCTGGCCGTCAACGGTAATGCCGGATGTGTCCAGGAATGTCAGCATGTCTGATTTGTTTCTGATGAACTCCTGAAACAGTTCCCCGTGGCCCAGTGAGCGACCGGTAAAACTCAGCGACGCAAACTCTGGCCGGTTGTAACCGCTCACCGAGAAGCTTTCATTTGCAAAGCGGCCACTCCAGAACGCACTGGCAATCTCTGACGGTGAACTGTCATTCTGATCGGGCGCCCTGGCGATAAACTGAAAGGACCGGAAAATCTTGTTCAGTTGCGGGTTGCTGGTCCAGTCCAGTAGCGGATAGACCCAGATCTGGTCAGGTTCAGGCTCGGTTCCATTGTTGCCACCGGTTTCGGTAAAGTGGATCTGCGCGTTCTTGTCCGGTGTGTTGTAGGTAGCGGGGTCACCGCTGTTCATGCTGTCCCGCATCAGTCGGCGGCCCCGGTTGAATGAGTCCACCTGGTTCGATGAAATGACATGTTGCAGGAAGTCCATCGGATTGCGGGCACTGGTGTAGCGGGTACCATCGTTGCTTGGCGTCAGGCCCATCAGCGTATTAAGACGCTCACGCAGCTGTGTTGCTATTTCCTCGTCGTCCTCCCCGTCAGCGGGCTCAACGCCCCGGTAAAAATCGTAGAATATGGTTTGGGGCAGTACGGGGGGCAGCCCATCTTCATTCTGGATATCAAAGCTTTCGAACGTCAACGCCACGCTGGTTGCCGGGTTGATGAAATTACTGTCTGAAGAATCATCTGGCCCACAGCCGGCCAATGTCAGGGCAAACAGGGGAACGGTGGCGAAAATGCAGGAATGTCTCATTTCAAGTGACCCTGAGATGCGTCGTTGTCGGTAAAACGCTAAAGTGTTTAGCCAGGGTGCCGCTGAATTCATTCGGCACCTGCGTGACTGCTGACAATAAACCATAAAAAAGGCATCTGCCCTCGCGGAGATCACATTTTGCAGCAATGGGAATGCCACGCCCGATGGTTCCGTTTCATCGCGCTTGCGGTTCTGGCTATTATTATTCCGGCCTCCGCCGCGGCGCAGGAGCGATGCCAGGATGGCGAGATTGTTCTGAACAGCGCCACCAGCAGTGTGCGTGATCTTGGTAGTTGTATCTGGTACCTGGAGGACCCGGAACACGCTGTCGATTTCAACGATATACTGAGTGGCGATACCGCGCCTTTCACCCGTCACGAAGGCGGTGTGCTGAACTTTGGCTACACGGAATCTGCATACTGGGCCAGATTTGATGTCGAGGTAGGAGCTGGCGCAGCACTGACAGACTGGATACTGGAGCTCGCCCTGCCATTGGTGGATGAGGTGGTGCTCTATCTGGTCCAGGATGGTGAGCTGATAGAGCAGCGCCGTGCTGGCTACGAGGGCGACTGGTCCGGGCGTGACCTGGCCGTACCCAACCCCACGTTCCGTTTGTCACTGGAACCAGGAAGCTCAACCCGCATTTATTTGCGCATCACCAATACCAACACTTTCCGCCTGCCGATCACCCTGTGGCACCCCGATGCTTATATTGAGAAGGTGTCGGTCGATGAAGCCGTGCGGGGCATTCTGCTAGGCAGCATCCTGGCCATTCTCGCCTACAACCTGTTTGTTGCCGTGTCGGTTCGCGAGCGCAGCAATATCTACTACGTGATGTATCTGGTATCAGCCACGGTATTCATCGCCACCGAGCAGGTGCACGGTATCCAGCTACTGGAGAATCGTCCTGCGCTGTTGCACAAGGAATACCTCCATTACCAGATCATCAATACCTGGTTCTGGGGCCTGTTGATGGCCCGGTCCCTGTTGGAAACCCGGGAGCGGTCGGCGGACCTGGACAAGGTGATCCAGCTTTGCCTGTACGCCATTGTGGCGACCTTTGTGCTATCCCTGTTCCTGCCCTATCACACGGCGATGGAATGGATCGTGTTGGCGTCGATCCTGCTCAGCATCATCCTGATTGTGGTCAGTTACCTGTCGTGGCGCTATTACAACCCGGCTGCGCGCTCCTACTTTTTTGCCTGGACCCTGGCGCTGGTGGGTTTCGGTATCTATGGCCTGACCGTGATGGGCTACCTGCCGTTGAACATGTTCACTTCCTACGCCCCGCAGTTCGGCCTGACGGCCCAGATTATCCTGTTTTCCTTTGCCCTGGCTGACCGGATCAAACAGGTGCAGGGCGAAGCCCTGGGTTGGAGCCAGCGGGCTCTGGCCAACCTGCGTCGATACCAGTCGCTGTTCGACAACGCCATAGAGGGCGTGTTCCAGATGTCGCTGGGCCGGCGTTTCGTAACCGCCAACCCCGCCATGGCAAGGTTGATGGGCTACACCAGCAGCCGGGAGCTGCTGGATCTTGACCCGGACGTCCTGGAAACCTGTTTTGCGGATGAGAGAGTGCGTCGCTGGGTGATTGGGCAGTTGGAATCCCGAGGCACCGTCAAGGGTATCGAAGCACGCTATTACACCCGTTCCGGTGAAGAGCGCTGGGCCACCATTTCGTTACATACCGTGTATACCCCCGATGGCGATCCCGCCCATCTTGAGGGCACCTGCATTGACGCCACCGAGCGCCATCAGCGCCAGCGTATCGAGCGGGAGAGGGAGCAGGAACGTCTGGAAAAAGAACTGGCCCGCAATTCGGCCGAAGCAAAAAGCCAGTTCCTGGCCAACATGAGCCACGAAATTCGCACACCGTTGGCGGCGATTATCGGTTATGGCGAAACCCTGCTCGATCCCGACCTGACCGAGAGGGAGAAACACACCAGTGCGGAAACGGTGGTGCGCAGTGGCCGTCACTTGCTGGACCTGATTAACGACATCCTGGATCACTCGAAGATCGACGCCAACAAGCTGGATGTGGATATCGTGTCGGTTAATTTGCCGGAACTGCTGGACGAAATCCGCGCTTTTTTCGCACCCAGGGCGCGGGAAAAGGGGCTGGAGTTTCATATCATCTGCGAGTATCCCCTGCCCGAAAAGGTTGCGACGGACCCGACCCGCTTTCGGCAAATTATCATCAATTTATGTGGAAATGCGCTTAAATTCACGGAAAAAGGATCTATTTCTCTGAATATCCGATGTGATCGGCAGCACCAGACGCTGGTGGCCAGAGTGGTGGACACCGGCATTGGCATGAAACCCGAGCAGTTGGACCGGCTGTTTGACCCGTTCGCCCAGGGTAGCGCCGCAATTGCCCGGCAATACGGAGGAACCGGGCTCGGACTGAGCATTTCCCGTCGGCTTGCGGAGTTGCTGGGCGGCAATATATCCGTTACCAGCACCTATGGCGAAGGCAGTGAGTTTGAGTTATCCATTGCCACCGGCCCATTGGAGGATGTCCACTTCCTGCGCGATGCCTCGGAATTGTCTCAACGTCGGCGCAGCATTCCCATGGTGATTGCGCCACGGCTTTCCGGCCGTATCCTACTGGCAGAGGACAATGACGTAAATCGTCGCCTGGTGTCCCTGCTGGTGGGCCGCACGGGCGCTGAGCTGGTCCATGTCGGTAATGGCGCTGAAGCACTGGATCTGGCGCTGAGGGAGCCCTTTGATCTGATTCTGATGGACATACAGATGCCGGTAATGAACGGCCGGGATGCAACGGCGGCCATTCGTGAAGCAGGCCTGAATATCCCGGTCATTGCGTTGACGGCGAACGTGATGGCGGAGGATATTGCAGACTATCGCCTCGCAGGCTGTAATGACCATCTGGCCAAGCCCATCGACAAACAGCGTTTCTACGAAGTCATGGCCAGATATCTGGTGGTGCGGCCGGAGAGTGAACCCGATGGACACCGGCGCTATTACGGCACGATACTGGTCGCGGAGGACAACGAGGACAACCGTCGTCTGGTGGAGCGCATGCTTGGGGCCCATGGGTTGGAAGTCATCACCGTTGCCAGTGGCGATGATGCGGTCCGAACGGCGCTGTCCGAATCGGTGCAGATGGTGCTGATGGACCGCCATATGCCAGGTCTGGACGGAGTGGAGGCTACCCGGTTACTGCGGCAGACGGGCTTCCGCCGGCCAGTTATTGCCTTCACCGCCGGTGACCAGTCGGAAACCGATGCGTTGATGGCGGCCGGGTGTGATGGGGTATTGAACAAGCCCATCGACGGTAAGCATTTGCTGAGCACGCTGGACCGTTTTCTGACAGAGTCCAGTGTCCCGAACAGGGAGTCGACCGAGGATGAAGACATCGGGCACCTGGTCGAACGCTTCCTCGATGGGCTGGCGTCCCGAAAAGTGGCCATGGAAGCCGCCGCCGCGCGTCGTGACCAGCAGCGATTGGCATCGGAAGCCCATCAGATCAAAGGCACGGCCGGTGCCATGGGCTACCCTGACATGACACGGCAGGCGGGGAAACTGGAGGCTTGCGTGAACGTTGAAGACCGTGACTGGGACCACGTTCACAGCCAGCTGCAAGCCCTGGCTGACATGATCGACAGGGCATTGCAGGGGCGGGAGGCACGTCTATGACAATCGACATTTCGGCTACCGATAAAACAGGAATCGTGATTGATGAGTGAAAACCTCCAGCAAAGCGAACAGCACTCGCTGAGTATGATGTATGGCACCTACGCCGACATTCTGTTTGTCCTCTTTCCGTTCCTGGTCATCAGCATGCAACGGTTATGGGATGGCCAGCTTTATGAGACGCTACTCAGGCCCGATCTGAGCATTGCGGCTGCGATACTGGCCGGGCTGGCCATCGGAAAATTCGTGCTGGGGCTGGTCAGTAACCGCGACTTGGGCCGTTTCAAGGAGCGTATTGTGTTCTTTATCGCATTGACGCTGTTTGTAGTGTTGGGGCCGGCCATCATCCTTATGCTCAGTATCGCTGGTCATCGCGAAGTGCCCGGGTTCGTGGCGTTTGTTCAGCCTATCCTGCTGATCATCGCGATTTCCCTCTACACCACGGCCGTCAGTATCAGTAATATTCTGACCCGGTCCGGCGGGGTAAACGCCAGTTCGTCCCGCACTGCTGGCGCTCGCCTGGACGAGACTGGAGAACCTGCGCCAGCCACTGCCCAGCATGAGCCGCTGGCGATTCCCCGGCGAACCGGCGGTGATTCCCTTTGAAGTGCCTTGTGGGGCCGGGTATAAAATAGAATCAGGAGGCGGGGTATGAGTGATATGAGAATATTGGTGGTGGAAGACGAGCCGGTCATGAGGGAGCGGTTGGTAGACATGCTCTACACGGCAGGTGCAAGCAGTGTGGTTGAGTGTCCGGACATTGCGGGTGCCAGGGCTGCCTTTGAGGCTGACGTCTTCCAGATCATCTTGCTGGACCTGGGGCTGCCGGATGGAAACGGTCATCAGTTGATGGAGGAGTTCAAGGCCAAGCGCAAGGATCAGCACATTGTTTTAGTGACAGCGGATGACTCCATCGACAGCATCCAGAAAGCAATCAGTGCCGGGGCCAACGGTTACGTGGTCAAACCCTATTCCCAGGAAAAAATTCACGACGTGGTGAACAACTACGCCATGGTGCACGGCGGCGATGCCGCCATGATACAGGGACTGAACCGCCAGCATTGACGGTTCGGCCCATCGGGTTTCCCATTACGCAACCTGGCGGGCGATCCAGGAACCGTAGCGAGTGGCAAGAGCACGCACGTATCGTGCTTCGCCATCGTTCAGATTGCCCAGAACACCCTTGAATATCCAGCCTCGCTCATACAGCCCCAGCACCCGTTGTTCGTCGTCCAGGTTGACGCGCTGGTTCAGTTTTTTGCAGATGGCATCCAGCAGAGGCAGCTTTTCCGGGCGCCGAATAGGCCCCGTGCGGCTGCTTGCCGGCTGGTTTGCTGCTTTTGTCGGATGTCTCTTCATGATCTTCTCCTTGTCGTTTTGCGGCTGCAAAAACAAAACCCCGGCGCTCTGGGCAACCGGGGTCTCGCGGAGAAGCTTGCCCGGTCGCTCCAAAGGCTCCCGGGACTGACCGAAAGCCGTTAGATGTCGTTCACCATGGAGTGCGCACACGCCTCACCCTTGCGGTGCGCATTCGCGTCAATCATCAGATACTGGTATTTCTGAAGCATTGTCATGGGCCTTTTCCGGCATCGTTTGCCGAGCATATCGGTTTCGGTACTGTCATCAGTGTATCGCGTGCCCATGGCTTTGCAAGGGGCAGAGTGCTTCGGCAAACCCCTACAGACGCGGTTCCTCGAAGCGATCATAATTTGTCCTGTCACGTGTTTTACGTTGTGCAATCCTCCGGTGCCCACCTTTTATCTGTGGCGTACCGCATGGATCTCTCCTTTATACGCAGCCCTCGGGGCTGCGTTTTTTTTGGCCGTCCGAAAAGTGTGTTCCTGACGGCATCGTGGAAACCTCGTAGCCACTAGTTCGTACAGACGCCCGGACCATATTTGGCGATAATTTGCACACTAATCAATGCAATGTATCGTCAGAAATGAGAGGTTGAAACCCAGTAAGATGTCCGAAGAAAACGGATCTGCAAAAAACCGGTTACAGTCACACGCCATAGTCGAAGTGCTGCTTGTCCTCGCGCTCGCCGTATACCTGTTCATCGCCCGCAGCCAGATGGTGGGTGATAATTTTTCCTTTACCGTCATTGGGGCGGCGCTGATGGTGCTGGTGACCTACTGGACACTGAACACCTTGCGTGATGGCCTCGAAGTCCTCGCCCTCAAGGTGACTCGAAGTCCTCGTCCCCAAGGTAAATAGTTCCCAGCGCTGAGTTCCATGCCGGCGCGCTGTGCTCCAAGATGGAAACCTCAGACCTGCCGGCTGCGTCCGTGAAGCGGTTCGTCGTCCGCAGCGAACAGTTGGATCTCTTCCCAGGTTCTGTGGAGGATAAGCGCGTCGTTTGCCGCCCTGTGCACGGGCAACCCCAGGCGCTTGATAACCTGCTGACGCGATGCCGACCAGTGCCTTACCTGATTGGCATCCAGCAACATGGAAATGGATTCCAGTTGAAAGTCGGCGCGGGTGTTGGCGGCTCGAAACAGCCGATGAAGCCAGAAGCTGTCAAACGTCCAGGCATCGCAGAATACCTGCCCCGAGAGCAGCTGGTTCAGGTGTGCCGCAACCTCCGACACCGGTGTACCCTCCGTTTCCAGGGTTTCCCGGGTGATTCCGTGAACCTGCTCGGCACTTTCTGACCAGTCCTGCCAAAGTACATGGGGTTGTATCAGCCAGCTGTGCAAGGTGCCGTCGGGCAAGCATATGCCCACCTCGATCGGATAGCTGGCGATCAGATCGAGGCTGGAGGCCTCGAAGTCAATAAAGGCTGGGCTGGTTCTGGTTCTCATTCCGCCTGGTTTTTGTTGATGTGCCGTCATCAGAGTTTACCCGCACGCTACTGCAGACGCGAACCCATCGTCGCATTCCACTGTTACAATGTGTCCACGGATGTTACTCCGACCCTATAACAATCCAGTGACGCCCTGCTGGCTGTCTGAAACCGGGATGACCTGATGACCGAAACCGTCGTTGTAATCTACTCTGGGGGAATGGATTCGTTCACCCTGCTCCACCTTGCCCGTGCCCGAGGGTATAAGGTTCATGCCCTGTCGTTTGACTACGGCCAGCGGCACGTTCGCGAACTGGAATGCGCCCGCCAGGTGTGCGAAGAATTATCGGTGCCGCACAAGGTGATCGATATTCGTGCGCTCAGTGAAGTCATGGCCGGATCGGCCCTGACGGACGCAGTGGACGTGCCCGAGGGGCACTACGAAGAAGACAACATGAAGGCCACCGTGGTGCCCAACCGCAACATGATTCTGTTGTCGCTGGCCACCGGCTATGCGGTTACCGCCGGTGCTGTTGCTGTTTGGTACGGCGCCCATGGCGGCGATCACGCGATCTATCCGGACTGTCGACCGGAGTTCGTGGAGAAAATGGACGCAGTCTGTCAGGTGGCGAACTATGAGCCGGTGAAAATAGAAGCGCCCTTCATGGGCTCGGACAAGGGGGCCATCCTGGCCGAGGGCCTGAAGTTGGGGCTCGATTACGGCAAAACCTGGACCTGCTACAACGGCCGGGACCGAGCCTGTGGCGTTTGTGGCTCCTGCGTGGAGCGCCTGGAGGCGTTTGCCGCCAACGGCGTTTCAGATCCCTTGCGGTATGAGGTGGAAACCTGATGTATCGGGTAAAGGAAGCGTTCTATACATTGCAGGGAGAGGGTGCCCAGGCCGGGCGGGCAGCGGTGTTTTGCCGCTTCAGCAAGTGCAATCTCTGGACTGGCCGTGAAAAGGACCGGGCCAATGCCGTATGCAGCTTCTGCGATACCGACTTCGTAGGTACCGATGGTCAGAACGGCGGCCAGTTTGAAACCGCGGATGCGCTGGCGGCGCATATTCGTCGCCTTTGGCCGGATGCGCCTGGGCAACCCTATGTGGTGTGCACGGGTGGTGAGCCACTACTGCAACTGGATGACAAGCTGGTGGATGCCTTTCACCGGGCCGGCTTTGAAGTGGGCGTGGAAACCAACGGCACACTGCCGGCACCGTCCGGTATTGACTGGTTGTGTGTGAGCCCCAAGGCGGACGCGCCGGTGGTATTGCGCCAGTGTGACGAGCTGAAAGTGGTGTACCCTCAGCCCCTGGCGATGCCGGAGCGTTTCACCGACATTAACGCCAGCCACTATTTCCTTTCGCCAATGGCGTCGCCGACTGTCTCAGAGGGTGAGGCTGACCCCGTCAAGCAAAGTAACACCCGCAAAGCCACGGATTACTGCCTGACCCACCCGCAGTGGCGGTTGACCCTGCAGATGCACAAGATCATAGGCATCGACTGAGTGTTTCAGGCCATCGCACTGGTTGGTGTTCTCTTGATCGACGTTGTTGTTGGCAATGACTCCTGGTTTCGGTACTGGCTGGGGCTCTGTCCGGTCCAGCGCTTGAACGCCCGGGTAAAGTTGGCGGCGTCGGCGTAGCCCAGGGCGTCGGCAATCTGGCTCAGGTTCATGGCAGTTTGCTGCAGCAACTCCCCCGCTCTTTCCAGTCGCACCTGATCCACCAGGTGCTGAAAACTGGCTTCTTCCGCCTGTAAACGCCGTTTCAGGGTGCGCTCCGACACAAACAGCGTTGTGGCTACCCTGGCCAGTTTCGGCGGGAACGGGTGACTGGTTTCAATCACCCGCCTGACCCGACAGGCAAAGCCGGCATCTTCCGTTAGAAGGCGTAAGGCCTCCTCACACTGGGCTTTCGACGAGGCGGCCAACTGATCGTCAGAGAAGCGGATGGGCAATGCCAGCTGCGGATCGGGAATAACAATCGCATCTTCGCCAGCGCCGTACACCACGGGGATGGGAATTTGCTGGCGAAAGCGATGGAAGTAGGCCGGTTCCGGTCCGCGTCGCTGAATCGACGAGCCGGCGACCGGTGAGCCTGTTAGCTGCGCTCCCATGGATGCGCAGCCGAACAGCATGGCGTCCATGATAAAGCCCTGCAATGGGCCCAGATCAATGCCACACGAGATGGCGTAGATAGACTGGCCATCCTGCTGCCGGCGCTTGACGTGCAGGTGCGGGGCGCGCAGGGTCAGGTATCGCGTCATCAGGTCCAGAGCCTCTGCCAGAGTGCGGCTGCTCATGACCGCGGTGCCCAGGGCTCCGTGCAGTGGCAGTCGAAGCTCCCGGGCCAGCATGATGCCGAGCCCGGGCTCGCCGCTTTCGATGATGGCTCGGGTCACGAACTCGCTGGCCTGTGACTGACTGACTCTTAAATCGGTTGACTGCAGGCGCACCGGGTCCAGGCCGACACGCTTGAGCAGCGCTTTTTCATCGACGCCGATGGTACTAAGCAACTCCGCCAGCAAGTGCAGGTAAATGGCCGGCATGCCCAGATCCTGAGTGGTAGATACTGAGGCGCGCATGGGATTTCCTCGTGTTTCCTGTTGTTGTTATGTCAGGGATGAAACTTCTTCCACGATTATGAACGCAATGTTCCTCCCACCCCATGACTTCGCTGACGGGTCAACAGGATATGCAGGCCAATTAACAGAGCTGGCCGCCCGCTGAGTGGCGGTCGATGAAGGCTGCCAGTTTACGGGCTGAGCGACCGGGATTCTCCAGCATGGGAAGATGGCCTACCCGCCGGAACACGTGGATATCGGCCTGGGGCGTCACCTTTCGATACCAGTCCACACAGCGTGTGGGCGTGATCACGTCCCGGTCCCCCCACTGGACCTGAAGGGGAGGTGTGTTGGGGCCAAGGTAGCGTGCTGGTGCCAATGCGTCGGCGAGCATATCGTTGAAAATGTGACGCAAGGACGCGGTTCGTTGCAGCAGGTCCGGCCCCAGGAGCCCCGTCATGGCGACGCCCATAGCCGTTGGCCTGCCAGTGCCGACGCTATTGAACATCCGGTAGACACCGGCCCAGTCCCGGGGAATCAGAATGGCGTCGCGGTCGGACTCGAAGGGGGCATCGAGGTCCACGTTTGTATGTTCGGGTATGCCGGCGCTGTTCAGCACCGTCAGGGAAGCGGGTGCGGGCGTCATTTTGTGAGCGAGGACGGTGGCAATGGCACCCCCCATGGAGCTGCCGACCAGGTGAAGGTTGTTGGTGGCCAGAGTATCGATCCAGGCTTCCAGTCTTGACGCCTGGGCCTCGTAGCCGTAATCGGCGTCCGAACGGTACGCGCTTTCTCCAAGCCCTGGCAGGTCCGGAACCAGAATGTGCCAGTGTTCGGGCAGCCGCTGCAGCCAGAGCGCCCAGTTCTCTTTCATGGCGGCAAAACCGTGCATCAGTATAACGGTGGGTTGGTCCCCGGCAGGGGTCCCTTTTTCCAGATACACCATGCGGTGGCCATCGATCACGGTTTCACGACGTTTTGCCTGTACCAGCCATCGCTGACTGGTGCGGGCGGCAGGCCATAAGTTTGGAGTGGGTATTTTCACGGTCGGTTTCCGTTTCAACTGGATTGGAGCCAGTGTACCGCGTATCCCGCGCCGGGCTTTGGCCTGCCTGCCCTGATGCTGCGGCTCGCGGGCAAGGTGGAATCAGAGTGACAGGTCGGTGATGACCGGGTTGTGGTCCGATGAGCGCCAGGGCTGGCCGGTGGGTACGGTAACCGGCCCCTTGTAGCCCAGCGCCCGGGGTTCATCGGAATTTATCGACCAGGTGCGGGCATCGACGATCCGTGGGAGCAGCCTTTTCGAGACCAGGCTGTAGTCCAGGGTTCCGCTACGGCCGTGATAGCTATAGCTGGTGTGCTTACAGGTGGTGTCGGTGCAGCCGTGGATGTGACGAACGGCGTTGATAAAGCCTGCCGCTTCCAGCAGTTGCAGCGGCGTCTCCCGGGCGTAGGCGTTCATATCCCCGGTGATCAGGGTGCCGGACAGGCCATCCGGGTGCGGCAGGGCATTGGTCCAGCGGATAATGGCCCGGGTCGCTTGTTCGCGGCTGTGATTGTAGCAGCCCTGGCCGTCGTCCTGATCCCGGTTCTGACCACTGGCGCCACGGCAGGCCTTTGATTTCAAGTGAGGAACGACAACCCTCAGGGCTCGATCACTGTGAATGAGCCGGAATACCTGAGTGACTGGTGGCCGGCCACGACGATCAAATGGTGTTGTTGTCAGGCGGCTGGGAGAGCCTTCCGCGACCACACGGTCGCTGCGGTACAGCAGATCGGTGCGTATGGCATCACTGCCAGTGTTGTCGCTTGTTTCCACGTAGCGCCAGTGTGAACCCAAGGCGCCGGCCAATTCGGCAATGGCGCTGTCGCCGTCATAGCCGTCGTTTTCCATTTCTGTGACAGCGATGATGTCCGGGTTCGGCGCCGTCAGCGCGGCAACCAGCCGTGCTTTCTGTTGCTCAAACTGAGTGGCGGATCGGGCCCCCCGAGCTGCCGGAAAACCGCCGCCACGGCCATCGCCATTGAAGAAATTGCCAAGATTGAGTGTGACCACCCTGAGCGTGGCCGACTCCGGTCGCTCGGGTGCTGGTGCGCGTGGATTGGCGGGGCTGAACGCCGGCGTTGATTGCGGCTGCAGTCGCCAGGCGCCGAACCGAAAATCCAGTATGCCTGTTAACCCGCTGACCTTGTCGCCGGTGCGAACCGTGTTGTTTGCGGACAGTTGTGGCCCAGGCCAGGGAATCGGGCGCGGGTTGCGCGCCCCCAGGCCGTCATCCAGCAACAGTCGGTTGATCGCCTGCCACCTGTGGCGCGATTGAGCGCCCGGCCCTGGTTCCAGGATTTCCGTGGCCATCGTCTGAGGCTTTGCCGCGAGGGTGAGTTCACCGTAACGGGCCAGGTTATAGTGATTGATCACCGTTAGCTCGCCGGCGACGTTGATCCGCATGTTTTCCAGGTGTTCCGGAGGTTCGCCATCCTGCCACGGCAGCGTGACGGAGACAGGCTCAGGCAGACGGCCATTCCCGCAACGGGTGATGGAGGTAATATCGGTGAGCTCGGTCAGGCCATGGAACTCTTTCACCCGCCCTGAGACATGCACCCTATCCCCGTGCTGTCCGTCGGTGCGATGGGTGTAAACAAACAGGGCCTCGGAGCTTTGCGGATCGTTGTCCGTTTCGCCATCGGCTTGTTGCAGATAAAAACCGCGGAAGCCGCCTCGTTGGCGAGCATCCATGGTTATGATGCCTTCAACGGAAACGGTCTGGCCGGCGAAAGAGGAATGATCGCCCGTGCCCTGAATGCGGGAAACCGGGATAACCCCGGTACCACAATCCCCCGCCGCGACAGCGGGCAGGCCTATGAGTAGGGCGAGGGCAAGGCGCCAGAACAGGAAAGGGTTGGTTGTGATCACCCGCTCAGTCTAGCAGAGCCCCGCTACTGCTTTAATAGCCCGTTCGCGAGCCGACTCGGCAATGCCCAGCTGCTCCTCGTTGGCCAGTTCCAGCTGCTGGACCATTGGGTCCGGGTGCTGGCTGTCTGAACCCAGGCCGAGCCGGGACAGTACGTAGGGTGCAAGGGCCGCGCGAATGGTGAGTTCGAGCCGGTTGCTGACCATGCCGTAATCGGTGGCAACAATATCCTGCTGTGCCTTGTTCAAACGGCTATCAGGCATCATCACCAGTGAGACTTGACGGTTCCAGTCATCATCATGCTGGATGGTGTGACGGCTGCGTTGCCGGGTGGTTTCCGGCTTGCCGCGGAAACGGCTGAGGGCGAAGTCCCGAAATTCCCGGTTGGCGTCGCACCAGGCACGGAGGTGCCAGTTCTGGCCGACACACACCAGAGTGTGGGGTTCCAGAGTGCGCTGGGAAACGCCAGCAGGGCTTAGGGAGGCATACTCTGCCTTCATCACCCGGCCGTGGCGAGCTGCTGCAACTGCGGCACGCATGACTTCCGGCTTAACAACCCGTTCCGGGCCACGGACGATGGTGCTGTCAGGCAAGCTGATATTAAGCGATTCAAAGGTGTCACTGAGGGCGTCCTGGCGAGCCAGCAGATCCTGGTATTCACTGGCGTTGCCGGCGGTGACCACCGGCCGGAAACTGGACGATGGCACATAGCCTTTAAGGTGGCGATCGTAAACCAGATTGTCCGGTGCCAGTTCCCGCAGGTAGGTGTTGATATCCTTGGAAGCCTGCTGTCGCCCAATGCCGAAACTGTGGCAGATATGATTGGTGGTGAGCCGTCCTTCCCATAGGGCGATGATTTCAATCAGCCGGTAGCGAAGCAACAGATCCCATCGAATGGGCCAGTCCGTCTTTTTCATAACCAGGCGCTCATGGTTAGCGTGGATTGCATGAGATGAGAGACTCTCGTGGGTTCAAATAGGCAGCGATCAAACTACCCACATGTTAACCCTTCAGGTCGCCAGCGTGTGTTACGTCACCTTAATGTAAAATGATGTTAAATCCAGTCATCACGGCGCTGCAAGCGGTATTGGGGATTTCGGGAACTGCGTAGTGGTTTTGTGAATTACGCCCTGTTCTAATTCGTGCTCTGCAATGTTCCGGCGTTGCTGCTAGTTTCATTACATTCCTGTATCAACCTGTTTAAAGTACGCCGGAGCCAGACCGATGACCCGAATGGTCACCTCGCTTTCAGCCCTGATCCTCAGTATTGTCCTGCTGGTCAGTGGCAACGCCTTTCTGATGACTCTGTTGGGTGTGCGACTGAGTATTGAAGCGGTCTCGCCGAACATTATCGGCTGGATCCTGGTGTGTTACTCCATTGGCTTCGTGTTGGGTACGCTCTACGTCCATCTCATCATCGGTCGTGTCGGGCATATCCGGGCTTTCGCGGTCTTTGCCGCCATGGCGGCGGTGTGCGCCCTGCTGTATCCCATGGCGGTGTCCGAGGTGTTCTGGGCCATTTTGCGTGCCTTGTCGGGCTTCAGTGTGGCCGGCGTTCTGGTGGTGATTGAGAGCTGGTTCAGCAGTCGCGCCACCAACGCCAACCGGGGCGCCCTTTTTGCGGTTTACCAGATTGTGTTCTACCTGTCCGCCGCCGGTGGCCAGTTGCTGATCAACGTCGGTGAGCCGTCTTCGTTCATACCGTTTTCGCTCGCCGCTGTCCTGTTGACGCTGGCGCTGATTCCATTGTCGTTGACACGTATGGATGCCCCGGTGATTGAGCAGTCCGAGCGACTGTCATTCTTCACCCTGGCCCGTGAGTCGTTCACCGGGGTTTCCGGTGCGCTGATCTGCGGTGTCATGATCGGTTCTTTTTATGCGCTCGGCCCGGTATACGCCACCCTGGTGGGTCTGGAGGTCAGCCGGGTGTCCACCTTCATGGCCAGTGCCATTGTGGCGGCCATGCTCCTGGCCTGGCCGCTGGGGCTGGTGTGTGACCGGTTTGATCGTCGCCGCGTCATGTTCTGGGTGGCGGTGGCAGCGGGCACCGCGGCGGTGTCGGTTGGCATCCTCGGGGCTGAACGGATGTGGCTACTGACCCTGCTGGTTGGCCTGTTTACGGGCCTCTCGGCCACGCTGTATCCGATCGCGGTTGCAATCACCAACGACCGGATGGAAAGTAATCGTATTGTGGCCGCCAGCGCAACACTGCTGCTGAGTTACGGCGTGGGCAGTGTCATTGGCCCCATCGTGATGGCCGAGTTGGTGGGCATATTGGGCCCCAGGGGGCTGTTCTTCGGCAACGCCGGTTTCCTGGTGGTGTTGGCGATTATCACCAGTTATCGCATCAGCCACACGGAAGACGTGCCGGTGGCGGAGCAGGAACACTTCATACCTGCCATGCCTGAGACCTCGCCGGTGCTGACGGAAATGGACCCCCGTAACGAGGAATTTCACGAGTCACCAGCGGCTCAGGAGCGTCACGAAGACCTACACAGGACCGGCTGATAGGCCGGTCTTTCTCGCCTATCGGGCCGCGTCTCTCGGTTTTCCCCAATTTTGTTTCACCTTGCATATCTGTTTTTATCGTAATGGTTAGCTTACTATTGGTAACGTTGTCCGTCACTGCACCGTTTCGGCAGTGGTATTCGTTACAGGTAGTACAGCAGTCGATACCCCATTACCGGAGTCCCAGATCATGAGAGATCAGTTTCCCTTTGCCGTAGCCCGGGTCACCCGTCGCTGGCGCAAATTGCTGGATGAACGCCTTAAGGATCTGGGTGTCACCCAGGCTCGTTGGACCACCATGGTCTATCTGCAACAAGGGGGCGAAGGGCTGACCCAGCGTGAGCTCGCCCGCCTGATGGCCATTGAGAATCCGACGCTGGTGCGATTGCTGGACAGCCTGGAGCAGCAGGGCCTGATTGAGCGCCGTCCCTGTCCCAATGATCGTCGTGCCCGCCGTCTTCACCTTACCAAGGACGGGACCGAATTCATGAACGTCCTGACCGAGCGTGCGGCCCGCCTGCGTGAAGAGATGCTGGAGGGTATTAGCGACCGGGACATCGAAGGTGCCGTCAAGGTGTTCCACAGGATCCTGGAGAATGCGGAGCGGCAACGGTAATGGTGTGCGGTCGATATCTCGGCCTGAAGGGGTCTTGGTCTGAGTGATAACACGGTTGAGGGGTTAAGGGCCCGTTACGGCGAACGCTGGCGTTGGCTGGCGGTTGCCACGGTCATGCTGGGCACCATGGCAACGGTGCTCAGCGCAACCGTGGTCAATGTTGCCCTGCACGACATCATGCTGGAATTCGGTATTCGGCAGGGCCAGGTGCACTGGCTGGCCACCGGGTTCATCGCGGCCATGACCACCACCATGCTGGCCTCGTCGTGGCTTCTGGATCACTTTGGCGTGCGCAAGACCCTGGCGACGGCCATGTTCCTGTTCACGGTGATCTCCCTCCTTGGTGGTTTTGCCACCTCCCCGGAACAGTTGATTGCCGCCCGCATTGGCCAGGGTGCCATGGCGGGGCTCATGCAGCCCATGGGTATGTATCTGGTGTTCCGGATTTTCCCCCGCAACCGTCGTGGGCAGGCCATGGGTATCTACGGCATGGGTGTAATTCTCGCTCCAGCCCTGGGCCCGGTTCTCGGGGGCTTCCTGGTGGATCAGTTGGACTGGCGCTATGTGATGTTCGCCCCCGTGCCCGTCACCCTGACCGGGGTGTTTATGGCATGGCGCTTTCTGCCGCTGCCGGTCTCCCGCCCGGCTCCCTACCGTTTTGACTTTCCTGGGTTGGTGCTCCTGGGCGCTGCCATCGGTCTGTCGCTGGACACCCTCAACCGGCTTCAGGAACTGGCGGGACAGGAAGCACGAATTGCCATCGAGGGCGCTGTTGCGGTCATCGCCCTGGTGCTGTTTGTGATTCGTGAGCGACGCGCCCGACACCCATTGGTGAACATAGAGCTTCTACGCAATCCGGCCTTCGTTTACGCCAACGTGGGCGCCATGGCGTTGGGGCTCGCCTTGTTTGGCTCCACCTACCTGGTACCCCTGTTTGTGCAGACGGCCCTGGAATTCACCGCCACCGAAGCCGGTTTGCTGATGTTGCCAGCAGGCATTGTGCTGGGCATGACCTTTCCATTGGCCGGGAGACTGGCGGACCGCCTGAGCGCCCGTAAGCTGGTGATATTCGGCATTGTCCTGTTCGCCATGTCTGCCATGTTGTTTGCGGTATCGGACATTGAGCTCGCCTTCGGCTGGCTGGCGCTATGGACCGTGTTGGGGCGAATCGGTATCGGCTTCATGCTGCCAGCCCTCTCAACGGGTGCCCTGAATCCACTGGCGCCGGAGCAACTCGGTGCCGGTTCGAGCACCATTAACTTTACCCGCCAGCTGGGTGGGGCCTTTGGCGTCAATATCGTGGCCCTGACCATTGAATTTGGTGACCACAGTGGCGGCATCCCCACCATTGGGGCATTTCATTCAGCCTGGTGGCTGGTGGCTGTATTCGTGGCGATGGCGGCCATTCCAGTGTGGAAAATGCGCGTATAGTTGCCATCCGCCCAGGTATTGATTAACATTTCGGCACTCTTCAGGGGAGTAGCCTCCGCAACGGAACCCGTTTCCAGGGGCGGATGGTAGTCAACATACTTGGGGCTCAATCTCCGTGGCTATCATGTTTCACCGGTACATTGGTGAAATTGGCAAGACCTGAGGCAGTTTCACCTCCCAGGGCGGAAGGTGGGCTGTCTCATGTCTGAATGTCCGCCCCGGAGCTTTTCATGGACGCTTTTCTCGCTTCAACGTTTGCGGTCGCCATTGCGGAGATCGGCGACAAGACCCAACTACTCTCTCTCTTCCTGGTTGCCCGTTACGCCAAGCGTGCGCCCATCATTCTTGGCATACTTGTCGCCACCCTGCTGAACCATGCCTTGTCAGCGCTGTTGGGTGCCTGGATCGCAGAGTGGATTCCGCAAGCCTGGCTACCCTGGATCCTGGCTACCAGCTTCGTGGCCATTGCGCTCTGGTTGTTGATTCCGGACAAGGATGACAACGGCGATTCGGCGTTCCTGGGGATGGGCGCCTTCATGGCCACGACAGTGATGTTCTTCCTGGCGGAGATCGGCGACAAGACCCAGGTTGCAACCGTGGTGCTGGCCGCGCGATATACGGACACCTTCTGGGTGATTATGGGCACCACCGTTGGTATGCTGCTGGCTAATATACCGGTTATCATGGCTGGTAAATGGTTGATGGAGCGGTTACCACTGGCGACGGCCAGAATTGGAGCCAGCCTTCTATTTATGATTCTGGCTGTTGCCACCGTTTGGACAGCCCTGACGTCGGTTTGAAGCGCGTTGTTGTCGCCGCAGACCGGATATCGGATTGAGACGCTATGTATCGAACGCAGTTGACAGGTTTTCTGCTGGTTTTGCTGGCCCTGGTGTCGGCCAACGTGGTTGGTGCCGAAACGGAAGCGCAGGCCGCGGGTCAGGAACTGACTACAGCCGAAGGAAAAAGCGACACCCCCGAGAAGCCCCGTGTTCCCCGCTTTTCCATTGACGGGGATCTGGCCGGGGAGCTGTCGGTGATGACCACCCGCTATGAAGACACCTTTGCGGCCATTGGCAATCAGAACAGTCTTGGTTATCTGGAACTCGTTAAGGCCAACCCCGGTGTTGATCCCTGGCTGCCCGGTGATGGCACCCGGATAACCGTGCCCCGGCACTACGTGCTTCCGGATGTAAAGCGCGAGGGCATAATCATCAATCTGGCGGAATACCGTTTGTACTACTTTACTGAGGGAAAGGTACAGGTCTATCCGGTGGGGGTAGGCACCGATGACAACCCATCGCCACTGACCAACGCCGAAGTGACCATGCCACTGGAGTCGCCGGCCTGGTATCCGCCTGCAAGCATCCGTGCCGAATACGAAGCTGCGGGAGAGTACCTGCCCAGGATGATTCCACCGGGGCCGGGTAATCCTCTGGGGTCCCACGCACTGATGCTCAGTGAGAAAGGGTACCTGATTCACGGTACCAACAAGTTGTTCGGAGTGGGCATGCAGGTCAGTCACGGTTGTTTCCGCATGTACAACGAGGATATATCGCGGTTTGTCTACGAAGTTAGTAAGGGCACGCCGGTGCAGGTTATCCATGAGCCCGTGAAGATCGGCCTGAAAGGTAATGAGGTCTGGCTGGAGGTACATCGCCCTGAAGAAGATTACAGTCAGCAGGACCGTGAACAATTGTGGAAGCAAGTGCAGAAAAAGGTGGAAGACTTCCGCCAGAAAATGCCCGGTGTGGAAGTGAAGCGCATGGCCATTGAACTGGCTGTGGACCAGGCGGACGGCCTGCCGCGGATGGTGGGTGAACGTCTGACCCGCGTCGCGGATGAGTCTGCCGGGCCGATGCGAAGTACCCCAGATGGCAATAAAGGTGAGAAGCAACGCCTCTGGTTCTGATACCGAAGGCTCTGATCCGCTGAACGGATCCGGGGAGGAGTGATGATCGCTAACCGACCCAACCAATCCAATCCCTCCGGCCGCCTGCACTGGTGGCTGGCCTTGTTCCTGCTGGGCCTGGTGCTGGCATTGGCCTCTCTGTCCCATACGGTTATCGCCCAGCAGGATGACGCTCCGAGAGGTCTTGTGTTGACCGTCGACGGGGCTATCGGCCCCGCCACCATGGATTACCTGGTGCGTGGCATTCGCCGCGCCGAGTCCGAAGGTGCCGAGTTGCTTGTTATCCGGATGGATACCCCTGGCGGTCTGATGGAATCCATGCGCGGTATCATCAAGGAGATCCTTTCTTCAGAGGTACCCGTGGTGACCTGGGTGTCGCCGGCAGGGGCGCGTGCCGCCAGCGCCGGTACCTACATTCTCTATGGCAGTCACGTGGCGGCCATGGCAGGGGCCACCCACCTGGGTTCGGCCACGCCGGTCCAGATGGGCGGGCTGCCCGGTTCCGAGGAACAGAAGCCTGCAGAAGACGCCGGGGATGCCAATCCCGATGACAAGGAAAGTGCCGGAAACGAGGAATCGGCGCAGGATGACGCCTCCGATAAACGCCGAGGCGGCACGGCCATGGAGCGTAAGGTTCTGGAAGATGCCGTCAGCTACATCCGTGGCCTGGCGGAGCGACATGGCCGCAACGCCGACTGGGCGGAGCAGGCAGTGCGCGAAGCCGTCAACCTGGGCGCCGAAGAAGCGCTGGCGCAGAACGTGGTCGATGTGGTGGCTGACAACATGGACAGCCTGATGCAGCAGATCGACGGGCGCACCGTGAAAATGGCCAATGGCGAGAAAACGCTGGCCACCGCGAACATTGAATTGACGCGAGCAGACCCGGGCTGGCGCACGCGACTGCTATCGGTGATCACCAATCCGAATGTCGCTTACTTCCTGATGATCATCGGCTTCTACGGCATTATCTTCGAATTATCCAACCCCGGGGCGATATTCCCGGGTGTGATTGGCGCTATCTGCCTGATCCTCGCACTGTTTGCCTTCCAGGTGCTGTCCGTCAATTACGCGGGCCTGGCGCTGATTCTGTTGGGGCTTGCCTTCATTGTCGGCGAGGCCTTTATGCCCAGCTTCGGCATACTGGGCATAGGGGGGATTGTCGCGTTTGTAGCCGGTTCCATCATACTGATGGACGGCAGCCATCAGGAGATTTCACTGCCCACCATCGGTGGCACGGCACTGGTCGCGGCCGGCTTTATCCTCTGGACCGTCATCAAGTTCATCGGCTTGCGCCGGAAGCACCCGGTCAGCGGAAGCGAACAGATTGTCCACGAGAGAGTGACCGCACTTGATGACTTTCAGGAAGACGACGGGTATTTCAGGGGGCACGTGCGCATGAGCGGTGAACGCTGGAATGCCGCCTGTAAATCCCCAGTAGGCAACGGTGACAAGCTGAGGGTGACTGCATTGGAAGGTTTGACGGTGTACGTCGAAGCCGACAAAGCGGAACCCTGACGCCGGCCTGGAGAATGTTGACAGGTTACCCGGCGATCAAGCCAACGAAGGAGGCCTTATGAACATCACAGACCTGATTCCCTATATCGCACCCACGGTGGTGCTCCTGCTGATTCTTGGGTCGGCGATCAAGATTCTGCCGGAATACGAGCGTGGCGTGGTTTTCTTCCTGGGGCGCTTTCAGGGTGTCAAAGGGCCTGGCCTGATCATCGTAATCCCAGGTATCCAACAGATAACCCGCGTGGATTTGCGTGTTATTGCGTTGGACGTGCCAAGCCAGGACGTTATCTCGAAAGACAACGTGACCGTGCGGGTCAATGCCGTGCTGTATTTCCGGGTGGTCGACCCTGAGCGTGCGATTATACGGGTCGAGGATTTCGGCTCTGCTACCAGTCAACTGGCCCAGACGACGTTGCGTTCGGTACTGGGTAAGCATGATCTCGATGAAATGCTCTCAGAGCGTGACAAGCTGAATTCGGATATCCAGAGTATTATCGACGCCCAGACCGAGGAATGGGGCATCAAGGTCGCCAACGTTGAAATCAAGCACGTGGACCTGAACGAGTCGATGATTCGTGCCATTGCCCGTCAGGCGGAGGCAGAGCGGGAGCGTCGTGCCAAGGTGATTCACGCGGAGGGTGAATTGCAGGCATCGAAAAAGCTGGTTGAAGCGGCCGAAGTTATGTCCGCCAACTCTGGAGCAATGCAGCTGCGCTACATGCAAACCCTGGCGGATATGAGCACCAACAACAGTTCCACGATTGTGTTCCCGCTGCCGATGGAAATGATGTCTGCCTTTATGAGCAAAACGCCCTCACCACAGAAGCCGAAGAGCGATAACGACGAATCCTGATGAGTGCTACCAGGCGCCCACAAAAAAGGCCGGGACGAATCCCGGCCTTTTTTTGCGTAACAGCCTTACTTCTGGCTGGCACGCTCGAGCATACGCTTGGCGCGCTCGTTGGCTTCGTTAGCAGCCTTCTGGGCAGCCTTGGCGGCAGCCAGTGCTTCGTCAGCAGTGCGCTGAGCGGAGCGTGCAGCGCTGGAAGCGCTGTTAGCGGTGTTCAGTGCATTTTCAGCGGTTTGCTCGGCGGAAGAAGCGGTTGCATTTGCTTCGTCGAGAGCGCCCTGGTCGGTTGTCGCACAACCTGCGGTCAGTGCGGTGGCCAGTGCAAACCCTGCGATCGTCAGTTTACGCATTGTATATCCCCTTATTGGTCGTTTTATTTCCTGCGTTCCAGAAGTCGTTGGTGCAGACATTCTGTCAAAACGGGGTCGTTAGCGTTTGGCCAACGACATCGTCAAACAGTGTAAATCAGTCTAGACAGAAATGTTAACTAAGGATACGTAAAAGTTCCTAGGTTATGACAACAACTTAATATTGCAGCAAGAATCTACGCATGAAGCGGGGATTGGATCAGTGTCAGGGGACAATCCGTATTGGCGTACCATCAGCCACCAATTGCCAGATTTCGTCCATTTCCTCGTTACTGACGGCGATGCAACCATCGGTCCAGTCCAATCCGAGGAAAGCGAATGCCATATCACCGGCCTCGTTTGGCAAACCATGAATCATGATGCTACCGCCGGGATCGAGCCCCCAGGCAGAAGCCTGCTCGCGGTCTTCAGCATTGGGATAGGAAATGTGGATGGATTTGTAGAAATCGCTGTTGGAGTTACGCCAATCCAGCACATATTTACCTTCGGGGGTGCGCTTATCCCCTTCGTAGAGCTTGTGCCCCGAGGGGTTGTCGCCCAGCCCGATACGGTAGCTGCGCACCACCTGGTCACCGGACAGCAGGTAAAGCCTGCGCTCTTCCTTGCGAACCAGAACCTCGCTGACTTCCGGCGTTTCATCCATGGCACCCATCGGCAGCTCCGATGCCGATAGCGGGGATAGGGGCGCCAGCAACAACGAGAAAGCAAAGGCCAGAAAGCTGGCAATGGCAACTGAGGGCCGGCCGGTGCCGGAGAGTGAAATCGACATTTTCAGTAGCATAAGGAGTCAATGATTAATCTTTGTACACTTTATAGCACAGGACTTTTGTTAATCGAACCAGGGTTTTGAGTGTTTTTGTTAAAGATTTTTATTGGTTGTCCATTTTCAGGCCTACCTTCGTCACCCGGTCGGCCTCGGTTGCCCTTGCGACCAGGGTAACGGGGCCCAGTACCACCTTGTCGCCCACCACCGGATGCCCTTTGGTGCGCCGTGCAAAGCACTCCGCCAGGGACAATTCTGGGGGCAGCTGGTCAAACTCGATGCCGTAGACCTGCTCCACATCCCCCAGCAGGGCATCGCCATTGAGCACGAAGTCGCCAAAGAAGGCGCGCTCGGCGAGGTATTTGGGGGCATGGCGACCGCTGAGGGCTTTGCCCAGCTCGGACAGCATCGCTGGCGTTGCAAACATTGCCAGTACATCGCCGCTGGCGACTTCCATATCCGGGCTCGGCTGATAACACGTCCGTTTGCGGAAAACGCCAGCAATGGCCGTGTTGTCCGGTAACCGGAGCTGGCCCAGGGGTCTGGGTGACTCCCAGGCGCCGCCCCGGAGCGGAAACAGCATCAGTTCGTGATCCCCGGCGGCCGGGACATCGAGGGGCAGGCGGCGGTAGGGATCTTCACCGGCGGGGACTTCCAGTCGCAGCTTCCTGGCCAGTGGCGCCATGGTGGTCCCCTGAACCACCAGCGACACCAGTACGATGAAGAAGGCGACATGGAAGATGAGCTGCGCCTCCGGCAGCCCGGCGATGATCGGGAATAACGCCAGCACAATGGGCACGGCGCCTCGCAAACCAACCCAGCTGATAAAGCCCAGCTCGCGTCGATTAAAGCCGAACGGCCAGAGTGTCGCCATCACCGTCAGCGGCCGGATCAGGAAAATCAGCGCCAGCGCCAGGACCAGACCGCCCCCGGCGAGAGGCAACAGTTCCGAGGGCGTGACCAACAACCCCAGCATCAGGAACAGGCATAGCTGGGCCAGCCAGGCCAGGCCATCGTGAACCTGGAGAATCATCGGCATCATTCGAACCGGGCGGTTGCCAACCACCACACCAGCCAGATAGATCGCCAGGAAACCGCTGCCTCCGAGCGCGTTGGTGCCGGAGAACACCATGATGCCGGCGGCCACCACCAGCAAAGGGTATAGCGACGGGGTCAGCCGAACCCGATTGGCCAGTTCCACTACGATAAAACCGCCGGCGACGCCTACCGCACCGCCAATGCCGAATTGCTTCACCAGCATCATCAGCGCCATCCAGCCTTCGGATGTTCCGCCTGCCTCAATCATGGTGACCAGCATCAGGGTCAGGAAAATCGCCATCGGGTCGTTGCTGCCGGACTCGATTTCCAGGGTTGCACTGACCCGTTCGTTCAAATGAAGGCCGCGCCCCTGAAGCAGTGAAAACACTGCCGCTGCATCGGTGGAGGAGATAATGGCGCCAATCAGCAGTGCTGTCAGCCAGTGCATGTCAAACACCCACCAGGCCACCAGGCCGGCCCCGGAGGCGGTCAGGAATACGCCAACGGAAGCGAGTACCAATGCTGGGCGGAGACCGACACGAAAGGTTTCTGCCCGGGTGCGCATGCCGCCATCCAGCAGGATCACGCCGAGCGCCAGGTTGGCAATCAGGAACGCCAGCTCGAAGTCGTCGAAGAGGATGCCACCGGGACCGTCTTCCCCCATGATCATGCCGACCACGAGAAAAATCAGCAGTACCGGCATGCCCAGCCTGCTGGACAGCGGGCTGAGCATGATGCTGATGACCAGCATCAGAGCGCCGATCAGAGTAACTAGCGGATCCATTCCTGCTCCGGCCTGGGAATATGTCTCGATGATAGCAGGGTCACGAGCGGATCAGTGCAGTTTCAGGCGCGGGTGCATGGCCCGGCTTATCCGGTCCATCAACCAGATGATTCCGGTTCGAACGACGCCGTGCAGCGCGACCTGGTGCATGCGGTAGAGCGACAGGTAAAACAGGCGCGCGACTTTGCCCTCGATGTACATACTGCGACCGGAGAGATTCCCCATCAGGTTCCCCACGGTGGTGTAGCGGCTGAAATTGATCAGCGAACCATGGTCGTTGTAGACAAACGGAACCGCCTCACGGCCTTCCAGTCGATGACACAGAGTCTTGAAAAGAGTGTCCGCCTGCTGGTGCGCGGATTGAGCACGCGGTGGTACGGGCCGTTCTGACTGGGGCTGGGGGCACTCGGCGCAATCGCCAAAGGCAAAGATGTCCGGAGCCGTGGTGGCCTCCAGGGTTTGCTTCACCTTGATCTGGTTGCCACGGTTCGTTTCCAGGCCGTCCAGTGTTGCCAGGAACGCAGGCGCCTTGATGCCGGCGGCCCAGATGGTCATCTCCGAGGCGATTTCCGTACCGTCTTTGAGCACCACCACGCCATCGCGGACTTCGCTGACGGGTTCGCCAGTCATCACCCTGACATTCTGGTGATCCAGTTCGCGGGTTGCAGCCTCGGAGAGCCGGGCTGGCAGCGCCGGCAGAATGCGGTCAGCGGCTTCGACAACGGTAATGGATACATCCTCCGGCCGCAGGTGGTTCATGCCGTATATTGGCAGTTCCCTGGAAGCCAGTCGCAGTTCCGCTGCCAGTTCAACGCCGGTTGCGCCGGCGCCAATGATGGTGATGGGCAGTTCATGGCCATTGCCGGATTGGGCATCGTGGTTTTTACGCAAAAATGCGTTAAGCATCAGGTTGTGGAAACGCCGGGCCTGGTTGAGGCTGTCCAGGAACAGGCAATGATCCTGGGCGCCGGGGGTTCCGAAGTCGTTCGCTGTACTGCCCACGGCAATCACCAGGGTGTCATAACCGATGCGGCGTTCCGGCACGACTTCGCCGCCGTCCTCATCGTGGAATGGCGCGATGATCACTTCCCTGGCGTTGTGATCCAGGCCGTTCATGCGCCCGAGCTGGAATTCATAGTGATGCTTGCGTGCGTGGGCCCGGTAGTTGATTTCGTTGGCGTTGGCATCAAGCGAGCCGGAGGCCACTTCGTGGAGCAGGGGTTTCCAGACGTGGGTCAGGCCGGCGTCGACCAGGGTGATACGGGCTTTGCGTTTCTTTCCGAGTTTGTTACCGAGGCGGGTGGCCAGCTCAAGACCGCCCGCGCCGCCGCCTACGACGACGATGTGATGCAGATTATCCATGACAAGGGTTCCTGAAGTGAAGATAGCCAAGAACTCTCGTCAAAAACCCTTGGCTGTCCTCACTGGGGAAGGCAACGACACAGAGCGGTAATGCTAACGCACTGTTGTGACAGGGACAATTCGCCGTTAGTACCTATATCCGGGGCAGGCCCTGAGCGGGCGGGGTCTAGTGGCGGGCACGATAGTGATCGAGCATGGCTGCCATGTCTTCGGCAAGCTCAGCGACCTGTTCAGAGCTGATCTCCCGCTGGGCAAAAGACCGGAGGCCAATGATCTGTGCCTGAAGCAGTCTTGCCAGCCGGGCACAATGGGTTCCTGGTGCCAGCTCGCCCTGGCGTTTCGCCTGCTCCAGAAGTTCAGTCAGGGCCTGCTCAATAGCGCTCAGGATCGAGTTCGCCTGGTTTGCAATGGCCGTATTGGTGTTACTGGCTTCGAGCAGGGTTTTAACGACCATGCAGGCGCGGGATGGCGACTCGCCGCCGGGGCTGGCCTGTCGTGCGATGCAACGAAGGTGCTCTTGCAGCCCGTCCATCACCGACGGACTTCCAGCCAAGTGCTCGCGCAGTTCCAGCCCGCTTCTCTGTGCATAGGCAGCCAGCGCTTCGCTGAACAGTCCATCCTTGCTGCCAAAGGTTGCATAAATGCTGCCAGGGCGCATGTCCAGAGCCTGCTCAATCTGCTTCATGGAAGCGCCGGCATAGCCCCGCTCCCAAAACAGGTTCATTGCTTTGTCTAGCGCGATTTGTCGATCGTAACGAGCGTTTCTGGCCATGGGTACCTGCCAACGACGGGTGATTTAATTCCTCGTAATGATAACTTGAGTGATCGCTCAAAAACAGTTACCGTGGGCCTGTAATTGAATGAACGCTCAATATTAACCGAAAGGAGAGTGTTATGACGGATTTCACCATCCACGATGTCGAATCGGCGCCCGAAAAATCAAAACCGCTTCTGGAAAATTCAGTCAAGGGCTTTGGCATGATTCCCAGTTTGCACGGGATCATGGCAGAAGCACCAGGAACTCTTGAGGGTTATCAGACCTTGCACCGGTTGGTGCTGGAAAGCAGTTTTGACAATGATGAGAAAACCGTTGTCTGGCAGACCATCAACGTAGAAAACGCCTGCCATTACTGCGTACCGGCGCACACCGGAATCGCCAAGATGATGGAAGTGTCGGACGACATCATCAACGCGTTGCGCGACGAGACGCCACTGCCCAGTGACAAGCTTGAAGCCCTGAGGACGTTCACGCTGGCTGTCATGCACAAGAAAGGCAATGTCGGTAAGGAAGACCTGGATGCGTTCTATGGTGCTGGCTACAAGCATCGTCAGGTACTGGAAGTGATTCTGGTGCTGTCCCAGAAAGTCATGAGCAACTACATCAACCACATTGCGGAAACGCCGGTTGACGAGCCATTCCAGAAGTTTGCCTGGGAAAAGAAGAAGTAACGGAACGATTCCCTGACGCTACGGGTGCGGTTCAGCCCGCATCCGTTGCCAGTATCTGCGCTTGCCGCTGGCGTTTCTTCTCCAGCACCTTGTCCACGCATTGGCTCTGGTCTTTCAGAATCACCACGCACTCCAGGCACTGGATGCATTCGTTGTAGTCAATCCGGCCATCTTTATGGATCGCATTGATTCCGCAACTGTTCTTGCAGTGCTGGCAAGGCTTGCCGCACAGCTCCACCCGGTCCAGCCAACTGAACAGGCGTAGCTTGCCCAGAACCGCCAAGCCGGCCCCGAGCGGGCAAAGGTAGCGGCAGTAGAACTTGTGGATGAACATGCCCACCACCAGCAGGCCAACGGCATAGCCGACGAACGGCCAATAACGCACGAAGAAGAGCGTGATGCCGGTTTTGAACGGTTCCACTTCCACCAGCTTCTCCGCCAGTTCCAGTGAATAGAACGCCGTTCCCACCAGCACCAGAAGTATCGGGTACTTCAATAGAATCAGCCGCCGATGCCATTTTTCCGGTACTTTCACCTGGCGGAGCTTCAGTTTCTCGCCCAACCAGGCCGCCATCTCCTGCAACGCGCCAAAGGGGCAGAGCCAGCCACAGAACAGCCCGCGCCCCCAGACAAACAGGCTGATAAAGGTGTAGGTCCACAGGATAAACAGCACCGGGTCCATCAGGAATACGTTGAGTGAAAAACCGTCCCAAATGGCCAGGAACAGGGTGTAGATATTCACCACCGAAAGCTGACCCTGAGCATAGAAGCCGATAAAGAACAGGGTGAAGAACAGAAAGCCCCAGCGGAACCGATGCACCAGTTTCGGATATCGGCTCAGGGTGCGCTGACGGGCGAAGAACACCGTCAACAGGGTGAGACTGAGGACCAACAGGGAAATGGTCAACCAGCGTTCCTTCCATAGCCCGATCCACACCGGTTGGCGATTGTCTTCTGGCCGTGGTGCCACCTCGACGGCTTCGAACAGCTCCTGCGCAAAGGCCATCGGGATCTCCAGCTCGGTGCTGTCGGCAACCAGGTGATTCTTCCGCAATGTGACGCCCAGCTTCAGAGTCGCTTCGGCACCGGGATTGAAGCCTGCGTTGCCGCCGACCCGGAACAGGGTTGTCCGGGCGAACTCCGGCATGCCGTCGGCGTTGATCTGTATGTTCTGGTCGAACACGTTGATATCGCGAATGTCCAGCGACAGACTATTTTGCTGCAATCCCAGGCGATCCGGTGAGCTTCCTGGGGTGAAGCCATCCGGTAGGTGTGGGTAAAGTCCGCGGGACATGACGGCCAGTATCTGGGCGTCTGGCCCCGTCTTTTCTTTCAGCCGCTGGAAACCTTCGTCGCCCAACAGATTGCGGCCCACCATTGGTGCGTTGATGTAGCCGAAAAACAGCTCGGCGAAAGGCTCGCCAGGGTCAGGTTGCGACGCCTCGGGATAATCCACCAGGGGCGAGCCCAGTTTCTGTTCGATCGCCGCAGAGCTGATACGCCAGTGGCCGATGTACCCCCGTTCGATCAGTTGCGCCCACGACAGCGGTTGGTAGAGATCGGTTTTCGCCCGGGTAGCAGGTGCCTGGGTAAACCCCTCCAGTTTTTTCCGCGCCACCTTGAGAGCTGACGAGAGAACTGTGTCGTTAATAATCAGCACCGACACGGTGGCTTTGCTCACTCCATCGAAATGCACCACGTTGCCATCCGGGCTTTTGCCGCTGCGAGAGCCCGACGTATCGATAATGATCTGTTCGGTGAGTGAGCGGCCCTCGTACTGATCAATGAACTCGAACAGTGGCTCCTCGCCCAGCCCATGGAGAAACACCGGTTCGTGATGGTTGAGAATGCGAATGCCGGTAAAGCGGCCGCGGCTGTCGAGCCCGATCAACATGCTGACGGGTTTCCCGGCAAAGCCCTGGAGTGGACTGATATCGCGGGATTCGTAGGCGTAGCCTATCAGCTCCTGAAGCTGATACACCGGGTACACCGGGTAGTCCGGCAACCGGTCACGAATGTCTGTGGCCTTGGGGAATAGTTCCTGGATTAACGTCTGCTTCTCATCGTCCAGGGCGCCATACGTCGCCAGGGGAAAACAGGCTAGGACCAACAGCAGCAATAGCCGCAAGGGCATGGTCTCTCTCCATCGATTTCTTGTTGTTGGTCAGATCCATGCTAGAGATTTGCCATGCGGGCACAATGCGACCTCCGGGCCGGGCAGGTGCTACTTTGTGAGGAGAAATGAAGGCTGAGAAGGAAAGCAGAGGTCGATCAGTTCAGGCGAATCACCCGCCCCATTAAACGTCGCCAGTCGATAGGCAGGCGGTTTTCCAGCGCCACCAGGGAGGGGTCTTTGGTGTGCAGGGCTTCAAAGGGGCGCTTGCTGGCGAAGATCACCGTGTTGTTGGTTTTACTCTTGAACAGCAGGAGGACTGCAAACCCCGCGCGCAGCTGGTGGAACAACGGACCATTGATGTCCGGCGTGCGATGATAGTTGATGGCGAGCCAGCCGTCGTCGCCAAGTACCCGGCTGCATTGTCTGATAAACTGCCGCTGGGCCTGGGCCGGGCTCATGCGGTCGGAGTTGTACATGTCGGCCAGGATGAGGTCGCTGCTACCGTCCGGCGCTTTGCCGAGGGCGTCCCTGGCATCGCCGATGGTCATTGTCAGGTTGTCGGAATGCGGCAGGCTGAAGTATTCGCGGGCCACCTCCAGCACCCGGGGCCGCAATTCCACCGCGTGTACCTGGCAGTCAGGCAGCAGGTGCAACAGCGCACTGGCCATCACGCCGCCGCCGAGGCCAAGAATCGTGGCGTGTGCGGGCTGTGCAAAGGCAACTGGCAACAGCATGGCGCGGCTGTACTCATGAACGGGAAGATGGGGCCTGCGGCGATCTATCTTGCTTTGCTCAAACACCGAATCAAAGGTCATCACCCGATGTTTGCGATAGTCGACCACCAGAATGCCACCGAGTGCGTCCCGGGTGTAATGGATAATCTCGCCCTTCACGGTGGCGTCCCTTGTCTGATCGCTGCGTCGTTATTCTGGGCATTTGCCCGCTGGTTCTCAAGCCGGATGGTAACTCCGGAGGTTTCCTGCCCATGAGCACGGACGCGTTCAACGCCCTCGCCTGCCCGCTGGATGGTGACCCTCTCAGCAATTCTGGTACTTGCTGGCAGTGCCCGGCTGGCCACAGTTTCGATGTCGCCCGCCAGGGCTACCTGCATCTGCTGCCGGTACAGAAGAAGCGTTCGCTGGACCCGGGTGATAGCAAGGAGATGGTGGCGGCTCGACAGCGTTTCCTCAACGCCGGTTACTACCGGCCGGTTGCCGAGGCCGTCAGCAAAGCTGTGATGCCCGGCAATGCCAGCGACACCAGGCTGGCCTGTCTGGACGCAGGGTGCGGTGAGGGCTACTACCTGCGGCAACTGGTGGCGGAAAACCCGGAAGCGTCGTTCTCGCTGATGGGCTTGGATATCTCCAAATGGGCCACCCTGGCCGCCGCCAAACAGGACAAGCGCCCGCGCTGGGTGGTGGGCAGCAATGCCAACCTGCCGGTATTGCCTGGCACCCTGGACCGCGTACTCTGCCTGTTCGGCTTTCCCGTCTACAGCGAATTTGCCCGTGTGCTCAAACCCGGCGGCATCCTGATCCAGGCCGACGCTGGCCCCGATCACCTGCGGGAACTGCGGGAGATTATCTATCCGTCGCTCAAACCCGAAAAGCCGCCAGCTGTTGACGTGCCTGAAGGTTTTTTGAGTCTGGGGACAGAGACGATTCGTTATTCACTGACCCTGGAAAGCCAGGAGGCGATTGCCGATCTGCTGGCGATGACGCCGCATTTTTACCGGGCGCCTGCGGAGGGGCGGGTTCGTGCCGAGACACTCGAAACCCTGGCGGTGACGGTCGAAGTCACGCTGAGGCGTTTTGTTCGTGATTCTGCCGCTACGACGACAACGCCCCGATAGCCTCGTTCGCTTCCATGGTCCGGGCCAGATCCTCTGCCGTTTGCCCATCCTCATCTTTCAACGATTTATCCGCGCCTGCTTCCAGCAAACGCCCAATCATATCCACCCGATTGAACATGGCGGCGACCATCAGCGGTGTTTTGGCGCCTGCCGGGCGATGGTCGACGTCGGCGCCGGAGGTCAGCAGCAGGTCTACAATGTCGGTATTGCCCTGATACACCGCGCTGGCCAGGGGCGTTTGTAGCTGGTCGTTGGCCAGGTTGGGGTCGGCACCCTGTTCCAGCAGCAGGCGCGCGGTGTCTTTGTGGCCGTTGCTGCAGGCGAGCATCAGCAGGCTGTCACCGGTGTTGGTGCGGATGTCCACGGGTACGCCGGCGTTGAGCATCACGCTGAGGGGGCCGGCACCACCATTCCGGGCCAGTTCGAACAACCCCTGGGCGAAAGCAATGGCGTCTTCGTCCTGTTGATTGTCGGGGTTCTGGGGCCTGGTTGGCTTGTCGTGGCTCATGGTTTTCCTCTGGTTTCATAGCGAATCTTGAGCAACCGTAACACGCCTGGAGCCAGCCAAGAATTGGACTTGGGTACGGTATGGATCTGGACAGACCCACAACGCCACTGTTAAAACCGTGCTATCAGGTAAGCAAAACCATCAAGGGTACAGGAGAACAGGACTGTGAAAATCAAGGTTCGAGGTATTGAAGAAGGCCAGCCGGTGCCGGAGAAATTCGCGTTTGGTGTCTACAGCGAACAGGACCACATGAGCTTTGGCCCCAACCGCAACCCGGAACTGGTCTGGGAGGACGCGCCGGAGGGCACCAGGAGTTTCGTGGTGATGATGTTTGACCCGGACGTGCCCAGCGTGGCGGACGACGTCAATCAGGAAGGCAAAACCGTGTCGAAGGACATTCCCCGGGTGGATTTCTTCCACTGGCTGCTGGTGGACGTGCCGGCCGCCACGTCCCGCATCCCCGAGGGCGAGGACAGCGATGGTGTGATTCCCAAGGGAAAGGAGCCCGGTCCGGGCCCGATCGGTATTCGTGGCGTGAACAACTACACCCAGTTCCTGGCTGGCAATCCCGACATGGCAGGAACCTATGCCGGTTACGATGGTCCCTGTCCGCCCTGGAACGATGAGATCCTCCATCATTACCACTACGAAGTGCACGCGCTGGATGTTGAAACTCTGGGGCTGGATGGTGAGTTCGATGGTGCCGCAGTTCGTGAAGCCATGGCAGGTCACGTTCTGGCCAGCGCCCGGGTGACCGGTACCTACACGCTGAATCCGGATTTACGTAAAGACTGAGCAGCCACAGGCTGGCGCCATCCGCAAGAAAGCCGGAATGTCGGGTGACCGATGTCCGGCTTTTTTATGCGAGACCATTTAAGGGGATTTTCGACTCGGTTCAGCCTGTGCCTGCGAGTAACTGTTCAAAGGTAGTGATGGTTCCCGGACTGTCCGGCTCATAGCCGGGAAGGTGTTCGATCCGATCGATAAAGGCCTGCGAGCGCATCAGCTCAATCAGGTGCGACAGGTTGTCCTGCCCCAGCCGCTCTTCATGGCAGAGCAGGAGGTAGTGCTCGCTGGCCATTTCCACGAAATCAAGGTTGAACTGGCTGGCCGCCGCTTCCACGCCGAAGCCTACATCCGCCATTCCCGACGCGACAAAGGCAGCGACGGCAGTGTGTGTGAACTCGTGCTGAGGCGAGCGGTTGATGCTCTTTTCAGTGAGTCCCGCCTGACGTAGCAGAAGGTTGAACAGGATGCGGGTGCCGGAATGGCGATCACGGCCGATAAAACGGAGCCCGGAAGCGGCCAGTTCCGACAGGTTATGGACCTTCACCGGGGCGTCTTTGCGCATCATCAGGCCTTCGCGCCGGGTGACAAAACGAATCAGCCGGAATCGTTTGCCGGCCAGCTGATGCTGGTAATGGGCCATGATTTCCCGGGCCCGTTCCGGGCAGGTGGGAAAGTGAAAGCTTGCCAGGTCGCATTCGCCGCGATTGAGGGCGGTCAGTGCCTCTTCGGGGTTGCGGTATTGGAGGTTGACTTCAACGCGGTCTGAGAACTCCGGGAGCAGGGCCACGGCATACCCATGACTGGCGTGAAGACGAAGGACCGGGTGCTCACCGGCCAGCAGTTGCTGGATCTGGTCGTTAAATTCGGACGCCATGCTGTCGATCTGAGGCCCGAGCCGGGCTTTGACCCGCTGATCTGCCCACAGCAATTTCTCGCCCAGGGCGGACAGCTCGGTGCCGTGCCCCTTGCGCATGATCACCAGTGGCATTCCGAAAACATCGGAACTGCGATTGAGCAAGTTCCAGGCGTGGCGGTAAGACACGCCGGCCGCCTCTGCCGCCGCGGTCAGTTTGCCACTGTCGCGGATCGTTTCGAGCAGGCGGAATAATACCGGCTCGAACAGCTCACCGTTATCGGTTCGGAAGACCCAGGCAGGGGAAATAGACAGCCTTTTCTTATGCATTCCTATTCATATTCCGTCGGCGATGATGGAGTGGTAGCGTATGGCTATTACTGTTCAGATACTGTAACAGAACAAGAAATAATAGGAACAAGTATGCATATGTCAGAGGTGAATCAGCAATCACTCGGCGCCATGGCTTACGCCCGCGACTGGACACCTGACATGGTCCGGGCGGAAATGGACGCCCTGAAACACAAGCCTGGCGCCCTGCTCCCCATCCTGCACGCCGTCCAGAACCGGATTGGTTACATCCCTGAGGGCGCCGTGGCCATCATCGCTGAGGCGCTGCAGCAGACCCGTGCCGAAGTCCATGGTGTGATCAGCTTCTACCACCATTTCCGCACTCATCCGGTGGGCAGCAAGGTGATTCACGTGTGTCGCGCCGAGGCCTGTCAGGCCATGGGTGGGCGCATGCTTGAAGCGCATATCAAGGACCGCCTGGGGGTGGACTATCACGGCACCTCAGCCGACAACGAGTTTACCCTGGAGCCTGTCTACTGCCTGGGCAACTGCGCCTGTGCCCCTTCCATCCGCGTGAATGACGATATCCACGGCCGCATGACGCCGCAGAAGTTTGATCGCCTGGCGGACAAGCTCACCACGTCCGCGCTGGACATCCGGTAATCACGGGAGCATCGATGATGGCAACCAGAATCTACGTGCCCTGCGATACCACCGCCCTGTCCATGGGGGCGGATGACGTGGCGAGACTGATAGAACACCATGCCGGAGTTCAGGGTGTGGCTATTGAACTGGTTCGTAACGGTTCCCGAGGGTTGTTCTGGCTTGAACCTATGGTGGAAGTCGAGACGGCCAGCGGCCGGATCGGCTATGGCCCGGTGGAACCGGATGACGTTCAGGGGCTGGTGGAGGCCGGGTTGTTCGATGGTGCGTCCGGCCATCCTCTGTTTCTTGGCCCGGTGGCCGATATTCCCTACCTGAAACGCCAGCAACGCCTGACTTTTTCCCGTATTGGCATCACCGATCCGCTGTCGATTACCGACTATCGTGATCATGGCGGCTTTGACGGCCTGGAAACGGCGATCAGCGTGGAGCCCCAGGGCATTGTCGACGAGGTCAAAGCCTCCGGCCTCCGTGGTCGGGGTGGCGCAGCCTTTCCCACCGGTATCAAGTGGCAGACCGTACACGATGAGCCCTGGCAGCAGCAGAAGTACGTCGTCTGCAACGCCGATGAGGGTGATTCCGGCACCTTCGCAGACCGGCTCGCCATGGAATGTGACCCTTACATGCTGATCGAAGGCATGACCATTGCCGGGCTGGCGGTTGGGGCGACCCAGGGATTCATCTATCTGCGGTCGGAATACCCGGTGGCGCACCGCATTCTGAATGAAGCGATCCGTCGTGCCGAAGCCGAAGGCTATCTGGGCCAGGATGTTCGGGGCAGCGGTCGTGCCTTCGATCTGGAAGTGCGGCTGGCGGCGGGCGCCTACATCTGTGGTGAGGAGACCTCGCTGTTGGAAAGCCTGGAGGGCAAGCGCGGCCTGGTTCGAGCAAAGCCGCCCCTGCCCGCGATCAAAGGGCTGTTCGGCCAGCCCACCGTGGTCAATAACGTACTGTCGTTTGCCGCCGTACCGTTCATTCTGGCTCAGGGTAGCCATGCTTATGCGGACTACGGTATGGGGAAATCACGGGGCACCCTGCCGATCCAGTTGGCGGGCAACATCCGCCAGGGCGGCCTGATCGAACTGGCTTTTGGCGTTAGTTTGCGGGAGATCCTCGAAGATTTCGGTGGCGGCACCTTCTCGGGCCGCCCCATGAAAGCGGTCCAGGTGGGCGGCCCGCTGATGGCGTATATGCCGGAAAGTCAGTGGAACACGCCCATGGATTACGAGGCCTTCGGCCAGCTTGGCGCGGGTATCGGCCATGGCGGCGTGGTGGTGTTTGACGACACCGTGGACATGGGAGAGCAGGCCCGGTTCGCCATGGAGTTCTGCACCGTGGAGTCCTGCGGCAAATGCACGCCCTGCCGGATCGGATCGGTGCGTGGTGTGGAAGTGATTGACCGGATACGCGCCGGTGAGAACCGTGAGGCCAATCTGGTTCTGCTGGAAGAGCTGTGCGAGACCATGGTCGACGGGTCCCTGTGTGCAATGGGGGGCATGACCCCGTTCCCGGTACAGAGCGTGATGACACATTTCCCGGACGACCTGACGGCCTGACCGACGCGAGTGGAGGCAATAACGATGTTGCAATATTTTGATCCGGGCACTTTTAACCGAGGTACAGGCGGCCTGAACCCCGATATCGACTATGGTACGCCGCCCAGCACCTCCGAAACCCTGGTTAGCCTGTCCATTGACGGCACCGATATCGCAGTGCCCGAAGGCACTTCGGTGCTGCGGGCAGCCACCCTGGCGGGTATCAACATTCCCAAGCTGTGCGCATCGGACAACCTCGAAGCCTTCGGTTCCTGTCGCCTGTGCGCGGTGGAGATCGAGGGCCGCCGCGGCTATCCGGCCTCCTGTACCACGCCGGTGTCCGAGGGCATGGCCGTCACTACCCAGAACGGCAAGCTGGCCAAGCTCCGGCGCAACATCATGGAGCTGTATATTTCCGACCACCCGCTGGACTGCCTGACCTGCCCGGCCAACGGCGACTGTGAACTGCAGGACGTGGCCGGCGCCGTGGGTTTGCGGGAAGTGCGCTACGGTTTTGAGGGCGAGAACCACCTGGACGTGGAAGTGGACGATTCCAACCCCTACTTCAGCTTCGACCCCAGCAAGTGCATTGTCTGCTCCCGCTGCGTGCGCGCTTGTGAGGAAGTGCAGGGTACCTTTGCGCTGACCATTGAAGGCCGCGGCTTCGACTCCAAGGTATCTGCGGGCCAGAACGATCCGTTCATGGATTCCGAGTGCGTGTCCTGCGGCGCCTGCGTGCAGGCCTGCCCCACCTCCACATTGATGGAAAAGAGCGTGATTGATGCCGGCCAGCCCGAGCACAGTGTGGTCACCACCTGCGCTTATTGCGGCGTGGGCTGCTCGTTCAAGGCGGAAATGAAGGGCGACCAGCTGGTGCGAATGGTGCCCTACAAGGGGGGTGACGCCAACCACGGGCATTCCTGTGTGAAAGGCCGTTTTGCCTTCGGCTATGCTACCCACAAGGACCGCATCAAGGAGCCAATGATCCGGGAGTCGATCAACGACCCCTGGAAAGTCGTGTCCTGGGATGAGGCCATCGAATTCTCCGCGAAGAAGCTCAAGGACACCCAGGCGAAATACGGCCGGGAGAGCATCGGTGGCATCACCTCCTCACGCTGTACCAACGAGGAAACCTATCTGGTGCAGAAGCTGATCCGCGCCGCGTTCGGCAACAACAACACCGATACCTGTGCGCGGGTCTGTCATTCACCCACCGGCTTTGGTCTGAAGACCACCATGGGCGAGTCCGCCGGGACCCAGACCTTTGACTCGGTGATGAAGGCTGACACCATGATCGTAATCGGTGCCAACCCCACCGACGCCCACCCGGTGTTCGCCTCCCAGATGCGCAAGCGGCTGCGCCAGGGCGCGAAGCTGATTGTGATTGATCCACGCCGCATCGACCTGCTGAAAACACCCCACGGCACCGAAGGCATTCACCTGCCGCTACGCCCGGGCACCAACGTGGCGATGATCAACGCCCTGGCCCACGTTGTCGTAACGGAAGGCCTGGAAGACAAGGCGTTTATCGAAAGCCGCTGCGACCCGAAACACTACAACCAGTGGCGTGAGTTTATCGCCGAGGAGCGCAACTCTCCGGAAGCCCTGGAAGCGGTCACGGGGGTGTCTGCCGACCTGGTACGCCAGGCCGCGCGGGCCTATGGTGAAGCGGGTAATGGCGCCATCTATTACGGCCTCGGGGTCACCGAGCACAGCCAGGGTTCGACCATGGTGATGGGCATAGCCAACCTGGCCATGGCCACCGGCAACATCGGCCGTGAAGGCGTTGGCGTGAATCCGTTACGGGGCCAGAACAACGTTCAGGGTTCCTGCGACATGGGCTCCTTCCCCCACGAACTGCCGGGCTATCAGCATGTGGGCGACCCGGCCGTTCGAGCCAGGTTTCAGGAGGCCTGGAATGTGGCCATTGACGATGAGCCGGGCCTGCGGATTCCCAACATGTTTGATGCCGCCATCGCCGGCAGCTTCAAGGCCATGTATGTGCAGGGCGAGGACATTGCCCAGTCCGATCCCAATACCCAGCATGTGGAGGCGGCGCTCAGTTCGCTGGATTGCCTGATCGTGCAGGACATCTTCCTCAACGAAACCGCCAAGTACGCCCATGTGCTGCTGCCGGGTTCGACGTTCCTGGAAAAGAACGGCACTTTCACCAACGCCGAGCGCCGCATTAATCGGGTGCGTAAGGTGATGGCGCCGGTGGCGGGCCTGGAAGACTGGGAAGTTACCATGGCGTTGTCGAACGCGCTGGGCTATCCGATGCAGTACCGTCATCCGTCCGAAATCATGGATGAGATCGCCCGGCTGACGCCGACGTTTACCGGTGTCAGTTACGACAAGCTGGACGAACTGGGCAGCATCCAGTGGCCCTGTAACGACGAGCATCCCGACGGCACGCCCACCATGCACACCCTCGATTTCCCGATCGGCAAGGGCAAGTTTGCGGTCACCGAGTATGTTGCCAGCGAGGAAAAAACCAATCGCAAGTTCCCGCTGTTGCTGACCACCGGTCGCATCCTGAGCCAGTACAATGTCGGTGCCCAGACCCGACGCACCGAGAACAGCCAGTGGCATCAGGAGGATGTACTGGAAGTTCATCCCAGCGATGCCGAACTCCGGGGCATTCGTGAGGGCGACTGGCTGGGCATCACCAGCCGTGTGGGCCAGACGGTCCTGCGGGCAAGAATCAGTGATCGCATGTTGCCGGGGGTGGTGTACACCACCTTCCACCACCCGGGCAGCGGTGCCAATGTGATTACCACCGACAGCTCTGACTGGGCCACCAACTGCCCGGAATACAAGGTGACTGCGGTACAGGTGGAGAAGGTCTCGCAGCCGTCGGAATGGCAACGCCACTTCGAGCGGTTTGACCAGCGCCAGCAAGGGTTGTTGGAACCGTCGGCCAGCCATGTGGAGCAACCCGATGCCACGGCACTCAAATAACCCGGAGCTGGCAGTCATGCCAGTGATGGGGCCGGACCCTGAGAAGGGTGCGCCAGCGTCCTGTGACCTCCCGGTGGAGGTTCATGGCGGTATTGAGGGCGCCCCCGGTCAGGATAGTGTCGCCGAAGAGGTGCCGGTGGCGATGGTTTATAACGGCATATCCCATGCGGTAATGATGGCATCGCCTTGTGATCTGGAGGATTTTGCACTGGGTTTCAGTCTGACCGAAGGCATTATCGACAGCCCCGGGCAGTTGTTTAACCTGAACGTACATGCCGTCGACGAGGGCATCGCTATCGAGATGCACATCGCCGGCGACTGTTTTGCCCATTTGCGCCAACAGCGACGGAATATGACCGGACGAACCGGCTGCGGGCTATGCGGCACCGAATCCCTGGCCCATGCGGTCCGGGCGATCCCACGCGTGCCGCTTCGCCCGATACCGGATGATGAAGACGTTCAGCGCGCTCTGAGCAGCCTTCGGCACTACCAGCCCCTGCAGGAACAGACCGGCGCCACCCACGGTGCAGCCTGGTGCGATAGCCAGGGCCGCATCGAACTGGTTCGGGAAGATGTCGGCCGTCATAACGCACTCGATAAACTGATCGGCGCACGGATACACAAGAAGGGCGAGTCGGCCTTCGACGATGGCTTTGCACTGGTTTCCAGTCGCGCCAGCTTCGAGATGGTGCAGAAAAGTGCCAGTGTCGGTATCGGTTGCCTGGTGGCTGTCTCTGCGGCCACGGCACTGGCGGTCCGGGAAGCGCGAACGGCCGGCATGACCCTGATCGGGTTCGCCCGCCCTGGGCGGCATGTCATCTACAATCGGGGCGACAGTGGCCAACCTTCCGAGGAGCGCGAGCATGAGTGACCAGCAGTTGCGGAACCTGATCAAGATGATCAACCAGATCAGTGATAACAACCTCCATCATGGCGATGAGGGCGAGGCGGCGGAGGTGGTCGCCACCCACATCAGGAAGTTCTGGGCCCGGAGTATGAAACAGCAGATCAGCGATTATGCAACGTCGGACGGGGCAGAGTTGAATGCCGTTTCCCGGCTGGCCGTCGAGCGCCTCTCGTTGTAAGAACTGATGGTTTTGATTTAGACAATGAGAATTGTTAGCATTTGCACCTCGTTAACATGAGGTAATGTCTGTCATCCTGAAGGGTGCGGGCAAAATGCATTAACCATTCGAGATTTGTCTATGAAAACTCCGGAGTCACGTCCCCTGCTGCTGGCGCTGGCCATAGCGGCTGTTCACGGTTCTGCACTGGCGCAATCTTCGTCCAATACCCAATCCGGCGACAACGCCAAAGCGTTACCGGACCTGGTTATCACGGCCACCCGCAACAAAAGCACAGCGGGAGAGACTCCGCAGAAGACAACCATCATTACCCGCGAGCAGATCGAACAACAGCAGGCGATTTCCAATGACCCCGGCCAGGTGCTGAGCAACCTGATTCCTTCCTACTCTCCGGGCCGTCAGAAACTGTCCAACGCCGGTGAAACCTTCCGGGGCCGGTCACCCCTGTTCCTGGTGGACGGTGTGCCGCAGAGCAATCCACTGCGGGACAGCGCGCGGGACAGTTACACCATCGATCTGGATATGGTCGAGCGTATCGAAGTAATCCACGGTGCCAGTGCGGAGCACGGCCTGGGTGCGACGGGTGGCATCATCAATTTTGTAACTCGCAGGCCCGACAGTGGTGAGGTTTCCCAGTCTGTGTCGGCCAGCGTGACCAGTGACGACAACGTGGACTCCGATGGCCAGGGTTACAAAGTGGGCTACCGGATCAGCGGTCAGCAGGGCCGCTGGGACTATCTTCTGGGCGGGAACATTCAGGAGCGCGGCGTGTTCTACGATGGCGAGGACCGCCTGATCGGGGTGGCCTATCCCGGTGAACTCCAGAACACCGAAAGCTATGACGTATTGGCCAAGCTGGGTTACTGGCTGGATGACGACCAGAACGTGGAGTTTTTCATCAACCGCTTCCAACTGGAAGGCAAAGGCGGTTACGTACCGGTACCCGGCGACCGCGACAACGGAGTACCCACAACAGCACGTCCAGGCATCATTGATGGTGAACCGGGAGAGAACGAAGTCACCACCGCTCGCCTTTCCTACTCGCACGGCGATTGGCTGGGCAACCAGGTGGATACCCAGCTATACAGCCAGACCTTCCGGGCCCGGTTTGCCACCACGCCGTTCTTCCCCTATGTGGACGCCAACGGCAACGATCAGCTCGACCAGACCCGTAATGAATCCGACAAGGTGGGCGCCAAGTTCACCCTCACCCGCGACGGCCTGCTGAACGATTACCTGACCCTGACAACGGGGCTGGATGTTCTTCAGGATGAAACCCGCCAGACGCTGGTGGAAACCGGGCGTACCTACGTACCCAAATCGCAGTTCCGCAACTACGCAGCCTTCCTGCAGGGCGATGTTGCGGTCACCAACCGTTTGACCCTGCACACCGGTGTCCGCTATGAACATGCGGAGCTTAAGGTCGACACCTACAACACCATCGACCGTAGCAATGTCACCCAGGATAACGTCACCGTCCAGGGTGGCAATCCGGACTTCAATGAAACCCTGTTCAATGCGGGTGTTGTCTATCAGGCGACGGACCAGTTGCAGCTGTTTGCGAACTATTCCGAGGGCTTCGGCATGCCAGATGTTGGCCGTGTACTGAGGGGAATCAGCGACGCGGGGCAGGACGTTGATAATCTGTTGGTACTGGAGCCGATCATCACTGATAACCGTGAGATTGGTGGCCGTTTCGACTGGGACCGCTATCACTTTGAGGTGAGTTACTACGAGTCGGATTCCGACTTTGGTGAGCGCCTGACGGAAGTGAACGGCACCTGGGTCGGCAACCGGGAAAAAACCGAGATCCAGGGTGTGGAAGTCACCGCCGATGCGGACCTGAACGACGCGCATAACCTGGCGTTCTCCTACACCTATGCGGATGGTGAGTCCGACACCGACGGTGATGGCGATGTAGACACTGAGCTGAGCGGCATCAATATTGCGCCGGAAACCCTGAAACTGAGCTGGTCAGCTGCCTGGACGAAGAGGCTGTCGAGCCACCTTCAGTTCACCCAGTTCCTGGACCGGGACATCGAAGGAGATGACCTGGACTTCGACGGATACGGGTTGGTGGATGGCTCTATGGCCTACCGGACCCGTGCCGGGAAGTTCTCCCTGGGCATCGAGAACCTGCTGGATAAGGACTACTTCACGTACTACTCCCAGTCTGCCCGGGTGAGTGACGAGTACTATTTCCAGGGCCGTGGCCGCACCGTCACCCTTGGTTATCAGCTCGACTTCTGAGCAGTCGGCATCCCAAAGCCCGGGGCCTCAGTGCTCCGGGCTTTTACTGTCACCCCAGTTCCCGCCTGAGTCGGTACAGCAGGTACACGAAGAAGGGCGCACCGATGCCCGCAACGAAAATGCCGGCCGGTAGATCCCTGGGTATGAACGCTACCCGACCCACCCAGTCCGCATAGAGAAGAATCAATGCGCCGATCAGTGCCGCGATGGGCAACAGCCCCGTGTGGCCACTGTTGACCAGTCGTCGCGCCATGTGTGGCGCAATCAGGCCGATGAACCCGACCGCCCCGGCATAGGCCACGGCAGAGCCGGCGAGGGCCACTGCCAGCATCAGAAACAGCAAACGATGGCCCTGTAGGGCGCTACCCAGGCCCAGCGCCATATCTTCCCCCATGGATTGTGCATCGAGGTGTCTGAGCTTGATCAGCGCCAGGGGCCAGCACGCCATCAGCCAGGGAGCCAGGGCGGTGACGTCGTGCCACTGCGAGGCGTAGAGGCTGCCAGTGAGCCAGATATAGGCGTTCATTGCGGTGGCATCGGGGCTCAGGACCAACAGCAGGGTGGTCACTGCGGTCAGCCCGGCTGCCAGCCCGACGCCCACCAGCACCAGCCTGGCGGGGCTGATCCCCTTCTGCCAGGCCAGGGCCGTAATGCCCAGGGCCACGACAAAGGCGCCCCCCATGGCGACGGGCGCCAGTAGCAGCGAGGTTCCGGTGACACCCCCGAGCCAGAGGAACAGCACCGCGGCGGCCGACGCCCCACTGGTGATGCCAATGACATCCGGTGACGCCAGCGGGTTTCTCACCAGACCTTGCAGGATCAGTCCAGCTGAGCCCAGAGCAGCGCCCACCAGTATGGCCATGAGTATTCTGGGCAGGCGAATTTCCAGAATAATCAGTGCCAGCTCTGACTGGTTCGGGGCGACCAGTGTGGCGAGTACGTTTGTAAACGAGGTGGGATGGCTGCCGGATGTAAGCGCGAGAACACTGCTGACTGCCAGTAACACTGCGAGCGCACCGGTGACCACCAGAACTCTGGTATTGAGTTTGATCGACCAGCGGTCCTTACGGGAGCGAAGTATCAGGGTTCGGCTCACGATACTTTCCTCACGTGTCGGGCGAGATGGAGGAACAGCGGTGTGCCCAGCAGCGCTGTCATGACTCCCACGGGAATCTCCTGGGGTGGTATCACCAGCCTGGCGAGGGTGTCGGCAGCCAGCAGCAGCGTGGCGCCAATAATGGCCGACAGAGGCAGCAGCCAGCGATGATCCGTGCCAAAGAGGCCACGAGCCATGTGTGGCACGATCAGGCCGACAAAGCCGATCAGCCCCGCCATGGCCACCGAAGTGCCTGCCAGGACAATCACCACCAGACCGATCAACAATCGCACCTGCCCTACTCTGAGCCCCAGGCCGCGGATGACCTCATCGTCCAGCCCGAGCAGGTTCAGTTGCCGGGACAATAGCAACGCTAGGATCAGGGCGCCGCCGAACAGCGGCAACAATGGAGCTATCGCATCCAGGTCGCGCCCTGAAACGGAACCCGCCAGCCAGAACAGGATGCTTTCGAAACGGTCTTGGTTGAGGATCAGCAACCCCTGGGCAAAGGAGACAAACAGCGCTGTCACCGCGACGCCGGCGAGCACCGTGCGCACGGGCGAAACACCGCGCCCGGCTTCCTGCCCCAGGAAATACACCAGCACGGCGGCCGTGGCGGCGCCGGTAAAGGCGGCCCATACCAGTTGCGATGGCGAGGTCAGCGAAAACAGCGTGGCGCCGACAACCACGAAAAACATGGCGCCGGCATTGATGCCGAGAATGCCGGGTGATGCCAGTGGATTGCGGGTGAGTGTCTGCATCAGCGCTCCGGCAATGGCCAGGCCGGCACCTACGACCACGGAGGTCACGGTTCGCGAAAAGCGTTCCGAGTGAATGACCAGATGCTCGAGGGAGCCGGGGTCGTAGTCCGTCAGGCTGTTGATCAGCATCGCCAGCGATACAGGAATGTGACCGAATATCAGGCTGGATACCGTAGCGGCCAGCAGCAGGCCCAGGCAGAGTAGGGTTCCCAGCGTTTTTGCCGGTGGGGTGGTCAGCATCGTGGGCACCCCTGACGCTCAGGTTGATGAAGGTCGTAGTGCTGGTAGAGCTCGTCCAGCATCCGATTGGCGGCAATAATGCCAGCGCCCATGTTCCAGGTGACCGGGTCCACCTGATAGACGTCGTTTTGCCGCACGGCTTTCAGGTTTTTCCAAAGGGGGTGGCTGGACCAGGTGTTGAACGTGCGCTGAACGGCGGGATCGTCCTCCATGAAGATGAAGACGGCCTCGGCGTCCATGGCCGGGATGCTTTCCTGGCTGGTGAGCTTTATGCCCCAGCTTTCCTGGCGATGGGAGGCTGGGGCAGTGAAGCCAAGCTCGTCCAGCACGGAGCGGGCGAAGCCGCCGTAGTAGATGCGGGCATGGTCGGCCCGAAAACTCAGGATTGCCACCTCCTGGGGCCACTGTTCACCCAGCTTTTGGCGGATTCGGGTTCTGAAATCCGCAACCCGTTCCTGCCAGCGCGTCAGCAATTCCTCACCGCGAGCCGTGCGGCCGGTGGCCTTTGCCATCATCGTAAGCAGTGCCTTGAAGTCGTAGACATTGCCCGGTATGACCGTGGGCGCGATGCGTTCCAGCAAGGGGTAGATGGTGCGATGCCGGTTCCTGGCGCCAACAATCAGGTCCGGCGACAGCCAGGCGATGCGCTCCAGGTCAGGCTGGGTTTCCAACCCCAGATAGGTCACGCCCTGAAGGTCTTCACGCAGATACTGATACATCGGCTTTTCGGTCCAGGACTCCACCACGCCTATGGGGTTGATCCCCAGCGCCACAGCGGTATCGGTGGCGCCCTGATACAGGGATACCACACGATCAGGCCGGCCCGCGATGGTAGCTTCACCAAGGGCATGCTCCACGGTGGTTACCGGGGTAGTTGTGATGGCAGCGATGGCTGCGGGGGATTGAAGGAGACAGGTAACGATCAGCAGGAAGCTGGCGTAGCGGTGCATGATAAATCCGGTTGTTTAGCGGACAGCAACTATGGGCTGATTTGATGGGGTCAATTTGATAATGAGAATGGGAGATAATATCATCTGACTTCACTCGAAAGCGACGCCAATATGCCCCTGAATCGACATTCCCCATCTCCGGACTACGATCGCCAGCCACGACTGCGGGGTGACTCATTGTGCGCGGGATACGACGGCCGACCGGTGCTGACGGACGTGGATTTCACGGTGCGCGAGGGCAGTGTCACCGTTCTGTTGGGACCGAATGGCTCGGGCAAATCCACCCTGCTCAAAACCCTGGCCCGAACGCTGACCCCCAGCGCTGGCAAGGTGCTTCTTGACGGCAACGACATCCATCGTCAGCCCACCCGCACCGTCGCGCAACAGCTCGGAATACTGCCACAGAGCCCCACCGCCCCGGATGGGCTGACGGTCAGGGAGTTGGTAGGGCTTGGGCGTTTCCCCTATCAGAGCCTGATGCGCCAGTGGTCCCGGCACGACGAAGCCGCCGTTGAGGAGGCCATGGCCGTGGCGGACGTTGCGACGTTTGCTGACCGGCCGGTGGATGCACTCAGTGGCGGGCAGCGTCAGCGCTGCTGGATTGCCATGGTGCTGGCCCAGGAAACCGATCTGCTTCTGCTTGATGAACCCACCACGTTTCTGGACCTGAAGGTACAGGTGGACCTGCTGGAACTACTGGTATCCCTGGCGCACACACAGGGGCGGACGCTGTTGGTAGTGCTCCACGACCTCAACCTGGCGGCGGCCTACGCCGACCGGCTGGTAATGATGAAGGCGGGCCGGATTCTGCACGACGGCCCACCGGAGACCGTGTTTACCGCCGACAACCTCAAGCAGGTGTTTGATCTTGATGCCCAGGTTATCCGTGAACCTTTGGCGGGCCGGCCGGTTTGTGTGCCGATAAAACGAACCGTGGCAGAGACCGCCTCCTTTACCTCGCCGGTGGTAACGGCATGAGTGCCTCCGCCCATCGGTTCTGTGCTGTCGACAGTATTGAGGCCGGCGACCCTCTTGCCGGCACAGCAACCCATGCCGAGAGTAATCTGCTGATCAGTTGGCCGCGGCCGAAGTGGTCACGAAGCCTGCGAATCGCCCGTGATATGGATGACGACCTGGCATCACGGGTCAACCGTCTTGCGGCGAGTGGACGGCGGGTGAACCTGATTCACCAGCGTGGTCGGCCGGCGCTCAGTCACCGACTTTACCTGTTGCCGGAAGGCCGCAGCTTTGACGTTGAGCGGCGTGACCTGCCGGCGTTTCTGGAGGCCCTGGCGTCCGGCAACGACCTGAGTGGGTGGGCCGGCACAGCGATGACGGACTCCCTGGTGCTGTGTTGCACCCATGGCCGCAAGGACAAGTGCTGTGCCAAGTTTGGATATGCGACCTATCAGGGGCTCGCCCGTACAGTCGCAGACCGGGACCTGCCGTTTGAGGTCTGGGAAAGTTCCCATCTGGGCGGATGCCGGCTTGCGGCGAGCATCATGGTGTTCCCGTCCATGCGCAAATATGGCCGCGTTGCGCCGGAACAGGTGCTGCCTTTTCTGCAGCATGAGGCAGATGGCCTTCCTTACCTGCCCTGTTATCGTGGCCAGTCGCTGCTGACGCCTGCCCAACAGTGCGCTGAAATCTCCGCCCTGGAGTGGCTTTCTGACAGAAACATTTGTGCGGCACTGTCAGTTGGTCCGGAAGCTTCCTGTGATGACAGCAAGGAGGTTGTGGTGCAAGTGGACTGGGCGTCGAATGATGATTCCGGGGCACTGACAGCCCGATGCGGCACCATGGAGGTCGTGCGCGTCGATACCTGTGCGGACCTGGACGAGGGCCCTACGGCGTCGCTTTGCTGGGTGGTAAAAAACATAAGGCCGCTTTGAGCGGCCTTATGTGTGGTCCCGACAATCTTCCGTTTACCAGTCGACCCCGTAACTGACCATGACCGATCGGCCCGGTGCAGCGGTGTACTGGGTGTCGAAATTGTAGATCTGCGAGATCACCGGGAAGTAATCCTCATTCAGCAGATTGTTGATGGCCAGGGTGATATCCCCGTTGCCGGTCCGCCAGGTGCTGGTCAGATCCAGAACCGTGAAGGACTCCACCTCGCCCTGGCCAAAACCGCTACCGCTAAAGCGGTCGCGATCACCCACGACCATGGCCTGCAGGCGATTGCTCCAGCGCGCAGTAGTATCGTGTTCCACATAGCCGGTGAGCTTGAGTGGTGAAATCCGGTTGCCGGCAAGATAGGTGTCGTAGCTGCCATCATCGTCAGAATCGACTTTGCCTTCCATCCAGGTAAAGGTGCCGCCGGCACTCAGGTCGCGGGTGGGATAGGTGTTGAGCTCTGCCTCGAAACCGTAGATACGTTCAGGGCTGCGCAGCACGGGAATGGGCTCGTTGGCGTTGGCTGCCGCAAGGCTGGTTCCCAGTTCCGACTCACTGTAGAACAGCGTCAGTGCAAGATCGGCGCGATCCCAGACGGCCTCGGTGCCAACCTCGTAGTTGTCGACCACCTGTGGCTCAGGGCGGATCTGATCCAGCGATGTGCCCTGTTGGGGCTGGCGCAGGGTGCGGCCAATCTCCGGCACCGTAAAGCCCTGGGAGAAGCTGGCGGTTGCTGCCCAGACATCGTTCACCTGGTATCGGGCACCGGTATTGAAGACCGTTTCGCTGTACTCCAGCTCACCGCCTTCGACGTCTGCACCAAACACCGTGGTGTAGTCGTCCACCTCGAACCAGAATTTCTCGTAGCGGACGCCGGCATTAACGGTCCACTTGGGATTCAGCCGAAGTTCCGCCTGCAGGAACGGCGCCACACTGTTCTGGTCCATTTCAGGTACGAACGTCCGTCCGTCTTCCAGGGGCTGGGCCGTGGTTTCCATCAGTGTGTCCAGGCCCCAGAGCAACTTGGCGCCAGACATGACGTCAAACGGCGTCTCGAAGTCCAGACGGGAGCCGATGCGCTCCGATTCGGTCAGCGACTGTCCACCGCCGGGATAGAAGGTGGCGAAGTACCCGAATCGGGTCATGTAGTCGCGATAATACAGCTGCGCACCCAGTGAGGTATTGCCGAACAGTTGCTGGTCGCTGTAGGTCAGGTTCACGTTCAGGTTTTCAGTGCCCTGATCCTGGCCACCCGGGTCGTCTTTGACTGCGCGGGTTTTCTGCTCGCCGTACACGCCCGCTTCAAGGACGTAATTGGTGTCCTGCTTGATGTCGTAGTAGCTGGTGGTCAGTTCCAGGCGCTTGTCGGCGTCCAGGTCGAAGCCGAGCTTTGCCAGCACGTCGAACTCGCGGGAGTCGGCAATGCCACCCTGGCCGTTCGGGTCCGGCGGGATGCGGTCGCCATCGGCATCGAAGACATTAGCGCGTTTTTCGTAGGAGCCTCGGAGCTGGTAGTCAAAGGCTCCTGAGCCACCGGTCACGCTCTGGGATAGCCCGAATTGTTCGCTGTCCTTGATGTGCTCGGTCGAGAAACCACCATTCAGTTCGGTGCGGTATAAGGGGGCGCCTTTCTCGTTCTTGCGGGTGATGATGTTGATGATGCCGCCGGTACCGCCAAAGCCGTACACACCATTGGAGCCCCGGATTACTTCGATGCGCTCGATCGATGACGGGTCAATGGAGTTCAGGGAGTGAAGCCCGTCGCGCAGGCTGATGGTCTGGGGGATGCCGTCAATCAGCACGAACAGGTTTCGGCCACGCAGCGTCTGCGCCACACTGGTTAAACCGTGGGTAGAGGGCGACAGGCCTGGAACGGTTTTGGCCAGAATATCGCCCACGTTGCCACCCAATGAGGACTGTTTGTCGATGGCGTCGCGGTCAACCACGGTGACCGCACCGGGGTTAACGTTGAGGGAGTCGAGACCGCGAGTGGCGGTTACTTCAAGTGTATCAAGAGATTTCGGTGCCTGATCGGTGCCTTCCTGAGCAGTTGCGGTTGTGGCGCATCCAAGCGCGAAGATCAGGGAATAGCGAAGAGGGTTGGGTTGTTTGAGCATGGTTCTCGGCACCTGATGGTTGTTTTTCATCACGATGCGGAAACTAAACTAAATGTAATCGATTATCAATACTAATTGCATTGTAACAATGGCCGGCTTTTCGTGTCGGTGAAAGAGCAAAGTCGATGAACCTGTAGACCTGTGGAACCTGTAGATCTTTGGAGAGTGATGTGAACAAACCTGGACGATTGATAGGCCTGATGATGTTCGCCGTCATCATGCCGGTGACCGCTGCCGCCGCTGAAGCAACGTTTGACCCGTTTCAGCGTCTGCTAACACAGTACCTGACAGAGTCGACAACGACCGGCGGTGGCCTGGTTTCTGCATTTGACTATGAGGCGGCCCTGGCCTCATCGCAGACCGACGGCCTGCTGGCGGATCAGCGTGACCGTCTTGCAGATTTCGATCCCGGCACCCTCGATGGCGAGGCTGAATCCGTCGCCTTCTGGCTCAACGCCTATAATTTCTTCATGATCGACCAGATCCTGACTGAGCGACCGGACGGAGAACTCGTCGACTCGGTCTGGGACTACGGCGGTCGCGTCAATCCCTTTGTGGACAGTGTTTTTGACCGGGAAAAGTTTGAGATAGGCGGACAGGAATACAGCCTGAACCAGATGGAGAAGGATATCCTTCTTGGGGAGGAATACGCAGATAAAGGGTGGAAAGACGCGCGGGTACACTTCGCGGTGAATTGTGCGTCCGTTGGCTGCCCGCCATTGCGGGAGACTGTCTACACGGCTGACAATCTGGAAAACCTGCTGGCAGAGAATACCCGGCGTGCGTTCAATACGGATCGGCATCTGAGGATCGATACTGATACAGCGTATGTCACCGAACTGTTCAAGTGGTACGCGACGGATTTCGAAGAGGCATCGGGAACACCAAAGGCGTTTATAAGGGCCTGGGCGGATGCGTCAGTGGCGAGTCGCGTCGCGCAAACGTCTGCGATGGAGTACATCGATTACGACTGGGCGCTTAACAAGCCCGACAATTTTTCTGAATTCCGATAATCGGTGTTGGTCGGCCCGACCGCCGTTCATACCGGATTGGTGGCCAGGATTTTCTTCAGAAAGTCCTTGGTTCGTGGGTCCTTGGGATTATGGAAAATCTCACTGGGAGGCCCCTGCTCCACGATTCGACCTCCGTCGATAAAGATCACACGGTCGGCCACGTCCCGCGCGAAGGACATTTCGTGGGTAACCACCATCATGGTCTGGCGTTCCGAGGCCAACTGTTTCATCAGCCCCAGCACTTCTTCCACCCACTCGGGGTCGAGTGACGAGGTGGGCTCGTCAAACAGGATGACTTCCGCGCCCGTCGCCATGGCACGGCCGATACCGACCCGCTGTTGCTGTCCGCCGGACATGGACGCCGGATAGGCATCTGCCTTGTCGGCGAGGCCGATCCGATCAAGTATCTCCCGTGCGCGCTGGTAGGCTTTTTCTTTCGGCCAGCGATCCACCACGAGCAACCGTTCCGCGATGTTCTGCAACGCGGTCTTGTTGGAGAACAGGGCATAGTTCTGGAAAACGAACGCGGTTCGCCGGCGCATGGAGAGAATGTCCGCGCGGCTGGCGCGGTTCACGTCCACGGTCAGATCACCCACGGTCATGGTGCCTTTGGTGGGTTGTTCCAGAAAGTTGACGCAGCGCAACAGGGTGGATTTTCCGGTCCCTGAGGGACCGATGATCACCACGATCTCACCTTCTTCGATGGCGAGATCGATGCCGTCGAGAACCACGGCCTTGCCAAAATGTTTGCTCAGTGATTCCAGTTTGATCATCGGCTGTAGGCCTTGTTCAGACGGATTTCCAGGTAGTGCTGAAGCTTGGAGAGCATCTCAACGACGATCCAGTACATGATGGCGGCAACAATGAAGGCCTCGAAGTACAGGAAACTGCCGGCGGCCTCTTTCTGGGTGGCACCCATCAGCTCGGTAACCCCCAGGGTAAATGCCAGGGAGGTGGCCTTGATCATGTCGATGAAGTAGTTCATCAGCGTGGGCAGTGCCACACGTGTGGCCTGGGGCAACACTATCCGTCGCATCAGCTGGCCGTTGGTCATGCCGATCGACAGGGCGGCTTCGGTCTGGCTGCGGTCCACACCCACGATGGCGGCACGTATCGATTCCGCCATGTACGCCGAAAAATGCATGGTCAGGCCCATGATGGTCGCCGTAACGCCGTCTATGACCGTCAATGCACTGACCAGTTGCGGCAGCCCGTAATAGAACAGGAACAACTGCACCAGCAGCGGAGTGCCCCGGAAAAAGGAAATGAACACGATGGTCAGCTGATTGAGCACCGGGATGCGCAGCACCCGGACGACGGCGAACAGGCAGGCAAGGATCAGCGCCAGCACCATCCCGACGCCGGCCAGTTGCAGGGTGAGGGGCAGGTACCCGAGCAACACAGGTACCAGCCCAAGCATGTATTCGACGTTCAACACGTCCATAGCGAGTCAGGCCTTGGTGGCGCCCCTCAGGGCTGGGTGATGTCGGTGCCGAACCACTTCTCTGAAATGGAGGCCAGGGTTCCGTTGTCACGCAGGGCTGCCAGGGCCGCGTTTACTTCATCACGCAACGCTCGTCCGGCGTCCGTGTCGCGAAACGGGTAGGCGTTGGTGATCTGGGAGAACGTTGGGCCGGCGAGCTCCAGCGGCAGTGGCTTCTCCTTGATGATCTGGCTGGCACTGACCCGGTCCATAACGAAGGCGTCTACGCGGCCGAGAGCGGTATCACGCTCCAGATTGCTCTCATAGGTTTTGATGTTGATTTGGTCTGCATAGGGCAGTTCCCGCAACAGGGCCTCGAAGTTGGAGCCCAGATTCACCGCGACGGTTTTACCCTTCAGATCTTCCACACCCTCGACCTCGGTGTTGCCTTCCTTGGTCACTACCTGAGCACCGTCATAGACATACGGTTCGCTGAAAATGTAGGCCTTCTGGCGCTCCTCGGTGATGGTGATCTGGTTGGCAACGGTGTCGATGCGCCCGGATTCCAACATGCCAAACAGGCCTGAGAAGTTGGCGGTCTGGTACTGGATTTCACGCCCCATTTCCTTGCCAATTGCGTTCATCACATCAACTTCAAACCCTTTGAGGGTATCCTGCTCCACAAAGGTAAACGGGAAATACTGGCCGGACATTCCGACTCTCAAGGGGTCTCCCTGGGCAAGAGCAGGAGCACTTACCATCATGGATACGATGATCAACGAATGAATCAATAGTGTTTTCATAGAACCTCCTTCCAGAGTTTGTCGCCTTCACGGCCCACGTTGGGACGAGCATGGAGTTATCATACGCGCCCTTGGCGTTTATTGAGAGTCGCGGTAGCCGCGACGATGCTCTTTTCGATCACCCACAACCGATCCTGCCCCCAACAGCTGACCTCCCCGTAACGGAAGCTGGGAACGCCCCATAGCCCGCAGTCATACATGGCTTTGCGGTTGTCCTCCGCCCACTCACGCCAGCTTTGATCGTTCAATAAAGCCTTGGCTTTCTGCCAGTCCAGGCCGGCTCGTTCGACGATTACTTTCAGACCGGCATCGGTTTCGGAGCGGATGCCTTCGGCATTGACGGCCCTGGCGTAGGCCCGCATGTAGTCGGTCTCGCGACCGAGTGAGCGGGCGTATTCGAACAAGGCATAGCATCTTTCCACGCCCGGCCCCAAAGGATCGGCGACGAAACCATACGGAATGCCCAGCTTGTTGGCCTCCCTTTTGGTGTCGTGGAAGATGTACCACTTTTTGGCATCCGGTACCGACTGCCCGCGCATCAACATGGGCAGAACCGGTCTCAATTGAAGAGGAATATTCCACGCCTTGGCCAACTGGACTGCTCGCTCCAGGCCCAGATAGGAGTATGGGCTGCGGATGGAAAAGAAGATCTCAAGGGTGGTGGTCGCTCGATGGCCGTCAGCCGGGCTGGGGCTGCTACTCATCAAATCGGACCATGTGCGCGTGAAAAGGACCGCATCGGGGACGTCCCGGTTCAGTCCCTGTTCGTTTAGACGCCGCTCAAGATGATCCAGGCGGTCCACACCCCAGAACCATTCACCCAGGTACCTCGTCATGCTGCCTTGATAGTGCCCTAGCCTCCGGAGCAACCGTTCATTCTCGGACAGCTGTGCGTGGTCATACCTTGCGGGCGCTGTGTCCGGTGGCGAGCCGGAATGTGAATGCCATAGATCTTCCAGCACACGCACGGCGGTTATCAGCCCTTCACCGGTTTTTTCTGCATTGAGCAGACGGGCCGTGGCTGTCGTCAGTTCGGTCTCGGAGGGCGCCGTCGGCCGGTCTGGAGGCGTGAAGCCGTATAGTTGTGCGAGCCTTGTAGCGTCCTGTTGCGCCCAGGTGCGCCAGAGAGCCGGCTCGGGGTACATGTTGTCGTCCAGTTGCCAGACAGTATGGACCCGGAAACGCACATAAAAACGTTCCTGTAGCTGGATAAGCGCTTGCAACAGGGGCAGCCCAAATGGGTCTCGGGGGTTTACGAACACCTGGACAAGATCGCTCTCACCCCGCGTCTTTGCCCGTAGGTTGTGAAGGGATCGTTGCAGAGCGTATCGGGGCGCACTGGAAAGGGCACGGGCGAGCCAGGGCATAACATCGGCTTTGACCGGACGGCGCATAAGGTCGTCTCTTTGTTGTTATTGGTTAAGTTGAAGCCAGCGCGCCAGCTGCGAGCCGGGGTTTCGGCTGATGGACCACGGCAACCATACCATCACTGCCAGGATAATCGCGCCTGCGGCGACGGTAAGTACCGGATTCAACGTGAACGTGTTCCCCAGGCCTGCAAACACCACCGTCATTGGCAGCATGCCAACGAAGGTGGCAATCGCAAAGCGCCAGGCGCGTATGGCAGTGACGCCGGCGGCGTAACTGATCAGGGCGAACGAGAAAACGGGTATCAGCCGGGTCAGCAGGATGGCAATGGTGAGAAAGCGTTGCGAGCCATCCCGTGCAAGCACAGGGTTGTCCGGAAAACGTTTGCAGATCACCTCGCGTCCGAGGCAACGGGCAATCCAGAACGCCGCCATGGCGCCCAGCAGGGCACCGGTTGCTGCGATGGCGGTTCCCTCAAGCACACCAAACGCCAGACCTGCGGTTGCACTGACCGGAAGCGTGGGAATCGGGCCTATCACAACCGCCATCGTCATCAGCAGCATCAGCAACAGTGGGCCGGCAGCCCCCTGGCTTTTCAGCCATTGTGCAAGGGCATCTGGAGACAGGTCCGCAGGTATTCCCAATATCTGCAGCAGCCACCAGGCACCTGCCAGGGCAGCCATTACCACAACAACGATGGCGATTCTCAGTGTCATTCCGCCCACCGGAACCCCCGGTAATCAAACCCTTGTTCCAGTGTGGGTTTAACGACGTCGAAATAGGGGGAGGCGTCGAAATCCCGGGGCGCAAATAGAGAATGGTGGCGAATCCGGAAGTACTCGCGTTTTTGCGCGTCGCAAGCCGGATCACCTTCTGATTCGGACAGGCTTACGGGCAGTATCGGGTAACGGAGGGCCTGGAATCCCTCGGCGATGAATGTGGAGCAGATCGCCCGCGTGGGATCACCGCTGCCAAGGGCCAGAAGCGAACGTCGGTAACGGGACGGTACCGGTGGCGTCGGGCACAGGTAGCGTGCCAGATCCCAGACGTTTTTCAGGTCGTACTGGTGGCCGAGCCGGCTTTTCGAGTAATCCACAAGCTTGTCGATATCATTGTCAGTGAGTCCGACCGGGCGACAGATGCGGGTATGGGTGTTGCGGTATGCCGACAACGAAAGCGGGCGAATACCTTCCTCAAGATCCGCCTCGATCAGTACATGTGGCTCGCCATTGCCGGCGGCGCCAAGGCCCGCGTTCGGTCCCAGGTAAAGGGCGGCGTGCGACCAGGTTGACTGAGTCAGGTACTTGATGGCCACACTGATTCGCGTATTTCCCTCCACCAGTAAGACGTCGCCGGGCTGAAGAGTTTTTTCCAGGGCCTCCCAGGCGGAGGTGCGCACCGAGTGTTGGGTGACCTGCTTTGAAAGATAGGTGGTCAGGCGCCGTGACAGCCAGTTCAGTAGCATCGGTACTCCGGTTGTTGGCGGTAGGTTGATAGCAACAAGGACAAACAACCGGACTGACTGTTACAACGCCCTGGCGCCGTTTTACGCAGCAGTGGGAGCCGGTTGCCTCGAAAGCGTAAGCGTATCGTAATCACGAAGCAGATACAGCGCCGCGCATGCGGCGAGCATGGGCCAGGCCGCAAAGAACAGGAGGTTATCGAAAGGCTGCAGGTATTTCGCGAATGAGGACAGGGTGGAAGCACCGTGGAAGATCAGGAGTGCGCCGTAAGTCCAGGTTTTCAGAAGGCCAGCAACAAACACCAGTATCAGCACAAGTTGTGCGATGCCAATGAGGTAGACGGCTGTCTCGCCAAGGCCATCGAGCCCGTAGAATGAATCGAAAACCTTGATAGCGTGCTCGGGCTGAACCAGTTTATCCAGGGTCCAGACCAGAAAAACAACGAAAACACCAAGTCGAAGTAACAGCAGGGCAAGGGGTAACTGCTTGGGCATTCCATATCTCCTTTCGAATTTTGAATGATCGTTCCAGAGACAGAGCGGCGGTGTGGGAGTTCCATTGGCAAGCGAAAAGAGTGGTTCTGTCAGAGCCTGGTGTAACGTCCGGAAGGGGCGGGTGTCGTTAAACGAAAGCGAAGAGCATCACGGGTCCGACGTGTCGTTTCCGGAGTGCCGAGCGTTGAGCGACTCACTGACACGTTCGTCAATCCGGCGTACCAGATCTTCGTCCAGCTGCTGGCTCGAGTGGGCGTTCATAAGCTCTATGCTGGCCCGCAGGCTGCCAATGAAGCTACGACATCGACCGCACATCAGCAGGTGCATTTTCACAGACATTACTTTCCCGGTGCCCAGCTCACCGTCAATGTAATCGCTGGCGATGCGAGCCAGATCCCGGCACATTAACATTCGCCTGTCTCCTGAAATGTCTCAACCATCAGAAAGATTTTCTGCCGTGCCCGATGCAGGAGCACGCGCAGGTTAGAGGCGCTGACATCCAGAATGTTACACACGTCGTCGGATTTGTGCTGATGCGCTTCGTACAACATCAATGCTGATCGTTGTGTTTCCGGCAGTGCGGACAGGTGTCGATCAAGGCAGTTGCTCAGTGCACCGTTCTCCATCAGTGCCTGGGCGGACTCATTGGTTTTCAGGCTCGGCGGTGTGGCCCAGCGACCATTGGGCGCAAAGCGGGCGGCGAGGTCCGGGTCCAGCGCTTCCGAAAAATCTGCGTTCACTTCCCTCTTGGTCTTTCGGAGATGATTCTTGGCCCGGTTTGCCACGATACGGTGCAACCATGTCTTCAGGCCGGAACGGCCCTCAAATGTCTGAACGGCGTCGATAACCGTCACCCAGCAATCCTGGACAATTTCCTCTGCCGAGGCGTGATCAAGGTAAAAGCGGGCGACGGCCATCATGCCAGGGGTGTATAAACGCACAGCCTCGCGAAAGGCGCCCTGGTTCCCCGACTTCAGGCCGGTGATGAGGATGTCGTCGTCAGATTGGTGCGTTGTGGTTTCCATTCCGTATACCCCAGGACACCCGCGTTAGAGCGTTGTTATAAACATGTTATTGGACATCCAGAGCGGCCTGGACAATGGTATGTCTATAGTCGCAGCCATTAGTTCCAGTAATGATGAGTCACTGCTCAAAAAAATTTTAGACCCTGGCTGCTGTAACATCCAGCGCTTTGGCGTGTCTCTCAGAGCAACCGTTTTCACTTTTAATTTATGGATTTAGCTATGAACTCCAAAAAGCTCGTTTTGCTGCTGGTTATCGGTGTCGTGGTTGCACTGTTTGTCAGTTTTGGCGGTCACGAGATACTCACGCTGGAAAACCTGCAGAAACACCAGTCTGCCATTGAACAGTGGATCAATCAGAATTTGCTGGCGGCGGTGCTTGGGTTTGCTGGAGTGTATGTGGTGGTAACGGCGCTGTCGCTGCCCGGTGCCGCGATCATGACGCTGGCCGGCGGTGCCTTTTTCGGTAATGTCTATGGTCTGGTTGCAGTATCCATCGCATCGACCATCGGTGCCTCACTTGCGTTCCTGGTGGCCAGGTTTCTGATGCGGGATACCTTGCGGGAGAAGTACGCGGAAACCGTCGCAAAGATGGACCGTGGCATCAAAAAAGACGGTGCGTTCTATCTTGCCACCCTGCGTCTGGTACCGGTATTTCCGTTCTTCCTGATTAACCTGGCGATGGGCCTGACCGCCATGAAGCTGAAGACCTACGCTCTGGTGAGCTGGGCGGCGATGCTGCCGGGGACCTTTGTGTATGTAAACGCCGGCACCCAGCTGTCGACGATTGAAACCACCAGCGACATTGTGTCGGCCAATATTCTGCTGTCTTTCGCGCTGTTGGGGGTGTTCCCGCTGATCGCCAAGTTTGTTGTCGGTTTCATTCGCAAGCGCCGGGTGTACGCCGGCTGGCAGAAACCCGAGTCGTTTGATTACAACCTGCTGGTGATTGGCGGTGGCTCGGCGGGCCTGGTGTCGGCGTACATTGCCGCAGCGGTTAAGGCCAAGGTGGCGCTGATCGAGAAAGACAAAATGGGCGGAGACTGCCTCAACACCGGTTGCGTGCCGTCCAAGGCGCTGATTCGCAGTGCCAAGGCGGCCGACACCCTGCGCCAGGCGAATCGTTATGGCCTGGAGTCGGTACCGGTAAAAGGCTCCTTTGCCAATATCATGGCGAGGGTGAAAGAAGTCATCGCCAAGGTGGAACCCCACGACTCGCCCGAGCGCTTCCGCAAACTGGGTGTTGACTGCATCTCCGGTACCGCCAGCTTCGTATCGCCCTGGGAGCTGGAAGTGGTCCATAGCGACGGTCACACCGAGCGCCTGACCGCGCGCAGTATTGTGGTGGCCACTGGGGGCAAGCCGGCAGTGCCGCCCATTCCCGGTTTGGCGGACATGGAGCCGCTGACATCGGACAATCTATGGTCCCTGCAGACCCAGCCTGAGCGCTTGCTGGTACTTGGTGGCGGCCCCATTGGCTCGGAACTGGCCCATGCCTTTGCGAGGCTTGGCAGCAAGGTGATCCAGGTGGAAATGGGCGAGCGTTTGCTGGCCAAGGAAGACGCCGATGTCTCCGAGGTCATCCGGAAACAGTTTGAACAGGATGGCATTGATCTGCGGCTTAACCACGCCGCCAAGGAGTTCGCTGTCGAGGACGGAGAAAAGGTGGCCTACTGCGAGTTCAACGGCGAGCGCGTGAGGATCGTGTTTGACCAGGTTCTGGTTGCTGTTGGTCGTGCCGCTCGAACTGACGGCCTGGGGCTGGAAAAGATTGGGGTGGAAACCCTGCCCAATGGCACTGTGCCAGTGGCAGAAGACATGAGCATGCGCTTCCCCAACGTCTTCGCCTGTGGCGATGTGGCCGGGCCCTATCAGTTCACCCACGCGGCGGCTCACCAGGCCTGGTACGCGGCAGTGAACGGTCTGTTTGGCGAGTTCAAGCGTTTCCAGGTGGATTACCGGGTGATGCCCTGGGTGACCTTTACCTCGCCGGAAGTGGCCAGGGTCGGCCTTAGCGAGGCCGAAGCCAAGGAAAAAGGTGTGGCTTACGAAGTCACCCGCTATGGCCTGGACGACCTGGACCGTGCCATTGCTGAGAGTGAGGATTACGGTTTTATCAAGGTGCTCACGCCGCCAGGGAAGGACAAGATTCTGGGTGCCGTCGTGGTAGGTGTGCACGCCGGCGAGATACTGGCCGAGTTCACTCTGGCCATGAAGCACGGCCTGGGCCTGAACAAAATTCTGGGCACTATCCACCCTTACCCGACCTGGAACGAATCAGCCAAGTATGCCGCTGGAGAGTGGAAGCGCGAACACGCACCCCAGGGTATTCTCAAACTGCTTGAGAAACTTCACGGCTGGCGCCGTGGCAAACAGACCGGCGACAAGGCCGGCCGGGAAGTAACAACGTAAAACAGAATAAGTGCAGGTGTTACAGGGCCTGCACCTTTTTTGGCACTCATAGATTCATCGTCAACACGGAGCAGCTATGCCCCTGACCCAAACCGCCGAAAGACGTATTCCCGCTGTGGAAGTGCTGGAACCGAGGGCCCGCGACAGCTGGACCCACACCCGCAACGGCGACCCGCGCGGCTACATTGATTCCGACAAGCTCAAGGAACTGTGGATTCATACCGGCACCGCCTGCAACCTGGCCTGCCCGTTTTGCCTGGAAGGGTCACACCCCGGTGATGGCCGTATTCCGGGCATGAAGTTGAGCGACGTGAAACCCTTTATTCACGAAGCCCTGGATATGGGGGTGGAGCAGTTCTCCTTCACCGGCGGTGAGCCTTTCGTGATCAAGGATTTCATCAATATCCTCGATTACGCCAGCCAGCACCGTCCCTGCTTTGTCCTGACCAATGCCACGGATCCACTGCTCAAACGCCGTCATCAGGTGCTGCCGTTACTGGACAACGCCTACCCGATCCATTTTCGCGTCAGCCTGGATTTTCCTGACCGGGCCCGGCATGACGTGGACCGGGGTGAAGGCAGTTTCGATAAGGCATTGGAGGGTATTCGCTGGCTGGTCGACCAGGGTTTTCAGGTATCGATTGCTCGCCAGACCGATCCGGAGGAGATTTCGGCAGATGTGGAAGCGGCTTTCCGCGAGATTCTGCGGGACTGGGGCATTCCTGAAACGCTGGCATTCACCGCGTTCCCTGATCTGGGGACGCCCGGCTCAGAAGACGGCAGCCCGGAGATTACCGAAACCTGCATGGAGAAATACCCCACCAAAGAGGCGCGGTCGCACTTCATGTGCACTTATACGCGCATGCTGGTGAAGCGGGATGACCAGGTGCGGGTGTATGCCTGTACGTTGGTGGATGACGATCCGCAGTATGACCTTGGCGGGACGCTGGCGGAGAGCATGGATGAGCGGATTATGTTGCGGCATCACCGGTGTTTTGCCTGTTATCGGTTTGGGGCTAGTTGTTCGGCGCCTGGGTGATTCTTTTTTAGGACTGGTTGCTGGGAGTTGGCGGTCTGGGGGTGGTGTTTTATTTCCTTGAGAAAAAGAACTCGCTTTGCTCAGACACCTTTTTCCTGGCGGAAATAAAACACCACCCCCAGACCGCGGTTGAATGACTGCAATTCGCTGGATTAGAACAAAGAACGGACGAGGAAAAGACAGACGATGAATTTCACGGAAGCGACCCTGTTTTGGGGGTTTTTGGTGGTTTATGGGGTGGTGATGTATGTGTTGTCGCCCAAGAGCAAAAACGCCAATTCGTTCTATAAAGGTGCGGATGATCAGGGTAACCCGGTAAGTCAGTGGTCGCTGACGGCGAGTATTTTCATCAGTTGGATCTTTGCCAAGTCGGTGACCAACGCGGCCAACCTGGGGGCTGCTTATGGTGTCACCGGCGGTCTGGCGTACGCCAGTTACTGGCTGTCGATTCCCGTGGCTGGCTACATCATCTATTTGATTCGGACCCAGACCGGTGCCCGCAGCCTGCAGGATTTCCTCACGTCGCGCTTTGGCCGGCTGGCCAGTCTGGCGTTTGCGGCGGCCATCCTGATCCGTCTGTATAACGAAGTCTGGAGTAACACCGCCGTGGTGGGTGGCTATTTCGGGCTGCCGGGTGAGTGGGAGTATTACTCCGCGGCGATGCTGTTTACCGTCTTTACTCTCGCCTACAGCCTGAAAGGTGGCCTGCGGTCGTCGATATTCACGGATGTGATTCAGGCGTTCGTGTTTGTGTTCTTTGTCGGCGCGGTGCTGTTCCTGATTGTGCCGGCCAATGACACCAGTGCCCTGCTCACCGATGGTGAGTTCAAGCTCAATGCCGGCTTTGACCTGTTGCTCGTCGCGCTGTTGCAGATGTTCAGCTACCCCTTCCACGATCCGGTGCTAACCGACCGCGGCTTTGTGAACAAGGAAAAAACGATGTTGAAGAGCTTCGTGGTGGCAGGACTGCTGGGCTTTGTGGCGGTGTTCATCTTCAGCCTCGTCGGTGTTCACGCACGGCTCAATGGCATTGAGGCCATGGGTAATGCGCCCGCGGCTGTCGGACAATCGCTTGGGTTGGCGGCGCTCTTCTTCATGAGTGTGGTGATGATGACCTCCGCCGGCTCCACGTTGGATTCCACCTTCAGCTCACTGGCCAAGTCCCTGGCGGTGGATCTGCCACGGCTGGCGAAACGTGCCAAAGACCGCTTGCCGAGCGTTCGCGTGGGTGCAGTGATCATGATTGTGTTCGCGCTGCTGGGTAACCTGCCGATGTTTGCCGGCACCGATATTCTCAAGGCCACCACCATTTCCGGCACCATGGTGATGGGGCTGGCACCGGTGTTCCTGTTCTACGGTTTTACCCGCTGGTCGCCCTGGAGCTTCCATCTCAGTTTCTGGACCGGCCTGGGCCTGGGTGTGCTGCTGGCAACGGGGCTGATTCCCGCCAGCTGGGCCATCGGTGACGGCAAATACGCCATGCTGCTGGGTGTAAACGCCTACGGCTTCCTGATCTGCACCGCCGGTTTCTTTGTGCCGCTGGTCGTCCGCCGACTTGCCGGGCGCTCTCTGGCGGCCGGGGAGGTTTAGGAGGTGGTGTCGTGACCGAGGGCCGGAGTTGTCCGCTGGCGTATCGCTACGATCCGGCGTCGCTGTGTGCTGAGCCGCAACAGGTGGCCGGGGGCGTGCTGTATGTTATCGGTGGCCTGTACGGAAACCCCCTTGCCCTGGATGAAATCGAGCGATTGGCACGGGCGGAGGAGCGACAGGGCCGCCGGGTGACGTTGGTGTTTAACGGGGATTTTAACTGGTTTAACGCCACCGACGGGCTGTTCCGGGAGATCAACAATCGGGTGCTGGAGCACACCGTCAGCCTGGGCAACGTGGATTATGAACTGGCCAACCCCAATGATGGCGCCGGCTGCGGTTGTGCCTATCCGGATTTCGTGGATGAGGGCGTCGTGGCACGTTCCAACGCCATTATGGAGCGGCTGCAGGGGGTGGCCGGGGAGCATTCCGATATTCAGGCGCGGTTATCCCTCTTACCCCGCTACCGTTGCCTGATATTTGGAGGCCTAAAGGTTTTGGTGATTCACGGCGATCCGGAGTCCCTCGCCGGTTGGGGGTTGGCCCATGAATCCTTTGTAGCTGGTAACGAGGCGAAGCTGACGGAGTGGTTCCTGGCCAGCGGTGCTGATGTAATTGTCTCCACCCACACCTGCCTGCCAGTACTGTGGTCGGGAATGGTGAACGAGCGACGTTGTGTGGTTGCCAACAACGGGGCAGCCGGAATGGGGAATCTGCGGCAGGACCCCCGTGGGTTGATCACCCGGATCGGTCTGGCGAGCCCCGTGGCTGAGCCGGTTGCCGGTCTTGAGCGGCAGGGCCTGAATGTCTCACTGTTGCCCGTGGACTATGACGTCGACGCCTGGTTAACGCAGTTTGACCGGCTCTGGCCGGCGGGTTCGGCCGCCGCTGTGTCGTACCGGGACCGGATCGTTGGAGGGACTTCGATAACCGCAGACGATATTACGTTTCCCCCTGGAAGGGCCCCTATAGGGTAACGAATTTGTCACTGGCGGTTGGTGTAATAATGTCTATTCTGAAGGTGAGAGGTAGCCATCGGGGCTGGCGGCCCCGGAGCGCCGACTTGAAATATATTTTGTGGTCTATATAATTTAACGCTAACTTTTTGAGGCGAATCGATCACGTTATGACATCAGAAGGCTCGAATACCACCGCCATCACCCTCCGCACGCCGGTCAAGGATGATGGCTACAGGCTTCACCAGTTGGTGGCACAATGCCCACCGCTGGACCCTAACTCGATCTACTGCAACCTCCTGCAGTGCAGCCATTTTGCCGAAACCGGCGTGGCCGCGGAGATAGACGGCGATCTGGTCGGCTTTATTTCCGGATATATTCCCCCCCAACAGCCCGAAACCGTTTTTGTCTGGCAGGTGGCCGTTCACGAGAAAGGTCGTGGGCAAGGTCTTGCCAAGCGGATGTTGAAGGCGATTGTGGCCAGGGACGCGTGTAAAGACGTGACCCACATGGAAACCACCATCACTGAAGACAATGAGGCATCCTGGGCGCTGTTCCGGTCCTTTGCCCGTGACATGGGTGCTGAACTGACTTACCACGAGCACTTTGAGAAAGACACCCACTTTGGCGGCAAGCACGACTCCGAGTTCCTGCTCCGCATCGGGCCTTTCACAAAGACGGCGTAGCAGCCTTCCCGAACGACCGATCCCCCTGTTTGGACTAGCCGGCAGATTGCTGAGGTGAATCTGTCACAACGGCTTCAACCAACGTGCTACCGCACAGTTACCTCGAACCTGACATGCTAAGAGGCAAGACAATGGAACTTTTCAAGTCGACCGAATCCGAAGTACGCGTTTATTCCCGCGCCTTTCCGGTGATCTTTAACCGTGCCAAGAACGCGCACCTGTACACCGAAGATGGCAAGGAATACCTGGACTTCCTGGCCGGCGCCGGGTCACTGAACTATGGCCACAACAACGACATTCTCAAGAAAGCGCTGCTCGAGTACATTGAAAGCGATGGTGTCAGCCAGGGCCTGGATATGTTTACCACCGCCAAGCACGATTTCATTGAGTCGTACAAGAAGCACATCCTGGACCCCCGTGGCCTGGACTACAAAATGCAGTTTACCGGTCCTACCGGCACCAACTGCGTGGAAGCGGCCCTGAAACTGGCTCGCAAGGTGAAAGGCCGCAATGGCATCGTGTCCTTCACCAATGGCTTCCACGGCGTCACCATGGGCGCGGTCGCGGCCACAGGCAACAAGCACCACCGTGGTGGCGTTGGCACCCCGCTGGGGAATGTGGACTTCATGTTCTATGACGGCTACCTGGGTGAGAGCGTAGATACCCTGGAAATCATGGACAAGGTGTTGTCCGACGGCTCCTCCGGTTTTGAACTGCCGGCAGCGGTCATCGTTGAAGCGGTCCAGGGCGAAGGCGGATTGAACGCCGCCCGCGCTGAATGGCTGCAGGGCCTCGAGAAGCTGTGCAAAAAGTACGACATTCTGTTGATCGTCGACGATATCCAGGCAGGGAACGGCCGTACCGGCGAGTTCTTCAGTTTCGAATTTGCGGGCATCAAGCCGGATATCGTAACGGTATCCAAGTCGTTGAGCGGTTACGGCCTGCCGATGGCCCTGGTGCTGTTCAAGCCGGAGCTTGATGTCTGGGGGCCGGGCGAGCACAACGGCACCTTCCGGGGCAACAACATGGCCTTTGTAACCGCCCGCGCAGCGGTCGAGACCTACTGGAAAGACGATGCCTTTGCCAATGAAGTGAAAGCCAAGACCGAGGTTCTGGCTGAAGGGCTGCAGGCAATCTGTGACAAGTACCCGGGCGAGTTCAGGATGAAAGGCCGGGGCATGATGCGTGGCATTGAAGCCACCGACGCTGAAGTGACGGACAAGATCACCGGTCGTGCCTTTGAGAAGGGCCTGATTATTGAAACCAGCGGCCCCAATGACGAAGTGATCAAATGCCTGATGCCGCTGACCACCAGCGAGGACGATCTGCGCAAAGGTGCTAAACTTCTAGGTCAAAGCGTGGACGAAATCATGCAGGAGGGAATGAGCAAGGCGTCCTGAGACGCCTGCCATCTCCCGACACTCATTCTGCAGGATAACGACGGTAACATTATGACTAGCGAACAACATACCGTAGAGAAAATCGGCGGCACCTCCATGAGCAATTATGAGGCGGTGCGCGACAACATCATTCTCGGCGGGCGCTCCAAGGACGACCTGTACCAGCGCATCTTCGTGGTCTCCGCCTATGGCGGTGTCACCGACGAATTGCTGGAGCACAAGAAAACCGGAGAACCGGGTGTCTATGCCCTGTTCGCCGATGCCGAGTCGGACTGGGCCTGGGGCGACGACCTCACCAAACTGATCCAGTTCCTGACCGACATCAATGGCGAGCTGTTCCCGGACCCCATGCTCAAGCAGCAGGCGGACCAGTTCATCACTGACCGCATCGAAGGCGTTCGCGGCTGCCTGATTGATCTGCAACGTCTGTGTTCCTACGGGCAGTTCCAGCTTGAGGAGCATCTGCTGACGGTTCGTGAAATGCTGGCCGGTATCGGTGAGGCCCACAGTGCCTTCAACACTGCCCTGAAGCTTCAGCAGGAAGGCATCAATGCGCGGTTCGTGGACCTGACCGGGTGGCGCGACAATGAACTGCTGCCGCTGGATGAAAAGCTCAAGCAGGCATTCGACGCGGTGGACCTGAGCCGTGAGCTGCCGATCGTGACGGGGTATGCCCAGTGCAAGGAAGGCCTGATGCGTACCTTCGACCGGGGCTACAGCGAGATGACCTTCAGCCGGGTCGCGGTGATTACCAACGCCCGCGAAGCGATCATCCACAAGGAATACCACCTCAGTTCCGCGGACCCCAACATTGTCGGTGCGGATAAGGTCGTCCCCCTGGGGCGCACCAACTATGACGTTGCTGACCAGTTGGCGAACCTCGGTATGGAAGCGATCCACCCGCGCGCTGGCAAGGGCATGCGTCAGAACGAGATTCCGCTGCGGGTGATGAACACCTTCGAGCCGGAGCACACCGGTACCCTGATCACCGGCGACTACGTCAGTGAGAAGCCTCAGGTAGAGATCATCGCGGGTAACAAAGGCGTGTTTGCCATTGAGGTGTTCGATCAGGACATGCAGGGTGAGCCCGGTTCCGACCGTCGCATTCTGGAAGTGCTGGGTCGCTTCAAGGTGCGTTTCGTATCCAAGGACACCAACGCCAACACCATTACCCACTACGTGGACAGTACGCTCAAACACGTCAAACGGGTGGTCAGGGCGTTGAAAGACGAATTTCCCAACGCCGAAATCAGCACTCGCAAGGTGGCGATCGTGTCTGCCATTGGCAGCGATATCAAGGTGTCGGGCATCCTGGCTCGGTCAGTCAAGGCCCTGGCGGACGAGGATATCAGCGTTCTGGCCCTGCACCAGTGCATGCGGCAGGTGGACATCCAGTTCGTAGTGGACGAAGACGCCTATGAGAAGACCATTGTGGCGCTTCATGGCGCGCTGATTGAGCCTCACAACCACGAGTACGCGATCGTTGCAGCGTAACCTGCTGGTTCTCTACGTCGGTAATTGCCACAACTGACAGTCTGTGCCCCCGGCAACGGGGGATCCATGACGCTGTTCCGCGCGTATTCTCTGGAAATTCGCGATCGGAACCTGTGCCATGACTGACGTTCAGAGCCCGGGGCCGTCTCCGACCATAGCCCATTCCGGCGAAACGGAATCCCTGGTAGGGCTGTACTTCAGGGATGCGTCCCGTTACGAATTGCTCACCAATGAGGGCGAGCGCCGACTTTCACGGCGCCTGACCTTCTGCTATCGGATCATATCTGCCGAGCTGGCCTTGCCGGAAGGCACCCCTCAGACATTCCGCGAAGTGGTTGGAAGCCTGGGCGACGCCTGTGCTTTTTCGAGGCGGTGTCGTCGTGCCTACCATCTCGCCACCGCAAGTCGTCAGCGGCTGATTCGCAGCAATCTCCGGCTCGCGGTGCACATCGCACGGCGCTACGCCAACCGCGGCATTCCTATGTCGGATGTCATTCAGGATGCCAATGTCGGTCTGATCAAGGCCGTGGAGCGGTTTGATCCTACCAAGGGCTTTCGTTTCTCGACCTATGCCTACTGGTGGATCAGCGAAGAGGTGAAGCGGTGCATGAAGCGTGGAACCCGGCTTGTGCATACCCCTGAAAACGTGGTCGATGAAATCCGCCTGTTGCAGAAAAAATCCCTGGTACTGCACCAGACATTGGGCCGCACACCGTCGCAGACCGAACTGGCGCGGGAGATTGAGGTGTCGCCTTCCCGCATTGGTGAGCTGCGGGCGCTGGCCAGTCTGGAAGTGTCGGTGGATCTGCCGGTGGGCATGGAGGGTGGCATTACGCTGGGTGACAGCCTATGTGCAGACGATCAGTCCGCGCCGGACCACGACATGGCCCAGCGTGACCGCAAACGGACACTGACCGCTCTCTTGGCGGAACTGAGTACGCGGGAAAAGGATGTCCTGGCCAGGCGTTACGGCCTGGGCCTCCCAGAACCGGAAACCCTGCAGGTGATCTCCGATGACCTGGGAATAAGCCGGGAGCGGGTGCGGCAGATAGAGAAAAGCGCCCTGAAAAAGTTACGGGGCCGTTTTATCGACCCTAACGACGAGCTCCGGGGCTAGTATTCAGGGCCGGTATCGACCGGCTTAGCCCTGGGCCAGAATGAACCAGGCGCCCGCCGCTACCTGGCACGCCAGGACAACAGCTGTCAGTCCCAGCCGCAACTTCAGATACCAGTCCGGCCAATAACCCCTCATCCAGCGAGCGTCGACCACATACAGCGCGACATAGGCCAGCGTGTAAACCAGGATCTGGCCGGCAATGGGCAGCAGCAGACCAATGCCGGCGGTGATGAAGAACACTTGGCTCAACAACATGGTTACCAGAGGGGAAATCGGGTAGCAGCGATTCTCAAGCTGCATGGCCAGTGGCCAGTAGATGCCCGCCATAAAGCCCAGAATGCCCGCGCTGTACAGGTAGAAATAGCGGGAGATGGCCAGGCTCTGTTCAGGCAACGCAAAGAGTCCGAAAATGGCGGCAAGGAAAGGCAGCAGCCCGCCAATGCCCACGACGATCGCCAGTCTGGCGACGGCAATCACGAGTGCTTCCCCTGAACCCGAATCCTCATTGGTTCGATAGCGGCGGGCTCCGTGCCCACCAACTCAATGGCCGGGTTGATCGACTGCCTGAGTTCTTCCAGGGTTATTCTCACCGTATGACTCTCACCGTAAAACGCGGGGATGATGTGCTACCCACGGACTTACGAGCAACGGATCGTTTGGGATCATTCCAGTCGTGTAACGCCGAGGAAATAATAGTCAGACATTGTCCGCGAGCTCACGGCAGGCGGCGTGTTGAGGGCACTGAACGAGGTGGTCATTGACCATGCCCGTGGCCTGCATGAAGGCATATACAATGGTGGGCCCCACAAAGTTGAAGCCGCGTTTTTTCAGTGCCTTGGACATGGCTTCGGCCTCGGGCGTGTAAACCGGCACGTCGGCAAAACGCTGCCAGTGATTCTGGATAGGCTCTCCACCGACAAACGACCACAGGAAGTCACTGAACGAGTGGCCCTGATCCCGTAGCTCCAGGTAGCCCCGGGCGTTGCGGATGATGGACTCGACTTTCAGGCGGTTACGGACGATGCCAGTGTCCTGCATCAAGGCGTCGACTTTGGCCTCGTCATAACGGACGATTTTTTCAGGGTCGAAATGGTCGTAGGCGGCGCGGTAGTTGTCCTGTTTCTTGAGTATGGTGATCCAGCTCAGGCCCGCCTGCTGGCCATCCAGGCACAGCTTCTCAAACAGCGCCAGGTCGTCGTACTCGGGGCGGCCCCATACGGTGTCGTGGTAGTGAACGTAGAGCGGGTCATCGCCACACCAGGGGCAGCGTTGTTGATTGTCCATAGTCCTGCCTTCTCGTCTGAAGTTGGTGGAGCGGTGCGGGTTACGGCTGTAGACGGTCGATGTGCCAGCGATCGCCCTGCCTGACGTATTCAAAGCGGTCATGCAGGCGGCTTGGCCGCCCCTGCCAGAACTCGATTCGTTCCGGCACCACGCGGTAACCGCCCCAGAAATCGGGTAGCGGGATCGTCCCGTCCTTGAACCGGCGTTTCATCTCGGCCACTTTCTGTTCCAGCAATCCGCGGGAGTTGATCGCCCTGCTCTGTTCCGATACCCAGGCACCGATCTGGCTGCCCCGGGGGCGAGAGGTGAAGTACCTCAGGGATTCGGATTTGCTGACCTTTTCCACATGGCCCTGAATCCGCACCTGGCGGTTCAGCCCGATCCAGGGGAACAGCAGGGCGGCTTTTGGATTTTCTGCCATTTCGTGGGCCTTGCGGCTGCCGTAGTTGGTATAGAACACAAAACCGGCGTCGTCGAAGTATTTCAACAGGACGGTCCGTATGTCGGGCATGCCGTCTCCGCCTGAGGTGGCCAGTGACATGGCATTGGGCTCGAGAATGCCGGCCTCACGGGCATTCTCGAACCAGACATGGAATTGTCTGACGGGGTTGTCATCAAGGGCATCGCGCTCAAGGCCTTCGCTTTCGAAGTCTCGGCGCATATCGCTAATATCCATCCGGGTTTCCTGAATGAGGGATTTCGTTGCCTGAGTCAGTGAAAACAGAATATCGGGTTCGTTGCCCCATGTCAGTCCATCACCCTCTATAACCCCCCATCACCTTCCTCATCACCCTCCTCATCAACCCATCCGGCTGACAAACCGGTCACCGGCGGGCTATCCTTGGTGGATAGATTGGCGACAGATCGCGCCTGTCAGCAATGGACAACAAGGAGAGCCCGGTGCCTGCGAACCGCAAACGACGATTGTCTGCCAGAAATATCTCGATAGTGGTACTGGTTCTGGTGGTGATCTATGCCATCGCCGGGTTTGCGCTATTGCCGTGGTGGCTGGAGCGAACGCTGCCGGAGCGGCTGGAACAACACATGGGGTGGCAGGCCGAGATTGAAGAGGTCCAGGTGAACCCCTTCGCCATGAGCGTTGAAGCCGTTGGCCTGGAGGCCAGGGACGCTGAAGGCGAACCGGTGGTTGCCTTTGACAGCCTTTATGCCAACCTCGGGGTCTGGCGATTGCTCACCGGAATTGTCGCGCTGCAGGACATCGAACTGGAAGACCCTTACGTTCGCCTGGATTTGCTGGAGGACTACAGTGTCAACTTCGCCCGGGATTGGCAGGCCCATAATCCGGGTGGCGAACAACCGGCGCCCGAGGAGGCGGATTCCGGAGAACCGCCCAGAATCTATTTTGACCGGATCAGGGTCTCGGGTGGCGAACTGCTGTTCCGGGATTTCAGTCAGCAAGGCCAGGAAGAATTTCGGGTTACGCCCCTGGATCTGGCTTTGAACGACCTGGCCACCTGGCCCCGCGAGGACGCCGACAGCAGCTATTACCTGCTGGCGGCGGTCGGCAGCCAGACCATTGAGTGGGAAGGCGACCTGAGCATCGCCCCTCTCTATTCAAAAGGGTTCCTCAAACTGGGTGACGTGTCCCATGAAACCCTGCAGCATTTTCTCAAGCCCTATCTTCCCTATCAGCTTCGTAACGGCAGTGTGACCCTTAGCTCGCAGTACGAACTGCGTTCTGCCGGTGAACTGTATCTGACCACCTCGGAGGGCCAGCTCACGATCGACGATGTCGATCTCGGCGTTGAGGCTGATGCCGATGATGGGCTTCTGAGTGCGGATCGTCTGAGCGTAGGTGATATCCGTTTCGGGCTTAGCGAACAGGAGCTGTCCACTGGCACCGTGAACATCGATGGTGTCAGCCTGTCACTGCTCCGTGATGCGAACGGCCAGCTCAATCTTCTGGCGCCACTTCAGAATAGTGCGGATGAATCAGGTGGTGACGACACTGGCACAGGAGCGCCTTTCCGCTGGACGGTGGCCGGCGTGGAACTGGCCAACAGCGCGGTCAGTTGGCGGGACGAGCAGTCGCAACTGCCCGCAGAACTGGCCCTTGAGGACCTGTCGATCAGCATCGATGAGATCTCCCATCGCCTGGAGGAACCGGTCAATTACAACGCCAGTGGTGCGCTGAACGGTGGTGGGAAACTGTCGATCAATGGTCAGGCCACGTTGGCACCTTTCACGCTGGAAGCCGGGCTGTCTGGCAGCGGGATTGCCCTGTCGCAGTTTGGCGCCTATATCAACCAGGCGGCGAACCTGGATGTCAGGGATGGCCTGTTGTCTGTCGATGGCAATCTGGATCTCGATCAACAGCAAGACCCGCTGACGGGTACCTTTAGCGGCACTGGCGAGGTGGCCTCCCTGGATATGCGTCTTGGCGACAGTGATCAGCCCCTGATCCGCTGGCAGAGCGTGCGCCTGGAACCTTTGGAGTACAACGTCGCGCCGGCACGGCTGCAGATTGGCACCATTACCCTGGTGGGTCCTGCGGTGAACGTGGTCCGTGACAGCAACGGTACTCATAATGTTGAACGGATTGTCAGGTCCTCGCCGTCGGACGAATCCGCGCCAGCTGGAGAAACAACCAGTAGTGACGGCGAACCCGGCTTCATCTTCCGCATTGGCCAACTGATGTTGGAAGAAGGTGCCATCTCCTACACCGATCGGACCCTGGACCCGACATTCGCAACCCGGTTCGACCAGTTGCGCGGCTCGGTAACCGGGCTTAGCAACGTGGCGCCGCAACAGGGCCAGATCTCGATCCAGGGGCGGGTTGGCGATGTGGCAACCATGACGCTGGATGGTTCCGTGGGCGCCCTGGGCACCGATGATACCAGCGATCTGAAGCTGACCATGGAGAACGTCTCTCTGCCCATGCTGTCACCGTATTTTGGCCGTTACCTGGGATACAGCGTGGACAGTGGCAAGCTCAAGCTTGATCTGGATTATGAGTTTTCCGGCAGCCGTCTGGATGCTGCCAACAGCGTCATCCTGGATCGGCTGGAGCTTGGAGGCCCCGTTCCGAGTGACGAGGCCGTCAGTGCACCGGTCAAGCTTGGTCTGGCGTTGCTGCGTGACCGGCAGGGTGTCATCGATATCAACCTGCCCATCAGCGGAGATCTGGAAAGCCCGGACTTCAGTATCGGTCAGGTTGTCATGAGGACATTCGTAAACCTCGTTGCCAAAGCCGCTACGTCGCCATTCAGCATGCTGGGTTCGATTGCGGATTTTGCGGGCCTGTCGGGAGAGGAACTGGGCAATGTGCGTTTTGAAGCGGGGCGCACCGAGCTTGCCGATGGGGAAGGCGTCAAACTGGAGGCACTGGGCAAGGCCTTGAATGAACGCCCTGGTCTGGCGCTCAATGTTCGTGGAGCGGTCGCACCAGAGGCAGACGGAGACGCGTTACGGCGGCAGAAACTGTTCGAGCAACTGGACATAGCGGATGGAGCTTCCGCGTCTACACGTATCGCTCGGCTTGAGCAGGCGTACGCGGATTCGGATTACGTGGCGTCGGTGGAAGCTTTCCGAAACGACGTTGCCGGCGGGAACGTAGAACCCGGCAAACAGGAATGGGAGCAGGCGCTGGTGAAGCGACTGATAGCCGATGTGGAACTGCCACCGGAGGCTTTGGGCAACCTGGCAACATCCCGGGGCGTATGGCTCCGGGAGCAAATGCTGCAGGAGCATGGAGCATCAGAAAATCAGGTATACCTGCTTGACCCTGTGCGCGACGCGACGGCCGATGAGGCCGGCACTGTCACCGTCAGCTTTGAGCTGGATGTGCGGTGACAGCGGCTGGGATCAAGGCGCTGCTGGCTCGGGGATGCCCGGCGGCAACTGGAGGTCGCGTTTATCGACAAATTGCTGGTACCGCCCGTCTTTGAACAGCGGCGACAGCAGTTGCTCCAATGTGGCTGCGTCGATGGGGCCGTTGTCCCGTGCCATGATATGGAGGAGATAGGTCTGATCGGGGGTATCGGACACCAGGAACCTGTCACTGTCCTCGGGGTTGTCGTTCAGGTGGCTCTGAAGATAGGAGCGACTGACCACAGCCACTTCGGCCAGTGACGGACGGTCCGCCTTGATCAGGTCAAGATTACGGCTGTGGCTATGGGAGAACTCGATATTGAATCGCTTCTCAAGCTCGGCGTTATCCGTAGACAGGCCGGCGAAGCCATAGTGATAGCCCGAGATAGCAACGAGCTGTCGCTCGGTGACGTTGTCAAAGAAGCTTTGGTCACGGCCGGGTTTGTTGAGGGCGACATAGACGTCTTCGTCCATCAGAATTGGTCGGGTAGCGTTAACAGGCAGGTTTTCCCAGCCCCAGCCCGGGTTCTCAAAGAAAATAACGTCGTACAATCCGGCGTGGAAATCCAGGTGTCTGCGTTTTGGGGAAGTGTAGACAATCCGGAACGTGACCTTGTCGTTTGTTGAATCCAGCTCTCTTAACAGGTCACCGAGTAAGCCCTCCACCTTGTTTTCACTGTTCACACTGGCCACCGGAGGGAAATTATAGACGCCGACAGCGATGTTGGTCTGGGCCGAAACAGTGGTTGTAACACCGAGAGTCAGCGTTAAGCCCAGTATCAGAAGGGTGACTTTCAGCGGATGTCTGCGCTTTAATCCGAGTTGGAGTTTCAAGGTAGAGTGCTTCCCGGCATCAAGATTTGAACGTCCATTCACATTACCACTGTTTAATCTTAGTCAAAAGAGGCCAACAATAAACTCATGCAAAACGTGAAGCGCCCATTATGAAACGCCCTCTCAGTCATTTCTTTGCCTATGTGTCTCGCCTGCGGTGGATCAAGCGATGGGGGCTGATGCGCAACGCCATTGAGGAAAATGTCGCCACTCATTCCTGGGAGGTGGCTACCCTGGCCCATGCGCTTGCGATTATCCGTAACCGGCATTTTGGCGGGCAGGTCAACGCTGACCGGATCGCTGCCGCAGCGCTCTACCACGATGCCACAGAGGTTATTACAGGCGATATGCCGACACCGGTCAAATATCATTCGCAGGTTATGCGGGAAGCGTTCGGAGACATCGAGCACAAGGCGGAGGCCGAGCTACTGGCGCTGCTACCGGCGGACCTGCAGGAGGATTTTGCGCCCTATGTTCGCGAATCCGGATGGGAGCAGGAGGAGAAGGAATTGATCAAGGCGGCCGACCGGCTCTCGGCGTTGTTGAAATGCCAGGCTGAGATACAGGCGGGCAACAAGGAGTTTGAGCCTGCGGCGGGTCACATCCTGAAAAAGCTGGAGGATGACGCCCTGCCGGAAGTGATGTATTTCCTGGAAGTGTTTGCGCCGGGTTATCAGCGGCCCCTCGACAACCTCCTGGAATAGAGGTTGCCGAAGCCGCTGAGTGTCCGGATGTTCTAGCTGTTGCCGGCTGACGCCACCATGCCACCGCGCAGGCCATCCTGTTTCACACTCTGGCGCACGATGTCTTCGGGGCTGCCTGCCAGTTCCCGGAACATGCCCATGGAACCCAGCAGGGCGGATGACTCGTAGGGCACGAAGACCCGTTCCCCTTCCTTGGCCATGTTCGGCAGTACCTTGATGTAGCTTTGCCCCAGCAAATAGCCGATAACGGTCTGCTTGTTCTCTTCGGTGTCACCCATGGCACTCAAGACCAGGCGAATGGATTCCTGCTCACCCTGGGCACGCAGGATGGCAGATTCCTTGTCGCCCTGAGCGTTGAGAATGGCGGATTCCCGCTGGCCCTGGGCCATGGCAATAGCGGCGGACTTCTCACCTTCGGCCTCGGTCACCGTGGCGCGACGCTTACGCTCGGCGGCCATCTGCAGGCGCATGGCTTCTTCCACCTCTTCCGGCATGCTGATGTCCTGAACTTCAACGCGAGTCAGCTTCACACCCCACTTTGACGCCGCTTCTTCCATTTCGGCCTGGATGGCGTTGTTCACTTCGCTACGGGATTCAAACAGCTTGTCCAGCTCCATCTTACCCACCACGGAGCGCAGGGTGGTTTTGGCCAAAACCTCGACCGCCTGGCTCATGTTGGCCACTTCGTAAACCGCACGGCGTGGGTCGATAATCTGGTAGTAAAGCGCGCCGTTGATGTTTACGGTGACGTTGTCGGTGGTTACCACCGGCTGTCCGGGGAAGTCCATGACGGTTTCGCGGCGGTCAATGCGGGTTTCGAAACTGCTGCTTGGATGATACTCGTCGCCGATGCGCACGTAGCGGGTCATGGTGATGGCGCGCGGGCGCTCAATGAAGGGGATGATGATGTTAACACCACTCTCCAGTATGCGATTGAATGACCCTAGCCGCTCGATCACCATCACTTCGGACTGGCGCACAATCACCAGGCCCTTGGCGATGATGAAAATGCCAATGACGACGAAAATAAGGCTGATCACCAGCCCCGGGGAAACCACGTTTTCCATGTTTACTGCTCCTTTTTAGTGATCGTGTGAACAACGGCAGTGGTGCCGTCAAAACGTTCGAAAGTAACCTCGGTGCCTGCGGGCAGTTCGGTCATGCCGGTATCGCTGGTACGCAGGCGATAGAAGTCGCCGTTGACCTTGATGCCACTGGCGCCGTCAAAATCGCGCTTCAGCGTGCGATACTGCTTGCCCTGCTCGACGCCGGTGCCGGTTGTCCCGTAAGCGACACCCTTGGGGGAAAACCTCGGTTTGATCCAGCGAATGGCAATGGGTACCAGAATGCCCGAAAACACGCCCATACCGACCAGTTGCCATTCGAAAGGCGCGCCGAGAGCGGTCAACAGCGCCGTTAAAGCAGCTGCGATCCCCAGCGCCAGTAGCACCAGCACACCAGACGTCAGTTCTGCGAGACTCAATACGAGGGCGAGTATCAGCCAGAAATGCGTGAGACTCCATTCCATACAGCAACATCCACTAGTGACAGGAAAAAGGGTTGGCCAGGAGAGTGTAACCAAACCCGGCCAACGTCGTCCCGGATTGTGCACATTCGTGGGGACGGAGTCACGATATTCGTGGTGTTGCTGAACCCCGGGTATCGGGTGGCCCGAATGCCCCGGTCATAGGCGCGCTTTTGCCATATCCAGCGGCCCGACACCTGTTAGAGTAAGCAACACATCGCACAACAAGAGGTCATCGTCCATGAAAGATCTGAACAACAGGGTAGCCGTGGTTACCGGCGCGGGTTCCGGCATAGGCCGGGCGCTGGCCGTGGCACTGGCGGAAAAGGGCTGTCGCCTGGCGCTTTCCGATGTCAATGAGACAGGCCTTGCGGAAACCGCAGCTGGCTGTAGCGGGGCGGAAGTTCGCACCTATACCCTGGATGTCTCAGACCGGGATGCCATCTACGCTCATGCTGAGCAGGTCGCCAGGGATTTCGGCCAGGTGAACCTGGTGATTAACAACGCCGGCGTTGCGCTGTCTGCGTCCGTGCGAGAGATGACCGACGATGACTTCAAGTGGATCATGGATATCGATTTCTGGGGCGTGGCCCATGGTACCCGGGCCTTCCTGCCGCACCTGATCGCCTCCGGGGATGGTCACGTGGTGAATATTTCCAGCGTGTTCGGACTTATTGGCGTACCCAAACAAAGCGCCTATAACGCGGCTAAATTCGCAGTTCGTGGCTTTACTGAGTCACTGCGCCAGGAAATGAAGCTGGAAAAGCAGTCGGTCGCAGTGAGCTGCGTTCATCCCGGTGGCATCCGCACCAACATTGCGAATGCGGCGCGTATGGGTAAATCGGAGAACGCCGAAGCCCAGCGCAAGGGCTTCGACAAGATCGCCATGACCACTCCGGAAAAGGCGGCGAATATTATCGTCCGTGGCATTCTGAAAGATGAATCCCGAATTCTGGTCGGGCCCGATGCCTGGGGTATCGATGCCCTGAACCGGGTTCTGGGGTCCGCCTACCAGCCTCTGGTTGAGCGTTTTTCGCGGAAAAATCTTTACGTCTGAAACCCTTTTTCATGCTTGCCGTATTTCGGTGGTTTCGCGGCAGTTCGCCGGGATGATTGAAGCCCAGTGACTGCCGCTGTATATTTTGCATACAGCCACCGATATTCCAATCTCGCTGTATTTCAGGGAAAGAGGCAGCATGAACACTCCCCAGCACCCGGACCTTGGTGCGTCGCTTGAACAAAGCCGCTCAGGCCTCCGGGACACCCATCGTCGTTCGCTGATGCGAGCACTGTTTCTCGTGACCGCCTCTGCACTGGTGGTTTTTGGCTGCCTGCAGATTCTGAACGGCTATATCTGGCTCGCGACGGGGGAGCTCATTGCGAGCCTTATCCTGTTCTTTGGGGTTACCCGAATCAATCGCACACCTTGTCTCCAGGTCTGGATCTACAGTTATCTGGTGACGGGGTTTTCCTTCGCCTTGATGATCATGCTGGTACCCGAAGCCTCGGTGTCTGCCTTCGTGTGGGTGCTGATGATGCCGGTTCTGGCGTATTTGCTGCTGGGAAAGAAAGAAGGTTTCCTGCTCAGCGCGCCGTTTGTGGCGGCGGGCTGCGTCACCTACTACTTTCATCTTGAGTTCGTCGCTGATGCCGGCGGCGTGATCGACCTGCTAAACATGGTGCTCTGCGCCGTCCTGATGCTGGGTTTTATCCATCTTTATGAAGCCCGTCGTGAGGAAGCCGAGCAAAAGTTGTTCACTCTTGCACAGACTGATGCACTCACAGGGCTGGCCAATCGTGCGAACTTCCAGAGCACCCTGGCCCGCACCATCGCAGAGTGTGCCCGCAGTGGCTCGGGATTTGCCCTGGTGATTATGGACATCGACCACTTCAAGGTAGTGAATGACACCATGGGCCATGACGCCGGAGACCACGTTCTGCAAAACATTGGCAAGCAGCTCACCGAACGTCTGCGGACCACCGACGCAGTGGGACGATTGGGCGGAGAGGAATTCGGGTTGATTCTGCGGGATGTGAAACTCGAGGATTCGTTCCAGTTAATGGACGAGTTGCGCCAGCGTATTGCCGACAGCGAACTTCCTTATGGTGATGCCCTGATCCGGGTGACCGCATCGTTCGGAATTGCGCATTATCCCGATCATGCCATCGAAGCCGAGTCCTTGTTCCGGATTGCCGACCGCTGCCTGTTCAGCAGCAAGCGGGCCGGGCGCAATCGGGTCGCCAGGGCGGGCCTTTCGCCGGTCAAAGGCCCGCTTGCGACAGCAAGGACTTAGTGATCATCCAGGGTTACTGACATACAGGGTTACTGAATAGTCCGGCGATTTCCCTTCTGATACTGCGGGGCAATGTACTCGTTGATCTGCTCCTTGAAGCGGGCAATCAGTTCGCTGTTGTCGTGGTCCCAAGGGTGGAATCCCGGCTTGAAGTATTCCAGCCAGGTGGGGATCAGGCTGGAGAAGGTGCCGTTTTTGCCCCACATCCGCCACAAGCCGCGGGCAGAGTCTTTCAGTGAGAAGTTCTTCGGATCGTTCAGCATCATCCGGGTGGTGAAGTAACTGGCCATCACGCCCAATGCGGCTGTACTGAATGCCAGGTAAAACGTGCGCTCGGCATAGGTGCCGCCGACCTGGTTGAACACGTCGTAGGTCACTGCTTTGTGCTCGGTTTCCTCAATGGCGTGCCACACCCACAGCGGGCGCATGGTTTCATGCATGTCTTCGCGAACGTCGCTGCGCTCCAGCAGCATGTCCGCCATCATCGCGGTCATATGTTCCAGGGCGCAGGTGATGGCCAGTTGGTGCCGTTTTGGAAGCTTCTTGGCAATGCTCAACACCACTTCCAGGTGTTCTTCCAGTTCCTCCACGGGCATGCCCTGATCCCGCACGTGCTGGTTCATGGACTTGTGTTCCAGCGAGTGCATGGCTTCCTGGCCGATAAAGCCCCTGACTTCTTTTTTCAGCTTGGGGTCGTTGATCTGGTCCTGATAGTAGCGGACCGAATCCACGAAAAACTGCTCGCCCTGCGGGAACAGCACAGACAGGGCGTTCATGGTGTGGCTCAGGATATAGCTGTTGTCCAGCCAGTAGTGGGGAACCTTCTCTCCGAATTCAAACCCCATGCGCTGTGGCTTGATGGCAACGTTGTCCGGGGTGCGTGCAACCGGCTTTGACTCAGTGGTTTTCGTTCTCAGCATATCGTTACTCCTGCGCTTGGGCGCTATGGCTGATGTGATGGGACCAGTGTGTGTGAGTCAACGCGGGCTTTGAATGCGAAAAGGGGACGGCCATCGTGGATTAGGGGCCAGGGGCGGCCTCAATTGACTATGCTGACGTGGTTGCCGGTGCCTCCAGTCACAGTGTGGCTGCGCCGGGCTTCTGATAGCATCGGTGGCAGTGAGTCTTCCCACAACAAATCTCACACAACGAAAAGGAACCTGCATGGCGAACCCGGGCCCGGAAAAAGAACGGCAGATGCTGGGACTGTTCCTGGTTCCCGGTGTGTACCTCCGGGTGCTGGCGGATGTGGTGCGGCAGTTGGGCCACAACGACCGTGCTCTGTACGAAGGCATGGCATTCACGCCCCAGGATCTGAAATCCAATGACAGCCGGGTGTTTGTCACCGATGCGATTGTAATGGTGGAGCGGGCTCTGAACCTGGCCAGCAAAGACGGCTTGAGCTTCATGCTGGCGCGGGAACTGCGGGTCACCATCCATGGCACCCTCGGCTTCGCCGCCCTGACCAGCCCCACACTCGCTGGCGCCCTGGATTCGGTAAGGCGCTACCTGCAGTTGCGTGTGCCCTTCCTCACTATGACCCTGACCGACACCGGCGACCATGTGTTGGTGCGGTTGCGCTCCGAGTTCGACGTGCCCACCCAGTACCGTTTTCTGGCGGAAACCGTCAGTGCCACACTGATGATGCTGGCGGAACAACTGATCGACCGGGAGGATGCGGAAAAACGAGGATTCCCGCTGGTGGATGGCAAGCTCCCTGGCGTGAAGGTACAACTGACTTCTCCGGAGCCGGCCTATTACCCCAGGTTTGCGCCCCAGCTACCGGTACCTTTCGAGTATGGCCAGCCCGAGGAAACCATGGTGTTTCCCAAGGGCCTGCTGGACACCCGCATGCGCCTGGCGGATGCGGAAGCATCCCGGATGGCACGGGACCAGTGCGAGTTCGAACTGCAAAAAGCCCTGAAAGACCAGGGCGACATCACCTATGCCATCCGCAACATGCTCCACATGATGCCCGGGCCGCTGCCATCCCTGGAGGCCATGGCGGAGCGCTTCTGCGTGTCGTCCCGCACCCTGAAGCGACGGCTGGCGGAGAAGGACACCACCTACCGGGAAATTGTCGAAGCGGTACTGAAAGACCGCGCCATCCAGTTGCTGCGTTACACCAATCAGTCCGTCAGCGAGATCGCCTATGAGCTGGGCTACGCTGACCTGTCCAACTTCAGCCGTGCCTTCCGAAAGTGGACCGGAAAGTCGGCCAGCGAGTTCCGCGAAGGCGGTCCGGACCCGGCACCCGAGGTTGGTCCCTGACAACGATCTTCCGGTCATGCGACAGATCAAAAATGCTGTGCTAGCTTAAAAGTTTGCTACAGAAAAACAGCAGTCCATGGCCACTCGGCTGTCTGACTGGCTCACTAACGCATTGAGTGGGGTCTGTGGATGCCACCGTTCGTCAACGGATACATCCGTTTCGTGGATGCCGTGAATTACCGTGTTGGTCGAGCGGTGATGTACGGCATCTTTGTCATGGTCGCTATTCTGCTGTGGTCGTCCATTTCCAAAGCGTTCTTCCTTCCCTCGTTATGGACGCTTGAAGCCGCGCAGTTCGCCATGGTGGCGTATTACATACTGGGCGGTCCCTATTCCATCCAGCTGGACGCCAATGTACGCATGGACCTGTTTTACGGCGGTTGGTCCGTCCGTAGAAAAGCCTGGTTCGATGTCTTCACCATTTTCTTCCTGATTTTCTTTCTGGGCGTGCTCCTTTACGGCGCCTACGACAGCACGAGCTATGCGATTCAATACGGCGAACGCAGCGCATCCGCGTGGCGACCCTACATGTGGCCGATCAAGGTGGTGATGTGCATCGGCTTCTCACTCATGTTGTTGCAGGCGATATCGGAGCTTTTCAAAGACATCGCCCGCATTCGGGGAGAAGACATCTGATGTCTTACGATCTCATCGCCATTTTCATGTTTGCCTCGATGATGCTGATGCTGATGACCGGCCAGCGCGTGTTTGGTGCCATTGGTGCCGTTGCCGCGGCCTCAGCACTAGCGCTGTGGGGGACCGGTGGTTCTGATATCCCCTTCTCATCCGCCATGAAGCTGATGAACTGGTATCCGCTGCTGACGCTGCCGATGTTTATCTTCATGGGCTACGTGCTCTCGGAATCGAAAATCGCCGACGATCTCTACCGGATGTTCCATGTCTGGATGGGGCCGATTCATGGCGGGCTTGCCATTGGCACCATTGGCCTGATGGTGCTGGTGTCAGCCATGAACGGTTTGTCGGTTGCCGGTATGGCCATTGGAGCCACCATCGCCCTGCCCGAATTGCTCCGGCGGGGTTATGACAAGCGTATGGTCACGGGCGTGGTTCAGGCGGGTTCATCGTTGGGCATTCTGGTGCCGCCATCGGTGGTGCTGGTGCTGTACGCCATGATTGCCCGCCAGCCGGTGGGGCAGCTATGGCTTGCGGGCGTTGTGCCGGGGCTGATCATGGCGGTGATGTTTATCGTCTACATTGCGGTGCGGTGTCGTCTCCAGCCCGAACTCGGGCCTGTGCTGCCAAAAGAGGAGCGCCAGGTCAGCCTGGGCGAGAAGTTACGCCTGCTGCGTGCAGGAGTTCTGCCGGTGGTTATTTTCGCCTCCATGATGGTGCCGTTCGTCAAAGGCTGGACCAGCCTGGTGGAGAGTTCGGCCATCGGTGCCATGGCGGCATTCGTCGCAGCGATCCTCAAACGCCGGATGACCCGGGCCGTGTTTGAAGCCTCCGTACGCCAGACGCTGGCCATTTCCTGCATGTTCATGTGGATCATCCTCGCCGCCCTGGGTTTCGGTGCCGTGTTTGATGGGCTGGGTGCGGTAAAGGCCATCGACAGCCTGTTTACCGAGCAGCTGGGGCTGAACCCCTGGATGATCCTGATCATGATGCAGTTGTCGTTTCTGTTGATGGGTACCTTCCTGGACGATACCGCAATGCTGGTGATTGTGGCGCCCCTGTACGTGCCGTTGGTGGCAGCTCTTGGCTTTGATCTTATCTGGTATGGCGTTCTCTACACGATTACCACCCAGATTGCCTATATGACGCCGCCTTTCGGTTACAACCTGTTCCTGATGCGGGCCATGGCGCCGCCTGAGATTTCCCTGCGCGATATCTACAGTTCAATTCTCCCGTTTGTCTGCGTGATGCTGGTGGCACTGTCGCTGATCATGGCCTTTCCACAGATTGCGCTCTGGCTGCCGGAGTACGTTTACAACAGGTGAACCGTCAACGTTTTTGGATGAATACGAATGTCGAGTAACACCCCGGAGGCCGGCTGGCTTCCATAACAAGCGTCAGTCAAGGAGGTCGACATGACCACAAGACGTAAATTTCTCGCATCAGCATCCGTAGCAGCACTGGCCGGGGCAGCCGCCCTCACGCCACCCAGACTTTACGCGCAGGAGCCAAAAATACGATGGCGGCTGCAAACATACGCCGGGCCGGCCCTGGCAGAGCATGTGGTCAAGCCGGCGATCGACAGTTTCAACCGTATTGCCGGCAAGGAGATGCAGATCGAGCTCTATTTTGCCGATCAGCTTGTGCCCACGGGGGAACTGTTCCGCGCCATGCAGAAAGGCACCATTGACGCGGTTCAGTCCGATGACGATTCCATGGCCTCACCCACCGAGGTTACTGTTTTCGGTGGCTACTTTCCGTTCGCCAGCCGCTATTCGCTGGACGTACCCGTGCTGTTCAATCAGTACGGCCTGAATGAAATCTGGGATGAAGAGTATTCCAAGGTGGGCGTGAAACACCTGTCCGCCGGTGCCTGGGACCCCTGCCACTTTGCCACCAAAGAGCCGATCCACAGCCTCGAGGATCTTAAGGGCAAGCGTGTGTTCACCTTCCCCACTGCCGGCCGTTTCATGAGCCAGTTCGGCGTGGTACCGGTTCAACTGCCCTGGGAAGACATCGAAGTCGCGGTGCAGACGGGTGAGCTGGACGGTATCGCCTGGTCCGGCATTACCGAGGACTACACGGTGGGCTGGGCGGATGTGACCAACTACTTCCTGACCAACAACATCTCCGGTGCCTGGGCGGGATCCTTCTTTGCCAACATGGATCGCTACAACGAGCTTCCGGATCATCTCAAGGAACTGCTCAAACTGACCATGGACAGCTCCCACTACTACCGTCAGTGGTGGTATTGGGGAGGCGAGGCCAAACTGCGTACAGACGGCACGAAGATGAAGTTGACCACCATTCCGGACAAGGAGTGGGCAGAAGTTGAAAAGGCCGCGCGCGTGTTCTGGGACGAGGTTGCCCAGGAATCCGAAACCAAGGCCCGGGTGGTCAAGATCCTCAAGGAATACAACGAGAAAATGGAGAAGGCGGGGCGGCCCTATCGATACACCTGATGGGATCGCAGAGAAACACTGCGTTCAGTGGCGATCACTACCGGATTCACTCGTCACTGAGCGCGGCGCCTTTTAGCCTAACTGATATTGCGGAGCGGTGAGATGGCAGCTCAACTGTCTTTTAAGGAACTGAAAACGTGTGTCGAGGACGGCACCATTGATACGGTCGTGGCGGCGATTCCGGACATGCAGGGGCGTCTCATGGGCAAGCGCTTCCAGGCCCAGTACTTTATCGACACCGCCTGGGAAGAGAGCCACTGTTGCAAGTACCTGGTGGCGACCGATCTGGAAATGACAACGGTGGAGAACTACGCCTCGACCAGTTGGGCGGCCGGCTATGGCGACTATGTGATGAAGCCGGACCTGACCACCCTGCGCCGCCTGCCATGGCTCGAGGGTACCGCCTTTATTCTGTGTGATCTGATTGATCACGCCACCCATGAGCCGGTACCTCACTCGCCCCGGGCGGTGCTGAAAAAACAGCTGGAACGGTTGTCAGCCATGGGGCTGCAGATGACCACGGCCACCGAGCTGGAGTTTTTCATTTTCCGGGAGACCTTTGAGGAGATGCAGAAGCGTCAGTATCACCATATGACGCCCATCAGCCCCTATAACGAGGACTACCACATCTTCCAGACCACCCGTGAGGAAGACGTGATGCGGCCCATCCGTAATGGGCTCTACCAGGCGGGGATCACGGTCGAGAGCAGCAAGGGTGAGGCCGACGCTGGTCAGGCCGAGCTCAACATTCACTACTCAGACCCGCTCGCCATGGCCGATACTCACGTTCTGGTGAAAAATGCCGTCAAGGAAATCGCCTGGCAGCACGGGCGCAGTGTGAGTTTCATGGCCAAGTGGAACCACAACGCCGCCGGGTCGTCCAGCCATATCCATCAGGCCCTCTCGGACAGTACCGGAAAGTCAGTGTTCTATGACCCCAATGGTGCCCATGGTATGTCCAAAACTATGGAGCATGCGCTGGCGGGGCTACTGGAATACGCCAACGACACCACCTTCTTCCTTGCGCCTTACGTTAACTCGTACAAACGATTTGCCGCCGGCACCTTTGCCCCGACCAGCACTGTCTGGTCCATCGACAACCGTACGGCCGGTTACCGCGTTGTCGCACCGAACACGGACGCCGTGCGAGTGGAGTGTCGCATCGGCGGGTCGGACCTGAACCCGTACCTGGCGTTGGCATCGCAGATTGCCGCCACCATCGCCGGTATCGAAGGCAAGCTCGAACTGGAGCCGGAGTTCTCCGGCAATGCCTATGGCGCCGAGTCTGCGCGCAGTATCCCAGCCACATTGAGGGCCGCCACGGAATCGTTACGCGGATCGACCATGCTGCGGGAAGCCATGGGTAACGACGTCATTGATCATTACGTGCGCTGTGCGGAGTGGGAGCAGGAAGATTTTGATCGCGTGGTCACCGATTACGAAGTCAAACGTGGATTTGAGCAGGCGTAGGACACAGCTATGAACACACCTATTCAATGCATATCGCCCATCGACGGTTCCGTTTACGTGGAGCGCACAACGCTTTCCCTGGAAGCCGCGCGAGAGGCCGTCACCGAGGCTAAAAACGCGCAGCCAGTCTGGGCCGCCCTGCCATTGTCAGAGCGGGTTCAGCGGGTTCGCGACGGCATCGCCCGGCTGGGTGACATGAACGACGACATCGTGGAAAAACTGGCCTGGCAGATGGGGCGGCCTGTGCGCTACGGCGGCGAGTTCGGCGGCGTGGATGAGCGTGCCGGAATGATGGCCGATCTGGCGGAAGAAGGGCTTGCCCCCATCGAGATTGAAAACAGCGTTTCCTTTCATCGCTACATTCGGCGCGAACCTCACGGCGCGGTGCTGGTTGTCGCGCCCTGGAACTATCCGTACATGACGGCGGTGAACACGGTCGTTCCTGCTCTGATTGCCGGTAACGCAGTGTTTCTCAAACACGCGTCACAAACGCCCCTGGTCGGTGAGCACATGGCGGAGGCGTTCCACGCCGCCGGCGTCCCCAGCGAGATCTTCCAGAATGTATTTCTGTCCCACGAGACCACATCCGCGCTGATCGCGGAAAAAGCCTTCGGTTTCGTGAATTTTACCGGGTCGGTGAATGGGGGGCAGACCATCGAACGCGCCGCTGCCGGTACCTTCACCGGCGTAGGGTTGGAGCTTGGCGGTAAGGACCCGGGTTATGTGATGGACGATGCCGATCTGGATACCGCCGTGGAGACACTGATCGACGGTGCCATGTTCAATGCCGGCCAGTGCTGCTGCGGCATTGAACGCATTTACGTCGCCGAGAGCCTGTTCGATACGTTTGTTGAGAAAGCCGTTGCCATCGTCAGCGGCTACCGGCTTGGCAATCCGCTGGACAGGGACACAACGCTTGGCCCGATGGCGCATGTCCGCTTTGCCGACCATGTCCGGGAGCAGACGGCAGAGGCCATTGCCAGCGGCGCCCGGGCATTGATCGACCCTGAGCTCTTTCCTGATCAGGGCGGCGCCTATCTGATGCCGCAGATCCTTGTCGACGTGGACCACTCCATGCGGGTCATGCGGGAGGAGTCCTTTGGCCCGGTGGTTGGCATCATGAAAGTCAAAGATGACGCTGAAGCGGTCGCACTGATGAACGACAGCGAGTTCGGCCTGACCGCGTCCCTGTGGACCAGAGATATTGACCGCGCCACGCGGGTGGCCGATCAGATTGAAACCGGCACGGTGTTCATGAACCGTTGTGATTACCTGGACCCGGCGCTTTGCTGGACCGGTTGCAAGAACACCGGTCGCGGTGGTGGGCTTTCGGTCATCGGCTACCACAACCTGACGCGCCCGAAATCGTATTACCTGAAAAAACCGGTGAACTGATATCCGGATCAACAGACAACCCGATTCTCTGACGAGGGACTGACAATGACACTCTCCGCAAACTGGTCCTATCCCACGGATATTCGTTTTGGCGCCGGCCGTATTGCCGAACTCGGCGAATGCTGTAAGGAGGCAGGTATAACCCGGCCGTTACTGGTGACCGACCGAGGGTTGGCAAGCCTTCCCATTACCCAGGACACGCTCGATTTAATGGAGCAGGCTGGCCTTGGACGAGCCATGTTTTCAGAGGTTGATCCCAACCCCACGGAAATCAACATGGAAGCGGGCCGGAAGGTCTTTCTCGACGGCAACCACGACGGCGTGATCGCCTTCGGCGGAGGGTCCGGGCTGGACCTGGGTAAATTGCTGGCCTTCATGGCCGGTCAGACCCGGCCGGTGTGGGACTTCGAGGATATTGGTGACTGGTGGAAACGCGCGGATGCCGATGGGATTGCCCCCATCATCGCCGTACCAACGACCGCAGGCACGGGGTCGGAGGTCGGTCGAGCCAGCGTCATCGTCAACAGTCAGAGCCACGTCAAAAAGATCATTTTTCATCCCCGAATACTGCCATCGATTGTGATCTCCGACCCCGAATTGACGGTTGGTATGCCGCCATTTATCACTGCGGGAACCGGCATGGATGCGTTTATCCACTGTTTTGAAGCCTTCTGCTCCCCCAACTTCCACCCCATGAGCCAGGGTATTGCGCTGGAGGGCATGCGGCTGGTGAAGGAAAATCTGCACCGGGTGTATGCGGATGCCGCCGATATCGAGGCTCGCGGGCAGATGCTGGTCGCCGCCGCCATGGGTGCGGTAGCCTTCCAGAAGGGCCTGGGGGCGACCCACGCCGTCTCCCATTCGGTTGGCGCGATCTATAACACCCACCATGGCATGACCAACGCCGTGGTGCTGCCGTCGGTCATCACCATGAACCGACCAGCGATCGAAAACCGGGTCGACGACATTACCCGCTACCTGGGCATTGCCAATGGCTTTGACGGGTTCACCCAGTTCATCATGACGTTGCGGGAATCCCTTGGCGTGCCGGAGCGTTTGAGGGACATGGGTGTGGGGACGGATCGCATTGAGGAAATGACCAGAATGGCACTTGAAGACCCAAGTGCCGGTGGCAACCCGGTGAAGATGACAGCGGAAAACACGCGAGCTTTGTTTGAAGCCTGCATCTGATTGATCTATTGTCGGTTTTGGCCAAATTTCACGCCAAAACCCGAGCCAAAAGGAACGCAAATGGCAGACAATCAGGACACCCACAGCAAACTCATCGGCTACCTGCTCTGGATCTTCGGTTTCCTGGGGTCGCACCGCTTCTACTACGGCAAGCCCATCACCGGCACTATCTGGTTTTTCACCCTGGGGTTGCTGTTCATTGGCTGGATCATCGACCTGTTCCTGATACCGGCCATGGACCGGGAGGCGGATCACCGGTTCCGTGAGGGCGAGGTCAGTTTCAACATCGGTTGGATTCTACTGACCTTCCTTGGCGTATTCGGTATCCACCGGATGTACATGGGCAAGTGGATCACCGGAATCATATACCTGCTGACGGGCGGTCTGTTCCTGGTGGGTGTGCTTTATGATTTCTGGACATTGAACAGCCAGATCTCGGAGCGGAATCAGGAAGTGAAGTTCGGCTAGGCGTTACAGCCCAGCCGCCTGCTCCAGCTCGGTCAGGCCCTCTTCAAGATAATCCAGCATGCGCTGCAGGCTGGGCAGGGTGCGACGGCAGCCAATCAGCCCGAACTCCACCTGGTCGCAGTAGCTGGTCAGGGTCATGTTCAGGGCAATTCGGTCCATGGCGATGGACACCGGATACATGCCCTCAAGCCTCGCGCCGTTCCAGTAGCTGGGCTCCTTCGGCCCTGGTACGTTGGAAATGACCACGTTAAAGGTCCGCCACTTCGGCGCCAGCCCCGTTAGCAGGTTGAAGCTCGCCGGGGCCAGCAGCAGCGCCGTGTAATTCAGGATTTCTTCCGGGGACATGGCCGCGTAGCGCTGTTTGGAGGCTTTCACGTCTTCGTGGATATAGCGCAGCCGCTCAGCCGCGTCGTTCAGGTGGGTGCCCAGGGAAGCGAGGATAATACCCACCTGGTTGCCACCGGAGCTGTCATCCGTGCGCAGGGAAACCGGTACCATAGCGACCAGCGGTTTTTCCGGCAACGCGTCCTGATTCATCAGGTAGGTCCGCAGGGCCGTGGCACACATGGTCATGACCACGTCGTTAACCGTTGTACCGAAGGCGGTGCATACGGCACGGATGCGTTTCAGATCATAGGACTGGGCCGCAAAACGGCGGGAGCCGGTGATCTTGCCGTTGAGGACGCAGCGCGGCGCGTGGAAGATGGAATCGTAGGCCGGGTCCTTACGGGCCCGGTTCACGGTGTTCAGCAGCGCCTTGGTGACCGCCGGAACCGTGCCCAGCTGTTTACCCGATTCCCCGAGCAGATGGGCAACGTTGCGCCACATTGATGGGCCCTCATCGTCGTCACCGCTGCGGCTGCGGCGCGGCAGCGACCAGATCGGCGGCATGTTTCGCTGCTCCGGGTCCTGTGACAGCATGCGCTGGAACAGGCGCATGGCAGACACACCATCCACCAGGGAGTGGTGTACCTTGGTGTAAACGGCGAATTGCCGGTCTTTCAGGCCTTCAATGAGGTGGAACTCCCACAAGGGCCGTTCCCGGTCCATCAGGTGGCTGTGTTCGGCGGAGACAAACGACAACAACTCCCGGACCCGGCCGGGAGTGGGGAGGGCCTCAAAGCGGAAATGGTGCTCCAGGTCCAGCTGCTCGTCTTCTACCCAGACCGGTTGACCGAACCGACTGCCCAGGCGCCTGTCGAAGGGAGGTGTGACGATGGTTTCCTCCCGCAACTGGTCCGCAAGTTGGGCCACATAGTCATCCGGTGCATCCTCGGGGAACGAGAACAGCTGCAGGCCGCCAACGTGCATGGGCTGCTGGCGTTTTTCCAGCCACAGGAATACCTGGTCTACCGGGCTCAGTGATTTCACGAAACAGATCTCGCCTTGTTGTGATTATTGTCTGGGAGTCAGTGTTGCAGCATTTCTGGTTTGGGGGAAGTTTCGGGTTTGTGCTGAACAGGCCTGTTTTGTTGGTCTTGGGGGGAGTCGCCGCGTTGGGGGGGGGGGGTTTGTTTTTTTTTGGGAAAAAGAACTCGCTTCGCTCAGACACCTTTTTCCTGGCAGAAAAAATAACCCCACCCCCCAAATCGGCTTTTCGGGCCCTTGCAGAAGCCTGCCCGGGGAAACTAACGGGTTAGGCCACGGCTGATTCCTTGTTGGTTGCAGGGATTTCCACGCGGACGTTGTTGCCGTCCAACAAGACCGGGTACTTTTTCACGGCTACCGCCTCGTCTTCCAAGCACTGACCGGTTTCCAGGTTGAAGTGCTGTTTGTACAGCGGTGAAGCCACCACCGGCTGCCCTTTCAGATCACCGGTGATCCCCCGCGCCAGCACGTTCTTGCCGGTAAACGGATCGGTATGACTGATCGCAAACAGCGCCGGCAACCGATGCGGCAGATAAAACACCGCCACCGGCCCGCCTTCCGTCCAGACCGCAACTCCCGATTCCGGCACAAGGTCATCAACGGTACAAACAACGTCCCAGGAAGTGCGTGCTTTCATAACGTTCTCCAATTCCAATACGGTTATTCAAAGTGTCAGCTCTAGCCCAGTCGAGTCCATAACCCGCTACTGGATAAACATTCAAACAGCGATAACTGGTGATCCGATGAGCGTGGGGGTCGATATTTTTTCCCGCCAGGAAAAAGGTGTCCGAGCGCAGCGAGTTCTTTTTCCCAAGGGAAAAAATATCGACCCCCGCACTCCACCCCAAGCCACCAGTCCTAAGCAGGCTCCCCCTCAAGCAGAGGCCGACGCTGCTCCCGTTCGGTAGTCCACTCCTGAACCGGATCCTTCTTCTCAGGAGCATTCACAAACTCCCGGAACCGCTTCCGCTTCTCAGGATCCTCAACGGCCGTCTTCCACTCGCACTGATAGGTATCCACCAGATCCGCCATGTGCTGCTCCAGCTCCTGGCCAATTCCCAGGCTGTCCTCCAGGACCACCTGCTTCAGATAATCCAGGCCACCTTCCAGGTTCTCCATCCACACACTGGTGCGTTGCAGACGGTCTGCGGTGCGGACGTAGAACATCAACACCCGGTCGATAGCGCTGATCAGTTCCTCGTCGGACAAATCCGTGGCGAACAAATCCGCGTGGCGCGGACGCATGCCGCCGTTGCCGCATACGTACAGGTTCCAGCCGTTCTCGGTGGCGATCACGCCGATGTCCTTACTCTGGGCTTCCGCACATTCGCGGGTGCAGCCGGACACCGCCATCTTGAGCTTATGGGGGGAACGCAGGCCCTTGTAGCGGTTCTCCAGAAAGATCGCCATGCCCACGCTGTCCTGCACGCCGTAGCGGCACCAGGTGCTGCCGACGCAGGACTTCACCGTACGCAGGGACTTGCCGTAGGCGTGGCCGGTTTCGAAGCCGGCGGCGATGAGTTTTTCCCAGATTTCGGGCAGTTCGCTCAGGGTGGCGCCGAACAGGTCCACCCGTTGACCGCCCGTGATCTTGGTGTACAGGTTGTATTCCTTGGCCACTTCACCCAGCACAATCAGCTTGTCCGGGGTGATTTCGCCGCCCGGCACCCGAGGCACGATGGAGTAGGTACCGTTCTTCTGCATATTGGCCATGAAGGTATCGTTGGTGTCCTGCAGGGGCACATGGTCGGTGGCCAGGATGTGCTCGTTCCAGCAGGTGGCAAGGATGGACGCGACGGCCGGTTTGCAGATATCGCAGCCATGGCCCTTGCCGTGATCACGGATCAATGTCCGGAAGGTGCGGATGCCATTGACCTTCACGATATTGAACAGGTCCTGGCGGCTGTACGGGAAGTGCTCACAGATGTCCTTGCTGACTTCCACGCCGCGTTTTTCCAGTTCGCTGTCCACCACGTTTTTCAGCAGTGCCGCGCAGCCACCACAGCCGGTGCTGGCCTTGGTTTCTGCCTTAACACCAGCAAGGTCGGTACAGCCGGCATCGATCACGCCGCAGATATCGCCCTTGGACACGTTGTGGCAGGAGCAGATCGAGGCGGTTTCCGGCAGGGCATCCGGGCCCAGCGCGGGAGCACCGCCCTGGTTTTCCGGCAGAATCAGGGTCTCCGGGTTCTCCGGCAGCTCAATGCCGTTCAACGCATATTGCAGCAGGGTGTCGTAGTGGCTGTTGTCGCCCACCAGGATGGCGCCCAGCAGGGTCTTGCCATCTGCGCTGATCACCATGCGGCGGTAGTGGCCGGCCTGCTCATCGTTAAAGCGGATGTTGCGGGCGCCCGGCGTCTGGGCATGGGCATCGCCGATCGAGCCGACATCCACACCCAACAGCTTGAGCTTGGTGCTCATGTCGGCGCCGGTAAAGGCGGCCTCACGGTCACCATTCAGCACGGAGGCCAGGGTGCGGGCCATGGTGTAGCCTGGTGCCACCAGGCCAAAAATCTTCTCACTCCACAGCGCGCACTCGCCAATGGCGTGGATGTGGGGGTCGGAGGTGGTGCACTGGTCGTTGATGACAATGCCACCGCGTTCACCCATGGCCAGTTCGCTGGAACGGGCCAGGGCGTCCTGGGGGCGGATGCCGGCGGAGAACACGATCAGGTCGGTTTCCAGATGGGTGTCGTCACTGAAATTCATCCGCAAGCGGGCTTCTTCGCCTTCAACGATTTCAGTGGTGGCTTTCTCAGTATGAACCTGCACCCCGAGCTCTTCGATTTTATGCTTTAGCAGGGCGCCGCCGTCAGCGTCGAGCTGTACCGGCATCAGCCGGGGTGCAAATTCCACCACGTGGGCGTCCAGGCCCAGGCTCTTGAGTGCATTCGCTGCTTCCAGACCCAGCAGGCCACCGCCCACCACTACGCCGGTTTTAACACCGTCGGCGCTGGCACGGATGCTGTCCAGGTCTTCCAGGGTGCGATACACCAGGCAGTGGGGGTTCTCGTTGCCCTTGATGGGCGGCACGAACGGATAGGAACCGGTGGCCAGCACCAGTTCGTCGTAGGCGTAATCGCCCATCGGTGTGGTAATGGTTTGATTGGCGCGGTCGATGCCGGTTACCTGTTCGCCCAGACGCAGGTCGATGTGGTTCTCGGCGTACCAGTCGGTGGTGCCCATGGCCAGGTCGGCATGGGTGGAACCACCAAAGTACTCGGACAGGTGAACCCGGTCATACGCCAGCAGTTTCTCTTCACCAAACACCTTGATGTCGAAATCGGCCGCTGCCGGGGTTTCCACCAACTGCTCCAGGAAGTGGTGGCCGACCATGCCGTTGCCAATCACGATCAGGGTTTTCTTGCTCATGGTAATTCCTCTCTCTGTTCCCGGCCGCTTTACGCGGCTTCGCAGTAGTGCTTGCCAAAGGCCAGATGGGCCCGGTAAGGGCTGATGTCATCGGCCTGTTGAATGCGTTCGCTGTACCAGGGGCCGTCGCTGGTTTCACCGAAGAGCACGGCGCCTGTGAGTCTTTGGTCGCGAATCAGCAGGCGGCAGTAGCGATTGGTGTCGTAGTCCTGCCAGACCACGGATTCGGTCTCAGCGTCCGCGTCGGTCTGGCCGCAGGAAAATATCGGGATGCCGCTGATTTTCAGGCGCGTCGGGATGATGGATGGCTCAAACGTCGCCTGGCTGTTCTCGTCGCACAGCACCTGTGCCAGCACGTCCGCCTGTTGATAGCCGGGCTCCACCAGCCCGAAGGTCTGGCTGCCGACCTGGCAGCATTCGCCTAGTGCATGGATGTATTGGTCGCTGGTTTGCAGCTGCGGATTCACCCGGATGGCGCGTTCACAATCCAGCCCCGCTTCCAGAGCCAGTTCCGTGTTCGGGGTGATGCCAGCGGCGATCACCACCAGATCGGTGCTGATCAGGGTTTCGTCGTCCAGCTGCACGGCACGAACCACATTGCGACCGAGCAGGGCCACGGGAGATGTTTGCGTGCGAATGGTCAGCCCGCGTTTGGTCAGGGCCTCTTCCAGCAGGGCGCCGCCGGCCGGGTCGAGTTGCCGGTTGAGAAGATGGCCGCTACGGTGCAGTACGGTCACCGCCATACCCCGGCTGCGCAGGCCTTCAGCCGCCTCCAGGCCCAGGAAACCACCACCGATGACCACCGCGCGGCGATGGCGTTGGCTGATGTTGATCAGACGGCGGGTATCCTGCAGGTCGCGGAAGCCCATCACACCGTCCAACTCCTCACCCTTCAGGCCAAGACTGGCGGAGCGGGAACCGGTGGCCAGAACCAGGCTGGTGTAGTGTTGAGTCCGCCCGCAGGCAGTGGTAACCGTGCGTTCTTCCCGGTCAATGGCGGTAACGGGATCTCCCTGATGCAAGGTGATGTTGTTGTGCTGATACCAGTCCGGTTGCTGCAATTGCAGGCTGTCTTCGTTGGCATCGCCTGCCAGCAGGGCCGAAAGCTGGATGCGGTTGTAGGCAGGGCTTGCCTCGCCATTGAACACCACAATGCGTGCAAAAGGCCGATGCGGTTGAGCAACCAGTTTTTCGAGCAGACGCTGGGCCACCATGCCGTGTCCGCAGATAACGAGAGTCTGTTCTGCCTTTGCGCTCATGATCGTGGTGCCTTCTTGTGCCCGAAACGAAAAAAGCCGGAGCATCTGATTCCCGAAGGAACTCGATGGTCCGGCGCCAATGCCAACAACAATGATCTGATGGTCCGGCCGATCCTTAGCCGGGACATTCTTCCCTGTATCTACAGTAGCGAACGCCGTGCCAAAATTATTAGTCCTTTATTTACAGTAAGTTGAAAGATGTCGCTTTGAGCTTGGCCCGAAAACTGTGCGCTCTGACAGGGCGACGTGCACCGGATGAGTGCTTCTGAAGGGCGCGAGCTTCTCCGTTTGATTTCATGCAATGCGGCGAACGGGGCTCTCAGAATGCTCGTTATCGACATCCGGTGAGCTGTCTTCCTGTGACGCCGCTTCGGCTTCAGCGGTGGGCTTATCCTGTTCATCCTCGCCTTTGCCGGGGAAGCGCTGTTTTTCATACAGGAAGGACAATACCGCCTGACGGTAGCGCACATATTCTGGATGGTCGGCCAGGGTGACCCGGTTGCGGGGGCGCTCCAGCTCAATGTGCAACTCCTCCCCGATGGTGGCAGCCGGCCCGTTGGTCATCATCACAATGCGGTCCGACAGCAGCACCGCCTCGTCCACGTCATGGGTAATCATGATCACGGTGCTGTTCAGGTCCTGCTGAATTTTCATCAGCGAATCCTGCAGGTGGGCCCGCGTCAGCGCATCCAGTGCGCCAAAAGGCTCGTCCATCAACAGTACGCTGGGCTTCATCGACAGTGCCCGGGCAATCCCGACCCGCTGGGCCATGCCCCCAGAGATCTCTCCGGGGCGTTTATCCAGAGCGTGGTCCATGTTGACCAGTTTCAGATTGTGAAGAATCCACTCTTTCCGTTCCGCTTTGCTCATGGATTTGCGGAATACCTGCTGCACAGCCAGTTCAACGTTCTCGTAAACCGTCAGCCAGGGCATTAACGAGTGATTCTGAAACACCACCGCCCGTTCCGGCCCCGGTGTGTTCACCTCATGACCGTCCAGCACACAGCCACCGCGGGTAGCCTGAAGCAGGCCGGCCACAATATTCAGCACAGTGGACTTACCGCAACCGGAGTGGCCAATCAGTGAAACGAATTCGCCTTTACGAATTTTCAGGTCGACGTTTTCCAGTGCTACGAATGGCCCATCTTTTGTATCAAAGGCCATCTGCACATTGGTCAATTCAAGATGCGACTTACTCATAACAATCTCCTCAAAACTTGCGGAGCGCCGGGCGGTATTGGCCTCCCGGGACCGTCAAAAACATGGATGTTTTTGTCGAGTGTACAGGGACGTATTCACCGCGTGTCCCGGGAGGCCAATACCGCCCGGTGCGGCCTTCACCAAAGTCAGAGGCTACTCGTTCCAGGCAACCCGCTTCTGAATCAACAACATGATTCGATCAAGAAGGAAGCCAATAAAACCGATGGCCAGTACTGCCACCATTATTCGGCTCAGGGATTCACTGCTGCCGTTCTGGAATTCGTCCCAGACAAATTTTCCGAGGCCGGGGCTCTGAGCCAGCATTTCGGCCGCTATGAGAACCATCCAGGCGATGCCCAGGGACACTCTCAGGCCGGTGAAGATCATCGGAACAGATGACGGCAACACGACCTTGCGAACGTGAGTCCAGAATGACAGTTGCAGCACTTTTGAAACGTTTAAAAGATCGGGATTTACCGCTGAAACCCCAACGCTCGTGTTGATCAACGTCGGCCAGAGGCTGCACAAAGTGACGGTGATCATCGATGTCAGGAACGACTTCTCGAACATCGGGTCATCACTGACATACGTGGCGGAGACCACCATCGTGACCAGCGGCAGCCAGGCCAGTGGCGATACCGGTTTGAAGATCTGGATCAGAGGATTGATGGCCGCCGAGAAGTGGCGGTTCAGGCCGATAATGATGCCCAGAGGCACGGCAATAAGGGTTGCCAGTACAAAACCGGCCAACACCGTACCCAGGCTGGTAAAGATCTGGTCAATGAACGTGGGTGCGCCGGGATAGTCGCGGATTTTCACCTCCGCGTCCGGGTTCTCCGCCAGGATGCGTTCGTTGCGATCCTCCTGCATGGTGACAAACTGCGCCGCCCGGTCCCGCTGGTTGCTGTGCTCCTGCCACAACTGCCCAGACTGCTCCAGCACATCGGCGGGGCCCGGGAAGGCCCCCAGCGATGTTTGCACCTGGGGCGCGGCCAGATGCCAGAAGCCGAGGAACAGCGCGATACCGATAGCTGGCAGCAGCAACTGGCGGAAGGTTTCGGCCAGGTTCTGGCCGGACAGCTTTTCCGTCAACGCACGGAGCCAGCGTTGGCCTGATGATAACGAGTCGGTCTGGCTGAGCGTGGTCATGTGATGTCTCCTGACACTCAAGTCTTAAGGGGTTTGCGAGCCTTTCAGGCCAATCTCAAAGCTGTCGATGTAGGCGTTCGGTTCCCTCGGAGTGAAGGCCACGCCGTCGATCAGCTCGCCCTGGTGCGGGCGCGCAAAGTTTTCCGCATCCAGGTCCGGGAAATCCTCTGCCTTGAGCGTGCCGTCCTCGATCAGGGTTCGGGCCGCTTCCTTGTAGATATCCGCGCGATAGACCTTGGCTGCGGTTTCCATATACCAGTCGTCGGACTTCGGCTCGGCAATCTGCCCCCAGCGGCGCATCTGGCTCAGATACCAGATGGCATCGGAGGGATAGGGGTAGGTGGCGTAGTAGCGAAAGAACACGTTGAAGTCCGGCACCTTACGGACATCGCCTTTTTCGTACTCGAAGGTGCCGGTCATGGAGTTAGCGATCACTTCCTCGTCGGCGCCCACGTAGCTTGAGCGGGACAGGATTTTCACCGCCTCTTCACGGTTGGCGTTGTCATTTTCATCCAGCCAGTGGGCGGCGCGGATCAGTGCACGAAGCAGCCTGAGATGGGTGTTGGGATACTGTTCTGCCCAGGCTTCAGTAACACCGAATACTTTCTCAGGGTTGTTGGGCCAGATTTCGTAGTCGGTGATGACCGGCACGCCGATGCCTTTGAACACTGCTTGCTGGTTCCAGGGTTCGCCCACGCAATAGCCCTGAATGGTGCCGGCTTCCATGGTGGCCGGCATTTGCGGTGGCGGCGTGACCGACAGGTGAACGTCGGCGTCTATGTTGCCGCTGGTGTCACCACGCTGGGGAGCGTAATAGCCCGGGTTCAGGCCGCCTGCAGCGAGCCAGTAACGAAGCTCGTAGTTGTGGGTGGACACCGGGAAAACCATGCCCATGCGAAAACGCTCGCCCTTGTCGCGGTACTGGTCGATGACCGGTTTCAGAGCAGTGGCGCTGATCGGATGAGCGGGATTGCCGTCGCTGCCGTCTTCAATGTGTGGGCGCATTTGCTCCCAGACATCGTTCGATACGGTAATGCCGTTGCCGTTCAGGTCCATACTGAACGCGGTGATGATGTCCGCCTGGGTGCCGTAACCAATGGTCGCACCAAGTGGCTGGCCTGCCAGCATGTGGGCGCCATCAAGGGTGCCGGTCACCACGCCGTCAAGCAGAACTTTCCAGTTGGCCTGGGCTTCCAGTTCCACGAACAGGCCTTCATCCAGGAAAAATCCCTGTTCCCAGGCAATGGCCAGTGGCGCCATGTCCGTCAGTTTGATGAAGCCGAGCTTCAAGTCTGGCTTTTCGGCCGGGCCGATGTCGGCGTGTGCTGAGCACGCCGCCGTCAAGATCAAGAATGTCGCTGCCAGTGTTGTCAGTTGCATGGTGCTCTCCCGGAGTATTATTCAGACAAAAAAAAGCCTGCCCCCCGTTTCCGGGACGCAGGCCTCAATGCCTGATGTTCTGTCAGTTTTCGTCACTGCCGTTTACCCGCGCAGTGAATGCAAGATCGTCCATGTTGACAAAGCAGTCTGCGTGCCATGTTTTTAAATTATTGATATTTATAAATAATAATGAATGAGCACAAAAATGAGTGTTATTGAGGGCGGGATTTCGTGGCTGTTTTAGTGCGTGACGCTTCTTTATTGGGCGTAGCCATGGGGTTGTCGGCCAGCCAGTCGTGGAGGTGCTCTCCCAACAGGCGGTCGCTGGCAACATCCACGGGGCCGTAGCGCCCCGACAGGGTAAAGGGGAGTTGGTGCCGGCCCTCGGTCTTGCTGTCGATAACCGGTGCGTCAATGCCCATGGAAGCTGCGGCGTTGCGGAACAGATCCGGCCTGACGACCTGACGAACCATGGCGCCGTCCACCGGGCCGAGTTGACCCCGGAGCGTCAGGCGGGTTGCCAGCCAATGGGCTTGTGACAGCCAGGGGAAGTTGGCGGAGTGGCGAAAAAAGTGTTGATGCAATCGCGGATGGAACAGACTGTACGGGTGGTTATCCAGCACGTTGATCTGTTCACCCAGATACTCGGGCCTGGCCAGGGTGTCCCGTAGCAGGCGATGGTTGTGAGGGTTATCCAGCCACTGACAGGCTGCAAGCAGTGCCCGCAACAGGTGCCGGTGCATCACGTTGTGCTGCTCCGTCCAGTCGGCGCGCATACCCAGAACCTTTTCAGGGGCGTTCTGCCAGATCTGGTGGCCGGAATGGAGAATATGCCCCAGCTTCTCGTACTCCAGCAAGCTGTTCCAGGGCTCACCGACGCAGCAGCCTTCGATGGTATTTGATCGAAACGCGTCCACCATCTGTATCGGGGATACGGGGATGATCTGCACGTGCTTTTCCGCGTCTGGCCCGGCAGAGGCCAGCCAGTCCCGGAGCTGAAGGTCATGGCTGGACCAGGGCGCCACGGAGGCCAATCGTATTGGCTCGCCTCTGCCCCTGGCCACGCGTATCAGCGCGCGAGCGGTGGCAATGGGGTTCTCCAGATCCGTGGCTGAATGGGTCAGTTCGTGATGCAGCCGAGCGCTGAGGGTAATCCCGTTGCCGTTGCGGCTCAGCACCATGCCGACCACAACGGGCACTTTGGGGCGGTCGGTCGCCAGGGACATACTCAGCGGCATCGGCGCCAGCATGTGGCCGCCGTCCAGCAGGCCAAAACTGACCTTGTCGCGCAATGATGCCCAGGAGCCTTCACGCACCAGTTCCACGTCCAACCCTTCGGCATCAAACAGCCCCAGCTCTCGCGCAACAATCAATGGTGCGCTATCGAGCAGCGGCACAAAGCCGAGGCGGACATTGAATCCGGGATGCTTGTGAAGCGGGGTTGGACGAACCATGGATGCTCCCTAACAGCGTTGATCAGGATGCTTTCTGGATGGCACCGGCCGAGCCCTGGCTGTGTCGTTCCAACAGCTTGATAACGCGCCCCGCCATCACCGCCAGGCGTTCGCTGTGCTCCATGGCAGAGCTGCGCAGCATACGATAGGCCGTTTCCTCGTCGCAGTTTTCATGCCGCATGATCAGCCCTTTGGCTTTCTCAATAACCTTGCGGTCTTCCAGTGCCGAGCGGGTTTCCTCCAGCTCTGCTCTCAATGCCTGAAAGGATTCGAACTGCGCTACGGCTGAGTCAATGATCGAGCGAACCCGGTCCGGCTGTATGCCGTCGACAACGTAGGCGCTGACCCCCGCCTTCACTGCGGCATGGATGGTGGCGCGATCACCGGGCTGGTCGGCGAAGAAAACGATGGGCCGGGGTGCGTGAGTGTTGAGGGTGCTCATGTTCTCCAGGGTATCCCGGTCGGGCGAGTCCATATCAATGATCACCATGTCCGGCTGGTCGCGGGCAACCGCTGCGGTCAGGCCGGTAGCATCCGGGCGCTGGCGAATGACTTCATGGCCCTCATGTCTGAGCGCCTGGCAAACCTGGCTTGCCCGTTCGGGGTCCTTGTCGATCAGAAGGATGCGAAGGGGTTCTGGCGAATTCATGATGGTTTCCTCGATGTACAGGCATTGGATGCCTTTCTCTTCAACGCTGTCAGCAAAACGGTTCCATCAGTGTCAGTGCAATAAATTTGCCAGGGTCACGGGAAGTGCCTTGCGAGCAGGGGAATAGCCGTTTCTCAAGGTCATGGGCAAGTATTTTTATTCGTTAACTGTGCGCTCTGATTGGGCGTTTTTGAGCGTTTTGCACTGTTATGACTCCTGGCACGGGGGTATTGAGCGGTCCCAGAATTTGCTGAAACACCTGCTGGCCGGTTTTCTCCGGGAGTGGCCCTGGATTTGCACGGGCTTTGGGAAACGTTTGTAGCGAAAGCTGACACGCCAACCATAAACTGCCAGGCCCGGGGTTACTTGATCCCGGTACTGAATGCTGGCAACGAAGCCCGCATGCCCGGTTCCTGCCTGTTCAGGGAGTTCCGGACATTGCGGGCTTTTTTGTGCGTGTAACACTCAGGAGACACCGTGGACTTACTCAACACTACTGGCCCGGACCCGGTTCATACCACCTGCCCCTATTGCGGGGTAGGCTGTGGCGTGATGGCCTATTCCGACGGCGGCACACCGGTGGCCGGGGACAAAGACCACCCTGCCAACAAGGGGCGTCTGTGTGTGAAAGGTGCCAGCCTTCACGAAACCACCGGCCAGGAAGACGGACGGTTGCTGTTCCCGATTGTCAGGGGGCGCCGCAGCGAATGGGAGCAGGCGCTGGACGAGGTGGCGCATGCGATACAGGACAGCGTCAAGACTCATGGCCCACAGTCGGTGGCCTTTTACCTGTCGGGCCAGTTGCTGACCGAGGACTACTACGTCGCCAACAAGCTGGCCAAAGGGTTCATTCGCACACCTCATGTAGATACCAACTCCCGGCTTTGCATGTCGTCGGCTGTGGCTGCTCACAAACGGGCCTTTGGGGCGGACGTGGTTCCGGGTTGCTATGAGGACCTGGAGCTGGCGGACCTGCTGGTTCTGGCTGGCAGCAACGCTGCGTGGGCGCATCCGGTGCTTTACCAGCGTATGAAGGCCAGTGCGCGGGATGGGCGTCGAGTGGTTGTTATTGATCCACGCCGCACCGCCACCAGTGAACTGGCGGACCTTCACCTGGCGTTGCGGCCAGGTACGGATACGGTATTGTTCAACGGTTTGCTGAGTTGGCTCGCCGATCACGGTGGCCTGAATCAGGCCTACATTGATGCGCACTGCCAGGGTTTCGATAACGCATTGGCAAGTGCACGGGTGGCGGCCCCTAGCGTCGAATCGGTCGCAGAGCAGTGTGATCTTGCGCCGGAGGATGTCGAAACCTTTTATGCCTGGTTTGCTCAGACGCCGCGCACCGTCACCGGCTTTTCCCAGGGCATAAACCAGTCGATTGCCGGCACCGATAAAGGCAATGCGATTATTAACAGTCACCTGGCGACAGGCCGGGTGGGTAAGCCCGGAGCGGGGCCCTTCTCCCTGACCGGCCAGCCCAATGCCATGGGTGGACGGGAAGTGGGCGGGCTGGCCAATACCCTGGCCGCTCACATGGATTACGACAGCCCGGGAGCCCGATCACGAGTGGCGGATTTCTGGGGTACCGGTGCGGTGGCCGATGGTCCGGGCCTGAAGGCGGTGGACATGTTTGAGGCGGTTCACCGTGGTGATATCCGGGTGATCTGGATCATGGGAACCAACCCGGCGGTCAGTCTGCCGGATTCGGCCCGGGTTCGGGAGGCCTTGGCGCGTTGTCCCACCGTGATTGTTTCAGACTGCGTCGCCCACACCGATACCACGGACCTCGCGGACATCCTCCTACCCGCCGCTGGCTGGGGGGAAAAGGATGGCACCGTCACCAATTCGGAACGCCGCATTTCGCGGCAGCGTTGCTTCCTACCTCTGCCCGCGGAAGTAAAGCCGGACTGGTGGATCATGAGTTCCGTGGCCGGGAAGCTGGGGTTCGGCGAGGCATTTAACTATAAGCGGCCCGCGGATATCTTTCGTGAACACGCGGCCCTGTCTGCCCATGAGAACAATGGTGAGCGCCTGTTTAACCTTGCCGCGCTGGCTAACCTTTCGGATGCCGGCTATGAGGCGCTGATCCCGGTGCAATGGCCAGTTCTGGAGGGCGCTGGAGTGGAGACTGAAGGCTCGACACGACTGTTTGCTGACGGCCGTTTTGTCACCGACAATCAGCGCGCCCGCTTTGTCGCCATCAACACCCGATTGCCCGCCCAACAAACCAGTGACGACTACCCCATGGTGGTCAATACAGGCCGTATACGGGACCAGTGGCACACCATGACCCGAACCGCCAACACCCCACGATTACTGACCCACCGCTCAGAGCCCTATGTCGACGTGCATCCCGACGACATGGTTGTGCACCAGTTGAAGGAGGGGCATCTGGCGCGGTTGAGCCTTGGTGACGGCGGTTACGTGGGGCGAGTCCGAAAAAGCTCCGAACAGCGGCGCGGCGAGGTGTTTATACCCATCCACTGGAATCGACAGTTTGCGTCCAGTGGGGTTGCAACACTGCTTACCGAGTCAGTGACAGACCCTGTTTCGGGCCAGCCGGAGGCCAAACATGGGCGAGCCGACATAACGCCATTCCGCGCCCGTTGGCATGCACGATTGCTGGTCAGGCGCAATCGGCCCCGGCGCTGGCAGGCCGACTACTGGTGCCAGGTGCCACTGCAATACTGCGACAGTTGGTGGCTGGCCGGGCGGCAGCCAGTTGACTGGCCGGCGTCGATGACAGAGTGGCTGGGCGGAAAAGCGCATCTGGTAATGGCCGATGTGGCGCAGGGGCGGTTTCGCGCCGCCCGGCTGGTCAACGGGCAACTGGAAGCGGTGTTGATGGTCGACAGCGATCCGGCGTTGATACCGGAGACCAGTTGGCTGGATCGCTGTTTTGCCGAAACAGAACTTTGCGACTCCAGCCGCCGGGCGCTGTTGGCTGCACGGGACGTCGACGTGGAAGATCCGGGCGCCATGATCTGTAGCTGTTTTCAGGTTGGGGAAAACCAGATAGCCGGTGCCATTGCTGAAGGGGCGCAGTCGATAGAAGCCCTGGGTCATAGCCTGAAGTGCGGCACCAATTGCGGGTCCTGCATTCCGGAGTTGCGCGACCTGCTTGCGGTATCAGTCCGCGAGAGCGCGTAACAGAACCAGGGGGACCCGGTATCGCAAGCCACGGCTGCGCCCGGTGCCCTCCACGGTGCAGGTTTTCCGGTTCACCCGAATGATCCGACCTTTCAGCTCACGTTTGCCGGCGCCAAAGCTCACCGCATCCCCGATCGTCCAGTTCGCTATGAGTTGGCGTGTATCTGGCGCCTCAATGGGATCGTCGGGCACGGAAAGCCCTGCCTTTTCGGCCTGGATGGCGAGATGACGCCTGGCTGCCTCAGCACCGCCGCTGGCGTGGAGCTCGTCCAGTATCCGGTAGAAATGCTGATTATGGACGGAGCCCCGGTAGCGCTGGCCTGACACATGCTGGAGTAGGTGCGCAAATTCGTGGCAACAGGTGTGCGCCAGCAGGTTCAATGTGGTGACCGTACCCCCGAAATATTCTCTCTGGCGAATCTCCCGCCCGGATAGCCAGCCGCCAACGGCATCAGGCTGGTGCTTATCCATAATCATGCGCTTGCCGTAGGTGATCTGGTGCTGTTTCAGGCGTGGGTCAAAACGATGGTAGGTGGCCTGGCCCGAGCCGACACGGCATAGCAGGGTAGTGGAAGGGAGTTGATCGCGAATCCATTGTCGGGCGGGCGTCCATAGTATGGCGTGCGTTGTATCGCACATTAGTTGGCCAATACTGCGAGCCATGGGTGCTTCAATAGTCATCGATCAGGCGCATGTGGAGGTGGCGGGAAACACTCATGCCCTGATGATACCGGGTGTTGGTCTTGCCGTAAAAACAACAACGGCCAGCAAAGGCTGGCCGTTGTGACTTCGTGGACCGGAGGCTTAGCCTTCGATCGGCGAACGCCAGTCGTCCGCACCGGAAGTACCGGCAACAGCGTGTTCCCAGGTCACTTTACGGTAGGACAGGGACGCGGTTACCAGCTGGGTGAAGTCAGCGCTGGCGGCATCCTGGCAGTGCGGCATGTTGCACTGGATGTCGATGATGGTGGCATCTTCCAGGATGGTGGAGAAGAAGTGCTCCTGCTTGCCTTCAACAGAGGTGCGGTACCACTTCAGCTCAACCTTCGGCAGCATTTCGCCAGAAGCCAGGGCGTTGTACATAAGCGGGGTTGCTTTGTTCAGCGCGGAGGTGAACTTGAACGGCTTGTGAACGCGCTGACCGGAAGGCTGACCGGACTGGGGATCGGTCGGAACGGTGACAACGTGGCTGAATTCCTGAACCAGCACTTCGTCTTCGTGACCTTCAACGTAGATGTTGCCTACGGAGTCGGAGGTGAATGCGCCGGCGGTGATGTTGCCCTGAGTTTGGCCTTCGATGCTGATATAACAAGGAGTTGGCATAGTCTGCTCCATGACGTGTGAATGAGTAAGTGTCCTCGGGATCTCCCTGGACACTTAACACATAACAAAGGCCGTGCCAGAAACATAAATGTCTTTAATAACAGCAAGTAACGGTTTCCAGGTTGATAGTCTACGGCTGGGCCAGGCAATCAGTTGCTGGCTTTGGGGCGAGATCTTGCTGGTCGAGCGAAAAATTGCTCAACATTGCTCAACGTAGGTTGAAATTAATCGGCAGGGTATAGGTGAAGGTCTGGCCTTTCATGGAGTCGGGTACTTCCGGCAGTGGTTCGGCGTCCTTGAGCATGTCCAGCGCAGCATCATCGAGCAACGCATGGTTTGAGGAGGCGTGCAAAGAGTGGTCTACCAGAGTGCCATCACGGCTGAACTCGAAAACCACCACCGGAGCGCCTTCCTGGCCAAGACGACGGGCCCGACGTGGGTATTCGTAGTAGCGCCCCAGATGCCGGCTCAGTTCCGTGAGGTAGCGGTCCACATCGGAGGACTGTCCGGCAGTGAGTTCAACCTGCTGGCTGAGGCTTTCTTCTTCAGCAGTTTCAGCAGTGTTTTCGGACACTTGCTCCGTGCTCGTGTCGCTTTCAGTCGCATCAACCTGGGGCTCAGGCTCTGTTACTTCGGGTTGCGGTGTCGGCTCAGGTTCGGGTTGTGGCTCGGGTTCGGGTTCCGGCACAATTTCTGGCTCTGGCTCTGGCTCTGGCTCTGGCTCTGGCTCTGGCTCTGGCTCTGGCTCTGGCTCTGGCTCTGGCTCTGGCTCTGGCTCTGGCTCTGGCTCTGGCTCTGGCTCTGGTTTCGGAGTTGGCTCTGGGGGCGTTTCCTGTTCAACGGGGGGCTGGGGTTCGGGCGTTTCGGGCGTCGGTTTGCCGGCCAGGGAAATCTTGATAGCAGGCGCGGAATTAACGGCGGCGTTTCCGAGCGGTTTCAGTTCAGGAATTCGCTCGGGCGTGGCGATTACCACCACAATTGCAGTGATAACAACGGAAACGAGCAGAAGAAGGCAACGGACGGTCTTGCTGGCACCCATCAACTGGCGGGCTCCGTCAGTAGGATGACTTCCTGATAGCCGCTGTCCTCCAGCACACGAAGCAGCGACTCCAGATCAGACATGGCAATCTCGCGTTCAGCGGCGATTTTCAACGGGGACTCTTCATCCGGCGCTGGCAATGCTTTGGGAAGGCCCTGCGTCGTTACGGTGCGGCCGTCGACTTGCCACTCGCCTTTTGCAGTGACGGTGAGATCGGCATAGGGCTGCTCATTACCGGCTTGTTGCCCGGTGCCCGGTAGCTCTGGCAACGGGGTGTCTGACAGTTGGCCTGCCACGATAAAGAACATCAGCAGCAGGAATACCAGGTTGATGAGCGGCAGGAGGGCGTCCTCGAGACGCTCCATCAATGACTTGCCCGAGGTAACGGGCGGCGGCACCAGATCCGTCATGGCTGCTCCGCAGCGTCAGGGGTGCGCTTCCAGTGGGTGGTAACACCACTGTCAGCGAGCTGACTGTAGGCCTGGGTGAAATGGGTCAGTTGGGTGGCAGACTCTGTGGCGAGGTTGATTTCGCTGACGCCGCCGGCCCGGAGCTGCTTGACCAGACCGTCCACTCCATAGGTTTCTCCCTGCCAGCGAGCCTGGCCATCACGCTGGATGACCACTTCGGGGATCGGCTCTCCGGTGACGGAACTGGTGTCGCCCGTGCTGTTGCTAAGCTCCATGAAACTGACCGGCAGCAAACGGCTGGTGAGCATGAAGAACACCAGCAGAATGAAGACCACATCGATCAGTGGGGTGATGCGGATCGGGATCGGGCGTGCCGGGCGTGGTTCAACCAGTTGCATTGGCCAGGCGACCCTGATGCTCGTCCCCGGAATACTTCACAACGCGCCCGGTCCTGGTGCCGGTGGCCGGTGCCGACTCATCGTGGGTCTCCATCGCGGGTTCGTTTTCCGTCGTGGCGACGGGGACCGAAAGAATGGTGACCAGTGCGCTATTAATGGTTTTCTGGATACGCCGCAGGCGGAATTCAATCCAGGCGGCCAATGCGGCAAACGGAATAGCGATAACCAGGCCGGCCGCGGTTGTGGTGAGTGCTTCGTAGATGCCGCCGCTCAGTTGGGAGGCATTGGCGCGCCCTTCGGTGGCGGCCATGGCTCCAAACGCCTCCATCATGCCCAGAACGGTGCCTAAAAGGCCCAGCAACGGTGCCAGCGCGGCAATCACTTCGATGATCTTGAGCGGTGCCTCGAAGGGCTCGAGGGCTTCATGGGCGTCCCTGGCGACGGACTCCCGAATCTGCTGGGGATCGGTGCCGGCATTGCGGGCGTTCATGGTGTTGGCAATCAAGTGGTGCAGTGGGTTCAGTCGGGCGTATCGGCCAGCAGACCGTTGCAGGTCTTCCGCCACGTTGTCGTCAGGCCTTTGTTGCCATTTTGTAATGGCCTTTTTAAGTTTGGCAGTAAACCTGGGGGCAAAAAAAGTGCCGAATAACATGAGGTAAAGAAAGGTGACAACACCTGCCAGGGCAATCGCCAGCAACACAATCATGACGGGGCCGCCCATTTCCAGCAGCTGACTGACCGGGCCGGCGCTGATTCCGGTGGCGTCGGCGAGCAGGGACTCGGACATTGGGGAAACCTCAGTTAAGAAAATAGGTCTAAATAGTAACGATTATCATTGAAATTGCAAGTTCTGTAACCTGCTGAAACCCGAGTCTCTGTTAGACTTACCAATATTAAATCCTCCAGTAATCGACACGTTATCCAGTGAAAAACAGATATTTAGCATTAAGGGGCGTCAACCCGAACCTATCCTGCGTCCATGAAGCGGGAGCCACTCCGCTGTGATGATAAGACGCTGGCTAGCAAGCCTGGTTAATCGTGCTGTTGCCTTTGTCATCCTGGCCATCGTGCTGGCTGCTCTGGCGGTGGCCGTGGTCAGTTCTCTGGTGGGACGCTCGGAACTGGCGGGGCAGACAAGGGAGCAGGTGGAGACCATCGCGGAACTGGTTGCCGGCGATCTTGATGCACGCCTGGCCCAGCGCCGGGATACCCTGACCCATGTCGCGGAAGGATTCACCATGGAAGAGGTGGTGCTGCGTTCCCGCTCCCGCCTTATCATCCGTCGCGAGATTGCGCTGCAACATATGTTCGACGGGATCTACGTATTTGATGCCAGTGGCAAGGTCATTGCCGAGTATCCGCAAAGCTTCGAGCAGACGGGGTTGGATGTCAGCGGCCGTGAGTATTTTCGACAGACCTCAAGCCAACTCACCTCCATTATCAGTGACCCTTATGTGTCGAATTACCTGGAGCGGCCCGCCGTTATGATGACGGCGCCGATTTTCGATCATCGTCAACGGTTTATCGGTGTGCTGGGAGGGGCGATTTTTCTCGACGGCGACAACTTCATGGAAGACACCAGCGGTGTGAGTATCGGCAAAACCGGCTATGTCAGCATTGCCACACGTACCGGTGTAACCCTGGGCCACGGCCGTACCGGTGAAACCATGGTGCCGCTCAGGCTTGAAAACGAGGCTCACAAGAAGGCGATGGCGGGCTTCGAAGGCACTGTGCAGACGCTTGACCAGGAAGGCACCGAAACCATCACCTCGGTGCGCCAGATGTCACAGGTGCCCTGGTTTGTGGCCGCGGTGTGGCCGGTGAATGAGGCCTATGCGCCGCTCAGCCGGTTGACGGACAGCTTTGCGCAGACTCTCCTGATCGTGATTCTGATTGTGGCGCCCTTGGCGCTGGTGGTGTTTCGTCGGTTGATGGCGCCCATGCGAAATCTGGGGTTCCAGATCAGCGAGCGCCACCTGGGGATACGGACCGAGCCGGTGGACGTTCTGGGAGGCACGGAAATCCGTCAGGTTGCGGAGACCTTCAACACCGTGATGGAAGAGCGTGACGAAGTGCTGTCCTCCCTGGCCGAGCGCGAGGCGTTTTTCCGCTCGCTCACCCAGAGTGCGCCGATTGGCATTATCCAGACCGATGTTCTGGGCAGGATTGAGTTCGTGAACCCGGCGTTTGAGCGGATCATCGGGGTCAGCTCCAGTGACCTCCAGCATACCCCCCTGATTCAAGGTGTATACGAAGAGGATCAGGCTGGCACGGTTGAAGCGTGGCGAGAGGCTCTGCGCAGCAAAACAGTGTTCCGAGGGCGATTCCGCCTGAAAAGCCGCTCCGGAGGTGGCGTGGTGTGGGCGGATGCCATGACGGCGGTGATTGAGACGGAGGAGCGTTCACTGGGTACCATCACCGTAGTCAGGGACATCACCCACGAACTGGAGATCGAGGCGGAACTGGCCGAGCAACAGAAACGCGCGGACAGTATTCTGGGCGTATTGCAGGAAGGCGTATTGATGGTGGATGCCGAAGGCATTATCCGGTACTCCAACCAGGCCGCGTCCGGGTTCCTTGGATTGGCCGAAAACGGCGAGCGGCAGAACTTTTTCACGCTGGTATCGATTGAAGACGAGAACCATCGCTGGGAGGCTGACGATTTTCTGCGCAGTGCCGATGTGGATAGCCTGTATGCCACCCTGCGAAACAGGGCGGGCCAACTCTTCGATATAGACCTGGCAATGCTTCATCTTCGCCGGGAAAGCCATAATCACCGTATGGTATTCGTGATCCGGGACGACAGCGCCCGCCGTCGCGAAGAAGAGCGATTGTCCTGGGAAGCGACCCACGACAGCCTGACGGGCTTGCTCAATCGTCGGGCGTTCAATTCTTCCCTGGTCAAATGCCTGACGGATACCAACAAGAAAACGGCGGCCAGCGTTCTGATGCTGATCGACCTGGACTACTTCAAGCCCGTCAACGACGAAGGCGGGCACTTGCTGGGAGATGATTTGCTGGGGCGACTATCGGACCTGCTCACGCAGTCCGTGCGCCAGTCGGACACGGTGGCACGTCTTGGTGGCGATGAATTCGGTATTATCCTGCCTGCCTGTGGTCAGCCGCGCGCTGTCGAGCTTGCCGAGAAAATCCGAGCCGGTATTGAAGCCCTGCGCATAGAGCAGGACGGCAGGACGTTTGGAGTGACTGCCAGCATCGGCCTGACCGAGATGGGTGTTGCGGATACAGGGCCCCGGGAAGTCGTTGCGCGTGCTGACGAAGGCACATACGCCGCCAAGGCCCAGGGGCGAAATCGTGTGGTGACGGTGCCCTTACCGTCACGGCAGAAGCCGGATTGATCACCACCACCCCGCAGAGCTGCCCGCCTGCCACAGCAAGCGCAGAGCGAGCAGGGTCAGAAGAACGTTGAACACGCGGCTGAAGTGCCGATTGCTCAGGGACTTGAGCACGTGGAGCCCCAGCCAGGTGCCGGCAAAACCAAAGCCGATCATGGCCAGTATGAACATCAGCCAGTCGCGGAAAACGAAACCAGCGAGTCCAAAAACCAACGCCTTGGGTGCGTGCTGGAGCGTCATCGCCGTGGCGAATGTCGCGACGGTGGTGAAACGCTCGGTGTGCATCTGCTTGATGAAGGAGGCCACCAGGGGACCGGTTGCGCCCACAAACAGGGAAATGAAACTGGTTAACGCAGAGGCAAGAAAGATCCCGATGCTGCCGAAGGCTCCCTTTGGCAGAGCGGGGCCCCAGCACAGGTAAAGCACGAAAGCGCCAATGGTCAGTTGCCACAGATAGGGCGGCAGGTCGATCAGCAACCAGGCGCCAAGCCCCGCTCCGACCAGTACCCCTGGTGCGAAGGCTGCAATGGCTTTCCAGTCGGTGTGCTGCCAGGTCAGTGTGGCTCGCCCGGCGTTGGAACCCAACTGGATCATACCGTGAACCGGTATGATCGCCGCCGGTGGTATCCAGAACGCCATCAATACCAGCAGCAGAACCCCGCCCCCGGCGCCAAGGCTGGCGGTAATCATCGACGTAATGACAGAGCTCAGCAGCAGGAAAACGGCCGTTGCGGTGTTCAGGCCTTCCGGGATGAACGTCAGTTCCAAGGCGGGCTCCGGGTTTATTGGCAGAAGCGGGTATCAGCGAGTCGCGCGGTTTTACACAGCGCCTCGGTGGCGAGTTGAACATCCGCCACATAATACAGCGAAGCGAGCCCGAAGCGATCCCGCCCCAAATTGTGGAACACCATGCCAAAGGCAATGTCTCCCGCACTGAATCGCTCATGCTCCTGGGCAAAATAAATCGCAGGCTTCGACAGTGTCTCATCCTCCAGCAGGGACTGAACGCGGCTGGCACCGCCGTGATAAGCCTGGACCAGAAGCAGCGTAAAAAGCTGATCCCCTTTATCATCGGGCAGGTGACCGAAGCGCGCCTCGAAGGGCGGCCTGAGGTTGCGGGCATTCTGATCCATCAGTTTGAGGGCGCAGTCAATCTGTGCCAATCGATGCCAGTGGTTGGCGGGTTTGATCCGGCAGTCTTTGAGCGCCGAGGGTGAGAGCTGAAGGATGCCTTTGGCGTTGGCGGCAGAGTGCGCCCTTTGCTGGCCGCTGCTCTCGATCAATACCTGGCCGCCGAGGTACTTGGGCAGGCTCGCCGGCAGATCGAGGCGTTGCTGCTGCTCACGCAGGCCATAAACGTACATCAGTGCCTCGTGGAGTGGCTGTGGTGTTTCCTGAGAGGCGAACGACAGATCGTCCCAGGCACCCCAAATCAGTTCCGAAGGCAGGGTGCCAAGGTAGCGTGCCACGGCTTCATCCAGGTTGACGTGCGGCTGTCGACAGGACAGGGCGAAGGGGTATCCGGTCCTGTCGGGGCCGCCCGGGGTCCAGTCGTCAGCGCGGCCAGTGGCTGCCAGAGAGGCTCTGGTATCATTCAGGCGAACCTGGGTGGCCTCACGGTCGGAGCCATCGTCGATATAGCCAAGGAACTGGCCGCGCATATCGAACAGAATGTGCCGATCGGGCTTAGAGCAATAACCGGACTCCTTCAGTACCCAGCGGCGGATGGTTGTGATGTTCTGGTATACCCCCTGACTTGACCAGTAGGGTGAGCTGCGAACAACGCTGGTCCAGTTCTCGGCAGGTTCCGGCGGTTTTTTACTCGCTTGCGAAGTGGACGCGATAACAGATGTGACTATTATAACGACAGCAAGAAAGTGACGCTTAAAGCTCATGTTCATAAATACCGGTTTCCCCAATCTCCCGAAAACAGAATAACAAACGGAATCGATCATGAAGCAATCCGAATACCTCCGATACGACGCGGTAGCGCTTGCCGACCTGATTCGCCGCGGAGAAGTCGCGGCCAGTGACATCTGTGAGGCCGCTATTGAGCGTGCGGCCACGGTGAATGGCAAGCTCAACGCCATCTGCCACCCCCAGTTCTCCGATGCACTGAACCAGACGCCTACACCGGATAGTACCTTCTCGGGCGTTCCCATGCTGCTTAAAGATCTGGCCCAGGAACAGCAAGGCCAGCCCTGTACCTACGGCAGCCGGGGGTTGAAGAAAAACATCGCGTCCCGGGATTCAGAGTTTGTACGCCGTGCACGGGCTGCGGGCCTGGTATTCCTGGGCCGCACCGCAACGCCGGAGTTCGGACTGAAGGCAGTCACCGAATCGAAACTCTGGGGAGCCTGCCGTAATCCATGGGATACGGATCGGACGCCGGGTGGTTCCAGCGGCGGCTCCGGTGCTGCGGTGGCGGCGGGTATCGTACCCATGGCGGGAGCCAATGACGGTGGCGGCTCGATTCGCATTCCGGCGGCCTACAACGGGCTGTTCGGGTTGAAACCGTCGCGCGGTCGCATTTCCTCCGGCCCTTCGGTGGGTGAGGCATGGACGGGCGCCTCGACCGATCACGTGGTCACCCGCACGGTTCGAGACAGCGCCGCCATGCTGGACGTGCTGGCTGGCCCCGCGGTGGGAGATCCCTTTACAATTGCACCGCCGGCCGCCCCCTATGCCAAGCTGATGCAGCGGGCGCCACGTAGCCTCAAGATTGGTGTATTTACGTCGTCGCCCTACGAAACCGACGTGGCAAGGGAGTGTGTGGATGCCGTTGAGGAGACGGCGCGCACTCTGGAAAACCTGGGGCACCGGGTGGAGTATGCGCGTCCGGAATTCGACGGCATGGCCCTCGCCCGCTGTTATCTGGGGCTGTATTTCGGGGAAGTGTCTACGCTGATGGACCGCGCGAAAGCCGAGTTTGGTGCCCGCGATGACGACTTCGAACTGGATACCCGTCTGATCGGTATGTTGGGGCGGACCATGCCTCTACCGGACTACGTGCGCCGTCGCCAGCAGTGGAACGATTTTGCTCGCGCCCTGGGGGCGTTTTTTGAAGGTTACGACATGTACCTGTGCCCGACGGCTGGCCAGTTGCCGGCGAAGATTGGCGAGTTGGATACCCCATCCCATCTGCAGGTGGCTGCCCGGCTGATGTTGCTGCTGAAAGCCGGCAAGTTGGTACACCGCAGTGGGCAAGTCGACCAGATGGCTATGGAAAGCCTCGCCCGCACGCCCTTTACCCAGCTTGCCAACCTTACCGGTACACCTGCGATGTCTGTCCCGCTCGCCTGGACAGCCGCCGGATTGCCGGTGGGAGTGCAGTTCGGCGCTCCGCACGGAGACGAAGGCACCCTACTTCAGCTGGCGGCACAACTGGAAGAGGCCAACCCCTGGTTTGGGCGCTACGAACTGCTGGAAGCAATGATCTGACGCCATGCACTGAAACAATAAATAACGCATTGTGATCCGGGATCACCGTATCCACGTTTATCTTTATGGCAGGAACAGGCTATGCTGTGAGTCAGGAAGAGCCCATTCTTCCTGAACGACCCTGATGGCATCGAGGAGGCGAGCGTATTATGAACCAACCGATGGCAATCGACGAACTGGTGTCTGTAGCACAGGCCGAGGCCATGGGGGAGCTTGATGCCCCAATGATGGCGATCGTACTGTCCAGCGAACAAAGCTACGACTTGCCCATTAACTCTCTTGAAACCGATGCCGACAAGGCCCGCTGGGGACTGATCCTGCGCGCGGCCCGAGAGCATGTGGAAGCCGATGCGGTTGCCGTGCTGTACCCGGCGTGGACCACCATCCGCAGCAAGAAACCGGCGAAAGCCGAAGCAGGGTCAGAGGACACCCAGTCAGTGGCAGATAGCGACGAAGAGCAGCCTGCGCGTGGTGAGGATCCGGCAGAGCCCATCGACACACTGTTTGTGCAGTTGCACACCCGCGACCGCATCTACTGGCGTGGCTTTGAGCAGATCCGTGATCCCAAGCACCAGCGCATTATCGGCTTCCGACGGATCAAGGCCTTGTCCACCGAATACGGTCGTGACGAAGCACCGTCAGTAACCTCCTGGCTGAACACCCTGTTTGAGCCGCTGCCTGATGAAGGCGAGGAAACCGAGGTGGATATGGAATTGGCGGATCTGCTGGATGAACCGGAGGTCAGCGCCGCTCTGTATCCACGGCAGCTCCGTGCACTGCACTGATTAATCTGCCATTGGGAGCCCCGGTGTCGAAAGGCACCGGGGCCAGGCTCAGATGGCCATTGCCCTCTCGGCTACCCAGTAAAGGCTGATTGCGCCTACTGCAATCAGTGTCAGCGGAACGACCGCCCTGCCGTAAAGGTGTGTTTTACCCCAGAGGTAAAGCAGCGGGAAGGCAATAACCAGCAGGCCCAACTGCCCGAGCTCTACGCCAATGTTGAAGCCGGCGAGAGCCACGACGGTCTGGGAAACACCGCTGGTGAGATCCCCCAGAACGCTGGCGAACCCGAATCCGTGTATCAGCCCGAACCCAAAGGCCAGCTTCCAGGTTTTCCTGCCCAGTATCGGCCACATCACGTTCATGGCGGCCACCGCTATGGACAGAGCGATGATGGTCTCCACCCAGGCGATGGGCAGACGAACAATGCCAAGGGCTGCCAGTGCCAGGGTTACGGAATGGGCCGCCGTGAACGCGGTCACGATCCCCGTCAGTTCCCACAGCCGCTGCTTCAGCCCCACCGGCGTGCTGCCATCGTTTTTTCTCAGTGTGGCCGGCAGCATCAGCACCAGAAGAAACAGTATGTGGTCGAGGCCGATGAGCAGATGGATGACACCTTCGTACAGGAAGGTTCCGAACAGCTGCAGGCTTCCTGGTGCGTCTCCGGCGGAAAGCGCCAGTTGGCGACTGTCAGGGCCTACTACCCCCAGCGTGCTGGTGCCGCCGCTTTCAAGGCTTATCAGGCCGCGATGGAGCGGGTCCTGTGAGAACAGAAGGTTGTATGTCAGGGTGTCGGGCGTGGCGCCATCGGGGCAGCTAATGGTGTAGAGACCGGCGGCATAGGGGCCGTCGCTATGGCTGGCAAGCCCCCATTGCTGGCCGGTCAGGCGGCAATCGGCCTGGGCGCTGGACAAGATTACGCCCTGCTCTACCCATCGGGTAATCTGGTCCCGGCCAGCACGGAGCTCCGCACCACTGAGCTGGCGATCCCCGTTCCGGTCCAGCGGCAAGGCCACCGAGACGTCCCGGAGTGCCACATCGATCCGTATCTCGCCCCGGTCCTGGTTCAGGTAGATGAAGCTGTCGCTGGCTTTGTGGGCCCATGCCGTTCCGGAGATCAGGGCCAGCAGGACCATGGATACCACCAGGCTGCCCCATTGTTTCATACCCCTCATGATTCAGCCTCCGGGTAGCGTGCATCGGTCTGCCCCTGCTCTTTCAGCCAGGTTCTCACCTTCCGGGCTGGCTCGTTGTCACCCGCCGCATCGGCGGCACGCAGCAGCAGCCGGGTATCGAGGGGCTCGCGCTGGCTGCGCCAGTTATCTGCCGCAAAGGTCAATGCGGTCTCGGCATCGCCTTCCACGTCCAGTTGGAAGCGTGCCATGTCTCGCTGATGCAGCAGGTTTCCGCGCCAACGAGCCTCTGCGAAGCGCTCCCTGAGGCTTTCGGCCAACGTCTCTGCAGTCGGGTGCCCGGACTCAGCCATGGCAATCGCCCGAATAACGGCCAGCGAATCCACTTGTTCATAGCCGTCGGTCAGGGCCAGTACCTTGTCGTTCTGGTTTCGGCCCAGATACCAGTCTGCCAGTTGGGTGCGGGTATAGAGATCGTCGGGGGCGATGCTGAGCACCGTTTGCCAGTGATCCTCCGCAGCGGGGCTACCTATCTGCGCGGCGATATCCCCCAGGGTTCCCTCCGCCCAAAGCCGACTGGTGACATCGGCATCGGTTGCGTCTGTTCGTCGTTGGAGTTTCTGGTAGGCCGCTTCGGGGCTACCCGTGCGGGCATCAACCTGAGCGGTGCAGCTGTCGGCAATCAATCCGGGGTAGGATTGTTGCAACTGGGCGCAGTGCTTTCGTGCGTCTTCATAATTGCCCTGAACGATTTCCAGGTTGGCCAACAGCAACCGAGCCTGGTTTTTCTGGAGTGTGGCGCTGGATCGGGCTACGACGGTTTCCAGGTCTTTCCTGGCACTGTCAAAGCGGTGGAGGCTCTGGTCCAGTGTTGCCCTGAGGGTAAGCAGCCGGTCGGTCATTTCTCCGGACCATCGCTGCAACATCCCGTCGGCATAGCCCAGGAAACGGGGGTCTCCGGTGCTTCTGGCACGGGAGATCTGATTTTGTACGGTGTCTGCCAGCTGCTCGGGCGAAACCGGTAATTCGGACGTGGTCAGTGCCGGCTCTGGCAGTTCAACAAGAATATCGGTGTCGGAAAAATCTGTCTCGATAGGTCCGGGTGCAGCGGTTGCGACGTTTGGAAAACCGGCCATCAACCACAGCCCGACACAAAAAGCCCCGCCCCGAAGGGCAGGGAATGTGCTTGCCGGCTTCAGGCGTACTGAAGGCCGGCAAGGGGTCCTATTGGATGAACAGATCGTCGAAGGCCTGTTCATTATTCTGGTCATTGAAGCTGAACTCCTTGTCGTTGATCTGAACGGCTTCACGGGTGTCGTCGGTGTTTGCGATCTCAGCCTTCACAAAGGTTGAGAAATCCACCGCCGGATCTGGCCTGTCACCGCCACCGCCGCCGCTACTGCTGGAGCCGTCGAAACACCCCGCCAGTGCCAGGGTTATCAGGCCCGTTCCGGCTAACTTCATAGTGAGTTTCATGATTCACTCCTTATGAGTTGGGTGAGCCGGCCAGCGGAGTTGCCAGATATGGGAACACTTCCTGGAGCTCAGCTGGGTCAAGTTGCACACCGTCGGTAAACGGGGCGTCCTTGTTCGGGGCATCAGTGGTCAATGCGCCCATGACTACACGCAGGGCAATATCCACGGTGTCATCCACCGGGCGACGGCCATTCGGGAAGCCGGCGTTGTCACCACCGAGAACACCCAGGTCATTTTGCGAGGCTGCAGGTGTGGCTGCGATTTCCGGGTTCAGTCGCAGCATTTCTGACGTTTGCACGCCTACCGGCATGTTTACATCGGGTACGCCGGTCAGGAACGCTGTTACCAGATCGGTCCGCGGGAAGTTATTCGGTGCCTCAGCGCCTGCGCTGCTGAACAATATTTCCAGCAGTTCGGGCAGGGTCGGATGAGTCACGTAGGTAGCGAACTGGCCATCGTTCATGGGCTCGCTGGCGTTGAACCGGTCCTTGTCTTTCAGGCCGATCACGACTTCGTTTACCAGCGGCATACCGAGACGTGATACCTGGGTCCATGCGCCGCCTTCAACGGTTGCACCTTTGCCATCAACGGTCGGTTGCGGATTGATGACTCGGGCCTGGCGAACGCTGGCGGTCGTCCAGCCGCCGATGACGGGCTGATCCATTCCGGTGACTGCGGTGCCGGTCAGGCACTCGGTCGGTACTTCCAGGGCAAAGGAGGTCACGTTCTTGTCTGCAAGATCACCGGCACCTTCGCCGTCACGTGGGCCGAGCGGGTTGGTGTTGACCAGGTCGAAGATCTCGCCAAGGTTGACCGCGAAAGCTTCCTTGCGTTGACCCACGAAGACCTGCCCGTTGGTGGCGCAGCCTGGAATGCCAATCTCGAAGATGTGCTGGTTGGCGTAAGCTTGGTATCCGCCGGGAAACGATTTTTCGCCGATGTTGTCCAGTGGCTTGTCGAAGGTGGCGGTGCCATCCGTGACGTTGGTCGCGGTCTCGACAGTACCGGTACGACGGTCGCCCCGAATAACCGATACAGTATAGTCTTGGCTGAACTGTACGTTCGCTTCGTCGCTGGCATCACCGATGTTTTTGAGCGGTACGGACACCATTCTTTGGTCGCCGTCGGGGCCGACCGGCAACTGTTTATCCTCTAGGTTATCCGAGAACTGAAAGCGGAACGTGAGGTTTTCCTGTGCGTTGCCGCTGTTGTCGATGTGGATTTCATAAACCGCGTCTTCATCCAGATCGAAGTAGTTGGGACCGCCATACGCATCCTGCAGTGGCAGGTAATTCGCGATCAGGGTGACGAAATCCGCGCGTCCCGCCTCATAACTGCGGAACATGTAGAAATCGGTCCCGTCCACCTTGGGTACTTCAGTGATAAAGGGTGCTTCGCGGTGGCTTGAGGCGTTTGCTGCGCCGGCACTGATACAGAGTCCGGCAACCGCAATGGCGAGGCCGGAGCGTTTTAGTAAAGTATTCATTCCGTTTTCCTCTTCTATTGTTGGTGTTGCAAAGGGGGTTACGGAGCGATTAGAGAAAAGGATGCAGTTCTCACCAAAAAAATTGAAAGCGTCTTATCCGGAAGCAGGCTGACATAGTACGAATAGTGAGTGCATCACGTTCAGCCAACTTGTGAGGCGTCTGTCAGGTGGCGGGACTGGCGGTCCATCCTAGCGTTATTCTTCAAGTCGACCCAGAGCGACTATGCTACATGGTGTTTGTTTGATTTCAGGGCCAACAACATGCTCCATCGCACCCAATGGGTTTCCGACGCCATTGCCCGCATTGATGCGGATTTCAATCGTTCTGCAGACACCCATCTGATCAAGCTGGACCTGCCGGGCCTGCGTGACGTTGATATCTATCTCAAGGATGAGTCGACCCACCCGACCGGCAGCCTCAAACATCGGCTGGCACGCTCACTGTTTCTGTTCGGGCTCTGTAATGGCTGGATTACGCCAGGCACCCCGATCATCGAGGCCTCGAGTGGATCGACAGCGGTCTCCGAGGCCTATTTTGCCAAGCTCCTCGGGCTGCGTTTTATCGCAGTCATGCCCCGAACGACGTCGGCACAGAAAATTGCCAAAATCGAGTTCTATGGGGGCGAGTGTCACCTGGTGGAGAATGGCAGTGAGATCTACGCTGAATCTCAGCGTCTGGCCCGTGAGCTCGGTGGTCACTACATGGATCAGTTCACCTACGCTGAGAGGGCGACAGACTGGCGGGGTAACAACAACATTGCCGAAAGCATTTTCGAGCAGTTGCGACGGGAGCCGCACCCCATACCGCGCTGGATTGTTGTCAGCGCGGGCACCGGTGGCACGTCGTCAACCATCGGGCGCTACATCCGCTACGGCGGCCATCTTGCCCGGGGCTGTGAGCTGTGCGTGGCGGACCCGGAAAACTCGGTGTTCTATGACGCCTTCGCTAGCGGGCGGTCTGATATTGTCGGCCAGTGCGGTTCGCGCATTGAGGGTATTGGCCGCCCAAGGGTTGAGCCCTCTTTCAGCCCGACGGTGATTGAGCGCATGGTTCGCGTACCCGATGCGGCCAGTTTTGCCGCGCTCCGGTATCTGGAACGTCATCTTGGCCGGCGTTGTGGCGGCTCTACCGGTACCAATCTGATTGCCACACTGAGCCTCGCCAGTGAAATGCAAAGCGCCCGAGAGGGCGGGTCGGTTGTCACGCTTCTGTGCGATGGTGGCGACCGTTACACCGACACCTATTTCAATCCCGCGTGGCTTGCCAACCAGGGCCTGGAGTTAACCAAGTGGGAAAAAGCGCTGGACGATTTTGACCAAAGCGGCGTGTTTGAGCCCGATCTGATGACCTGCATGCATCCTGATGGGCATTCTGAACGTAAGGTCGACTAATACCTGTAGAACAAAACAAGGGATCGTATACGATGGTAACCAGCAACTCTGAGCAGGATGATCTGATGGGACTGCTGATCGCAGTGTCCCGGGAAGACCGACTGGCCTTTCAGCGGCTGTATGAAAAAATTTCCGGCAGGATGTTCGGGCTTTGCCTGAAACTGGCCAGTCAGCGAGATCTGGCAGAAGAGGCCGTTCAGGATGCCTTTGTGCAGATATGGCACCACGCCGGTGAATATCACAGTGAGCGTGGCGCTCCCCTGAGCTGGATGCTGACGATTGCCCGTTATCGCACACTCGATCTTATGAGGAATCGGAAATCGCGGCCGACGTCCGGCGATGCCAACCTTGAGCGTGTTGCCGATGAACGTGACGGCCCGTTGGACGAATCACTTCGCGTCGCGGGCAGCGCCGAGCTTCGCGGGTGCCTGGATGAACTCTCAGAGACGCAGCGGGACAGTATCCTGTTGTCTTATTATCGGGGGTTTACCCACGATGAGCTTTCCGAGGCCCTGAGTTCTCCCATTGGAACCGTAAAAAGCTGGATTCGGCGCGGATTAATGGCTTTGAAGAGGTGTCTGGAACGATGAAAAAGACACCGGAAAGAATAGAAGCATTGGCAGCGGAATACGTGCTTGGCTCCCTTCATGGGGCAGCCCGTCGGCGTTTCGAGCTCTGGATGATGGAGTCGGTTCGAGTCCGCCAGGAAGTCTGGTTCTGGGAAGAGAAGCTGGGGCACCTGGGCGCACGCATTGAGGAAGAACAGCCTCCGGCGTCGGTCTGGGCTGGCATCGAACGCCGGCTTTGGCCCCGGGAGGATAAACCCGGGTCGGCAGTTGCGGCCAATGATGCGTCCGGCCGTTGGTTCTGGCCTGGCTGGAGCATGCTGGCAACGGCTGCGGCGCTGGTGCTGGCCGTTGTCCTGGTGCAACAGCCTGAGCCAGAGGTGGATGACCGTCTTTCCGGCGCCATCGTACAGGCGGACGTGAGCGATCCCCTATGGTTGGTCAGTGAGTCATCGCTCGACAGGCAATTGAAACTGCGTCCCGTTGCCGCGACGGCGGCCCAGCAGGGCAAGGATTACGAATTGTGGATCGTGCCGGCGGATGGCCAGCCCCTGTCGCTCGGGGTTATTCCGGTGGGTGGAACCTATCAGGTAACTCTGGATGATGAGGCGCGTGCGCTTCTCAGCAATAGCCGAACACTGGCGATCAGCCTGGAGCCGGTGGGAGGCTCTCCCACCGGCCAGCCGACCGGGCCGATCCTGCACGTTGCGAAACTGTATGAGCTCTGATTGTTGAGTGCGGATGAATGGCTCGGCAGACTAATGGCTCGATAGCAGCGTGATGCACAGCTGGGCGTTCTGGACAAAGTGTCCGAACGCCGTCAGCTGATCGTCGGAGGGCACATAGTCCGCCGCCGCGTTGTCCGCGTAAAACAGGCCGACCAGTCGCCCCTTCGCTTTCAGGGGGCCGATCAGCGCCGGCACGTTCCCCAGCCAGCGATCATAGGCAACCCCTTCGGTTTTCGATTTTGGCAGATAGACACTGCAATCAGCGTGGGGTAAGAGCGCCCCGAGAGGACCGGTGCCATCCTTGCGGATGGTGAAGTTGTCCTTCCAGGCTTCGGTGCCCCTGCCCCCCAGCTTGCGCGGCACCAGTTCAAGCCCGCTGCGGTCGCTCATCAGCAACACAACCCGCTGCATGCCGATTGCCCGGTGAATGCCCTCGATGACCAGCTGACAGACTTCGTTGATGTCCGGTTTGTCGGTAAGGCTGTGGGTAAGATCGCGGAGAATCTGTAACTGCAGGTTGGGGTCCACCTCTGGTGCGCGCACCGCCTCCTCGCCGGAGCTGCCCTGGCTGCCAGGCATCAGCGCGGTCACCTGGGGAATGCCCAGCGACACCGCGACCCGCGCGGCTTCTCCGGCATTCACCTTGAGCTGGTCCCGAACGGCTGCAGGGTTCTCTCCGATGTCCTGCCCCAGGGCTTCCATGACCTTTTCCATGTCGTCGCCGCGCCAGCCATTCTCGGACAGTCTTGCCATCTCAACGGAGTGGCGCACCAGGCTGGCGGCCTTCGAATTGGCCTGCCCGGGCGCAACCACCTCGCGAATAAAGGGGCCGAGTGACCAGGCGTCCACCAGGCCACGGGTAATTTCGGTAAAGGTGGTGTGGAGCGCGGCTTTCTGGGCTTCCAGTGTCGGCTCCCCCTCGCGCAGCCGGGATTCCAGTTCACTGGCCTGCTCGGTCTCGCAGGACCAAAAAGCCAACTCGCCAATGTTCATCAGCAGGGCCCCGATGAACACTTCCTCCAGGGCGTGCTCGTTGCGCTTTGGCAGCAGGCAGCGGGCCTGGACGGCGGCGTGGATGGCGCGGGCCAGGCAGCGAAGCAGGTGTGGGCGGTCGTTGCGTTTGAGCAGGGAGTCCACGATCAGGGACGAGATGGCCATGGACTTCACGGCGTCGAAGCCGATCAGGGTGATGGCGCGGCTTACGGTGCTTACCTGGGTGCGAGTCTGGTTGTAGAACACCGTATTGGACAGACGAAGCACCTGGGAAGTGAGCTGGGCGTCGTTGAGAATAACGTTTGCAAGCTCGTTAACCGTGCTGTTACTGCTGTCAGTCAGTTCACCAATTCTGCGAAGAGTGTTTGCCAGTACCGGCAGTTCCACTTTGCTGAGGTAGGTCACCCATGCCTGGGTCGAGTTCATCCTTGAGGGCGGAGTCTCGGTTTTTGTGGTCAAAATTGCGCGCGCCTCGGGATTGTTAGTCATGTTCTTGTAATGAATCAGTCTAGTTCAGTCGTGGTCTTCGTGTCAGGTGGCAAATGGTGTAAGGGGATTTACCAAGGTGGCGGATTCGGGTTTGCCATCGGTTTGGTTTATAATCGCGCGTTTTACCTCTGCACCCACAAGGCGCTGACAAAGCGTTCACAAGGCAACGTTGTGATTGTATTTGACCAGGTACAGAAGTCCTACCAGGTAGGTGGGCGGGCGATCCCCGCGCTACACCCCACCAGTATGACCATCGACACCGGCGAGGTGTTTGGCATCGTCGGCCACTCCGGCGCGGGCAAGTCCACCCTCGTGCGCCTGATCAATCTTCTGGAGCCACCCACCGGTGGTCGCATCCTGATTGATGATGAAAATATCACCGGCTACAACGCCAGCGAGCTACGGGCCTTCCGTCGCAAGGTGGGCATGATATTCCAGCACTTTAATCTGCTGTCCTCGAAAACGGTGGCGGACAACATTGCCTTCCCCATGAAACTCGCGGGCATTTATTCCCGCACCGAGATTCGTGACCGGGTGGACGAGTTGCTGAAACGGGTCAGCCTGGTGGATCAGGCCAATAAGTACCCATCGCAGCTCTCGGGTGGACAGAAGCAGCGTGTTGGCATCGCCCGCGCCCTGGCCTGCCGCCCGACGATCCTGCTTTGCGACGAAGCCACCAGCGCCCTCGACCCGCAAACCACCCAATCGGTCCTGAAGTTGCTGGCGGACATCAACCGCGAACTCGGCCTGACCATCGTACTGATCACCCATGAGATGGACGTGGTACGCCGTGTCTGTGACCGGGTAGCGGTGATGGATGCCGGCGAAGTCGTCGAAATGGGCGCGGTCAGTGATGTCTTCCTGCACCCGAAGCACCCGACCACCCGGGACTTCGTCTTCGAGAGCGAAAGCATCGACCATGAGGAAATGCAGCAGGACCTGCAGCACGCCAAAGGCCGCATCCTGCGACTGACCTTCCGTGGCGAATCTACCTACACGCCACTGCTGGGCAGCGTGGCGCGGGAATCCGGCGTGGATTTCAGTATCCTCTCCGGCCGGATTGACCACATCAAGGACACGCCCTACGGCCAGCTGACCCTCTCGCTGGTGGGCGGCAATCTCGATACCGCCATGCAGGCCTTTGAGGCGGCGGACGTTCACGTGGAGGTGCTGCGCTGATGGAAGCCTTGATGGAAGACCTGTTGAGCAACGTGGACTGGACCGAGATCGGCTGGGCCAGTTGGGACACCCTGGTGATGGTGGGCATGTCGCTGCTGTTCAGCGTGCTGATCGGCCTGCCGGTAGGCGTGCTGCTGTTCCTGTTTGGCAAGCGCCAATTGCTGGAGCAGCCCATCGCCTACGCGGTGCTGTCTTTCGTGGTGAACGTGCTGCGCTCCGTACCGTTTATCATCTTGCTGATTGTAATGATCCCGTTCACTGTCATGCTGATCGGCACGTCATTGGGCGTTGCCGGTGCGATTCCGCCGTTGGTGGCTGGGGGTGCCCCGTTTTTTGCACGTTTGGTCGAAACGTCCTTGCGCGAAGTGGACAGGGGAATCATCGAAGCTACCCAGGCCATGGGCGCGACAGTAAAGCAGATCGTATTCGGAGCCCTTCTGCCGGAGGCGTTGCCCGGGATCATTGCCGGTATTACCGTAACCGCGATTACGCTGGTTTCTTATGCAGCGATGTCCGGCGTTGTCGGAGGTGGCGGCTTGGGCGATCTGGCCATCCGCTTCGGTTATCAACGATTCCAGACCGATGTAATGGTCATTACCGTAGCCCTACTGGTTATTTTCGTACAGTTGCTACAAATGGCTGGCGATCGCCTGGTTCTATATTTCAGCCGCAAATAACAACAGCCCGATATAGGCGGATGGTGGGAGGCAACTTCCGAAAACGTGGAGCGCCATGGATGGCGCGACCGAGCCCTACAGGGACGTATTCACGGGCGTTTTTCGGAAGTTGCCTCCCACCATCTGCCGTACTCACAGGCTAGATGCATTCATTGACAATACCCGCAGGAGAACGTGCTTATGAACTTAAAAAAGACCCTGGTGGCAGTGGCTGCCGTTGCAACATTCTCTTCCGCCGCGATTGCGGAAAAGCTTTCCGTGGCGGCAACGCCGGTGCCCCACGCCGAAATCCTGGAATTTGTTAAGCCCAAGCTGGCGGAGCAGGGTGTGGAGCTGGATGTGAAGGTGTTTACCGATTATGTCCAGCCTAACGTGCAGGTGGATCAGAAGCGGATGGACGCGAACTTCTTCCAGCATCAGCCGTACCTCGACGAATTCAACGATGGCCGTGGTACCAACCTGGTCAGCGTAGTGGGTGTCCACGTTGAGCCGTTTGGTGCCTACTCAAGCCGGATCGACTCTCTGGAAGCGCTTGAAGACGGGGCCACAGTGGCGATCCCCAACGATCCCACCAACGGTGGCCGTGCATTGCTTCTGCTGCAAAAAGCTGGTCTGATCACCCTGAAGGACGGCAGCAAGATCACCGCTACGCCGCGTGATATCGCTGATAACCCGAAAGACCTGGAATTCAAGGAACTGGAGGCTGCTACCCTGCCGCGTATCCTGAACCAGGTGGATCTGGCGCTCATTAACACCAACTACGCGTTGGAAGCCGGCCTTAATCCGACGGAAGATGCGCTGGTTATTGAGGGGGCTGAATCGCCGTACGTGAACATTCTGGTGGCTCATGAAAGCCGCGCCAACGATGAGGCAATCCAGAAGCTGGCGAAGGTGCTGACAACGGATGACGTCAAGGCGTTTATCAAGAAGCAGTACGAGGGAGCCGTGGTTCCGGCATTCTGAGGCCAGGAACGATAGGCATAAAAAAGCCGGGCATTAGCCCGGCTTTTTCGTTTCAGCGGATTGCGCGTTCAGCGCTTAATCGCCACTCCAGTTCGATCCCGGGTCCGGCGTCATCCGCAGGTAGGACTTCACCGCCCGATAGCCTTTCGGGAAACGTTCTTTTATTTCATCCTCATCCTGCAGGGACGGCACGATCACCACATCGCCGCCGGGTTCCCAGTTGCCTGGTGTTGCCACTTTGTGAATGTCGGTCATCTGCAGCGAGTCTACAACACGCAGCACTTCGTTGAAGTTGCGACCGGTGCTGGCCGGGTAGGTGATCATCAAGCGGATTTTCTTATTCGGGTCGATCACGAACAGCGATCGCACGGTCAGCGTCTCACTGGCGCTGGGGTGGATCATGTCGTAAAGGTTAGACACCTTGCGATCGTGGTCGGCAATGATCGGAAAGTTAACGGCACAACCCTGGGTTTCGTTGATGTCCTTGATCCAATCCTTGTGGGAATCGACCGGGTCTACACTCAGAGCGATTGCCTTGACGTCACGCTTGGCGAATTCGTCTTTCAGCTTGGCCGTCAGGCCGAGCTCGGTGGTGCACACCGGCGTAAAATCGGCAGGGTGCGAGAACAGTATGCCCCAGCTGTTGCCCAGCCATTGGTGAAAGTCGATCCTGCCTTCACTGGAATCCTGCTCAAAATCCGGTGCGGTATCTCCCAGACGTAAACTCATCGCGTTTCCTCCTTTGATGATACGAAAGCCCGGCCAGACGAAGCGCCGGCACAAAATTCAGTCTATACGATAAACAGTGGAGGCGGATGGGAGAAAACCAAGGGGTCTTGATTTGCCTCATCCGACTCCACTTACGTATCAGCTAACGCCGACTGACCGCTCTTTCTCGAAATGCTCACGGGTGAGCTTGAACACCACCGGGCTCAGTAGCAGCAAGGCCACGAGGTTTGGCAGCGCCATCATGGCGTTGAGCGTGTCGGCGATCAGCCAGATCAGGCCAAGGTTGATGGTGGCACCGACCGGTATCGCCAGTATCCAGATCACGCGGTATGGCACGATGGCTTTGACGCCGAACAGGAACTCAATGCAGCGTTCGCCGTAAAACGACCAACCGATAATCGTGGTAAAGGCAAAAATCGCCAGGGAGATGGCGACAACGTAATTGCCAAACCCGGGCAGTCCGGTTTCAAAGGCCAGTGAGGTCAGTGCCGCACCGGTCTCACCTGACGTCCAGGCGCCAGAGCTGATGATGACAAGGCCGGTGATGCTGCACACGATGATCGTGTCGATGAACGTGCCCAGCATGGCGACCATGCCCTGGTTGATCGGGTTCTTGGTTTGGGCTGCCGCGTGAGCGATAGGGGCGGAACCGAGACCGGCCTCATTGGAGAAAATGCCGCGGGCCACACCAAAGCGGACAGCGGCCCAGACGGCGGCGCCGGCAAAGCCACCTTCGGCGGCAACCGGGCTGAACGCGTGTGTAAATACCATGGCGATGGCGTTCGGAATCTGCTCGGCGTTAATGGCCAGTACCATCAGGCCAACCAGGATATAGGCGATGGCCATAAAGGGCACCAGTGTGCTCGCCACCTGCCCGATGCGTTTGATGCCACCGATCAGCACAAGGCCTACCAGTACCATCAACACAAGGCCGGTCACCCAGTGCGGCAGGTTGAAGTTGGTTTCCAGAACATCGGCCACCGAGTTGGCCTGCACGGTGTTGCCAATGCCAAACGCGGCCACAGCGGCGAAGATGGCAAACAGCACGCCCAGCCAGGCCCATTTTTTACCCAGGCCGTTGCGAATGTAGTACATCGGGCCACCCGTGTAGGCGCCGCGTTCGTCCACTTCCCGGAAGCGTACCGCCAGTACCGCCTCGGAATATTTGGTCGCCATACCCACGAGGGCGGTCAGCCACATCCAGAACAGCGCTCCAGGGCCGCCCAGGAATACCGCGGTGGCAACGCCAGCAATATTACCAGTACCAACGGTAGCCGACAGCGCGGTCATCAGGGCCTGAAATGGAGGAATCTCGCCCTCTGATTCGGCCCCGGTACGGCCTTTCCACATCAGTTGGAAACCGGCTCGTAGTTTCAATACCGGCATCAGCTTCAGGCCAATGCTCAGAAACAGGCCGACACCAAGAATCATCACCAGCATGGGCGGGCCCCAGACCAGTGCGTTAATGCTGCTAATAAACGACTCAAAGGCTTCCATGGGAATCTCCCTGTGTTTGTGCCTTGGTAGTGAGGAGCTTCCGCGACAACGGCGATATGGATCTGAATAATACAGATCCGGGTTCGGCGGGAGCTTATAACTCATTGAGTTTATATACTTATTTTTGTCTGTAAATATTCGCTGCAAAGAATTAGCCGTTCTGACGCACCATGGGTCTGCAAAGCTATTGGATTCGTAGCCTCTCGGGTTAAGCTGTGGACTGGTTATCTCAGGAGTCCCTCTATGCCGGAAACCCTAAGCCACTCTGATTGGAGTTCTGCCGATACGTCGGTCAACGCCATGCCCGAGACCCTTCACGTCCAGGCAGGCGAGCTGTCGTTCTGTGTGGAAACCCGGGGAGATCCCGCCGGGGAGCCAGTGATCTTCGTGATGGGATTGGGGGCGCAGATGACGCTCTGGCCGGAGGCGTTGCTGGACCAGTATGTTCGTGAAGGCTTTCGGGTAATCCGGTTTGATAACCGCGACATCGGGCTGTCATCGCACCTGAAGGATCGCCTGGAGGGTCATCCGGTTGCGGTCATGGCAAGGCACCGGATGGGCCTGCCGATCGCCGCGCCCTATACCCTGCATGACATGGCGGACGATGTCTGTAAGGTGATGGACGCCCTCAGCCTGACCAGCGCTCACCTGGTGGGTGTTTCCATGGGCGGCATGATCAGCCAGCTGGTGGCTGCGAATCGCCCCGAACGCGTGCGCTCGGCAACCCTTATCATGACCTCCACCAACAGCCCGCGCCTGCCAATGCCAAAATCAAAGCTGATCTGGCGCCTGGCAGGTATTGGCGCGAAGGGGCATGATGAAGCCGCAGTTGTCGCACGCTCCCTGGAGTTCTGGAAAGCGATTCAGAGTCCGGGCTACCCACCTCGCGAACAGGAAGTGAGGGACCGGATCGTACGGGAGTTCCGGCGCAGCTATCATCCCGCCGGCATTCTCCGCCAGACCCGTGCCATTCTTGCCACTGGCAGCCTGTCATCAGCCACACGGCGCATACGGGTGCCGGTATCCGTGATTCATGGCAAGGCCGACCCGCTGGTGCGGCCGGTGGCTGCGGAGCAGTTGGGATACCTGATGCCTCATGCCCGCGTTGAGATGATTGACGGCATGGGGCACGATCTTCCGGAACCTCTGTTGTCGCGGTTTGCCCAGATCGGCTTCGAAACCATGGCGCAACAGCCGAGGCAGGGCAACGGCTGACGGCCGGTGCCCGCAGAAAGAGATGGCCGGTTGCGGGTTTATACTTCCAGTTTTCGCCCCCATTGCCTATGTTTAAAGAGGGACGAATCCAGAATATGACTGGTCAGGGAGTCTGCCAATGCAATCGCTAAAAGTATCCGATGTCATGTGGAACCACATCGAGCCCATTCGTCGTGGAACGCCCTTAACCAAAGTGGTCAAAACACTGCTTCACAACCACGTCACTGGGCTGCCGGTCGTGGATGACCACCGCAAGGTGATCGGGTTTGTTTCCGAACAGGACTGCATCCACGCCCTGCTGGTGAGCAACTACCACCACGAAGGCGACCCGATCGTGGACGACGTTATGTTTCGCAATCCGGTCACCATATCCCCGGAAATGTCTGTTGTGGATCTGGCCCAGAACCTGGGTGCAGGCAAGCCCAAGGTCTACCCGGTGGTTGACCATGATCGTTTGATCGGTATTGTGACCCGCACCGCCATCCTGGCAGAGTTTGCAAAGGCCGGTTATGGCATAGAAGTACCGAAATACGCGTAGTCAGAAGGCTGTGAATTTTCCGACTGAGAGGTACCCATGCAACTGCTCTCCACCAACGTCTGTTTTGGCGGCGAACACCGGCGCTACCAGCACCACTCGGCAGCCCTGGAATGCGATATGGAGTTTGCGGTGTACCTACCTCCTGTTGCCGTGGGCAGCAACCCTCAAAAAGTGCCGGTTCTTTACTGGCTGTCGGGACTGACCTGTACCGACCAGAATTTCATGCAGAAGGCCGGGGCCCAGAAAAAAGCGGCGCAGTTGGGCATCGCCATTGTGTGCCCTGACACCAGCCCCCGTGGTCTGGACCTGCCCGGTGAACATGACAGTTACGATTTCGGTAGTGGTGCCGGTTTTTACCTTAACGCCACACGCCAACCCTGGGCCCCTCACTATCGAATGTACGATTATGTGGTGAAGGAATTGCCGCAACTGGTGGAAGGCCACTTGCCGGTGACAGAGGATCGCAGTATCAGTGGTCATTCCATGGGTGGTCACGGGGCGCTGATCGCGGCGCTGAAGAATCCCGGGCAGTACAGATCCGTGTCTGCTTTTGCGCCGATTGCCAACCCCAGCGAGTGCCCCTGGGGTCAAAAAGCCTTCAGCGGTTATCTGGGGGACGACCCGAAAACCTGGGAAGAGTGGGATGCGACGCTGTTGATTCCCGGCGCCAGCGAACGCTTACCGCTGCTGGTGGACCAGGGTACAGCGGATGACTTCCTTGAAAGTCAGCTCAATCCCGAGGCGCTGGTCGAGGCATGTGAGAAGGTGCATCACCACATCAATCTGAGAATGCACCGGGGTTATGATCACAGCTACTTCTTCATCGCCTCGTTCATCGATGACCATCTTGAGCATCACGCCCAGGCGTTGGGCTTGAGATAATACAGAGCGCGTAGAGCGTTAGTGGAAACCCCAGAGTAGCCCGAAGTCCATGGAGGGCATCACTTCGGGCTGTTCAACGTTGATAATATTGAAATCCGGCTGGCTGCAATCCCGCTCAAAGGTGCCGCTGTAACGATTGCCCCTGGGACCAATGATGGCTTTGGCAAACGGGCCACGGTGACGGTGCGGGCGCCGGACAATCACCGCCACTTCGTTGTTGGCGAGCCTCACCAGAGTTCCTGGCGGATGATCGGTCAGAATGGCCAGCAGAGCCCGCGGAATGGCAGGGCGTAGTTTGCCGTCGGCCAGCGAAGCGATCAGTTTGCGGGCTTCGGTTATGTTCATTCGTTCGCGATAAGCCCGCTTCGTTATCATTGCCACATAGCGTTCCGCCAGCGCCAGGATTTCCGCCTCACCCCGTATGTCGGTACCACTCAACCCATTGGGATAGCCCGAACCGTCCGCCTGTTCGTGGTGCTGCGCAATGATTTTGAGTAGCAGTGGGCTGGTGATGTCGGCCTCTTTGAGTGCCTGAACGCTGCGTTCGGGGTGTTTGCGTATCACCGCGCGCTGCTCGTCGGTCAATACCCGGTTGGAAGCATTGAGTTTGTCGGCCACCGGCACCAGAGCCAGGTTTGCCATTAGCGCAGCACTGATCAGTACGGCGATCCGCTTGTCATCGAGACCGAACCGCCGTGCAGTAAACTGACAGAGAACGGCATAGAACAGTATCTGTTCATGGATGGTGGGCTCGATCGAGTACAGGTGCACCAGTGCCAGGCTGGCCTCCGGGGATTCCTGGCACATCTGGTCAATCATCCGTGACAGGCCAAGTACCCGTTGGCGGGCACTGTCATCCTGGTTGGTGATGGCGTTTAGCGAGGATTCCAGGGTTTGCAGTAATACGGGATAATCCGCAAACGGGTTGCGGAGACGGATATCTTCCTGAATATCCTCGTTGGGGCGCTCAATCACCCGGGGCTGGAACAGGCCACGCTCGAACAGTTGTTCCAGCTGAAGATCGTTCTGTATGACGTAGCCCTGCCTCAGCAGTACATTGCCATCGGCGTCATAGACCGTCCAGGGCAAGGGCTTTCCGATGGTCAATGCGCCGGGTGCGATACGAAGAAGGTTCTGCACTCAATGGCTTCCTGGTGCTTATTCTAATAATGCTTAAGTTTACCCCTTAAGCCGATGCCAACTCCAGTTGTTGAACGGTCGGGAGTGGGACGTTTGCAGTGATATGGGAATCTGCGTCTCTTGATTTAACAAAGTATTTCATTTGTGCGTTTGTTAAATTTCGTTGCGTCCGTCTTGGCCGGGTAGATCTTGCGCTATGATAGTTTGCTAATAAGACCTTGGTAGGAATGTACTGTCACTATGCTCTATCGTCTGAAAACAGATTTCAGGCTGTCCATCATCACGTTGTTGGCCATCAGTGCCATTCTGGGGATAACCCCCTTTGCGGTGATGCGGTTTGTCCAGGGCAACGTGCTGGCCGGGGTGGTCGATCTGGGTATTATGCTGGCGATCACCGCCGGAATGATTTACGCCTGGATAACAGGCGATACCGCCCGCAGTGGTTTTGCAATGGCCCTGGTGGCCTGCGGCGGGGCGGTGACAGTCGGAGCATTGGTCGGAGAGCCTGGGCTGTTCTGGTTATATCCGTGCCTGGTGACAAGCTTCTTCCTGACGGAACCCCGCTACGCAATTTTTATCAATCTGGCCGCCGTTGTTGCCTTGATGGTGCATGGCGTGGCCTTCAGTTCTCTTGTCCAGATGTGGACCTTCGCCGCCACGGCTATGGTCGTCAGCTGCTGCGCCTATGTGTTTGCCCATCGCAACGAGAACCAGCGGGAGCGCTTGGAACACCTGGCCACAATCGACCCCCTGACGGGCGTCAAAAACCGCCGCTCCATGGATCAGGAGCTGGCAATGGCCGTTGCCAGCGCCTCCAGAAACGGCATCTCCTACGCCCTGGTGTTGCTGGATATCGACTACTTCAAGAAGATCAACGACGAGTATGGGCACAACGTAGGGGATGACGTGCTGGTGGAAATGGTGGCGTTGATCGAACAGAACATCCGCAAGTCCGATCAACTGTTCCGCTTTGGCGGTGAAGAGTTTGTATTGCTGATGCCCGGGGTGGATTCAACCGGGTTGAAGGCGGTCATGCACAACCTGCAGCACATCATGCACAAGTTCCTGCGCCACCCCGGGGGGCAGGTTACCGCCTCCTTTGGCGTTGCCCTGTTCCAGGCTGGCGAAAAACCTGATGATTGGCTGGCGCGGGCGGATGAAGCACTTTATGAAGCAAAGGACACCGGGCGCGACCGTATTGTCTACGCTGACGACATGGTCGCCAGCCCTGCGTGATCGCCCCGGCAAGACTACTCTGGTTTTGGCGAGTACAGAAACAATCGCAGCCCCAACAGGATACTGGCGGACGCCAGCCCACAGGTAAGCCCCACCCAAAAACCAGCGGCCCCCATGGCAGGCAGCAACCAGTCGGTAAAGGTCAGCACCCACCCCAGCGGCAATCCAACGCCCCAGAACGAAAACAGCATGATGAGCATGGGAATGCTGGTGTCTTTGTAGCCCCGCAAGGCGCTGATGCAGGTCACCTGAATCACATCGGCAATCTGGAAGAAGGCCGCATACAACAGCAGTGTCACCGTCACGGCCTGAACGTCCCGCTCACCGGTGTAGAGCGCTGCAATTCCTTCTGCGAACACAAACAGCAGCACGGCAAATACCAGCGCCACCGCTGACGCCAGAATCAGCGAACTGCGGGCGATGAGCCGGGCAGTATCCGGCGCCTTGGCACCCACCAGGAAACTCACCCGCAGGGTCAGCGCCATTCCGATACTCAGCGGCAGCATGAACACCAGCGATACCACGTTAAGCGCGATCTGGTGCCCCGCCACAATCACTGGCCCCAGCGGTGCCAGGAACAGGGCTATGACCGAGAACATGCTGGCTTCCACAAAGATGGTAAAACCAATGGGGATGCCCAGGCGCAGGATATAGCGGATGCCCGCTGCGTCCGGTTTGGCCCAGTCTGCCAGCAGGTGAAAACGGCGATACACCGCACTGCGGTTCAGGTAGATCAGCAACGCCAGGGCCGCAACGCCGTTGGAGATGGAGGTGGCCCACCCACAGCCGATGCCGCCCATGGCCGGGAGGCCGAGTTTGCCGTAAATGAAGATGTAGTTCAGGGGCAGGTTGATCAGGGTTCCCAGCACCGAGAAGGCCATAATCACCCGGGTATGGCCCAGCCCGTCCGTCAGCCCTCGCAGTGCCATGATCATCAACATCGCAGGAATGCCCCAGGCGAAGGCGTCCAGGTAGCCCTGGGTGATACGGGCGGTGTTGGTTTCCAGATTCAGGGCATCCAGCACCGGGTGCACGTTGGTCAGCAGCAGGATCATGATCACCGTGCCGCCGGCTGCGATATAAAGCCCCTGCCAGGTCGCGGGCATGATCTTCTCGGTGGTGCGCGCCCCGTTATAACCGGAAATGATCGGCTGCAGGGCCCCCAGGAGGCCCATGAAAAAGAGGAACACCGGCATCCACAGACTACTGCCAATGCCCACGGCCGCGAGGTCTTCGGCACTGGCGTGGCCTGCCATCACGGTATCAATGACCCCGTTGGCCATCTGCGCCACCTGGGCAATCAGGATCGGTCCGCCCAGGACGGCCAGCGTGCGCCACTCGGTCAGTGTGCGCTGGACCAGAGGCTGGCGGACTTCTGGTAATGGCTGGTGGGTTTCGTCCATGGAATCGTGAGCCCGGGCCGGAGAGATAAATTGGAAACTGTCAGGAGCGCTGGATGGTACCCCATTCTCCACTCCGGATGTCATAGGGTGTTTCCGTGGCACTGTGTACAACCCAGTGCAGTAGCGGGTAAAGTGCCGCCTTCCAATGTTTCAGGTGCGGGTAATATGGGTCTTCTGATTTTCGTAACAGTCCTGTGGGCGTTTTCGTTCAGTCTGATTGGCGAATTTCTGGCCGGGCGTGTGGACAGCGATTTCGCGGTATTGACCCGTGTGGTGCTTGCCGCCCTGGTGTTTCTGCCGCTGACCCGTTGGCGTGGGGTTCCCGGAGGCTTGAAGCTGGGTGTACTGGTCACCGGTATGCTGCAGTTCGGTGTGACCTATTTGTGCCTGTACCGCTCGTTCAGCTACCTGACCGTGCCGGAAGTTCTGCTGTTTACCATTTTCACGCCACTGTACGTCACCCTGATCGATGACGCCCTGTACCGGCGCTTTTCGCCGATTGCATTGGTTGCCGCAGCCGTGGCAACGCTGGGTGCGGGGATTATCCGTTACGACGGCCTGAGCCAGGGCTTCATCACTGGCTTCCTGCTGTTGCAGGTGGCCAACTTCACCTTTGCGGCGGGCCAGGTCGGCTATAAGCACACCATGATGCGCTTCCCGACGGAACTGCCGGCCTACCGTACGTTTGGTTATTTCTTTTTCGGGGCGCTGATCATTGCCCTGCCATCCTTCCTGATCTTTGGCGACGCCAGTCGTCTGCCCACGACCTCATTGCAGTGGGGCATTCTCGCCTGGTTGGGCCTGGCAGCGTCCGGTATCGGGCTGTTCCTGTGGAACCGGGGGGCATGCCATGTGGATGCCGGCACTCTGGCAATCATGAACAACATGTTGGTGCCCGCCGGGTTGCTGGTCAATCTGGTGATTTGGAACCGGGATGCCGACCTGTTGCGACTGGCCATAGGAGGCGGTGTTATCGCCCTGTCGCTGTGGTTGAATGCGCGCTTTCATCCGCGGGCAAGGCTGGCGGTGTAACGGTACTCCCCGTTGTCTGTAAACGGTCGTCCCGGTTCACTCTGACATCCTCTGGATATCGGATATTTCACAATGTTTGCTGACGGCGTCTACGCTTAGAGTTGCCATAATTGCCAAACCAAATGTGGAATGGCCATGTCAGGGAGACAGCCTGTAATGCGAAAAAACCTTCCGGTTACCCAGCGTGAAGTCCGAATGGCCGAAAGCGGTCGACTGATTACCACCACCGATTCAAGAGGCGTCATTACGTACTGCAATGACGAGTTCGTCGACATTAGCGGTTTCTCTCGAGAGGAGTTGGTCGGCCAGCCCCACAACGTAATCCGTCATCCGGATATGCCGTCGGCTGTATTTCAGGGAATGTGGGAGTACCTCAAGGCCGGAAAACCCTGGATGGGTGTGGTCAAAAACCGCACCAAGAGCGGTGACCACTACTGGGTGAGCGCTTACGTGACCCCGATTCTTGAAAACGGAAAAATGATTGGCTTCGAGTCGGTACGAGTCTCGCCAACCCGTGAGCAAGTGGCGCGGGCTGAAAAGCTCTATCCGAAGCTGTCTGCCGGCAAGGCGGTCGTCAGTGTCCAAAGTCGGATTGTATCTGTCTTGCGGTCAGGGTGGCCCTTTGTCCTGTCGTTGGTCCTGAGCCTGGTGGCGTTGACCATGCTGGGCAATTCCGGGATGGCCATCGGCGTGATCGTGGTAGCTCACGTGCTGGCAGCGGGGCTGACCCTCAGGTCCATAACCGCTCGCCTGCAGAGCCTGCTTGATCTGCGCCCTGACGCCTTCCGTGATGCCGTTGTGGCACGGACCTACAGTGATGAAAGCGGCCTGTTCTCGCAGATGGCCATGCTGATCATGAGCGAGAAAGCGAGGATTCGTACCGCCCTGGCCCGTATTGATGACCAGGCGGAGCTACTGTATGAGCATGCCAGGGCGAGCCACCGTTACATCAGCGAGGGCGCCGAGTCGATTGCCAAACAGCGGGCCGAGACCGACCAGACCGCATCGGCCGTTAACGAAATGACGGTGTCGATCCAGGAAGTGACTGAAACCGTGAATGGCAACGCCAAAGTGGCGGAAGAAGCCAACCGGATGGCGGCCACCGGCAGCAAGCGCAGCGGTGAGGCCCTGACGGCCATCGAACAGCTGGTCACCCGGGTGAACGGCATTGGCACGGCCATCCAGAAACTGGGTGCCTCAACAGAAAGCATTGGTGAGGCCGCCAGCCTGATCTCAGACATTGCTGAACAAACCAACTTGCTGGCACTGAATGCGGCCATCGAAGCCGCCCGTGCTGGCGAGCAGGGTCGAGGGTTCGCCGTGGTGGCGGACGAGGTCCGGTCGTTGGCCCGCCGCACCCGGGATTCCACAGTACGTATACAGCAGGTCATTGACGACTTCCGTAGCCAGGTGGAACAAGCCGTTCAGGCCACCCGTGAAGGGGAGCAGGATGCAGGCAAGGGCCTGGAGAAGGTGCGGGAGGCAGAAACGTCCTTGCAGGAAATCGTGTCTTCGATCCATGATATTTCCGACAGCTTCATCAGCATGTCGGCGGCCTTTGAGGAGCAGAGCCAGGTATCCGAGGAGATCAACCATCAGGTGGTCAATATTGCCGAACTGGCCGATCACAGTACCCAGCAGGCGGATTCCGCCAAGGACAGCAGTAACAGTCTGAGCCAGATGTCCCGCGGGCTGAAAGATCTGGTCTCCCGGTTCGTGAGTAAAAACGGCTAGTTATCGGCCGGCCCCGGAGATGTTTACATCCCGGTGCCGGCCCTGGCTGGCATCCTGCGCATACTGCTGGCAAAATCCCGCCCCATCTGCTGAAGCAGGCCTTCGGCATACCTCTTCTAATCGATTCATCAGCCAAAAGCACAGGATGAAACAATGACTGGTTCCAAATCTACCCCGGCCCATCGTGGGCTATGGTCCTCCCGGATGGCCTTTATCCTGGCCGCGACCGGTTCGGCCGTCGGGCTGGGCAATATCTGGAAATTTCCCTATGTCACCGGCGAAAATGGTGGTGGCGCTTTCGTACTGGTATACCTGCTGTGTATCGCCATCGTCGGTATTCCCATCATGATGGCGGAGGTTTATATCGGCCGTAGTGGCCGACATAATCCGATCACCAGTTTCCGCCTGGTGGCCGAGCGCAACCTGGCGTCACCGGTATGGCGGATCTCTGCCATTGTGGGTGTGCTGGCAGCGTTCATTATCCTGTCGTTCTATTCTGTCATCGGGGGCTGGGCGGCGTCCTACGTTGGTCACGCGGCCATGGGCGATTTTACCGGCCAGAGCGCGGACGCCATCGGTGAGCTGTTCGGCGGCCTGCTGGCCAGCCCGGTTACACTGTTGATCTGGCACACCATCTTTATGGCATTGGTGATTTTCGTGGTGGCCCGTGGCCTCAAGTCCGGCCTGGAGCGAGCCGTCACCATCCTGATGCCCGCCCTGTTCGTGTTGCTGCTGGTTGCGGTGGGCTATGCCACTACCACCGGCCACTTCGGTGCTGCTGTCGCCTTCCTGTTTACACCTGATTTTGGCGCCCTGACCATGGATGGCGTGCTGGTAGCGTTGGGCCATGCGTTTTTCACCCTGAGCCTGGGTATGGCCATCATGATGGCCTACGGTTCCTATCTGGGAGACGATGTGTCGGTCGGGCGGACTGCAGTGACCGTGTCCATCATGGATACCGTGGTGGCGCTGATGGCCGGCCTGGCGATTTTCCCGGTGGTCTTTGCCAATGGCCTGGAAGCCGGTGCGGGCCCCGGCCTGATTTTCCAGACCCTGCCATTGGCCTTCGGCCAGATGCCGATGGGCAGCATATTTGGTGCCCTGTTCTTTGTGCTGCTGTTGTTCGCGGCCTGGACCTCCGCTATATCACTGCTGGAGCCAGTGGTTGAATGGCTGGAAGACAAACTGATCGTTGGCCGTGTGGGAAGCACGGTGGTGGTGGGGGTTGCCTGCTGGCTGCTGGGTATTGCGTCCATCCTGTCCCTGAACGAGTGGTCTGGTTTCGCGCCCCTGGGCATGTTCGAGCGTTTCGAGGGCAACACCATCTTCGATCTGCTCGACTTCTTTACCGCCAACGTGATGCTGCCGCTGTCCGGCCTGCTGACGGCGCTGTTTGTCGGCTGGTGCGTGGCGAAAGAGTCGTTGCAGAGCAATTTGGCCCTTTCCGGAGGCAGCTTTGCGCTCTGGTACAACCTGGTTCGCTTCGTAACACCGGTGGCGGTTGCGATCGTGTTTGTCTACAACCTGATGTCGTAAAGGCCGTCAGGGGATTGAAAGAAACCCGGCCCACGCGGCCGGGTCTTTTTGTTTCGGGGCGTGTGCTGCTTAACGGTCTGAATCGGTTGCGGCGCGCAGTGCGTCCAGGTGCGGTCGCAGGGCACGCTTGTCGGCTTCCGGTGCGTTGCTTGCCGTTTCCATGGCAGACATGGCGCCACCCATCATGTCCCGCATCTGCTGTTTTTGGGCTTCGCTCATGTGTGGATTGTTGTTGATCTCTTCCATGGCTTTGGCCATTTCCTGATTCATGGTGTTGGACTGCTCGCCCATTTCCAGGGCGCTCCAGGCCTGGAAGATGCGGTCACCGGTTTTCGCCCACGACTCGGGATTGGCGAATCCGTGTTGCTCCACCACGTCTTCCAGCCGGTTATATAGATCATGACCCTTCATGCGCTCGATGGACGATGAGAATATTCGCGACATGTCTGGCATCTCGCCACCGCGCTCACCTTTCTCGGCCGGGAAATCCTCCGTCATCTCATCGAATTCACTCTCCATCCCCTGAAGGGTTTCCAGGCTGCTGATGAATGAGCGAATGGTCTGGTCGGTCAGGGTTTCGGCCTGGGCCGCGAAGGGGGCAAGCAAGAGCAGGAGAAGCAGGGGCGCTAAGGCAGGGCTGAATCGGTTCATGAGAACGTCTCCTTGTGATTGGGAATCCCGGTTCCATTGATCGGGATTCCCTAAAGGTAGTCCTCTGTCAAACCGCCTGCAACAACCCATGCCGGGTTATGATCGACCATGATCAGGGTCGGCTCAGAACAGCAGATCCGGCAGATAGGTGGCAATTTGCGGGAAGATCATGATCAACCCCAGGCCAACAATTTCAACAATCACAAAGGGAATGATCGATGAGTAGATATCCTTCATGGTGATGCTCGGTGGCACCACCCCTTTCAGATAGAACAGATTGAAACCGAAAGGCGGCGTCATGTAGCCGATTTCCATATTGATCACGAACAGGATGCCGAACCATATCGGGTCAAATCCCAGGGACTCAACGATGGGCATGAATACCGGCAGCGTGATCAACATGATGCCAACCGGGTCCAGCACCATGGCCAGCAGGAACACGATCACCATCATGGCGACGATGATGCCCCAGGGGCCGCCGGGAATCATATTCATCAGCCCCTCGATCAGATCCTGGGCCCCCATGCTCTGATAGGCAGCACTGAAGGCGTGGGCTGCGAACAGGATCCACATGATCATACCGGTGAGCTTGAAGGTGCGGATCGCCGCTTCCTGCAGGATGCTCCACTTGAACTGACGGTACACCGCAGCGGATATCAGGGCGCCGAGCACGCCCATGGCGGCGGCTTCGGTTGGCGTGGTAATGCCGCCAATGATAGAGCCCAGAACCATGATCACAACACCGATGGGCAGCAGTACCGCCCGCAGGGCACGCAACTTCTCCGGCCAGGTACCACGCTCTTCCTTGGGCAGCGCCGGGGCCAGTTCGGGCTGCAGGTGGCAGCGCACCAGGATGTAGATGGCGGTCAGTACCATCAGCAGAATACCGGGCATGATGCCGGCAGCGAACATCTTGCCCACCGACACACCGGTAATCAGGGCATAGAGGATCATCAGAATGCTGGGAGGAATCAGTATGCCCCAGCCCCCACCGGTGTTGATCACACCCAGGGCCATCTTCTTGTCGTAGCCCCGCTCAAGCATCGACGGCAGTGCGATGGTGCCCATGGCGACGACCGCGGCGCCACTGATGCCAACCATAGCTGCAAAAACGGCGCAAATACCAAGGGTGCCAATGGCGAGGCCACCCCTCAGGCCACCGCACCAAAGATGCATCATGCGGTACAGGTCTTTGGCAACCCCGGTTCGCTCCAGAATCATCGCCATGAAGACGAACAGGGGGATCGCCACCAGGGTAAAGCTTTCCATGGTGCCCCAGATCTGCGAGGACACCATATAGAAGGAGTCGAATCCCCAGGTGAAGTAGAGGAAGACAACGGATACGCCGCCCAGCACAAAAGCCAGTGGCAGGCCGAGAAGCAGGAAAAACAGCAGGGAGCCGAAGAACAGCAACGTGAGGATTTCAATGCTCACAATGGCTCTCCTTTAGCGTCGTCCTGGGATTCGGGGGTGTAGTAACTGAGGTTGAAGGCCACTGCGATATCTTCCAGTAACTTGACGATGCCTTGCAGAACCAATAGGCCTGTACCCAGCGGAATGGCGGCTTTCACCGGCCAGATAGGCGGGTTCCAGGCGGAATAGGAGGTTTCCCAGCTGGCAATGGACTCGCTTGCCATGTCGTAGCCGAAGTACAGCAGGGCCAGGGTGAATATAAAGAATATTGTTGAAGTCAGAACGTCGAGCACGGCCCGACCGCGGGGCGGAAGGTGTGAGTGCAGCAGATCAACGTTCACATGGCCACGGTGAGCCATGATGTAACCCCCTGACATGACGGCGTAGATGCCAAACAGCATCTGGGTCAGTTCGTTGGTCCATACCGTGGGTGAGTTGAACAGGTAGCGAAACGCCACCTCCATGATCAGGAATGCGAACATGGCAAAAACGATCAGCGCTATCCCGCGCCCGATGACATCATTGAGACGGGTAACCCCTCTCATGAATGCGCTCAACACACCCATTGGTATTCTCCGGGAAACGGTTCGTTCAAAAGAAAAGCCGGGCCTGAAAAGCTGGCCCGGCCGGTTTCAGGTGTCAGGCGTTTACAGGTAACCAAGCTCTGACAGGTAGTCTTTCAGCATGTCCAGCGCCTTCTGGGCGTTGTCGCTGCGCTTGCCTTCCTCATCCCACAACGTCTGTGCGGTCTGGGTCAGACGGTTCTGAACGTCCTCCGGCAAGGTGTTGACCTGAACATTGTGTTCGCTGATGGCCTTGGCCAGCGTGATGCGTTCCTTGTACTGATACTCGTTGGTACGGAACCAGAACTGTTCCTCAAGGGCCTGCTTGACGATGTTCTGCATATCCTCGGGCAACTTGTCCAACGCTTTCTGGCTGACAATGATGACGTCAGTGCCGGCAATGTTCAGTGCTGGCTGCACGTGGTATTTGGCCACTTCATACAGGCCCATACTGAATGCGCCCTGAGAAGCCCCCCAGTGGGCACCGTCAACAATGCCGGAGTCCAGGGCGGAGTAGAGTTCGCTGCCCGGGATGTAGGATGCGGCGGCACCGGCGTCGGTCAGAAAGCTCTGCAGCGCACCAGAGGAGCGGATTTTCAGCTTGGTGAAGTCTTCCCAGCTATTAATAGGCTGCTTGACCACCATCTCAGTCGGGTAGACCTTGTCAGTCGCCCAGTAGACATTGTGTTTGGCCGCTTCATCGCGAAGCATCTGTTCGAACCCGAGGCCCTGGTGGAAATAGGCGGCTTCCCAGACATTGCGGAAGGCAAACGGCAGGCCCGAGGCAATACCCGCGAGGGTGATCTTGTCCTGGGCGTAAGCCGGGGAAATGGTGCCCATTTCCAGGATGCCCCGGCTGACAGCGTTGAAGATCTCCTTGGCTTTAAACAGCGAGCCTGCTTCGTAAAGTTCCAGCTCCAGACGGCCATCGGTGCGCTCTTCAAGAATGGTCTTGAGTCGAACCAGACTGTCTTCATAGGAACTGCTGGAGCCAGGCCAATGGGATTGGACCTTCCAGGTAAAGCTTTCTTCAGCGGCAGCTGCCGGAGCGCTGGCCAGTGCGGCGGTCAGGCCCAGGGTCAGGGCAGAACCGTACGTGATCAGGGTTTTTCTGGCGGTTGTTAGTATCTTCATTGCTGGACCTCGATCATTATTGTGTTGGACGTCCTGTTTGCGATTTCACTGTGCGGAATTAGTGACTGCAGAATGAATCCGTGTATCTGAATCTATCACACACTTTGCTTTTTGCAATAGGATGGTTGCCGATATTCCATTACCAAAGTTTAGTTCATGGAGGCATTCATCGTGATCATCACCCAAAATCAGCCAGGTGTGGCCCACCTGGTGATCAGCAGGACGGACAAAAAAAACGCATTGACTCGCGATATGTACCGGGCGCTGGCCGAAGGTGTGAGCAAAGCAGCGGCAGATACCAGCGTGCATGCCATTGTGCTCAGCGGTGACGGTGGTGTTTTTACCGCCGGCAATGATCTCGATGATTTCCGCGCCCGCGCTACGGATAAGAATCCCAAGCCCTCTGCGGGGCTGGCATTTATCGAAGCCCTGATGGTGTGCGATACGCCCATCATTGCTGCGGTGGAAGGACTTGCCATCGGGATCGGCACTACCCTGTTGTTGCATTGTGACTCCGTCATCGCTGGCCGCTCCGCACGTTTCAAAACCGCCTTTGTGGATCTGGGGCTGGTGCCGGAGGCGGCTTCTACCGTGACCATGCCGTTGCATCTGGGTTCCCGGCGTACCGCGGATCTGCTACTGATGGGAGACACTCTGAACGGCGAGGAAGCTAGGGAATGTGGCCTGGTCAGTCATGTGGTTGATGATGGGCTGGCGGTGGATGAGGCATTGGCACAGGCTGACGCGCTCGCGGCTAAACCCCGGGGAGCCCTGCGGGCCACCAAGCGCCTCATCAAGGCGCCCTGGCGGGAAGCGGTGAGCGAGGCCCTTGAGAGGGAGCGCGCCGTGTTTGCCGACAGACTACGGTCGGAGGATTGCCGGGCCGCCCTTGCGCGCATGGGCAAGGGCTAGTTCAGGGCCAGTAAGGCGCCCGCAGATCGCGCTTCAACACCTTGCCAATGGTGGAACGGGGCAGCTCCGGGCGGAACTCAATGGCCGTCAGGCGCTGGGCCTTGCCCAGTTGACCATTGGTCCACTCGAGGATCTCCGCCTCATCCTCTGTGCAGCCGGGCTTGAGCACCACCAGCCCCAGCGGGGTTTCGCCCCATTGTTCGCTGGGAATGGCAATCACCGCAACGTCGGCGACGGCCGGATGGGCCAGCAGTACCTTTTCGAGATCCACCGCGTAGATGTTGAAACCGCCGGAGATGATCATGTCCTTGCGTCGGTCCAGGATATACACAAAACCTTCTTCATCGACTCGGCCCATATCACCGCTGCGATAGAAGACCAAGCCCTCGGGGCTGGTCCAGAGCATGTCCCGGGTCTGTTCCTCGCGGTTGATATATCCCCGCATCATGGAGATGGCGCGGCCCACGATCTCCCCGGTCTCGCCCCGGGGCAGCTCGTTGCCCTCCTCATCAATTACCCGAACTTCCGCGCCTTCGGTGGGTTTTCCCACGGAGTCCCATTTGTCCGGGTGGGCCGCGCAGTCCAGGCTGGTGGAGATGCCGCCTTCGGTCAGGCCATACACCTCGCGGATGTTGCCCGGCCAGCGCTCCATGGCTTCCCGGATGACGTCCGCCCTGAGGGGAGCGCTGGTGCACAACTTGAGCTGGAACGCGGACAGGTCGAAGCGATTGAATTCCGGATCGGCGAGGATGCGTTGGTACTGAACCGGCACCAGCATGGCGTGGGTCACGCGGTAGCGTTCAGCCATTTCCAGGAACCGCCGGGCATCAAACTTTGCCATCAGCACCAGGGTGCCGCCGTAGAACAGGGTTGGCAGTACGGACACCAGCGTAGTGTTGGAGTACATCGGCGTGGACACCAGGTTAACGGCGTTGCCATCAAGCCCGAAGCGACTCATTCGGACCATCTGGCGCTGGCGGAAACGGTAATCGTGAAGAATGCCCTTGGGGGTGCCGGTCGTGCCCGAGCTGTAAATGACATTGAACGGATCATCCAGGGTGACCGTGGCCGGGCGCGCCTCCGCGCCAATATCGCCCAGCCAGGACTCAAGATCCTGACGCATTCCCGGGCTGTGGCCGTCGAGCGCTATACATTGATCGCGCCCGAGCGTATCGAGCTTGTCGGCAATGCCTTCAAACAGCTCGATGTTCTTCTTGGAAACAAACAGGAAGCGGGCTCTGCAGTCATTCAGCATCAGTGCCAGGCTGCTGCCACTCGCCATGCCTGAAAGCGGCACCATGCAACCGCCGGCCACCAACGTCCCCAGGTACAGAGCAACATAATGGATGCTGTTTTCTGACAAACCCGCTACGGCGTCACCTTGTTTCAGACCGGCGGATCGCAGCCGGTTGGCGATGCGGTTGGCTCGCCTGACAAGCGCCTGCCAGTTGAGTTGGGTCTCCCCATCGATGAGTGCGATATGGTCGGGGCGTTCGAGGGCGAGGTGCTGGATGGGTTGGCCAATAGCGTCCATGGACTCATCGGGGTCGGTGGGGGCATAGACGGGCATGTGCTGCGTGTTTTTCATTTTTTCGCCTATTGTAGTTCCGGTGTTTTATCTAGTGAAATTTACTTCCGAATATATTGACTCAAAACCGGAAGGCGTGACAAATTACAGTAGAAGGTGAATTCGCGACGACGCAACAAACTATAAAAAGGAGCATCGGCATGGGGCGTTTCGACAAGCGGGTAGCCATCGTCACCGGGGCCGGCAGTGGTATCGGCAGGGCCACGGCGGTTCGCCTGGCGCGGGAGGGCGCGCAGGTGGTGATGATGGATATGTCCGAAGCGGGCCTGCTGGATACCGAGGGCCTGATGCCCGAGGGAGCGGAAACCCTGCGTCGCATTGGAGACGTGGCTGATGAAGAGCAGGTCAGCGCCCTGGTGGGCGAAACTGTCTCGACCTTCGGTCGCATTGACGTGTTGTGTAACGTTGCCGGCATCGCCAGCACCAGTGGTGGTCACCCCGATATTACCGGTAACGACCGGGGCGAATGGGAACAGGTGCTGGCGGTGAACCTGATTGGCACCATGCTGTTTATAAAGCATGTGGCGCCCCACATGCAGGCCCGCAAGCTGGGCTCGATTGTTAATACCGCCTCGGTGGCGGGCATTCGCTCCGGTGCCGGTGGTAACGCTTACAGCGCGTCCAAGGCTGGTGTGGTTAACCTCACCATGACTGCTGCCTGCGATCTGGGGAACGACAATGTACGCGTGAATGCGGTGTGCCCGGGGCTGGTGGAAACCGGCATGACCCAGGCTGTTTTTGACTATGCCCGCGCCAATGAGAAAGCCCATAAGCTTGGATCACGGTGTGAATTGCGGCGCTATGGTGCGCCGGAAGAAATTGCCGCCGCCATTCTGTTCCTGGCCAGTGATGACGCCAGCTACATCACTGGTCAGTCTCTGCCCGTAGACGGCGGCAACACCGCTTCTCTGAACCTGCCTGGAATGAAAGTGTAATGAGTGAAGACAGCCTGCATATTCGTGGTGGCCAGGACCTGCCAGGATTTCACAATCTGCTGGGGTATCACCAGGTGTCCTGGGAGGAGAACGAAGCGGTGATTGGCCTGGAACTGCAGCCCTGCCACCTTAATCTGGGCGGCGTGATTCACGGCGGTGTGTTGACCTCGCTGCTGGATATCGCAATGGCCGAGGCCGGCACCTACTGTCCGTATCCCGGCCGGATACGCAAAGCCATTACCCTGTCGCTGACGACAACGTTCACCGGGCAGTGTTCCGGTGGAACTATCCGGGTCACCGGCCGCAAACGGGCCGGCGGCACCCGAATTTTTAACAGCACCGGAGAGGTTCACGACGACAAGGGGAATCTCCTGGCCATCGCCGAAGGCACCTTCCGCATTCGCTCCGGGAGTGAGAAACCGGAAGGCGTGCCAATCTGATCCTTCAACCAATGAGGTACTGGAATGTTTGAGCTGTCTGATAAAGCCAAAAAACTGCAGGCACAGCTTCACGAATTCATGGACGCCCATATTTACCCGAATGAGCACAAGCACCATGAACAGGTCGAGCAGGCGAAGAATCGCTGGGCGCCGGTACCGATCGTCGAGGAGTTGAAGGTCAAGGCGAAAGCCGCGGGGCTGTGGAACCTGTTCCTGCCCGACAGTGAATTCGGCGCCGGTCTGACCAACTATGAGTACGCCCATCTGTGTGAAGTCATGGGGCGCTCGGCCATGGCGCCGGAGGTGTTCAACTGCTCCGCGCCGGACACCGGCAACATGGAAACCATCGCCCGCTACGGCAACAAAGAGCAGCAGGACAAGTGGCTGAAGCCCCTGCTTGATGGCGAGATCCGCTCCTGCTTCTCCATGACCGAGCCTGACGTGGCCTCTTCCGATGCCACCAATATTGCCTGTGAAATCCGTCGCGAAGGCGATGAGTATGTGATCAATGGCCGTAAGTGGTGGTCGTCAGGTGCCATGACCACCACCTCTAAAATCGCCATTGTTATGGGCAAGACCGATCCGGGGGCTGAGAAGCACAAGCAGCAGTCGATGATTCTGGTGCCGCTGGACACGCCGGGCGTGAAGATGATCCGCCCGCTGACGGTGTTTGGCTACGACCATGCCCCTCACGGCCACGCTGAGATTCAGTATGACAATGTGCGGGTGCCGGTGGACAACATTCTGTTGGGTGAGGGCCGTGGTTTTGAAATTGCCCAGGGCCGCCTTGGGCCGGGCCGTATTCACCACTGTATGCGCACCATCGGGGTTGCCGAGCGTGCCCTCGAGCTGATGTGCAAGCGTGCCAATGCCCGCGAGGCTTTCGGTAAGCCGCTGTCGAGTTTCGATTCCATTCGCAAGGATATTGCCCGCAGTCGCATGGAAATTGAGCAAGCTCGGCTGATGACTCTGAAAGCGGCGCACATGATGGATACCGTTGGCAATAAGGTGGCTCGTCAGGAGATTGCGATGATCAAGGTGATCGCGCCGAGCATGGCGCTGAAGGTGCTGGATCGCGCCATTCAGGTGCACGGTGGCGCGGGTGTGTCTCAGGACACCTTCCTGGCCGAAGCCTGGGCCAAGGTGCGGACGTTGCGGCTGGCGGACGGGCCGGATGAGGTGCATCTGGATTCTGTTGCCAAGCTGGAGCTCAATCAATACCGGTAATTGTTTTGGCCCGCTTTGTCGGGTGCGTGAACGAACGGGGAGGAACCTGCCAGGACGCGCTGTGAATACGTCCATGTACGCTCGACAAAAACATCCATGTTTTTGACGGTCCCGGCAGGTTCCTCCCCGTTCGTTCCCATAGCTCTGAGAAAGATTTTCGACAATGAGGTGTCTGTATGAACAACCCGCTTTTCGATATGACCGGAAAAGTCGCCCTGATCACCGGTTCCACCAAAGGCATTGGCCGTTCCATCGCCGAAGAAATGGCTCGCCTGGGGGCCAAAGTTGTCATCTCCAGCCGCAAGGCCGATGCCTGTGAACAGGTCGCCAACGATTTGAAAGAGCAGGGGTACGAAGCCATCGCCATTCCCTGCCATGTGGGTAAGAAGGAAGACCTGCAGAACCTGGTGGATAAAACCAACGAAGTCTGGGGTTCCATCGATGTGCTGGTGTGCAACGCCGCCACCAACCCGGTCTACGGCACCACCGCCGAAATGACCGACGAAGCCTGGGACAAGATCATGGACACCAACGTCAAAGGCACCTTCTGGCTCACCAACATGGTGCTGCCGCAGATGGCCGAGAAGGGTGAAGGTGCAGTTGTTCTTCTGTCCAGCATCGCCGGAATCCGTGGCAATACCACCATCGGTACCTACGGCGTATCCAAGGCCGCCGAAGCAGCGCTGGCCCGGAATCTGGCAGTGGAGTGGGGGCCAAAGGGTGTTCGAGTGAACAGCATCGCACCCGGTCTGATCAAAACCGACTTTGCCAAAGCCCTGTGGGAAGACCCGGTCCGCGTCAAACGCGCGGAAGACAAAACCCCGCTGCGCAGAATCGGTGACCCGGTCGACATCGCCGGCCTGGCCGTCTTCCTGTCAACAAAGGCGAGTGCCTACGTCACCGGACAGGTCATCGTAGCCGACGGCGGCGAAACGATTTGTTAAGAAGGCATCACCAAAAGCATGCCGAGGCAGGTGGGCTGGGGTGCCTTTGTGCAGGGAAAAAGGTGTCCGAGCGCAGCGAGTTCTTTTTCCCGGAAGAAAGACACCCCCACCCGCCTGCCGCTGCCCCCATTACCGGGCCGTTACGCAATAAATGAAGGCAACAGAAAAGATGACCATGAACCCAGAGCTGGTAGACGTTCTGCCAGCCCACCAATTCGATGAAGCGCAACTCCTCGCCTGGCTTCAGGGAGCCATTGATGGTTTTGGTGCCAGGTTGGACGTGAAACAATTTCAAGGCGGGCAATCCAACCCTACTTTTCTGCTGGACACCGACAGCGGCCAATACGTGCTGCGCAAAAAGCCGCCCGGGAAAACGCTGCCATCCGCCCACATGGTGGAACGGGAATACAAGGTCATGCGTGCCTTGTTCGAGCACACCAACGTGCCGGTACCAACCACCCGGGCGCTTTGTGAAGACAGCAATATTATCGGTACGCCGTTCTACGTCATGGATTTTCTGGAAGGCCGCATTGTCAACCACCCGGCGTTGCGGGCGCTGAATCGTCAAGAGCGGATGCCGGCGCACCTGTCGGCCATTGATACCCTGGCGGCACTGCATTCGGTAGACGTGAATGTGGTGGGCCTGGGTGATTATGGTCGACCCGAAGGTTATGTCGCTCGGCAGGTCGCGCGCTGGAGCAAGCAGTACCTGGCGTCCAAAACCGACGAGATGCCCGCCATGGACAAGCTCATGGAGTGGCTTCCGAAAAACCTGCCATCCACCGATGAGTGCGCTATTGCCCATGGTGACTACCGCTTTGGCAACCTGATGCTGGCGCCGGATAAACCGGAAGTGATCGCCATTCTGGACTGGGAGTTGTCTACTCTTGGTCATCCGCTGGCGGATCTTGCCTATTACTGCCTGCCGTACCACCTGCCTTCGGACATGGAAGGTTCCCGCGGTTTGTTGGGGGAGGATCTGGAGGCACTGGGCGTTCCCACCGAGCAGGAAACCATTGCCCGTTACTGCCAACAGACCGGTCGCGATGGCATTGCGGACTGGCATGTGTTCCTGGCGTTTTCCCTGTTCCGTCTGGCGGCGATTGTTCAGGGGGTCTATGCCCGCGCGTTGCAGGGAAATGCCGCCAATGCCGATGCCCTGCAGGTTGGCAAACGTGCAAGCCAGCTGGCGGAAGCGGGCTGGAAAATAGCCAGTGAAGGAGACCGGTCATGAGCCAGACTGCTGCAATCACGGAACCGATGGTCCGTCGCATCCTGATCACCAACGATGACGGCATCAACGCACCTGGGCTGGCGATTCTCGAACGGATTGCCCGCAACCTGGCGGAAGAAGTCTGGGTGGTGGCGCCGGAGCATGATCGCAGTGGCGCCGGGCAGAGCATCTCCATTCACGACCCGCTGCGGGTGTATGAAAACGGTGAGAAACGCTACGCCGTGTCCGGTACGCCCGCAGACTGTGTGTTGTACTCGCTGGCCCATTGGTTTGGTGATAATCCGCCGGATCTGGTGCTGTCCGGTGTGAACTGCGGCGCCAATATCAGTGATTCGGTGCAGTACTCCGGAACCGTGGGCGCGGTGCTCAGCGCCGAACATATGGGCATACCCGCCATTGCGCTGAGCCAGGCCTTCCTGAGCCGGGAAGGCGTTGACTGGTCGCCGGTGTCGGCGTTCGGGGAGCAGGTAATCCGCAAGCTCTGGCAACCGGGCGAAAACCGGGCCTGGAATGTGAACTTTCCGGCCTGCGACGCCGGTGTGATCCGGCAAGCGCAATGGTGCAACCAATCCACCGGCTCCATTCAGCGGCCCCGCCTGGTGGCAGGGCAGGATGCCCGTAGCCTGCCTTATTGGTGGCTGGGGTTCGATCGCAGTTCCCGGCACATTACGGCACCGGATGAAGACGTCACCGTGCTGCGGGAAAAAGCCATTGCGATAACGCCATTGCGTCACCGGGAAGCCCTGCCCGGTGGTACTGGAATATTCGATCTGGCCGCCGCTGCGGCTCACTGAATTGACTGATGGGATGACAACAATGACATTTACACGCCACCACAGCGTCTGGCCAAAAGAGTTACCAAAGAGCATGACGCTGCCTGACACCAGCGTTTTCACCAACCTGCAAATATCTGCCCTGCGGTATCCGGACCATACAGCGACCATCTACTACGATGCGCCCATGAGCTACAGGCAGCTGCTGACGGAAGTGGAAGCGATGGCCGGCTATCTTCAGGCTCAAGGAGTGAAGAAAGGTGACCGTGTTCTGCTCTACATGCAGAACTCCCCCCAGTATGCCATTGCCTACTACGCCATACTGCGAGCCGACGCGGTGGTGATTCCGGTGAATCCGATGAACCGGGCTGCAGAGCTGGAACACTACATTGCCGATACCGGTTCGAGGGTGTGCCTGGCCGGTCAGGAACTGGCCGGCTTTATCCTGCCGATGCTGGACAGCACGGATCTTGAGCGGGTGGTGGTGGCGTCCTATAACACCTACATCAATAAGGACACCGACCTGGATTTGCCGGCAGAGGTGGCTGCACCGGCCTGGTCCAAAGACGTACCCGGCGTGGTGAGCTGGGAACAGGCGCTGGCCGGTAATCACAAGCCGGCAGAGCACACCGCAGGCCCGGACGACCTGGCGGTGATTCCCTACAGTTCCGGGACCACCGGCGCGCCCAAGGGATGCATGCATACGCACCGCAGTGTCATGGCCACAGCGGTTCACCGGGCGTTCTGGAATCTGAGCACCGCCAACACTGTCCAGTTGGCGACGTTGCCGTTCTTCCACGTGACCGGTATGACCGGCTCCATGAACAGCCCCATCTACAGTGGTTCAACCACCATCATTATGACGCGCTGGGATCGCACAACCGCCGCCCGGCTGATAGAACGTTACCAGGTCACCGGCTGGACCAACATTGTCACCATGGCGGTGGATTTTCTGTCGAATCCGGACATCGGGCAATACGACCTTTCCAGCCTCAACACCATTGGCGGTGGTGGAGCGGCAATGCCGGAAGCGGTGGCTGCCAAGCTTAAAGCCATGACCGGCCTGGATTACATCGAGGGTTATGGCCTGTCGGAAACCATGGCCGCCACCCACATCAACCCGTCGGATCATCCCAAGCCCCAGTGCCTGGGTATTCCGGTATTCGATGTGGATAGCCGCATCATTGACGTTGAGACCCTGGAAGAGAAAGGCCCGGGCGAGGTGGGGGAGATTGTTTCCAATGGTCCTCAGGTAACCCAGGGGTACTGGCATCGCCCGGCTGAAACCGAGGCGGCGTTCGTGGACATCGACGGCAAACGCTTTTTCCGCACCGGTGACCTCGCTTATTACGACGAAGAGGGCTATTTCTTCATGGTGGACCGGGTCAAACGGATGATCAACGCTTCAGGCTTCAAGGTGTGGCCCTCGGAAGTGGAAGGATTGATGTACCGGCATCCGGCCATCCACGAAGTGTGTGTCATTTCATCGCCCCACCCCAAACGCGGTGAGACTGTGAAAGCCTGCATCGTACTGACGCCGGATGCGGAGACCAGTACCACCGAAGGGGACATCGTCAGTTGGTGTAAGGAGCAGATGGCTGCCTACAAAGTGCCAGAAATCATCGAGTTCGTGGATGAGTTGCCGAAATCACCCACGGGCAAGTTGATGTGGCGAGCGCTGCAGGAAGAAGAGTGGAAGGCTAAAGCCTAAGCGTTAATTCATGCTTATTATTCCGCACTGCGGAATAACGTTCTAAATATTGACATACGAGACGTTCGGTGCAATTGTTTCATTAAGCTGATAGATGGGTCGCAAGGCCCTGCCCAAAACCGCAGAACTCGCAACAACAACAAAACAGCGGAGGAGCACACTTGAGCCTTTTTCTACAACAAATCATCAACGGGTTAACCCTGGGGAGTATCTACGGTCTCGTAGCCCTGGGCCTGACCCTGGTCTACGGGATACTTCATATCCCCAATTTCGCCCATGGCGCGCTCTATATGGTCGGGGCATTCATGTCCTACTTTTTCATGGTGGACCTGGGCGCGCACTACTGGATTGCCATGGCCGGTTCGGCCGCGGTGGTCGCTGTCCTGGCAATACTGTGTGAGCGTCTGGTGTTCCACCCACTGAGGCATTCTCCACCGATCCACGACAAGATCGCCGCCATCGGTATTCTGCTGTTCCTGGAAGCGGTGGTGCAGATGTTCTGGGGGTCGGACTTCCGCCGTATGTCATCGCCGTTTACCGGCATCCTGAATTTCGACGGACTGATTATTCCTGAGCAGCGCCTGCTGATCATTGCGGGGGCGTTTGTGTTGGTGGTGGCCCTGCAACTCTTCCTGCGCAAGACCATGACGGGGGCGACCATTATCGCCATGGCGCAGAGCCGTGAAGGTGCCTTCCTGGTGGGCATTGATGCCAACCGGGTGGCGATGATGACGTTTGCGATTTCGGGCATGCTGGCCGCGTTTGCCGCCACACTCTATGCGCCCATCAATCTGGTGTATCCCGCCATGGGGCACCTGGTCATCATGAAAGCCTTCGTCATTATCATACTCGGTGGCATGGGTAGCGTGCCTGGCGCCATTGCCGGCGGCATGATTATCGGTTTCGCTGAAGCCCTTGGCGGCTTTTACATCTCGACGTCCTATAAAGACATTATTGCCTTTGGTCTGCTGGTGCTGATTCTGTCAGTTCGTCCACAGGGCCTGTTCGCGAAGGGGGCGCACTGATCATGTTCAAAGTCGCTTCCCTGCTGATGACGCCAGCCGCCAAATACCTGATGCTGGCCTTCGCCATACTGTTCCCGCTGGTCGCCGCGAATGAGTACCAGGTGTACGTGATGGCGACCGCCTTTGTCTGGGCGATCGCGGTCTACGGCCTGAACATCATTACCGGTTTTTGCGGCCAGCTGAACCTGGCCCACGGCGGTTTTTTTGCCATCGGAGCCTACACCCTTGGCCTGCTGACTGCCGACTATGGCTGGAGCTTCTGGCCGGCCTTCCTGGGTGCGCTGGTGATGACGGCGGTGCTCGGGTTTCTCGTGGGCATCGTTTCGCTGCGCCTGAAAGAGCATTACTTTGCGATTTTCACCCTGTGTGTGGGCTTTATCATCTACCTGCTGATCGACAAGTGGGAAGAGCTGACCCATGGCGCCATCGGTGTCCGAGATATCGCCGCACCCTATGGCTTTGGGTTGGTGGACTTTACAGACACCACCCCGTTCTACTACCTGGTGCTGGCCTTCCTGGTGTTCGCAATCTGGTTCATGGGGCGTTTGTCCAAGTCCCTGCTGGGTCGTACCTTCATTGCCATCCGCAACGGTGATGAACTGGCCCAGTCCCTCGGGATCAACCTGATGCGCAATAAAGTCCTCGCCTTTGTACTGTCCACGACCTATGCCGGGCTGGCAGGTGCCCTGTATGCCGGGATGGTCCGTTTCATCGGCCCGGAAGAGGCCAATATCAACCACACCTTCGACATGATCACCTATCTGCTGGTGGGCGGTATCGGCACCATTATGGGGCCGTTGCTGGGCACCGTGGGCATTGTGTGGATTACCCAGTCACTGCAGTTCCTGGAAGAGTACCGAATGATCATTTTCGGGCCGCTGCTGGTGCTGTTGGTGATCTTCTTCCCCCGGGGCATTACCGGCTCCTTCCTGACCTGGATGCATCGCAAGTCCCAGGCACTGGCGCCAACGAAAAAGCGCCAGGAGAACAAGGTCAACACCGCACAGAACCGGGAGGCAGAGAGCAATGCTTAAGGTAGAAAACGTCACCAAAATGTTTGGCGGTCTGGCGGCGGTGAGCGATGTGTCGGTGGAGTTCGAAGCCGGCAGGATCAACGCCATTATCGGCCCCAACGGTGCTGGCAAGAGCACCTTTTTCAACCTTATTTCAGGCCTGCACCAGCCCACCTCCGGCCGTATCCTGCTGGACGGCGTGGACGTCACTAACCTGCCCAGCGACAGGGTCGCACGCCTGGGTGTGGGAAGGACCTTCCAGACGACCAACCTGTTTGAGCAGGCAACCGTGCTGGACAACCTGATCGTGGGGCACCGGCTGCGGACGAAATCCGGCCTGTGGGACGTGCTGATCAACAGCAAACGCCTGCAACGTGAAGAGAAGGCGGCGCGGGACAAGGCCATGGAAGCCCTGGAATTTGTGGGCCTTGCCCACGTTGCCGGGCAGTTTATTGCCGACATCACCCAGGAAGAACGCAAGCGGGTGGCCTTTGCCCTGGCACTGGCGACCGACCCCAAGATCGTCCTGCTGGATGAGCCGGCGGCCGGGGTTAATCCGGAAGAAACCGTCGGATTCGCCGCGCTGATGCGGAAAATGGTGGATGAAAAAGGACTCACCGTGTGCCTGATCGAGCACAAGATGGACATGATCATGAGCCTGGCAGACAAGATCATGGTGCTGGATCACGGTGAAAAGATTGCCGAGGGCACGCCGGAAGAAGTACGCAACAACCCGGTGGTGATCGAAGCCTATCTGGGAGGTGACGAAGATGCTGCAGCTTAACCATGTCGACGTCTGCTATGGCAGCTTCAAGGCACTGACCGATATTTCGATGACGGTGGATGCCGGGGAGCTGGTTGTTCTACTCGGGGCCAATGGCGCCGGTAAAAGCAGCCTGTTCAATGCCATTAGTGGCCTGGTAAAGCCGACGGCCGGCGAGATCCAGTTCGAAGACAAACAGCTCAACGGTATGAAAGCCAGCGCGGTCGTCGCCAGCGGCGTAGTGCAGTGTGCCGAAGGCCGAAAACTGTTTCCGCAGATGAGCGTCATGCAGAACCTGATGATGGGGGCCTACGTGCACCGACGTGATCGGCAGGGCAACCGCAAGCGCCTGAACGAAGTGTTGGAGCTGTTCCCGATCCTCGCAGACAAGGCCGATGAGCCTGCCGGATCTCTGTCCGGGGGGCAGCAACAGATGGTGGCCATCGGCCGCGCCATGATGAGCCGCCCCCGCTTGCTGATGCTGGATGAGCCATCCCTTGGCCTGGCTCCCCTGGTGGTCAAGCAAGTGTTCGAAACCGTCAAACAAATCAACAGCCTGGGCACAACCGTGCTGTTGGCAGAGCAGAATGCGTTTGCGGCCCTGAAGATTGCCCACCGTGCTTATGTTATGGAGAACGGCCATCTGGTCATGGAAGGCGACCGGGAGACGATGCTGGGCAACGAACAGGTTCGCAAGGCGTATATCGGGGCCTGACCGGCCTACAACAACAATCAGAGTGACACGCACAACACAACCAGGAGACAACAATGAAAATAGTCAGAAAACTGGGTCAGGCTGTCGCGGCGGCAACCCTTGGGATGAGCCTGTCCGCCGGTGCAATGGCGGGCGAAGTCAACATCGGATTCACCGGCCCGCTGAGTGGCGGCGCTGCTTTATACGGTGAAAACACGCTGTCCGGGCTGCGAATGGCGGTGGCGGAAATCAACGCGGCGGGCGGTTTTGACCTGAACGGCGAAAAGACCACGGTCAACCTGGTCCCCCTGGACGATCGTTACTCACCGGCGCAGGCGGCGACCAATGCCAAGCGACTGAAGCAGGAGTCCAACGTGTCGGCGGTGTTCGTGCCTCACTCCGGTGGTATTTTTGCCCTCCAGGACTTCAACGAGAAAGACAATTTTCTGGTGATGGCCTACTCCAGCGTGCCCAGCATCACCGAAAAGGGCAACAGCCTGACGTTGCGTATTCCTCCCACCTTTGATGGCTACGTGCGGGCCTTTACCGACTACGCCCTTGAGCACGAGGGCAAGAAGCTGGGCATGGGCGGCGCAACCCATGAATACGCCAAAATCTGGGGCGCCATGATCAAGAAAGAGTGGGAGTCCAAAGGGGGAGAAGTGGTTTCTGACAACCCCATGGACTACAACAAATCGGCGGATTTCTTTACCGGCGTCAGCCGTATCATTTCAGAAAGCCCGGACGTGATGTTTGTGGGCGGCGCCTCCGAGCCGACCGGTCTGGTGGTGCAACAGGCCCGCCAGATGGGCTTTCAGGGCGGCTTTATCGTGATGGACCAGGCCAAGATTGACGAAGTGGCCCAGGTAGCCGGTGGCCTGGACATGGTGGAAGGCGCCATCGGCGTGGTTCCACTGAGCGTCTATGACACCCCGGCGGCCAAAGACTTCATCAAGCGCTACAAGGCCGAGTACGACAAAATGCCTGGATCCGAAGCCGCCTACAACTACCTGGCGCTGCACGCCCTGGTGGAAGCCATGGACGCCACCGAGTCCACCGACCCGAAAACCATCCGCGCTGCGATCGGCGATGCCCTGAAAAACATGGACACCCGCAAGAACCCGTACGAAGTCACCGAAGTCACCGAAAACGGTGGTTTCGTGACGGAGACGACCCTGGCCGTGGTGAAAGACGGCGAGATTGTTCGGGAAGAGATCAAGTGATGGGGGTTCAGCACCCATCTGAATGAGAAAAGGGGCCCAAGGGCCCCTTTTTTAGTGTTGCTTCGGGCGTCTGACCGCTCAGGCCACGTACATCACCAGGTTCTCTGCCACGCAGGCAGGCTTGTCCTCTCCACGGATTTCCACGGTGGTTCGGTAGGTGGCCAGCGTGCGCTGATCATCCACCCTGGACACATCCAGCAATTCCATCTTGCTACGGATATCCGCCCCGGATTTCACCGCCGCAGGAAAGCGCAGCTTATTGATGCCGTAGTTTATGCTGGCGCCTTTGCCCTGCACGTCAATGACCTCCTGATTCAGCAGTGGAATCAGCGACGCTGTCAGAAACCCATGGGCGACGGGGCTTTTCCACGGCGTTTCCCGCGTGGCCCGCTCAACATCCAGATGAATCCACTGGTGATCGCCCGTTGCGTCCGCAAACGCCTGAATCATCTCCTGGGTGACGGTTTTCCAAGGGCTGTGGCCAATGGTAGTGCCGCAAAAATGTTCAAGATCGTTTAATTCAACAGAGAGCATATCTGCTTCCATGGTGCACAAGGTGCAAAGTCAGAGACTCAAACAGCGTACCCGGGATTTTTGCTATCCAGAAGCCGAACCAATGCGGGCCAGGTCAATGCCGCCGCACTACCCAGCGACTGAGACTGGTCAGCGGTTGTCTGAATGGCCTGCTCTGACGGCATACAGGTTGGCCCGCAGCTCTGGGCCTTGACCTGGATCTCGCAGGCCTTCATCAGAAAATACAGATAGGTGAACGTCTCCGGCACGTCCTTGCCCGCCGTCAGCACCCCGTGATTGCGCAGCATCATCATCGACTTGTCACCCAGGTCCCTGATCAGCCGCTCGCGCTCATCCAGGTTCAGCGCCACACCTTCATAATCGTGATAGCTCAGATGATTCAGGCACAGCATCGCCGTCTGGCTCAGGGGCAACAGACCATCCCGGTGCGCTGACACAGCCACCCCATCCGGCGCGTGCAGGTGCATCACCGCTCCGGCATCCTCGCGGCCCATGTGAACGGCACTGTGAATGGTGAATCCGGCCGGATTTACACGGGAGAGACCGCCAGACTCCACCACCTGGCCGTCCTTATCCACCTTCACCAGTGACGACGCGGTGATTTCATGAAACAGAAGCCCATAGGGGTTGATCAGGAAATGATGATCCGGCCCCGGCACCCGTGCCGAAAGGTGGGTGAACACCAGATCGTCCCAGCCAAACAGCGCCACCAGGCGATAGGCGGCGGCCAGCTCGGTGCGGACCTTCCATTCGGCTTTTCTCAGATCCCGTTGTGATGACTGATCGTCTGTTGTCGTCATGATGAGAGCCTCAGCTGTCAGCCTGCCTGCAACAAAGTGGCGTATTGCTCCAGATGGTAATCGTCATCCCCCAACTGGTGATTGATGGCGATCAGCCGCTTCGCGTAGTGGGCAAAGTTATACTCCCAGGTCATGCCGATACCACCGTGGGACTGAATGCCGGCCTCGGAGATGAATTGACCGGCACGGCCAATCACGTTCTTGGCGGCGGCCAGCACGCGGCGGCGTTCATCACTGGGTTCGCTGTCGGCGACGCTGGCGGCAAGAATTGCCATGGAACGAGCCTGCTCCAGTTCCGACATCATATCCACCATACGGTGCTGCAACACCTGGAACCGGCCGATAGGCACGCCAAACTGCTTGCGCTGTTTGAGGTAATCCAGAGTCAGCTCATTGGCCATTTCCATGACACCCACAGCCTCGGCGCAGATGGCGGCGATGGCGCGACCGGCCTGATACTCGATCACCCCGCTAGCCTTGCCTTCTTCTCCCAGCAACGCGTCGGCACCGACCTGGACGTTGTTCAAGGTAATGTCACAGCCGCGGGAGCCGTCGATAGTGGGGTAAGCTCGGCGCTCAACGCCAGCGGTATCCGGGCTCAGGGCAAACAGGCTGATGCCGTCGGCATCGCGGGCGTCGCCTGAGGTGCGTGCGGACACCACGATCAGGTCGGCACAGTGGCCGCTGATCACCACGGCCTTGCGGCCGTTCAGAGCATAGCCCTCGCCGTTTTTCTCGGCACGGGTTTCCACGTTATTCAGGTCATAGAAGCTCTGGGGCTCTTGCAGGCCTACAGCGGCTTTCAGTTCGCCGCTGGCGATGCCGGCCAGCCAGGTGTCTTTCTGGCTGTCGTTGCCTGCCTGGCCAATCAGGCCGCCGCCCAGAATAATGGACTGCACATATGGCTCCAGGCAAAGCCCGCGGCCCAGCTCAGTCATAACGGACTGAACTTCCACACCGCTGCCGCCAAAGCCACCGAGTTCCTCGGAAAAAGGTACAGCGGTCAGGCCCAGCTCGCTAAGCTGCTGCCAGAAATCGGCGCTGAAGCCCAGTTCCGTCTCACTGAACGCCAGTCGTTTTTCAAAACTGTACTCACCGCGCACCAGCCGTTCCACGGTGTCCTGCAGCATCTGCTGCTCTTCATTAAGTCGGAAATCCATGGTCGTCTCCTTAAAGCCCGAGAATCATTTTCGACACGATGTTCTTCTGGATCTCGTTGGATCCGCCGAAGATCGACAGCTTGCGGTTGTTGAAGTACTGGGCCGACAGGGGAGCGGCATCTTTATCCGACAGGAAGTCGCCCTCGTAATCCATATTCATCTCCTCTTCGAGGAACGGCAGGGCATAGGGCCCGATCGCGCGGCGGGCGAGATCATTGATGGCCTGGCGGATCTCGGTGCCTTTTACTTTCAGCATGGAACTTTCCGCACCCGGCACACCGCCACCTTCAACAGAGGCAATAATACGCAGGTTGCTGATGGCGGCTGCCGTGAGGTCGATTTCCACTTTGGCGATGCGCTGACTGAATGAGGGGTCCTCAAGCAGCGGCCGACCGTTTTTCAGGCGGCGTGATGCCAGGTTTTTCAGGTGCGACAGTGCTGCCTTGGACATACCGATACCGGCCAGGCCGGTGCGCTCGTAAGTCAGAAGATACTTGGCATAGGTCCAGCCTTTATCCTCTTCGCCCACCAGGTTCTCAACCGGCACCTTCACGTCCTCGAAGAACACTTCGTTAACTTCATGCTCACCATCCAGAGTGATGATGGGGCGCACGGTAATGCCCGGTGTGTCCATATCGATGAGCAGGAACGAAATACCTTCCTGGTTCTTGACCTCGGTGTTGGTACGCACCAGGCAGAAGATCATGTTGGCGTGCTGGCCCAGGGTGGTCCAGGTTTTCTGGCCGTTAACAATGTAATGGTCGCCATCACGCACAGCACGGGTTTTAAGAGACGCCAGGTCAGAGCCCGCGCCGGGTTCGGAATACCCCTGGCACCACCAGTCCTCGCCGCTGAGGATGCGCGGCAGGTACGTCTGCTTCTGTTCCTCGCTGCCGAACTTGATGATCACCGGCGCCACCATATTCACCCCGAACGGGATGGAGCGGGGAACGCCGTAACGGCAGGATTCTTCGTCCCAGATGTGCTTTTGCACGGGCGTCCACTCTACACCGCCGTACTCTTCCGGCCAGTGGGTCGCGTACCAGCCCTGCTCGCAAAGGATTTTCTGCCAGCGCTGATGGTCCTCTTTGGACAGGCGGCGGAATCCTTTCACTTTGGCGGCGATGTCGGCCGGCAGCTTTTCATCCAGGAACGCACGCACTTCGTCACGGAAGGCGAGTTCCTCGGCGGTGTAGTTCATGTTCATCGAATCAACCTCGTTAATGCATTACAGCGAAAATATATACCGCATAGCAGAATTACTCAATGATCTTTCATGGGTTGCTCGTCTGTCAATGCTAATGAAACAACAAAACACAGAGTAATTACCGATTTCATTAAAATTTGGTTTCACTCACTTGTTGATGACAAAAGTATTGTCTATATTCGAAAACACGGAAGCTGGTACTGCTATGCGAAACCTAACAATCACAAAATACCGCACAGTGAAACAGCGTGATTGATTTGGTGTGTCCCAGTGCCGGCACCGGAACGTCCAATAACAACGACATGAAATCAACTCCGTTAAGAGGTTTGAGATGACAACAACAATACCTTCCCAAGTGCGTCCCTTGCTCCGAGCCGTGGTTATTGCCGGGCTGCCGCTGATGGCCATCGGTTCCGGCTCCGCGCTGGCGCAAAGCACTGAGCTGGACGAACTGCGAGAGCGGGTCCAACAGCTGGAAAACAAACTGGAAGGCGCGGTGTCTACCGCGCCTGAATTGACAGAAGACAACCCCTATTTGCTGCGAGACGGCGACGGGATCAAGATTGGAAGCACAACGATTTCATTCGGTGGTTTTATCAAGGCCGACGCTATTTTTGGTTCCCACGGGAATGGCAGCCTGAACAGCTACAGCATTGGTTTGCCGAGAACCTTCGCGAGTGCCGCGGCTTCGGATGAAAGCGACTGGAAGACCGGTTTCTCGGCCCGGGAATCACGGATCAGTATCGGCACCAAAACCGAGGATGTCGTCGGCCACACGCTGACCACCTACCTGGAGATGGACTTTAACCAGGACCTTAACGACGGCATGAATGAAACCGGTAACGAGATCGTGTCCAACAGTTATTCCCCCCGTTTGCGCCAGGCCTACGGTTCCTGGAACGGCTGGGATTTTGGTCAGACCTACACCACGTTCACCGACCTGGCGGCCATGCCGGAAATCCTTGATCAGGGCAAGCAAGCGGCTTTTATCTACGCAACCCAGCCTATGATTCGCTACAACATGGCTGCGCCAGGCGGGAAGCTGATGGTTTCCCTGGAGAATCCCGAAGACGGCTACTACGGCAACTCCTACGACGATCAGTCCTACCCGGATCTCGCAATGCGGTACCAGATCCGAGGTAACTACGGGTTTTACTCCATTGCCGGTTTGCTGCGGAATTTTGAAGACAACGCAGCGGATGAAATCATAACTGACGGAGCCGTATCTTTGAGTGCCCGCATTCCGACGGTTGGCCGTGATGATCTGCGCCTGCAGTACAGCTATGGCGCGCTCGGCCGGTACATGGGCCTGCTGACGTACCCGGACGTGGATCTGGCAGCTCTCGCCCAAGGCGATGTCGAACCTCTCAAGACCTATGGTGCCACAGCGGCCTATCGCCACTTCTGGTCGCCTGCATGGCGTAGCACCCTGACGGTCTCGCACACGGAAATTGTTGATGATCTGGTTGCACCGCCTGCCGGAACGTTGAGTTACTTCGACTCGTCGACCTCGGTTCACGCCAACATACTATGGTCTGCCCACCGCAATCTGACGCTGGGACTGGAGTACGCCTATTGGGATTTCGGTGAGATTGCCACCAGTAGCAGCATGCAGTATGAGCAGGTCATGGCCTCCGCGAAATTGAGCTTCTGATCGATAAACGTCTGACATAAACCAATTCTAAGGTGCTTTTATGCATCCTTGCCTCGGAGTGCTCCCCCCGCTCCGGGGCTTTTTTGTGGGCATAAAAAAAGCAGAGCCGGAGCTCTGCTTTTTGGCGCTATGGGTAGCAGGATCAGCTGAAAGCCTGAATCCCGGTCTGTCCGCGGCCCAGAATCAGGGCGTGGACATCGTGAGTACCTTCATAGGTATTCACCGCTTCCAGGTTCATCACGTGGCGGATGACATGGTATTCGTCGGCGATACCATTGCCGCCGTGCATGTCACGGGCTACCCGTGCAATGTCCAGGGCCTTGCCGCAGTTGTTGCGCTTGAGCATGGAGATGGCGTCCGTCGAGTAGTTGCCGGCGTCTATCATACGGCCCAGTTGCAAGGCGCCCTGAAGGCCCAGGGTGATCTCGGTCTGCATATCCGCCAGCTTCTTCTGGATCAGCTGGTTGGCCGCCAGAGGCTTGCCAAACTGCTTGCGCTCGAGCGTGTAATTGAGGGCTGCGTGCCAGCAGAACTCGGCAGCGCCCATGGAGCCCCAGCTGATGCCGAAACGGGCCTTGTTCAGGCAACTGAAAGGACCTTTCAGGCCTTCTACGTCGAGCTTGTTCTCGTCCGGGACAAAGACTTCGTCCATAAAGATGGACCCGGTCTCGGAAGCCCGCAGGGAAAACTTACCCTCAATCTTCGGCGTGTCCAGGCCCTTGGCACCTTCGCGTTCAATCACGAAACCGGTGATTTTGCCCTCGAGCTTGGCCCAGACCACACAAACATCGGCAATGGGGGAGTTGGTGATCCAGGTTTTGGAGCCACTGACCAGATAGCCGCCGTCGACTTTCTTGGCGCGGGTTTCCATGTTGCCCGGGTCAGACCCATGGTTGGGCTCGGTCAGGCCAAAGCAGCCCACTTTTTCGCCGGATGCCAGTTGGGGCAGGATGCGTTTTTTCAGGGCTTCCTGGCCAAAGGCGTGAATCGGGTGAATAACCAATGACGACTGGACACTCAGGGCTGAACGATAGGCGCTATCAACCCGTTCCACTTCGCGGGCAATCAGGCCGTAGCACACGTGGTTCAGGCCGGGGCCGCCGTATTCTTCCGGCAGGGTAGCGCCGAGCATGCCCAGATCGCCCATGTCGGTAAAAATGGAACGGTCGAACTTCTCATGCCGGTTCGCTTCGGTAATGCCGGGCATCAGGCGCTGATCGCAGAACGAACGGATACTGTCACGTACCTGACGCTCGGTTTCATCCAGTTGCTTGTCGAACTGCAACAGGTCATCCCAGGGTGCGGAAGCCATGGTGTGTCTCCTCAGAAATTAGTCGGTTGCTCTTTTAATCAGATACTCGCTCAATAACAGCGGCAATGCCTTGGCCAACGCCAATGCACATGCTGATCAATGCGTAACGTCCGCCACTGCGTTCAAGCTGGCGGGTGGCGGTCAATGCAATCCGTGCACCGGACGCCCCAAGGGGGTGGCCAACCGCAATGGCGCCACCGTTGGGGTTCAGCCTGGAATCGGTCGGGTCGATGCCCAGTTTGTGGGTGCAGCCAAGAACCTGGGCCGCAAAGGCTTCGTTGATCTCGATGACGTCCATATCGTTGATGCCGAGACCCGCGCGGGCGAGGGCCTTCTCGCTGGCGGGTACCGGGCCGTAGCCCATGACCTGTGGCGGAACACCCGCGATCGCTGCGGATACAATACGGGCACGGGGCTGAATACCGGCCTTTTCGCCGGCTTTGCGAGAGCCGATGATCAGGGCCGCGGCGCCATCGTTGATACCCGAGGCGTTGCCGGCAGTCACCACGCCTCCTTCGAACAGCGGGCGCAGGCCGGCCAGTGCCTCGTGGGTGGACTGAGGCCGCGGATGCTCATCGCTGTTCACGCTGACGGGTGGTTTTTTGCGGCCCTGAGGGACGTCAATGGGCATAATCTCTTCATTATAGAAGCCATCTTTCAGGGCAGCGTCGTATCGGGCCTGGCTCTGAGCGGCAAACTGATCCACGGTGTCCCGGCTGAGGTTGAGCTCCCTGGCAATGTTGTCGGCGGTTTCGGGCATGGTGTCGGCACCGAAGTCGGCCTCAATGCGAGGGTTGGGGAAGCGGGCCCCGATGGTGCTGTCAAAGGCACGAAAGTCGCGGCTGAACGGGCTTTCGCTCTTGGCCATCACAAACGGTGCCCGGCTCATGCTTTCAGCGCCGCCGGCGACAAACAGCTCGCCCTCATCGCAGCGAACCGCCCTGGCGGCGTCGATGATGGCTGCCAGGCCAGAGCCACACAGGCGGTTAACGGTCAGGCCACCGGTTTCAACAGGAAGGCCGGCCAACAGTCCGGCGTGGCGGGCCAGGTTTCGGGCGTCCTCGCCGGCCTGGTTGGTGCAACCGGCAATAACGTCTTCGTAGGCCTCAAGGGCAAAGGCGTTGCGCTCAACCAGCGCTTTGATAACGCTGGCTAGAAGGTTGTCAGGGCGAACCCTGGCCAGTGCGCCGGCGTGTCGACCGAAGGGTGTTCGTAGCCCATCGTAGATGAAAGCGCTCATGGCATCTCCCATTTGATCAGACATGGTTCCCATTGTGATCTTCCGTTTGTAAGGAGGGAAGGGGTGGGCTTGTCATGTCATTAGTGTTGATATAGTTTCGTATAGCGGAACTAAGTTTTGTATATTGATTGTTGAAGACTAATCCGGGTCTGTTTGAAATGCAACCGATACCACCAACCAAGGTCAGTAATCTGCTATGAGCCGTTTTCTGGTTCCTGCTGCGGTTTTTCTGGAGCTTTTGGCGCTTTGCCTTTCCAGCATAAAGGTCAGTGCCTTTGCGGGTGTGTTGTTTGTGCTTTATTTCACGCTGGCGCTGAGGCGGCTGCAATCGTATTCCCGTTACCTGTTCCTGATCTCGCTGGTTGTGATCGGTTATCTGGGGGTTATCCGGCAACTGACCGCCGAGGATCTGATGCGTGCCGCGTCCAACGCTGCCTTTTATGCGGCGTTCCTGGGAAGCCTGGGGATGATGCAATGCCTGGTTCGACGGCTTGAGGTGCTGCAGCGTATACACGATGTGCTGCTAGGTGGTCGTCCGGCGTTGCTGTACCCGAAATACGCGGTGGTGAGTTGCGGCATTGCGTCAGTGCTGAACTTCGGCGTGATGAACCTGCTTTGCGGCACGTTGTCGGATACCCTGCGGCAGCGGGGTATTACCGGGGCTTCGCGGGTGCGCTGGTTGCGCAGTGTGCTGATCAGTACATTGCGAGGATTTGCGCTGGTGCCGCTGGTTGCGCCAACCAGTGTTGCGGTCGCCATTATTACCCGTGAAGTACCCTCCCTGAGCTGGTCGGGCCTGCTGCCCTATGGCATTGGCAGCGCGGTGTTGCTGGTTCTGGTGGGATGGGGGTTGGAGCACAAGCGTTTTCGTCGAGTCAGCGGTGAGCGCGAACCGCTGGATGCCTGGCCGGCTGGAAGTGGGCGGCTGTTGTTGCTGGTATTGATCATCTTCACGGCGATGGGCCTGCTGGTGCAGTTAACGGAACTGAAGGTGTCAGTGGCCGCGATGCTGACGGTGCCGGTGGTCACCCTTCTTTATATGTTCTGGCACGATCGCTCGCCAGCTATGGCGGTACGGGAAGCCACCGACAATATGCTCGGTATGAGCAACGAGATGTCGATCTTCGCAGGTTCCGCCGGGTTGGGCGTGGCGTTGGTCTCGGTGATTCCGGCGGATGCCCTGGCAGGCATGGCGACTGGTGAGCTGGGCGTATTTTTACTGGCTGTGGGTGGGTTATTAATGATGCCGATGCTCTCAGCCATCGGCATCATCCCGATTACTGTGCTGAGTGTTCAGGCAGGGTTGATGCCGCAATTGGTCGCCGAGGGCGTGAACCCCCTGCCGATTGCGGTCGCCCTGGTGATTGGTTTCTCCCTCGCCATGATGCTGTCGCCGTTCGGCCCGGCCGTTATGCTGCTGTCACGATTCGGGCAGGTGTCACGCTGGGTGGTGGCGTTTGGTTGGAACGGCGCTTTTGTCCTGCTCTCCATTCCGTTGTTATTACTGATGCTGTGGGGGATATTTGTGGTGGCGCCGGCCACTGGCTGACCGGCGCAAATGTATAGGGTTTCAATAGCCTCGGCTGGGGTCCACGATGCCGGAAATCGGCTGACCGTTGTGGTGTGCCAGGATCTTACCGGTGATCTGCTCCAGGGTGGCATCCCTCAGGGTGCGCGCCGAGATATGTGGCGTAATGGTGATCTCCGGCCGCTGCCAGAAGGGGTGATCCGCGGACAGGGGTTCCTGGCGAAACACATCCAGGGAGGCCCGGGCGACATGGCCGTCTTCGATGGCTTTGATCAGGTCCTCTTCCACCAGGTGTTCTCCCCGGCCCACGTTGATCACCACGGCATTGGGCATGAGTTGGCTGAGGTGCTTATGATTGAGGATGTCCCGGGTTTCGTCGGTCAGTGGAAGAGTGTTCACCAGAACCCTGGTTGATTGCAGGAAATCGGTCAGGTTTTCGGTACCGGAAAAGGTCGAGACGCCGTCCAGGTCGTGCTTGCTGCGGGCCCAGCCGTTGACCCGGTAATCCAGGCCGGCGAGGGTACGTGCCACCCGCTTGCCAATATGGCCAAGGCCCATGACGCCTACTGGCCACTCACTGCGCTTGATCGGGCGATGAATTTTCCAGGTACCCTGGCGTTGCTGCTCGCGGTAGGTTTCCATGCCCCGGCTGGCTTCCAGTAGCTGGTGCAACACGTATTCCGCCATTTGCGCGGACATGCCGGCATCTTCCAGACGCACGATGGGCAGTTGAGGTGGCAGATTGGGCGCGGCCAGCAACCCGTCGATTCCCGCGCCCAGGTTAAACACGGCTTTGAGCTTTTTTTCGCGCTCAAACAGTTGTTCCGGTGGTTGCCAGACAATGGCGTAATCGGCATCCACCGCCGGGCCGTTGGCGTCCCATACGTGAACCTCGGCTTCCGGAAGCAGCTCCTTTATGGGAACGGTCCAGCGCTCCGGTTTGGGGTCTCCTGCTACAAATAGAACTTTCATGTGCTCTCCGGGGTTGTCATCGGCTTCTAATTCAGTTACCAAGTTTCACATTGCAGAATAATATACCGCAAACTATCCGTAAACCCGGGGTCTTGTGTCGCGATATTGGAAGAGAATTGAAACATAAAGGAAGAGTGTTTCATATTTGGCACGACTTTTGATAATGGTTTCTGGTACTTGATATCTGCAGCGATTAAAATACCGCATCTTTTCTTACTATCCGAACATAGCCCCGGTAGTCCGGGCACAGCGGATCAGGCGCAGCTGTTGGAGGACGCCCGTTTATGACAAAAGCACAAGCTACCCCGCCGGAACTCCTGGCAGCATCCGGTGATGGTGAACCGGTAAAGCCTGAGAAAGATCGCAAGTTTGTAGAGGCACTTTCCCGTGGCCTGGATGTGCTTCGCGCCTTTAGCCAGGGCTCGGTGATTCTGGGCAATCAGGACATCGCGCGCCTGACCGGGCTGCCGAAACCCACCGTTTCGCGCATGACCTACACCCTGACCAAGCTGGGTTACCTCAGTTATAACGCCCAGTTGGAAAAGTACCAGCTCAGCTCCGGCGTATTGGCACTTGGTTACGCCTACGTTTCCAACCTTAAAGTGCGCCAGCTGGCTAAGCCTTACATGGACGAGTTTGCCCGTCAGACCAACATGTCCGTGGGCCTGACGTGCCGCGATCGTCTGCACATGATCTATGTGGAAAATCGCCTGCCGCCGGAAGCATCGCTGCTGCGTATGGATATCGGTCTGAAGCTGCCCATGGCCACGACATCGGCCGGGCGAGCCTACTACTGTGCCATTTCGGATAAAGGCCGCAAGGTCATCACGGACGCCATGGAAGCCAAATATGGTGACGCCTGGCCTGAGAAGCAGGAGGGCCTCGAACGTTCGATGGAAGACTACAAGAAGTATGGCTTCTGCCTGTCGCTTGGCGAGTGGGATCGCAACATCAACTCTGCGGGTGTGCCCATTCACCTGCAGGATGGCACCATTATGGCGCTGACTTGTGCGGCGCCTTCCTATCTGATTTCCGGGGAAAAGCTGCGGGAATCCATTGCTCACCAACTGGCGATGCTGGCCAGCGATATTGAATCGCTTGGTGTTTGATTTTGCGGGCTAACTGATAAAGCGTGGGCCCGGACGGGGATCTCTCTCCGAAACCGTGCGAAGCCATGGATGGCGGAGCCGAGCGTACAGTGATGTATTTACAGCGTGTTTCGGAGAGAGGTCCCCGTCCGGGCCTTCCCCGAGCCGATTTTCTCGAAAAACCCCAGAATTCGTTCTGGGGTTTTTTTATGCCTGCATTTTAGTTCATGGTTGAAACCTGCCGAAAACTTGTATTAAATCGTGACTATGTTTCGCTTGTTAAAACTACATTCCATATATGGCGAGGAGATATTATGTCTGAGGTCGTGACTTATAACCGGGAAGGCTCCATCGGCGTGATCACCGTGAATTATCCGCCGGTGAACGCCCTCAGCCATGCGGTTCGTTCCGGCCTGGTGGCTGCACTGGAGCAGGGCCAGAAAGACGCCGACGCCAAGGTACTGTTGCTGGTGTGCGAAGGCCGCACTTATATTGCCGGGGCCGACATTAGCGAGTTCGGCAAGCCCATGCAGGATCCGGGGCTGCCGTCCGTTGTTGACCAATATGAGAACAGCGATAAGCCAATTGTTGCGGCTGTTCACGGCACTGCGCTGGGCGGTGGCCTGGAAACCGCTTTGGGTTGCCATTACCGGGTGGCCTTGAGCAGCGCCAAGGTGGGATTGCCGGAAGTAAAGCTGGGCTTGTTGCCCGGAGCCGGGGGCACTCAGCGCCTGCCACGTTTGACGGGTGCGCAGAAAGCCCTGGAAATGATCACTTCCGGTGAGTTTGTTGGCGCTAAAGACGCTCTGGCCCTGGGCATTGTTGATGCGGTTGAAGATGGCAATGACATCAAGGCTGTTGGCCTGGCCTACGCACAGAACATTGCCGATGAAGGAAAGCCAGTTCGTCGCGTACGGGATCTGACCGATAAGCTTGAGGCCGACAAGGGTAGCGAGGTGTTTGAACAGTTCCGCGCTGGCCTGCAGAAGAAAGCTCGGGGCCAGTTTTCCCCGTTCAAGTGCGTGGATGCGGTGGAAGCCGCCTTCAGCCTGCCCTTTGAAGACGGTATGAAGCGTGAGCGTGAACTGTTTATGGAGTGCATGGAGTCCCCACAGCGTGCGGGCCTGATTCATGCCTTCTTTGCCGAGCGGGAAGTCTCCAAAGTGAAAGGTCTTCCCAAGGAAACACCTGTTCGTGACATCCATAAAGTGGGTGTTATCGGTGCAGGCACCATGGGCGGCGGCATTGCCATGAACTTCGCCAACGCCGGGATACCCGTGACCATCGCCGAGGTCAAGCAGGAGGCGCTGGACAAGGGTCTGTCAGTGATTCGCCGAAACTACGAGAACACCGCGAAGAAAGGCCGTATCACCCAGGCCCAGGTTGAGGAGCGCATGAGCCTGATCAGCGGCACCCTGACCTATGACGATTTCAGCGATGTGGATTTGGTGATCGAGGCGGTGTTTGAAAGCATGGACCTGAAGAGAAAGATCTTCGGTCAGTTGGACGACGCCTGCAAACCGGGTGCGATTCTGGCGTCCAACACCTCCACCCTCAGTATCGATGACATTGCGGCGGCGACGAAACGTCCGCAGGACGTGATTGGCCTGCATTTCTTCAGCCCCGCCAACGTGATGAAGCTGCTGGAAATTGTGCGCGGCGAAAAAACCTCTGATGAGGTCAAGGCCACCGCCATGGCGCTGGCGAAGAAGATTCGCAAGGTCGGGGTCATGGTGGGCAACTGCTATGGCTTCGTTGGCAATCGCATGCTGCACAAGCGAGGTGCAGAGGCCATGGCGCTGGTCAACGAAGGTGCGAGCCCGCAACAGGTGGACAAGGTACTGACCGACCTGGGCTTCCCCATGGGGCAGTTTGCGATGTCGGACCTGGCCGGTATCGATATTGGCTACAGCATCCGTCAGGAGCGTCGCAAGGCAGGTGAGGACGTGCCGGCGAGCTGGATGGATAAGCTGGCGGAGCAGGGGCGCCTTGGCCAGAAGACCCAGGCGGGCGTGTACAGGTACGAAGAGGGTAATCGCAAGCCGATTCCCGATCCGGAAGTGGACCGGGTTATTGTCGAGTTCCGTCAGGAGCAGGGTATCAAGTCCCGCGAGATCACCGACCAGGAGATTCTGGAGCGGTGCATGTACGTGATGGTCAATGAGGGTGCCAAGATTCTGGAGGAGGGCATTGCGGACCGGTCTCTGGATATCGACATTACCTGGATCTATGGCTACGGCTTCCCGGCCTATCGGGGTGGGCCGATGTTCTGGGCGGATCAGATTGGTCTGGACAACATACTTGGCACCGTTGAACAGTTCTACGATGACCTGGGGGGCGAGCAGTGGAAGCCGGCGGGGTTGTTGCAGGAACTGGTCAGTGAGGGTCGCCGGTTTGGGGATCTCTAAAAGCCTGGCCCGCTGGTTTTGGGGCTGATCCCGAGGTTTGAGCCACCTACACGTTTACGAAGGAGTTTGTTATGTCTGATGCCGTTATTGTGTCCACTGCCCGTACCGGTCTTGGTAAATCCTACCGTGGCGCACTGAACAACACCCACAGCGTGGATCTGGCCGGCCATGTGATCCAGCAGGCTGTGCAGCGTGCGGGTATCGACCCGAATATTGTTGAAGATGTCATCCTCGGTGCTACGTTCCATGAAGGCGCCCAGGGCAAGAACATCGCTCGGCTGGCGGCGATTCGTGCCGGTCTGCCGGTGACGACGGCAGGGCTTTCGATCAACCGTTTCTGTAGTTCCGGCCTTCAGTCCATCGCCATTGCCGCCCAGCGGGTGGTGTCGGAGAAGGTACCGGCCATGGTGGCGGGTGGCGTCGAATCCATTTCCATGGTGCAGAACGAGAAGCTCAACAGCTTCCACGCTACCAACGATTGGCTGATGAAGAACAAGCCCGAGTTGTATCTGGCGATGATTGAGACCGCCGACATTGTCGCGCAGCGCTATGGCGTTAGCCGTGAGTCTCAGGATGAGTACGCGTTGGTCTCCCAGCAGCGCACCGCCGCAGCTCAGGAAGCGGGTCGGTTTGACGATGAAATCGTGCCCTTTGACGCCACTATGATGGTGAAGGACAAGGAGACGGGTGATGTCAGTTATAAGGACGTCACCCTGACCCGTGACGAGTGCAACCGCCCCAACACCACTCTGGAAGGCCTCCAGGGCCTGAATCCGGTGCGCGGAGACAATCAGTTCGTCACCGCCGGTAACGCGTCCCAGCTGTCTGACGGTGCGTCCGTGTGTACGGTGATGAACAGCGCCTATGCCGAGAAGAACAACATCGAGCCCATGGGTATTTTCCGCGGCTTCGCGGTGGCGGGCTGTGAGCCGGATGAGATGGGTATTGGCCCTGTTTTCGCGATTCCACGCCTGTTGGAGCGGAATGGCCTGAAGATGGACGATATCGACCTGTGGGAATTGAACGAAGCCTTCGCGTCGCAGGTAGTTTACTGCCGTGATCGCCTGGGCATTCCCATGGAAAAGCTGAACGTCAACGGCGGCTCTATCTCCATTGGCCATCCCTACGGTGTCACGGGCTCTCGTTTGGCCGGTCATGCCCTGATCGAAGGTAAGCGCCGTGGTGCCAAGTATGTGGTCGTAACTATGTGCATTGGCGGTGGCCAGGGCGCGGCTGGTCTTTTCGAGGTGGTGTAAACAGAATGGACAGAAAAGCCAAAGCCGTCGTCTGCCGCGAATGGGGCCAACCCGTTCAGGTGGAAACCATTACCGTGGAAGGTCCGAGGCGGGACGAAATCACCATCAGGATCGGAGCCTGTGGCGTTTGCCATAGTGACCAGTCCGCCACCACCGGCAAAATTCCCTACCCCGCGCCCCTGGTGCTCGGTCACGAAGCCGCCGGTGTTGTTATTGAAGTGGGCGAGGGTGTCACCGCCTTCAAGGAAGGCGACCACGTGGTCAGTTCCTTTATTTCCATGTGCGGCAAATGCCGTCAGTGTGTTCGTGGCCGCCCGGTGCTCTGTGAAAACGCCCGTAAAGCCATGTTTACCCTGCCCGATGGCACTGTTCGCACCAAAGGCGCGGATGGTGAGGATCTCAACGTGTTCGGCGCCTGCGGCGTGATGGCGGAATATGCCACCATGCACGTGGACAACTGCGTCAAAGTGGATGAATCCGTGCCCATGCAGAACGCCGCTCTGGTGGGCTGCGCGGTGATGACCGGCGTTGGTGCCGTGTTCAACACCGCCAACGTTGAACCGGGGTCCCGCACGGCGGTATTCGGTATAGGCGGCGTGGGGCTGAACGCCATTCAGGGCTGCGTCACCGCCGGCGCGGAAATGATCGTGGCAGTGGACAACAACGCGAAAAAGCTGGAAATGGCCCGTGAGTTCGGTGCCACGCACACCGTCAATATCAGCGAGGTGGAGGACGGCGCCAAAGCCGTGAAAAAACTCACGGGCGGCGTGGACTACGCCTTCGAATGCGTGGGCGCCGGCGCAGTGGTTGAACAGGCCTACAAATGCCTGGGTCGGGGTGGTACCGCCGTGGTGGTGGGCGTTTCAGACCCAAAGGATAGAACTTCTATCACCACATTGACGCTTCCAGCCGACGAGAAAACCCTCAAGGGCAGCTGGCTGGGCTCCGCACGTCCACAATACGATTTCCCACGTATCCTGGGGCTCTACAAGGCGGGCAAGCTCAAACTCGACGAACTTGTCACCCGCACTTACCACATTGATGACGCACCCCAGGCCTTCGATGATATGTTGGCTGGCAAGAACGCCCGTGGCGTGATCGTGTTCGACTGATTCAGGAGCAGAACCATGAATGATCTCAGCAAAAACTACATCAACGGCCAATGGCAGAACTGGAATGGTGAGACCATTGATGTTCACGAAGCGGCCACTGGCGACGTGATTGCCAAGGTTCCCGCCTCCGGTCGCGAGGAAATGGAAAAGGCCATCGCCGCTGCCAGCACTGCTTTCGAAAGCTGGTCGGAAAGCACACTGGAAAAGCGATTGCACGTTCTGGAGCAATTGCATGTCGGCCTGAAAGAACGGGCGGGTGAGATAGCCGAAACCGTATGCCGGGAAGTGGGTATGCCCATCAAACTGGCCACCGGCATTCAGGCGGGGCTGCCGGCCACCATCACCAAAAGCTACCTGAAAATGCTGCCCGAATTCACCTTTGCTGAACAGGTCGGCAACTCCGAGGTGCAGTACACGCCGGTGGGCGTGGTGGGATGCATCACCCCCTGGAATTACCCTCTGCACCAGGTCATCCTCAAGGTGGTTCCGGCCATTGCCGCCGGTTGCACGGTGGTGCTCAAGCCGTCTGAAATCGCGCCCCAGAGTGCCTATATCCTGGCGGATATTCTGGACCAGACAGACCTGCCCGAGGGTGTTTTCAACCTGGTCTGCGGCGAAGGCCACACCGTGGGCGACACCCTGATCAAACATCCGGACGTCAACATGGTGTCGTTCACCGGCTCCACCCGCACCGGCAGCCTGATTGCCCACGCTGCTGCCGATGACTTCAAGCGCTTTGCCCTGGAGATGGGCGGCAAGTCCGCCTCGGTTATCCTGTCGGATGCTGACCTGGCGAAAGCGGTCAAGGGAACTGTTAACAACTGCCTGCTGAACTCAGGCCAGACCTGCACCGCGCTGACCCGCATGCTGGTGCCGGCCCAGAAGCATGACGAAGCCTGCGAACTGGCCGCTAATGCGGTGGCGAAAATGACGCTGGGCAATCCGCTGGAAGAAACCACACGCCTGGGCCCGCTGGCTTCGGCCCAGCAGCGGGACAAAGTCATCGACTTTATCAACATCGGTATCAAAGAAGGCGCCACCCTGATTGCCGGCGGCCCGGAAGCTCCGGAAGGTTGCGACAAGGGCTACTTCGTCAAGGCCACGGTGTTCGGCAACGTCAAACCTGACAGCCGCATTGCCCAGGAGGAGATCTTCGGCCCAGTGCTGTGCGTGATTCCTTATCAGGACGAAGCCGAGGCCATCGAGATCGCCAATGGCACCGCCTATGGCCTGTCCGGCGCTGTCTGGTCGGCCGATGACGCCCACGCGAAAAAAGTGGCAGGCAAACTGCGCACCGGTCAGGTGTTCGTCAACGGTGGGGACTTCAACCCGTTAGCGCCGTTTGGCGGCTTCGGCCACTCCGGTATCGGGCGTGAGTTTGGTAAGTGGGGATTGGAGGAGTTTCTGGAGGTGCGGTCCCTGCAGCTTTAAGCCTGCTCTTCAGCGGGCTAGGCCCGAGGTGGGGCCCTTTTCTTCTGGGAAAAAGAACTCGCTTCGCTCAGACATCTTTTTCCCGGCAGAAAAGGGCCCCACCCCGTGCCTGACGGACTGTGGCGGATAGGTCTCTGTTCAGGCCGTTCCGCCAAGCATTACACGAACAGCGGTACAGGCGTCCTCCAGCTCCTCTTCACGAGGTTCGCGGCCGTTGATGATGTCGCTGTACAGGCAGGATTCGGCCAGGCGCACCATGAAGTAGGACAGGCTGTTCACGTTCAGGGGTGGATTAATATGCCCGCCTGCAACCTGATCCCGAAGGGTGCGGGTGTTGGCCTCCACGGTACGGCTGTGAAGCGTCGACTGGGATGACGTCAGGATTTTGAGCGCGTACTCCGGATCTTCGCGGATAAACCGCCGCAAAGGTTCAGAGTGCAACAGGGTGGAGTTAATGTGACGGTATACCCCGACTACAAAGTCGACGCCGTTCCCCGGTGTTGCGTTCAGCGCTTCCAGCCTCAGGGGTTCGTAGAGTGACCAGAGCACTTCCCCCAGCAGCAAATCCTTGTTGCCAACCCAGCGAAACAGAGTGGCCCTGCCAATATTCAATTCTGCAGACAGCGATGCCAGGTGAATTCGTTCACCTTTCAACCACATCCTCCGTGCACGCCGGAAGGCATCTGCTGGTGTCGCCCTTGTTGTTGTTTTTTCTGTCACTGCAACCTCGTATCGGTACTCGATTTCATTCTAACGACAAAACAGGAAGCCCGCTATGAAGACCAGAATCACCGAATTGTTTGGTATACGTCACCCGATTATCCAGGGTGGCATGCATCACGTGGGTTATGCAGAGCTGGCAGCAGCCGTCTCCAACGCCGGTGGCCTTGGTATAATCACCGGGCTGACCCAGCCTACCCCGGAAGACCTGTCTCGGGAAATTGCACGTTGTGCTGAGATGACCGACCAGCCTTTCGGAGTAAACCTGACCTTCCTGCCATCCTTCAAGGCGCCCCCCTACCCGGACTATATCCAGGCCATTGTCGACGGTGGCGTCAAGGTGGTGGAAACCGCCGGGCGCAGTCCCGAGCAATACATGCCGCAGCTCAAGGCCGCAGGTATCAAGGTTATCCATAAATGCACCTCGGTGCGCCATGCCCTGAAGGCCGAAAAAATTGGTTGCGATGCGGTTAGTGTGGACGGCTTCGAATGTGGCGGCCACCCGGGCGAGGATGACATTCCCAACTTTATCCTGCTGCCCCGCGCTGCGGAAGAACTCACCATTCCATTTGTTGCGTCAGGCGGTATGGCGGATGGTCGCAGCCTGGTAGCCGCGATGGCACTGGGTGCAGAGGGCATGAACATGGGTACCCGTTTTCTGGCCACCACAGACGCTCCCATCCACAATAACGTCAAGCAGGCCATTGTCGAAGCGGACGAACTCCAGACCCGCCTCATTATGCGGAACCTCCGTAACACCGAGCGGGTAATGAACAACGCTGCCGTGGAAGAAATCATCCGCATCGAGCACGCGAAAGCCGGCACCGAAACCATTGATGACATTCGCCATCTGGTCACCGGTGTGAAAGGCAGGCTGGTGCTTCAGGAAGGCAAGATGGATGAGGCCGCCTGGAGCTGTGGCATGGTGGCGGGGTTGATTCACGACATTCCCAGTTGTGAGGAACTGATTGGCCGCATTATGGATGAAGCAGACAATATTATCCGTCAACGCCTGCTGGGCAGCCTGGAGGCCTGATATCGGCGTGATACATTTGTGAACTTTTGGCTCTACACTGGTATCAACTAACGGTAATTTGCGAGCTTCCAGAGCCAGTAACTTATGACACGAAACGTACTGATTGTTGAGGATAACCCGGGTATCGGGGAGCTGGTGCGAATGCACGTGGCGGACCTTGGCATGAATGCCGTTCTCTGTGACCGGGGCGATACCGGGCTGGAGCGTTTTCGCGAAGGGGACATCGACCTGGTTGTGCTTGATCTGATGTTGCCTGGAATGGACGGTCTCTCGGTGTGTCGGGAGATTCGCTCCGGCCCCGGGTATGTGCCGGTGCTGATGCTGACAGCGAAAAGCACGGAGCTGGATCGTGTACTGGGGTTGGAGATGGGGGCGGACGATTACCTCACCAAACCCTTCAGCGTGGCCGAGCTGTCGGCACGGGTGAAAGCCCTGTTCCGGCGGGTGGACGCCATGTCGAGTTCGTCAGGCGAAACGTCCGGGCCCGAAGAGTTGGGTGAGTTGGACACCGAAGGCTTGCGTATCGATCCGGCCCGGCGCCGAGTGTTCGTATGGGAACAGGAGGTGGAACTGACGGCCCGCGAGTTCGACCTGCTCTGGCACTTTGCCAGCCACCCGGGACGTGTGTTCAGCCGGGTTCAGCTGCTGGACAAGGTCTGGGGCTATAACCACGAAGGGTACGAGCATACCGTCAATACCCACATTAACCGTCTGCGCGGCAAGATTGAGCAAGACCCGGCGCGACCGGAGTTTATCGAAACCGTCTGGGGGGTGGGCTATCGCTTCCGGGACTGAACCATGCTGAAGACACTCTACACCCGGTTGACGTTAGGTCTTTTCCTGCTCCTGTTGGCCGTTGGTCTGCTGTACACCTTTTTCAGCTTGTATTCCCTGCGGGAGTACAACGCGTCTGTTAATCAGGAGCTGCACCGGGATCTGGCGAAAGACCTGGTGGCAGACAGGAATCTGGTCAGTGAAGGGGAACTCGACCGCGGCGCCCTGAAAGAACTCTTTGCGCTGTACATGACCATCAATCCCAGCATTGAAATCTACCTGCTGGATTTGGACGGCACCATCCTCTCTTACTCCGCTGATCCGGCGAAGATCAAACGCAAGCAGGTCTCGCTCGAACCCATCCGCCGCCTGATGAACGATATGGACAGCTACCCGGTACTGGGCGACGACCCCCGCAGCCATGACCGGCAGAAAGTCTTTTCCGTAACACCGGTGCCGTCGGCTGAAAACCCTGAAGGGTATCTCTATGTGGTGCTGCGCGGCGAGGAATACGATGCTGCCGAAACCATGGCCCGGGGTGGCCAGTTGGTGGAGCTGAGCGCCTGGGCTCTGATTATCAGTCTGGCGATGGTGATGATTGCGGGGCTGGCGGTCTTCCGGCTGCTGACACGCCGGCTGACCTTGCTGACCCGGCTGGTGGAAGATTTCGAGCACAGTGACATGAGTCGACAGGCCCTACAGAGCACCTGGCGGGACCGACGGCCAGTGGTGCGCGACGAAATTGACTACCTGGGTGCCACCTTTGATGACATGGCCAGCCGCATTGCATCCCAGATCGAACTGCTGACGGAAAAAGACGCCCAGCGCCGGCAACTGGTGGCCCAGGTGTCCCATGACCTGCGTACGCCGCTGGCCTCCATGCAGGGCTACATTGAAAGCCTCAAGCTCAGGCGCGATCGGCTGACAGCGGAAGAGCAGGACCGCTTTCTCGACATTGCCCTCAAGGAGGGCCGACGCCTGAGCCGCCTGGTGGACGAGCTGTTTGAGCTTGCTGCCCTCGAGGCCCGGGAAAAGCAGCCCGTGCCGGAACCCTTTCCGCTGGCGGAATTGGTGCACGATGTGGTCCAGAAGCATGGACAAGAGGCCGGCGCCCGGCAGTTGGAACTTGTGGTGGATGGCGATCCGGACCTCCCCCTGGCGTACGCGGACCTGGCCATGACCGAGCGGGTACTGGACAACCTGATCGGCAATGCCATTGCCTACAGTCCCTCAGAGAGCCGCATTGAAGTGGTGTTCGGGCAGGCGGATGGGCTGCCGCAGGTCTGTGTGCACGACAGTGGCCCCGGTATTCCAGAGCAGGACCTGCCCCACATTTTCGATCCTTTCTACCGTGGTGAATCGTCCGGCGGTTCCGGACACGCCGGCCTGGGGTTGGCTATCGCCCGTAGGATCATGAGTCTTCAGGGCGGTGATATCTGCGTTGAGAACCTGAGCTCCGGCGGGGCATCCTTCTGCATACGCTTACCGGTAAGGCCACCCGAATAGGCTGCCTGCATCCATAGTGATCTCTCCGGCGTTATACAAACGTAATAAACTGGAGAAAGTGATGTGATGAATCCCGTGCAAACTGGTCTCAGTATTCAAAAGGCAAGAGGTTAAGGTTATGAAACGGTATCTGTTACTGACGTCTATTGCGGCAGCGTTCGCATTGACCGGTTTCCAGGTTGGCGCCTCCAAAGGGACGGAATCACAATACGCCCCGGATGACCCAGGCCTGGCGGTTGCTACGTTCGCTGGTGGCTGTTTCTGGTGCGTGGAAGCGGCGTATGAAGAGAAAGTACCCGGCGTTGTTGAGGCGGTGTCTGGTTATAGTGGCGGCGACGAGAAGAACCCGAACTATAAACAGGTAGCTGGTGGCCGCACAGGCCATACCGAGGCGGTCCAGGTGTATTACGACCCTGACACGATCACCTACGAAGGCCTGCTCCAGGCTCTGTGGCGTACGGCCAACCCGACCGACGTGAAAGGCCAGTATGTGGACCGGGGCAAACAGTACCGGCCGGCGATTTTCTATCACAACGACGCCCAGAAGCGCGCCGCCGAAGCCTCGATAAAGGCACTGGAAGAATCCGGCCGTTACGATCATCCGGTCAAGATTGAAGTGGTGCCTTTCGAAGCGTTCTACGACGCCGAGGAATACCATCAGGATTACTACAAGAAGAACCCGGTGCGCTACCAGTTCTACACCTTCAACTCCGGCCGCTACCAGTTTATCGAGAAAGTCTGGGGCGAGGACGAGAAAGTGGACTATGCGCAGTATCGCCCCGAGAACAACGGTGGTTCCGCACAGGCCACTGTTAACAAAGCATCTGAGGGCAATACCGGCATGAACCTCAGCCGGGTTGAGGCATTCAATCCGGACACGTTCACCAAGCCTGACGACAAAACACTCAAGGCACGGTTGACCGAGACGCAGTACGAAATCACCCAGGAGGATGGCACCGAGCCTGCCTATCGTAATGAGTATTACGATGAAAAACGGGCCGGTATCTACGTGGACATTGTGTCCGGCGAGCCGCTGTTCTCTTCCCGTGACAAGTATAAGTCCAACACTGGCTGGCCCAGCTTTACCAAGCCGATCAGCCCGGACATGGTGGTGGAGAAAGAGGACAACAGCTTCTTCATGACCCGTACGGAGATCCGTAGCCGCTATGCGGATTCCCACCTCGGGCATGTGTTCAACGACGGCCCGGCGCCAACGGGGTTGCGCTACTGCATGAACTCGGCCGCGCTCCGGTTCATCCCGTTGGAGAACATGGAGAAGGAAGGGTATGGCGCGCTGATCAGTGAAGTGAAAGAAGCCAGCCGTACCGCTTCCAATTAAGCCAACCCGTTACAGCCAGAGATCCCCGATGGGGGTCTCTGGCGAAAAGTGATGCTGGACCTGCGCCATCAGCAACTCGGCGCTGGCCAGCGCATCCACCAGGGCATTGTGCGGTGGGTAGTGTGGCAGCCCATACCGCCGCCGGCTGTCTGCCAGCCGAATTGAGATCGGCTGCTGACCCTTCAACTTCTGCCACCAGGAGCGTTTCCGGTTCGGATGCAGGTAAGCCTCAATGGCCATGGTATCCATCACCGGAAAGCGTATGTCCTCCCCGATTCGCCACTTCAGTGCCATGTTCAGGAACGGACGTTCGATATTGCGGTAGTGCACCACCGGTACGCGCCCGGCCATGCTTTCCAGAAATTCATCCAGTACGTCGGCCAGATCAGGGGCCTTGTCGATATCGGCATGGGTTATGCCATGTATCGTGATAGAGGTCTGGTGTAACGGCAGTTGCGGTTTCACCAGCCAGTGCCGCGAACCACCCAGTTGCACACGGTCAAGGGTAAAGGGCACCACACCGATACTGACGATGGAGTGACTGTCAGGGTCCAGGCCGGTGGTTTCGAAATCCACGGCTACAAACGGGACATCGCTCAGAGGCGTTTCCGGCGCCACACAACCTGCCTCGTAGAACGTCTTCAGTCGCGGGTCTTTCGTTTGTGTTGCCAGTTCCCGGTACTGTTCGGGCCAGGACAAAGTGTCGATCTGTGCTGCCTTACCATCAGACATTCCGGGTAGCCTGGGGGTTGTAGCGGAATTTGAGGAACTTTTGTGCCTGGCCGACCACCTGAAAAGCGTCTTTCAGGTGACTGCGCTCGAATGGCGAAAGGTCTTCCGGCCGCACATTGTTGTCTGGCTCTCTTCCTGCTTCGATGGAGAGGGCCTGATGTCGAATACGTACTATGGCAATAAACTCGAAGGCATCCCGAAGGTTATCAACGCCATCTTCCGGGATCAGTTTGGTTTGCCCAATGGCCTTGAGCCGGTTGAAGGTATTCTGTGCCCGTGAGCCACAGGCCAGGGCATGCACCCGGATCAGATCCGACACCGGTGCCGTGCCGCGACGCTTCAGGTTGAAGGTCTTGGCCTGCTTGCCGCTTTCCTCCATCACAAAGGTACGAAAAAAGCCCAGCGGTGGCGTGCGGTTGAGGGCGTTGCGGGCCAGCATGGCCAGGAAGCGCTGGCTATTGCTCGCTTTATCCGCAATGAAGGTTTTCAACTCTTCGGTGTATTCGGTGCGGCCATGGATGCCGTCCAGGTCGAAGAAGATATTGCTGTTGAGCAGCGCCTCCGCCTTGGGGTTTTCGATCCAGTCGGCGAAGTATTCCTTCCACACCCGCAGCGGTTGTCGCCACTTCTGGTTGGTGGCCATGATATCGCCGGTGCAGTAACTGTAGCCGCACTCTGCCAGGCCATCACTGACGAACTTCGCCAGGGCGAGGAAATACTCGTCGTGCTGGGCCGGATCGAAGCTGTCGTCCAGCACCATGGCGTTGTCCTGGTCGGTGACAACGAGTTGCTCGTCCCGGGCCATGGAGCCGAGTGCCATAAAACAATAAGGCACGGGTGGTGGCCCCAGCTTCTCCTCTCCCAGCTCAAGCAGTCGTTGGCTGAAGGTGCGCCCGATGCCAGCCATGGCACTGCCGATCATATGGGAGTTCGCATCTTCACGGACCATGCGCACAAAGGTGTTGGGCACGTCCTTGCTCAAGCGCTTCAGGCCCTTCACATCCTGCTGATGATAGATGTTACTGACCAGATACAGGCTGCTCTGGGATTCGTGTTTGACGATGTCCGACAGTGCAATCACACCCCGCACCTTGTCACCCTCCATTACCGGCAGGTGGTGCACGTTGTTGTGCAGCATGGTCAGCATGGCCTCGAAAATGAAGGCGTCGGAACGGGTAGTGATCAGCTCTTCCGTCATGATGTCGCTGATGGGTGTTTCCGACGGCAGTGCCTCGCAGAGGGCGCGGGTGCGCAGGTCACGGTCGGTAATGATGCCTGAAAGCCGGGGTTGTTTGCCGCTCTCGTCCATCAGCAAGAGGGCCGACACTCCCCGGTCCGTCATGATTCGGGCGGCCTCCTGAAGGCGCACGGTGTTGGGCGCCATCACGGGCTCGCGGGAAATCAGCCGGGTCACCCGTGCTGTCATCGGTTGATTCGATTTCTCCCGCCGTGAAAGTGCCGACCGCAGACGTGAATGGTCTTCAATTTCGACAAAATCGGTGAAATTTTCGTCGTTTTCCCACAAATATTGAAATATTTCGTCGGGAATCAGGTAGATCAGGGAGTCTTCAATAGCCTTGGCCGGAAACCGCACGGTTTTGTTCATCAGCAGACCAAACTGACCGAAAATCTCACCTTCGGTTATGCGGTTGTATAGCTCGCCAGAGCGGCGATAAATCTCGACGGCGCCGCTGCGCACATAGTGCAGGTAGGTGTTTCGTTCGCCCAGCGTGAGAATGTCTGTGCCAGCGCGGAAATAGGCGACTTCGATGCTGGAGACGATACGATCCAGGACATTCTCCGGCATTTCATCAAACGGGGCGTGCTGGGCCAGGTGGTTGCGTATCTCGATCAGCTCTGCCTGCATTGTTCGCTTCCTTTTCGCACCGGTTACGCCTCTGGAATTTATCACGCAATATAGCAGTGGCGCTGTTTTACGGCCATGATGTTGGGCAAGATAGCGTTGGTTTACACACGAGAGGATGGGTTTTGTCTGCTATTCATACACTGGTCCTTGGGGGCATTCGATCCGGCAAAACCGCGCTGGCGGAGCGTATTGCCTGTGACGCCGGTTCACCGGTGGTTTATGTTGCAACGGCGACCGCCGACGATGAAGAAATGACCCGGCGGGTGGCCCGCCACCGGCAGAATCGGCCGCCGGAATGGGGGTTGGCAGAAGAGCCCTTGAAGCTGGCCTCCCTGCTGGATGGTTACGCCAGGGAACCACAACCACCCTTGTTGCTGGTGGATTGCATGAGCCTGTGGGTGAGCAACCTGCTGTTTGCCGGCGATGAAGTGTTTGCCCGTGAGCGTACCGCCTTCCTGCAGGCACTGGAGAACTACCCGGGCCCAATCGTGATTGTCAGTAATGAAGTGGGCCTGGGTACCATCGGCATGGACCCGCTCACCCGCCGTTTCTGCGATGAACTGGGGTGGCTCAACCAGGATCTTGCCGCCCGTTGTGAGCGGGTGCTGATGAGCGTGGCGGGGCTGTCGCAAACGTTGAAAGGCTGATTATGCGCCGTGCGTTTGCAGGCAACTGAGCAGGCCATGCTCCGAGATGTCCACGCGGATACGGCTGCGGCAGGCGTAGGGTACCGTTAACGCTGAAAAAGAGCGTTCAGTGGGGATACCCATCACCTCCGCCAGGAGCATGCGAATCACGCCGCCATGGCATACCACGAGTACCCGCTTGCCTGCCGCTTGGGTTTGCCAATCCTGCCAGGCGCTGCTGACCCTTTGCCGGAACTCGGTGATAGCCTCACCACCGGGCGGAGGATAACGAACCGGGTCGCTCCAGAAGCGGGTCAGCGCCTCGGGCGTATCGGCCATGATGTTCTCGGAGGTTCTGCCCTCCCAATCACCGAACGCAATCTCCCGCAGCCGTGGCTCCTGGTGCAACGGAATCTGACGTTGCTCCGCCAACTGTTCCGCGAAGAGGCGGCAGCGCAGCAGTGGGGAGGTGATGATCACATCCCACTGGTCATCGTCCCTGATAGCCGCGTTCATCTGCTGCCAGCCGGTGTCGCTCAGTGGATCATCCTTGCTGCCCCGGAACATGGGCCCGCCGGCAGGTTCACCATGACGGATCAGGTCGAAAAACGCAGTGGTGTTCTGGTTATTGGTCATCCCCGCTTCAGCCCTCGTCCTTGTCGGTCACGCCGGCGTCAGCGAAGCTGGCCATCTGGTTGTGCAGGGCACAGGCACTGCGAAGCAGCGGAACCGCCACCGCAGCGCCGCTGCCTTCACCCAGGCGCATACCCAGATCCAGCAACGGCCTGGCATTCATGGCGTCGAGCACCGCCTGGTGCCCCGGTTCCGCCGAACGATGGGCGAACACAAGCCAGTGCCGCAGTTGTGGTTGTTGGCGAACAGCTACTAAGGCGGCAACGGAAACAATGAATCCGTCCACCAGTACGGGAATGCCGCGCGCCGCACTACCCAGAATGGCGCCTGCCAGCGCAGCAATCTCGAACCCGCCGAGGGAGGCCAGCACCGCCAGGGGATCGCGGTTGTTGCCATGCCTGGCCAACGCCTGGGCGATGACCTCACACTTTCGAGACACGCCGGCTGCGTCCAGCCCCGTGCCCGGCCCAGCCAGGTTTTCCGGGCTTTGTTCCAGCAACGCGCAGGCAACGGCGGTGGCACTGGTGGTATTGCCGATGCCCATATCGCCGCCCACAAACAGTCGGCACCCGTCATCCGCGGCGCGGGCGGCGGCCCTGTCACCACTGGCCAGCGCCTGTTCAAGCTGGCCCGGCGTCATCGCGTCGGTTGTGGCCAGATTGGCGGTGCCCGCTGCGATCTGCTCATCACGTACATCGGTCAACGGCGGAACGTCGCCGACGGTTCCGAGATTTACCACTTCCAGCGAGGCTCCCAGTTCCCGAGCCAACACGCTGATAGCCGCACCCCCGCTGGCAAAGTTCGCAATCATCTGGGCGGTGACTTCCTGGGGGTACGCGGATACGCCCTCCGCACAGACGCCGTGATCCGCCGCGAAAACAGCGATGCGGACAGGGTCGACCTGCGGATGTTGCGTGCGCTGAAGGCCCGCCAGTGTAATCGCTACGTCTTCCAGCTGCCCCAGAGACCCCCGGGGCTTGGTGAGCACGTGCTGGCGTTGCCGTGCCCGCTCAGAAAAATGGGTGTCGGAGGGTGGCAACGGTTGTGTCCAGCAGGAAGGCAGCGGCATGGTTGGATCCTGAGGTGGCAAAGTGTCGGGAGCCGAAGATGGTCTACCCGGCCTGAAAAAGTGTCAAGGATAGCAGCCACTCGGTTAGACTTCCTTTCGATCACGACAACCCACCGCCCGCTCGAAGAGACATTGCTGATTTGAACGCCTTCATTCTCGCCGTGACAGCTTGTTGTATCGCCGTCGTATTGGACCGCTGGCTGGGTGAGCCGCGACGGTGGCACCCGCTCGTTGGCTTTGGGCATGTCGCCGCCTTCCTCGAACAGAGAATGAATCGTCTACCTGAGCGAATGGCGGGATCGATGGTTCTTGGGTTCCTGGCCCTGTTCATCGCTGTGATACCCGTACTGGCGGCAGCCGAGTGGTTGCGCTGGTGGTTGGGGAACTGGGAATACTTGCTGGTTCAGGCTGTGGTGCTGTATTTCGCCCTGTCCATTCGTGGCCTGACGGAGCACGGCCGGGCAGTGTCTGACGCGTTGCATGGGGGCGACCTTGAGAATGCCCGGGCACAGGTCGGTCGTATCGTCAGTCGTGATGCAGCGGCGCTTGATGACAGTGGCGTAGCAACAGCCGCGACCGAGTCCATGTTGGAAAACGGCGCCGATGCCGTGTTCGCCAGCCTGTTCTGGTTTCTCGTAGCCGGCGTTCCGGGCGTATTGCTTCACCGGCTGGTGAACACCCTGGACGCCATGTGGGGGTATCGAACTGATCGCTACCAGTATTTTGGCCGCGCTGCGGCGAGGCTGGACGACGTATTGAACTGGGTACCCGCTCGCCTCACGGCGCTGACCTACAGCCTGCTTGGCGATGTTCGTGGCGGCTTTCGTTGCTGGCGGGCACAGGCGCCGGCCTGGGACAGCCCGAACGCCGGCCCGGTCATGGCGGCAGGGGCCGGGGCTTTGAGAGTTGTACTCGGTGGCCCTGCGCCCTACGCCTCAGGCATCAAGCAACGGCCCATGCTCGGTGAAGGTGAACCGGCATCGGCCGAGACCATTGATGCGGCGATCCAACTTGTACATCGCGGCGTGTGGTTGTGGCTCGGGCTGTTGGCCGCGGTCGCCATTATCGGATGGATAACCAGCGCCGCGCCTTGAAGGTGTCAGCCTGCCGCTTCAGATTCCCGTGTTTCGCTGGCCGGTATGGTCAACATTAGCAGGAAGCCAATCACCAGGAACACCAGAATGGTGCTCATGCCCCAGCGCTGGCTGTCAGTAACGGCCGTGACCCATCCCACCAACAGCGGGCCAGCAAACGCGGTGGCTTTGCCAGAGAACGCGAACAGGCCGAACATCTGCGTTTGCAGGTGCGGCGGCGCAATGCGGGCCAGGTGAGAGCGGCTGGCGGACTGCAATGGCCCCACGAAGATGCCCAGGATCATGCCCCATACCCAGAACGCGGTGGCGCCGTCCACCACCAGAATGGCCAGGGCGCTGCAGCCCAGCCCGATCAGTGACAGCAGGATGGTATTGCGCCCGCCGAGGGCATCGTCCACCCAGGCGAATCCCAGTGCACCCAGGCCTGCGGTGACGTTCAGGGCGATGGCGAATTGCAGCACTTCCGTAGAGCCCATATTGAAGGTACCCGCCGCGTACACCCCGCCGAAGGTAAAGATAGTGGCCAGGCCATCGGTGTAGAGCATGCGGGCGATCAGGAAGCGCACGATGTCCTTGTATTGGCGAACCTGGGCGATGGACTCCTTCAGTTGCCGGAACCCGGCGCGGGTGGCGGCGGCAATTCCCAGGCCGGTGGATGGGCGGTCGGGAACAAAGATAAAGGCCGGCAGGGCAAATACCAGATACCACACCGCTACCAGCACAAACGTGGCACGCACGTGCTCGGCGCTGTCCCGATTGAGGTCGAACAGGTTGGCATCGGCTTCGATAAAGCCATACAGCGCCACGATAAGGCTCAGCACGCCGCCGGTGTAACCCAGCCCCCAGGCCCAGCCTGACCAGCGCCCGGTTCGCGCCGGGCTTGCGAGATCCGGCAGCATGGAGTTGTAGAAAATGAACGCAAACTCGGCGCCGAGTGTACCCAGGCCGACCCACAGTGCTGCGTTCCAGAACTGATTCTGCTCCGGCGTGACCGTCCACAACATGGCGCAGGAGACCACGCAAAGCAGGGTGAAGCTGATAAACCAGGGTTTACGACGGCCGGACTGGTCTGCAATGGCCCCCAATATCGGTGCCAGGATTGCGATGAACACACCGGCAATGCCAACGATGTTGCCCCAGGCTTCCGTGCCTTTTACCTCGTCCTGCACCACTGACACGCTGAAGTACTGAGCGAAGACAAAGGTCAGAATGATGGTGAAAAAGGCGCTGTTGGCCCAGTCGTAGAGCGCCCAGGACCAGAGCGCGCGTTTGTCTTCCGGCTTGCCCTGTGTGGGGGCGACAGGCGATTGCGATGACATGTGGGGCTGGGCTCCTGATCCTTGCAAGGTAAATCCGTGCGGTGATTGTCGCCATTATCGCCACAAATGCACAGCCCCGTGGGGTTAAACCCTCTTCAGGTTCCGCGATTCGTGGTCCAGCAACCACGCCTTGCGCTCCAGGCCGCCCGCGTAGCCCGTCAACGTACCATTGGCTCCGATCACCCGGTGGCAGGGGATCAGAATGGCAATGGGGTTGAGTGCATTGGCACGAGCCACGGCACGCACCGCCTTCGGGTTGCCCAGGGTGTTTGCCAGCGCGCTGTACGAGCGGTGCTCACCCGCTGGAATCCCGGTCAGCCCCTGCCAGACCTGTTGTTGAAACTCAGTGCCGGTCAAGCGGATGTCCTTCCACGGCAGGGGCTTGATCACCCCTGAGAAGTAGGCGTCCAGCCACTCGATAATGGTCTCGGGGGCGCTGTTCGGTTGCTCGCGCCACTCCGGCTGCCGGAACCGGCGGTTTTGCAGCGAGTGCATGCGCTCTTCGTTGTCGTCGAAGTCCAGGTGCACCAGTTGGTCATCCACCGTGGCCAGCCTCAGGGGGCCAACGGGACTGGGGAAGCGGCTGACATGAATTTGAGTTGTCATGATGGTGTCTCCTGCCGGGGTGGATGGGTGTTCAGTGATGTCCACAGGTACTGCGCTGCGTAAGCCCGCCATGGCCGCCAGCGTTCGGCGTGGCGCGTCAGGGCTTTGGCGTCTTGCGGGCCGCCCAGATGGGCCGAAGCCTTGAGTATGCCCAGATCGCTGGCGGGAAACGCGTCTGGATCCCCCAGGCCGCGCAGGGCCAGGTAGTGGAGTGTCCAGGGGCCGATGCCCCGCATGGGGGCCAACTGCGCCAGCAGGGTGTTGCCTTCCTGCTCGGCAAAACCGGGTTCGGCAAACCGGGCGGTGATTCGTGCCAGGGTGTCTGCACGGCTGCCGGGCATACCCAGTTTGTTCAACGGCTGGCCGACGAGTGCTGCCGGTTCCGGGAATCTATGGGTAATACCCGTGCCCCCGGCAAGATCGTCGGGAAGGGCCTGGCCATAACGAACCACCAGCCGCCCAGCCAGGGTTCGCGCCGCGGAGAGGGACACCTGCTGCCCCAGAATGGCCCGAACCGCAAACTCGAACCGTTCCCAGCTGCCCGGAACGCGCAGTCCGGGATGCCGTGCGACCAGTGGTTCCAATAGCGGGTCCTGCGCCAGGTGTTCGCTGATGCCGGGCAGGTCCGCATCCAGATCAAGCAAACGGCGTATCCGCGCACTCACCTCCAGAATGGACTGCCGTGCCGGCCCACGAAGGATAACCTGCACCCCCGGGGGATTGTCGCTTGGGCGGCAGATGACCAGCCCCGGTTGCCCAGCAATGCAGAGCGATCGCGCGTAGTGGTGCGCGCCAACCGCTTCCAGGCCCGGAATGGCCCGTGCCCGAAAGAAGGTCAGTAACTGCTCACTGTCGAACGGTGGCCGGGCCCGCAGGAACAGAACCAGGTCGTCGTGTGCCGGCAGAAAAAGATCGTCTGCACCGTTCTGTGTGGCTTTGAGCGGTGGCTTGAGACCTCTGCGGAATGCCGTCGGTGCATTGCCGTAGGCTTCTTTCAGGGTGTGATTGAAGCGGCGCAGGCTGCTGAAACCGGCAATCTCCGCGATCTCGGTCATGCTGAGGTTGCTGTCGACAATCAACTGCCGGGCCCGCAGTAAACGCCGGGCCTGGGCGTGCTGTTGTGGGGTGGCTCCGGTGTGGCGTTTGTAGAGCTGTCGCAGGTAGCGGTCGGTAATGCCCAGCCGTTCGGCCAGGTCCGCCACGGAGCCGTTATCCAGAGCACCTTCGTCCACCAGCCGCACTGCCCGGGCCACGGTGGTGTGAACCCCGGCAGCAGCCGGGCTACCAGGTGCCGCTTCTGGCCGGCACCGCAGACAGGGTCGAAAGCCGTTGGCCATGGCCGTTTCTGCAGACGGGTAAAAACGCACGTTCCCCCGCTTGGGCGTCACCGCCGGGCAAATGGGGCGGCAGAAAATCCCGGTGGTCAACACAGCGGTGTAGAAACGACCGTCGAATCGGGCGTCACGGGTTTTCAGTGCCTGGTAGCAAAGGTCATCGTTTAATGTGTCCATGATGGAAAGTGTACCAGCGAAATCCGGAAAAACTCGCCGGATTCGGAACTGACCGTTGAACCTTTACATCGCAAGCCCAAGCAGTAGGACCAGTTCCGCAAACACCACGCTGGCCCCGAGGGTATCGCCGGTATAGCCACCCAGTTGCCGGCGTAGATACCCGCCCCAGACAATGGCCGTACCCAGCGTAGCGATAACGAGCCACAGCAGTGCCCTGGTCTCAAACGGGATGAGGGCCAGAGAGACAATCGCGGTGAACACGGTGGCAATCGCCAGTCGTGAACGCGAGAAATCTTCGGCCACCGGCTTGCTCTTGCTCTTGTCCGGGTCGGTCACATACGGCAGGAAGCCCATGATCATCAGTGGCGCGAGACGCGACACCATCGGGGCCAGGATCAGCGCCAGCCACACCGGTTGAGCTTCAGCCAGCAGCGCAAGTTTCAGCACCAACGCGACCACCAGCGCCACCGTACCGTAGGTGCCGATGCGGCTGTCCTTCATGATCCGCAACCTGGCTTCTAGGGTATACCCGCCGCCCAACGCGTCGACACTGTCGGCCAATCCATCCTCGTGGAACGCGCCGGTAATCCACAGGTGAAAACCCAGAATAAGAATGAGACTGACCAGCGGGCTCCAAAGCTGCACCACAGCCATGTACAGCCCCGCATAAATGACGCCGAGCACCAGCCCAACCAGAGGGAAATAGACACTGCACTGATTCATCAGGCGGGGGGAATAGTCGATACGCACCAGCATGGGAATGCGTGTCAGGAAACTGATGGCCAGCCAGAAGGCTTGCCATTCCCGGGAAACGAGAGGTTTCAGTTGGCTCAATGCGCTGTCCTGCCTTTGGAGATGGTGTGAGTCTGCGGCCAGTTTAGCATTATCGTTGCGTGAGCCTGTTCCACACCGGAAATTCGGCGTTACCCGTGGCCCCTGATTGGCGAACGGGCTTGGTCTAAAACCGACCTCGCAGCCTGGAGTTATACGAACCGGTTCGCAAAACTCCAGGCAAGGGGCGGCAAATCGTTATAAGTATCTGATACTGTTGAAGCTGGTTTAGAGCATTGTGGAGTTATACGAATGGGTGATATACCAACGGGTTCGTATAATACGCTGTTAGCCACTAATCGGCGCTGAGCCATCGCCAATTGACTAAAGTTTACAAGATGGATCCGGAAACATTGACAGTGCAGTGTAGCGAGTCTTTCGGTCTCTATAGTTTAATTTGGGGGGCTATATTGCCCTTATTCTTTGCATACTTGGCAGCGGCCGCCTATGCCTTTAATCGTCGACGCGGTGATATTGCGTCCGCCCTCGAAGCCCTTGATTTAATGCAAGAACTTACCCTTTTGGCACTTGACCGAGTTTCTGGGGGAAAAGTCGATGCACGCCAAGTTCAATCACTGGCTCAGAATTTGATAAGGCGATTACGAATGGAAGCATTACACCGCCCAAGGTCTGTGCAAAAACAAGTCGTTCAAGTGTTAGAAAATTTCTTACCGAATGCATATGTAGCGGACGGTCAGCGAACTGATACGCCAAACGATGTCCTTAAGCGAATGAATGAAGCAGAAGCTAGTTTGCTCCAGATGCTACGCGAGCAGACTATCTTGGAAGCCTTAAAACAGGGCTGGAGCAACCCCGGCATGAGTGTTTCTTTCGATCAATTAACCGAACGATTCACATCGAAGCCGGAATAGGCTAACAAAACGCGTCACACGGATATCCTTGTCTCCGCTTCGCTACGTCAAGGCTACCGGTGCGCTCAGCGTTATATTTCACGAGTATCGAGGCTGCAATGAGTTCAGAGCTATCTCCTGATTTGCATTCAAAGATTAAGTTCCTGTGTAAAGAAGGTGATGATTTCGCTGGTCAAAAATTATTTGCTGAGGCTCGTGCCAAATACATTGAGGCGCTAAAGTTGCTTCCTGACCAGAGATCTGACTGGGAAGCGGCTACATGGATATACGTTGCCATTGGTGATACGCACTTCTACACCGGTAATTTTGAAAAGGTGATGAAGTGCTTTTTTAATGCAGTTCAGTGCCCTGGTGGTTTAGGTAACCCATATGTTCACCTGAGGCTTGGCCAAGCGTACTACGAATTAGAGAATTTAGAAAAAGCAGCTGACGAGTTGACTAGGGCATACATGGGAGGGGGAATGGAGGTCTTTATGGAAGATGACCCAAAGTACTTGTCATTCCTCGAAACAAGAATCGAAATATAACAAGTAGTTCAAGTTCGCCATGCACTTCCCCCACTTCAGTAGACACGCATCGATAAATCCACGCCGCAAAGCCAGGGCGTTAGATAATAAGGAGAGTTTTGTGAAACCGTATTTAAATATGTTTGTCGCCGCAGTTCTGATTTTGGGTGCGGGTTCGGCGGTCGCGGCGGAGCCAGATGTATACAACAACCCGACTGCTGGCCTTGAGGTGACTAAGCCAGCAGACTGGAGTTACGTAACGGCCGCCCAAAACATGGATAACATTAAGGGCGTCAAACTTAAGGATGAGGAGTTTCATGCGGCCATGCAGAAGTATGCAACAGCCCCCCTTGTTGCGATGACCAAATACCCGATGCCGTATGACGACGTAAATCCAAGCTTCAAGGTTAATCTCAAACCATTTGGCGGTCTCAAGGGAAAGTCGCCTCAGGATATTATCAGCCTGGTGATGCCCCAATTTAAGAACGCGTTCCAAGATTTTGTGCTTGTTCAACCACCCAAAGAGGTCTTTGTTTCGGATATTGAATCGGCCTACGCCCGCATGAATTACACCATGGAAATTCCTGACGGCCGCTCCTTCCAAACCACTTCAGAACTCTGGATCGTTCCTCGCGGAGATTACTTTTTCATGATTGGCGCAGGAACACGCCAGGATGAAAGGACTGGAAGCCGTGAAGAGATTCAAGATATTCTCGCGTCGTTGAAGATTGAGAAATAATTATTTAACAATCGCAGGCACGGCAATGCCCATTACATTGTGCCTTCGGCTCCATTCCATGGGCGCGCATGCTGCAAGCGTTATCACACAAGGAAGTGCATTAATGAAGCAAACGGGTAGCTGTCTCTGCGGAGGCATTCAATACGAAATCAACGGTCCGCTGACCGATGTCCTGAACTGTCATTGCTCAATGTGCAGGAAGCTACACGCCTCAGCGTTCAGAACCCGCGCAAAGGTGCAGTCTTCTGACTGGCACACCGTCAAAGGTCAGGAGCTGATGAAGTTCTACGAATCCTCTCCGGGTGAGCGCAAGGGCTTTTGCTCAAATTGCGGTTCTAGCCTCTACACAAAATTCGATGCAAACCCCGAGATCTACGGCTTCCCACTCGGAACACTCGATACCGATCCGGCAGTAAAAGCAGGGCGCCACGTATTCGTGGCCAGCAAGGCCCCCTGGTTCGAGATTACGGACGATCTGCCTCAGAGTGCGGAGTATGACTGAGACACTGATAACAAGCCGCGTCACTCGAACGGCTTTGTCAGGCCGCTGGTGCGCTCCGCGTTATGAGTCTTGAGGCCTCAACATGTTCGGGAATATTTTAAATCGGATTAGAAAGAAATCAGAAGCTGAGGAATCGATTAAGATCGTTCCCGTTCCTGCCCTGGTTGCAGTGTTACTCAACAAAGAAAAGGAAAAGGGTTCACCGCTAACGCAAGACGAAGTTATCAATATCCGTGACGGTGCTGCCTGTATCGCAATGCCTATTTCAGTAATTCCGAAGCTTGAAGAGCGCCGCGGCTACGCTGATATTGACCCTGAACAGGCGTGGGAGCAGTGGCAGGAAATTAGGGAGGAGCTGCACGGCAATGACAACTCATAACAAGTGCTCAAATTCGTTCCGGCCCGATGGGCCTCCACCTGACGGCTTTTACTCCACTTCGCTGCGCAGGCGTTAGCTGTACAGGATGAGCAAGGTTATCAAAGCTGTTTTTGGCGTCTTACTAGTACTGGTGGTGATTGCCATTGGCGGTTTGGCAGCTGTTTGGCTTTCGTTTGATGACATGTGCGGGAATCAAGTTGAATCAGAAATATGGGCCCCGAATCGCGCGAATAAGGTTGTCATCTTTCAGCGGGACTGCGGTGCAACCACTGGCTTCTCAACTCAGCTATCGATTTTGGCTTCTGGGGAGGAGCTCCACTCGGATGATGCGGGGAACTTCTACATCGAAACAGGCCATCCGAAAAACTCCGGTATTGAGGTTGAGTGGCTTGGACCTAAGTCTGTCCTTATCAAAGGTGCAACAAGGCCTCTGCGGGCTACAGAGATTGGGGATATCAAAATTGTCAGCGAGTAAACGGCACCAGCAGCTAACCATACGGTCAACCGGACACCAACCCCCTGGCGGGTTTTGGTTCCCTCCGCTTGCGCTCCGGTGCCGGTTACCTCAGCGTTATGAAATGGGCCGATCTGAACTCTGACAGGGAAGCTCGTGATTTTCAGAAATCTGGTAGTGGGTTATGAATGTTTGGGTAAAACTTGTTTTGATACTGTTACCTTATGCCTTGATGGTTACAGGGGGTGTGATGATTATTTGGAAACTCTTCCTTTCCAACGATGCTAACCAGTTCTTCGAATTCAGTGAATTTTACGACGGTTTTCTCATGGCGATGACTGGTTGGATCTGGAATAGCTTTAACAACACTCGAGAGGATTTGCGGTGAGGTGGTGTCCGATTGACCGCAGGCGTTATGAGTAAGTGATGGGAAAGAAATTGCCTCCGGATCAATTGGAGTTTTATCGAAGAGTCGATGAGATCCTTTACTATAAATGGGATCCGATTGGTGTTTCGGATAGTGATTGGGCTAGGGATGAGTATCAATCATATCTCCCAAGAGTTTTCGTGCTTGCGCTGGAAGGCAATTCTTCGGAGATCATCGCGAACTACCTCGGTGTCGTTTCAACTGAGAGCATGGGGCTTTCGCATACGCCGGAGCATGATCTAAAAATTGCTCGACTGATCATTGAAATCAAAGAAAAGATAGGGGTGTAGTCAGTCCCTAAACTCATAACAAGTGCAGGCACGGCGACGCCCTGTACATTGCGTCTTCGGCTCCATTCCGTGGGCGCCCATGCTGAAAGCGTTAGGCAGAATATGAAATGTTGAAGCTACTGCTTGCGATACTTGTTCTACCCCTGCTTGGCGGGTGTATTTCGAGCCCAGACTACCCTCGAAACTGGGCAGCCATATCCGATGACAATGTTTGCTCTAAGATTATTGGGAGATACAGCAATATCGGGCTGCATGATTCTGGTCATAAGATTGGACTCGTTGCCTTACTTTTTCCGAGCAGTGCCTCAAAAGCTGATGTTGTTGAAATTCTGATGGATGAAAATGTACTCAGAGTTGAAGCTTTCAATGAAGGCGTGCTTGTAAAAAAATATGCTGAAAAGATAGATTTAGCGTCCTGCGAAAAAGCTTCTGTTTCTATTGATGAGCCAGAACCAGAGGGTGGTATCAACAGGGAGGGCGTGGTTGGTATTGGCTGGGGATCTTTTCGTCTGTCAGCGAGTGATGATGGCGATCTAATAGTCCATCAGAATTCAAGTGGTGCGGGAATAGTTTTGTTTTTGCCTTTTGCTGGATCTAGCTGGTCTTGGTCAAAATTTTCTCAGATCGAATAGATGCCTAACTAGGCGCTGTTGTCGGACGTGGACTTTCCCCACTTCAGTAGACACGCATCGATAAATCCACGCCGCAAAGCCAGGGCGTTAACCACACAGACAAGTTGGAGAACTGTGGATTGTGGAAATTTGACCCCGTCATCAGAGATTCGGGCCACTATCGCCGGCGTTTGTCGTTCATCAATGGTTTGCTCTGTTTCGTGTTTTTGGTCGCCGGCACAGTGGCGTTTTATTTTGACAATGTGACGCTACCTGGGCGCACGGAACTTGCTGAGTTTTCGGGCAAGTGGGCCCATGGGGTAGGGGTGACTTCTTTCTTCATTGCTGCATATTGGGTATACCAGTCGGTAAAGGAATATCGAGTCTCCTTGCTCATACTGTTCTCCCCATTCTTGGCTGCGGCGATGGTGTCGGCGATTTTGCTAGCCATCAAATATGGTTAACAAGTGCTTCAAATACATTCCGGCCCGGAAGGGCCTCCACCGGACGGCTTTTAGTCGCCACTGAATAGGAGTCCGCGAACCTGGTTGATCTGCGCGGTGCGTTCCTTGGTCAGCCCACGACGAATGCGATGCAGGCACAGCACGGCTTGCTGGTCTTCGGTTTTGATGGGCACGAAGCGCATATTGGGGCGGCCAACCGCTTCGCAGATGGCTTCGGCATCGTTGTCGTCGTTCTTGCTGCTCTTGCGATAGGGAGTGACGAAGCGGGGAGCAATGATTCGGACATCGTGGCCGAGTTTGGTCATTTCACGAGCCCAGTAGTGGGCACCAGAGCAGGCTTCCATGCCAATCAGGCACGGCGGCAGTTGTGCGATATAGGGCAAAAGCTTGGGCCGATTCAATCGTTTGCGAACCACGACCTTGCCGTGTTGGTCGGTGCCATGAATACTGAACACAGTTTTCGCCAGATCAATGCCAATGGTTGTAACATTCATGATGACTCCTCCTGCTTCGGATTGAAGATGTCGACACCTTCAATGTGGCACATTGATGCCGAGGGAGCAGGGGGAGTCCATATCATTCGTTAGGTGACCATGAACCAACCAATCACGGGATTCCACAAAGATGAGTTCGACGATTGGGTTGCGGAACTGTCATGCGGGCATTTTCAGCATGTGAGGCACAATCCGCCCTGGCAGAATCGACCTTGGGTGGAAACGTTAGAAACGCGGAATGAAATGCTCGGACATCTTCTCAGCTGTAAGAAGTGCGAGGAAGGCGCTCCGCCAGATGAGAAAGTTCAAATTAGGCCGTAGCGAGTCATGTCCGCCTAACAAAGGCTGATAGAGGGACGCCCAAGCAGCCGTTTTGCGGCTGGCGCTAGGAAAAATTAGATAAACGAAGGAACCTTCTAGAATGAGTGGAAGTTGGGATGAATACGCAGCTGAGTGGGACACCAATGAAGCCGTCACTGCTTATGCCGATAACGCCTACCTTGCCTTGCAAAATACTGTGGAGCTAGAGGGGCTTCGCATTTTGGATTTTGGTTGCGGCACGGGCTTGCTTACCGAAAGGTTGTCGAACGCAGCGAGCTCAGTGGTGGGTCTCGACGCTTCGCAAAAGATGATTTCAGTACTCGAAAATAAGTGCCTGAAGAATGTTGCAACAATCGCATCAGAACTAGACCAAGATCTGATCAAAAATAATGATCTCTTGTCACCGAAGTTTGATCTTGTGGTGGCTTCCTCAGCGCTGGCCTTTGTGCCCGATTACGTAAAAACGCTCAGGCTTTTGAAACAACTACTTAACAAAGGTGGTTGCTTGGTTCATTGGGATTGGCTCAAAGAAGAGGGCGATGAAGGGTATGGATTTACAGAGCAACAGATTAAATCGGCACTGACGGAAGCGGGGTTTGCTGAGTGTTCGACATCGGTTCCCTTTTCTCTGCAAAGTGAAGGTAGCGCTTTGGATGTACTCATGGGTGTCGCCAAAAATGGCTAACCAGCGCAGGCACAGCGACGCCCTTTTCATTGCGACTTCGGCTCCATTCCAAGGGCGCGCATGCTGTTTTTAGTGGTTTTTCTTCCGATATATGGAGCGCTGATCGCATCAGCATTTACACGCTTTAGGGAACTCGGGTAGTCATTACAACTAACCGGTCGCCCTACAGCGAGTGATCATTACCTCCGAATCTAACCGGTCAGTCGCCCAACGATCCGCCGCACCCACGGCGCCACAATCGCGACTGTCGGGAAGGCGATTGGCCAGGTTGTCAGGCAGCTTTTGAGCCACTGTGCAGCGAAACCGGAATGGAGCCCCTGCGAGGTCGCAAGAACAAAGGCGGATACGATACAGACCATGATGGCCGAGAGCATGGCGCTGAATAAGATTGGGGAAAATCGTGCTGGAATATGCATTCTGTTCTCCTGGATATCGTTTGCTGACTGAGATGTTCACAGTGACTGAGTGATTTGGGTGGCCCAGCCGGATACGAATAAGCCGAGACCAAACACTGTGTGCGTTATCAGGCTCTGCAGTCGCGCTGCCGTTGGGTCTTTTGTTCGGGAGGCGGCAAATCCTGCGCCCATGCCCGGTTGCATCAGCAAGAACGGTGCAGCCACGGTTCCGATGCCAACGACGAGTGCAGGACCAATCGTTGGGTTATCAATCCAAGACTCACCCCAGATGCCAATGAGTAAGGCAGCGAAGGCCGTGCCAATCAGATAGTGGGCTACCCACCCTATGAAGTGTTCCGCGCGCCTGGGAGACGATGCTGCAATAGAGTCGTGGCGAAATTGCCCGTGAGCCATATGGGCAATCCAGCGTCCTACCATCCCGTAGTTTGGGGGCGGAATGCCTAGCAGTGTCTTGCGTACGATCCCCCACAAGTCCGTTACAGCCGTCGCTCCGATGCCGATGAATACGATAAAAAGTAGTTGGTTCATAACTCGTCCTTTATTCCTCTTGATTTCGCGTTGTTGAGATCGTACAACTTCAAGTCAACTTGAGGTCAAGGAGTGTTTATGGATATCGCTGAAGTCGCTAAACGGTCTGGTGTGCCGGCGTCCACGTTGCGCTTCTATGAAGAGAAAGGGCTAATCAGCTCCATTGGCCGACAAGGGTTGCGCCGGGTTTTCAACGACAGCATATTGGAGCGGCTGGCGTTGATAGCGCTGGGACGTGCGGTGGGGTTTTCACTCGATGAAATCGCCCGCATGATTGGGTCGAAGGGAAATCCGAACATCGACAGGGAACTGCTGGTGAGTAAGGCCGACGAACTGGATCGGACCATTCACGAATTGGTAGCGATGCGCGATGGTCTTAGGCATGCCGCGATTTGTTCTGCGCCCAGTCATATGGAGTGCCCCAAGTTTCGCCGCCTGCTGGGGTTGGCGCAAAGTGGGGCGATTCGTAGTAAAAACACGGGAAAACTGCCGCAAAAGCGGCGGTGAGGAATCCTGGGTGTTGTTTTCAGCAACCGATAGCCCAGGAGCAACCTACGCCCCCCAAAAGGCGTTCGGGGAGGACTGCAAGCCAGCCCCGGCTTGTTAGTATCTGGCAATACCCTTTCCGGAACGGCCTATGGTCCCCAGTTCAGGCCCCGTGCGCCAGCGGTTGATGACCCTGGCCTGGCCCATCATTATCCAGTTCTATCTGTTTCAGCTCACCGGCGTGGTGGACAACCTGATGGTGGGTCAGTTCGGTGAGCAGACCATCGCTGCGCTGGGAATCTGCCTGCAGCTGAATTTCCTGGTGGTACTTTGCTACGCGGCCCTGACCGAGGGTGGTGCCGTGATTACCGCCCAGTTGCGTGGCGCCCGGAAGCACGCCGAGATCCGTGAGACCCTGGCAACCCTGCTGACCGCCGGCCTGTTTACGGGCGTGGCCATTGGGGCTCTCTATGTTGTCTTTGGCGAGTCGCTTCTGGCTTTGCTGACTACGGACCTGTTCCGTGCTCCGGCGGAGCGCTCCGGGCTGCCGGGCATTGGCTATGGCTACCTGTGGATCATCGGGCTGGGGTTGCCTGCGCTGGTAATTGCCCATGTGGCCATGTATGTGCTCCAGTCCCTGGGCAACACCCGCACCCCCATGCGACTGGCCCTGTATGGCAATGTACTTAACGCCCTGGGTAACTACCTGTTGCTGTTTGGCGGTGCCATTCAGGGCGTAACCGAGCCCCTGTTTCCGCCTCTTGGGCTTCCCGGTGTTGCGATCGCCACTGTGCTGGCGTGGTTGTTTCAGGCGGTGTTCATGCTACGCGCCGTTCTCCGCCATCCGGCGGTCAATGCCCGGGTAAGGGATGTCTCCGGGCTGGCGTGGCAACGGCTCAGGCGAATCCTGTACCTGGGGTATCCGCTGTCCGTAGATGGTTTTCTGTGGCAGGGGTCGGCGTTCATTTACACCATGATGTTTAACCGGGTGGGTGCGGAAGCTTACGCGGCCTTTTTGGTGGCGTCGATTATTCGTGGGTTTTCGCTGGCTCCGGGTGTCGGATTGCAGCAGGCCGCCAGCATTGCCCTGGGGGAATCGCTGGGCGGCCGACATCCTCAGCGGGCACGAGCGTACACCGCCATGGGTATCCGCATGGTGTTGCTGGTGCTGCCGTTGCTGACATTGATCGTGGCATTGCTTACCCCCTTGTTCCTGCAGTTCTACGAAATCAGCGAGTTAACCCGGGAGCGGGTGATCTGGATGGTGGCCCTCAGCGTTCTTTACAGCGGTGCCACGGCGTTAACCATGATTATTCCGGGCATTCTGAGGGCCGGTGGCGATACCCGCGCACCGATGGCGATCACCCTGATTGGCTTTGCCGGTGTCGGGGTGCCCGTGGCCTGGTACTTTGGGCTCTATCTCGGGTTTGGCCTTTGGGGTGTGTTTGCCGGCTTTGTTGCGGATGAAGTGGTGAAAGCCGTTATCATGGTGATCTACCTGCGGCGTGAAACCTGGCTACGGCGCCTGGCCTGACGCCGTTTAACCCGCACCCAACGCTGCGTGTTCATAGCATCACTGATTCCGCCAGCGGGAATGCTTCTGAAGCTTCCGTTGCAGGGTTCGCCGGTGCATGTTCAGCGCCCGGGCCGTTGAGGATACATTGCCGTCGTGCTCGTTCAGCACCCGTTGAATGTGTTCCCACTCCATTTCCTCCACCGTTGGGGGTTCTTCACGGGTTGCCGGTGGGCCGTCCAGTGGGCTGAAACCGGCCGTCAGTTGGCTCAGTGTGACCGGTTTGCACAGGTAGTTGACGGCACCCCGGCGCATGGCTTCCACGGCGGTGGCGATGCTGCCATACCCCGTCAGTACCAGCACCTCCAGTTCGGGTTGAAGGGCCAGCAGCTCCGGCAGTAATTGCAGGCCGCTTTCGCCGGCCAGGTTGAGATCCAGCACGCAGCGATGAAAGGTCTGTGATTCCAGTGCTGCTATGGCCTCCAGACGGTTGAGGGCACACGTGGCCTCGATGTTCTGGCGCTTCAGGGAACGCTGTAGCACCTGCACGAAGGCTTCGTCATCGTCGATCAGCAACCAGGTCGGCTGGCCGTTCATTCCGCCTCCTTGTCGCCCTGGGTATGGGCTTGCGCTTGTGGCAGGTCGATGATCATGGTGGTGCCCGTGCGGTCGGCCCTGGCTTTGAGGGTGCCGCCGTGGCGCTGGATGGTGGCGTTGGAGAGGAACAGCCCTACGCCCAGGCCATGTTCGGAGTCTACAACGCCATCGCCGGCGGTGTTCTGCAGTGAGAGTTCCAGACCCTTGCCATGATCCTCAACCACGATTGCGACCCGTCCCTCTTCGCTGTCCCCCGCGCTGACCGCGACCCACGATGGGCTGGCCGTCAGGGCGTTGGCCAGAAGGTTCAGTATGGCTTGGTCCAGGGTGGCATCCACGGCGACGGGCTGGTCGGGGAATGGCGCCTGCCAGTGGATGGGCGACGCCGGCCACAACAGCGTGGCTGACTCCCGCAGCCGCATCATCCAGAAGTGCAGCGGAAGGATTTCCTGCTGCGCGGCCTTGGCCTGCATGGCGGCAGTAGACAGTTGGTGCAGGTGGTTGCTGCAAAGGCCCAGTTGCTTCTCCATCAACCCAAGGTCGTCTGCAAGCGAAGGGTCGGTGTGCACGGATTTCATTTCGTCCACCAGCAGGGCCATGGTGTTCAGCGGCGTACCCAGCCGATGCGCCACCGCCGCGGCGGACAGGCCCAGGGCAATCACCTGTTCATCCCTGAGCCGGTTCTCCCGGAATTCGGCCAGTTGTCCCTGTTTCTGTCGCAACCGACGGGCCAGTGAGCCAACCACCAGCAACAGCATGGTGGCAGTGATGGCAAAGGTGGCCCACATGCCCATCAGGTGCAGTTGGGTCAGGTTGGCGTTGTGATGTTCGTGGGTAAGCGGCGTGTGCCACAGCACCATGGCGGTGTAGAAGCCAAAACCGATGACCGTCAGAGCAATGCTTTCGCGCAAGGGGACCAGGATGATGGCAACGGCAATGGGAAGCAGCAGCAGCGAGACAAGCGGATTGGTATAGCCTCCTGTGAGGAATAGCCAGGCGCTGATCAGGAAAAGATCCAGGGCGAGCCCGAGGCTGACCGTAACCGTCAAACGGGGAGGCCGGCGGGTAAACCAGAGCCAGCCAAGGGTTGCCAGTACGGTGTAGAGCAGGCATATCAACAGGGCTTCTGGCCGATGGGCCAGGGTGACCATGGTGTCGGCGATGGCAACGGCGACCAACTGAATGACCACGATGGCCAGACGCATGGTGAGAAGGTAGCGCGCCGCCTGTTGAAAACCGGTTTGTGAGTGAGTCAGCCATTCCATGGCATGCATTCTAGCGGGTTTTCGACGGTGCTACTGCGGGAATGTCTTCAGTCGGATGCGGCATTCTGTCTCATGCGCGGTGGGTGTCTGACTCCAGCGGTTCCAGAAGGCTGGCGGTTGTCTCCGCCGGGATGATCAGATTGCGGCCCCGGTCCTTTGCTTCGTACAGACGTTTGTCGGCTTCTCTTACCAACTGGCGCAGGGTCTCGCCGTCTGGCCCGAACTCCGCGACGCCACCACTGAGAGTCAGACGGATAACGTCGTTGTTGACGGTCAATGGGGTAGAGGCGACCGCAATACGGATTTTTTCAGCCACCTCCAGGCCTTGCTGGCCATTGGTGTTGGTCAGCAGTATGCCAAACTCTTCCCCTCCCAGGCGTGCCGCCAGATCGGTTGCACGCAGGCATTCCCGGAAAATACGGGCAACGTGTTGCAGGGCCAGATCGCCGGTGTCGTGGCCATAGCGGTCGTTGACCTCTTTGAAATGATCGAGGTCGAGCGCGAGCAGGGTCATCGGCGTGTTATAGCGTCGGCTGCGCTGTTGCTCCCGTTTGAAGATGTCACTGAGCCTGGCCCGGTTGGCAAGGCCAGTGAGGGTGTCGGTCTGGGCAATCTTGAGCAGTTGGCGCTGTGACTGTTCCCGGGTCACTTCGTAGACGTGGGAGAACACCAGGATGCACAGGGAGATGACGGCAATGTTGGCAACTGGCAGCGCTTGCATCATGGCCGGCTCATCGTGATACCTGAGCAGGAAAATAATGCCGGCGACGCTCATGTAGAACACGGATATAGCCAGGCCAAGTCGACGCCCCATCAGCAGGTGAGAGACGATCGGAATCAGGAGCACCCAGGCGTGTACGGTGGCCGAGGCTCTGGGGATGGTCATGGCGAACATCATGGCGGTGAAAAACGGGATGGCGTAAGCAATGATCCAGCGCTCAAGATGCTGTGTGTTGCGTACCGCCCTGTAAACGAGAATGGCGTATGCACCCATTGCGAGTTCGACGATGGCTAACGGATAACTGCCTGTGAGCAGGTTGAGCATGGCAAACAGGGCGCCCCCGAGCATGGTGAGAACCAGCAACGCCTTTAATACCGCCTTGCGATAGGGGCGAGCCAGGGCTTTCAGGGGTTCTTTGTAGCTATCCATGAGGCGAGATCTTTGGTGGCCCGGTAACTCAATGTATCCAGGCGGTAAAAATATGTAGGTAATGTAAGCACAAGTAAAGAGGGGCGAATTAGATCAGATTTTCAACAAAAAAGTGAGGGGAGTTAAGACTAAAGTCGTAGCATTTCTGCCTCTAAATCCAAATTCACCAACGTCCCGGCCCGGATCCATAAGGGCATTCGGGTTGTATAGTACTTAAAGATACTGTCCAGCGGAGCGCATGATGGGAAGTCCGGTATTGGCCGTTGAAGGGTTAAGCAAAGGTTATATCAGCGGTCGCCAGCGGGTGTCCGTGCTGGCGGATCTGTCCCTGTCGGTTTGTTCGGGGGAGTCCCTGGCGGTTGTGGGACGATCAGGTTCCGGTAAGAGCACTTTGTTGAACCTGTTGTGTGGCCTGCAGACACTGGATGACGGACGCATCGCCGTCGCGGGTGAGTCCTTTGCAGCAACTGGCGCAGGCGCCGAAGTGCGCTGGGCAGAACTCCGCCGGCGCACCATTGGCGTGGTGTTCCAGGACGTTAATCTGATGCCCGCGCTCTCGCTGCTGGACAACGTTCGCCTGCGCTCCCATTTGGCCGGCCACAATGCTGGCGGCGAGCGTGAGTGGCTGGAGCGCCTGGGTGTGGGGGCCGAAGCTGACCGTTACCCGGATCAGGTGTCAGGTGGCCAGGCCCAGCGAGCGGCACTGGCCATGGTATTCGCCATGGCTCCGGCGTTGATTCTGGCGGACGAGCCCACCGGCAGCCTTGATCGTCACACCGCTGATGAGGTGGCGGACTGCCTGTTCACTGTGCAACAGCAAACCGGTTGTGCACTGGTCCTTGCTACCCACGACAGGGAGCTGGCGTCCCGCTGCGACCACTTGCTTGATCTCAGCACGACTGTTTGACCAATGATGCTTGCGCGCGCCTTCGTCAGCCACTACCGCCGCCACCCCATCCAGCTGTTGGCTCTGGCGTTGATGATTGTGCTGGCAACCATGCTTTGGACCGGGGTGACGGTACTGACCGACCAGGCCCGCAATAGTCTGTTGCAGAGCGAGAATGCGGTGGCGGCTCGCGCTCATGTGATTCGCTCGGATGGGCGACCGGTGGGTGTGGATGACTTTGCTGCCCTGCGTATGGCCGGCGTGTGTGTGGCGCCCTGGCTGGAGCTGCAGCGACCGCCGCCGGAAGGGCGGGTGATCGGCATCGACCCGCTGGCGATGGGGTGTTTCGGTGACACTGGCCTCGGCAGTGGTGCCGACACGTTGGATGGTGCGCCTTTCCTCGATATCAGCGAGGCCGCAGAACTTTCGAAAGAAGGGTACGGCAGCCGGCTTTACCTGCTGACGCGGGATGAGAACCGTGATTTGCCAACCGGTTATATCCTGCGTGAGTTTTCCATGGGCCCACCCACCGGTGAACTGGCGGACAGTTTCCTGCTGAATCTGGATGCCCTGAGCCTCCTGGTGCTTCTGATTACGGGCCTTCTGGTGCGCAGCGTACATCGATTGGGGATTGCTCAACGGCACGGCAGCTTTTCCCTGCTGCACCGGTTCGGAGTGCCTCGCCAACGGATAACGCAGTGGCTGACCTTGGAGCTGTTGGTGCTGACCGGTATTTGCGTTGTGCCGGGGTTATGGTTGGGGGCAAAGCTTGCCGGGATGCTGGGTAGCGGTTTCGGCCAGGCCCTCGACAGTCTGTTTGATGTGGCCGTCTATGCCGGCGCTGAAGAAGCGCTGCCCTGGAGGGCCGCCGCCATCGTGGTCTTTCTGGTGCTGGCGGTCTGTCTGGTGGACTGGGTGGTCCCGGCGCATTGGCGGGCGATGGCTGGCCAGGGCCGGGGGCGAACGATTGCCTTCCTGATGTTTCTGGTCGGGTTGGTGGGGGTTGCCCTGGCCCCGGCCCTGGCCTGGGTCTTTGTCGCGACGGCGATGGTGTTCGCGGGCGCCGGTTGGCTGACACCTGGATGGTTGGCGCTGCTTGCCCAACGGCTTTCCAGTCGCACCGGCTCACAAAGAGAAGACCCACTTGCCCGCTGGCGGCAACGGGAACTGGCGGTGATGTTCCGGCACCTGGCGTTGCCGGTGGTGGCACTGCAATTTGCCATGGCCACGGTGCTGGCGGTGCAGGCGTTGGTGACGACCTTTGAGGGCACCTTCGAAACCTGGCTGGCCCAGCGCCTGGAAGCGGAGTTCTATGTGGAGGTGCCTGCGAATGCAGACGCCGACATGGCGGCTGCGCAATTGCAGAGCCTGGACGGCATCGGGCCGTGGCATCGTGTGATCCGTGGCCAGGCACACATTGCGAGGGCGGATTCCGGGGGGCAACGCGGCCTTGGCGATGAGCGTATTGTGGTGGACCTGTTTGCCCTGATGCCAATCAGTGATCTGGTGACAAAATGGTCTCTGTTGGAAAGTGTTGAGGAGCCCTGGCAAAAGCTTGAGACCGATAGCGTAATGATCAATGAGCAGTTGGCCCGGCGCTACCGGCTTGAGGTGGGCGACACCCTCGACATCAGATTAGCGGATACCAATCGTAATGCAGAAGTGGTGGCTATCTACGCCGACTACGGGCGGCCTGCGGGGGAAATTCTGATGGCCGGTTCTGCGCTGCCGGCGGCTTTCAAGCCCCACTTCCAAAGCTTTTCGGTGACACCCGGCGGCGTGGCGATGTCCGACATCCGCGGGCGCCTGTCGGACACCTGGCAGACGTCGGAACTCACCATCAGGGACAACAACAGCATCCGGGCCCTGGCGTCGAAGGTCTTCAGTCAGACGTTCCTGCTTACCCGCGCCATCAGCCTGTTGACCTTGTTGCTGGCGGCGATGGCCCTGCTGATTATGGGATGGGTCTTTTTCATTACCCGGGTGAAATACTTTCAACTGCTGGGCGTTTGGGGACTGCCTGCATCGAAGGTCAGGCGTCAGCTCCGGCGTCTGTCGGTGGCGCTGACCCTCACGGTGACCATTGCTGCGCTACCGCTGGGCGTGTGGCTGACCTGGGTGCTGGTCAGTCGCATCAACCCGCTGGCTTTTGGGTGGTCATTGCCGATGGACCTGTACCCGTTGTTCTGGATTGAACTGGGTTTGGTGGCCGTGGCGACAGGGCTGATAATCGCCCATCTGATGCGCCGGCAGCTTGGCCACATGGACAGCATTAAACAGGTGGAGCCATGAATATCCAAACCGGCGTTGTTGCCGGCCTACTGGCGGTCGTCCTTGCGGGCTGTACGGATTTGGAGAACGACACCGGATTCGCCGGGCTTGCGCAGCAGACAGGCGAGGTGGAGCAATCGCAATTCCAGCAGCCGGAGCCAGGCGACACCCTGATCTTTCCCGAGGACTGGGGGCCCCATCCGCAACACCGTATTGAATGGTGGTACCTGACCGCTAACCTGGAAACCCAGGACGGCAGACCGCTGGGGCTGCAGTGGACACAGTTCCGTCAGGCTTTGAAACCGCGACCCGCCAATGCGGAACCACCAGAGGCCAGTGCCTGGCCCCTGGACGCGGCGTGGATGGCACACGCCGCCGTGTCATTTGAGGGTGAGCACTGGTTTGAAGAAAAGCTGGCCCGGGGTGATTTGGGGCATGCCGGGGCCAGGGCGGACCCGTTACAGGTATGGCTGGATGACTGGCGGCTGGTATCGCAACCGGATTCCGAACAGTGGCATTTGCAGGTTGAGGGCGGTAACTGGCGCTACGATCTGCGCCTGAGCAACACCGGCAAACCGGTACCCCATGGGAAAAACGGGTTCAGTGCCAAATCCGCCAGTGGCGAGGGCTCAATGTATTTCAGCCTGGTGGATCTGCACATTGAGGGTACGGTGACCCTTGGCGATGAAACCCTGGCCGTTTCCGGCAAGGGCTGGTTCGATCGCGAGTGGAGCAGTCAGTTCCTGAAGGCTGGTCAGCAGGGCTGGGACTGGTTCGCCCTGCATCTGGATGACGGCCATAAACTGATGGCGTTTCGCCTGCGGGAAGACCAGGGCGCCTTCGTGTCTGGCAGCTGGATAAACGCCAATGGGCAGGTTGAAACGTTGAACGGAAACGACATCAGCCTGAGCCCACTCGACTGGCAATCCTCGCCGCAGGGCAGGGTTCCTGTGGAGTGGCGCCTGCGGATGCCACAGCAAAACGTGGATGTACAGGTTGCCGCGCCGCCCGGCGACTACTGGAACGCCGGGCTCTACCCGTATTGGGAAAGCCCGGTGACGGTGACAGGTTCCCACGATGGTGTGGGGTATATGGAACTGACCGGTTACCGCAACTGAGCTAGCGGATCGCCGGCGGCTGCAGACCGCTGATCAGTTCCTGGATGCCCCGGTGCCACTGTTGGCGGAGTTGGTGGAAGTAGTCGTTGTGTTCGTCCACCCGGTCGACGAAGCAGGGCTTCAGTTCGTTGTTGCGGTATATGGCCACATCCAGCGGCATCCCCACCGACAGGTTGCTCTTCATGGTGGAGTCGAAGGAAATCAGGGCGCACTGGTAGGCCCGGTCCAGTGAGGAATTGTAGTTCACGACGCGGTCGAGGATGGGCTTGCCGTATTTCGACTCGCCAATCTGGAAATAAGGCGTTTCTTCAGTGGCTTCAATGAAGTTGCCTTCGGGGTAGATGTTGAACAGGCGTACCTGTTCGCCCCGGATCTGGCCGCCCAGTATCAGTGAACAGCTGAAGTCCACATGGTTCACTTTGCCCTCGGGGTTGTCGCGGTGAATAACCTCGCGGATGGTTCTGCCGACAACCTCTGCCGTCTCGAACATGGAGGCGGTGGAGAACACATTGGGGTCTTCGGAGCCGGCGCGGTTTTCCAGCAGGCTGATCACGCTCTGGCTGGTGGCCAGGTTGCCCGCCGATAGAATCACCAGTTCCCGTTCCCCCGGCTGTTCGAAGACATGCATTTTGCGGAAGGTCGAAATCTGGTCAAAGCCCGCGTTGGTGCGGGAGTCGGATGCGAAAACCAGGCCGTCGGCCAGGCGCATCGCCACACAATAGGTCATGGGGCTACCCTCGGGTCGTACTGAATGCGCTCAGTTTACCCGTTTCTGCGCAGAAAGCATGGGGCGGCGTGTGGAATTTGCACAGCTTTTTGTTACTGGCTTTCCCCGGCCATGGTGACCCAGGCACGGGTCTGCAGGTGCTCCATGCCGCCGCCGCTGCGAATGCCCCGCACGGGTGCTGCATCCCGGTAATCCAGTCCGGTTGCCAGCTTGATATGGCTTTCAGCAACATTGAGCAGGTTCACCACATCAAAGGTATGCCAGTTGTGGCCCAGCCAGGCCTCGGCCCAGGCGTGGGTGGCCAGGTGGTCATCGCTGAACGTGTGGATGTAACCGCTGACATACCGCACCGGCACCCCAATGTGGCGGCAGCAGGAGATGAATACATGGGTATGGTCCTGGCACACCCCCGCCTTCTGCTGGAAGGCCTCGGCGGCTGTGTGGGTCACCGTGGTGACGCCGGGCGTGAATTCGATGTGCTCGAGGATACGATTCATCATGCGCACCAGGCTGCGCTTGTTGGCGGAGAACTGGCTGGCGAAGGCTTTGATGGCTTTGTCGGCGTCGGTTAACGGAGTGTGGCGCAGGAACACCTCGGGCGGAAACGGTGAGTCGTCCTTGGTTAATGGTTTGCCCGTGAGATCAACCACGCCCTCCGCCGTCAGGGTGATCTCCCTGGTCGCTTTGTCCATGGTCATGACGGTAACAATATTGCCGAAGCCGTCTGTCATCTGGCTGGTTTCGCCAGGGGCACTCAGGTGCCACTCCAGTATCTTCTGCTGGGGTGTGTTACGGGGTGTCAGGCGTAGATACTGGATGCCTTTGTGCATGGGTTCGTCGTAGCTATAGGTGGTGTCATGGCGGATATTCAGCTTCATTGTTTCCACCCCATGTAGTCTTTCTGGATCTGGCCGGCGATGCGTTGGATGCGTTGCAGGAAGTCGGTCAGATACTCATTCAGGCCGCGCTCGGCAATGTACTCGCGGTCGCCGTAGCGGATGTTGGCATACAGGCTTGTGGCCAGGCGCCGGGCCCGGCGGGCCTCGCCGCTTTCGATCTGCTCCAGAAGATCCGCGATTTCCTCCAGGCAGGCGTGGAGCGAACGGGGAACATCCGGTTTGAGAATCAACAGTTCGGCCACATTCATCGGTTCGATATTGTGGCCGTAGGTGTTCTGGTAGGCCTCAAAGGCGGCCAACGAGTGCAGCAGCGCCGTCCATTCGAAGAACGACTGGGTGGGGTGCCCTTCCAGGGATTTGGTGGCCATGTGGTGGCGGATGTTCAGCACGCGGGCGGTGGCGTCTGCACGCTCGATAAACGTACCCAGGAGCAGGAAATGGAAGGCGTCATTGCGCAGCAGGGTGCCATAGGCCGCACCACGGAACACGTTTGAGCGTTCGCGGGTCCAGTCAAACACTCGGCTGGCGTTGGATTCGGTCACCCCTTTATGGCGTAGTTCATTCAGCTCCATCCAGGCCAGGTTAATGCTCTCCCAGACATCTGCGGAGAGATTGCCTCGCACGTGCAGGGCGTTATCCCGGGCGCTGCGGATCACACTGAACACACTGGCAGGGTGGCGGTCGTCCAGAAGAAGGAAATCAATCAGGTTCTGGGGGGTGATTTCCGGGTAGAGCTCGTGAAAGGTTTCGCGGCTACCGGTCACCAGCAATGGCACGGATAGCTGTTCCTCGCGGTCTTCGGGAACGTCGATCAACGCCATGGTGAGGCTGACGTCCAGCAGACGGGCCTGGGTTTCCGCCCGCTCAAGATAGCGGGCCATCCAGAACAGACTTGATGCAGCTCGGCTCAGCATTCCTCGCCCTCCAGTACCCAGGTGTCCTTGGTGCCGCCGCCCTGGGACGAATTCACCACCAGCGACCCTTCTTTCAGGGCCACCCTGGTCAATCCACCAGGTACCATCTGCACTTTCTTACCCGAAAGCACAAAAGGCCGCAGGTCGAGGTGTCGGGGCGCTACGCCTTCGTTTACAAACGTCGGGCAGGTAGACAGGCTCAGCGTGGGCTGGGCAATGTAGTTGTCTGGCCTGGCCCGCAACAGTGAGCGGAAATGGCTCAGCTCTTTTTTGCTGGCCTTGGGGCCGATCAGCATGCCGTAGCCACCAGCGCCCTGGGTTTCCTTGACCACCAGGTCTGGCAGGTTGTCGAGGATGTACTTGAGGTCTTTTGGCTTGCGGCCCTGCCAGGTGGGGACATTTTTCAGGATCGGTTCTTCCCCCAGGTAGAAGCGGATCATCTCGGGTACGAAAGGATAAATGGCCTTGTCGTCGGCGACGCCGGTGCCCATGGCGTTGGCAAGCACCACATTGCCGGTGCGGTAGGCTGCATAGAGCCCGGGGACGCCCAGCATGGAATCCGGGTTGCCAGCCAGCGGATCAAGGAAGTCGTCGTCGACCCGCCGGTAAATCACGTCCACCTGCTGGGGGCCGATGGTGGTCTTCATGTAGACTTTATTGCGCCGTACAAACAGATCCGCCCCTTCCACCAGTTCGATACCCATCTGCCGGGCCAGGAAGGCATGTTCAAAATAGGCACTGTTGAAACGGCCGGGGGTGAGCACCACCACGGTGGGATTGGGGTTCAAAGACGCCGCGCGCAGAGTTTCGCCCAACAGGGCCGGGTAATGTTCAACCGGTGCTACCGGGGCCTTGGCAAACAGTTCCGGAAACAGGCGCATCATCATGCGCCGGTTTTCCAGCATGTAGGAGACACCGCTGGGGCAGCGGAGATTGTCTTCCAGCACGTAGAAATCGCCGTCGTTGTGGCGGATCAAATCGATGCCGGCTATGTGGGAATACAGATTACGTGGCAGCTTGAGGTTTTGCATGCCGGGCTGGTACTGGGGATTGGCGAATACCTGCTCAGCACTGATGACACCGGCGCGAATAATCTCGAACTCGTGATAGATATCGAACAGGAAGCGGTTCAACGCCTGCACCCGCTGGCGCAAACCAGCTTGCAGACGTTGCCAGTCGCTGGCGGAGATTACTCGTGGGATCAGATCAAACGGGATAAGCCGTTCGGCCCCCTGGTCTTCGCCATAGACATTAAAGGTGATGCCCAGGCGTTGGAACAGCACGTCTGCCTCGCGGCGCTTCTCGGCTAACAGGGCTTCGTCGGATCGGATCAGCCAGTCCTCCAGCATCCTGCAGCTGGGTCGTACCCGATTATTCTGGTCGAACAGTTCGTCGTAGATACCCTCGGGTGGGGTTTGTATCAACATAACCATGACCCTCTCCTGAACACGCCGTCCACCGGATGTGGGCGGTCGGTATTCAGCCATTCCCATGATGTAAAGGAACAGCAAAAGGCAGGCCACTCTGGCGGCAAACCGTGGGTTTATCACCGGAACGGGTTATTTAAGAAAAGGCCAGACGGAGGGAAGTGTCAATAAAAAGCATTGCCAGCCGCCGGGAAAGGCGGCTGGCGGGCAAGGGTTATTCCAGGGACGTAGCGCCAATGCGGTGAATACTGACATCCGCACCGTTGAATTCCTCTTCTTCTGTGAGACGCAGGCCGGAGATGGCGTTAACAATGCCGTAGACGATCAGGCCGCCGACAAAAGCCACCACAACACCGGCAACCGCACCGATGATCTGCGACATCAGGCTGACCCCGCCCAGGCCCCCGAACGCTTCCTGGCCAAAGATGCCGGCGGCAATGGCACCCCATACACCGCACACACCGTGCAGGGGCCATACACCCAGTACATCGTCCAGGCGCTCAATCTTGTCCTGGGCCCACTCAAACATGTACACGAAGATGGCGCCGGCGATGCCACCGGTAATCAGCGCACCGACCGGGTGCATCAGGTCCGAACCGGCGCACACCGCCACCAGGCCGGCGAGCGGTCCGTTGTGGATGAAGCCCGGGTCCTTGCGGCCGACCAGCATGGCCACCAGAACGCCACCCACCATGGCCATGAGGCTGTTCACCGCCACCAGGCCGCTGATGCCATCCAGAGTCTGGGCGGACATCACGTTAAAGCCGAACCAGCCGACGGTGAGAATCCAGGCGCCCAGCGCCAGGAATGGAATGTTGGAGGGGGCAAACGCCACCACGCGGCCATTGCGGTAACGGCCTTTACGTGCGCCCAGCAGGAGCACGGCGGCCAGGGCGATCCAGCCGCCCACGGCGTGCACCACGACCGAGCCGGCAAAGTCGTGGAAGGCTGCACCAAACTGGTTCTCCAGCCAGGCCTGGAAGCCGTAGTTGCCGTTCCAGATCATGCCCTCGAAGAAGGGATATACAAATGCCACGATCAGCCCGGAGGCGATAAGCATGGGGTAGAACTTCGCACGCTCGGCGATACCGCCGGAGACGATGGCGGGAATGGCGGCGGCAAAGGTCATCAGGAAGAAGAACTTGACCAGGTCATAGCCATTTGCGGCCGTCAGCTCTGAAGCGCCGGCCATAAAGTGGCTGCCGTAGGCGATGTAGTAGCCAATGAAAAAATAGGCCACGGCGGAGATGCCGAAGTCGGTCATGATTTTTACCAGGGCATTCACCTGGTTCTTGTGGCGCACGGTGCCGACTTCCAGGAAGGCGAAGCCAGCATGCATGGCCAGTACCATGATGGCACCGATCAGAATGAACAGTGTGTTGGCGCTTTCGGTCAGGGTATGTACTGCACTCGTGATGTCCACGGGTTGGTTGCTCCTGATTTTTTGGTTTTATCCACCTGTCACGGGCGGGTTGTGCATTGATAGCGTGCACACCAAGCAAGGAGTGTTCCATTTTGAGGCGAATTCAGAGCGGGTAGTCGATTAGGTGATTTTCCGCTCTGAAATTGGGCGGGGTTGAGTTGAAGACGGGGTGTTTGCGCTCTTCAATGGTGCATTAATGGGCCGAGTGCACCAATATGGCCGTCTACCACAGTAATTCGTCCTGGTCGGAGTCGTCGGAACTGCGGGAATCCGGTGCAGCAGACACATCGGCTTCGGGGTTCATGAGTTCCCTTAACCGCATCTCCTGTTCCTCGATCGGTCCGGACAGATCGATAATGATTTCCACCCGGCGATTTTTGGCGCGGTTCTCCGAAGAGGTGTTTGGTACTCGTGGCTCGGTATAAGCGAGACCGGTGACCGCCAGCCGGGCAGGCTTCAGATTACCCTCGGCGAGGAGCGCATTGGCAACCGCTGCCGCCCGGGCGGCGGATAGATCCCAGTTGCTGTAGAACCGCTGCGTACGGATGGGAACATCGTCGGTATGGCCTTCGATGGTCAGCTTGCCGGGGATCTGCACCAGTATGTCGGCCATTTCCAGCAACAGACCTTCAAACTCCCAGGTCAGGTCCGCCGAACCGGAGGGAAACGCCCCCTTCTCCTCAACGCGAACAATGATTCTATGATTGTCCTGGATGAGGTTGACCCGGCCGTCTTCGATGGCTGTCTCAAGAACCGATCGAACCTGCTCCAGGGTCTTCTCGAGCTCTTCCTGGATGGCGGATTCCACAGCCACATCCGTAGGGCTTTTCAGGGTTTCCAGTTCGGGCTGCTCGTCGGTGGTTGTCTGTTTGACTTCGTTGACGACGGTGGGCTCGGGCGGTGCCGGAGAAAACTGATCGAAAATCGGGCTGGTGCCCATGGGTACCTCAAGGACGGGCACCTCGCGCTGCACACCAAACGCTTTCGACAGTTCACCAGCGATCTGTTTGAACTTCTGCGCGTCGATCTCGGAGAACGACAACAGCAGGACGAAAAAGCACATCAGCAGCGACATCAGGTCCGCGAATGTCACTACCCAGGCGGGAATGCCCGCTTTTTCCTCTTCTGGTAATTCGTCCATGGCTAAACGCCTGCGGTCTCGGCTTCTGAGTTTTTCTCACGTTCTTTCGGGGTCAGGTAACTCGACAGCATCTGTTCGATAATCCGCGGATTGGTGCCTTCCTTGATAGCAACCAGCGCATCAATATAGAGCGATTGCAGACGCGCTTCCTCAGTCATTCGCAGCGAGAGTTTGTCCGCAATGGGGGTGGCGATCATGGTGGCAATCATTGCGCCGTAGAGTGTGGTTAGCAGGGCAACCGCCATGGCAGGACCGATGGATTTCGGGTCTTCCATGTTGGACAGCATCTGCACCAGCCCGATCAGGGTTCCGATCATCCCCATGGCAGGGGCCACATCGGCCATTGCCGTAAAGACTTTTGCGCCAGACCGGTTGTGATCCAGCGTCAGTAGGCGCTCCTTGGACAGCAGGTGTTTGATGGTTTCAGCGTCCTGGCCATCGACCAGCATCTGTATTCCCTGGCCGAGAAACGGCGAGCCAACTTCGCGCTCTTCCAGGCCGAGCATGCCTTGCTTGCGGGCAACATTGGCTACCTCAATCAGTTCATCAATGCTTTCACGGGTGTCCGGCAAGCGGAATTTGAACGCTCGAGCGGCCACTTTGAAGGCGCTGAAAAACTGGTTGAAGCTGAATTTCGCCAGCACAACCAGCATGGTGCCACCGACCACAATCAGTATGGAGGGGGGATTGATAAAAACATCCGGCGACACGCCAAGAATGACGGCTGAGGCTATAAGCAGGATGGCCCCAACAAGGCCGATCAGGGTGGCAAAATCCACATTAGCTCCAAAGGGTTTTGTGATTCAGAGGGCTTTCGAAGATTAACGGTAGTCCACTATTGAATCAATCGCTATCCGTAAGCGTTTGTGTTTCTATTTTAAGATCTTTCCACGCTGCGTAACGAAGCAGGTCGGATTCCACCAGGGCCAGGCATGCGGCCACCACACCGGCGTCGTCCAGCAGGCCGAATCCCAGCAGCAGGTCCGGAATCAAATCCAGGGGATTGAGTACGTAAACAAGGGCACCGGCGATCGCCGCAATGCTTTTCCAGGGTACTTCGCGATAGTTGCCCTGCCAGTAGTCCCTGAGCATGGAAAACATCAGCCGGATGTCAGTGCTGAACCGGCTCAGTTTGCCACTGTTCCTGACTTTGTCCTCGATGGCCTGCTGGCGGTCGAGCAGGGCGCCCACATCTCTGCGGTGAACCTTGTCCGCCTCTTGATTCAACTGTTCGTTTGCCGTGCGCTTGCTAAAACCTGTCATCGGGCTATTCCTGTGTGGGATGGCCTTGCAGCTCCATGATCCATGAAGCCTGTGACAAAGCCAAGGATGTTTGCGAGGCGATTTCCGATCATGGTTATACTGGTGGCATGACCGATTACGTGAAACAGAATCCTTCGTCCTTTCCCGATGCGTTGTTGTGCGAAGCCCGCGGCCTTGAGGTTTTGGCAGACACTCTCAAGGCGGCTGGTGTCAGCAGAGTGCATGTGCCGGAGGTGAAAGCTGTCTCAGCCCACGAACTGGTGATTCCGAAGATCCACCCCGGCCCGGCGAGCGAGGAAGCCATGGCCGCGCTTGGCGAAGGCTTGGCGCAAATGCATGCGGTACGTCAGCCCGAGTACGGATTCGACGCCGACAACATGATTGGGATGTCACCCCAGAAGAACCGCCTGACGGACGATTGGGGTGCGTTTTTCCTGAGAGATCGACTGGGTGTGCAGGTAGGCATGGTCGGCAATGACCATGTCCGGAAAGAGTTTGAAACGGTGCTTGAGCGTCAGGGCGACACGCTCGCCGGGTTTCTGAATGAGCATTGCGAACACCCAAGCCTGCTCCACGGCGACCTATGGTCCGGGAATGTCCTGTTCGACAGCGTCGGGCCCTGGCTCATTGATCCGGCGGTGTATTACGGTGACCGGGAGGCGGACATTGCCATGACAGAGCTGTTTGGTGGCTTCTCCTCGGCTTTTTATCGTGCCTATGACCGGGGCTACCCCAGAACGGATGTCTATAACACCAAGCGGGCCATCTACAACCTGTACCACACCCTCAATCACTACAACCTTTTTGGGGCATCCTATCTGAGCGCCTGTCGCCACAACCTGGATGTGGTGGCCTCGCTGTAAGCGTGGCAGCTACCACCAGGCCTTGTCCCACATTTCCGGATTGGCCCAGTTGTCGGGATTGTTCCAGGCGCGTTTGTGGTTGTAGCTGTCGATGTTGTAGGTGTAGAGCGTGAGAGGGCTGTCTTCGTCACCAAGCTCAGCCTGCCGGCGGAATCCCAGCCCGATGAAATCCGTAAACGACCAACCGGGGCAGTCTTTCACCACAACGGCAATCTGGTGGGTGCCGTAGTTGCGCAATTGGCCCAGCAGTACTTGGCCCTCGTCGTGGTTCAGGTGTTCGAGCGTGTTGGTCACCAGGGCCAGGTCCTGGGTCTCGGGCAGAGGGAAGGCATCGTTGGGGGCGCTGGTATCCAGGGTGGTCATGGCCGACTCGCTGTGGTGCCGGCACCAGTGATCCCCAACCTCACCAGCGATCTCGCCGCAAACCACCAGTGTGGCCGGTTGGCAGGTATCGATAATGCGGGCCAGGGCCTGCTGCACAGTGGTCATGTTTGGTGTGTCCGTCTGGAATGGAACAACCAGTATCACACCCGCCTGTCGGCGGCATCAACCAGATGCACGCCGACAGCGTTCAGCAAGCAACAGCCTTAGAGCTCCTGAGCCGTTGGCCGCAGGATAATTTCGTTGATATCCACGTCCGCAGGCTGTTCGATGGCATAGACGATGGCCCGCGCCACTGCATCGGAATCAATCGCCACCTTGTAGAGTTCATCCGCTGCCTGTTTGGCGTTCGGGTCAGTGATGGTGCTGGTCAGCTCGGTGTCGATGGCGCCCGGTGAGATATTGGTGCTGCGGATCTCGTCGCCGGCTTCCATGCGCAAGCCTTCAGACAGCGCCTTCACCGCGTATTTCGTGGCACAGTACACAGCGGCGCCGGGGAACAGTTTGTGTCCGGCAACGGACGACAGGTTGATCACATGCCCGCTGTGTTGCTCCCGCATGGTCGGCAGCACAGCCGCGATGCCATACATCACGCCTTTAATGTTGACGTCCACCATCTGGTCCCACTCATCAACCTTCAAAGCGTCCAGCGGTGCCAGTGGCATCAGGCCGGCGTTGTTGATCAGTACGTCGATCCGGCCGAAGGTTTCTTTCGCGGTGGCAGCCAGTGACTCCACCTGGTTTCGGTCAGTCACATCGGTAACCTTCCAGGTGACTTCAGCACCCTCGGCTTTCAGGTCTTCTGCCAGTTTGGACAGGCGGTCTTCGCGACGGGCTGCAAGCACCAGCCGGGCTCCTCGCGCTGCCAGGCGGCGGGCAGTTGCCTCACCCAGGCCACTGCTGGCGCCGGTGATAATCACGACTTTGCTATTGATTGGGTCGTTGGTATTGCTCATGGTTTGACTCCTTACTCGTGTGAAAGTGATGTTCAGACGCTGGGTTCAAGTTCCTTCAGCGTCGGGTAATCGGTATAGCCGCGCTCATCGCCGCCGTAGAAGGTGCTGTCATCCCATTTGTTCAGTTCCGCATGCTGGCGGAAACGCTCGGGCAAATCGGGGTTGGCGATAAATGGACGGCCAAAGGTCACCAGATCACAGCGGTCATTGCCGATCCGTTTGCGAGCTTCCTCAGCGGTGTAGGCGCCGTTGGCGATGTAAGTGCCGTGGAATCCAGCCTGGATGGCATCGATCACCGATTCCGGGCGGCCGTTCGCATGGTTGCCCTGGAACGAGTCTTCCACGACCTCGATGTAGCTGATGCCCAGGTCGTTCAGCCGCTTCGCGAATTCACCAAAGGTTTCGACCGGGTCCTCGTCGTACATGGCGTTGAAGCTGCCGGTCGGGCTGACCCGAACGCCGACATTGTCCTTGCCCCAGACGTCGATCACGGCCTCGATCACCATCAGTGGCAGGCGCATCCGGTTTTCAACGGAGCCGCCAAACTCATCACTGCGGTGGTTGCTGCCACTCTTGAGAAACTGGTCCAGCAGGTATCCGTTGGCGGCGTGTACTTCGACGCCATCAAATCCGGCCGCTTTGGCGTTCAGCGCGCCCTGGCGATACTGCTCCACGATGTCCGCCATTTCGCCGGCTTCAAGAGCCCTGGGCTCGGGCACGTCCACCATGCCGGAGTCGGCGCTGATGAAGGTCTTGGCGCCCTCGGGTTTGATCGACGATGGTGCTACAGGCTTGTTGCCTTCCGGCTGCAGCGCCGTATGGGAAATTCGGCCAACGTGCCAGAGCTGCATGTGAATGCGTCCGCCCGCCATGTGCACCGCACTGGTGACCTTGCGCCAGCCTTCGATTTGCTCCTCCGAGTGGATGCCTGGCGTGAATGCATAGCCCTTACCCTGAGGTGACACCTGGGTTGCTTCGCTGATGATCAGTCCTGCACCGGCGCGCTGCTGATAGTACTGCGCGTTCATGTCGTTCGGTACGTCTCCAGGTTGGCTGGAGCGCGAACGGGTCAGGGGAGACATCAGAACGCGGTTGGGCAGCGTCAGGGTGCCGAGATCGTGCGGTTGAAACAGTGCGTCGTTTACGTTGTTCATTGATCACTCTCCTTGAGGATTAACTGAGTGTAATTAGACCAGTCTACTAGTAATGACTGAAAAAAATGTGGGCGTTCAGTGAAGGCCAAGACATTGGCGGAAAAAGACCCGCACAAACCGCTCCATGGGCTCGGTAGACTTCAGAACCTTGGCTCTGAGAATGGCGCCTTCCCAGCCGGAAAGCAGAAAGCTGGCGACGTCGGCAGGGTCGATGGATGCATCGATATCGCCGGCCTGGCGAGCCTCTTCAACACAACGCTCAAAGCGTTTTTCCCAACCCTGGAAAACGGTGTCCAGGCGCCTGCGGAAGGTTTCGTTTTGCCCGGCCAGCTCCTGGCCAAGATTGCCAATCAGGCAGCCCCGGGTGAATTCGCAGCTGGTCATGGTTTCCAGCCCGGCGTCGAAATAGGCCCTTAAGCGATCCACGCCCGAGCGGCTGTGGTCGTTCAGAATCAAATCCAGCTTGGTGTCGTATTCCTGCGCAAAGGTGTCGATGACAGCCAACCCGAAATCGTTCTTGCTGCTAAAGTAATGGTAGAACGACCCTTTGGGTACACCGGCGGCGGTCAGCACGGCATTGATGCCCGTCGCGCCGAAGCCTTTTTGACCAATCAGGTCGGCGCCGGTGTGGATGATGTGATTGCGGGTGTCGTTCGATGTCATGGCTGGTATATTAGACCGGTCGTCTAGTAAGCGTCAAACCCGTAAAACCCGAGACATTTTATTCCGTACCACGTTCAAGGAGTCTGCCAGTGATTAAATCCCGTGCCGCAGTGGCGTTTGCCCCCAACAAACCGCTGGAAATTGTGGAAGTGGACGTTGCCCCGCCGCAGAAAGGGGAGGTGCTGGTGCGTATCGTTGCCACCGGCGTCTGCCACACAGACGCCTACACACTGTCCGGCGCCGATTCCGAGGGGAATTTCCCGGCCATCCTGGGCCACGAAGGCGGTGGCATTGTTGAGGCCGTTGGAGAAGGTGTCACCTCCGTCGAAGTGGGCGATCACGTGATTCCTCTATACACGGCCGAATGCGGCCAGTGTAAATTCTGCACCTCCGGCAAGACCAACCTGTGTGGCTCCGTACGCGAAACCCAGGGCAAGGGCGTGATGCCGGACGGCACCTCCCGCTTCTCCTACAAGGGTGAGCCTATCTACCATTACATGGGTTGCTCCACCTTCTCCGAATACACCGTGCTGCCGGAAGTCTCCCTGGCGAAAATTCCCAAGGACGCACCGCTGGAGAAAGTCTGCCTGCTGGGTTGCGGCGTCACCACCGGCATTGGCGCGGTATTGAACACCGCCAAGGTGGAAGAGGGCGCAACGGTTGCCATCTTCGGCCTTGGTGGTATCGGCCTGGCGGCGATCATCGGCGCCACCATGGCCAAGGCCAGCCGCATCATCGCCATCGACATCAACCCCGGCAAATTCGATATCGCCAAACAGCTGGGCGCCACGGATGTAGTGAACCCCAAGGATTACGACAAGCCGATCCAAGAAGTAATCGTTGAAATGACCGACGGCGGTGTCGACTACTCCTTTGAGTGTATCGGCAACGTCAATGTGATGCGCTCCGCCCTGGAGTGCTGCCACAAGGGCTGGGGTGAATCCATCATCATCGGCGTGGCCGGCGCCGGCGAGGAAATCAGTACTCGTCCGTTCCAGTTGGTCACCGGCCGGGTCTGGAAAGGCTCCGCGTTTGGTGGCGTGAAGGGCCGGACGGAGCTGCCAGGTTTTGTGGAAAAGGCCGAGAAAGGGGATATTCCGCTGGATGTGTTCATCACCCACAACATGACCCTGGAGGACATCAACGAGGCGTTTGAGTTGATGCATGAGGGGAAGAGTATTCGGTCGGTGATTCATTTCTGATAGGGCACAAAACCATTCTTAAAGTCCGGGCAGGGACGCCCGTATTCCAGATTTCTACGCATTTCGGTTAGCCCCTCCGCCCAGGTACCAGGTGTCGTACTAACAGCTGCTGGCGCCCCACATGGTAGCCAACCGCCTGGCCTGCTTCGACGGTATCCTGAAGCTGTTCGCTTGTCTTGATGGCCAGTTGATGGATGTCGTGAATTTCCTCGTTCAGTTGTGAAACGGTCTGGCTCTGTTGCTCACTGGCAGCCGCAATCTGCTGGTTCAGGCCGTCGCTTTCGGCAATGCCCGCCACAATATTACGGATTGCCTCTGCGGTGGCGGATACCTGCTCCACGCTCCTCTCGGACTGCTGTTTTCCCTGTGCGATGGATTCGACCACCCGGCGGGAGCCTTCCTGCAAGGCAGTGATCATTTGCTGGATTTCATTGGTGGATTCCTGGGTGCGCTTTGCCAGGGAACGAACTTCATCGGCAACCACCGCAAAACCGCGCCCACTTTCGCCGGCCCGGGCGGCCTCAATGGCGGCATTCAGGGCCAGCAAATTGGTCTGTTCAGCGATCGCGACGATCACATCCAGAATCCGGCCAATCGATTGGCTGTTCTGATCAAGTTCCTCCACGGTTTGGCTGGTTTCCTCGAGCTCACTCGCCAGGGCAAGAATACTGTCGCGCGCGGCGGCTGCAGAACGGGCGCTGTTTTCCCCGGAATCACGGTTTCGCGCACTGAGACCAGCAGCCTGCTGGGTATTCTCCGAAACTTCGCGAATGGTAGCGGTGAATTCCTCGATGGAGGTCGCCACGGAGGAGAGTGCTGATTGCTGCTGACCGCAGGCCTCGGAACCGCCTTGTAGCAGAGAGTTGGCCCGCAGGACATTGTCTTCGATCTGTCCGCCGCTGTCGCTGATACGTGCCACCATGACCTTCAGCCGGACTTCCACCAGCCGCATAGCTAGCTCAATCTGGCCCGCGACGCCGGCGTTTCCGGTGTAGACCAGTTGCTTGATGGGATGGCTGACAACAGCTCGACAACGCGTGAACAGCCGCGCCAGTGGGCGATTGAGTTGGTAGAAGAGGCCGAGGGAGAGTGTGCTGCCAAGAAGGAACAAGAGGACCGCCAGCGTTGGAGTGCCGAACATTCCAGCCATTGTGGCGGGGGCAAAACAGAGGCTGGCGACCAGCCACTGCAGGGTAGCAGGGGGCAGCCGTGGAATCCTGAGGGCAAGGGGCTGCCGGCCTTGGCTGCGGGCATGGTAAACCTGTTCGGTTCTCCGAATGGTGGCTTCATCGGGTAACCGGTAAATGGCCTGGTATTCCAACAGTGTTCCGTCCGTGTCGGTAATCGGGCTAACGAAGGCATCCAGCCACCAGTTGGTCCCATCTGCCCTACGGTTGCGGATCATGCCCATCCAGGATTCTCCGCGGCCAATGGTTTCCCACAGGTCGTTCAGCGGCGCTCCGGGCATGTCGGGGTGCCGCAGTTTGCTGAAAGACATGGCTTTCAGTTCCTGTTTCGAGAAGCCGCAGGTTCTGCAAAAGGCGTTGCTGGCGTAGGTAATGGCACCCTTGCTGTCAGTGAGTACCAGCAGTTGGTCGTCTTCGTGGAGGGCGTCGGGTAGGGGCTCATATCGGGACATAAATCTTATCCTCCGAAACCAAAAAGGGGCCCGCCAAAGCGGGCCCAAGGGCTAGCACCAGGCTTAGCTGCCGGTTGCGCGGAGATGCTGCACGTTGAACATATTGGGGGGGGACAGCTCGGGGTCGACCTGGCCCTTGAACTGGCCGGTGGTGCAGTGGCTGGCCTGCACGTCGATCATGCTGAAGCTGTCGTCAATGGATACACCGGTACCCTCGTTCTTGGGCAGGTGGTGGTCTGGATGGGCCTGTCCGATGGTGAAGGTTTTCCACAGGCTGCCCTTACGGTCATAGGCGACGGTGCGGGGAATGGTGAACGTCTGGGCGTCCATGTAGTGGATACGTTTCGACAGCGGATGGCTTTCATCCACCGGTTTCGCCTCCACTTCGTACACCTTTCTGAGCTGCCAGGTGATGTCCGGGAAACAGCCGCCCTTGCCACTGAAAGCCACCACCTGGTAACCATTGCTGTCGCTGTGGGTTTCTTCGTCCAGCTTCAGCTCGTTGTGGTTGTAGAACGGCATCAGCATGTAACGGGTGCCCTTATAGGTCCAGTCCATGTCGGAAATGCGGCCGTTGTAGCCCTCGAAGTCTTCGATCATCAGGTCCGAACCGAGAAAGGCATCGGTAACCTGGCCTGTGGCCAGGCGGCGCACGCGGCGCTGGAAGCCCAAATAGAGCCAGGAGTTATCACGTTTGAGGTCGTCGGCGGCCCGGTGAATCAGAAGTTGCGTATTGCGGACGTCCGCTGGGTCGAGTACCTGTACATAGATGGCGCGGAACAGGTCAGACGGGTTGGGCGTGATTTCCGGGGTGGGTTCCTGTATCACTCGGCCCTTGTAATTCAGGAAGTGGAAGTTGAATTTGATGGTCCGCTCCACCTTGGCTGATTCCATGTCCCGGTACTTCCAGTAGAACGGCATGATGGCGGCACTGTCGCCCCAGTTGTAGCCGTACTTGTAGTTCCAGGCCAGTTTTTCGCCGGCGCGGGGGTCATCCGCATCCGGCTCCTGCGGGAACGGGCGACCGGCTTTCCAGCCGTTAATTTCCCCGACCTGCTCACCCAGGGAAACCTCACCCAGGGCGTTGCGGGTTGCGTCCACATAGGCAGGGTGCAGGTCGAAGGACGTGGTCTTTCCCACGGCAATGGATGTCCAGCCGTTCTCGATGAAGGTATAGAAGGCCGGATCGATCACGTCCTTGAACTGTGCCACGTTGGATTCGTCGATGGTCATGCCGGCGCTAAGCCCTTCGTGGCTTGGCATTTGATCCTTGTATGGATGGAACGATTCGTTGATGACCTTGTCACTGGCAAAGGCGCCAGCGGAGAAGGCGCCCGCCGTAAGACCGATCACCAGGCCATTAAACACGGATTTTCGGAATGCTCGTTTCATGATGTTTCCTCTATATCAGAAGCTGTAACGCATGGTCAGTTGAAGCTCGTCTTCTTCCTGAGCCATTCCAATGGGGCCAGATTGGAAGCGGCCCAGCGGCTCGTATCCACCCAGGCCGGCAGACTCCCCGGCCGGTTGCCCCGGATAGGTGGCGGTGAACGGATCCCAGGGGTTGCAGCTACGGCAGTCATCGAATTTGCGCGCGCCGGTACCCACCTTGATGTTTGCACCGGCCGTGACACGGAAGTTGTCACTGACCAGCCACTCAACAGACGGCGCGATCGCGGTTGCCCCGGCTCGGAAATCATGTGCGGTGATGATCTGCGGGCTGAGGCGGCCATTCATGTAGAAGCCTTTGATCAGCAGGGTGCCTGTCCAGTTTTCTTTCCAGTCGGGAATACCGGCTTCACCAAACCGACGCTGCTCGCGCTCGTGATCCAGGATGTGCTGACCGAATACCTGGCCGGAGAACAGGAATGCCTGGTGTTCGTTCAGGAGGGGAATGAAGATGTTCTTGTCAGCGCCGACCACGTAGCGAACCACGTCGCTCTCGGAGTAGAGATCTTCCTCCAGCGTATTGGCGAATTCCTCGCCGGTGGTATAGGCCGCTTCAAGCCTGAGGACGGTATCAACACTCTGGGCGTAATAATCCAGGGAGCCACCGAACAGGTTGACCCTCGGGAAGTGGATATCGAAGGCAATCAGGCTTGGCCATATACCGGTTTCACCGGTAAAGCCGTTTTGTGCGGGAATACCGCCCCGAAGAGAGGGCAGTTGGGAGCGATAGGTCAGGGCGTTGAGCGAGAAGCCCAGATCACCATAAACGCCTTCCATCTTGAGGCCGACCTGGGTATTCGCCAGGCTCCAGCTTGGCATGTGCGCTTCGCGGATACCGATCTGGCCGGGGCCGAAATCCGTTGCCGCTTCGCCGCCTGCGAAGTTGGCCACTGTGCCACCATTTTCCCAGAGGCTGTTCATGCCGCGGAAGAAGCAGCCGGCATCGAGAATAACGTTGGGCTGACCGCACTGGCCGATATCGTGCGGGCGGAACTTGTCGAAGTTCCATACCAGCTGGAAATTAAGGTCGTCGAAGGCGAGGCCATCGAACACCTCGGTTGGCCCCATGCGGTAGTCGGTCCGGAGTATCCACATGGGAATCCGGATGTCTTCCAGTTCGTCGTAGATATTGTTGCGGGAGTAATCCACCGGGTTGATCACATCCAACACCCGAAAAAGGTCGGTACGTCCCCAGATGACTTGCTGCTTGCCCAATCGGGTGCTGAGGATATTACCGTTCGAGAAGTTGTAATCGAAATCCACGTAGAGTTCGCGGATGAAATCGGCGCGGTCGTTGAACTCCTGGAATCGCATGTCGTTGGTGTCTTTGTCCAAATAACCGTCGATACACCCTCGTTCGTCCTCGTCACAGGGGCGAACCGGCACGCCGAAGGCTACACCGCCGTCGGTATCATGCAGGTTTTCACCCAACACGATCATGCCTTCGTTGGGGTTGTTCGCTTCACTGAAGGAGTTCGGCAGCTTCAGGCCGCCACCGTGGGGCACGGTGGCGTTGGGTCCCGCTGCCCGGTTTTCCAGGCGGACCGGTCCACCGGCATTGCGGCCGTATTCGTCATCATTAAGGTCGTAAACACCGTCATAGCTACCACGGAGCGTGGCGTTGACGGAGACATTACTGAAAATGCCGACATCTCCAGCCCGTTTCTCTGCTTCCAGCTGTAGTGTGTTGCGGAATTTTGAAAGCCCTACGCCATCCCGGCCGTAGGTTGCATTCTCGTAGAAGCCGTTTACCCGGGTATCTTCCTGGGCGACGGCGGAGTTGATTGGTAACAGCGCCAGGCCGGCACTTCCCGCAAGGGTATAGCACCAGAGCCTCAGGCCTTTTATTGTTGTTTGCATGGCATGTCCTCGTTACAGGTTTTAGTGGAGTGTCCTACCGGGCTCAGGCCCGGTACGGCTCTCCCGGCACGAACCCATCCTCTTGTTCCCGTGGGGAACCGGACGATGGAGATGGTGTTGGTGGATGACGATCAGCATGGAGAATGCCGTCTTCGTCGGCGTAAACATCGGTAACAAAGCGAGGCTTGAAGACCAGTACCCAAGAAGGCACCAGAAGCATGGCCGCGATGCCGTTGATCACGATCATGACGCACAGCAGCAATGCTGCATCAGACTGGAATCTAAGGTCTGAGAAGATGACCCACATGACGATGCCCGCCATCAACGTCAGGGCTGTGAAACTGATGGCCATGCCGGTGGTGGATATGGCTCGTCTGACGGCGTCCCGCAGGTTGCCAAGCCGGGCCATTTCTTCCCGTATCCGGTCCATCATGTAGATGGAATAATCGATGCCGACGCCGATGCCTACGGCAATCACCGGCACGGTATTGATGTCGATATTGAGCGCATTGAGGCCCATATAGGCGTAGGTGAGGGTGGTTGCGAAAATCATCGCCAACAGCATCATCAGCCCGGCATGCAATGAGGTGTAGAACAGCATGACGAAGGCAAAGATCAGCAGGAAAACCAATGGCAGAACAATGACATTGGTTTCAAAGGCTGATTCGTTCATTGCGGCAGCAACACCAAGGGTGCCCCCCGCCAGTTTGATGGTCAGGCCCTCAACGCGGTCACCGTTCTCCGCGATCCACTCCTTGGCCATGTGAATGGCACGGCGGATGGTTTCGCCCTGGCGGTCCTTGTAATAGAACACCAGATTGGCAATGCGGTCGTCGGTATCGTTGAATTCATCAAGGGCCCCGGGAATCGGGCTGGAGGCCATATAAGTAAACATCAGCCCGCCGACATAGCCGGCATCGTGAGGAATCTGGTACCAGCGGGGATCGTCGTTGTGCATCAGGCGGTTAACCTGCTTGACGAGGTCGGGTAGGCCTTTGCTACCGCCCACTTCCGGGTCCTTCAGCATGTGGGACTGCAGGTCAGAAAGGGCCGCCAGTACCTCTGGACGTTTCAGGCCCCCTTTCTCTTCGGTTTCCGCCACGATGTAGAGCTCCTCGGAGCCCGGGAAGCGATCATTCACCACGCGGGAAGAGACGTTGTAGTCATGGTCGGGATACAGGATGGGGGAGCCCGGCTCCGAGTCGCCAATCTGCACGTTGGACGCCGCCAATAGTCCTGCGACCATCGCCAGTGCCGCGACACTCAGCACCACTTTCGCCGCACCTGGCCGTGCAACCGTGCGTGAGCAACTGGCGCCGATATGGCGCAGGGCGGTTTCGCGCAGGTTCGGGTCTTTGGGCGTTGGCAGAATGGATAACAGCAGAGGCACGCCGATCAGCACCGTGAACACAACAGTGATCGCCCAAAGGGAAGCATAGATGCCCAGATGGGTATTCAACGGAATGGACCCGATGGCAATGAGCGACAGGCCAATAGCATCCGACACAACACCCAGGGAACCAGGGCGGAACAGACTGTCAAAGGTCGCTTTTGCGGCTTTGGGGCCACTACCCAGTTCGCGGGTTTCCGCATAGTAGCGTTCAACAAGTTGCACGCCATGGCTCATCGCCCTGGCTGCAATCAAAAAGGGGATCACCAGCCCGAGCGGGTCCAGGTTGTAACCGAGCAGACTGATGATCCCAAGCCCCCAGATCGTGGAGACCAAAACGCCACCAAGGGGGATCAGCACACCGTAGGCTTTGCGGAAATGGAAAACGAGCAAGGCCAGCATGGTGATTACGGTGAAAATGAATATCTGGAGGATCTGTTCCATATACGTGTAGGCCCACCCCACCAGGACTGGCTGTCCCGTGGCGTAGATCTTGACTCCTGCACTTTCCTCCGCTTCACGCAGCTGTTGTAACTGTGCAAACGTCTTTTCGTAATCCAGCTTGCCTTCAATCAGTTGCGCCTTGACCAGGGCCATTTTCATATCTGGAGACACAAGGGGGCCGTACACCCGTGGGTTGGCCGCCACATCGGCTTTCATGGCAACCAGTGCTTCCCGTGAGTACTCGCCAGAGGTGGAGTCGTAGTAGGGTTCCGAGTTGATGCTGCCGACTTCCGTCAGCCAGATCTTGCGGGAATTCCGGTGAGTCACGCTGGACACAAGGTTGTGGTTCACCCCTGGTAGGTTGTCGACGGCCTGGGTGATTCGGTCGATCTTGGCGAGATTCTCGTTGGTAAAGATGTCGCCGTCTTCGAATTCGATGCCCACCGTAAGGACATTGGCGCCGCCGAAGCTGTCCTTGATGCTGTTGTGCAGTTCGATATAGGAATGTTGCTGCGGCAACAGGTCGGCGAAGTCGGTGTAGATTTTCAGCCCGGGGATACGCAGGGCGAACGCCAGTGTGAGGATGGCGATCACGCTCAATACCTTGCGCGGGTTGTTGAAGATCCATAGCTCCAGCGAATGCAGGAGATGGGTGAATCGATGCAATCCAGGCATGGCGGATTTCCTCAGTCAGTGCTGGCCGAGTGGGCCACGGGAGTTTCAAGGTTCAGCAGCAGGCCACGGCCACCAGCGGCGAGTAGTCGGTGGTTGGGGAGAATCAGGCCGGTACGCAGATACAGGGGTTGGTCGGACGCAGAGATCTTCTGCCAGGATTGACCTGTCTGCTGCATTACGGTGGCGTTATCCGCCAGGGCGTATAACCCTGAAGGGCCGGCAACGAAACCGAAAATTGGAGCGTTGATGCCGGTGGGGGATTTCTCCCAGTTCTCTCCGCCGTCGGTGGTGTGGTAGATGAAACCGTTCAGTCCGCCAACCCAACCTTCATTGTCTGAACGGAAGTAGCTGGAATGGGCGTAGAATTCGTCTGGAAGGTAGCCGGCATAGTCCCAGTTTTCGCCGCCGTCTGTGGTTTTGAGTACGAGGCCATATTCGCCGGTGATGAAAGCATGGTCGGCGTTGATGAACTGAAGGTTGTTGAGGATAGCGTCTTCGTTGAGTGAGGTCTCGGTCCAGGTCTCACCCTGGTCGGTGCTGCCCTGAATAGTGGTGAAGGCACCTGCTGCCCACCAGTTGCCGTCCGGAGCGCAAGCGGCGGTCATCATCTGTTCCTGGCTGGGCAGGGAGTGGGCTGTCCAGTTGTCTCCGTTGGTGTCGCCATGCCAGATTTCGTTGTCAAACGTCAGCGCAATGAAGCTGTTGTCCGGGCAAACATCTAACGCCAGGAAGCTTTCCGACGTTGGCGTCTGCCGTTTCCAGCTTTCTCCGTTGTCTGAGCTGACCAACACAACACCATTGTTGCCAGTCAGCACGATAACCTCGTCATTGCGAGCAATGGCTTGATAGAAGTCGGTACGTTTAACGGCTTGCACCGAATGATCCCGAACCGCGCCAAGATCCAGGGGCGCTTCGCAACCCGTTAACAGAACCGAAGACAATCCGGCCAACGATACGGCTGTGCCGGTAGTGCGCCATGTGCGCAGGGAGGCATTTCGCATTTTATGTCACCGTCTTTGTTTTTGTGGATAACGCGACTGACGGTGATTTAGCAACGCGTGTGCCATGCACGACTTGTATGCTCTAACTATATGTATTTATATATAAAATGGGTATTTTAAGAAGTGTGAGGGAAGCTGGGTGGGACAATTAAGAGGATTGTTTTTTATCAAATGATGAAATGAGTGATGTACTTATTGATATCGTCAAACCGCAAAGCGAACCGTGGACGTCCCTGTCCTAACTGCGCCGGTTGTTGTTCAGCTTTCGGCTAGAATACCGGACTTTTTGAGCCGGTAGGCGAGAGCGGGACGGGTCAGTCCGAGGATACGCGCCGCGCCGGAAACATTCTGGTTAGCCTCTTCCATGGCACGCCGCATTAATGTTTCCTCGACATCGTCAAGGCCGATACCACTGCCCAGTATCTGACTGGCCCAGTCGCCTCTGGAGGTCTCAGAGGTTTTTTCGACAAGTTGTCCGTGACTGTCGACAATACCCTGTGGCTGACTAGGTTGCGGCTCGGGAATACCTGCAAAAAGGGATTCGCGGCTGATGGACTCATTGTTGTCAGTCAGGATGACGCCACGCTCGATAACGTTTTCAAGCTCCCGGATATTTCCCGGCCAATGATAGTGCAGGCAGAGTTCAAGGGCCTTGTCGGAGAGCCCGAGCGTGCGCTTGTTATACTCAGAGTGGAATTTATTGAGGAAATGTTCGGCCAGCAGCGGCAGGTCTTCCAGCCGTTCCCTGAGCGGCGGAATTTTCACGGGGAAGACATTGAGGCGATAAAACAGATCAGAGCGGAAACGACCCTCTTCCACGGCTTTTTCCAGGCTTTCATTAGTGGCCGCAATAACCCTGACATCGACAGCCCGTGTGCGGTTATCACCCACGCGCTCCAGTTCCCCTTCCTGCAGCACCCTCAGCAGCGTGGCCTGAGCCCGGGGGGTGAGCTCAACCACCTCGTCGAGAAAAATGGTGCCGGTGTTGGCCCGCTCAAACCGGCCCGGCCGGGACTGGTTGGCACCGGTGTAGGCACCTTTTTCCACGCCAAACAGTTCCGCTTCGATCAGGTCCGGGGGAATAGCGGCGCAGTTGACCGCGATAAAGGGTTGTTCGGCTCTTTCACTGCGAAGGTGAACGCTGCGGGCAATCACTTCCTTACCTACGCCGGTTTCGCCGAGCAATAGGACCGACACTTTACCCAGAGCGGCCTTGTCGATCATCTTGCAAACCTTGTTGTAAGAGGCGGACTGGCCTATGCCGTAATACTGCCCCTCCTGCTTTTCGAGGCTGCTGCGTAAAGAACTGACCTGGCTCTGGAGGTCATACAGTTCTTCCATGATGGTGTCTGCCTTGAAGTACTGGGCAAATTCGGCGGCGTCTTCCCATTCCTCAGCAGGCTTGCCCACGATCATGCATTTTTCGTCACCACAGCCACGGCAGCTGACCTCGCGAAAGATGATTTCCCGGCCCATAAACGAGGAGGTATAGGCGCAGGCGTATCCAAGCAGTGACCAACAGACCGGTTCATCCATCTGCCCAAGTTCTGTCTGGCAGATATCCACTTCAAACGAATCGACCCATTCCAGCTCGCCATAAAAGTCGCCGGAGTCGTGATCAATGTCGATCTCCATGGGAACGACTTTGACCATGCCCTTGAGTGAATGCAGTTGGGGGCCGGCAAGAAAGATGTCGAGTTCACTGCAGTGCGGGCGAAGCTTCCGGGCCAGTTCGGCGTCTTTCAGTCCGGACTGGTATCCCAGGCGCAGGAGAAAGCCCTTCGCGCGCTCAATACCCATGGTATTCACCATTTCGCGACGAAAGGCGGCCATGGCACTGACTTGCATCAGTAGCATGCGTTGCTCGCCAAACCAGATTTTGCCTTCCGTGCTCTGGAACCGGATCTGCTCCGTAAGATCCTGAAAATCCACATACTGCAATTGTGGTTTGTAGGTAATAGCCATACTCAGGAGCCCCGTTTGTAATTGTATGGGGTCGCGTCCTGGAAAGGTCGTCCAGCGCGAAGGCAGCCGAACGCCGCCTTTTTCATATAACACCCTATCCTTGTCACAAATCAATCAAATGATGAAATTTCAGGCGAAAGTCACGGTTGGCTGCTGATCTGAGCATTTGCTCAGATCACGATTTCATGTTGATCAAATGATGAAAAATTCGTCTGGCTTCCTGATCTCACCCTTCGATAATCCACTCTGTATCAGCGCCCGCCTTTCTATATAAAGCCTTTTAAAACAGAAGTCTGGGTTTTTATTGACGGCAGGTTTCGATGCTTGGCACAGCGGTTGCTCCAGCTGTGGCAACCCATAACAAACACAAGGGTGTCAACGATGACTGAGCATGCAAAAAGCTTCGACGAGCTGACCCGCTACATCCGGGTCCGAAGTGGGCCAGAGGACAGATTCGTAGAGTTCGATTTTGCCATCGGACATCCCGAACTGTTTGTTGAGCTTGTCCTTCCCCGCGAAGCGTTCGAAATCTTCTGCAAGCACAACAATGTCGTTCACATGGATTCCGACATGATCCGCGAGATTGATGCGGACATGGTCAAGTGGCGCTTCGGCGAGAAGGGTCACCGCTGAACGTCACCAAATCGATCATCCACTCAAAACAACAAACGGTAAGTTGATATGAGCATTGAGATCAAAACCAATTCGGTGGAACCCATCCGCCAGACATACGGGCACATCGCCCGTCGCTTCGGCGACAAGCCGGCCTCCCGCTACCAGGAAGCCAGCTATGACCTGGAAGCCAAAACCAACTTTCACTACCGCCCGCTGTGGGATTCAAAGCACACGCTGAACGACCCCACACGCACGTCGATCCGCATGGAAGACTGGTACGCCGTCACCGATCCCCGCCAGTTCTACTACGGCGCCTATGTTGGTAACCGGGCCAAGATGCAGGAGGCCGCGGAGACCAGCTTCGGGTTCTGCGAAAAGCGCAATCTGCTGACCCGACTTCCCGAAGCCACTCAGAAGCAGATCCTGAGGTTGCTGGTGCCTCTGCGCCACGTGGAGCTGGGTGCCAACATGAACAACAGCAAGATCGCGGGCGATGTTAACGCCACGACGGTCTCGCAGATGCACATATATACCGCCATGGATCGCCTGGGCATTGGCCAGTACCTGTCTCGAATTGCCCTGATGCTGGATGGCAGTACCGGTGCAGCACTGGACGAATCCAAGTGCTACTGGATGGATGACGAGCTGTGGCAGCCAATGCGCAAGCTGGTGGAAGACACCCTGGTGGTGGATGACTGGTTCGAGTTGACGCTGGTCCAGAACGTGCTGGTGGATGGCCTGCTGTTTCCACTGGTGTACGAGAGGATGGACCAGTGGCTGGGCGAGCAGGATGCCGAAGATGTTTCCATGCTCACCGAATTCATGCGGGACTGGTACAAGGAATCCCTGCGCTGGACCAACGCCATGATCAAGGTTGTGGCAGCGGAAAGCGACGCCAACCGCGAACAGCTCCAGGCCTGGATCGATCAGTGGGAACCTCAGGTGTACAGCGCACTCAAGCCCCTGGCCGAGGCCAGCACCGGCATTGAGGCCCTGGATGAAACCCGGGCTCAACTCTCCACCCGTCTCAAGAAATTCCAGCTGCAGAGCCAGGGAGTATCCGCATGAGCCAGCTCGTATTTATTGCCTTTCAGGACAACGACAACGCCCGCTACCTGGTGGAAGCCATCGCCGAAGACAATCCGGAAGCGGAAGTTCAGCACCAGCCGGCAATGATCCGGATCCAGGCCGAGAAGCGCCTGGTGATCAACCGGGAAACGATGGAAGAGAAGCTCGGTCGCGAATGGGATGTTCAGGAAATGCTCATCGACGTGATCAGTATCGGCGGCAATGTCGACGAAGACGACGACCACTTCATTCTTCAGTGGACCTAATTGGGAGACTTATCATGGCTGTTAAAAACAAGAAGCTGAATCTCAAGGACAAGTACCAGTACCTGACCCGGGACATGGCCTGGGAACCAACCTATCAAAAGAAGAAGGACATCTTCCCGGACGAGGACTTTGAAGGTATCAAGATTACCGACTGGTCCCAATGGGAAGATCCGTTCCGTCTGACCATGGACGCCTACTGGAAGTACCAGGCTGAAAAAGAGAAAAAGCTGTACGCCATTTTCGATGCCTTTGCCCAGAACAACGGCCACCAGAACATCTCGGACGCCCGTTATGTGAATGCGCTGAAACTGTTCCTGACCGGTGTGTCGCCCCTGGAACACGCGGCTTTCCAGGGCTACGCCAAAGTGGGTCGCCAGTTCAGTGGGGCCGGGGCGCGTGTTGCCTGTCAGATGCAGGCGATTGATGAGCTGCGCCACTCCCAGACCCAGCAGCATGCCATGAGCCATTACAACAAGCACTTCAATGGCCTGCATGATGCAGCTTACATGCACGACCGGGTATGGTTCCTGTCCGTGCCCAAGTCGTTCTTCGATGATGCCCGTTCGGCCGGTCCGTTCGAGTTCCTGACCGCGATTTCGTTCTCCTTCGAGTATGTGCTGACCAACCTTTTGTTCGTGCCGTTCATGTCCGGCGCCGCCTACAACGGCGACATGGCCACCGTCACCTTCGGTTTCTCGGCGCAGTCCGACGAAGCGCGGCACATGACCCTGGGTCTTGAGGTGATCAAGTTCATCCTCGAGCAGCACGAGGACAACGTGCCCATCGTCCAGCGCTGGATCGACAAATGGTTCTGGCGCGGTTTCCGCCTGCTGAGCCTGGTCAGCATGATGATGGACTACATGCTGCCGAACAAGGTCATGTCCTGGTCGGAAGCCTGGGAAGTGTATTACGAGCAAAACGGCGGCGCCCTGTTCAAAGACCTTGAGCGCTACGGCATCCGCCCGCCCAAATATCAGGATGTGGCCAACGATGCCAAGCACCACATCAGCCATCAGTTATGGGGCACGTTCTACCAGTACAGCCAGGCCACCAACTTCCATACCTGGATTCCCGGTAAGGAAGAAATGGACTGGATGTCCGAGAAGTATCCGGAGACTTTCGACAAGTACTACCGCCCGCGCTACGAGCATTGGGCCAAAGAGCATGCTGAAGGCCGCCGCTTCTACAACAACACCCTGCCGCAACTGTGCCAGGTATGCCAGGTACCGACGCTGTTTACCGAGATGGGCGAGCCCACCAAGCTCAGCCACCGCCAGATGAACTACGAAGGTGAGCGTTACCACTTCTGCTCGGAAGCCTGCTGCGACATCTTCAAGCACGAGCCGGAGAAGTACGTTCAGGCGTGGTTGCCGGTACACCAGATCTACCAGGGCAACTGTGAAGGCGGCGACGTCGAGACGGTGGTTCAGAAGTACTACCACATCAACATTGGCGAGGACAATTTCGAGTATGTCGGCTCGCCGGACCACAAACGCTGGTTGTCCATCAAGGGCAAGTCGTCTGATGACAAGGCTGAAGGGTCCAAGCAGGACGCGGCCTGATACGGAGATTACCCGGTGTCATCTGACGCCGGGTGATTCACCCGCAAAAACAACAAGGTGACCACCATGAGTGTTAACGCTTTATACGACTACAAGTTTGAACCACGGGATAAGGTCGAGAACTTCAACGGCATGCAGTTGCTGTATGTGCTCTGGCCGAATCATCTGATGTTCTGTGCTCCGTTTGCCCTGCTGGTGCAACCGGACATGACCTTCGGAGCCATGGTTGAAGAGATCCTGAAACCGGCCACGGCATCCCATCCGGATGCAGCGAACGCTGACTTCCTGGCGGCGCAGTGGCTGCTGAATGATGAACCGTTTACGCCGGATGCAGATGCCAGCCTTATAGACAACGGCATCGATCACAAGAGCATGCTGACGGTAACCACGCCGGGCCTTAACGGCCTTGCCGGCGCCGGATTCTGAGGGTAGCGCTATGAGTCACACCGTTACTATCGAACCCATTGGTGAGCAGATCGAGGTCGAGGATGGCCAGACCATCCTTGCCGCCGCCCTGCGCCAGGGTGTCTGGCTGCCTTTTGCCTGCGGCCATGGCACCTGTGCCACCTGCAAGGTCCAGGTCATCGAGGGCGATGTTGAAATCGGCGATGCCTCGCCGTTTGCCCTGATGGATGTGGAACGGGACGAAGGCAAGGTGCTGGCCTGCTGTGCCACCGTTGAAAGCGACGTCACCATCGAGGCGGATATCGATGTCGACGAAGACTTCGAGGGCTATCCGGTGGAGGACTACACCGCAACCGTCACAGACATCGTCGAGTTGTCTCCAACCATCAAGGGCATCCATCTGAAGCTGGACCGCCAGATGACCTTCCAGGCCGGCCAGTACATCAATATCGAACTGCCCGGTGTGGATGGCGCGAGGGCGTTCTCCCTGGCCAATCCGCCGAGCAAGGCGGGTGAGGTAGAGCTTCATGTGCGACTGGTCGAGGGGGGTGCCGCAACCACCTACATTCACCAGCAACTGAACGTGGGTGAGCAACTGCATCTGTCAGGTCCATACGGCCAGTTCTTCGTGCGCAGTTCGCAGCCCGGCAACCTGATTTTCATTGCCGGCGGCTCCGGTCTCTCCAGCCCGCAATCCATGATCATTGACCTGCTGGAGCAGGGCGACGACCGCCAGATCACCCTGTTCCAGGGCGCCCGTAACCTTGCCGAGCTCTACAACCGCGAGCTGTTCGAAGGCCTGGCCCGGGACAACGACAACTTCACCTACGTACCGGCGCTGAGCCAGGCGGACGAAGACGGTGAGTGGTCTGGATTCAGGGGCTATGTACACGATGCGGCCAGGGAACACTTCGGTGGTCGTTTTGCCGAGCACAAGGCCTATCTGTGCGGGCCGCCGCCGATGATCGATGCCGCGATTACCGCATTGATGCAGGGCCGGTTGTTTGAGCGGGACATCTTCATGGAGAAGTTCCTGACAGCGGCAGACGGCGCGGAAGAAACCCAGCGCTCGGCCCTGTTCAAGAAGATCTGACCGGAGGTGAAGCATGGCTCAGGTCTATCGGATTACCGAGCAGTGCAGCGGCAAGTCCTTTGAGTGCGAGGCAGGCCAGAGTGTGCTCAAGGCCATGGAACAACGGGGCATGAAGTGCGTGCCCGTGGGCTGCCGGGGCGGTGGCTGTGGCTACTGCAAGATCCAGGTTCTGGCAGGAGAGTTCGAGTGCGGAAAGATGAGCAAGGTCCATGTTCCGCCGGAAGCCCTGAAAAAAAGGGAGGTCCTGGCCTGCCGGGTGTATCCCCTGACTGATTTGACCATCGAGTGCCGGCCGCCATCGCAGCCCGGTCTCGCAAGCAAGCAGACAAAAACAACAGCGTTGAGGTAACTGTCATGAAAAAAGGTGTAATGCGTCCCGGCCACGTCCAGATCCGTGTTCTCGATATGGATGAAGCCGTCAAACACTACACGGACCTGATGGGTCTTATCGAAACCGACCGCGACGACCAGGGCCGTGTGTATCTCAAAGCCTGGACCGAAGTGGACAAGTTTTCCGTGGTACTTCGCGAGGCGGACGAGCCTGGCTGTGACTTTATGGGCTTTAAGGTTGTGGACGAAGCCGCTCTGGTTCAATTGGAGAAAGACCTGGTGGACTTCGGCGTTGATGTTGAGCAGGTTCCCGAAGGTGATCTGAAAGACTGTGGCCGCCGGGTTCGTTTTACCGTGCCTTCCGGTCACGCCTTCGAACTCTATGCCGACAAGCTCTACACCGGCAAATGGGGCATCAATAACGTTAACCCTGAAGCATGGCCCCGTGGCCTGGACGGTATGAAGGCCGTTCGGTTTGATCACTGTCTGTTTTACGGGCCTGAACTGGCGGCGGTGTACGACATCTTCGTGAACGTGCTCGGGTTCCATCTCGCAGAGCAGGTTCTGGATGGCGACGGCACTCGTATTGCCCAGTTCCTGACCGTGTCCATGAAGGAGCACGACATTGCCTTCATTCACCACGAGGAGAAGGGCAAGTTCCACCACGCCTCTTTCTTCCTGGAGACTTGGGAAGACGTACTGCGCGCCGCGGACCTGATCTCCATGACTGATACCTCCATCGATATCGGCCCGACTCGTCACGGCCTGACCCACGGCAAGACTATCTACTTCTTCGACCCGTCCGGTAACCGTAATGAGGTGTTCTGTGGTGGTGACTACATCTACCCGGATCACAAACCGGTGACTTGGCAGGCCGAGCAGTTGGGTAAGGCCATCTTCTACCACGACCGGGTACTGAACGAACGGTTCCTGACGGTTCTGACCTGATTGATATCCGACTCAACAGGGCTAATTTAACAGGATAGGCAGCAATGAAAGACATCAAGCACTACATCAATGGGCAGTATGTTGGCTCGGCCAGCGGCAAGTTGTTCGACAACGTCAACCCGGCCAACGGCAAGGTGATCAGCAAAGTTCACGAAGCCGGACGTGACGAGGTGGACGCCGCAGTCAAAGCCGCGAAAGCGGCCCTGCGCGGCCCCTGGGGCAAGATGACACTGGAGGAACGCACCGGCATCCTGCACAAGGTGGCTGACGGCATCAACGCACGGTTTGACGAGTTCCTGGAAGCGGAATGCCTGGATACCGGCAAGCCCAAATCCCTGGCGAGCCACATCGACATTCCCCGGGGCGCGGCCAACTTCAAGGTGTTCGCGGACATGATCAAGAACGTGCCCACGGAATCCTTCGAAATGCCCACGCCGGACGGTACCGGCGCGCTGAACTACGCCGTACGCCGCCCCAAGGGCGTGATCGGGGTGATCAGCCCGTGGAACCTGCCATTGCTGCTGATGACCTGGAAAGTCGGGCCTGCTCTGGCCTGTGGCAACACCGTGGTGGTCAAACCCTCCGAGGAAACCCCCACCACCACCGCCCTGCTGGGCGAAGTGATGAAAGACGCCGGCGTACCGGACGGGGTGTTCAACGTGGTTCACGGCTTCGGTGGGGATTCAGCCGGCGCTTTCCTCACCGAGCATCCGCTAGTGGATGGTTTCACCTTTACCGGCGAAACCGGCACCGGCGAAGTCATCATGAAGGCAGCCGCGAAGGGCATCCGGGATATCTCCCTGGAGCTGGGTGGCAAGAACGCCGGCCTAGTGTTCGCCGACTGCGACATGGACAAGGCCATCGAGGGCACCATGCGCTCAGCCTTCGCCAACTGTGGCCAGGTTTGCCTGGGCACTGAGCGGGTTTATGTAGAACGTTCCATCTTCGACGAGTTCGTTGGCCGACTGAAAGAAGCCGCGGAAGGCATGAAGATTGGTCCGCCGGATGATGCCGAGGCGGATATGGGTCCGCTGGTCAGCCTCAAACACCGGGAGAAGGTTCTGTCCTATTACCAGAAAGCCGTTGATGACGGTGCCACGGTGGTGACCGGTGGTGGTGTTCCCGATATGCCGGCCGAGCTGGCCGGTGGTGCCTGGGTTCAGCCCACCATCTGGACCGGATTGCCGGAAAGTTCGACGGTGATTACCGATGAAATCTTCGGCCCCTGTGTCCACCTGTGCCCATTCGACACCGAAGAGGAAGCCATCGAACTGGCCAACAGCCTTCCCTACGGACTGGCATCAGCAATCTGGAGCGAGAACATTACCCGCGCCCACCGGGTCGCGGGCCAGATCGAAGCTGGCATCATCTGGGTCAACAGCTGGTTCCTGCGGGATCTGCGCACACCCTTCGGTGGCAGCAAACAGTCCGGCATTGGCCGCGAGGGTGGTGTGCACTCCCTGGAGTTCTACACCGAGATGAAAAACATCTGTGTGAAATTGTGAGCTAACCATGACTGCACCTGAAAACAGCCCGGAAATCGGGCGTGAGATATCCGCCGCCGGCTACCGCACCAACGTCCATGACCATGGCAAGGGCGGTGTTCCTGTCATGATGATCCACGGCTCCGGCCCCGGCGTGACCGCCTGGGCCAACTGGCGCCTGGTGATTCCGGAGCTGGCGAAGAATCGCCGTGTGGTGGCGCCGGATATGCTCGGCTTCGGGTATACCCAACGCCCGGAAGACAACACCTACAACCGGGAGCGCTGGGTGGCCCATGCCATCGGCGTTATGGATGCACTGGATCTGCAACAGGTGGATCTGGTCGGCAACTCCTTCGGTGGCGGCCTGGCGCTGGCGCTGGCGATCGAGTACCCGGAGCGGGTTCGTCGTCTGGTGCTGATGGGCTCCGCCGGCGTCAGCTTTCCGATCACCGAGGGCCTGGATGATGTTTGGGGCTACCAGCCTTCCCTTGAAAACATGCGTCGCCTGATGGATGTGTTTGCCTTCAACAAAGGCCTGCTCACCGACGAACTGGCGGAGATGCGCTATCAGGCCAGTATCCGCCCCGGTTTCCAGGAATCCTTTGCCGCCATGTTCCCGGCACCGCGTCAGCGTTGGGTCGACAACCTGGCCAGCGAGGAGAAGGACATCCGGGCGCTGCCCCACGAAACCCTGGTTCTTCATGGCCGCGAAGATGAGGTGATACCGCTGGCCGCCTCACTGAAACTGGCTGAACTGATCGACCGAGCCCAGTTGCATGTATTCGGGCGTTGCGGCCACTGGACCCAGATTGAACATGCCAACCGGTTTGCCCGGCTGGTGAACGATTTCCTGACCGAGGCCGATCAAGTGGCTTCAGGAGCAGAGTAATGGAACAGACACGCATCCAGGCCTTCGGTGACGAGCTTTACCAGGCCATGCTGAACCGGGAGGCGGTCGCACCGCTGACCGACCGTGGCGAAGACATCACCATCAACGACGCCTACCACATTTCCCTGCGCATGCTGGAACGCCGGCTGGCGGATGGCGCCTCCGTCATCGGCAAGAAGATCGGTGTCACCAGCAAGGCGGTGCAGAACATGCTGAACGTGCACCAGCCGGATTTCGGGTACCTGACCGACGACATGGTGTTCAACAGCGGTGAAGTCATGCCCATCAGTGACCGGCTGATTGCGCCCCGCGCCGAGGGCGAAATTGCCTTCATCCTGAAGAAAGACCTGAGCGGCCCCGGGGTAACCAATGCCGATGTGCTGGCCGCCACCGAGTGTGTGATGCCTTGCTTCGAGATCGTCGATTCCCGCATCCAGGACTGGAAGATCGCCATCCAGGACACGGTGGCGGATAACGCCTCCTGTGGCCTGTTTGTGTTGGGCGATCAGGCGGTTTCTCCCCGCAAGGTCGATCTCGTGACCTGCGGCATGGTGGTGGAAAAGAACGGCAGTGTGCTGAGCGCCGGGGCCGGTGCCGCGGCCCTGGGTTCCCCAGTGAACTGCGTGACCTGGCTGGCTAACACCCTGGGCGAGTTCGGCATCACCCTGAAAGCCGGTGAAGTCATCCTGTCCGGTTCCCTGGTTCCGCTGGAGCCGGTCAAGGCCGGTGATTACATGCGTGTGGATATCGGTGGTATCGGCAGTGCTTCTGTGCGCTTCGCCTGACCCGGATTGAAGAGGACAACATCATGAGCAACAAAATCAAAGCGGCGATCATCGGTTCGGGCAACATCGGCACCGACCTGATGATCAAGATCCTGCGCACCGCCGAGCACATCGAGATGGGGGTGATGGTCGGGATTGACCCCGAGTCCGATGGTCTGGCCCGTGCCAAACGCATGGGCGTGGCCACCACTGCAGAAGGCGTGGAAGGGCTGGTGAAGATGCCCGAGTTCGCCGACATCGGCATTGTGTTTGATGCCACGTCGGCCGGCGCTCACGTTCACAATGACAAACTGCTGCGGGAACACAAACCCGACATCCGCGTGGTGGACCTGACTCCGGCCGCCATCGGCCCCTACTGCGTGCCCGTGGTTAATTTGGAGGAACATCTGGCCGAGGGCAACGTCAACATGGTCACCTGCGGTGGCCAGGCCACCATTCCCATGGTCGCAGCGGTCTCCCGAGTCGCCAAGGCTCATTACGCGGAAATCGTGGCATCCATTTCCAGTAAATCCGCCGGCCCCGGCACTCGCGCCAACATCGACGAGTTCACCGAAACCACCTCCAAGGCCATCGAAGTGGTCGGTGGTGCCGGCAAGGGCAAGGCCATCATCATCCTCAACCCGGCCGAACCACCCCTGCTGATGCGGGACACGGTGTACGTGCTTTCGGATGCCGCCGACAAAGCCGAAGTGGAAGCCTCCGTCGAGGAGATGGTGAAGGCGGTGAACCGCTATGTGCCGGGCTACCGCCTGAAGCAGAAAGTACAGTTCGACGACATTCCCGAAGACCAGCCCATGAACGTCCCGGGCCTGGGTAAGTTCAGCGGTCTGAAGACCTCCATCTTCCTGGAAGTGGAGGGTGCTGCCCATTACCTGCCGGCCTACGCCGGCAACCTGGACATCATGACCTCCGCGGCTCTTGGTACTGCCGAGCGTATCGCCGAATCGCTGGTCAAGTGAGGAGACTGAACCATGACTTATAACCCCGGCAAGAAGCTCTACATCTCCGACGTGACCCTGCGGGACGGCAGCCACGCCATTCGTCACCAGTACTCCATCAAGAACGTGCAGGACATTGCACGGGCCCTGGACAAGGCAAAAGTCGACAGTATTGAAGTAGCCCACGGCGACGGCCTGCAGGGCTCCAGCTTCAACTACGGCTTCGGCGCCCACACGGACCTGGAGTGGATCGAAGCGGTGGCGGACGTAGTCACCCACTCGAAAATTGCCACCCTGCTGCTGCCCGGCATCGGCACCGTCCACGACCTGGACAACGCCTACAGCGCCGGCGCAAGAATCGTCAGAGTGGCCACCCACTGCACCGAAGCGGATGTGTCGAAGCAGCACATCGAGCACGCCCGCAAACTGGGCATGGACACCGTCGGCTTTCTGATGATGAGCCACATGCAGACCCCGCAAGGATTGGCGGAACAGGCCAAGCTGATGGAAGACTACGGGGCTACCTGCCTCTATGTCGTCGACTCCGGCGGTGCCATGAACATGAACGACATCCGCGACCGCTTCCGGGCCCTGAAGGATGTTCTGAAACCCGAAACCCAGACCGGCATCCATGCCCACCACAACCTGGCCCTGGGTGTGGCCAACTCCATCGTGGCGGTCGAGGAAGGCTGTGACCGTGTCGATGCCAGCCTCGCCGGCATGGGCGCAGGCGCGGGTAACGCCCCGCTGGAAGTGTGCATCGCCGCCTTCGACAAGATGGGCTGGGAGCACGGCACCGATGTGTACGCCCTGATGGATGCCGCTGATGACATTGTACGCCCGCTGCAGGACCGTCCCGTCAGAGTTGACCGCGAAACCCTGGCCCTGGGCTACGCCGGAGTCTATTCCAGCTTCCTGCGCCATTCCGAAGTGGCGGCGCAGAAGTACGGACTGAAAACCGTGGACATTCTGGTGGAGCTGGGCAAACGCCGCATGGTGGGTGGCCAGGAAGACATGATCGTGGACGTGGCGCTGGATCTGCTGGCGGCACAAAAGGAGCAGAACACATGAGCAAGACACTGAGCCGTGAACAGGTGCTGGCCCTGGCCGAACACGTGGAAAACGCCGAGTTGCAGGCCCACGACATCACCAAGGTCACCAATGACTACCCGGACATGACCTTCGAGGATGCCTACGACGTGCAGTGGGAAATACGCAGCCGCAAGGAAGAGCGTGGCAACAAGATCGTTGGCATGAAAATGGGCCTCACCTCCTGGGCAAAGATGGCCCAGATGGGTGTGGAGACTCCGATCTATGGCTTCCTGGCAGACTATTTCAGTGTGCCGGACGGCGGCGTGGTCAACACCAAGGAATTGATCCATCCGAAAATCGAAGCCGAGATTGCCTTCGTCACCAAGGCACCCCTGAAAGGCCCCGGCTGCCATATCGGCCAAGTGCTGGCGGCGACGGACTTTGTGATTCCCGCCGTGGAAGTTATTGACTCCCGCTATGAGAACTTCAAGTTCGACCTGGTGAGTGTCGTGGCGGATAACGCCTCATCAACCCGGTTTATCACTGGCGGCCAGATGGCCGATGTGGCGGATGTGGATTTGAAAACCCTGGGCGTGGTGGTCGAGAAGAACGGTGAAGTTGTCGATGTAGGCGCGGGTGCCGCCGTGCTCGGCCATCCGGCCTCCAGCGTGGCGATGCTGGCGAATCTGCTGGCAGAGCGGGGTGAGCACATTCCCGCGGGCACCTTCATCATGACCGGTGGCATAACCGCTGCCATCACCGTGGAGCCTGGGGATAATATCACCGTGCGTTATCAGGGGCTGGGGACCGTAACCGGAAGGTTTATCTAAGCCTCAAAGACACTGCCAACGGAGCAGGGAATTATGAGCGATACCATTGATCTACGTTTATATTTCAACTTTCGCAGCCCGTACTGCTATCTGGCCAGCGAGCGCATGTTCGAGCTGTTTGACCAGTACCAAGTCAATCTGCTCTGGAGGCCTTTGGGGGGATGGCGCGGTCGCTCGGATCCGGACCGTGCGAAGGTCAAGATGCCTATCGCAAGGCAGGACGTGGCACGCTGGGCACGTCGATTTGGCATGCCTCTGACTCCACCTCCGAAGAGTACGGATCCTACCCGTGCCGGGGCTGGCTCACTGTTGGCGGAGAAGGAAGGACTGCTCAAACCCTACGTGGTGGCAGTGATGCGCGCCGAATGGGCGGACGGCCTGGACATAGGGGATGCAGCGGTCCTTTCCTCAGTTGCCGAAAGCGTTGGACTGAACAGAGAGGCGTTCGCCAGGGCGGTCGATGATCCCGAACTCCATGCCCAACTTGACCGGAACTGGCAGGAAGCACAGGAAAAAGGTGCCCTGGGTGTTCCCACGTTTGTTATCGGCGACCAGATTTTCTGGGGTCAGGACAGGCTGGATTTTGTGGGGGAGCACCTGAGGGATTTGGGAGCGGCACGCCAATGAGCAGGATACGACTGATTGATAAGCCTGAATGTCCGTTTTGCTGGCGAGTCCGAATTGCCGCAGCTATGCAGGGGCGGGTGATGCACAGTATGGACAGGTCAGATCCGGATGTTCTCGCCGAGTGGCAGCGATTATCGCCGAGTCAAACGGTGCCGGTGTTGATTGAGGATGACCTGGTACTGACGGACTCTGGCCCGATGCTTGAGTACCTGGCCGAAACCGGGCCGGCCTTGCTGCCGGATTCTCCACGCCGAAGGGCGGAAGCACGAAGCTGGGTCGTGTACGGGGATAGAATTTTGGGGCAATCCCTGCGGGAAGTGGTCTTTGAGAAACGCGATAAACCGGAGAACGAATGGGATCAAGACAGGATTCGTAAGGGTACACACGGATTTCTGGGCGGGCTAGCCGCACTCGAGATGGCGTTGCAAGACGAAAGCTTCCTTCTCGGGAACCAGCCAACCCTGGCCGAGTGCGCCTTGTTTCCAAGGTTTGCTCTGGCCCTGCTCTACGGCGTGGATATCCCTGCCGATTTTCCCCGAACTCGCCAATGGTTTGGTCGCCTGGCCACCTACCCGGCCTTCTTGTCGTCGAGCCCGGAGCGTGTCAGGAACGTTCTTGTTGATTTTGCGTGAGGAACCGTCATGCCAATAGCCCAACTGTATATCCTTGAAGGTCGCACGGACGAACAGAAAGAGCGCCTTATTCGTGAGGTGTCGGAAGCCATGTCACGCTCAATTGATTCGCCGATTGAACGCGTACGGGTAATCATTACCGAAATGCCTAAAAGCCATTTCGGGATAGCAGGGGAGCCGGCCAGTAAAGTCCGTCCTTAAAGTTGTCTTCAAACCAACGTGTCTTGCGGGTGAGTAATGTGACCAAGCTGCCTGTGCTGTATTTGTCCTGTGAAACCGAAGCGCTGATAGGGCCCAAAGGGCAGGCAAGCCTGCGCCGCTTGATACGGCCGGATCTCGTGATTGCCAACGTAGCATTTATTACCTCGGCAAAAGGGGGCGTACAGCCGGAAATTTTTTACCAGTGTGGCGAGGGAGTTCTTGCCAGGCGTCTGCAGTCTGAAATGGCGGAACGGGGGTTTGATGCCGCCGTTCGCGGATCTCGGGAACAGGGTTTGAAGGAATTGGCTGAGAGCATGACGCACCTCGCGCCTGATGAGGTGATTGAATTGAAGCTCAACACGGGCATGACCAGTGAACACTACAGGGCCATTGGTCATTGCCTGGAAGCCTTGAGAAACCAGGGCGTGTTGCTGATATGTCTGGACCGGCTGGAAAACGTCGGCAACAATGTGGATCATCCTCAGCCAATTGACAGTTATATCCGTAACCTGATTCGTCAGTGGGAAGATGAACACCGATGGGCAAAAGCCATGTCGAAATCTGACCTTGGTGCCTCTAATTCCAGTCCGGGAGCCAAAGCCCCCGTTGCCGACCCGACGTTATGTGTGCTCAATACCGCCTTCAGTCTGGGTGGAATGCAGGCACCTCAGCGCCTGTTTGGCTTTTCGCTGAACGAGACCAGTCAATCCCTCGCAGGTTATGGATGGATGCAATAATCTGTTGGAAATACAGAAGGTTCCATAAATGCTGAAACTATTGATGGTTGGGGCCGGTGGTATTGGAGGTTACTATGCTGCCAGGCTTCTGGAGTCGGGGCACCGGGTGATACTCACTGCTCGAGGGGACCATCTGCATGCCCTTGCCAGCCATGGCCTGAAAGTTTACTACGAGGGGCGGGAGCTGATTCATCGTCCAGAGGCGCTCAGCCACCAGCAACTGGCGGCCGGATTCCACCCTGACGACTTTGACGTAATCATCATTGCCCTGAAGTCGACAGCCACCGTATTGGTTACGAAAGAGCTCGGAACCTGGCTCAGACAGGGCCGGGTTCCCGTGTTGTCCTTACAGAATGGCGTTGACAATGAGCCGTTGCTGGCCGATGTCATAGGTACGGAGCGAATAATTGGCGGGCTTGCGGTGCGGATCGGTGGGCATATTGCCCGGCCAGGGGTTGTTGAAGCAGAAGGCGTTGCCGAGATCGTCATGGGCGAATGGCCTGCGGTGGGTAAACCCGGAAGCGCGCGCTCGTTGCTGCTGAAGAAACTCGCGGCGGTATTCGATGACTCGGGTATTCCCACCACGCTTTCCGACAACATTCGCTACGAGCTATGGCGTAAGCTGGTGATCAACAATGGTGTAAACCCGCTCTCGGCACTGACAGGACTAGACACCCGCAGCCTTACTCATCATCCTGAGCTCAGCAGGATTGTGTATGGCATGATGGCGGAAACCGTTGAAGCATCAAGGGCCGATGATGTGAATCTCACTCAGAAAGACCTCCACGAAATGTTCGAGCTGATCAGTTCCTTCAATGCGATCAAAACGTCCATGCTGATAGACAGAGAGAAGGGGCGCCCCCTTGAGTTGGACAGTATTGCCGGTGCTGTACTCAAACGTTGCACCAGTCTTGGCATCGATTCCCCATACACCTCGACCATCGCCACTTTGTTGAAGCAACAGGCCTCCTGACCTTCCTGAAGTGAGTTGGCGCACTTGCCGCTCTCGTATACCCCGTTGTATCTCATGTTCGCGTTCTTCTTTGATGACCTGACGTATGCTGTTTAGGTGGTGCCATCATTGGTTGTTGATTGACCATCTAAATTTATATAAAGTGAACTCATTAACAATAAGTAAATGAGGCGAGAGATGTTTGGTCAATCACTTGCGGGCGCTACCGTCCTTCAGGGGGCACATCCGGAAGAGGTGTCTTCGTTCGTTAATCAGCATATCGGGCAGCATCGCCTGGAAATGCTGGGAGAGCAGAAACGGAAGTCCAGTCTCAGCTTCAGGGAATTTGCCGGGTTTGGGATGTCCCAGCTCAGCTACGGTAACCATGTACGGGTAAAAAGCCCCGAACTTGAGTCCATCTACCACTTTCAGGTGGTCACCCGGGGTGAGTGTGTCTGGCATCAGGCGGGCGAGCGTATGAAGGTTCGCAGTGGTCAGGCGGTTATGGTGAACCCCTATGAAAAGATTGATCTGGAGTATTCGGATGATTGCGAAAAGCTGATCATCAAGGTTCCGGAGCATGTGCTCAATAATGCCCGTGAGTTGTCACACGGTCGGTTGCCGGAGGATGGCATTCGCTTTACTCGGGCGCCTGTGGAGCTACGGCTGTGTCCGGCACTGATCAATATCATGGAGGCCGTGCTCTCCGAGCTTGAAGATGCCGAAGACGAGGATATCAACCCGGTTTGCGGCGCCTATCGTGAAATCATCCTCAAGAAGCTGCTGAAGGTGTTTCCCAGCAACTGGTCATCTCAGGAAAAGGGGCCGGCCTGTACGCCTACCCTCGGTAAAATGCTCCGTTACATTGAACAGAACGTGCATCGCAACATTGATATTGAAGAGCTTTCCAGTGTCTCCAACATGAGTGTTCGATCCATCTACAATGCGTTTTCGAAGGCCTTCGCAACAACCCCGAAGTGTTACATCAAGCAGTTTAAACTTCAGAAGTTGCGGGAAGATCTCCTGCAGGGAAAATGCAGGAACGTCACCGAGATCGCGTTGGACTATGGCTTCAGCCACCTGGGCCGGTTTTCATCGGACTATCGAAAATCCTTTGGCGAATTGCCCTCCGAAACCATGCGAATGGCCGGTTAACCCCGGCCATTGCCTTCCCGCTGTTGCCCGCAGATCTGCCGTGTCACCCGGTCACTGCATTCCCGGACCTGTTCGAACAGGAATGAGCCTTCGCTGATGTCGGTGTCCCGATCAAGGCCCAACAGGGTGATGACGGTGACGATGCTGCCGTTGATGTCGAAGACCGGACGGCTCAGCACATTGATTTCGGGTAGATAGTCACTGAAAAACGCGCAGTAGTTATCCCGCTTGATAGTTTCCAGATGGGGTTGCAGTTCTTCCCGGGTAATGGGTTTGCCCCGATGTTTCGGGAGTGACTTGGAGCTCTTGTAATACTGGTCCACCAGTTCCTTTCGTCGTTTTGCCGGCAGGTGAGCCAGGTAAATCCTTCCTGACGCTGAATTCAGTGGCGACAGTTCGGCGCCCAGTCGGACGTTGACCGAGATCGGCTGGCTTGAATCCAGCCACTTGATGATCAGCGGGCCGTTCCCGTTCCAGACGGTGACCGACACGGTTTTGTCGGTTTCCTCGTTGAGCCGGTCAACGGCTTCATAGCTCAGTTGAATGGGATTGATGCGACGGAGCGCGGAAATGCCGAGGGTCAGGCTGGAGTTACCCAGGGTGTATTGGGTCTGGTTTACCTGATTGATGTAGCCCTCTCTCAGCAAACTGACGAGGTATTTGTGGGCACGACTGGGTGAGAGATCCAGGGCCCCCGACAGCTCTTTGAGGGTGGGTGGCCTGGAAGCCACGGAGATGTAGTTGAGGATATGCAATCCGATTTCCAGCGAACCGATTCCCTGCCGCTTTGGGCTTTCTTCTGCCATGGACGTTACCGTTTGCAATTGACTGGTGCTGCCTTGTACCAGCGGAAAACAGGTGCCCTGGAGACGGCGGGCACCTGTTTTGCGGGTTGTTGGCAAGGATACCAATTCTGAAGGTCCGGATCAGAATTTGTACTTGGCCATGACCTCAACCTGCTGGCCTTCCGGCAACAGTGGGCCGAAGGCGAGATTGTACTTTCGCCACTCTATCCCGGCTTCCAGATCCTGGGTGATGTTGTGGATCAGGTTAACGCGATGGGCTTCGTAGTTGGTGTCGGCGTCGTCATCCACTTCGACGGCTGTATAAGCGACGTTTGCCCGCCACTCGTTGTTGATGACGTAGCGAAAGCCAACGTCAAACCCTGCCTGGCTGACAGCGTCGTCGTTTTCGACATCCGGTGACGACAGGCTGTTGTTTACGCCAACACCGGTGAATGCACCAAGCCCTTCACCGTAGTGAGCATTCACGTTCAGGCTGTGAGGCCCGATCATGAACTTCGAGCCGATGGCGCCGCCACCCACGAAGTCGCCATTTTCAACTTCGCGACCTGATGCGGTGAGGATAACACGGTGACCACCGTCGAGACTCAGGTTGTAGTTAACCGCAAGATCAGGCGTGTCGGCGTCGTTGTTGACAGGGTCCTGTGCAGTAAAACGGAAGCCGGCAACCTCGTGACTAACCAGGTTAGTGCGGAAGTTGAACCCGCCCAGGGTGCCTCGCGGCCCGCCCAGGAAATCCAGGTAATCGTGATAGGCAACGGCCCAGAACTGGCCGGTCCAGGTCTGCCCCACGGTGGTCTGATCCACCTTGATGAACGCGTGGCGAAGCCGTAGGTCGTTATTCTCGCCAGGAAAGGTGCCGCCGTAAAAGTCGCCTTCCACAAAGCCGACAATCGTATGGCCTTCCTTCTGGGTGACTGTTTTAAGGTTAACGCGGGACTGGTTGGAACGGCCGAAGATGCGGGAATCCCCATCATCGACTTTTTCATAGATGGCTTCGGCTTTGAAATAGCCACCGATGCTGAATTTGGTGTCGTTGAACTCGCCGAGTTCGAGAGCGTGAACGGCGGGGGCCGCGCTGAGACCGGATGCAATAGCGAGCGCTAGTAATGAATGTCGATAGTTCATTTGCCTTCTCCTTGTTGTTTGGCATTTGAACTATCGGTTATTCAGGCGTGGGCAAATATCCGGTTAATGAACATCCCTATCCGTTTTTTGTACTTATCTCCGGCACGGTGCAGGGTTCCGTCACCGTTCCAGATGGCGTCCATGGAATCGCAGATGGTCCTCAATGAAGCTGGCAATGAAGTAGTAGCTGTGGTCGTAGCCCTCGCGCAGATTCAGTTCCAGCGGGTAACCGCTGATATGGGCTGACGCCTCAAGGGTTTCGGGGCGAAGCTGTTCGGCCAGGAAGTTGTCAGCGTCACCCTGATCCACCAGGGCCGGCACGAATTGCTGTGCCTTGCGCATTAACAGGCTGGCATCGTAGGCAGCCCAGCGCCCGGTATCGTTGCCGAGATAGGCGGCAAAGGCTTTTTTGCCCCACGGGCAACTGACCGGATTGCTGATCGGGCTGAAAGCAGACACCGACTGGTATGTCTGTGGATTGCGCAATGCCAGCACCAGGGCGCCATGCCCGCCCATGGAATGTCCCGCGACAGAGCGTTGGCCGGTCACTGGGAACACCGACTCCACCAGTGCCGGTAGTTCATTCAGCACGTAATCGTACATGCGGTAATGCGTGTTCCAGGGGCTCTCGGTAGCATTCACATAGAACCCCGCCCCCTGGCCAAGATCGTAACCGTCATCGTTGGCGACGTCGTCGCCTCTGGGACTTGTGTCCGGGGCCACAATGGCAATGCCCAGTTCGGCGGCCACCCGATGGGCGCCCGCTTTCTGCATGAAGTTTTCGTCGGTGCAGGTCAGGCCCGATAGCCAGTAAACGACGGGTACCTTTTGCCCACTAGCCACCTGTGGTGGCAGGTAAATCGCGAAACGCATGACACAACCAAGGGTGTCGGACTGATGGCTGTACTGCTTGTGCCAGCCACCGAAACTTTTGTTGCTGCTCAGGTTTTCGATGCTCATCAAGAACTCCGTGGGTGAGTCGCCTGCCATGGGTGGCAGGCGACCGCGCCGGTCACTTATCGAAATGGATCACGCTACGAATGCTCTTTCCTTCGTGCATCAGTTCGAACGCCTCATTGATGTCTTCAAGCCCCATGGTGTGGGTGATGAAATCGTTGAGTTTGAACTCGCCCTGCAGATACCGCTCGACAATTCCAGGAAGCTCGGAGCGGCCTTTGACGCCGCCGAACGCGGAGCCTTTCCAGACTCGACCGGTCACCAGTTGGAATGGGCGGGTGGAAATCTCCTGGCCAGCACCTGCGACACCGATGACGACGGATTCGCCCCAGCCCTTGTGGCAGCATTCCAGGGCAGAACGCATCACGTCGACGTTGCCAATGCACTCAAAGGAGTAGTCCACGCCGCCATCTGTCAGTTCGACAATGACTTCCTGAATGGGTTTGTCATAGGCTTTTGGGTTGATGCAATCGGTTGCACCAAGTTGCTTCGCGAGGTCGAACTTGCTCTCATTGATATCGACGGCAATGATGCGGCTGGCCTTGGCCATGGTAGCGCCAATAATGGCAGACAGGCCGATGCCGCCCAGACCGAAGATCGCCACGGTGGCACCTTCTTCCACCTTGGCAGTGTTCATGACGGCGCCCATGCCGGTGGTTACTCCGCAGCCCAGCAGGCACACTTCTTCCAGTGGCGCTTCTTTGTTCACTTTGGCCAGAGAGATTTCCGGCAGCACGGTGTACTCGGAGAAGGTGGAGCAGCCCATGTAGTGATAGATTGGCTGGCCATCCTTGTAGAAACGGCTGGTGCCATCGGGCATCAGGCCCTTGCCCTGGGTTTCCCGAATCTTCCCGCACAGGTTGGTTTTACCGGAGAGGCAGAATTTACATTCCCCACACTCTGGCGTGTACAGAGGAATAACGTGATCTCCAATCTCGACACTCGTGACACCTTCGCCGATGGCCTCAACGATGCCGCCGCCTTCATGGCCCAGAATCGCGGGGAAATTACCTTCGGGATCGTCTCCGGAAAGCGTAAACGCATCGGTGTGACAGACGCCGGTAGCGATCACTCGCACCAGAACTTCACCAGCTTTCGGCGGCATTACATCCACTTCTTCAATGGAGAGTGGTTGCCCCGGTCCCCAGGCAATGGCTGCTTTTGATTTGATCATATCGCTCATAATTCTCTCCGTTTGTGATGCATCTGTATTTGGACACTGCCCGAATGACCTGGTCATTATATTTGCTGCACAGATGTTGATAATGACCATATTCGTGAAATCACTTTTACTCATGTGTAATAATCAGAATTGCTGAAGCAAAAGTAGGGTGGTGACATGCAGCGCTGGGAAGGTGTAAACGAATTCGTGGCGGTGGCTGAAACGGAGAGCTTCACCCGGGCGGCAAAACGCCTGGACGTCTCGACCGCTCACGTCAGCCGACAGATCAGCGCGCTCGAAGACAGGTTATCCACCCGTCTGTTCTATCGAACGACCCGGCGCGTCTCCACTACCGAGGCCGGGCAGATCTACTATCAGCATTGTCGCCAGATACTGGACGCCCTTGAACAGGCGGAGCGCTCTATGACCAATATGCAGCTGGTGCCCCAGGGCCGGCTGCGACTGACGGCGCCGGTAACCTACGGAGAGAAGTCGATCGCACCGCTGGTCAACGATTTTGTACTGCGGTATCCCGAACTCGACGTTGAAATGAAACTGACCAATCAGCAACTGGACCTGGTGGCGGAAGGTTACGACCTTGCGGTACGGCTTGGTAAACTGGACGATTCGAGCCTGATGGCCAGGCGTCTTGCTTCCCGGACTCTGTATGTATGCGCCTCGCCAGCTTATCTCGCTGTCCATGGCACCCCGCACTCTCTGTCTGAGCTGGAACACCATAATTGCCTTCAGGGGAATCTGGGTTACTGGCGATTTCAGGATGCGGGTCATCCCCGCAATGTCCGGATTCGTGGAAATGTGCGTTGTGACAGCGGCAGAGCCTTGTTGGATGCAGCGCTGAAGGGGGTTGGTATTGTCCAGCTGCCGGATTATTACGTTGGGCCGGCACTCGACGCGGGTACACTGATACCTCTTCTGACTCATTACCAGGAAGACGATGACGGTATCTGGGCGGTGTATCCCCATAACCGTCACCTGTCGCCAAAGGTGAGAATGCTGCTGGACTACTTTGTGGATTCACTGGGCGTGCCAAACGCCTGATTGGGGCTAAGCCCAATCAGGGTATTCAGACACTGAGCGCGGTTTCGACCTTTTCCAGATTCTGGTCCAGCTCTTCGGAGCTGCCATCAAAGTGAACCTGTCCTTTCACCACCACCACATGACGGTCACAGAGCTTTTTCAGCGCCTTGATGTTCTTGTCCACGATCAGTGTGGAAATGCCCGACTCACGAATGGTGGCAATCACGTTCCAGATGTCCTGGCGGATCAGCGGCGCCAGACCTTCGGTCGCCTCGTCCAGAATCATCAGTCGGGGATTGGTGACCAACGCGCGACCGATCGCCAGCATCTGCTGCTCGCCCCCGGACAACTCCGTGCCCAGGTTTGACAGGCGCTCCTGAAGGCGCGGAAAGGTATCCATGACCCGATCGAAATTCCAGCCGGTGTTGCCGTTGCTGTCGGGGCGGGCGGCCATTTGCAGGTGTTCCTTCACCGTCAGATTGTGGAACATGCCCCGGCCTTCGGGAACATAGGCTATGTCGCGGCGCATCCGCTTCCAGGTCGGCAGGTTGCTGATGTCCTGTCCGTCGAAATACACATGACCGCTGCGGGGCGGCACGATGCCAAGAATGGACTTGAGCGTGGTGGTCTTGCCCATGCCATTACGCCCCATCAGGCTCATGGACTGCCCCTTATCCAGCCGGAACGACAGATCGTGAAGGATGTGGCTTCGACCATACAGGGTGTTGAGGTTTTTAACTTCCAGAAGACTGTTGCTCATGCCGCTTCCTCCTCGTCTTCCTTGCCCAGGTAGGCTTCTTTCACCCGGGGCTCGTTACGTACTTCATCCACGGTGCCGGTGATCAGATGGGTGCCGTTGTCCAGTACGGTCAGTTGGTCAGACAGCTCGAAGATGGCATCCATATCATGCTCTACCAGCACAATGCTGTAGGTCTGCTTGAGTTCGTTCAGCAGCGCGATAATGCGCTGGGATTCCTCGTGTCCCATGCCCGCCATAGGCTCATCCAGCAGCAGGATGCAGGGGTCGGTTGCCAGCACCATCGCCAACTCAAGCTGGCGTTGCTCACCGTAGGATATTTCCGCTGCGACGGTGTGGATGCGGCTTTCGAGCCCCACCTGGCACAGCGCTTTTTCAGCCGCTTCCCGAACCAGCTTGTTGGAATGACGCGACGCGAACAGATTGAAGCTGCCGGTGAAGCGGCGTTGAGCGGCCACGGCGCAGTTTTCCAGGCAGGTGACATCGGCGTAGATGTTGGTTTTCTGGAAGCTGCGGCCAATGCCCCGGCGCACAAATTTCCAGGGTTTCATACCCTCAATCTGATCGCCCTTGTGGAAAATACACCCGCTGGTCGGTGTCAGTGTGCCGCACAGCATATTCAGCAGCGTACTTTTGCCCGCGCCGTTGGGACCGACCACGCCGTGCAGTTGTCGGTCATGAAACTGCAGGGAAATGTCGTTGAGTGCCTTGATGCCGCCCCAGTGTTTGCTGAGGGATTCGGTTTCCAGAATGATGTCGTTGGCCATGATTATTTCTCCAGCAGCTTTTCAAGGTAACCGGCCAGGCCTTTGCGCAGCAGCAGGACCATCAGGATGATCGCGCCGCCCATGAACAGCATCCAGTCTTCGCTCATGTGCTCGAAGAAATACTGCAGACCTTCATAGGTAATAGTGCCGAGAATGGCGCCGTAGATGGTGCCCATACCACCGAGGATGGACATCACCAGGGCGGTACCGGACATTTCCCAGGTCATGAATTGCGGATTGACGTAGCCATACTGCAGGGCGAACAACAGTCCGGCGTAGGCCGCCAGGGTGCTGCCGATGATGTAGCTGATCAGGCGGAACGCGAAAATGTTATAGCCCAGGGCCTCGGTGCGTTCCGGATTCAGGCGGCTGGCTTCTACAATGCGGCCAAAGCGCGAACGCAGGATGATCTTGATGGCCAGCAGGGTGACCAACACCGCCAGCAGCGACAGGTAATAGAAGTGCGTGGGGTTGTCCAGGTTCAGGAAGTTCAGGCCAAAGATGCTGGTTTCCGGCTTCATGAAAATGAACAGACCGTCGTTACCCCCGAACTCCAGGGAGTCGAAGAAGAAGTAGTACACCATCTGCGATATCGCCAGGGTGATCATGATGAAATAGATGCCAGAGGTTCGCAGCACCACAACACCAACAACCAGAGCGACCACAGCGCTGATACCCATGATGTACAGGGCGTAGAGCCAGAAATTGACGGCTTCGTATTCCGGCGTAACGATCACGAACAGGTATCCACCCAAGCCGTAGAAGAGTGCGTGCCCCAAGGTCACCAGGCCAACACGCCCTACCAGAAAATCCAGTGACATCACGAACACCGCCAGGATCAGGATGGTGGTGGCTTTGCCGACGAAGAACGAATTGTCCTCAAGGAACAGAGGAATACAGAGGGCGATCACAAAGAAGATCGCCAGAAAGATGCGCTCGGTGCGTTTCTCGAAAATCATGTTCGGCTCCCGCTTACTTGGCGAACAGGCCCTGGGGCTTCACCAGCAGCACCAGGATCATAAAGATGTAGATAATCATGTTGGACATGGTGGGCATCAGTACCGCAGCAAATGTGCTGATAACCCCCACCAGGAGGGCTCCCACAAAGGCGCCTTTGATCGAACCCATGCCGCCGATGACCACCACCACGAAGCAGGTAATCAGGACGCTTTCGCCCATACCCGGAACAATGGAGCGCATGGGGGCGGCGATAATGCCAGACACCGCGGCCAGCATGACGCCAATCGCAAACACGATGGTGTAGAGGCTTTTGATATTGACGCCCAGGGCTTCCACCATTTCCCGGTTGGATTCTCCGGCACGGATCAGCATGCCCAGGCGGGTCTTGCTCACCACGAAATAAAGCGCGGCGGCGATGGCGATACAGATGAATGCCGCAAAGATGCGGTAAACCGGGTAACTGGAGTTGTCGGTGAAGGGTACGGAGCCGCTCAGCGCGTCAGGAACCGCGACGCCATAAGGGTCGTTGCCCCAGAGAATGCTTTGCAGCGAGTTGAACACGAAGATCATGCCGATGGTCAGCAGTACCTGATCCAGGTGGTTGCGGTTATACAATCGCTGTATCAATATCCGTTCGATCAGTATGCCCAGGCCGAGGGCGATGACCGCCGAGAGAATGGCGGATACCGTAAAGCTGCCGGTTACCGCAACGAAGTACCACACCAGATAGGCACCGACCATGTACATGGAGCCATGGGCCAGGTTAAGGATGCCCATGACACCAAACACCAGGGTCAGGCCGGAGGCGATCAAAAACAGAAGCAACCCATACTGGAGACCATTAATAAGTTGCACGAAGAAAAGTTCGGTAGACATAGTGATACCCAACGGTTTTACGGATAAGTCAGTTCAGGTGTGGGCAAGGGAGCTTCAGATGAGCCCCCGGCTTTCGCCGGGGGATTCAGAACCCGTGCTTAGAGCTTGCAGCCACGGGCAGGGTCTTCCAGCGCTTCGGCGGCGATGCTCTGCACCACGTTCACGCCGTCCTTCACTTCCCGCAGATAGACGTTCTGGATCGGGTTGTGGGCCTTGGAGAAGGTGAATTCTCCACGCGGGCTGTCGATGGTCAGCTTTTCCATGGTGCTGATCACGGCCTGCTTGTCCGAAATGTCACCCTTGAGCTGGTCGATGGTGTTAGCGATAGCCTGCCCCGCGTCATAGCCCTGTACGGCGTAGATGTCCGGGTAGTGGCCGTATTCGGTATTGAAGGCTTCGCGGAATTCCCGGTTCTTGGGAACATCCAGTTGCTCTGCATAGTGCAGACCGGTCATCACGCCTTCGGCAGCGTCGCCCTGCGCCTTCAGAGTGCCTTCGGTGAGGAAGCCGGACCCCAGCAGCGGAATCTTGCCGCGCAGGCCCATGGCATCGTAGTCCTTCACGAACTTGATGGCGCCGCCGCCAGCGAAGAAGGTGAATACAGCATCGGGATTTGTATCCGCGATGGAGCTCACGTGGGACTGGAAGTTGGTAGATGGGAAGGGCAGGAGCACTTTCTCGACAATCTCGCCACCACCGGCAGTGAACGACTCTTCAAAAGCGTCCAGGCTCTCGCGGCCCATGCCGTAGTTCCAGCTGATGGCATAAACCTTCTTGTACCCTTTTTCCAGAGCGACTTTGCCCATGGGGTAGGATGGCTGCCAGGATGAGAAGGACGTCCGGAACATGTTGGGCGAGCACAATGGGCCTGTGGCCGCTGCCGCACCTGCGTTCGGAATGATCATCACGGTGTCCTTGCCACGAAGCATCTTGATCATGCCCATGGCAACACCGGAATGAACCGGGCCAATTATAAAGTCCGCTTCGTGTTGGTTCAGCAGCGACGACGCCAGTTCCGGAGCCCGTGATGGTTTGGCTTCGGTATCCAGCTCAATAAATTCAATGTCCGCGCCGTGCAGGTTGGCGGCGTTTTCCTTCAGCGCCAGCTTCAGGCCGTCGCGCCCGGCTTCGCCCAGTTGTGCGTAGATGCCACTGAACGGCAGCATGACGCCAATTTTTACCGGATCGCCGGCGGCATGTGCGCCAAGGCTCATGCCTGCGGTCAGGGTAGTTGCCAGTACAGCGCTGGCAAGGGATTTGGTCCTGTTCATTTCAACACCTCGAAATTTTTGTTTTGCGGTTCTGTCATTAGAGTCTTCGAGGCGAAAGAGCAATATCCGTTTTCTGCACACCGGTGTCCTGTGGTTGCAGCGCTATTAACGACACTTTGAAATTCAGGTATTTGAAGGATAAAAAAGCCCGAAGAGCAGGGGAGCTCCTCGGGCAAGAGCAGATCATCCCCTCAGGGATCGCCACTCAACAAGGAAAGCGAGGTTCAGGTCGAGTATCAGAAGGGGTATTGGATACCTTTCTCCATCACACTGACCCACTGGCTGGTGGTGAACTCTTCAATGTTGGCAGGTCCGCCAAAGCGGCCGCTGTTGCCGGAACTGCCCAGGCCGCCGAAGGGCACCTGGAACTCGTTGTTCACCGTTTGATCGTTGATATGGATCATTCCCACCTGGATTTGGTTGGCGATTTGCAGGGCGCGCTCTGTCGATCTCGAGTGGATGGCTGCCGCCAGGCCGTAGAGTGATTCGTTGACCAGACTGCAGGCGTTGTCATCAGAGTCGAAGGTCATCACAGGTGCTACCGGGCCAAAGACTTCCTCGGAGAAAACCGGCATGTCCGGGGTAACGTCGGACATGACGGTAGCCTCGTAATAGTTGCCGTTGCGTTTTCCGCCGACGACAATTCTGGCACCCATCTCGACCGAGCGATTGACGATGTCTTCGACGCGTTTTGCCTGAGCCTCATTGATCAGGGGGCCAAGGTGAGCCTGCTCCTGTGCAGGATTACCGCAAGCGAGGTTTCCAGCACGGGCGGCCAGACGCTCAATGTACTCATCCGCCACCGAGCGATGCACCAGGTGACGCCCCGTCTGCATGCAGATCTGCCCCTGGTGCAGGAACGAGCCCCAGGCCCCGCAGGAGCTGGCGATGTCCAAGTCTGCGTCCTCAAGCACCACCTGGGCGTTATTGCCGCCGAGTTCCAGTGCCGCTTTCTTCAGCATTCGCCCACAGGTTTCACCGATCTTCTTGCCCACGGCGGTTGAGCCGGTGAATGAGATCATCTTGACCAGCGGATGCTCAACCAGTGCCTGGCCGACGTCGGGGCCACCAGGCAGCACGTGGAATACTCCTTCAGGGAGCCCGGCATCTTCCAGAATTTTTGCCATCAGCACACCACCACAAATACTGCTCTTGGGATCGGGCTTCAGTATCACGCAGTTACCCATGGCCAACGCCGGAAATACGGACCGCATGGCAAGAAGGATAGGGAAGTTCCAGGGGGCGATAACGCCCACGGTACCAATGGGCACACGCTTCCAGTAGTTTCGTTTTCCTGGCATATTGGACGGGAAGATTTCGCCACTGGGTTGCATTGGCAGGGCCGCCGCCATCTGAGCCTGTTCATAGGTGGCCTGCAACTCCCAGTCCGCCTTTGGACCGATGGAGCCGCACTCACGGGTATTCCATCCGTTGATTTCATCCGCGCGTTCCTTGAGCAGGGTGGCGGCTTTACGCAGGATCTCGGCTTTTTGATCAAAGGGAACCGCCACCCACTGCGTCTGGGCGTCCCTGGCAGTGGTTGCAGCCCGGTCAACGTCAGACGGCGTCGCGGCTTTCAGCTGTGAAATAACCTCTCCGGTCGCGGGTTCCGTAACGTTGATCTGCTCGCCGTTCCCGCTCTTCCATGATCCCAGGAACAGGCGCTGCTGCCACACGGGGTTTGCTGGCATATCCATGATCTGTCCTCCTTAATGTTTCCGTCGTGATCAGGCGTGGGCCCGGTTGATCTGGTCGCTGATGTAATGTGCCAGTGCGTACACGGTTTCCGACGGGTTGTAGCCGATCGACGTAGGCAGCAGGCTCGCATCCACGATGTAAAGGTTCTTTATCTCGTGGGTTTCGCCCATGGGTGAAACCACGGTGGTCTTGGGGTCCGCGCCCATGCGGCAGGTGCCCTGGGGGTGGAACGACGTGTACCGATAGCGAGCGGGCTCGTTGTCGAGGCTGTCGATCACGGCATCGATCTGATCGACGCTGTCGATGGTCAGTTTCTGGGAAGTAGGAATATAAAGCTGCTTGGCACCGGCCGCAAACAGTACTCTCGCGTTGGTCTTGAGGCCTTCCTTCATGATGTCGAAATCGCCATCATCGACGAAGTACTTGATCTCCTTGGCGCCGTTTTTCCAGTTCACTTCGCCCACGTTCTGGTCGTGGATCAGGGTGATCAGGCGAACGGTGTTCCGGTATTTGGACATGTAGGACGCGTAGGGTTTTCCGGTGCCAGGCTCCACCTGGAAGCTGGCTTCTACTGGATCCTGAATGGCGTCCAGAAGCAGGTAACCACCGTCTTTTGGCATGGTGTGCTTGTCCATGTATAGGGAATGGGTGGCGCCGTAGAAATTATCGATATCCTCATCGAACATGCCGGTGACTGACATGGTGGGATGGCAGGCGAAATTCTTGCCAACCTGCCCGTTACCGTTGGCCAGATTGCTTTTCTGCAGCAGGATCGGCATCTGGATCGGGCCGGCGGCACCGACCACAATCGGCGCGTTGACCCTGAGTTTGCTTTTAACCGTTTTGCTCTGTTGATCGACGATTTCCGCCAGTACGCCCGTTGCCTTGCCGTTGTTGGCCAGGATCTGAGTGGCTCGCGTATCGGAATAAATCGTAGCGCCATAGGCTACGGCCCAGGGCAGGTAAGTAATGAGCATGGACTGTTTGCGGTCTGACTTGCAGCCAGCGAAACAGAAGCCGGTCATGGCGCAGTTACGGATATTGCGTTTGGCGTTGCCCTCGGGAAGGTTCAGTTTTTTCATGCCTCCTTTGAGCAGTTGGGCGCCGGCACTGGTTTCAAACGCCTTATTGGGGGCGATGCCGAGGTTGGCTTCGACTTTGTCAAAGTAAGGAGCCATGACTTTGGGCGTCAGGTTGGTTAGACCGAACTCTTTCGCCCATCGATCGAGATAGTAGTCCGGAGTGCGAAAGCACAATGCCGCATTGACGACGGTAGAGCCACCAACACAGGCACCCTGCAGAATCGATATGTCGCCCGCGGAATTGGACTGGCCGCCATGATCGGCATAGAGGGTGTCCATAGACACAGCGTGCATTTCGGTAAATTTCTCGGAAGGCACGTAAGGGCCGGCTTCCAGTACCACCACTTTTTTGCCTGCTTTCGCCAGCTCGTAGGCGGCAATGGCACCACCGGCACCCGAGCCGATGATGACGGCGTCAGCATTGAGTTCGATGTTGTCATTGGTGACATCTGACGCTTGGGTGACCTGCAAACCATGGGCAGGCACCGTTTTAGCTTTGATTGTTTCTTGCATGGTCTACTCCCGCCTTTCAGCTTTTCGGTAGAGGGGCGTTGCCCAACGATTCCAGGTTCCACTTATCCGTTACGGGCCCGCCGTAGCCCAGAGGTGCCCAAGTTGGCGGGTTCGCCCAGTAGGACAGGCCAACCAGTTTTTTCAGGCCCATGGCCAGTGCCCGATGAGGCACCTCATCGGAATCGGCCCAGGTGTCACAGAAGGTAGCGGCCTGCTCGTCGGATAAGTCCACAAAGGGCTTGCCATACTCGGCTTTGGGGCCGTCGTTGAAATAGGCGATACCGCCTTTCAGGCCTTCAAGGATATGAGGTTCCATGGTGGCCAGCAGCGCGGCGTCCAGTGTCTGCATGACCGGAATTTCGCTGGCGGGAACCAAGCCAGTTCCTTCGGTTACCAGCATGACCTTCATGAGCCGATGCATGACTTGGTATTCGCTGGCGGACATTACCTTAATGCCCTCTGGCATTGAGGCGAAGGCATTCGCAGCACCGAGAAGCCCGGTGCCTACGGAAGCCGCCACCGCGAGGCCGCTGGCGGCCTTCAGGAAGCTGCGGCGGCTCAGGCCGTTGATCTGGTCGATGGCTTCTTTTGTTTGATCGCTCATCTGACTCATAGTCTTCTCCGGAATCATTGCCTGGGTTAGCAGGCTCTTACTTGTGAATATGGGCTCAGAATACCTTCAGTACGCGAAAGTTCACGCGGGTATCCTCTTCGAAACCGTTTTCCACGTTAATGTCTTGGCCGGCCTGGACCTGCAGTTGCACGGTCGGGTCGACAAAGGTGGCATAGGTGGCCAACCAGCGGTTGGTGTTGACGCGGTCGTCCTGATCCTGTCCGCCAACGGTGGTTTCTCCTCCAAAGGAATGGTAGTAGGAAAGCGCCACATGACTTTGCTTGGATAACAGGTAGCGGAGGTGACCTTGCAGGCTCTGGGCGTCTTCCTGTTCGCGTTTAAAGCCCAGGAAATCATCATTGTCTCCGTACACGGAATACTCCGCGATCAGATCCAGAACCACACTGTTGCTCAAATGCTTGACATAGGCCGCCTGAAAAATGCCCTTCCAGCGGTTCTCGCCAATGTTCACTGGTCCCTTGTCGTCATCGTACTGGCCGACAGGTACGGAGGCGAAAGCGGACAGGCCAACCCATTGTTGATCGTCGGGGTTGTTGAGAACCCAGGCAGTTGCGCCAATGATGGGATCGCCGACGCCGCTTTCCGAGGTGGGTTGAAGCGGGCCAAACGGCTCCTCCAGTTCCACCTTGCCGAAAGGCACGATGATCTGTGGGTCCACGATCACACCGCCAATGTCCATGTAGTGAACGAAACGGGCGAGGCCGATGATGGTATTTAGTCCAGCATCCACCGGTACCTTGTCGCCATCGGCGTAGACAGTATCGCGGGTTGCGTACTGGCCATAGAGGATGCCGAGGTTCACGCCCGCAGGCAGTGGCGTGTAGTCGCCTGGGTCAGTGGCAATTTCGGCTGCTTGGGTCGTGGCGGAGAAAAAGCCGGTGGTAAGTGCCAGGGCAGAACCCATGGCCAATGATTTGAACGGTGTGTTCTTCAGCGTCGATCGCATGGTTGGTCTCCAGATATCGTGTTGTTTTTGTCAACGCGAAAACGGATAGCGACGATCGTGCCAGAAAATCGGATTTTCAAAAAAATATCTTATATACAGTTAGTTAAGTATTTATCGCTATTTCTGGGGCAGGGTTGGGTAGGGTCATGAATGTCTCAATTCGGGAAACATGGAGACACTGTCTCATAATGAGACAGTGCGTGGCATACCAACGAATTTCCGCGCAATCGTTACAAATAAACGTGTTAAAGTTTCACGGGTATGACAACAAGAGCCGACATGGCCAGAACGCAGGGTCGCATCAAACGAAGATAATCAGCCCTGCGAGAGAGGTAACATTATGAACGCCATTATTCCTGCCGACCACAGGCGAGCCAAGGCACGTGAAACGTTTTTCGAACATGGTCAGATTCCAACGGGCTTGATTGACGATGCTATTGTCAATTCCTGGCAGCGTTGTTCCGCAGCGAGCAAAAACGTCAGTGAACGGGTTCAATTCGACACTGTGTCCAGAAGTGGTCTGTTGGAGCTCATGGACAGCAACCAAATCCTGCTGGAGGCGGCCACCCAGCCGTTGGAACAGTTAGGCCAGACCGTTAATGGCGCCGGCTATTCCGTCCTACTGACGGATGACAAAGGGGTTGCTCTAGCGGCGCGACGTTCGGGGCGATGCGCTAACACTCTGATTAACGGTGCGTTCCGGCAGGGCGTCAACCTTTCCGAGGCGACCATCGGCACTTCTGCGATGTCTTGTGCCGTGTCAGAACGGCGTCCTGTACTGGTCTCTGGAGTTGAGCACTACCTGCATGCCAACCGGGTATTCAATTGTGCGGCTTCTCCCATTGTCGACCCCATGGGCCGGGTACTAGGTGCCATCGATATTACTCGTGGTAATCCGCTGGAGCCGGGAAGCGCTCTTTCGTTGGTGCAACAGTGTTCGGCTCGGGTCGAACGCCAGTTGATGGGGATGTTGTCGCCCTGGCTCATGGTCAGCCTAGGTTGGGAGCAGAATGATCTTCGTGCCTCTGGTGATCTACTGGTAGCGCTTGGGCAGGAGGGGCAGGTGCTGGGCCTGTCGCCGCGGGTGCGTGAGTTGACGGGGCTGGCCTCAACGGATGAGAGGTTGTGCTTTCAGGATCTGTTTGACCTGCGCTTTGATGAGCTGGTCGATGGGTTTCGTGGTCGGAAGCAGCCGATGACGGCCAGGATGCACTCCGGGCTGTCATTTTCGCTTCGCCCGGTGAATACCGATGCTCGAAAAACCGTCAGGCGCAGTTCTGCGAATCCTCCGGCGAAGCGTTTGCCGGACTCCACGGATTTTGGTGATCCTGCCATCAGCCGTCAGGCCACCCTTGCAGGCAGAGCGATGGAGAAGGGATTGCCGGTGCTGATACTGGGAGAGACCGGAACCGGGAAGGAAGTGATGGCGAAATCGCTTCATAGTGGCAGCATGTCTTCCTCCGGCACGTTCGTTGCCATCAACTGCGCCGCCATCCCGGAGTCGCTGATTGAAGGCGAATTGTTTGGCCATGCCGAGGGCGCCTACACGGGTGCTCGGCGAGGGGGTGCTCCTGGCAAGATTGAGCATGCGGATGGTGGCACCCTGTTTCTGGACGAAATTGGTGACATGCCGTTGGGACTTCAGTCGCGGTTATTGAGAGTGTTGGAAACTCGGGAAGTGACCCGTCTCGGAAGTGCAACACCAAAGCCGGTCCGTTTCCAGTTGATCTGCGCAACCCATCGGAACCTATCGGAAGCCGCCCAAAACGGGGATTTCCGCGAAGACCTGCTCTATCGCATTAAAGGTATGACAGTACGCTTGCCAAGGCTGGCGGAACGTTCGGACCTGAAAAACTTCATTGTCGACCGGTGCCGGGTTCTGACACAGGGCAGTCGCGAGCTCTCACAAGACTGTCTGGATGGATTGATCCGTTACGACTGGCCGGGAAATGTCCGTGAGCTCATTTACGCTCTGACCCATGCCGACGCACTGGCGGAGCCTGATGAAGTGCTGGAACTTTGCCATTTTCCGGAAGAAATAGCGGCCCCGACAACCGTGGCCGTTGGAAGCAATCGTACGGTGAATAGAGGCGGTACCCTCAAGACCCTGGAACGTGCTGTTATTGACGAGGCGCTGGCTATTGAGGGGGGCAATGTCAGCCGGGCAGCGAAACGGCTGGGCATTGGTCGAGCGACACTGTATCGCCGCTTCAAAGCCGGCAGTGAGAACGGGCCCTAGTGTCTGTGGTTGTCACTCGGCGGAGGGAGGGCCCGGAAACACGGATCAGCGTGCAGTACTGAGGTCGGTATAAAGCTGATGGGTCAGCTCACGCTGAACTTGTAGACGATCAGTAATTCCCTGCACCACTTCCATTCGGGCCACGGCCCCGGCCTGAATATCCTTCATTGCCTGTAAGGCTTCACCGGACTGGCCCAGGCACTGGTTGCACGACTCGCGGATTCTCTCCATGCCATTGCCCGCGTCCACCGACGTGGTTGTCAGGCTGTTGGCGATGGCGCGAATGCCTTCGCTGGATTCGTTGGCACGAACCGCAAGATGGCGCACTTCGTCTGCCACCACGGCGAACCCTCTGCCATGTTCCCCCGCCCGGGCGGCTTCAATGGAAGCGTTCAGGGCCAGCAGATTGGTCTGTTTGGCAATATCCTGAATGTTGCCGACGATGGTGCCAATTTCCTCGGACTGTGTACCCAGTTGGGTGAAGACCTCGTCAATGCGTCCCATGAAATCGGCCAGTTCCCGGATGGAGGCTTCGGAGTCGGAAATGCAGCTGGCGCTGTGGGTGACTTTGGCGCCCGATGCCTTGGCGAGTTTGCCGGCCTCGCCCATTTCTTCCAGGATGACCTCGACATTATTGCGCAAATCGTCGAGGTGGCTGATGAGCATGGGGTCGGGGGCTAACGGTTGTTCTTGCAGGTTGGTTTCCGGCACCGGCTCTGCGACAGGTTCCGGTACGGGCACCGGTATTTCCTCACGGACGGTGATAACTTCTGGCTGCCATTTGACGCACAGGGTGAAAGCGGAGGCAACAAGGCCCAGGGTCAGAGTTGCGGCAACAACCTGAAGGAGGCTGGCTGCCGTGGCAAGCAGCAATACGATGCCCGCTAACGCCAGGATCAGTGCGCCGTAGATGGGAGTTTTGGAGGTTCTGGAGTGTGTCGGTTCCTGTTCGAACGCGAGGGTGTCAGCCATAGTGGTGTTTCCGCAGGGCAATAGTTCTGATTGTGCTGAAACGCTAAGGCTTTTTTGGCGGCGCCACTATCCGAAGAGTGCAGAGGTGTGTCCGTATAGTGAAGTTGGGTGCGGACGGGAATGAAAGCCAGGCCGGGAGACACACGGGCCTGGCTTGTATGTCGATCAGGCCAGGTTGTTGACCAGGATCCGGGTTAGCTTATCCGGGCACTCAACGGAAGGCACGTGGCCAACCTGCTCCAGAATGACCGGCTCCGCCGCGCCGCTGACGTCGGCCAGCGCCCTCAGGGTGTCTGGCGGTGTGGCCACGTCGTCGGACCCTCCCACCAACTGGAGTGGTACGCGTTGCTCGCCGAGCATTTCGCGGAAGTCGACCCGCCCCAGCATTTCGCACAGCAGGGCATAACTACGGTTATCGCCGCGCCCCATGATCACGCGCCAGCCTTCCACCAGCGCTGGTTGCTGTTCGCAGACGGCGGGGCCGAACCAGCGCGGCACAATATCCACCGCCATGGTGCTCAGGCCCAGTTCCAGAACGCTCGCAGAACGGGTGTTCCAGGCGTCGGGGGTACCGATGACGGCTCCGGTGTTGGTGAGTGTGGCGGACAGCAATCGGTCTGCATGCTTGCTGACGAGCTGTTGGCCAATCACGCCCCCGATGGACGTGCCCGCGAAGTGGAAGCGCTGTGCCTCGGCGGCAGTGGCGAGTGCGAGGGCCTCCTGTGCCAGATCTTCAGGGGCGATCTGGTCACTGGCCTCTGGCCAGGCCGCGCTGGCGCCATGTCCTGGCAAGTCCCAGGTGAGTACCCGGAAGCTGTTCAGCAGTGCAGGGAGCATGTCGTCCCACACGGCCTGCGTCATGCCCAGGGGGTGTGCCAGCATCAGCAGCGGTTTCGCGCTATCACCGAGCAGGCGGTAACAGACAGTGCGGCCGTTATGTTTCAGAAAAGCCATGGTAGCTCCTTGCCTCAGACGCGTTCGATAAGTGTTGCAATACCCTGGCCGACGCCCACACACATGGTGCAAAGCGCGTATCGGCCGCCGGTGTGTTGCAGCTGGTGGGCTGCCGTTTGCAGCAGTCGTGCGCCAGACATGCCCAGTGGATGCCCAAGGGCGATGGCGCCGCCGTTCGGGTTGACCCGGGGGTCGTCGTCGGTAACGCCCAGTTCCCGTAGTACGGCCAGTCCTTGCGCGGCAAAGGCTTCGTTCAGTTCGATCACGTCGATGTCGTCAATGCCGATGTCTTGCTTCTCCAGCAGTTTTCGAACGGCGGGGACTGGGCCAATGCCCATAATACGCGGTTCCACGCCGGCCGTGGCCATGCCCAGGATGCGGGCCATGGGTTTCAGGCCGTGGGCTTCTACCGCGTTTTCACTGGCAACCAGCATAGCCGCGGCACCATCGTTGACGCCGGAAGCATTGCCGGCGGTCACGCTTCCGCCTTCCCGGAAAGGGGTTGGCAAGGAGGCGAGTTTCTCCAGGGTGCTTGCACGGGGATGTTCGTCGGCATCAAATACCAGCGGGTCCTGTTTTCGGCGCGGAATGGATACCGGCACGATTTCTTCTGCGAAGCGGCCTTCCTTCTGTGCCCGGGCGGTTTTTTCCTGGGAACGGAAGGCAAACAGGTCCTGATCTTCCCGCGACACCTGGTACTGCTCGGCGACGTTTTCCGCGGTTTCCGGCATGGAGTCGATGCCGTATTGCTTCTTCATCAGCGGGTTCACGAAGCGCCAGCCGATGGTGGTGTCTTCGATCTTCTGACCCCGTGAAAAAGCCGAGTCAGCCTTGCCCATCACATAGGGCGCGCGGGACATGGATTCCACGCCGCCGGCCAGTACCAGCTCCATTTCGCCGGCGCGTATGGCGCGAAAGGCGGTGCCCACTGCGTCCATGCCGGAGCCACACAGGCGGTTGAGGGTCGTGCCGGGCACGGAGGTGGGCAGGCCTGCGAGCAGGGCAGACATCCGGGCAATATTGCGGTTGTCTTCACCGGCCTGGTTGGCAGACCCCATCATCACTTCGTCGATGGCGGCGGGGTCGAGTTCCGGGGCCTGTTCCAGTACAGCCTTGAAGATATGTGCCGCGAGGTCATCGGGGCGAACGCTGGCCAGGGTGCCGCCGAAACGGCCAATGGCCGAACGGCGGGGGTGGCAGAGATAAACGTCAGTCATGATAGTCCTCACTGTTGGCCGGCATGATGCGCGTTGGTGCGCGCTTTCAGGTCACGCAGGATGTCCAGCTCTTTGGCACTGGGTTCCGGCGTTGTTTCCAGCTGTTCCGCAAACCGGATCTCCCAGCCAGTCGCTTCGATCACTTCTTCCCGGGTTACGTTCGGGTGTAAGGATGTGACCACCAGTTCTTTGGTGTCCGGATCGGGCTTGAGAATGCACAGATCGGTAATCACCACCGTGGGGCCGCGACCGATATTAGGGACATTATCCCGTGCGGTGCCGTCACGTCCAAAGCCAACGGTGGTGACGAAGTCCACGTCCTTCACGAAGGTGCGTTTGGAATGCTTCACGGTAATGAACACTTCCTTCGCGTTGGTGGCGATTTCAGGGGCACCGCCACCGCCTGGCAGTCGCACTTTCGGTTCGCGGTAGTCTCCAATCAGGGTGGTGTTGAGGTTGGCGAAACGGTCGATCTGGGCGGTGCCCAGGAAGCCGACACTGATGTGGCCGCCCTGGAGCCAGTAGCGGAACATTTCCGGAACGCCGACGGTGGTCAACGCCGATTCGCACAGTTCGCCATCACCGATGGACAGCGGAAGAACGTCCGGCTTGGTCTGCAGGGTGCCGGATTCGTAAATCAGGGTGACGTCGGGCGCGTGGGTCAGGCGTGCCAGATTGGCGGCTTCACTGGGCAGGCCGATGCCGACGAAACAGGTCATGTCGTTGGTCAGTGCGCGGGCGGCAGTGACGCTCATCATTTCCGAAGAGGTAAATTCAAGGCTCATCACGCAGCTCCTTTTTCAAATACGTTGTCTTTCAGCCAGCTCTGGAAGGTTTCCCGGTCCCGGGCGATGCCGTCCCACTCTTTGTAGAAAGCGTTGTCGCGGTCGTAGTAGCCCAGCGCATAGGACGGGCTGGCGCCTTTCGGGGCCTCGGCAATGGCCGTAACCGCCCAGGACGGCAACACGCAGGCGTTCACCGAAGCGCCCAGATCGTCCACCACTTCTTCAACGGTAACGATGCTGCGCTTGGCGGCCAGAACCACTTCTTTCTGGATACCCACAATGCCTTCTATCAGTACATTGCCTTTGCGGTCGGCCCGCTGGGCATGAATCACAGCAACGTCCGGACGTACCGATGGCACGGCGGCCAGGCGCTCTCCGGTGAACGGGCACTCGATGAATTTGATCTGGTCATTCACCTTTGGCAGATCGCTGCCCACGTAGCCACGGAGCACTGCCAGTGGCAGGCCGGCAGCACCGGCTTCATAGGCGCAGGCCATGGCAGCGTGGCTGTGCTCCAGGATCTCCAGTTTATTCGGCCAGCCTTTCTCGACGGCATCTCGCAGGCGATGCAGTGAGCCCACGCCTGGGTTTCCGCCCCAGGAGAAGATCAGTTTCCGGGCGCAACCCGCACCGATCATCTGGTCGTAAACCAGGTCCGGTGTCATGCGGATGAGCGTCAGGTCGCGCTTTTCCTGGCGGATGATTTCGTGGCCCGCAGCGAAGGGGATCAGGTGTGTAAAGCCTTCCATACAGACCGTGTCGCCATTGCTGATATAGCGGCTCACGGCTTCCTTGAGAGAGAGAAATTCAGCCATTACAGAATCTCCAGTGCAGTGCATTGTTGAAAAGTTCGATATGCGAACATAAGTTTAATATGCGAACATAATGACTCGAAGGTTTTGGCGTCGTCAAGTACAAATTTTCACCAGTTGCCAAAAATGCACGGATGTTCGGATAGCGAACGAGCTGTTACCATTTGCGGAGGCTGTGTTCAGGCGAGTAAGGAGCAGGAATGGACGATCAGGTTCTCAGGCCCGGAGACCGGGACTATGTAGGTGCACTGGCGTCAGGGCTGGAGGTGTTGCAGGCGTTTGACGCTGAGCATCCACGGATGACCCTGAGCGAGGTGGCGACACGGACGGATATGGACCGGGCCAAGGCGCGTCGTTTCCTGCTTACTCTTCACGCGCTGGGGTTCGTAAAACGTAACGGCCGACAGTTCGAGTTGACCCCTCGCGTCTTGCAGCTGGGCTATGCCTACCAATCGTCGAATCAGTACCGGGCGGTAATCCAGCAATACCTTGAGGACGTTACGGCCGAGTTGGGTGAGTCATCCTCACTGGCGGTTCTGGACGGTGACGATGTGGTGTACGTGGTGCGCTCTTCGGCCCGACACCGGCTGATGGCGATTACCCTTTCTGTGGGCACACGTCTGCCGGCGGCCTATACCTCTATGGGCCGGGTGCTGCTGGCGCAGTTGCCGGAAGCGGAGCTGGAGGCGTTTCTTCTTCGGGTGAAGCTCGTGCCCTATACCGCTTCTTCCATTACCAATACCAATGCCCTGAAGAAAGACATCGCGAAGGTTCGGGAGCAGGGCTATTCGATTGTGGATCAGGAGCTCGACTCAGGCCTTCGTTCCGCAGCGGTGCCGGTGTTTGCCGGCAATGGCGAGCTGCTGGGTGCGATCAATATCAGTACCAATGCCGCGCGAGTGGATATGGAGACATTGATGGGGGGGTATTTGCCCCGGTTGCAGCAGGCGGCCGAGGCGGTACGGCGAACGACCCGCTGAAATCACGGATACCGGCCCGTCAGCCGGTTTTCCACCAGCTCATCCAGAATCGTGTTCGCCAGCCGCATCACCGCATTGGGGTTTTCTCCCCGTCGCCGTGACGCAATGACCGGTACGCTGATGTTGTCATCTTCCAAAGGCATGTAGTCCACACCTTCCCGGTTCAGCCGTCGGACCTGCTCCGGCACCAGGGTAAAACCCATGTCCGAAGCCACCAGTGACAGCGCCGTCTGCACGTCGTTGACTTGCTGCATCACGTTGACTCGCAGGCCTCGGCGGTGGAAAAGGCCCTGGGTCAGATCGGCGAAGTTCGGTCCCGGGCCGGACGGGAAGGTGATCATCGGCCATTCCGACAGCTCCTTCATCGATGGCGGATGCCGGGTCAGGGGGTTACCGGCGGGAATGGCCGCGATAATGGGTTCGTCGAACAACAGTTCCTGATCAACATCCGGGTCTTCGATGCGCACCCGGCCAAAACCGATATCAATCTTCCCCGATTTCAGCGCATCTACCTGCTCCCGTGTTTTCAGTTCGTGCAGGATGATTTCCAGGTTCTTGTTGCGCCGCAGGCGCCGGACCATCAGTGGCAGTTGCCCGTAGAACACGGAGGGTACGAAGCCGATGGAAAAAACGGTTTTGCGGTGTTGGGCGATCCGGCGGGTGTCGCTGACGGTTGCGGCCATCTTGTCGAGAATCTGCCGTGCCTGCTCAAGAAAGTATTCACCGCCGGTCGTTAATACCAGCCCCCGGGGCTTCCGAATGAACAGCGCAACCCCCACTTCTTCTTCCAGCTGTTTGATGGCACGGGTCAGAGGTGGCTGGGCGATAAACAGCTTTTCCGCAGCACGAGTGAGGTTCAGTTCCTCTGCCACCGCCACGAAGTAGCGCAAGTGTCTCAGCTCCATCCATACCTCCAGGGTATCGCTTCGTACTTAATCAATATTGGTTCCCATACGTGAAACTTCGTACTGTCCGAATGACAGGCATTTTAACTTGCGATTCGGAGAGCACATGTCCGCCACCATTCAGTCCATTGAAGCCATCCTGGTCGATATCCCGACCATTCGGCCGCACAAACTATCCATGACAACCATGGGGGTTCAGACCATGGTGATCGTGCGGATGAAGGACTCCGATGGCCTGGAAGGTTTGGGTGAAGCCACCACGATTGGCGGCCTGGCCTACGGCCCGGAAAGCCCCGAAAGCGTGAAACTTACCATCGACACGTATTTCAAGCCACTGCTGATCGATCAACCAGCGGATGCCATCAATACTCTTAGAGTAAGGCTAAACCGTGCGACCCGCGGAAACAACCTGGCCAAGTCCGCCATTGAAACCGCGCTGCTGGATCTGCAGGGAAAGCGCCTGAATCGTCCGGTTTCCGATCTGCTCGGCGGCGCTCTGCATCAGCACATTCCGGTGCTCTGGACGTTGGCCAGTGGTGATACCGCCAAAGATATCGATGAGGCGCACAGTCTGATCGCGCAACAACGCCATTGCGATTTCAAGCTGAAAATTGGTTCTCGCGCGGTGATGGATGATGTGCGCCATGTGGCGGCTATCAAAGAAGCCGTGGGGGAGCAGGCCAGTGTGCGTGTTGACGTCAATCAGGCCTGGGATGAAGCCACGGCAGCCAAGGGTATGGCTGAGTTGCAAGCCGCGGGCATTGATCTGGTGGAGCAGCCGACTCCGATGAAGGATTTCGGAGCCCTGGTACGACTGTCCGAAAAATTCCATATCCCGATTCTGGCCGATGAATCCGTAGCCGACGCCAAGGATCTGTTTGCCCTGGCGGCCGGAGGATTCGCCGGTGCGGTGGCCATGAAAATTGCCAAGGCAGGCGGTCCGATCCGAGCGTTGGAACAGGCGACGGTTGCCCAGTCTGCGGGGCTTGGACTGTACGGCGGCACCCTGCTGGAAGGCACCATCGGTACCGCCGCGTCCCTGCACGCCTGGTCCACGCTGGAAACCCTTCACTGGGGAACAGAGATGTTCGGCCCGCTACTGATGAAAGACGACATCGTGGTGCGCCCGCTGAACTTCCACTCCAACGGCGTGGACCTGCCGCAGGGCCCGGGCCTGGGTGTCGAGATTGATGAAGACAAGCTGGCGGTCTATCGCAGAGACGCATAGGGCGCCGGCCGTATGTACGCAGCAAGAATGGATAACGGAGGAAAGCACATGCTGTTCAAAGTTGAGATGAAAGTGAACATCCCCCACGACATGCCCGCCGATGTGGTAGCGGACATCAAGGCCCGGGAAAAAGCTTACGCCCAGGACCTGCAGGAAAAGGGCAAATGGCGCCACCTGTGGCGTGTGGCGGGTAGCTACGCCAACGTCAGTATTTTTAATGTGGAGGACAACGCCGAGCTGCAGGACCTGGTCGGCAACCTTCCGCTGTTCCCGTACATGGATATCACCGTTGCGCCCCTGTGCCGTCACCCGTCATCCATTCGCGAGGATGACCGCTAACGGGCGTAATCAGCCAATACCGGCGCCCAATGTTTTCAGGCGCCACACAGAACTTGTTGCCAATTGATTGGGATGTCTGGAGCAACAACAACAAAAGACCGAGGAGACCAACAATGACCGTTAAGACCATGCAATCCGCAGATGTGAAGGAACTGCTGGAGAAAGTAGCCGGCTTCGACAAGGACGGTGGCAATGAGCGTATGAAGAAGATCGTTCATCGCGTCATGCACGATATTTTCCAGATCGTGGAAGATTTTGATGTCACGCCCGAGGAGTTCTGGAGCGCCGTCTATTACGTGGGCGAACTGGGCGCAAATGGTGAGGCAGCCCTGCTGGCGCCGGGCCTGGGTATGGACCGTTACCTGGACATTCGCCAGGACGCCGAAGACGAGCAGGCCGGCCTGACCGGCGGTACGCCGCGCACCATCGAAGGCCCGCTGTACGTTGCCGGCGCCCCCATGAGCGAAGGCTTTGATCGCATGGACGACGGCTCCGACAAGGACGCCGAAGCCATCCTGATCAAGGGCCGAATCACCGATGAAAACGGTGAGCCGCTGGCGAACGCGGTCGTGGATATCTGGCACGCGGATACCAAGGGTGCCTACTCCTATTTCGACCAATCGCAGAGCGAGTACAACCTGCGCCGTCGTATCAAAACCGACGCCGAAGGCCGGTACGCCGCCCAGAGCATCATGCCGTCCGGTTACGGTTGCCCGCCGGAAGGCTCCACTCAGCAGTTGCTGAATCATCTGGGCCGTCACGGTCAACGCCCCGCGCACATTCATTATTTTGTGTCGAAGCCGGGTTACAAGCACCTGACGACGCAGATCAACATTGCCGGTGACGAGTACACCTACGACGACTTTGCATTTGCCACCCGCGAAGAACTGGTGGTTGCCGCCAATCGTGTTGAGCAGTCGGAAACAGGTGCACAGCATGGCGTGAACGGACCGATTACCGAGGTTGAGTTCAACGTCACTCTGGTTGCGACAGACAAGCCCGAGCTCCAGGAACGCCACGCACGCCGTCGCGCCCTGGAAACCGACGTTGCCTAAGCGCCACCCAAGAACAAGACGGAGTGAACGACATGACTAGCAAACTCGACAAGCTTGCAGACAAAGTACGCGACGCGGTGATCGCGGATCCGGAAACCGGCCGTTATCAGTGTGATCGGGGTATCTTCACCGACCAGGAACTGTTTGATCTGGAGATGAAGTACATCTTTGAAGGCAACTGGGTGTACCTCGCCCATGAAAGCCAGATTCCGGAGCCGGGCGACTACTTCACGGTGACCGTGGGTCGCCAGCCGGTAGTAATCACCCGCACCAAGGATGGCGAGCTCAAAGCCATACTGAACACCTGCTCGCACCGTGGCGCCACCCTCTGCCGTAAGAAGCGTGGCAACAAGACCTCCTTTACCTGCCCGTTCCACGGTTGGACCTTCCGGAACGACGGCCAGTTGCTGAAGGCGAAAGACCAGAAGAAGGGCGGTTACCCGGAGCAGTTCAATACCGACGGCTCCCACGATCTGAAGCAGATGCCGAAGTTCGGCAATTACCGTGGCTTCCTGTTTGGCAGCCTCAATGCCGATGTGCTTCCGCTCGAGGAACATCTGGGTGAAACCACCAAGATCATCGACAACATCGTGGATCAGTCGGAAGACGGCCTGGAAATTCTGCGGGGCAGTTCGACCTACACCTATGAAGGTAACTGGAAGCTGACCGCCGAAAACGGTGCGGACGGCTACCACGTGGGCACCGTGCACTGGAACTATCTCTCCACCATGGGTCAGCGTAATTACGACAAGGGCGGCACCGAAGCGGTGGATGCCAAGAGCTGGTCCGCCGAGGGTGGTTTTTACTCGTTCGAGAACGGCCACATGATGTTGTGGACCCGCTTGCTGAACCCGGAAGTGCGCCCGATCTTCAGCCAGCTGGAACGTCTGGAGAAGACCTACGGCGAAGCTCGCGCCGATTCCATCGTTCGTACCACCAAAAATCTGTGCCTGTACCCGAACGTCTATCTGATGGACCAGTTCTCGACTCAGATCCGTGTGACCCGGCCGATCGATGTCAACAAGACGGAAGTCACCATTTACGCCTTTGGCCCGAAGAATGAGCCGGCAGAGCTGCGCGCCAAGCGCATCCGTCAGTACGAGGACTTCTTCAACGTGACCGGTATGGGCACTCCGGACGATCTGGAGGAATTCCGTGCCTGCCAGAACGGCTACGAAGCCCGTGACATGCGTTGGAACGACATGAGCCGCGGTGCCGCTCACTGGATCGACGGCCCGGATGAGCACGCCAACCAGATCGACATGAAGCCGACCATGAGCGGCGCCCGCCCGGACGACGAAGGCCTGTATGTGAACCACCACAAACACTGGCAGGTGGAAATGACTCGCTCCATTGAGGCCGAGCGTGCCCGTTTCATTCCTTTGGCTTCGAGTTCAACTGATTCAGAGGAGGCTTCCGCATGAGCCTGAGCTATCACGATATCGAACAGTTCATCATCCGTGAGGCCCGTTTTCTGGACGACCGGGAGTGGGACAAGTGGCTGGAGTGCTACCACGAGGACGTCACCTACTGGATGCCGGCCTGGGACGATGACGATGAGCTGACAGAAGATCCGCAAAGCGAGATCTCGCTCATCTACTACCCCAACAAGGAAGGCCTGGAAGACCGGGTCTACCGGATCAAAACCGAGCGTTCCGGCGCCAGCTCCATGCCCGAGCCGCGCACGACCCATTTCACCAGCAATCTGGAGATTCTGTCCCAGAACGAGAGTGAAGTGACGCTGCGGTTTAACTGGCTGACCAAGTCCTATCGCTACAAGAAAACTGCGGAATTCTTTGGAACGTCTTTCTACACCCTGGATGTCACCGGCGACCAGCCGCTGATCCGGGAGAAGAGGATGGTCCTGAACAACGATTGCATCAATCAGGTGCTGGACGTTTATCACCTGTAATTGATGGGGAGAGCATCATCATGAGTTATAACATCGCGCTTAACTTTGAAGACGGCGTTACCCGTTTTGTGTCCTGCAACGAAGGCGAGACGGTTCTGGACGCCGCCTACCGTTCGCAGATCAATCTGCCCATGGACTGCTCCGATGGCGTCTGCGGCACCTGCAAGGGTGCCTGTCATCAGGGCGAGTTCGACATGGGTGATGAATACATTGACGAAGCGCTGTCTGACGAGGAAGCCGAGCAGGGCATGGTGCTGACCTGCCAGATGGTGCCCTCCAGTGATTGTGTGGTGGAAGTGCCTGTCGCTTCCACCATGTGCAAGACCGGCAATGCGAAAGTGGCGGGAACGGTGGCCGAGGTGAACCTGATCTCGCCCACGTCGATCGAGCTGAAAATCACGGCCGATGAAGACATTGCCTTTCTGCCGGGACAGTACGTGAATATTCAGGTTCCGGGTTCCGAAGAGACCCGGGCCTACTCCTTCAGCTCGCCACCTGGCAGCCGTGATCTCAGTTTCCTGATTCGCAACGTGCCGGGCGGGCTGATGAGTTCGTGGCTCGTGGGCGAGGCCCGCACCGGTGACAAGGTGACCCTGACCGGCCCCATGGGCAGCTTCTATCTACGTCCCGTTGAACGGTCGATACTGATGCTGGCAGGTGGCACCGGCCTGGCGCCGATGCTGGCAAAGCTGGAGTATCTGAAAGCCAATGGCTGTGATCAGCCAACTCACCTGGTGTATGGCGTCAGCAATGACGATGACCTGGTGTGCCTGGATATTCTGGACCGTTTTGCCGCGGAGCTGGATAACTTCAGCTACGTGACGGTTGTTTCCGGCGAAGAAAGTGACCATCCGCGAAAGGGGTATGTCACTCAGCATATGGACGAAGCGCCGGTGAACGACGGCGACGTGGATGTCTACCTCTGTGGTCCCCCTCCCATGGTGGATTCCGTGCTCGGGTTCTTCCGTGAGAAGGGCATTGAACCGAACTCCTTCCACTACGAGAAGTTCACACCCAGTGCACCGTCGGCCAGGGAGAAGGTCGCATGAAAGACCGCTTCACCGACAAGGTCATGGTGATTACCGGCGCCGCCCAGGGGATTGGCAAGCGCGTGGCTGAACTGGCCGCCGCCGAGGGCGCCAGGCTGCTTCTGGTTGATGTTGCGGATTACGTTCAGGGCGTTGCCGCCGAACTGCGTGACCAGGGTGCTGATGCCGTTGCTGTCCAGGCCAACTTGGAAACCTGGGACGGTGCTGAAAGCGTTATGGCAGAAGCGCAGAAGCAGTACGGTCGCATCGATGTTTTGATCAACAATGTCGGCGGTACGATCTGGGCGCAGCCGTTTGAACACTACACCCCGGAGCAGATCGAGAAGGAGATCCAGCGTTCACTGTTTACCACGTTGTGGTGCTGCCGGGCGGTTCTGCCTCATATGCTTCAGCAGAAGGGTGGTGTCATCGTGAACGTATCGTCGGTGGCAACGCGCGGGCTGATGCGTGTGCCCTATGGCGCGGCCAAGGGCGGCGTGAACGCGATGACGGTGAACCTGGCCTATGAATACGCGCCGCACAATATTCGGGTAAATGCCGCCGCCCCCGGAGGCACAGAAGCGCCCCCGCGCCTGACGCCGCGCAATGCAAAAGAGCAGAGTGAGCAGGAGAAGGCCTGGTATCAGACGCTGATTGACCAGACCACGGAAAACAGCTTCATGAATCGTTATGGAACCCTGGACGAACAGGCCGAACCTATCCTGTTCCTGGCATCGGATGCGTCTTCCTATATGACCGGTACCGTGCTGCCTGTGGCAGGTGGTGACCTGGGATAACCCATTACACAGCTCCGCACAAGAACAAGAGCGGAAGTGAGAGATCATGAGAAACATCGACGTAAACGACGTTATTGATAACGCCACATTCAACAAATTCCACTGGAAAGTCCTTTTCTGGTGCACTCTGATTATTGTCTTCGACGGCTATGATCTGGTGATCTACGGGGTGGTGCTTCCCATCCTGATGGACCAGTGGGACCTGAACCCATACGTAGCCGGTTTGCTCGGCAGCAGCGCTCTGTTTGGCATGATGTTCGGGGCCATGGGGTTCGGCATGCTGTCGGACCGGCTCGGGCGCAAGAAAGTCATCATCACCTGTGTGGTGCTGTTCAGTGTGACCACGGTTATTAACGGTTTTGCCACCACGCCCTGGCAGTTCGGTATCCTGCGATTTATTGCCGGCCTCGGTATTGGCGGTGTTATGCCGAATGTGGTGTCCCTGATGAGTGAATACTCACCCAAGAAGAGTCGCAGCACTCTGGTGGCGCTGATGTTCAGTGGCTATGCGGTAGGCGGCATGATGTCTGCCGGCCTGGGCATCTGGATCGTGCCCAACTACGGGTGGGAAATCATGTTCTATCTGGCGGTGGTGCCGATGCTGATGCTGCCGTTCATGCTGAAATTCCTGCCGGAATCGGTGGCCTTCCTGATGGCACAGAAACGCGAGGGTGAAGCCCGCGATATCCTGACCCAGGTAGCTCCGCTCAAGCACATCAACGAACAGGACGTGTTGACGGTGCCGCCAACCACCGACAGCAAGGCCCCGGTGCTCGAGCTGTTTCGCGATGGGCGGGCAATGAGCACGATGATGTTTTGGGTGGCGTTCTTCTGCTGTCTGCTGATGGTGTACGCGCTGGGTTCCTGGTTGCCGAAGCTGATGTCCAATGCCGGTTATGCTCTGAGCTCCAGCCTGATGTTCCTGATGGTATTGAACGTCGGGGCGATCATAGGTGCCGTCGGCGGTGGCTGGTTGGCCGACCGACTGTCGCTGCGCTCGGTGCTGGTGTCTTTCTTTATTCTGGGCTCCGGGTCACTGGTGCTGTTGGGGTACGAAAGCCCGATGTGGTTCCTGTATATCCTGGTGGGCATTGCCGGTGCGACAACCATCGGCTCCCAGATCCTGCTTTACGCCTATGTTGCCCAGTACTACCCGACCAGTATCCGTTCCACCGGGCTGGGCTGGGCATCCGGCATTGGTCGCAATGGTGCTATTGTCGGGCCACTGTTAGGTGGCGCGCTGCTGGCCATGGCGCTGCCGCACCAGATGAACTTCCTCGCATTGGCGGTGCCGGGTGCCATTGCCACGGTGGCCATTGCTCTGGTCGGTAGTCGTGGATTTGGCTTCCGGCGTGAGCCGGTGGCTCCGAGCGACGGTATGGCTGTTAGCGGTAGCTAAAGCGTTGGAGTGTTGATGTGACCCCAGGGTAGACAGTCAGTCTGACCCTCCTTGGCCCCGGCGTGTAAGCGCCTGGGGCCCTTTTTCGTTAAGCAGAATCATAAAACCAACAATGGATTGCGCTTATGTCGAGATTTCTGAAAGACCTTTCTCTGCCGGCCATTGTGGCCGGGTTTCTGGCCGTTCTGGTGTCCTACTCCGGTCCGCTGGCCATTCTCTTCCAGGCCGGAGCAAGTGCTGGTATTTCCGACCAGATGATGACGTCCTGGGTCTGGGCAATCTCCATGGGGGCGGCGATCTCCGGCATCATTCTGTCGATCTGGCTCAAGGCGCCGGTCGTCACTGCCTGGTCGGCGCCCGGCACCGCGTTGTTGGTGGCGCTGTTTCCGGAACTGTCGCTGAACGAGGCCGTAGGCGCCTATATTACGGCGGCGGTCATCATTTTTATCATTGGTGTCTCAGGCACCTTTGACACGTTCGTTCGTGCCATTCCCAAGGGCATTGCGGCGGGCATGATGGCTGGCATCCTGTTCCAGTTCGGCGTGGGGGCGTTTACCGCGATTGAAACAACCCCGGCGCTGGCGATTGGCATGCTGCTTTCCTACGTGGTGTTCCGTCGTCTGTTTCCCAAGTACACCCTGGTTTTGCTGTTGATTGCCGGTGTGATTCTGGCGGTGGTATTGGAAGGGGCATCACTGTCTGGCGTGCGCTGGAGTATTGCAGTCCCACAGTTCATTGAGCCGGAGTGGAACCTGGGATCAACGTTGAGCCTGGCGATTCCGCTGGTACTGGTAAGCCTGACCGGGCAATTCCTCCCAGGCATGGCAATCTTGCAGGGGGCAGGGTACTCCGTCAGGGCCAAACCGATCATCGGGGTGACCAGCCTGGTATCGCTGCCGATGGCGTTCTTTGGCGGTATCACCACGGTGGTGGCGGCAATCACCGCCGCCATCTGCACGGGTAAGGATGCCCACGAAGACCCCTCCCGTCGATACGTTGCCGGTGTGTTTAACGGCGTGTTCTATCTGGTGGGTGGCCTGTTTGCCGGTACCATCGTCAGTCTGTTCACCTCACTGCCTGCGGCCTTTGTTGCGGTACTTGCGGGGCTGGCGTTGCTGGGGGCTATTGCGGGCAACCTGTTTTCCGCGCTGGAAGATGCCAGCCATCGTGAAGCGTCATTGATCACCTTTATTGTGACGGCCTCTGGCATGTCGGTGTTCGGGCTGTCGTCTGCGTTCTGGGGTGTTGTAATCGGCTATGGTTGCTACCTGGTGCTGAATGGCAGTACCGGCAGAAAATGATTTCTGGATGGGGTAGGCTGGGGGCTTCTCGGGTTTTGGGGCTGAGTGACCATGACTGAATCGACCGACCTGCCATTCCGGTTTCGGTTTCGCGTCCGCTACGGTGAATGCGATGCCCAGAGTGTGGTGTTCAATGCACGCTACGCGGATTACGTGGACATTTCCGTTAATGAATATATCCGCGTTCTGTTCGGGGATTACCAGAATCTGCTGGATCAGGATCTGGACATTCAGGTAGTGAGTCTCACCGTGAACTATCGGGCACCTGCGCGATTTGATGATGTGTTGGAAGCCAGGATACGAGCTGGCCGTATCGGTAACACCTCATTCACGGTGCACCTTGAATTCTATCGGTACGGGGATGGATTGCTGGTGGCAGAGGCTGATATCACTTACGTGTTGATCCAGCCGTCGACAATGACGAAGACGCCAGTGCCGGATGCGATCCGGAAAACGCTGGAGGAAGGCGCTCCCGGCGTGTTGATCAGTCACGCCGGGGAGCAGGTTCAGGATCGCTGATCAGCCCTGCTGCAAGGCCTGCATCACCGCCTTGGCGGTGCCTTCCGAGGAGGGCGGGTTTTGCCCGGTAATCAGCTTGCCGTCCACCACGATGTGCGGTGTGAAGTCATCCCCGCAGGTGTAGGTGGCAGTTTTCTCCTTCAGCATGTCTTCCAGCAGGAATGGCACAACGTTGGTCAGGCCAACGGTGTCTTCCTCACTGTTGCTGAAGCCGGTCACGTTGCGACCGCCGACCAGGTTCTGCCCTGGTTTGATCTCGACGTCTCTGAAGACCGCCGGGGCATGGCATACGGCGCCAATGACCTTGTCCTGTTCGTAGGCTGCCTTGATCAGAGCGACGGACTTGTCATCGTTGACCAGGTCCCACAATGGGCCATGGCCTCCGGGGTAAAACAGGGCGTCGTAGTCGTTCATATCCACATCCGCCAGTTTCTTCGTGCTGGCGAGCGCTTCCTTGGCATGGGCGTCCTGCTGGAAGCGACGGGTGGTTTCCGTCAGTGCATCCTCAGTTTCACTGTTGGGGTCGACGGGGGGCTGCCCACCCTTGGGAGAGGCAATGGTGATGTCTGCGCCGGCATCCCTAAAAACGTAATAGGGGGCGGTGAACTCTTCCAGCCAAAAGCCGGTCTTGTGGCCGGTATCTCCCATCTGATCGTGCGAGGTGAGAACCATCAGTACTTTCATGTAACCTGTCCTTTTTGATCAAGGGATGTATTCTGACAACTGCCTTATAACCTTCTTTGTTGCGGTGATCCGGCTGGAATTCAACCGTGTGGACGAGCGATCGCACCAGAACACTCATGGCGGAATGATGTTGAATAAACTGTTTGAACCAACGTTGCGACTGTTCTGTGCGCCGTGTGTCTGGACTGCGGTGCTGGCCGTGCCAGTTGCTGTCCAGGCGTCTGAGGACACCGACTGCAAGACGCTGACGGTGAGTGGTAACCCCGAATACCCACCCCTGCTGTGGCGAAGTACAGAGAAGGAGGGGGTTCTGGTTGGTGCCGTATCGGCGCTGTTACGGGAAATCGTCGAGCCCATGGGGCTGGAGGTTGTGGTCCGGGACCTGGGGTCCTGGGCCCGGGTTCAGCATATGGCTCGCAAGGGTGATATCGATATGGTCGCGGGCGCGTTCATTACCTCAGAGCGTATCGGCTACATGGATTACCTGCTCCCTCCGATCACACATCTCCCCACGGCTGTCTGGGTTCCCAAGGGTGGTGAATTCATCTACCGCCACTGGCCGGACTTGCTGGGGAAGCGCGGCAGCACGCTGATCAACAACAGCTTTGGGCAGAACTTTGATCGTTACGCAGACAACAACCTTCAAATCGAAGGGGTGAGAAGCATCGAGCAATCTTTCAAAATGGCACTTGCCGGCAGGGTGGATTATGTTCTCTACGAAGTGCTGCAGGGGCAGGTGAAGCTGGACAGCCTGGGTGTTGCGGACCGGTTTGAGGCGCTGGAGCCTCCTGTCAGCAGGGAGGGCCTATTCTTTACGTTCTCAAAGGCATCACCGTGTAACACGTTTGAGTTGCGGGAAGCCATAGCCGACCGATTGTACAAACTGGTGAGTGCGGGCCGGGCCAGGCAGTTGATTCATGACTACAACCGGCTATATAGAGGAACGGAGTGAAGGGAGCTTTTGGGTAGCGATCGCTCCGAACAGACTGCAGGCAATAATAGAAACCACGATTGCAGGCCCCGCAGGGATATCCAGGCTGGCGGATAACCAAAGCCCGACGCTGTGCCCTGAAAAACAGTATGCCGAGGCTGCGAAAAGGCCACGTCCACGAAGGAAACAAAGCATCAGCGGCGCGACAATCAGGGTTGCAAACACGACGTAGATTCCCGCCATGTTGACGGTCGTGGTCACGGCCACCGCAAACAAAGGCAGAAAGCACAACGAGCGTGTGCGTTCCGACACTGTACCCTGCCACAACAACACGGCACCGGTGATGGTGGCCAGAGGTATCAGCGCCGGGCCGGTGACCCACAGTAGATCCCCATTCAATGTCCTGGCCAGTTGCTGCGCCCCATGGGGATCGTTGCTGACCACCAGAGTGGCGAAGCTTGCCCCGGCGACATAGAGAATGCCAATCATGGCCTCGCGATGTTCGGGCACCCATTTCAGGATCAGGTGCACCATCGCGACGGCTACAAGTGCAAATAACAGCCCGCTGACAGGAAGACCTGCAACGGTGTGGTCTGGTAACAGGGACATCCCGGCCAGCGACCCGAGGGCCGCCCACTGGGCAATCGCCAGGTCTGCAAACACTACGCCCCGCGCCAGTACCCGGTAGCCCAGAGGGACCAGGCTCAGGGCCATCAGCATGCTTGCCCCCAGGGGTGTCAGTAGCCACAACCAGCTAGTCATTGCTGGCACTCTCGTTCGGGCGCTGCGAACGATAATGTTCCAGGCGACCAATGATGTGGCTGATCAGCGCCGCAAGGTGATCGGTGTCCGCGTCATTGGTGACGGTGCTGGGGAGCACTTCAACCGGAAGATCGACCTTCTCGGCTAGCCAGTGTGCGGGACGCTCGTCCTGGTAAGTGGCAATCAGGATCAACGCCAGTTCTGGAATCGCCGGGTCTGAAAGCACATTGCTTAAGTGGGATGCGCTTGGAGGCAGCCCCGGTTTAGGTTCCAGGTCAATGGCAGTGTCAATGCCAAGCCAACGCAGAAGGTATCCGAAGGTGGAGTGTTGAACCCCCACAGACATGCCTTCCAAATGCCTCGCTGTATTACGCCATTGCGTCGTTTTCAGATGCCAGTGAACCTTCCATTGTTGCTGGCGCAAACGGATACCATTGGTTTGTTCGGGCGCAAGATCAACGATTCTGTCTGCCAGTGCATTCAGGATCACTGGCACACGTTGTGGGTCCAGATGGATGTGTGGATCACCTTCCGGATGGACGTCGCCCATGCTGCGGTCTACATGTTGGTGAGGCTGATGCAGGTGGACCTGTTCTGCCGCAAAGAACAATCCCGGTTTCCCGGGTTGCACGTCCTGGTTGGATGCCCTGCTGATCAAAGCTGGAAGCCAGCCGGCCTCCAGCGACGCGCCGGTACAGACGGCAAGGTCGGCACGTCGCATGGCTGCAATCAGGCTTGGCCTGGCTTCAATATAGTGGGGATCCTGCATGGCCGTGGTCGCCGTGTGAATGTCCGCATCCGGAACCAGGGCCCGTACAAGGCTTGCCCACTCCGGCTCGCAGGCAAACACGTTGAGAGTTGCCTGGGCTGGCGTTATGACCAGCCCCAGCAGGACGCCCGATAGTAACCGCTTAAAATCCATGGGCACCATGCGCTCCGAAGCTCATTACGTATTGCAGCATGACGGTATTGTCGGCTTGCTCAAATCCTTCTGCCTCCTGGTGCGTGTACTGCAGCCGTACCGTTGAGAAGTGCGAGCGTGACCAGGCCAGCATGACGTCCGTTTCCTTCAGTTCCTGATGATGAAAGTGGTCGCCGTGAGCGTCCTGGAGTTCCACCTGTCCGTAGCGGGCACCCGTGGACCACTGGGGGGCGAACTGGTATACCGCCGACGCATACCACCCTTCATGAACATCGTCCGAGGTGGCATGCTCGTTCAGGTTGTCGGCGTACAGGTATTCACCACTCAGGGTCAGTTGCTGCTGGCGGTTGTTGCCTCCGGGGGCCCATTTCCACACCAGATCGGTGATGTAGAGGTTTTCGCCAGTGTAGCCGGCACCATGAGAGTGCCCACTGTGGTCTCCCTTATGATCATGGTCGTCGTGCTCCTCGTGGGCTTCGCTGTGAGTCTGACGGTTGTTCAGATACGAGAAGCCCGCCTGCCAACTCTGTGACCGGGAGAGGTCGCCCCCGACTCGTGTATTGACGGTATACACGCCGATGTCTTCGTCACCCTCAGAGAGTCTGCCGCCATCAAAGGCCTCAGCGCCAATCTGCCAATAGAAAGGCGTGGGAAGTAACAGGTTGAGGCGCAGGCCATCGTCGAAATAATGGCTTCCCAGCAGGGCTCGATACACGGCAGGGCGTTCGACGAAGTCGTCCTCGTGGAGGTGGCGACTGTTCAGGTAACCCACTTGAGACAGAAACCGCCCGCCGCGAACACTAAGGTTGTAGGGCATGCCGGTGGTCTGCAGGAAGGCTTCTTCAAGCTCCAGTTCGGTTTCACCTTCGTGATCTTCCAGAACCGCTGTCAGACGGCCCTCGAACAGGTCATCGATGGGCGAAGACAGGGACAGTTCGGTATGACCAAGACCAAAACCCTGATCACGGTGTGACAGGGCCGTCTGGTTCTGTTTGTAATAGCCGTCCAGGATCACGCTGACGTCAGGGTTCAGTTCGTTGGCCTGGTTGGCTTGGATGGTGGCGAGCGGGAACAGGGCCAGCGCGAGAGCGCTGGCACCAATGTATCGGTGTGTCATAGAGGTCCTCTGACTGCAGGATTGTGTGCGGATGGAGCGTTCTCTGGTGTCATTCTTCGTGATCGTGATCGTGGTCTGGCAAGCCAAGCCAGACCAGTCCGGATGCGGCGAAGTCCAGAGTGATCGTGCGAACGATGTCACCGTCGTGTGTGTCTATCTCGATGATGGTCTGATCGTTGGGGTTCAGCACGAACAAGCGGTCTTCCGACGCGGACTGTGCGATGGCTGGAGCCGCATCCGTCTCCGCCAGAGGGGGCGTGATATCAAGGGTTGCGGCCAGGGCCCATTCGTTGGACGGATGGAAAATCCGCAGCTTGCCGTCGTCGCCCATGACATAGAAAACCTCGCCGTGGGCATCAAAGCCCTGGGCGATACGGCCAACTCCGTCTTCAAGCGCGAGTTCGCTGTAGTTATCTGTGGCCGCTTCGGCATCGATCACAAACAGTTGATCACCGGCAATGCCGACCATTTCCTCAACGTTGTGGTGGCTCGCCAGTGTGCCGATCCGGCTGCCGTCTTCCAGGGTGTCAGGGTTGCCAAGCTTGGTCGCCGGATAAGAGACGCCGTGCAGATCAATGACCAGGACGCCATCGCTGCACCCAAAGGCGACAACGTGATCGTTGGCCGCTGCACCGTGGAGCCGGGGGCAGGTTTCGCTGTAGCGTTCCTCGAACGCGAATGCGCCGTTGGCGAAATCGTAGCGCTCGACCTGGCTGGGCAAGGTGGTGTCGGTGACAGAGGCATCGCGGTATGTAACGAACAGTTTGCTATCAGCAAGTTTGGCAACGCCGTGCATGTTGTTGTCCAGATCCAGGGAGGCTTCGGCGGTTCCTCCACCCAGCGACTCGTCGGTGAACACGGTGACTTTGGAGCTGGCGGCGTCTGAGCCATCAAAGAAAACGATGCCCCGATCGTCGCCCAGCGAGTAGTGAGTGGGGCGGTTATCGTTCAACGTCAGGTTGAGCTTGGTTGGCGTTTCCGCGTAATCATGCATGTGGTCGCCGTGGTCCTCGGTATACAGACCACTGTCGAAAAAAGAAACCAGATCGTCGCCACGCTGAATAACGACCCCATAGCGGCTATCGGGGCTGCTGAACAGTCTGGGGGCTTCCCCCGTCAGTTCAAACGTGGCCAGGGTTTGACCGTTGTCGTCGATGTCCAACACCTTTACGGCATTAGCGTCAGTATCGAACAGCGCTAGACGGCCGGCGGTATCGATGTCGGTATGCTCATGGGAATCATCGTCATCCGAACTGCTGCCGCCACACCCTGCGATCAGGATGGCGGAAAAGGCGATGGCCATGGATGAACGGCCTGAAAGAGCCCAATTCCGTTCGGCTTTCGAATTGTCTTGAATTGTCATTCCAAACTCCTTGTTGTATTAAATGTTATAACATTTCGTTTCAGAGGTAGCTCAAAGCCAGTCCAGCGCCAGAACCAACCGTGGATGGCGGCCAGGTGAAGGCGACCTGTGGACCAGCCCTTTCCCTTCATTACCCATCCAATTGCCGATTTCGACATTAATGTTATGTTATAACATAATGAATGCGAAAGCCAAGCTTTCGCCTTTTGTGCTCAACCCAGAGATAGACCTTGGGGAAGAAGAAAAGCGAAGTGTGACTGACCTACTGGTGGATCAGGAGCAGTTGTTGGCAGGGAAGGCGTTTTGGCAAACGCTCAACGATCCGTTCCCGGCCTGGGAAGAGCTCTGACGCCGGTCGAGTGACTGGCCTGGGTGGCCGGGCGCTTCGTGTCATGGCGGGACTGCTGTTTCAGATCCAGCCACGCCTGAAAAATGCTGCTGGCGTTGCCGGCCAGTTGAGTTGCTGCTCGGCTCATCACACCGTCTCCTGTTTGCATCGACTCACTGAAAGACTAGCAGTAATAATCTTTAATGCAAACGATTATCAATAACAATTTGAAGTGTGGTTGATCTTGCCTGATGGCATACGTTTATTGGATACCCACCCTATGGTCGTTCGCTACCTATCTGTATACACTAAAGAGCTTTGGGGCCCCTCAGCTTACAGGGCCCACAACACTAGGAGGTAGCAGTCGATGGCAATCTGGACCCGCAGTATCCCCACCCTCGAACAAATGGCCGAAGCCAGTAAAAACACCGCTGTCGAGACCATGGGTATTGAATACGTGGAGATTGGTGATGACTACGTGATTGGCCGGATTCCGGTCGATGAACGCACGGTTCAGCCGTTTGGCATTCTCCATGGTGGATCGTCAGTGGTGTTGGCGGAGACCCTGGGGAGCATGGCGGCCAATTATTGCTTGCGCAAGGAGAACCAGATTGCTGTGGGGCTGGACATCAACGCCAACCACATCCGCTCCGTTACCAAGGGCTGGGTATACGGAACCGCACGCCCGGTTCATATCGGCGGCACAACGCAGGTCTGGGAAATAAAGCTGGAAAACGAGGAAGGCAAGCTGACCTGTATCTCAAGACTCACCATGGCCGTCATCGACCGAAGCTGACACGTCAGGTGCTTTACGGTTGAGAATGCCCTGTTCGATGAAGTCCTTCATTACGATGCCGAAGCTCTCGTCCGGCACTTCCCGGGCAATCTTGTAGGGTTGTCCGGAGCTGTCCTGCGTTTCTTTTAACAGGTTTGCTTCGCGAAAGATGGCCAGCGGCTGCTTGTTTGCGTCTCGCACAAGCAGCACCCGCGGTTTGAGTTTACTGGTGGGATGGGTGGCCACTACGATGCCTACCTCACCGTTGGTCATTTCCACGATGGAACCGGGCGGGTAAACGCCAACCATGCGGATAAACTCCACCGCCAGCTCCGCATCGAACTGGGCGCCCTTGTTGCGGTGGATAATCTGCAACGCTTCCATGGACGCCCGCCCCTTGTCGTAAACCCGGGAGCTGGTGATGGCGTCGTAGGTGTCGACCAGCCCCACGATTTTCGCGAACAGTGGAATCTGCTGCCCGGATAGGCCTCGTGGATAGCCCTTGCCATCCATTCGTTCGTGATGGGAATAAGCAACATCAACGGCCGCGTGTGCCAGTCGGGGGAGTGCCGCAAGCACATCGCGACCAAAAGTGGTGTGGTTTTTCATCACCGCGAACTCTTCGGGCGTGAGGGCCCCGGGCTTGTTCAGGATCTCGTCATCAATGCGCATCTTGCCGACATCGTGAAGCAGGCCACACAGTGCCACAGTTCGAATCTCACCTTCCAGCAGTCCCAGGTGCTTGGCAAACGCAGCTGACAGGATTGATACGTTGATGCAGTGTTCGGCCGTGTATTCGTCCTTGTTTTTGATCTTGGTGAGCAGTAGCAGAGCATTGTCGTTGCGCAGTACGCTATCCACGCAATCATCCACCACCTGGTGGATCTGGTTCATTTCCAGGGTCCGCCCGAGCCGCAGGCTGGACATGATGTTTTTAGCCGTGGCTTTGGCATCGGCATAGTTCATCCGTGCCGTTGCCATTTCCCGGCTGGCGTCCACTTTATTGACGTAGGTGACTTTCCGCTTGGGGATGGCCGAAGGCTGTTGAGAAACGTTGGGTTTGCTGGTTTTAGTTGATGTTTTACGTCGGCTCAGCGGCGCGTGTCTCTCGGCAGTTGGAGCGACTTGTACACGTCCTTCCACGATGACCGTTTCGCACTGTTGCTGCACGGCAAGCACATCTTCCTCAGTCTGAAGAATGAAGCCCTGCAGCAGGAAATCGGTATCCTCCCACGGCCGGTCCAGACGAATCACATGCATCCCTATTGCCAGTTGGGATACCGGAATTTCAGTCTCTACGATGTCTTCGCGGCCCATTGGCATAGTAGATTTTCTCGAAGCCAGGATTGGCGCGATCGCCCGATCAAACTCCGGGTTTGTGCGCCCCAACCAAAGTATGAGTGAACGCTCCGCCCGTGTATCGCTTGAATCCTAAAATAGTGTCAAATGCTGTAACCAAAAGAAAACGTGCCGGTCATTTCAGACTAGCATGCGCTACCGTCCCTGCAACATGAAGGTTTCGTACTCCAGCTTGTCGAACTTGCGCGACAGCAGCCACAGGCCGGTCAGCGCTGCGAGCAGGCCTGCGGCGGCAAAACCATAGCCGTAGAAAGACGCTCCCAGTTCGATGGTGATGAACGTAAACGCAATATTGCCGAAGAAAAACAGTGCACAAAGAGTGACGTTGATGCCTCGCGCGTCGAGGTAGAACAGCACGTTCTGGATCGCCAGCAACAGTAACTGGATGCCAACGGCGACCAGGTCAATGTGGAATAGCGGCAGGTACAGAGGGGATATTCCGATGGCCGCCAGGATTTCCTCGCTCCAGAGGAAGATTACGATGACCGTCAGCCCCTGCACCTTGAAGATCTCGTAGATGCCGTTGCGGGCCACGATGACCATCTGGTCCCGGAAGCGATTGATCCGTTCCAGGGTGTCGCCCTCCCGTACCGCGTTGTAGAAACGCTCGTAGGCCTCGGCAAAGTCGGTTTCCATGCGAACCAGAAAGACCGCCATACCGGGGATAATCGAGAGGTAAGCCAGGAAGATGGGCAAGTCGTAGATCACCGACGCGCGCAGGCTGGCGATAATAGGCTGTGAGGTGTCCGGGTGAAACCAGAAGATGAATTTGTCGGCCCACACCGCCGCATTGAACAGCAGGCCGGTGAGGATCAGCGCCGGAAAAATCTGCCGCCGCCGGGTAAAATCAAATCGGATGAAGTGGTCACCCGGATACTGCCGGATAATGGTGTAGAAGAAGCTGAAGAAAAGCAGGCTGTGGCCCAGAAGAAGGCCGGCCAGCAACCCCTCAAGGCCAAATTGTGACAGCACCATGGAGCTGACTACGGCGGTGGCGTAACCCAGCGCAAACACCACCACAATGCGACGATAGGACTTCATGCTGGACAGGAAGATTGTCACCGGCCACAGGTTACACAGCACGACAAAGTTGGCCAGCATCAGCAGGCGGTACAGCACCGAAGTGTCGCTGAAGAACAGCACCATGGCCATCAACCCCAGCCCCAATGACAGTACCGTAGTGACCCAGATCAGCCCCATCAAATTGGGCAGGATCAGGTCATTGCGCTTGGCGTACAGCCGGTCTGCCACCCAGCGGGTGAAGACGTGCTGGAACAGGCCCGACAGGGTCAGGGAGACGGCCATCAGGTAGGTCACCGATACCAGGAACTGAACCACCTCGGTATCAGATACCGCCAGTGTGAAACTGATCACCCCGATCATCATGACGCCGAGCACCGACAGCACCCAGGGGCCGGAGCTGATGATACCGGCCAGGCCGTAGGCCTCGAACAGGTTCAGGAAACTGTCGCGCTTGAGGATGCGGCGTATCTCGAAACCGATGCCTGCCATTAGCCGTTCAGCCCCTTGTTGTAAATGGAGCGGTAGGCCCCGAACATGCTTTCCAGGGTATAGAACTTCTGTACCCGCTCCAGCCCCGCTTTCTGAGCCTGTTGCCATTGCTCGGGGTTCGACAGCAGCCGCACCGCTTCCCGCGCGGTCGCTTCAGGATCTGCGATGGGCACCACAGCACCGCTGGCGCCCAGTGCACGGTCTTCGTCGCTGGCGCCTTCCAGTAATTCGCGGCAAGCGCCCACATCGGTAGCCAGGCAGGGCAGGCCCGCAGCGTGGGCCTCCAGGATTACCAGCGGCAACGCTTCGGAAATAGACGTCAGTACCATCAGCCCAAGCTGAGGAAGAATGTCGTTGACGTTCTGGAATCCCAGGAATTTCACTCGTTGGTTGAGGCCCAGGCTATCCACCAGTTCCTTGCACTCGCGTACGTAGGTTTCGTCCTCGTCTTCCGGACCGACGATCCAGCCCTCCACGTCGGGAATGGTTTCGCTGACCGAGCGCATGGCACGGATAAAGGTTTTTATATCCTTGATGGGAACGACCCGCCCGACCAGTCCCAGCACTTTCGGGATGTGGTCGGGGCGGGCCTTCCTTGCGGCGTCGAAGCGGGTGGGCTCAATGCCGTTGGGAATGATACAGGTACGTTCAGGCGGTGCACCGTCCTGAAACTGCCGTTGCTGATTGCCCTGGTATAGCGACACGATCGGGTCCGCCTGCTGGTAGGCCAGTCGTCCAAGGGCCTCGAAAAAACGGATCCAGAGCCGGCGAATGTATCCCAACTGCTCATTCAGCGTACCGCTGACCTGGTCCGTGGGGTCGTGAATCCACTGGGCCTGGGAGAGGTCAATCTTGCGTTCCTTGGTGTAGATGCCATGTTCACTGAGCGCGAAGGGAATGCCCCGCTGCTCGCTGGCGATGGCGCCGAGCAAGCCCGCGTAACCGGTGGAAATGGAATGCAGCATGCGCACGGCCGGCATCTTTCGCGCCACTTCGGCGAGCTGGAACAATGGCGCGTGCATGATACGGATCGACCAGAAATAGTCGACAAAGGACGGCTCCGTACAGTATTTACGGTAGTTCTCGTCAATCATCTCCCAGCTTTCTTCACTGTAGAGGAAGTCGTCACGGCTGATACCCTGCTTCTGGCCCAGGTCGGCAAACACCTTGTGGAGGATGTCTGGCGGTACTGACTTTTCGGACTTGAACTGCTCGTGCAGGCACTTCTGGGCCTCGAAGGCGGCCTTGTTACCCCGACGTGGCCGGGGTTTGCCAGCAGCTTCGGTGTCCATCAGGTAGTGGCATTCCAGGTGAGTGACATTGTCTGGCAGGACATACTGTTGCTCGCCGTAATGTGCGCGGTCGCCGCCCAGAAAGATCAGGGCGAAGGTGTATTCCGGCAAGCCGGTAATGACCTGGTGCACCCAGGAGGACACCCCGCCCCGGATGAACGGATAGGTGCCTTCCAGCAACAGGGCGATGTCAGCTTTGGGGGTTACGCTGGTTTTGGGTAATGTCATAACCATGACTCGATAACCGGTCGGTTGGCGGGGTGGAAACGCTCAAGAGGGCAGGCCGAAAGATGTTGGCGCACCTGAGCAAAGTCCCGGCGCAGGTACGCGACTTCCCCCAGGTAGGGCATGATCAATTCCGGTGACGAGCCGCCGGCAAGCGCCGAACGGAAGGCCTCTTCCGCGTTGTCGATGTTACCCAGGGCGAGTTCCACACGGCCGAGCAGGCGCCAGTCGTTGTGTTGGGAGCGTCGGGCCACCAGTCGTCGTAGCAGTTTCCCCGCACTGTCCAGGTAGTAGTGTCGCAGGCCGCCCTGGGCCAGGCCCAGATAAGCCATTTCCCACCAAACCTGTGCCAGCCTCCGCTGAAGGGAAACACTGGTCAGGTCGTCGGCGTTCTGCAGTGACTGCTGGAGAGTGCCGGCCCGTTGGGCCAGGGTTTTCTCTTTTTGCTCAAGCATGGAATAGGCCAGCAATCGCACATCGTCAGACGGGTCTTTCAGAGCTTCACGCAGAATTTCAATGGCGTCCCGGTCGTTCATCTGGCGAGTGGCCATCAGTGCTTTCAGGCGTTTGTCGGTGCTAATGGCTTCGCGCAGTACCTGGCGAAGGCCGCCCTGGCTGTAAACCACCTGTAGATCCATATCGATCGGCTGGAATGGCAGTTCGGGGATGTCCACTTCCTGCCAGGGTATGTCGCGACTGGACCGCGGTAGATACAGTGCCAGCAACATGCCCAGTACCAGGCCCACGCTGCCAATGAAAGGGATGGCAAACTGCAGGGTGAACAGGAAGACACCTGTGGTAATGGGCTGCCCGCGATAGCGCGACGGCATCAATGGCAGCAGGATCAGGGTGAGCAGCGCACAGGCCATGGCATGGGCGATCAGGTAAGCGGCCAGCTCAAGGTTGCCGGCGGTGGGTGATAGCAGTCCGGTGACGCCGCCGGTTTCCAGCGCCAGGGCGAGCAGTGCAAACCAGCTATTGGCCATGGCTGTTCTTTCCCTGGTTGTGCTCTCCCTGGTTGTCGAACAGGAAGGCCTGCACCCACTCATCGGCCTGGGCCCGATTACGGACTTGCAGGGTTTGCGGTGTCACCAGGTCACTGGCATGCAACCCCAGCTGTTCCCTCAGTCCGTCGTCCAGCCGTTGTAGATAGCCGGCCAGGCCCAGTTCATCGGTGAGCGGCATCAAAACAACGATGTAGCGCTGATTGCCGGCCCGATGTTCGGCAATCACATCAAGGCCCCGGCGGACTTTTTGAATATGGTCGGCAATCAACTGGCCATTGCGGCTGTCGGCCAGCGGCAAGCCCACCATCGCTGCGGGTAGGTTGAAGAATTCCGCGTCGCGGCCTGCACGGGCCAGATGGCGCCGGAAGTAACGCCATTCCGGTGATCCGCCGGCCTGTATTTCCGAGTGTTCATGGGCGATGTCTGCCATGTGCCCGGCCAGGATCGCCAGCAGTCGCAACGAGCGAGCCTCGAAGCTGAAAAAGGGCATGGCCTCGATAACACACAGGCCGATAAAGCGATCTTCGGAGTCAATCAGGGGAATGGCTGCCAGCAGATCGGTGTCGAGGTCGCCCATACGCTGGCGGAACTCAGTCTGCACCGACACCAGTTTCCATTCCGCCAGTGCGTGCAGCAGCAGTGGATCTTTCAGGTCCACCTTGCGGAAGCGACCGACCGTTGCCAGTGGTTCCGGTTCGGGTACGCCATTATTGACGGCGTAGATGCCGGCAATCTGCAGTTGTCCGTAACGCCCCAGTAGCTGGAGCATCAATGAGGCCGTCTCCTGATTCAGGCCGGCCTGATCGGCTTCGCCAATCTGTGCGTACAGGCGTCTAAGCGCCTCTCTCAGGCTGCTGGAACTGCCGGCCAGTTGTTGCTCCAGTCGGTCATGGGACACCTTGAGCAGATAGTAGTTGCGGGTGAACTCTTCCAGGCGGGAACCGCGGTAGTCGTTGCTCGCTTCCAGTTTTTGCTGCTGGCGGCCCCAGTAGTCCCGAAACTCACCCGCCAACAGGCTGATGCCGAGTACCCCGGTGGTCCACACGTAGGGAAAATCACGGGTGCCGCTGGTGATCTCAAACCGCAAGTGAAAACCCAGGGCGGCGATGATGATCAGGGCTGAAATCAGCGCCATGAAAAAGCCGTACCTCAGGCCTACCAGTAGCGGTCCCAGCACGGGCCAGGGAAAGTTTCCCGTCAGATAGAACGGATCATCCGGCCGGTGCCAAACGCTAAAGGCCAGGAAAAACGCGGTAATCAGCAGGGTTTCCAGCCACTTCAGTGCAATGGGTACCCGTACCTTCTCGCCCGTTATCTGCTCTGCTTCGTCCATAGTGAACCCTGTTGCTCAGGCGGTATTATTGGCTTTCGATCAGTGGCATGGCGTTGGCCAGCTCGTCCAGAACCTTATGGGCCGCCACGCTCAGGCTTTCACGACCCCATCCCGTGCGGGCCGAGGTGCCGGACCACACTACGCGATTGTCGTCTGCGTTGCGTATTTCCAGGGTAATGCCTACGGCGGGCTCGCCATCCAGCCCACTTTTGTAGCGCCATTCTTCCACGGTGCCCGTGAACAGGTAGTCCGCGCCATCGTTGCGGGCCGTGGCGAGAGCTGTTTGCTGTCGTTCACTGCTTTCGTACAGCAGGGGGTTGCGGTCATCGGGCAGGTAGAGGGTCACGTTTTCGCTGCCCTTGGCTCTCAGGATCGCGGACAGCACACTGGCGGCCTGGTCTCCGGCCTGGGGTGTCTGTGACAGGTTGATCAGCGGCAGCACCGCAAACTGTCCATCCTCCGGAATCGGCGAGCCCTCCTGGCTCTGGATAACCGAACAGCCAGCCAGAAGTAACAGGGTGAGCCAGAGGCTATGGCGTAGTGTTTTCATAACGGTCTCCTTCAGCGACCAGGGTAAATCGTGTACGTAAGATTGAATTCGGTTCGGCCGTTGCCGTCCAGCCCTTCCGACGACCAGCGTCCAGACAGGGCCAGTTCATCATCCCCCAGCACCCGCCAACCCAGGCCCACTTCCACACCGATTTCCGCCGTTGAAGTGGATAATACATAACCGGCGTCCAAACCGAGAAATGCGCGGGGTGAGGGTGTCGAGCGATACAGAGCGTGGGGTGAGCCATGGAACCAACGTGTGCCCACACCGATACGTTCATACTCCTCGGTCAGCAGGCTGGCGGTTTCCAGTGGCTGATCCAGTGCCGCAAGGGTGGATGAGGGCAGGGTTTCGGCCAGGGATAGCTGCTGGTTTCGATAACCGGCGCTGATAATCCAGGCCGGGTCATTGCGAAAAATGGTGTAGGTGGCATTCAGGTCCAGCCCGTAGCCGTCCGCCAGTTGATCGTTCTCCAGGCTGTTGACCGTCAGTTGCTCAAGTTGGGCATTCAGGTTAAGCCGGGAGAAAGGGGTGTAGCTGGCGCTGGCGTAGGCGCGGTCGCGGCGGGTCAGCCACCAGGCTTCGGCGCTGTCCGGTGTGCGTTCCTGGAAATGGTAGCCGGCGCCGAAGGCGATGCGGTCAGACCATTGCTGGTCGAAGGCAGCGCTGATGGCCAGGTCATCCTGCTGGTAGCGTGGCAACTGGCTGACCGATAGCGACCAGGCGCTATTGCCTGAGCGCCTGTCCACCTCGAAAGAAGTCTCGCTGCTGCGACCGGGGGTGCTTATCAGTCGCCCGGAATCGCTCGCCTTGAGAGTGCTGGCAGACAATTTCCAGCGAAACTCGTCTTCGCTGAACTGCCCGGTTATCCCGCTGCGCTGAACGGTAAAGTTACCCAGGTTCTGCCAGCGGCTGCCCACTTGAATGGCACGGTTGAACGTCTGGTGTAGATTTACCGTGTCCTGCATCGTCACCCTCTGTTGTTCCGCCGTCATCGGACTGTTGAGTCGATCAAGCTGCCGAACATAGCGGCCTGTCTGTTGTTCGCGGTTTTCCGGCGCAGACCGTAGGGTTTGTCCGATGCGTTGGCGCACCGCTGCGTTTCGGCCGTCCGGTGCCGGTAGCAGGGCCTCCGCGACCAGCGTGTCACCCTGATTGGACGCAAAGTACGCCAGGGTTTCGCGTAATCCCCTCTGGTCAGGGTCGTCGCCTTCGCCGCTGCGAGGAAAGGTCGCCAAGGTTTGCCAGGCCAGTTTGAGCAGCCCTTCCTCACTGTACACCGCAAAGCGGCTGGAGCGGGTGGATGGGTCTTCCTGTAATCTTTTCGCGGCCTTTTGGCGAAGATCGGTTGCGGTGCCGGGTGCACCGGTCTGATCCAGCAGTCTTGCCGTCGCCAGAAGCCACTCAATGTCATCACTGCGGGTATCCATACCCTGACGAAACCAGTTCAGAGCCCGTCTCGGCTGGCCCAGGGCACTGTAACCGTACGCCAGGACCGGATAGGCGGCGGGAGAAGGTGTATCACCGATTCGGGCCAGCAGGGCCGGAAGGGTGTCGGCGAACTGTTCCGTATTGGCAAGTTGCAGCCAGGCCCAACTGATCATCAGGTTCTCATCGTCGGGTGCCAACTCCCACGCGGCGCGGTAGGCATCGTTTGCTGCCAGGACCTCGTCGTTGCGCTGGTGAATCAATGCCCGAAGTGACCAGTAGCGCGGGTTGTTGCGGGCAGTGGGAACGTCCGTTTGCCAGCGTTCGAGGGTTTGCTCCAGTTCCTGCCATTGCCCGAGCGCCAACTGGTATTCAGCGATAGCGGCCAGGAACCGGGGTTCCCCGGTTTCAAGGAAAAGATGTTCGCTCAACGACAGGGCCCTTGGGTAGTCCTCGAAAAGGGCTGCCAGGTTGAGCAGGCGCTCCTTTAAATTCGGCGTAAGCTCAGAGTCGCTTCTGGCCAGGAGACTTTCATAATCCCGCTTCAGGATGTCGGTTCTACCCAGGCTGTTGGCCAGGTCCATCCGCATGATTTGAACTGTCTCGGCCAGTTGCCGGTCTTGCGGCTCGAAATTCAACAGCGCCAGGGCGCGTTCAGGTTGCCGTGTGCGCCAGTAAAGAGAGGCCAGTTGTATGCGGTCGGCGTCGGATAACCGTGGCTCGTTTTCCAGCAGTTCAATGGCGGCGGGGAAATCACGCAGGTTAACCAGCAGCGTCAGTAGTCGTTCCCTAAGCGTGTCGGACCGGGGAAATCGTGATCGGCCTTCCGTTAGCCATTCCCTTGCATCATTGAAACGCCCGGAACCCACCAATGCGTCGGCCAGGGTGATATAGCCTTCCGGTTGCAAACGCTCCTGCCTGGCCCCCTCGGTTAACAGCATTCGCAGTGTGTCCCACTGGAAGAGTCCGCGCGCCAGATCCACCGATCGTTGGAAGGCTTGCGCGGAACCGGTTTGTTGATAGAGGGACACCCATACAGGCAGCGCTTCCTGCGGCAGGCCGTTCCACTCCAGCACTTGAGCAATGGTTTGCCGATCTTCGCGAGTGAGTCTGTCCGGTGTCTTCTGTAGCCTCCGGATAGCATTGAGCGCTGCTTTCAGATTCCCGGCGGCGAGTTGAAAGGCCAGCAATTCTCGCTGGAACTCTGTGTTGTCGGGATGCCGGTCCGCCCGTTGCCGAATCCAGGTGGCTTCGTCCGTAGCCGAACCAGCCAGTCTTGCCAGCCGGATACCTTCGGTCTGTGCTGGTTCCGACATCCGGGTGTCCGGGAGCTTTTGCTTGAAGAGTGCCAGCGCCGCTTTTGGATTGCCGCCGGCAAGCTCCAGGCGAATGATGTTGTCGATGAACTCATCGCGGGCCTCGGGGCGGACGGTGTCAATATAAGGGCGCAAGGTCGCTGCAGCCATTCCAGGCCGACCCTCTGCTTCCTCCAGCCGAGCGATTTCACGGGCCAGTTGAAGCCGTTGGCCGGGGCTGGTCATCCGGTCCTCGACGCCTTGCAGCAGTGTCAGGTAACGGGGCTGGCTCAGCCAGCTGGAGGCTGGCCTTAAGAGCTCCAGAATGCGTTCCGGTTCATAGGATTGGCGGACCAGCGCCTGGGCGTCGGCAAAGAGTTGGTCTTTCCGGGCCTCCCTCCGGGGGCCTTCTGGGATTGCAAACAGGCGTTGAGCCTGCAGTTCCAGGTAAAACTCAAAGGCCTCCTCCGGCACCGTCTGTTGTGCCATCAAGGGGGCCAGTACCTGGTCTGCGCGTTCCAGTTGGCCGGTTGTGCTCAGGGCCCGGGCCAGGCTGAGGCGTAAGGGAACGTTGTCTGAATCCGAACGCAGTAGCACTTCCAGATAGGCGATGGAAAGGGCGTCTGGCGTTTCAAGGTACTCCGGGTTCTCGAACACTGCCTGTCGCGGAAACAGCAGATACAACGCCAGCGCGATAAGCGCTCCCATAAGGACCAGCGCGGGCAAGCTGAAAAAGGACTCCCTGTTCCGACGCATAACGCTATTGGCACTCCAGCATCAGGGATTCTGTTTGCCGGCTGCTGAGAACAATCCGCACCTGTTCACCCGACCGTGACATCCGTGCCGAACCGCCGCTGGTTGTACATCGGCGGGTTCCGGCAAGGGTGAATTCCACGTTCCGATGGCTTTGCAAACCCAGCGTTATCCGCCATTTCCCGGCTACCTGCTCGCGCTCCCATTGGGTAAGCACCCCATTGGCGTGGGCCAGCCAGGGGCCTTTCGGGGCGGAGTCGGTCAGGAGCAGGCGGGGCGAATCACCGGTCAGATGCACGTAGCGGTGGCCGGCAGCATCGTGGAAACCGGCGACGCCAGTGCTTCTCTCCAGGTCGGGAAACCGGTCCTGCTCAATGGTGACGGTATGGGGTTGGCCAATACCGCGCCAGCGCCAACCACCGTCGTCGTCCCTGAGCAACGCCGAGTAATAGAGGGTTTGCACGCGCTTGGCGTAGTCGCTGAGATAGAGCGGCGTGACGGGTTGATCAAGGGCGTATTGGTAGACTTCGTGCAAGGCTCCCAAGGCCTCGGGTTTGGTGCCCGAATAAAAGTGGTAGTAAATGCCCATGGGCTTTAGCCGGCCTTTATCTTCGAGAATGCGGAAAGTGTCCGTCACATTGCGGAACCCATAGTAAGGGCCTGTCCAGTCGTTGGTATAGACGTTTTCGTTCATCACCGGTGCGTACACCTGTAGCTCATCGCCCACTGGGCGAGCGTCAGGCCAGGTTTCTGCCAGCTCGGAAGCGTAGGGCAATGGCTTGGTGTTGCCGCCATTGACGTTGACCAGGCCGGCTTCCCGAACCCGTTTCAGGGCATTGGCGCCGGGCCGGGCGTCGCCTGTCCAGAGGAACACCGATACGGGCTTGTTCGCCGGGGCCAAGCGTTGATTAATGTATCCCACCGAGCCTTCGATTTCGCGTTCAAGGGAAGCCTGGTAATCCGGGATGTTCATGAAATAGCCATACAGCGTGTTTTCAAGCCTCGGGGCGGGGCCACCTTCTATCGACTGCCAGAAGAACGGATGACTGTAGGTATGAGATGCAACTTCCACCGAATTTAATCTGAATATGGCCCTGGCGATGCGTTCCGCCTCTTTACTGGCGCGCGGGTATAGGCCCTCGGGTGAAACTTCCGCTTCGATGACCGAAACGGTGTGGGGCACCTCATACCGTGACAGAATCTCATCCTGGATGATCTGGGCGCTCAACGGGCTACCGGGGAATTCCCCCCGCGAGACGAAGCCATCGCCGTCAATGTGGGCGGTGAGTATGCGGCGGCCATTCTCCGTGGTGGTATCAATTACCGGCATGGCAGGTGCACTGAAGGCCTGCTGGATAAACTCGAAGGGATTGAACAGCCAGTAGGCTTCGTCGTCGGGGCCGGTTTCGAACAGGAAGGGCGCTGAGGCCACGCCGCCTTTGTCATGGGTGTAGATGGCCGAAAATTGCTGGCCCTGCGCGTCGGTGATGGTCAGCCAGGGCGTGTGTCCTTCTACTTTCGGCATGGCCTGTGTGGTCAGGGAAGGAAGCCGCCTACCTTCGTAGTTGGCCACCGATGGGTGTACGCGCTCATGACTCAGAGGCGCAGCGGGCACAGTGGTGCTGCTGGCGGCCATCACGCCGCTGCACGCCGGGTTGCCGGGAATCAGTCCCATCAGCACCACGGGTACGCCCTTGTCCTGCTGCCGGGCAAGCCATGAGCAAAGGCCGCTGTGGCGATCCCCGGTTTCCCACCACACCAGAATACCCGCATACCGGTCTTCGGTGGGCTCCGTCGGTAGGGGCTCTAGCGCGGAATGGTACTGTGGGATGAATCCGGAACGCTCCAAGATAATGCCACCAAAACGATGGGCAGCGCTTCTGTCCATGTTGAATTCCGGCAAGTCATGAATCACCAGAACGTGGCGTTTCACCTGGACGGGTTTGGACGGGCTGAGGCGATCAAGGGCCGGGTTGGCCACCCAGGGCACGAAACCGTCGCGACGTAGCTGGCCTGCTAGTTCCTCGGCCTGGGAGGCGTCCGCGACGTAATCGATGGCAATCATGGGCATGTCAGGTCGTGCCTCACGCCAGCGCTGTAGCTGTTTGTCCAGCCACTGGCGATCCGTTTCAGAGACTTTGTAATAACGCTTGTCCTTGGCGTTGTAGCCATTACGCCAGGACTCCAGGGCAAGCCCGTCGACTTGGCCGATAACGCTGTCCGGCAGGTGGAAGCCGCGGTTGAGGATGATCTTGCCGTTCGGGTGCCTGGCGCGGATGTCTGAAATCAGTTTTGTCTGGGCTTCTGCGAAGGCTTGCATTTGCGCTTCGCCACTGGCGGCAAGCGTGAAGCTGTCCAGAGTATCGAGAAACACTCCCTGAAAGCCGTGTTCGAAGGCCGGGTCAATGAGGTTGTCCAGCAGAAAGGCGCGGACTTCGGGGTTGCGCAGGTCCAGCACTGCGCTCGACCAGGCCGGGTTTTTGCCGATCAGCCAGCTGTTCTGCAGGCTTGCGAACAGGCGGTGGCTGCGGGCCATCTCTCCGACACTGACGTAGGCAATGGGCGTTGTGCTGGCTTCGGTCAGCAGGTCGATACGTGCGTCGCTGGCCTGATCCTGTTGCAGTACCACCCAGTCGTAGGCCATCAAGCTGCCTATTGGGGCTTCGTTACCGTAATAGAACGCGATGTTAGGCGGCTGACCCACAGCATTGGCAAAACCGAAGGGTAAAAGTAGGGCGACTGCAAGCAGTTGAAGCAGAGGGTGTCGTCTTATCATGTGGAACCGAAATCAGGTAGAGAAGCGACTGAATGATGCGCACAAAGTCATCGCGAATGAGTAATACGTTGCTAATCTATTATAGATGACAGTCTGCAAGCACTCGATTTTCCAACTATTTTGTAATGAGAGAATAACGTTATGACCTCCGTGAGGAATGGCATCCCCCTGTGGTGGCTGGCGCTGGCCGCCACGCTGACGCCGCTGGTCACCATTCACGCAACCTTCGCGGTGTCGGTGCTGGAGGGGCATATTTCCTGGTGTATTCCCTATTGGGACAGTTGCACGAGCATCAGCCGCACCGGCCGATACGGTACCAGCTATTTCATTTTCAAGGGCACCATGTTGCCGGCGGCGATTCTCGGCATTCTTTTCTGGGCCCTCAACGGTCGTTGGTTGCAGCAACTGGGTGCCACCAGCCGCGGTCGGCCCTGGGTCCCCTGGCTGGGCTTTGTCGCGTGTACGTCGCTGGCCGCCTACACGCTGGCTCTGGGTCACGAAGGGGACGGTTTCAATCTGATTCGCCGGATAGGTGTCGTGCTGTATTTTTCGCTGACGTTCATCGCGCAGTTGCTGATCAGCTCGGCACTGAAGGGGCATCCGCGATGGCATGCCAACGGCAGGCGACTGTTGCGGCTGTGTGAGCTGATACTGGCCGTGGGTATTCTATCGGTTATCCTCACGGCCGTTGTGCCAGAGGTGTACAGCCAGATAGACGACGCCTTCGAGTGGATTTTGGCGTTTTTGATCAATCTTCATGCGATATGGGTCGCGGTATTGTGGAAACAGAGTCATTTCCGGGCGAGACTGTGGGCGGAGTGATCCAGGGGATCAGAGCGACATCAGCCCGCGAACCAGTGCCGCCACGCCTGCAACGGCAGCGATGCCGAGGATAACCGGCCGCAGCCCGTCAAAAGGCATGCGATTGACCAGCTTCCCGGAAAGCCAGAAGCCGATGAGAACCCCCGGGAAGGTGACCGCGAACAACTGTAGTTCCCGCTGCCCCAGATAGCCGGAAACCACCAGAGCGGCAACACTGAAAAAACTCGCCACCAGGAAGAAGGCCGACATATTGGCCCGCACCAGCGGTCCCTTCTGATTCTGGTAGATCAGTGCAATCGGTGGGCCGCCAACGGCGGTAATGGTTCCCATGTAGGTCGAGGCAGCGCCGGCCAGGATACTGTTACGAGCGTTCAGGGCAGGTCGCAAACCCCCTGCACTCAGTAATACGCCAATCAGGATCAGAACGCCGAACGCCAGCTCGAATCCCGTGGGTGAGATCAGCATCAGCGTAATCCCGGCCAGGATCATGCCGCCAACGCCCCCGCCAATGGCAAAACGCACCTCGCGGACCTGTAACGCGCCCCGGTTCCTCAGTAGCATGAGAATCGTCAGCACCACGGCGTTCAGAACCAGGGGCGCCGGTATCAGCATGGGGCTGATCAGGAACAGCAATGGTGCCGCCAGCGTACCGATGCCATAACCTGCCACGCCCTGCAAACAGGCGCCGGCCAGCAAAGCCAGGTTAGCAAGGAGTATCTGCAGCAGGGAGAGGTCAGTCACAATCGGGCTACTCGATCAGGTCAGTTGATGATTGGTGATAGCACAGTCGCAGGGCAACTAAAACTGTTAAAATGAACCATTTACGTGTCCTGGGTCTGCCGGGTCCGTGAACAGCATTAACCGGCGATGAGGACGACCCGATGGCGCCAGAGATTACCCCGGACGACTGCCCCTGTGGCAGCCGCCAACCGTACAGCACTTGTTGCGAGCCATGCCATCAGGGCAAACCGGCATCTTCACCGGAAGCCCTTATGCGATCTCGCTACAGCGCGTTTGTACTGAATCTGACGGACTATCTGAAAGCCACATGGCACACCAGCACCCGGCCTCAAGACCTTGATTTGACCGAGGCGCCGAAGTGGGTGTCGCTGCAGGTACTGTCGTCAGAGGAAGGTGAACACGAAGGCACGGTGCACTTTCGCGCCCTTTACCGGGCAGGCGGCGGCTGGGGGTATCTGGAAGAGAACTCCCGCTTTGTCCGCGATGATGAGCGCTGGTACTACGTGTCGGGCGATACCCGCGAAGGGACCCTCAAGCCTGGCCGGAATGAATCCTGCCCCTGCGGAAGTGGCAGAAAATACAAGGCCTGTTGTCTGTGAAACATGCTACGCCTGATGCAGCAAAAGGCGTGGGTTTCGGCCTGGCCGCCTATACCTTGTGGGGCTGTTTCCCCATTTACTTCGCGCTTTTCGAGGGTGTGCCCTCTTACGAGGTGCTGGTTCACCGGATCGTCTGGTCCTGTGTTTTTCTCGCCATCGTGGTGAGCTTCCTGGGGCGCTGGAAACCCATCACTGCTGCGTTGGCACGCCCTAAAAAGCTTGGTTTCGTATTCGGCTGTGCGGTATTCATTGCGCTGAACTGGGGGGTCTATATCTATGCCGTGGAAACCCGTCATGTGCTCCAGGCGAGCCTGGGGTATTTCCTCACGCCCCTGGTGAATGTCGGTCTGGGCATGCTGGTGCTGCGTGAGAGCATTACCCGACTGCAAATTGTGGCGGTTGCATTGGCGACCATCGCCATCCTTTATCAGCTTTTTCTGTTGGGCGTGGTGCCTTGGATCACCCTGGTACTTGCGTTCAGCTTCGGCACCTACGGCCTGCTTCGAAAGCAGGTGGAGCTGGATGGTCTTTCGGGCCTGTTTGTTGAGACGCTGCTTCTGCTACCGGTCGGCCTGCTGGCTCTCGGGTTTCTGGGCTCTGCCGGAGAATCCCACTTCAATGACAACATCACCATTGCATTGCTTTTGATGTCCAGCGGTATCGTCACGGCCATCCCCCTGTTGTTCTTCGCCGGTGCAGCCCGCCGGCTGCGCCTGGCAACCGTGGGCTTTTTGATGTACATCAACCCCACGCTGCAGTTCTTCATCGCGCTGTTTGTGTTTGATGAACCCATGAGTGGGGAGAAGCTGGCGAGCTTCGTGATGATCTGGGTGGCGCTGGGGCTTTATTCCTGGTCGGCCTGGATAGGGCGTGGGATGAATCCCACCCCCAAATAGTGGGTTGCCTAGTGGGTTGTCAGGCAATACCGCCGAGGGTCAGTATGTCAGCCCGTACGCGATGTTTCTCCACGGCAAGGTCTGAAATCAGCGTGTTCAGGCCCGCCACGGGCGCCAGCATGTCCGGCTCCGTGGCAATGCTGTTGCGAAAGGCCAGCAGCATGTCAATCTGCACGTGCAGGTCCTGAAAGTCTCCGAACCGTTGTTGTCGATGTTTTAATGGCCTGAGCCTGTCGTGAAACGCCGGTTTGTTCAACTCGGCCAGGTAGCGTATGCGTTTCAGCCGTTTGCGCAGGTCGTGAAAGTGATCGTCCGGGGACTGTTCGTTCAGTTGCCGCGCCACGGCGTCGTGCTTGTGTATGTGCTTTTTCAGGGCTTTGTGGATGTCTTCGATAGCCAGTTTCCGGGTTATCTTCTTCAAGTGGCGGGAGGTGATAAGCTGGTGCCACTCATCCATGTCTTTGCGGTATTGGCCGCTGCTCAGGCGTTTGGTCAGCTCCTGGTGTTCAATGTCTGCCAGGTTGGCAAAATAGCTGCGGGCGCCGGAGCTCACCAGGGCCAACCGGGTATCTTCCTCCAGTGGCCATTGCGCCAGGTCACCCAGTAGCACGTGAAGGTCTCTGAGCCGGCTGGTGGCTTGGCCATGCCGTTTCAGACTCTTGACGGCCTTGCGTAAATCGCTGTCACCACTGATGTCGACAACTGCTTCGGCGATGGCCCGGCTGCGGCGAATGGCAATACGGTACTGATGCAGAAACTCGTCGTCGTACCCCTGCAATACGCCCGGTTCCAGATCCCTGATGCGTTGATACTGGTGTAACAGCGATTCCGGGATGTGCCATGCCAGCGGAGAGTGCTCGTCGATACGGATTTTCGTCCTTTTGCGATGAAACTGCTCATAGCTGACGTCTTTGGGCGTCAGGAACCGTTCAAGCCGGCCCCTGTTCTTGCCGATCTCGCACCAGTGCTCTATGGGCAGGGTGATGTGCATGTAGCTGCACGTGGGGAAGGTGTCGGGTGCGTGCTTCAGCAGTAAGCCTGCCAGATCCTCCAGCGCAGGGTTGTGGCCAACCAGGGTAATGCTGTCTTCGTTCCGGTCGCGCAGCCAGTCGAGCACGACCTCATGGTTAAACGTGTATAGAACAGGCGCCAGTTTGACGGCGTGTTGATGGTTGCTCGGGATCAGGCCTTCCAGGGTTTGTTGTGCGCGGGTGGCATTGCTGCAGTAGACCGTTCCATCGAACGCCCCATCCGCACGGATTGCCCTGCTCATGGGAGCCAGCTGTTTCAGGCCCCGGTTGTTGAGGGGGCGCTGGTGATCACGAAGGCCATCATCGGCCCAGCTGGATTTGGCGTGGCGAATCAAATAGAGGTGTTTCATCCGTGCCCCTGAAACTGGTTTTATTGGGCCAGGTTTGATGAATCGGACGTTTGGGGCTAGACCTATAGTCTAACGCTGGTTCAAGTCCATCCGCTACCGGCCGTTAAGACTTTTAACAATAAAAGCAAATGCATGAATGAGTTGTGGCAGTGTCGCAGCTTTACACCCCGAAGTCGCACACACCGGTATTACAAACTGGAACACACCCTGGGTGCCCGGTTGTGGATAATTACGCTGAACATTTGATCTCATACGGAGAACTTCTTGATGACATTGCTGAGCCGGTTACGCATTCGTTCCCGTCTTCTGCTGGGCGTTCTGATCCCGGTAGTAATAACGGCGGCAACCCTTGCCTGGATTACGGTCGCCCAGATCAAAAGCGGTGGTGAGGCTGAGCTTGAGCGCCTTGAAGCAAGTTTGCTTGAGGCACGAAAGGAAGGTGTAAAGAACCTTGTGGATACTGCGCGCTCTCTGGTTTTGAACGCCAAGAACAATCCGGATCTTTCGGATCGCGAAGCGCAGGAGGAAGCACGGAAGCGTCTGCGTTCAATCAGGTACGAGGGCGGAAACTATGTTTTCGCATATGCTCGCGACCTGGAAAATCTGGCCTACGCCCCCGACCCTTCTCGCGAAGGCCCCACAACCAATCCAGACGTGCAGAAACTGGTTCGGTCACTGTTCAATGCGGCCGAGGATGGTGGTTTTTTCGGTTACGACTGGCCCAATCCAGAGTCAGGCGAGGTAGAACCAAAGGTGTCTTATTCAACGATTATTCCAGATTGGGACTGGATGATTGGCACTGGCGTTTATGTCACTGACATTGACCGGGTTGTTTCTGCCGCTCGCGCGGATATTGAAGCGGAGATAGCCGAAACCCTCGGTTTTATCGTTCTGGTTACGGTGGTTGTGGTGATTATCGCACTGCTCATCGGCATGTTTGTCGGCCGTACGGTAACGAAGCCGCTGAACACCGTTATTGCCATGATGAAGGACATCGCCGAGGGTGAGGGCGACCTCCGCCACCGTCTGCCGGACGAAGGAAACGACGAACTCGCCGAGCTTGGGCGTCGCTTCAACGCCTTCGTGGTGAAAATCCAGGACACCATCCGCGATGTCGGCGCGACCACTGACCAGGTTGCCTCGGCCGCGGAAGAGCTCAGCCGTGTTGCCAATGAAACCCGTGCGTCGGTGCAGGAACAGGGTTCGGAAACCGATCAGATTGCCTCCGCCATTAATGAGATGGCGGCCACGATCCAGCAGATTTCCGGCAATGCCAACTCGGTGGAAAGCGCCGCCTCTGACGCCGACAGGCTTGCACGGGATGGCGGCGAGACCATTGCCAACGCACAGGCGTCCGTCAATCAGTTGTCGGAGGAGATTGAATCCAGCTCTGGCCGTATCAGTAATCTGGCTGAGAAAACCGACGAGATTACCCAGGTGCTGGACGTCATCCACGCCGTCACTGACCAGACCAACCTGCTGGCCCTCAACGCAGCCATTGAGGCCGCCCGGGCCGGTGAGCATGGCCGTGGTTTCTCGGTGGTTGCCGATGAAGTCCGCCAGCTGGCCAAACGCAGTGCGGAATCCGCTGATCAGATTCGCGGTATGATTGACGGCTTCGTGACCGAGTCCCGCGCAGCGGTGGAGCGGATGGATGCGTCCCGCCAACGCTCCAGCGAAACGGTTGAGCGCATTAACCACGCCACTGACGCCCTGCGCACCATTGAGAAGTCTGTGGGCCATATTCATGATCAGGTGACCCAGATTGCCACCGCGGCGGAACAGCAAAGCCAGGTGGCCGAGGAAATCAACCAGAACGTGGTGCGCATCGTGGACGCGGCGCAGCGTAGCGATACTGGTGTGAACCAGACCAACGAGGCGAGCCACGAGTTGGCGCGGCTTGGTGAGAGTCTGCGTGAGCTGGTAGGCCAGTTCAAGGTATAGAACCGTTGCTTCTGGTCGGTCGACGATTGGCGTCAGCCGGCCAGCAAGCTATGATGTGGGCGATCTGATCCGACCACTACAAAAAACGGAACCTGACCTCGCTATGACTATTCGCAAATCTTTCATGACCGTCCTGGCATTGGTGTTCGCGCTGGCAAGCGCGTCGCTGTCGGCCCAGGAAACCTATACGCTTCGCCTCGCAGAAACCTGGGGGCCCAACTCTCCGATTCTGGGTGAAACAACGCGCCACATGGCCTCGATGGCTGAGAAGATGTCGGGCGGCCGCCTGCAGTTCCGCATTGACTCATCCAACAAGCACAAGGCGCCATTCGGTATTTTCGATATGGTGAAGGCGGGCCAGTACGATATGGGGCATACCGCCTCGTATTACTACAAAGGCTCGATTCCCAATGCCATGTATTTCACCACCGTTCCCTTCGGGATGATTGCACCTGAGCAATACGCCTGGTTTTACTACGGTGGCGGCATGGAATTGATGGAAAAGGTATATCGTCCCCATGGCTTGCTGTCGTTCCCCGGTGGCAATACCGGCAACCAGATGGGTGGCTGGTTCCGCGAGGAAATCAACAGTGTTGAGGACCTCCAGGGTTTGAAAATGCGCACACCCGGGTTCGCCGGCGAAGTGATGTCCGAAGTGGGCGTTGCGGTGACCAACATCCCCCCCGGGGAGCTCTACAGCGCGCTGGAGCGAGGCACGATTGACGCTCTGGAGTGGGTCGGCCCGGCACTGGATTTTCAGATGGGCTTCCATCAGATCGCAAAGTACTACTACTCCGGCTGGCAGGAGCCTGGCGCTGAAGTTCAGTTCCTGATTAACGAGAAAACCTGGAACAAGCTTCCCGAAGAGCTCCAGGAAGTACTGCGGGTGGCTATGCGGACCGCCGCCTACGACATGTACATCCAGAGCATGCATGAAAGTGGCGTGGCCTGGGATCGTATGAAGGAAGACTATCCGGATGTCACCCATAAAACCTTCCCGCCAGAGGTCATTGAAGCGCTTCGTGATGCCACAGAGAAGCTGTTGGCCGAAGAGGCGGAGAAGGATGAACTGGCACGGGAAATCATCACTTCCCAGCAGGATTATCTGAAGCAGGTTCGTCAGTGGACCAACATTTCCGATAAGGCCTATCTGAACAGCGTTTCGGGTGAATGAAAGAGACGCTTCTCTCGTTGAAAAACGTCTCCAAGGCGTTTGACGACAAAACCGTGTTGAACTCGCTGGACCTGGACATCCTGGACGGCGAGTTCATCACCCTTCTGGGGCCGTCGGGTTGCGGCAAAACCACCCTGCTGCGCCTGATGGCGGGTTTTGAGCAGCCAGACACCGGGGCAGTCAGCCTGTCTGGCCATGACATTACCCATGCCGCCCCCGAACACCGCCCCCTGAATACCGTGTTCCAGAACTATGCGTTGTTTCCCCATATGTCGGTGTACGACAACGTCGCCTATGGCCTGAAGATGGAGAAACGGCCCAGGGACGAAATTCGCCAGCGCGTGGATGAAGTGCTTGCCATGGTGCAACTGCAGGATTTCGCCCGCCGCAAACCGCATCAACTCTCTGGTGGACAGCAGCAACGGGTGGCCATTGCCCGTGCCGTGGTCAAGCGTCCGCAACTTCTGTTGCTGGATGAGCCTCTGTCTGCGCTTGACTACAAGTTGCGCCGGACCATGCAGGTGGAGTTGAAGCGACTGCAACGGGAGCTGGGCATCACGTTTGTATTCGTGACCCACGATCAGGAAGAAGCCCTGTCGATGTCGGACCGGGTGGTGGTCCTGAAAGACGGCGCGATTCAACAGCTGGGTACGCCCCGGGAAATCTATGAGCGGCCCGCCAATCTCTTTACGGCGCGCTTCGTCGGGGAGACCAACCTCTTTCCGGGATATCTGACCTCGGTTGAAGATACTGGCATTACCCTGGATATCCTGGGCCTGAGCCGTACCCTTCAGAAGCCCGGGTTTACGCTGCGCAAAGGTGAGCAGGTGAATGTCCTGCTGCGTCCGGAGGATATTCGTGTGCTGGCTCCTGAAGACGAAAAGGGTCTGGCCGGCAGGATTGTGGAGCGAAACTACAAGGGCAGCACGCTGGACTCAGTGATTCATCTTGAGGACGGTACTGAAGTGCTGGCCAGTGAGTTTTTTGATGAGGATGATCCTGCCTTTGACTATAAACTGGGCGAGCCCGTGCGGGTCAGTTGGGTCGATGGCTGGGAATGGTTGTTGCCGGTTGAACTGGAGCCCGTCAACAACGACGCAGAAGAAGGGCTGAGTACGAATGCATAGGGTGTTACAGCAGCCCTTCAAAACCGCAGTGCTGATTCTGGTCTGGGGCTGGTTGTTGCTTCTTGTGCTCACCCCGAACCTACTGGTGGTGGGTGCCAGTGTGATGACACGAGACCCCGGCACCTTCCTCTCGTTGCCGCTGAACCTGGACAGTTACCGGCAGTTGTTCGACCCGCTGTACCTGGACGTGTTCCTGAACTCCCTCTACATGGCCGGCATGACGACCGTCTTCTGCCTGCTGATAGGATATCCCTTTGCCTGGGCATTATCGGGCCTGGGCAAACAGCGCCAGATGCTGCTGATTTTCCTGTTGATTGTGCCTTTCTGGACCAATTCCCTGGTGCGCACCTACGCCCTGAAACTGCTGCTGGCCACCAACGGCCTGATCAACAATGCACTCATGGGGTTGGGGCTGATCAACGAGCCGCTGAGAATGCTCTACACCGAAGGTGCTGTGATCATCGGGCTGGTATACCTGCTGCTGCCGTTCATGATCCTGCCTCTGTACTCCGTGTTCGATGACCTGAGGAAAGAGCTGCTGATGGCCTCGCACGACCTGGGAGCGGGCAAGCTTTCGACGTTCCTGCACGTGACGATACCCCTGACCTTGCCGGGCGTGCTGGCGGGCGTGATGCTGGTGCTGTTGCCCGCCATGGGCCTGTTCTTCGTGGCGGACATACTGGGTGGTTCCCGCAATCTGCTGGTCGGCAATGTCATCAAGAACCAGTTTCTGGACGCCCGTGACTGGCCCTTCGGTGCCGCCGCCAGCATTCTGTTGACGGTTGCCATGGCTGTCCTGCTGTTTGCGCACCGGCTCAGCCAGCGGCGGCTCGGTGAGGAGGCCAGGGCATGAATCGCTGGCTGCCGAAAACCTATCTCACCCTGGTGTATGTGTTGCTCTACCTGCCGATCCTGGTGCTGGTGGTGTTTTCGTTTAACAGTTCCCGCACCGGTTACCGCTGGGGCGGGCTCAGTCTGCAATGGTACGAGTCGCTGTTCAATAACCACGCCATGGTCCAGGCCATGTGGAATTCCCTCTGGCTGGCACTGGCGGCGGCCACGGTATCGACCATTATTGGCGCGCTGACAGCGTTGGCTCTTCACCGGTATCGCTTTCGTGGCAAGCGTGTGCTGCGCGGGATGCTGTTTGTGGTGATGATGTCGCCCGAGATTGTATTGGCCATCTCTTTGCTGGCGTTGTTCCTGTTGGTGGGCCTGCAACTGGGGTTTGTCTCTCTTCTGCTGGCCCACGTTACCTTCTGCCTGCCATTTGTGGTGATCACCGTAATGGCACGATTGAGCGGGTTCGATGAAAGCCTGCCCGAAGCGGCGCGGGATTTGGGCGCCAATGATTTCACCATGACCCGCACGGTACTGATTCCGGTAATCATGCCAGCATTGCTGGCTGGATGGCTGTTGGGCTTCACCCTGTCACTGGACGATGTGGTGGTGAGCACCTTTGTGAGTGGTCCCAGCTATGAAATTCTGCCACTTCGCATCTACTCTATGGTGCGTGTGGGCCTTAAGCCGGAAGTGAATGCCCTGGGCACCCTGCTGCTGGTGTTTTCCCTGGCAATGTTGATGCTGTCCCAATGGATACTGACAAGGAGCAAACGATGAAGAAACTGGCGTTGGCGGGCCTGATGGCTGCAACCCTGACCGGATGCAGCTCGCAGGAAGAGCCGCAGGTACTGAACCTCTACAACTGGTCTGAGTACATGCCCCAGGAGGTATTGGACCGCTTTGAGGAGGAAACCGGTATCCAGGTGGTCTACACCACCTATGACAGCAATGAGGCTATGTATGCGCGGCTGAAACTTCTGGATGACAGCGGCCAGTACGATCTTGCGCTGCCCTCCACCTATTACGTCAACAAAATGCGTAAGGAAGGGCTGCTGGAAAAGATCAACCACGAGAAACTGGAAGGCTTCGAAAAGCTCGACCCCGAGCTGACGAACCTGGATATCGACCCTGAAAACCAATACAGCGTTCCCTACCTCTGGGGCACCACAGGGCTGGCCTACGATGCCAATGATGTTGAGGGCGAAGAGGTAACGGCCTGGTCGGATCTGTGGGACGAGAAATACGAAGGCCGCGTGATGCTCACCAACGACATGCGCGAGGTGTTCCACATCGGGCTGAGAGTGCTCGGATACTCTGGCAACAGCACCGATCCCGAAGAGATCGAGGCGGCTTATGACAAGCTGACCGAACTGATGCCTGCGGTGCGTACCTTCAACTCGGATGCACCGCGAATGCCCTATCTTGAAGGCGAGACCGACATCGGCATGATCTGGAATGGTGAAGCCGTGATGGGTGAGGAGGACATGCCGTCCCTTGAATACGTCTATCCGGAAGAGGGCATCATTGTCTGGCTCGACAGCTTTGTGATTCCCAAGAACGCCGAGAATGCAGACGCTGCCCATCAATTCATCAGTTTTGTCATGCGGCCGGAAATCTCCGCGCTGATCAGTGAAGACATCGGCTATGCCACGCCCAACCTTGCGGCCCGCGAATTGTTGAGCGATGAAGTGGCCAACGACCGCACCAGCTACCCGACACCGGAAGACCTGACCAACGCCGAGTTCCAGAAGGACGTGGGTGACGATGCCATGCAGGTCTATACCAAATACTGGGAAATGCTGAAGTCCGGGCAGTAAACCCGCAAACGGCTTGATCCGCCCCGGAAATCAGATCTCCGGGGCGATAAAGTCAGGCGCGATACCAGACTGCGCGATGCAGCGCGGTATATCCATACCCTGCAGGGAGCCCTCGGCCGTAACCAGCAGGGTTTTCATGCCGGCGTTCTGCCCGCCCAGGATGTCCGTATGAAGGGTGTCGCCCACCATGAGTATCTGCCCCGGCGGCACGTCCGCGAAGCGCTCAAGCACAGCCTGGAAAGCAGGTGCATAGGGCTTGCCGTAGAACTGCGGTTGGACACCGCTGGCCTCACGGGCCCGGTGGGCGAAGAATCCGGGTTCCAGCGTCAGGCAGTCGCCGCGGGGGGCCACCAGATCTGGATTGGCGATTTCCAGTGGCCTCGGCCGTTCTGTCAGTGTGGCCTCCAGTGCCGCCTGCATCTCCTCGTTCCAATCCTCGCTGCTGAGCATGATCAGGCCGTCATAGCTATCCAGTTTTCGTTTCAGTTGCTCCGTGACGGGGGGCCGCACCGGTTGCCAGTCTAGCGGCAGCGTGTCCGGTTCGGAATTCTCCGGGGCAATGACACCCCATAGCCCTTCGCGTCCCCGGTCGGACAGAGACTGCTCCAACAACCAGCGGCTGGAAATCAACTGTTCCGGCGTGATGTCGAACCCCATGCGCCGATACTTCTCCACCAGTTTGGCGTGGCTGGCGGTAGCCGCGTTGGAGAGAATCTGGACGTGTTTGCCCATTCGTTGCAGCTCGCGAAACCGTTGAATGGCTGCGGGGAAGGCCCTGGGTCCGGCATTCAGCACCCCAAAGGCATCGAACACGTATACCTGGAACCGGTCCGCCAGCGGCGCCATATCCTCCAGAGTGACGGGTCGAGGCTGTTCTGAGGTCGGCAGGCCCGCAGGCAGCCAGCGACGGATCTGCTCATACTGGTGGAAAGCCCAGGCTGGAGTGGGTTTTATGCCATTAAACGAGGTGGGGTGGGTATCGATCATTGGCCTAGAGTACCGCTTGGCGCACCCTCGCGGAAACCCATTCCGAGGCCACCACCGTGACCAGTATCACCACGAAAATCATGGTGACCTGATTCCACGCCAGGGTGCTCAGGGATGCTTGCAGCTGCAGGCCGAGCCCGCCCGCGCCCACCAGCCCAAGGATGGTGGATTCGCGGATGTTGATGTCCCAGCGAAAAACACTGATGCCCCAGAAGGCGGGCAGGATCTGCGGCACAATCGCATAGTCAATGACCTGCGCTCCGGAGGCTCCGGTGGCGCGCACCGCCTCAACCTGTTTGACGTCGATTTCCTCAATGGCTTCGTACAGAAGCTTTGCGACGAACCCGATGGAGCGCAGTCCGATAGCGACAATACCCGACAATAGACCAGGACCGATTATGGCTACCAGCAACAGCGCCCATATCAGCGAGTTGATGGAGCGGGAGGAGACGATGATGAGCAGTGCCACTGGCCGCACGAAACGACGGCTGGGCGTGGTGTTGCTGGCGGCCAGAAAGGCTACTGGGATGGCGATAATCACACCGATAATCGTGCCCAGGGTTGCGATATTGAGAGTGTCCCACAGTGGCGTCCAGAGTTGGTTCACGTAGCTCCATGCGGGTGGAAACATCCGTTCACCAATATCGGCGGCCTGGTCCGGTGCGTCCGATACGAAAGCCCAAATGGTATTCCGGTTCATCAACTCCCAGCAGAATACCGTCAGGGCCACCAGCCAAAACCATCCGACCCATCGCGCCAGTTGCTGTTTACCGGAACGGAACTGCCAGTCTGCGTGGTGTCGTGCGCTCACGTCTATCACTGGACCCACCTGCGGATATGTGAAGAGGAATACTCAACCGCCAGTACAATGGCGATGATGATAATCAGGATGGCGCCAGCGGAGTCGTATTCGTAACGATCGATGGCGGTGTTGAGGGTGGCGCCTATACCTCCGGCCCCGACAATGCCGATCACCGCTGACTCTCGGAAGTTGATATCCAGACGGTACAGGGACAAACCCACAAGGCGGGGCATCACTTGGGGCTGCACCGCGTAGTTGACCACTTGCCACCAGCCTGCGCCGGTAGCGCGGATCGCCTCAATCTGGTTGCGATCGCAGGCCTCGATATCTTCGGCCAACAGCTTCGATAGAAAGCCGATGGTGGCAAACGCCAGGGTGAGGAAGCCGGCAAAGGGGCCAAATCCGAACATTGCCACCAGCAGGATGGCGATGATCACCTCCTGGAAGGAGCGGGATAGGGTAATAATGGCCCGGCAGGCGAGGTAAACGGGTGCAGGCGCCAGGTTGCGGGCAGCGCCTATGCCGATGGGCACCGAGATCAGGATGCCTGCGACTGTAGAGGTAACCGTCATGGTCAGGCTTTCGATCAGCCCTGCCCGGATATCGGTCCAACGAGACGTGAAATCGGGTACAAGGAAGCCTTCCACAAATCGCCAGCCGCGCTCAAGGCCATCGTACACCCGCATCCAGTTGACCTCGACGCTTTGCAGGGCCAGTGCCAGATAGACAATCGCGCCAAGGTAGAATGCCCGTCGCCAGAGCGGGTTTTTCAGCAGAACGGGCGGGCGTCTCCAGGTAGAGGGCGTGGCGTTGGACAAAACTAGACACCCTCCGCCAGATCAACGGCTGGGGATGCCCTGTCGTTGTCTTCATCTGTTTGGTCCTTGCGTACCTGGGCCCAGTCTTCCTCACCATAGATGCGTGTTAGCACGTCGTCCGTCAGCTCTTCCGGTTTGCCGTCAAACACCACCTCGCCTGCGCGCAGGCCGATGATACGGTCGGAGAACTGCTGGGCCAGCATGACATCGTGGATATTGATGATCGCGGGCAGGTTGCGTTCCCGGCAAACCGTCTGGATCAAGCGCATGATCTGACGGGAGGTTTTGGGGTCCAGGGAGGCGGTGGGTTCATCCACCAGAAGCAGCTCCGGGTTCTGCTCCAGCGCCCGTGCGATTCCCACACGCTGTCGCTGGCCGCCCGACAGGGCATCCGCGCGCTTATTGTAGTGCGCTGCCAGGCCGACTTTTTCCAGTAACGAAAAGGCCAGGGCAATGTCCTCGCGATTGAAACGGCGCAAAAACGACCGCCATCCGGCCACGTAGCCCAGTCTCCCCGACAGGACGTTCTCCATCACGGTCAGTCGTTCCACCAGGGCGTACTCCTGGAAAATCATACCGATACGCCTTCTGGCTTTGCGCAACGCCCGGCCGCGGAGGGTTGTCAGTTCGGTATCGCCCAGGACGACTGAGCCCCGGGACGGTTCAACCAGCCGGTTGATGCAGCGGATCAGTGTGGATTTTCCCGCACCGGACGGGCCGATCAGGCCAACGACCTGCCCTGCCGGCACGGTAAAGCCGATGTCGGTCAAGGCCTGGTCGCCGGTGCGGTAGGTTTTCGAAAGGTGTTTGAGTTCGAGCACAGTAACCTGCCGTGGCCGGATTAACGGCAGTTGTATTCAACGCCGTTGGCATCGTCGATCTTGCGGATCACTTCCCAGTGTTCCTTGAAGGTGATGGGAATGAACTGTGCCTCGCCGGATTTGGAGAACTCTTCTTCCAGTTCGGAGCCTTTCCAGTCGAAGGTAAAGAAGGCTTCCTGGATCTGTTCCTGGAGCTCCGGTTTCAGGTTATGGGCAATGCCGTAGCCGGTGGTCGGGAAGGTTTGTGATTTGTAGACGCTGACGATCTGTTCGTCACTCACGACATCCCGTTGCAACATTCGGTTGAGTACCGAATTGGCAATCGCCGCGGCCTGGTAGTCTTTATTGGCGACGCCAAGAATGGAGTTATCGTGTTTGCCTGAGAACACTGGCTCAAAGTCCTGGTCAGGAACCATGTTGTAGTCGGCCTTGAGAATGGCTGACGGCGCTTTGAAGCCGGAGTTGGAGGTCTGGGAGGTGAACGCCAGCTCTCCCCCGCGAATGTCTTCCACCTTTTCAACACCAGAGCCCGGGTAGGTGATGATTTCCATCTCGTATCCGAAGGAGCCATCGGCGGCAGCCATCATGGTGAATGGACGGAATCCAGCGCAGGCAACGGCCAGGGGGTTGGAACCGGTGTTGAAGCCGGCAATGTGAAGGCGACCCGCACGCATCGCTTCAATCTGGGCGGCGTTGGACTGAACCGGGAAGAACTGCACCTGCTTGCCGGTGATGTCCGACAGGTGGTCCAGGAAACCGGACCACACCTCACGATAGACCGCTGGATCTTCAACCGGTGTATAGGCAAATACGAGGGTGGACGGGTCGGTCTGCTTTTCGGTCTGTTCCGGGATGTCGGCAACAAGGTCGCCATCACGATCCTGGTATCGTGAATCCAGCTTGAAGGCGCTGTGGGCAGCGACGGGCAGGAGTATTGAAGCAATGGTGATAGCAGCAATGGTACGGTTCATGAGGCAGTTCCTTGTGTCCTGTTGATGACGTGAATATGACACTACGGAAACTGTGTGATGGTTTTGTGACAGGTAGAACGGGCAAAAACGCGAAAGCGTTGCTATGGCTTCAGTTAGCACTTGTTTTTATGGCGCGCCTGAGCGAGTTTAACTCCATAGATGTTGTATAATTGCACTACTGTACTATTTGGCGACAGGCAAGCCCACTGTATGCAGATGTTGTACTCCCTAAACGCCGTAAGGCTGATGCTCCTGATCGCTTTGAGCTTTTTGGTGCCTTCGGCGGCGTATGCGGCAGTGGACCTGGACGAGGGATGGGAATATCGGTGGGGCGATTCTCCATTGACCGAGGAGGGGGTGCCGGAGTGGGCTCTGGGTCAGGCCCCCTGGCAATGGAACGCTATCAGCTTTCCATCCAACCCGCCTGGTCGCAACGGACAAGAACATGTGTGGTATCGCATCACCCTTCCGGAGGGCGAGTGGCAGGAGCCGGTTCTGTATATCTACAGTGTCGATCTGATTGTCCAGGTCTGGCTCGACGGCGAGAACATCTACCAGTACGGCACGTTTGATGATCAGGGCCGGGGGCGTTTTGAAGGTTGGCCCTGGCACGCGATTCCGCTGCCCGAGGAGTTTGCGGGTACGCCGATCTACTTTCGCATTTTCTCTGATTACACCGACATTGGTCTGTGGGGTGAAGTCTCCATTATGGAGCGGCCGGCCCTGACCCTGTTTATCGTGAAAAACTCCCTCGAAGCCCTGGTCATTTCCGGCTTTTCAGCCCTGATTGCCCTGCTAGCGATGATCTTTGCCCTGTTGCAAACGGAAAAGAAGAGTTTCGGCAGCATTGCCCTGTTCTCTTTGTCGTCCGCTGTTCTGCTTCTGTCCGACAGCCAGGCCAGTCAGTTGATCTGGAACCTGCCGATGATGTGGGACTATCTGGCCGCTGGTTCTTACTACATGCTGCCGGTGGCCATGGCATTGTTGCTGGAGCAGTGGTTCAGTGATCGCCGGCCCTGGTTGATTAATCTGGTCTGGAAGATTCACCTTGTCTACGCGGTGGTGGCGATAGGGCTGGCATTAATGGGTGTGGTTGACCTGTCATCAACGTACCCGCCGTTTGATGCGCTGCTGTTAGCGTCCCTTGCAACCGTCACGGTCGTTGTCGTAAAGCGGTTCAGACAACTGAAGATTGAACAGCAGATCATCCTCGCCGCTTATGGCGTGTTCTGCAGCCTGTTGGTGGTGGATATGGCCGTTGCCCACGGCGTCCTGCCCTGGGGGCGGGTACCGGTCAGTTGGGGAACGCTGGTCTTCTCGCTGGCCGTAGTGATGATTTCCCTCTGGCATTATGCACGAACCCAACAGGCGCTCCATCGGTTGAACCTGTCGCTGGAGCAGCAGGTAACAGAGCGAACCCAGAAGGCGGAATCGTTGGCTCGCCGTGAGCAGGCCAGGGTGAGGCTGCTCACGTTCGAGAATGAAAAAACCCGTGTTCTGAACGACATCAACGGGGAGCTGCAGGATTGCATCAGCCTCAACCAGACGTTCCATATCCTGGCGCGACGACTTCCTGACCTGTGCAGCCCTCTGCGGGGAAGGCTATATCAGCGTGTGGAAAACGGCAGCGCCTATGAACTGTTGACTCGCTGGGGGTATGCCGGGGAACCGGAATCACCATTGCGCATCGAAACTCCTGAGGGCCCGCCGCCCCATAGCCAGATACCGGCCCGCCATGTTCAGGACCTGGATCAGTCCTGGTCCGGGTGGCAGAAGGACGAGGATGAGTCATTGTGTTTGTGGATCAATCTGCAGTCGGCAACCGAGGGGGCGGTGACAATGGCGCTGTTGTTTGTGGAAGTGCCGGACGAGTTTGCGGCTGACGGCACGGATTACGGCGTGGCCCGCTTGTTCCAGACGTTAAGTCAGGGGGTGCAGAAAATCGGTATCGCGCTCTCAAGCATCAGCTTGCGGGAGGAACTGCAGAAATACTCGTATGAGGATGCGCTCACCGGCCTGAAGAATCGCCGTTATTTTGATCAGCTTCTGGAGCACGAGTCGGCGGTGGCCTTGCGTGGTGACCAGCCGCTGTCACTGCTGATGGTGGATATCGATCATTTCAAACGCTTTAACGACACTCATGGCCACGAAGCCGGCGATTCCGCTCTGAAAGCCGTGGCCGGTGTGTTGGCGCGGCATTTCCGCGACAGCGATGTGGTCTGTCGTTTTGGAGGCGAGGAGTTTGTCATCATCATGGCCGGCTCCACCGCAAAAGCCGCTTACGATAAGGCGCGAGAACTGGCCCATGCCGTCCGTGCCATGCCGGTGGAACATGGTGGCTTTGAGTTGGGCCACGTAACCATATCGGTGGGGGTGTCCAGCTGGCCCGAGTGCAGCGACTCCCCAGACAGCTTGCTGGGACTTGCCGACCGGGCCCTTTACCGCGCCAAGGAGGCGGGCAGGGACCGGGTAGAAATTTCATAGGCGCCGGAACGGGTACTAATGCCAGATGTTGCCGTCGATCTTTTCGTGCAGCTCAGGGTAGTCTTTTGATTTGAAGTGGGGTACCTCGCCCTGTTTGCGCTGGGCAAGATAGTCTTTTGTCAGCTTCACCACCGTACCTGAAAGCATGACAATGGCAATCAGGTTGATGGTTGCCATCAGACCCATGGATGCGTCAGCGGCGTTGAAAACAGTCACCACTGCCTCGTAACTGCCCCAGACAACCATCCCCAGGACGGCAGAGCGAAGCAGTGTAATGGCGATGGTACTGTCACCGCCAAGGTGAATCAGGGCATTCTCTGCGTAGGTGTAGTTGGCGACAATGGACGTGAATGCAAAGAACAGGATGGCAATGGCGATGAAATAGGCGCCAGACTCGCCAATGTGGCTTTGCATGGCATCCTGGGTAAGCTGGGTTCCGGTAATGCCGGAGCCCGGTTCCATGACGCCGGAGAGCAAAATCATCACTGCTGTTGCGGTGCAGATAATGATGGTGTCGACAAACACGCCAAACGCCTGCACCAATCCCTGGGATGACGGGTGGTGGGGCGCTGGTGTGGCCGTTGCCGCAATGTTGGGCGCCGAGCCCATGCCGGCCTCGTTGGAGAACAGCCCGCGCTTGATACCATTGAGCATGGCGGCGGTGATGGAACCCGCCGCGCCGCCGGCGGCTTCTTCCAGCCCGAAGGCGCTCTTTACGATGGTCATCAGCACGCCCGGCACTTCGGTGATGTTAATGGCCATAATCACCAGAGCAATAAGCACATAGAGACCCGCCATCAGCGGTACTACCAGTTCTGCGAACCGGACGATGGAGCGCAGGCCACCAAAGATGACAATGCCCGCGAGAACAGCGATCACAATGCCAACCCAAATCTTGGGCACCCCAAAGGCACCCTGCATGGCATCGGCAATGGAATTTGCCTGAACAGCGTTGAAGACCAGTCCGAAGGACAGGATCAGGCAGACGGCAAAAATACTGCCCGCCCACGGCGCCTTCAGGCCCTTGGTTATGTAGACCGCAGGCCCACCCCGATACTGGCCTTTGCCATCACGTACCTTGTAGAGCTGTGCCAGCGTGCTCTCCGCGTAGCCGGTTGCCATACCGACCAGGGCGACCATCCACATCCAGAAGATGGCGCCAGCACCGCCAAGATACAGGGCCACCGCGACACCGGCGAGGTTGCCGGTGCCCACGCGAGAGGCAAGGCTGGTGCATAGGGCCTGGAACGGCGATATACCGTGGACATCGCTGTCACGGGAGCCACGAATGGCGCGGATCATTTCCCCAAAATTGAGGAATTGCAGAAAACCCAGACGGATGGTGAAAAAGACACCAACGCCCAGCAGGCCGTAGACCAGAACGTAGCCCCACAGAATGGAGTTCAGCGAATCTACGATAGTGGTCATAGTTCTTCCTTAAACAGTTGTCGTTAAACTACCAGCACTGGACATTTCGCCTTGGAAGCGACGCGGTGGGACACGCTGCCAAGCAGCATGCCCTCTTTATCGCTGTGAGTGCCCCGGGTACCGACCACAATCAGGTCTACCTCCTTGTCCTTGGCAAACTTGACGATCACGCTGGAAGGACGGCCGGCTTTAACAAAGCCCCGAACCTTTACCGCCCCCTTTTCCTTGGCCTTTTCCTTGGCATGGTTGACGATCTCCTTGGCGTATTCCGATAGCACCTTGTCAGGGATATCCATGCTATCGGGCCGGCCAATCGACAGAGATGCCTCAAACAGGCTGTGATGCTTGTAAACACAGATCAGATAGATCTCGGTGTCCATGAGTTTTTGTAGCTCAATGGCCTTGTCCATGGCCTTGAAGGATGACTTGGAACCGTCAACGGCCACCAGAATTTTCTTGAACATTTCACTCTCCCTGAAGTCCGGTCTCTATATCCCTCAGCGGAACGCAACGTCACGAAGGAACAGCGCAATTTGCGGGAAGGCGATGATCAGCCCGGCCGCTGCCACCAGCATAAAGACGAACGGTGGCGTACCACGGATTACTTCCCAGTATGGGCGCTTGAATATGGCGATGGCGGTGAATATGTCACAACCAAAGGGTGGCGTTGCAGAGCCTATGGCGACCTGCAGTGTAATCAGAACCCCGACGAGCACTGGGTCCAGACCGGTGGCTTCGATCGCCGGTGCAAAGATCGGCGTCAGCACCAGTATCACCACGATCGGGTCCACAAACATGCAGGCAACAAAGAAGGCGATACAGATCGCAATCAGGACACCTACCGGGCCGGCTTCATTGACGCCAACTGCTTCCAGTATTGTTTGTGGAATCTGTGCAAACGAGATAATCCAGGAAAAGCCGTTGCCCACGGCAACCAGTATGAAAACCACAGCGGTAATCAGGCCGGTGGACTTGGCAATCCGATAGATATCCGGCAATTTCAGCGAGCGGAACACCACGAATTCGAGTAAGAAGGCGTACAGCACGCACACAGCGGCGGCCTCCGTAGGACTGAAAATACCGCCGTAGATACCACCAACAATGATGACCGGGAAGAAAAGAGGCCATAGTGCTTCGCGGACGGCGACCCCCCGTTCTCTCCAGCCGGCCCTTTCCTCGGTGGGGACCTTGTTAATGTAGGCATAGATCAGGCAGTAGATTGAAAACATCATCAGAATCATGACGCCCGGGCCGATGCCTGCAATGAACAGTTCGGCAATGGAGGTTCCGGAAATAACCCCGTAGATAATGAAGCCGATACTGGGGGGGATCAAAAAGGCAATGTCACTGGAATTGATGATCAGCGCCAGTGAGAACGAGTCGGAATAGCCCGCTTTAAGTAGTTTGGGACGCAAGGGAGAACCAACAGCCACAACCGTCGCCTGGGTGGAGCCGGATACCGCACCAAAGAGGGTGCACGAGGTGGCTGTACTGATCGCCAGCCCGCCTTTGATGTGCCCGATAAAGGCCATCACCATATGGATAAGGCGGTCGGCGGACTGCCCGCGAGTCATGATATCAGCCGCCAGAATGAACATGGGCACAGCAATCAAAGAGGCTGGACGGATACCTCCCATCATTTGCTGGACGAACGTGCCCATCTGGCCGAAGCCATCAAACATCATTACAAAACCGACCACCGCACCGGTAATCAGCGGAACCATCATCGGGAAGCCCAGGAGCAGCAGCCCGATCATGATTACCATCATTATAGTCGCCATGAGTTTCTATCCTTTGTTAAAGCAGCTGCAGGTTCAGACTTCCGACTCACTATCAGAGTAGCCGTCGATCACACCAGTGGAGAGATAAACATCCTTGCTGGTGAGATTCTTGATCGCTGTGAGGAAATACTGAATGCCGGTAATCGCAAAGCCCACTGGCGCCCAAACGTAAATCCACCAGATCTCAAAGCCCAACGCAGGGAGAATTCGCCCACGGCTGTAAAGGGTCTCGACGTATCCATAGGAGTGGTAGCAGAGGAAGAACATTACCAAAGAGGTAAACAGGGCGATGAAAATCATCAGTACTTTGCGCCCTTTTGGCGGGATCGCATCATAAACCGCAGACATGCGGATATGGCGGCCATGGCGGGCCGCGTAGCCGATGCCGGCAAACGTGATCAGGATAATAAGAATCCGGTTAATCTCGCCGGAGAAAAACAGGCCTTCTCCAAAGACAAAGCGTGCAATAACGTTGATGCATGTGTTGACGGCCATAAGGATGACGCCAACCGCGAGCATCACGGCCTCAGTTTTGGCAATAACTTCATCAATGGTTCCCAGAAACCCGGGCAGGCCGGACTCGTAGGTGCCGGTATCGTCTTCTAGATCCGGGGAGTTCTCGGACATGGGGGGTTGCTCCAGAACATATCGCTCCCAGCCGGCAGGAGGTCCCCGGCGGGGCGGGGTTAAAACAGATTCCCGCCGGGCAGGGCCGGCGGGAATGGTTCCTTCAGGATCAGTTGCTCTGAACTTCCTTGAGGTCTTCCTTGAACTGGTTCAGCAGTTCTTTACCGCTTTCGCCAGTCATCTCGATAAACTTCTCTTCAACCTGCGGCGCGCGGGCCTTGAAGGCTTCGATCTGTTCGTCGTTCAGGCGAGTGACGGTGACTTCGTCGCTGGCTTTCTGGATCTTCTCAAGGGCTTCTTCAGCGAGACCATCGATGTGAACGATGATTTTCTCGAACGCGTAATCCGCAGCGTCCTCAACAAGCTTCTTGTCTTCGTCGGACAGGCCGTCGTAGAAGTTCTTGTTGGCCATCATGGCAGTGGTGAACCAGCCGTGACTGGTGAAGACCAGGTTCGGGGAAACTTCATAAAGACCGCCGGATTCGATCCAGAAAATCGGGTTTTCCTGACCCTGGATCATGTTGGTCTGCAGGGCGCCGTAAACTTCACCCCAGGGCAGCGGCGTGGGGGTTGCACCAAACGCTGAATAGGTTTCCGACAGCAGCGGGTTGGTCATGACACGGATCTTCTTGTTGTTGAAGTCTTCCGGTTTGCTGACGGGCTCGTCCACCGTTACAACCATTTCGCCTTCCGGGTACATCTGCAGAAGCTCCAGACCATTCTGGGCATACAGCTCCGGGAAGTCCTCGTTGATCGCCTCACTTTCACGGAAGAACTTGATCACCGTGTCCATGTCGGTCGGCATCAGGTAAGGAATGAAGAAAATCTGCGCTTCCGGAATCAGCGAGCCGGTGAAGCCGGGAGACTGGTTGACGAAGTTAAGGATGCCAGCCTGGGTCTGCTCCATGATGTCGTCGGATTCGCCGAGCTCACCAAAACGATAAATCTGCAAGGTGTGGTCGGAGTTGTCTTCGATGTATTCCTTGAAGTCGTAAGCGAATACGTCCTGGACATCACCTTCATATTCTTCGTGCGCATAGCGCCAGTTGGCAGCATTCACCGAATTCGCCGCTGTCATTGCGGCAAAGGCAAACGCAGAAAATCCTGCCAGTTTCTTGAACTTGCTCATGGTGCTCATCGCGTTGTCTCCGCTTATTTTTTTGCTGAAATGATCTGTTACATTTATTTAGACTGGCAAAACAATCCCGATTTCGCAAGAAATTGGCGAATTTACCTGGGGCCGAAAGCGACGCGTTCCGGTCGCCCATGCAAGTTGTGGTAGGCTTTTGTTTCTTACCGGAAACAACACACAGGGCAGGTATGCCAGTAACGCCATCCATCGAGCCCGGCTTTCACGCCATCCACGCGAATCATCTGGAAGACCTGCGCCGGGCTGTGGTCTGGATCTGCCGGCAAAGCCCCCTGCCACCGCTGGAAAGTGAAACCTTTCTGGTGCAGAGCAATGGTATTGCCCAATGGCTCAAGCTGGCACTGGCTGAAGACCCGTCCGAGGAAGGTGCTGATGTCGGGGTCGGCGGCCTGGGGATTGCGGCCGGCATGGATTTTCTGTTTCCCGCCCGCTTTATCTGGCAGGCCTACCGTGCGGTACTGACCTCGGAGGGCGTACCGGAACAGTCCCCGTTTGATAAGTCCCGACTGGTCTGGCGCCTGTTCCGACTACTGCCGGAGTTGATCGCGGACGACGACGTGTTTGCGCCGTTGCGACGATTCATGGCCGGAACGGATACTGAAACCCGACGCTACCAGCTCGCCGGCAAGATTGCGGACCTGTTCGACCAGTATCAGGTTTTCCGCGCCGATTGGCTGGCGGATTGGGAAGCCGGCCATGACCGGCTGCGGATGGCGCGCGGCGAATACCGTGAGCTGGGCGATGAGCTGCGCTGGCAGGCGGTACTGTGGCGCAGGCTGGTGGCCGATGTGGGCGAACTCGCGGGTACCAGCCGTTCACGCATTCACACCCGGTTCATGGCGCAAGGGCAGGCACTGACAGCCACAGACCGGCCTCCAAACCTGCCCCGTCGTATTGTGGTCTTCGGTGTGTCATCCCTGCCGAAGCAGGCGCTGGAAGCCCTGTCCGTTCTCAGCCGGGTCAGCCAGGTGGTGCTCTGTGTCCATAATCCCAGCGAATTTTACTGGGCCGACATCATCAGCGACCGTGACCTGCTGACGGCGGACCGCAAGCGCGGCAAGACCCACCCGGAACTGGCGGCACTGACCGACCCTGATGCTCTCCACCAGCACGCTAACCCCCTGCTGGCGGCGTGGGGCAAACAGGGGCGGGACTACATTCGCCTGCTGGACGAATTCGACAACCCCGAGGCGTACCAGGGCCGCGTGGCAACTCCGGAGGGCCGGATCGATATTTTCACGCCCCACGGAGATCCGGATAAGCCTGCGCTGTTGCATCAGATCCAGAACGACATTCGTTCGCTCACTTCCCAGGCAGAGATGCTGGGGCAGGCACGGACCCTCGATCCGTTCCAGGACGATTCCGTGGTGTTTCACAATGCCCACAGCCCGCAACGGGAAGTGGAGATTCTTCACGACCAGTTGCTAGCGGCATTCAACAGCAACCCGCAGCTTCGGCCCCGCGACGTGATCGTCATGGTGCCAGACGTCGACACCTACGCACCTCACATCCAGGCGGTGTTTGGCCGTTACCCGTCGTCGTCCCGGCGCTACATCCCGTTCACCATTTCCGACCAGGGCCAGCGGCATCGTCAGCCGGTGCTGATTGCACTGGACACGTTGATGGCGCTCCCCGAAAGCCGTTTTGGCGTCAGCGAGATCATCAGCCTGCTGGAAGTGCCGGCCGTACGCAGCCGGTTCGGTATCGCCGAGGGCGATCTTCCATTGGTACGCCAATGGGTGGACGGCGCCAACATTCGCTGGGGCCTGCACAGCGAACATCGCAGCAGTCTCGACTTGCCTGAGGGGCTGGAACGCAACACCTGGCAGGCGGGGCTGCGGCGGATGCTGTTGGGCTATGGCGCTGGCCGCGACGATCCCTGGCAGGGCATTGAACCGTTCGAGGAAATCGGCGGCCTGCAGGCAGGTGTGGCGGGCAATCTCTACCGCTTTGTGGATCGGTTGGAAGAGCTCTGGCACGAGCTCAGGTCCGCTGCAACGCCGGCCGGCTGGCTCGATCGGCTGCAGTCCATCCTCGAACGCTTCTTCGCTGAACTGTCTGACGACGATTTACTACTGGTGAATCGGTTACGCCGGCAGGCAGAGCAATGGCTCCAGGATTGCAACAGTGCGGGCATGGAAGACGTGGAACTGCCCCTGAGCATCGTGCGGGAAATTCTGCTGGAAGGGTTGGAAGAAGGCGGCCTCAATCAGCGCTTCCTGGCCGGCAAGGTCAATTTTGCAACCCTGATGCCCATGCGCGCCATCCCCTTTCGACGGGTGTGCCTGTTGGGCATGAACGACGGTGACTACCCGCGCTCGCGACCGCCGGTGGATTTTGACCTGATGGCCGTGGATTACCGACCGGGCGACCGTTCCCGCCGTGAAGACGACCGCTACCTGTTTCTGGAGGCATTGCTCTCCGCGCGGGAGCAGCTTTACATCAGTTGGGTAGGGCGCAGCATCCGTGATGATTCGGAACGGCCACCCTCGGTACTGGTCAGCCAGCTCTGTGACCATCTTGATGCGGTGTGGCAGGTGGAAAAGTCGGACCGAAAAGCCTCTCCGACCCTGACGATCAAACACCCGCTGCAGCCGTTCAGCCGTGAGTATTTTCCCGCCGGAAATCGCGGAGCCGGGCACAATGGCTCGCCCGACGTGAACGCAGTGCTGGCAACGCGGCGCCTGTTCACCTATGACAGTGAATGGCTCAGTGCGCACCAGCAACGGGAAACCGACGTGGTGGGCGTCGAACTGCCTTTCCTGCGACCGGCGGAGCCACTGACGATTGCTGATATTGGCGCTTTCCTCAAGCGACCAGTGGACACCTTTTGCCAGCGCCGGCTGCAGGTCCGGTTTACCGATGTGGAGAGTCTGGACACCGACAACGAGGCATTCGCCATGGACGGCTTGCACCACTGGCGCCTGGAGGACGAACTGATCCGTCATGCGGTGATGAAATCGGGCACCGAGGACGAGCTGCATCAGCGGCTGGAGGCTGCCCTGGCGAGCATGGCCCGGCGAGGTGAGTTGGGCATGGGAGTGACGGAAACCGCCCTGACCCGGCAGTTGGAAAGCCGCATGCCAGACCTGTACCGGCGTTATCAGGAGGCCGTGGCGCTCTGGCCTGAGCCGGTGGAAGATATCTCAGGCTTTGAGTACCGCCATGAGCATGGCGACGCGGCGGTCACTGTTAACGACAGGCTGGGCAACCTGCGGACCCGCCCGGGCGGTGATCTCTGCCGGGTAGTGATCGCCAGTAGCAATCTGCTGGAAGGGTCCGGAAGCGCTCGCCAGCTAAAGTTCCCGGCCCTCTTGGAACACTGGGTTGCACACCTGGCAGGTAATATACGCTACGACGCTTTCCACACCCTGGTGATCGCCAAAGAGGAAAAGCGTGTCGTCAACCTGTTGCCTCTGGACACCGACCAGGCCAGGGAATACATGGCTGGCATCCTGGGCTACTGGATTCAGGGCCAGACGCGGCCGCTGCCGATAGAGTCGGGTGCGGCCTTCGGCTATTTGCGGGGCCTTTTTCCCGCCAGGGGCGAGGGCAGTGAAGACAAAGCACTGCTGAAGGCGACGGACGCCTACGGCAAGGCTCTGGAGCGCGACAGTGGTTACCTGCGCCGGGCCTATCCGGAGGTAGAACAACTGCTGGCGGATGACGAATTTCCGCTGTTGGTGTCGGCACTGTATGAGCCACTCTGGCACGCCGAACAGGCCGGTCGGGCTAAGCCTGGCGGTGCGGGACGGGGGTCGACAAAATGACGGAAGAGATCCGCAAGCTCGATCCCCTCACACTGTCGTTGCGTGGCAGCCAGCTGATCGAGGCCAGTGCCGGCACCGGCAAGACCTTTACCCTGGCGTTGCTGTACGTGCGCCTGGTACTGGGCCATCGCACCGTGGAGGAGCCACTCGGTGAGGGCATCATGCCGCCCAACCTGTTGGTGGTGACCTTTACCGAGGCCGCCACCAAGGAACTCCGGGACCGGATTCGCGCCCGCCTGACCGAAGCAGCGGCGTTATTCGCGGCTGAACCGGACACTGTCGACACCGCGGCGATGTCAAAAGACCCACTGGTGAATCTGCGCAATGCCTGCCCAGCGACCGACTGGCCAGCCTGCCGCCGCAAACTGCTGTTGGCCGCGGAATGGATGGACGAGGCTGCCGTGTCCACCATCCACGGCTGGTGCAATCGCATGCTCAGCGAACATGCCTTCGACAGCGGCAGCCTGTTCCGTCAGACCCTGGAGACCAGTCAGACGGACCTGCTGGATGACGTTGTGAGGGATTACTGGCGTACCTTTATCTACCCCATGCCACCGGAGTTGATGGGGGAGGTGCTGGACACCTGGAAAACCCCGGAAAGCCTGCGCCAGTCAGTGCGCAACCTGTTGCCACACGTTGATGCCCTGCCAGTGCCGGAACGTGACCCACTGGCCGCTGCGGAGGAAGCGAAACGCCTGCGGGAGGTGGAACTGCAGGCTCTGAAAGCCCCCTGGCCGGCCTGGTGCGACGAACTGGAAGAGCTGTTGGCGGAAACCACGAAGCGAAAGCCGAAACCGCTGCATGGCACCACCAAAAACTCCCTTCAAAAAGCCGTGGAACACCTTCGAGAATGGGCCACAACCGATGCGGCTGAACCGCATGAGTTCTTGTCGAGCAAGCGCACCAAGGGTTTCGATACCCTGGAGGCGGACGCGTTTGCCGAAAAATGGACCGGCGAGGATGAGCCTCTGCATCATCCTGCCATGGACGCCATCACCGAACTCAAACCGGCATTGAAAACCATGCCGGTGGCGAAAGCGAACATTCTCAATCATGCCGCCTGCTGGATCGCCCGTCGCCTGGACAGCGAAAAACAGCGCCTGGCCAGTATGGGCTTTGACGACCTGCTCACACGACTGGATGCCGCGTTGGGCGGCCCCCAGGGCGAACGCCTGGCAGGCACTATTCGTCGGCAGTTTCCGGTGGCGATGATCGATGAATTCCAGGATACCGACCCGGTGCAGTACCGGATTTTTGACCGTATATACCGGGTGGCCAGCAACGACCAAGACACCAGCCTGTTGATGATTGGCGACCCCAAACAAGCGATTTACGGTTTCCGTGGCGCTGATATCTACACCTATCTGGATGCCCGTCGGGCGGTCAGCAGCCGAACCTACACGCTGGGGACCAACTACCGCTCAGCTGTCGCCATGGTAAACGGCGTCAACCGGGTATTCGCCCAGGCCGACCAGTCCCTGCCCGAAGGGGCCTTCCTGTTTCGAGCCGGGGACGACAACCCGTTGCCCTTCAGCCCCGTGGAGGCCAAAGGTACCAGCCAGCAATGGCTTGTTAACGGGCAGCCGCGACCACCACTGACGTTCTGGACCCTGACCGATGAGCGCCCTATCGCCAAGGAAACCGGCAGGGAGGCCATGGCCGAGGCCTGTGCGGCGGAGATTGCCCGCCTGTTGAATCTGGGGCAGAGCGGCGAGGCGGGCTTTGGGGCCGAGGGCACGCCGTTTGAGCCCGTGCGACCGGAGCACGTTGCTGTGCTGGTCAACAAACGTGACGAGGCGAATGCCGTCCGGCGATCATTGGGCGCCCGGGGCGTTCGCAGTGTGTACCTCTCAGACCGTAATTCCGTGCTGCAGTCGGTCCAGTCAGTGGAGATGTTGCAGTGGCTGCAGGCCTGCGCCGAACCGGGCCAGCTTCCGCTGATTCGCGCGGCACTCGCCACGCCCACCATGGGCCTGGCTTATCAGGAGCTGGACCGTCTGTTCAGTGACGAAAATGCGCTGGACCGCGAGATCAACCGCTTTCAGGGCTACCGTGAACTCTGGCAGCAACAGGGCGTACTGCCGATGCTGCGGCGCCTGCTGATGGACTATGACGTGCCGGCGAAGCTGCTGTCCGGGCCTGACGGCGAACGCGGCCTGACCGACATTCTGCATATTGCCGAACTGCTTCAGCAGGACAGCCAGCAGCTGGACGGCGAACATGCGCTCATTCACCACTACACCGAGATGTTGCAGGATTCCGACGATGAGGACGAACACCGCACCATGCGCCTGGAAAGTGATGCCGGGCTGGTCAAGGTGGTTACTGTCCACAAGTCCAAAGGCCTGGAGTACCCGTTGGTGTTCCTGCCGTTTGCCACCGAATTCCGCGAGGAAAAGCCGAACCAGGCGTTTATCAAGTACCACGATGACGAGGGCCGACTGCAGATTTCCCTTGAGCCGGATGAAGACACCCTGGCCAGGGCCGACCGCGAACGACTGGGTGAGGATATTCGCAAACTCTACGTTGCCCTGACCCGATCCCGTCACGCCACCTGGGTTGGCGCCAGCGGCATCAAAGGCTGGCGGCAGAGTGGTCTGGGGCACCTGATTGGCCGCTCTGCTAGCGATGAAGACACGGACCTGATGCCCTTCCTGCAGTCCGTGGCCACCGGCGAGCCCGCAATCGATGTGGCGCCCATGCCTGAGCCAGGAGACGAGGTTTACGCGGGCGACGAGGAGCCGGAGCTTGGCAACGCCCTGGAGCCCGTGCGGGAAGCCCGGGAAAACTGGTGGATCGCAAGCTATTCCGCGATCACCTATGGCGCCCGCGGTGGCTACGGGAACGACTTCGCACCGGCCAGTGAGGATGCGGAGCAGGAGAACCTGCGTGACGAGGGCGAGCCCGTTGTGGCCGATACCCTGGCCGCAATGATTCCCGACTGGCAAGGGCCGCAACCGGTCAACCAGCATGCTTTCCCGAAAGGCTCCGGCCCCGGCACCTTCCTGCATGATATTCTGGAGTGGTGCGCTAGAGAGGGGTTCCACAAGGTGGCTGATGCGCCGGAGGATCTCCACGAGCTGCTGGAGCGGCGCTGCCAGTTACGCAACTGGAGTGATTGGACTGACACCCTGAAAACCTGGATCTATACCCTGATCACCATGGACATTCCCCTTCCGGGCAGCAGCAGGACATGCTCCCTGGCGGGTCTTGAAACCTTTCGGCCGGAACTGGAGTTCTGGTTTGAAAGCCATGAGGTGAACACCCTCGCCATGGACAGACTGGTCCGCCGGCATACGCTGGGTGGTGATCCGCGTCCCGAGGCTCAGCAAGCCACCTTCAATGGCATGCTGAAAGGGTTTATCGACCTGGTTTTTGAACACGAAGGCCGCTACTACGTGCTGGACTACAAGTCGAACTTCCTGGGGGAGGACGATCAGGCCTATATCCCTGACGTGATGAAAGACAAAATCCTTGAGAAACGGTATGACCTGCAGTACGTCATCTACCTGCTGGCGTTGCACCGCCTGTTGAAAGCGCGCCTGCCGGACTACGATTACGACAGCCACATGGGAGGTGCCGTCTACCTGTTCCTGCGTGGCTGCGATGCACCGGGCGCCGGCGCTTTTACCGAACGACCGGACAGGGCCCTGATTGAGGAACTGGACCGGCTGTTCAGCGGCCAGGGGGAGAAGGCAGCATGACCGGAGAAAGCGGAACCATTGCGGACCTGTTCGACGCCGTTGAGCCCGAACCGGCACCACGGTTGCCCCAAACCGCTGCCGACGCTCTGGCCCTGCTGGATGAGTGGGTGGAGCGCGACTGGATTCGTGCCCTCGATCATGCCTTCGCGACGTTTGTTTGCACGATGGTCCGTGAACAGGGAGAGCAGCCGGTGGCCATGCTTGCGCTGCTGTCAGCGATGGTGTCACACCAGGTGGGGCGGGGGCACGTTTGCCTGGATGTGCGTCATCTCTGTCGTGCCACGGAACCAACGCTGGTGCTGCCGCCGGAAGGCGTCGGTTCTCTACCTGAAAACAGCCCTAGGCCGTCGGATCTGTTTGCCAGTGTCGACGCTGACCAACTGATTGGGATGCTGGGACAAAGCTGCGCTGTCAGCAACGGCGAGCAGGCAGCACCGCTGGTATTGGATGGCTCGCGGCTGTACCTGCGTCGATTCTGGCGCTATGAGCAGGCTATTGCCGCCGGTATTCGGGCACGTCTCGACAACCGTGTGGCGTTGACGGATACCGCTCCGTTGAAAACGGCACTGGATACCCTGTTCGGCACGGAAAACGATTCCGATGGCCCGCCGGATTATCAAAAAGTGGCCTGTGCCCTGGCAGCACGGAACCGCTTCAGTGTCATTACCGGCGGTCCCGGCACCGGTAAAACCACCACGGTAGTCAACCTGCTGGCGGCTTTGCAGTCGATGGCTTGTGAATCGGCTGAGACCGCCGGTGCCAACCCTTACCTGCGCATCCGCCTCTCGGCGCCAACCGGAAAAGCGGCCGCAAGGCTCAGTGAGTCCATCGGGGGTGCCGTTGACCGTCTGCCGCTGGAAAGCCTGCCGGGTGCACCGGATAAATCCGCCATTCCAACCCAGGTCACTACATTACACCGGCTGTTGGGCAGTCGCCCGGGTTCACGGAGTTTTCGTCACAACGAGGACAATCCGTTGCCATTGGATATCCTGGTGATTGATGAAGCGTCCATGGTGGATGTGGACCTGATGGCGTCGGTCTTTGCCGCCCTGCCCGACAAGGCCAGGCTGATTATGCTGGGGGACAAGGATCAACTGGCGTCGGTGGACGCTGGTGCGGTGTTGGGGGAGCTCTGCCAGCGCGCCGAAGGCGCACACTACCTGCCGCAAACGGCGCAATGGCTGCAAGCGGTGACCGGATGTCAATTGCCATCAGAGCTGCTGGACTCCGAAGGCCTGGCCCTGGACCAAGCGGTTGCTATGCTGCGAAAGAGCTATCGGTTTGACGAGCATAGCGGTATCGGTGTGCTGGCGTCGGCCACCAATGCGGGCCAGCTCAGCAGGGAATTGATCGGCCAATGCCGCAACCAGGGCTTTGAGGATGTGGCCTGGCTGACTGGTGAGAACGACATGGGGTGGTTGGCAAATCACGCCCTGACCGGCAGCCGGGAACGCTTCCACAACCAGGGCATGCAGCGCGTGGTTGGCACTGCGCCGGTTGATCCTCCGGTTGGCTACGGCCACTATCTAAAGCTGATTCGTGACCGCAAACCTGTCATCGACGTCGAGGCGGATGGGCGTGAATCATGGGACGCCTGGGCAACCGAAGTGCTCACGGCGTTCAATCGCTTCAAGGTGCTTTGCGCGTTGCGTCAGGGACCGTTCGGAGTGGAAGGGCTGAACCATGACATTGCCGGGCGTTTACATAGTGCCGGGTTGATCGAGCGCACCGACGGTTGGTACGCCGGTCGTCCGGTACTGATCACCGGAAACGACTATAATCTGGGCCTGATGAATGGCGATATCGGTATTACCCTGAGCGTGCCCTGGGATCGTAACGACGCGGGTGAGCCGGTTGAGACCCTGAGGGTCGCCTTTCCGTCCAGTGACGGTAGCGGAGGTGTCCGATGGATATCGCCCAGCCGTTTGCAATCGATGGAAACGGTCTACGCCATGACCGTGCACAAGTCCCAGGGCTCGGAATTCACCCACGCCTGCCTGGTGATTCCGGACCGCCTGACCCCGGTGTTGACCCGGGAGCTGGTATACACCGGCATCACCCGGGCACGCCACTGGCTCAGCCTGGCGGTATGCCAGGACGGTGTGCTGAAAGAGGCAGTGGGGCGTAGCGTGATCAGGGCGTCAGGGCTGGCTGGGTTGTTGGCTTGAAGCGTCTATTGTTAACCCTTATAGGGAGAAAGCACATGAGAGGAGTCGTGTCGGTACCCGGGCATGTGGCCATTCTGTTTGCTCTGCTTTTCCTGGCCGGTTGCGTCGGGTCACCTGCTACCAGCCGTTCAGCCGATGACATCGTGGCGATGCCGTTGACCAACACCTATTGGCAGCTGTTGAGCATCGGGGGTGAACCGGTGTCAGAAACCAACGCCGACCAGAAACCCCACATTCTGTTTCTGGACGACGGCCGGGTAAGTGGCTTCAGTGGCTGCAATCAATACATGGGTAACTATCAGGTCACGGGTGAGAACCTGCTGTTTGATTCCATGAGCAGCACTCGCAGGGCCTGCCCGGATAATCAGACGGAACAGTTGCTGTTCGCGGCCCTGGCGAAGACCGTTGGTGTCAATCTCGAAGGCATCGAGCTTCGGTTGTTGGGTGAAGCCGGCGAAGAGTTGGCAGTGTTCGAAGCCTCACGGATGAAATAAGGCGCCGGTCGTCAGGCGTCAGACAGACAGTCGGTCATGAAGCCCCTGAATTCGATCACCAGCCGCGCCAGGCTGTTTTCCAGGCGGTGCCCGTCCGGAAGTGCCAGCAACGGCAACTTCTGCTCCCGTGCCAGCTCAATCACCGGCATCGGCAGCACCACATCGTCGTCCCAGCCGTGAATGATCTGGGTGTGCCGGGCCTGAATCCGGGGGCTGGATTGCGGATAGGCCGACATCGCCAAAGCCGGCGCCAGAAGGAAGCACCCCAGTACCGGTGTTTCTGCACTGGTGCGAGCACACACCCAGCCTCCCATGCTGGACCCGGCCAGGATGGTTCTTTCCGGGTCGGCACCCGCCTCGGAGATGGCTTCTCTCATCTGTGTGAGGCGTTCGGCGGGATCTTTCGTGCGGCGATGATCCACGGCAATCGCGGTTACACCGGGAAAGGTTTCAGCTTCGGCTTTCAGCGCCTGTACTTTGGTGCCTCCAGGGCCACTTTCCAGGCCGTGGGACAGGAAAACATGAAATTCGGGCGTGGCCATGGTTGTCTCCGGTAAGAGGTCAGTGTCGGGTGGCGGCCAGGATATCCAGCGCGTGCCGCCGTTTCTCGGGGTCGTACAGATCCACGGTAAACATCAGTTCGTCCACGTCCACAGTCTGCAATAGTCGCTCCAGCTGCTCCCGGAGAGTGTCCTCACTGCCCAGCAACTGCAGCGACAGGAAGTCCTTCACGCCTGCCTGCTCACCGCTGTTCCATAAACCTTCCATGGACTTGACCGGGGGCCGCATCCACAGTGGTTGGCCCCGGAACAGGGAAAGAATGCGCTGGTAACTGGTGGTGGCCAGGAACTGGGCCTCCTCGTCGGTGTCCGCAGGCACGGCCGGAACGGCCAGAATCACATAGGGTTTGTCCAGTTGGTCCGAAGGCTGGAAGTTGTCCCGGTAAGTCTGGATCGCCTCACGGTAAAGCCGGGGCGCGAAGTGGCCGGCAAAGGCGTAGGGTAGCCCCCGCATCGCGGCAAGCTGCGCGCTGTAAAGGCTGGAGCCCAGCAGCCAGATGGGCACATTGGTGCCGGCGCCGGGAATGGCCTTGACCGGCTGCCCCGGCTGGAGTGGCCCCAGCAAAGACTGCAGACGCGCGACATCCTCGGGGAACTGTTCTGCCCCGAGGCCGTCCCGGCGCAGCGCCCGGCTGGTTATGGGGTCGGTGCCCGGAGCTCGGCCCAGGCCCAGGTCAATTCGGCCGGGATAGAGGCTTTCCAGGGTGCCGAACTGCTCGGCGATCACCAGCGGCGGATGGTTGGGCAGCATGATACCCCCGGACCCTACCCGGAGAGTGCTGGTAGCACCGGCAATGTGCCCGACCAGTACGGCCGTTGCGGAGCTGCTGATGCCTTCCATGTTGTGATGCTCGGCCAGCCAGAAGCGGTTAAAGCCCAGGTTTTCCGCATGGCGGGCGTAGGCGACGCTGTTGGCCAGGGTCTGCCCCACGGAATCGCCTTCGCGAACGGAGGCCAGCTCAAGAAGGGAATAGACAGGGAATTGGGCGCTGGAATTCTGCGACATTGAATGCTCCGGGTTTGAACTATCCGGCAGCATAACAAAAACCGGCCCGCTATGAAGCGGGCCAGGGGATGGTTGCCGTTACGGTGCTGGTGGCGTGTAGGACTGGGTCGAGTAGTCATCCATCGCGGGTTTGCTGATGGTGCCCTGCTCGCTGACGTAGTCCACGAAGGACTGGGCGTAGTCGAGGAAGGTGTCCTCCGAGCGGCCGTCGTCGGTGACGGTGCCGAAGGTCACATAACCGTCCCGTCCGCCACCGGTGAAACTGTTGGTGACCACGTTCAGGGTTTCACCATCGGTGAGGGCGCGCCATTGGGTCTCGTCGCGGCCTTTCACTTCGATGTTGTACAGTTGGTCACCCTCGGCGCGGCTCATGTCCACGTTCCAGCGTAAGCCGGCGGCGTAAGGGTAGGCACCGGTGGAGCCATCGGGCGCATGGGCAAAGGCGACAGCTTCGTTCAGCACCTGGCGGATTTCGGCGCCTGTCATGGTCAGATCGACCAGGGTATTGGCAAACGGCAACAGGGTATAGCCGTCGCCGATGGTGATGTCGCCGGCCTCAATGTCCGTGCGTACGCCGCCAGCGTTCTGGATCGACACATCGGCATTCTTGCTCTGGAACAGGAAGGCCTGGGCTACCACATTGGGGATGTCACCCCCACGCGCTCCTGTCGTGCCTGCACAGCTGGGCAGACTGCTGGTGCCCTGGCCGGGAATGCGATCCAGGCAGAGGTCTTCGGTTGCGGTACCCACCACCTCATTGCGGAAAGTGTCCAGTTGCTGGGTGTAATTGGCCAGGGCGTTTGCCACGGTGGCGTCTTCGGTGACGATGCTCAACTGCGGAGCAGATTCGACGGCGTCCATGATCGCCTGTAATTCCGCACCTTCGGGTGTGTATTCGTTACCACCGCCGTCTTCACGGACAATGTCGTCGCCCAATAGCAGGTGAGGCACACCGACACAGGATTCCACCACGCCGTCTGCGTTCCATTGAACATTGAGTTCACCCACCACCTGGGAATACTGCCAGGCCTGCGCGACACAAACCTTGTCACCGTCGGCGTTGGTCAACTCGGTGGGATAGGCTCCGGAGGACGTCAGGCCGAAGTCGTCGAAGTCACCCAGCAGGGAGTGGGAATCGCCGCCAATGATCACGTCCACACCGGACAGGGCTCCGGCCAGTACCAGATCATTTTCGTACTGGTAGTGAGTTAGCAGGATGATCTTGTTGACGCCATCGGCCTCCAATTCGTTAATGGCTTCCTGGGCGCTCTCGGTTTCGTCTAGAAATTGTGTGGTGTCCAGCGGGCTGGAGCTGTTCTGGGTCTTGTTGGCGATGTCGATGCCGACAATACCCACTTTCTGGCCGGCGACCTCCTTCACCACATAGGGTTTGATGTAATCGTCAACAGCGGTCGGGGCCAGGGGAGTGCCAACCTGGGGCACTACGTTGGCTGCCAGAACCGGCGTCTGGCAACTGCCGCTGGCGAGGAAATCCAGGAACTTCTTCAGGCCTTCATCGCCACGGTCGAACTCGTGGTTGCCCAGCGCAAAGGCGTCGAAACACACCAGGTTCATCAGCTCGGCATCGGCTTCACCTTCGTAGGAGGTGAAGTACAAGGTGCCGGTGATGGCATCGCCGGCATGCAGTTTCAGCACATTATCCAGGGCCATCTCACGCTCGGCGATCTTGGCTGCAACTCGGGGGAAGCCCCCGGCGGAGAACTCGGTTTCCTGCCCAGCGATGGTCAGGGACTGCGAGCCGCTTTCAAGGTGTGAGTGGTGATCGTTGATGTGTAGAACGTTCAGGCTCAGCGGGCTGGCTGTGTTGTCGTTGCTGCCGTTGTCGTCATCGTCGCTGTTACAGCCGACCAGTGCGATTAAGGGGAGTAATACCCAGGCTGACTTGCGGATCATTTCCTTGCTCCTGCTTTTTGATTTATTCCCCGCATGTTCCATGTCCTGGATGTCAGTGATGTGATGCTTTTGTTGCCGAAATAAGAAACGCCCGCACGAAGGCGGGCGTTTGTGAGTATCAATGACTGTCAGCGCTGGTGTTTCGACTCCAGAATCGCCAGCAGATCGCGGTAGTTAACGCGACCGTCGCCATTGACGTCGTAATGCTCAACGGAGGCCCGGCCAAACAGCCTTGCCAGGATGAATCGTGCGACGTCCCGGCCGTCAACGCGACCATCCCCGTTCAGGTCCGCCCGGTCTGCCATCGACGCGGTTTCCATCTCAAGGGCGATGATCACCGGATCATGGTCAGAGGCGCGGTAGCTGTCCGGCGCGTAGAAGCTGGCCTGCTGTTCAGGCGATTTGAAGTCGGTGTTGTAGTCCAACGCGCGGGGCTCGTCGGCGTTAATGTGCCACACCGTGGTGTCGGTCACTTTCGGTGCCAGTGAGTTGTTCGCAAGGCCGTGGTCTAGGTAGCCGGCCTGGCCGAAGAACACGTAGGAGTAGGCGCTTTCCCCGTCCGCTTGTGCGGCCAGATCGGTATAGCCGTTGTTGATCAGTGCGCGGATCGGGTCTTCCTTGGCGTAGGCATTCAGGTCACCGATGATCAGCACGTCTTCCTCGGCGGTACCGGTGGGGTCCGAGGCCAGCCAGCTCGCCAGCGCGTTTGACGCCTGGGTGCGAACCGGGTTCCAGCAGCCCTGGCCGTCACCCTGTTCGGCATTGGTCCCCTCAGCGCTGCCGCAGCCCTTGGACTTGAAGTGGTTAACGGCAATGGTCAACGCATCATCGCTGTCGATGGCACGGAAGGTCTGGGCCAGAGGCTGGCGGTTCAGGTCGTCGAACGGTGCGGTGGCCAGTGTTGCCGCGTCGCCAACGGTTTCCACCCGGTCGGCGTTGTAGAGAAAGCCCACTGCGATGGCGTCGCCACCGAGTTGTGGCAGGCCGGGGTCGACGTAGGACCAATTACCACCGAGGCTGTCCGCCAGTTGTGCAATCGCACTGCTGTCGCCGTAACCGTCGTTTTCAATTTCCATCACGCCCACGATGTCTGCGTTCAGTGCCGTAATGGCACTGACGAGTTTGGCGGTCTGGCGGCTCAGCTCTTCAGCATCGTCGGCGCCGCGAGCGGTGGGGAAGCCACCGCCCATGCCATCACCGTTGAAATAGTTCAGTACGTTGAAGGAGGCAACGATCAGGTTGCCGCTGTCTTCCAGTTCGGGGCTGGGGTTGCGCGGGTTGCTCTGAGTGAAGCTGGGGGCCGACAGCGGCTGCAGGCGCCATTCGGAGAACCGATAGTCAAGTATACCGACGAGGTCGTTCACAGTGTCACCGGCGCGAACGGTGGCGGTTGCGCTCAGTTCCGGGGATGGGTAGGGGACCACCGCCGGGTTCTGGCGATTGCTGCCGTCGTCCAGGATCAGGCGATCCAGGGTGTTGAGTTCTTCCACAATGGCGGCGTCTTCCCCGGGCTCGGCGATGCTGGTCGGAATGAAGTGCCGGCCACTGCCGAGTGTCAGGCTGCCATAGCGGGCCAGGTCGTAGTTGTCATTGACGGTCAACGGCTCGTCAAACTGGACACGCATGGACTCGAAGGCTTCCGGGGCACCAGCGGAGGCCCAGGGCAGTGTGATGCTGACGGGTGCCGGAAGTGTTGCGGTGCCACAGTCGGCCAGGTTCGTCACATTGGTGAGTTCGGTCAGGTTGCCGAACTCGGTCACTTCGCCAGCGATCCTCAGGCGCTGGCCGACCGTGACGCTCTCGCCCGGCGCATAGACAAACAGACCTTCCGACGTGCTGGGGTTGCTATCGCGCTGGTCCGCCGCGGCTTCAATGTAAAAACCACCCAGACCGTCATCGCCGTTGAACGCGGCGGTTACGATGGCCTCTACAACGAGACTTTCACCGGCAAGCGGGCTGACGTCACCGGTGTCCTGGATGTCGGAGATCAGGCTTGCGGGATTACCACAGGCCATATCCGGCAAGCTGGGATTGCCTGGTTCCGCACTGGCCACCGGCCCGGCATAGGTGGCGATGGCACTGGCAATGGCGGTAGCAAATGCACACTGTTTTATCGTCATGGTTCTTTCCCTGATTGGTCATTGAAGTTGTCGGGGGCGATCGGCGCCGCCTGTTCCAGTCTGGGAACGGACTGTGACGAGGGGATGTTGGTTTTATGAATCAGTTATTAATGATATCGATATCCATTTGCATTTGAGGCACAATGATCCGCTTTCGGAAAAGCCTCATCGCAGCATCAAGGAACACGTGTGACGACATCCACGCTTGCCAAACGCCAGCTACCAACAGGCATCTGGATACTCGGATTTGTCAGTCTTCTGATGGATATTTCTTCGGAGATCATTCACAGCCTGTTGCCGATCTATTTGGTTTCCGTCCTCGGCGCGAGCGCGCTAATGGTCGGGCTGATTGAGGGCGCGGCGGAAGCGACCGCGCCGATCGTCAAGGTGTTTTCGGGCGCCCTGAGTGACTATCTGGGTAAGCGCAAGGGGCTGGCGGTTTTGGGGTATGGTCTGGGCGCACTGACCAAACCGGTGTTTGCCCTCGCACCGGGGTTGGGGTGGATTCTGGCGGCGCGGCTTACCGATCGTGTCGGAAAAGGCATCAGAGGTGCGCCGCGCGACGCCTTGGTGGCGGATCTCGCACCCCCTGAAATACGAGGGGCGGCCTATGGCCTGCGTCAATCCCTGGACACCGTGGGGGCGTTTCTCGGCCCCCTGCTGGCGATCGGCCTGATGCTGCTTTGGCAAAACGACTATCAGGCGGTGTTCTGGGTGGCAGTGATACCCGCCGCGTTGGCAGTGTTGTTGTTGGTGGTTGGTATTCGCGAACCGGAAAAGCCCATCACCGAAAGGCGTACCAATCCCATAAGCCGTGCGAGCCTGAAGCAGCTGAGCCGTGCCTACTGGGCGGTGGTGGCAATTGGTGCCGTGTTTACCCTGGCGCGGTTCAGCGAGGCCTTCCTGCTGTTGCGGGCGGAAGACGGTGGCCTGGACGTTGCCTGGCTGCCCGTCATTCTGGTGGTCATGAACATTGCCTATTCTTTGTCGGCTTACCCGTTTGGCAAACTTTCTGACCGCATGGACCATCGCCAGCTACTGATCATGGGGCTGGTGGTATTGTTCGTAGCGGACCTGGTGTTGGCATTGGGTAACCACTGGCTTTGGACGCTTGTCGGCTCTGTTATCTGGGGTCTGCACATGGGGATGACACAGGGGCTGCTCGCGACGATGGTTGCTCACACTGCACCGAAAGCGCTGCGAGGCACAGCGTTTGGCTTTTTCAATCTGGTTGGCGGTGTTGCCCTGTTTCTGGCCAGTGCGGTTGCGGGACTGCTATGGACCTGGGCTGGCCCCGCGCTTACGTTTTACGCTGGCGCCGCCTTTTGCCTGCTGACCATTGGCTTGATGATGTGCCAGGGGAAGCCTGCCGTGGAACCGACCTAGGCCCACCAGGCTGGCAGCAGGTTGCGGATCTGCGGTTGCAGGAAGCGGTCATCGATCAGCCAGATCACGCCGGTGTCCTCCGGCGTTCGGATAACCCGGCCGGCGGCCTGGGCGACTTTCTGCAGGCCGGGAATCAGATAGGTGTAGGCGTGGCCGGCACCGAAGCGCTGCTCCAGCCGCTGGCGCAGGATTTCATGCCACTTGTCGAAGGGCGGCAGGCCCAGGGTGGCGACGAAGGCGCCGATGAGTCGGTCGCCGGGCAGGTCGATGCCTTCACTGAACACGCCTCCGAGTACGGCCAGTGCGACGCCGGTATTGTCCTCATGGAAGGCCTTGAGGAACGCCGTGCGCTCATCGGTGGACATGCCGGGGCGCTGGGCTCGAAGCGGCAGGTCGGGAGCCTGTTGCAGAAGAGTGTCCTGTACCCGATTGAGATAGGAAAAGCTGCTGAAAAACGCCAGGTAGTTGCCGGGCCGCTGCTGGTACTGCCGGTGGATCAGTTCCGCGATGGGCGTCAGCGAGCGTTCCCGGTCCGGCTGCCGGGTGCTGATGTCCGGGGTGAAATTCACCTCAAGCTGGTCGCGGGTAAAGGGGCCTGGCAGGGAGCGGAAGCAGGTGTCCTCCGGCATGCCCAGCAGGTCCCGGTAATAGACACCAGGCGACAGGGTCGCGGAAAACATCAGCGTACTGTCGGCGGCTTCGAAGCGCGGGGCCAGGAAGTCCGCCGGGATCAGGTTCTGGATGGTGAGTCTGGCCTTTCCTCTCGCCGGCCTGATCAGCTCGCACAGGGAATGATCGCCAAACACCTCCGCCAGCTTGGTAAAGGCGAGGCTCTCGAACATCAGTTCCTGCAGGGCAAGGTCCGGCGGATGGTCCGCCAGGTAGTCGGTAATGGCGGAGACCAGTCGATTCAGAGCGCCGGTCAGCGAGCCTGGCAGGTTGTCCAGCATCACCGGTTCGCGGCTGATCTCGGGGCAATGGTCGCGAATCACCGATTGCCAGGCCCGGGACACCCCGTCCAGCTTGGACTTCAGGGCCTTGGGCGCCTGCTTTCGAACCCTGAGCAGGCGGGCCTGGCTCAGTTCCACCGAGTACATGCCCCGGGCACGGTCCACCAGGTTGTGGGCTTCGTCGATCAGCAGGCTGGCTTTCCAGTCGTTCTGCCGAACCAGGGCGTGGAGCAGGGCAGACTGGTCAAACATCCGGTTCACATCGGCCACCACCACATCGCACCAGCGGGCCATTTCCTGGGCCAGGAAATAGGGGCAGATGCCGTGTTGGCTGGCGATATCCGCCAGAACTGTCTGCGTCAGGGCGCCGGTGTGATTAGCGGCATCTGCCCGGGCGGCCGGTAGCCGGTCGAAGAAGCCTTTGGCCAGCGGGCATGAATCCCCATGGCAGGCCTTGTCCGGGTGCTCGCAGGCATGATCCTTGGCCACCAGTTCCAGGGTTCGCAGGGGCAACGGGCCGGGTTGCTTTTCCCGCAACAGGTGAACGGCATCGACGGCCAGTTGCCGGGCGGTATTGCGGCTGGTCAGGTAGAACAGGCGGTCCTGTCTGGCCGTGGGCATCGCCATCAGGGCCGGGAAAAGGGTGCCAAGCGTCTTGCCTAGGCCGGTGGGTGCTTCCAGCAACAATGTCTGTTGACGGACGCTGTTCCTGTAGACGGTTTCCGCCAGGGCGCGCTGCTGAGGTCGGAAGTCCGGGAAGGGAAAGGCCAGGTTTTTCAGCGCCAGATCCCGCTCATGCCGGTGATTGGCTTCCTGTTCAGCCCAGTCGCTGTAGTGTTCACAGAGATGTTCCAGCTCCTGCCACAATTCCTCTGCGAGGGCGGTTTCGGTGATGGGGGTTTCCTTGTCCTTGCCGACATCGTAGTAGATCAGGGCGAGATCGATCTGGCTCAACTTTTCCTGTCGGCACAGTAGTGCTCCATAGGCCCGCAATTGTGCAAGGTGTAGATTGCGCTGGGCTTCCCGTACCCGGGACAGGTCACCGCGGTGGGTCTTGATTTCCTCCAGGCGGCCGGCGATCGGGTCATAACCGTCGGCCCGCCCGCTGACCATCAGTTTGCCGCATTGGCCGGCCAGCGCCACTTCGCTTTGATACCTCGGCCCGCGACGGGCCTGCACCGCACCGTGGCCGGCAATGCCTTCTTCCGACGTGGGCGCCGGGGTGTAGCGCAGGTCCAGATTGCCCTTGCGGGCGGCGAATTCACACAGCGTTCGTACCGCGACGTTGAGGTCGGTCATCGGTCGGTCCAGCGCACATAGCAGACGGAGACGGGAATGCCGTGGTCAACGCAGAACTCAAGCCATCGGGTCTGATGATCCTGCAGGCGGTCGCCAGGGCCTTTGACCTCGATCATTTCATAGCGCCGGTTTGGATCGTTGTGGTCGGGCCGAAAGCGGATCAGGTCAGGAAAGCCGCTGCGGTATTCGCGCAGGTTGCCCAGCAGGCGCCGGAACATCCGCTCCAGGTGTTGGGCCGGGATGCACGTCAGCGCCATTTCAAGCAATTCCTCCGAGAGTATTGGCCAGATCACAAACGGCGACGCGATGCCCTGTTTTTCCTGCCAGGTATCGCGGATTCGGGTTTTGTAATTGTCAGAGGCCAGCGTGCCGAGGCAGTCGTCAAACTGTGCCTGACGACGTTCTACAAAATCCTCCCGGTACAGGTCCACCGGCCCGGTGTGAAAGGGATGGAAGAATGCGCCGGGCAATGGTTCGAACAGGGCGGGCCAGCAGAGCAGGCCAAACAGGCCATTGATGAGGGTGTTTTCCACATAGGCAACGGGGGTGTCGGGTTCGCTCAGGTGTTGCATGGCCGCCCACTCCACCGATTGGCCGTCCGGATTGTCCAGTTCCAGGGTGAACGCCGTCAGTTGCGGGCGTTCGCTTTGCTGGGGTAGCGCCTCTCCCAGTTTCTTCGCCAACCGCGTCAGGATGCGTTCGAGTCCGCGTTCCTCGGCGCCAAACCTGGGTTCGTCGGTGGCGGCCTGGGCAATCTTCCAGGCCTCGTGGTGTTGCTTCAGCCGTTCCAGAAGGCGTAGCTGGCGCAGCCGTGATTCGCGGTGCCCACTGAGGCGATAGGCCTTCAACGCCAGCTCGGTGTTACCGCCGCGCTCCGCCAGCTTGCCCAGTTCGAACAGCAAGCGGCCGCGCCGGCTTTCCAACCAGGCATTCTCATCGGCCGTGGGGATGTCCTGCCATACCGTTTCTGGCGCCTCGCCCTGATCCAGGCGTTCCCGGCAGTGGTGCATCACCAGATAACGATCCACGTCGTCACGTTCGTCAAAAGCCCGGGACTCGGCAGAAAGCGGTACCTGTTCATACTGCTGGTGGCCCAGCTCCACCAGTACGAAATCGGACCAGCTCTGGCGCAGGTTGCCGAAAAACATCAGCCGCAGTCGGTCAAACAGGGCCATGTGGTTCAGGCGGATTACCTGTGTGGAGACGTCTGGTAGCCAGAGGTCCACAGGAGCGATGTCGGGATGCAGTGGAATCAGGGTGTCTTTCAGAAGACCCTTGGCGGCCGTCGCTGGCAGGCCGGCCGCTGAGATCTGGTTAGCGAGGGCAGTGCGAAGCTCGCCGAGCGTGAACAGGCGAAACAGCTCGGCAAGGGGAACGCTCGGATTGTCCTCAATCCAGCCCTTGGTGGCGAGCGCGCTCACGGCGTCATTCACCGGTACACCGATCTCCGGGTAGTTGAACTTCTCCACCCGGAACAGGTCGCCGGTGCGCATGACCATACGAGCCAGCAGTGCCCTTGCCGGCTGATCCAGGCTCAGCAGGCCATCTACCTTTCCGATTTCATCGGCGGTCAGCAGATCGCTGTGAAAACGCCGGACCCAGCGCACCACTGTCTCGAAGTTCTCGAGATAGTACAGCGGATTGTCCAGGTCCGCGGTGCCGGGAATGTGAGTCTGCTGGTCTGATGCGAGGGGCATGGCTGGGCGTCAGATATCCACGACAATCGGTGGGTTCAGCGGCTTGAACTGGCCGGTGCAGGTGCTGGCGTTGACATGCAGGCAGTCATTCAGCATTTGCTGGCCATAGCTTTCGTGGATATGCCCGAAGATGTGGAGTTTGAGCGTGAGCCGTTCCAGCTCCCTGGCCAGATCGTTACAGCCTACCGCCAGAGACTCGTTCACCTTATCGAGGATGCCTGCTGGCGGACCATGGGTGATAAGAACGTCAGTGTCTGACGGTATCTGTGCCCAGCGCTCGGCAATGGGCGCTCCACGCTCGAGGTTGAATGCCCAGTCGAAAAAGATCGGTGTCCAGGGGCTGCCCCAGAATTTCAGTCCTTCGATGTCGATACTTCTGTCCCGAAGGTAAACGGCGTTCCTGATCAGTGCTTCGGCGTCCGCAGGCTCATCCTGCAAGCACCAGTCGTGGTTGCCGGCAATCAGGATCTTGTGGCGGTGGGGCTGTTCGGAAAACCAGTTGTCCAGGTCCTCGAGTTCCTCAAGGGTGCCCACTCCCAGGCAGTCGCCGGCGTGGATCAGCACGTCGCCATCGGGCACCACCACCTGGCGGTGCATGCTGTGGGTATCGGATATGCAGACCAGTCTCATGATGGCTCGCCGGGTTCGTCGGGACTATAAAAAACACCATCGCGGAAAACACCATGGCGTCCGGCACCAGCGGAAAACCGGCCGGCGCCCTCGATGGCTTCCTCGAACACCACAGGATAGCCGCCAGCGCCTTCCGCCGCCAAGGCTTCGGACAGTTCCAGGTCCCACTGGTGAATGGCGGAGTGTCGGTCGGCGCGCAGGCACTTCTGCGGGAACGCTGCAATGTCGGCGGCAAGAGCTTCTGCTGCGGATCGCGCCTGTCCATCAGGCACCACCCGATTTGCAAGCCCCATCGCCTTGGCTTCTTCCGCATTAACCGGTCGACCGGTCAGAATCATATCCATGGCGTTGCCGTGGCCAACAATGCGTGGCAGGCGCACGGTGCCTCCATCGATCAGCGGTACCCCCCAGCGGCGGCAGAACACGCCGAAGGTGGCGGATTCCTCTATGACTCGCAGGTCACACATCAGTGCCAGCTCCAGCCCCCCGGCCACGGCGTAGCCGGATACGGCAGCGATCACCGGCTTCGACAATGACATGCGGGAAGGGCCCATTGGGCCGTGGGCTGTTCCGGTTGCCTCGATCTCGTTGCGGCGCTCCGGATCGCCGACGGCTTCCAGATCGGCGCCGGCGCAAAAGTTGCCACCCTCGCCCCAGAGCACAGCCACCTTGAGGGTGTCATCAGCCTCAAAGTCGCTGAACGCCTGGCGCAGGGCGTTGGCAGTTTCGCGGTCGACGGCGTTTCGTTTCTCCGGGCGGGCGAGAACAATGGTCAGCACATGACCGCTGGCTTGAGTGTATACGGGTGGGGGTGTCACATGGCCTCCAACGAATTATTGTTGTCGGGCCGTTTCAGCTAACGCTGGTCTCCGGCGTCAGTCTTCCGAATTCTGCCCGGTTCCGGCCCTTGTCCTTGGCATTGTATAGCGCCGCGTCGGCTTCGATCATCATATCTGCGAAGGTTTTGTGATGGCCGGCTTTTTCAACACCCCCTATGCTGGCGGAGATGTACAGTGGCAACCCGTCTATTTCCTGGCCGTTGGTGGCGATGGTGTCCAGCAGACGGCGGGTGATGATGCGCACGTCGTCATCACCGGTGATGCGAAGCACCATCGCAAACTCTTCTCCCCCGACACGGCCAATGATGTCGTCATCCCTGAGTTCGTTTTTCAGCGTGCGTGCGACCAGGCGGAGGGCGTCATCTCCGGCTGCATGTCCCCAGCGGTCGTTGACTTGTTTGAAGTGATCCAGGTCCAACATCAGTACGGCCAACTGCGTCTGGGACTGTGTCGCCTGGTCAAAGGCCCGGATGCCTTCCCGGAACAGGGAGCGGCGGTTGTATAGCCCGGTCAGGCCGTCGCGCTCCGCCATCACTCTCAGGCGCTGTTCGGAATGGGTAAAGGCCAGCAATGGCAGTGCCAGGGTCGTCGCGGTAGCCAGCAGAATATGGTTGACGAGGATTAACTGCAGCACGAAACCGGTATTGGCCTGGTTCAGGCCAAGCCAGTCCATGCCGATCACCAGTGCCTGGGACATCATCAGTACCCCATGCATGGTAAACAGCACTTTCAGAATCCTGACGGGCAGTGACGGTGTGGTATCCAGTTTCGACAGGGTGTAGACCGCAAAAATGAAAATGGCGGCCGAGAACAGGGCTGTTAGCAGGCGGGCATTCAGCGGATCGCCTTGGAAGGTGAGCAGCAGGATCAGCAGATAACAGGCCGCGGATAAGCGCAGAGCATGGCGGGAGCGGCGGGTTTTACGCGATGCACTGCCGGAGAAGCGCTGCAGGCCCGCCAATACCAGCAACGGGGAAAGGCCGAGAAACAGGTGAGCCAGGAACACGGTGATCCAGGGCGTATCGATAAAGGCGCGTGTACCTGCGAACAGGGTACCCACCGCGAAGGTCATACACGCCAGTGCCCACAACCGGAAACAATGCTGGCGGGAACGCAGCCGGAAAATGGCCCACAATAACCCACCGATCAATAGATTGATCGCGACAGAAAGCAGCAGCAAAGTCGGCAGGTGAACGGTAAATCCCATAGTCATCCCTGGTGACGGATTTTCGCAGTTTCACAGAGTACGCCCCCAGGGACGTTACGATCAGTAAGCTTTGTGTGTCGTTTCTTAGTGCATAAGCTAACAGGGAGCAGCCGCAGCCGCCAGCGCCGGCAGAGCGTGGCTGGCGGCTGGCCGTTTGGTTATGCGGCTTTCAGTGTCTTCATGTCGATCACGAAACGGTACTTCACATCGCCTTTCTTCATGCGCTCGTAGGCTTCGTTGATGTTTTTGATGTCGAGCATTTCCACGTCACAGGTGATGCCGTGATCGGCGCAGAAATCCAGCACTTCCTGGGTTTCGGGCATACCGCCGATGAGAGAGCCTGCCAGCACGCGGCGCTTGAATACCAGGCCGCCGGCTTCCAGGGGCGGATCGACCGGTTCCAGTAAGCCCACGAGGATGTGGGTGCCGTCGAACGTCAGGCAGTTCAGGTACGGATTCAGGTCATGCTGTACCGGCACGGTATCCAGCATGAAATCGAAGGATTCGGCGGCCGCTTCCATCTGGCTGTCGTCGGTGGAGACGACAACATGGTCGGCGCCCTGTTTCTTCGCCTCGGCCACCTTGCTTTCGGAGCGAGTGAAGATGGTGACCTCCGCGCCCAGGGCCTTGGCGAATTTCACGCCCATATGGCCGAGGCCGCCCATGCCGATAACGCCCACTTTGTCGCCAGGTCGAACGCCGTAGTGGCGTAGTGGGGAGTAGGTGGTAATGCCTGCGCAGAGAATGGGGGCGGCGGAGGCTGGGTCCAGCTTTTCCGGGACTTTCACGACAAAGCGCTCGCTGACCACAACCCGGTCGGAATAACCGCCGTAGGTGATGGAGCCGTCATAACGGTCCTCGCCATTGTAGGTGGCGGTCATGCCTTCCAGGCAATACTGTTCGAGGCCGGATTCGCAGGCGGAACAGCTACGGCAGGAATCCACCATGCAGCCTACGCCGACCGTATCGCCCACCTTATAGTCTGTCACGTCGGAGCCAACAGCAGTGACACGGCCAATGATCTCGTGGCCGGGAATTACCGGAAACTGCGTGACGCCCCAATCGTTCTGGGCGAAGTGGATATCGGTGTGGCAGACCCCGCAGTAGTCAATCTCAATGGAGACATCGTCCGGGCGCGGTTCGCGCCGTTCGAAGCTGATGGGGGCCAGCTTTGAGTCGGCTGATTCAGCTGCGTAGCCTTTTGCAGTCGCCATGGTCCGTGTTCCTTCTTTGTCGGTAAATGTTCAAACCTATACGCAGTAACTCCGGGTGTGAGTCAGTTTTTCAACCGCAAGTTCCTTTTATGAAAGGAATATCATCAAGGGTTAATGACGATGGGTGTGGCGGTAGTCGGTGGGGGACTGGCCCATGACCTTCTTGAACAGTCGCGAAAAATAATAGTTGTCGTCATAGCCCAGAAGGCTACTGATCTGGGTAAAGGAGTGGTCCGTGGTGTCCAGTAACTGGCAGGCCTGTTCCACTTTCAGGTGCAGGAAATGCTGGATCGGGGAGACGCCGGTCAGGGCCCGGTAGCGGGTGGCAAAGTGTGCGGGTGAGAGCCCCGTCAGGTCCGCCAGTTGATTGAGCGTGATGCGCTCATCCAGATGCTCGCGCATGAAGTTATGAATGATGTCCAGGTCTGGCTGCTGCGCCTGGCCGGCCTCGCCGACGCTCAGCGGAACGGCCGCCAGCAACTGGCGTAGCCGGTTGGCCACATGGACCAGGCCGGGGGTGCGGAAACCGGTCTGCCGTACCGAAAGCAGGCCGTTGAAGTCCACCAGCAATCGGGGTTGCCGACCGATGTGCTGAACGCGGATGCCGTCGGTAAATCCCATGTGTTCCCGAAAGTGTTCCGCCAATGGGCCTGCATAGTGCACCCAATGAATTGTCCATGGGTTCTCCGGTGCGGCGGTGTATCGGTGGGCGGCGCCGGCCGGTATCAGCACCAGGTCGCCCGCCCGTATCAGGCAGGGTTCGTCTTCGACATTCAGGTAGGCTTCCCCCTCCGTGCAATGGATCAAAAGATCGTCATTGTGGTGCTCCCGGTGCATGTGGTGGCCTGCGGCGCGGCGATAGTGACCGAAGGCGAGCGGGTACAGGTCGCGGGTCAGCGGATGTCGTGACAGGCCGCGTATGACCGGGTCAGGGATGACATAACGAATGCTGTCCGGCGGTACGGGCCACTGTGATGTTTTGGTCATCGTAGGCGCCTGTTTCATGATGGATTCGAAAGATAGTCCATCATGGTCGAAACTTAGTCAATCATTAAGCGGCAGAAGGCTGTGCTAGGATCGATGACAACCATAGGGCACAGGCCCAAAGACCTACAACAATGACAGGGAATATTGCTATGAAAAACGTACCCCTTTATATCGGTGGTGAGTTCGTCCAAAGCCAGACTGAGCAGTGGATTGACGTTACTGACCCAGCTACCAATGAAGTGATTGCCCGTGCACCCTGCACCACCGACGCCGAGATGCGTCGCGCTATCGACAACGCAGGCGAAGTGTTCAAGACCTGGAAAGAGGTCCCGGTCTCCGAGCGCGCCCGGGTGATGATGCGTTACCAGGCCCTGCTGAAAGAACACCATGATGAAATCGCCGAGATCCTGTCCAGCGAAACCGGCAAAACCTTCGAGGATGCCAAAGGCGACGTATGGCGTGGTATCGAGGTTGTGGAGCACGCAGCCAACATCCCCTCGCTGATGATGGGTGAAACCGTTGAGAACGTCGCCCGCGAGATCGACACCTATTCCTACACCCAGCCGCTGGGTGTCTGTGCCGGTATCACGCCGTTCAACTTCCCGGCCATGATCCCGCTGTGGATGTTCCCGATGGCCATTGCCTCCGGTAACACCTTCATTCTCAAGCCGTCCGAGCAGGACCCGCTGACCCCGATGCGTCTGGCGGAGCTGTTTGAAGAAGCAGGCGCCCCCAAGGGTGTGTTGCAGGTTGTCCACGGCGGTAAAGAACAGGTAGACGTGCTGCTGACCGATCCGGCCATCAAGGCTGTGTCCTTCGTTGGCTCCGTACCGGTGGGCCGTTACATCTACGAAACCGGCACCCGTAACATGAAGCGTGTACAGAGTTTTGCCGGCGCCAAGAACCACATGGTGATCCTGCCGGACGCGGACAAGAATCAGGTGGTCAAAGCTCTGGTAGGCGCATCGGTTGGTGCTGCCGGCCAGCGTTGCATGGCGATTTCCGTGGCCGTGTTCGTGGGCGAGGCCCAGGAGTGGATTCCGGAAGTGAAGGAAGCCCTGGCTGCGGTCAGACCCGGTGCCTGGAACGACAAGGGAGCCAATTATGGGCCGATTATCAGCAAGCAGGCGAAGCAGCGCGTGGAATCGCTGATTACCCGCGGTGAGGAAGAAGGCGCCAAGCTGCTGCTGGATGGCCGCAACTGCACCGTTGATGGTCTGCCTGACGGCAACTGGGTAGGGCCGACGCTGTTCGCCGGGGTCAAGCCGGAGATGGATGTTTACAAGGAAGAGATCTTTGGCCCGGTTCTGGCCTGCATGGAAGTGGACACCCTGGAAGATGCCATCAACCTGGTCAACGACAGCCCTTACGGTAACGGTACTTCCATCTTCACCAGCTCCGGTGGAGCAGCACGTCGCTACCAGCATGAGATCGAAGTGGGTCAGGTGGGTATCAACGTGCCCATTCCGGTGCCCCTGCCGTTCTTCTCCTTCACTGGCTGGAAAGGCTCCTTCTACGGTGACCAGCACGCCTACGGCAAGCAGGCGGTGAAGTTCTACACCGAGACCAAGACCATTACCTGTCGCTGGTTCAGCAGCGATGCGGTGGCTGAAACCAACTTCTCCATCCGCATGCGGTAAGGGGAGCCCATGAACTTTGATCTGACTGAAGATCAGCTGGCCTTCCGCGAGGCCGCCAGGGCCTTCGCAGAGAAGGCCATGGCGCCTCACGCTGCCAAATGGGATGCCGAGCATGTGTTTCCGGTGGAAGTGATCCGCGAAGCCGGCGAAATGGGCTTTTGCGGGATCTATACACCGGAAGCCCAGGGCGGCATGGGGCTGTCGCGGCTGGATACCAGCGTGATCGTGGAAGAGCTGGCGGCTGCCTGTCCTTCCACGGCCGCCTACATCACCATCCACAACATGGCGACCTGGATGGTGGCGCAATTTGGCAATGCCGATATCCAGAAACAGATCGCCCCGAAAATGGCCAGTGGTGAATGGTTGGGTTCCTACTGCCTGACGGAACCGGGTGCCGGCTCTGACGCCGGTAACCTGCGCACCAAGGCCACACGGGACGGCGACAGCTATGTACTGAATGGCAGCAAGGTGTTTATTTCCGGCGCCGGCGCCACCCAGATGCTGGTGGTAATGGCCCGTACCGGTGAGCCGGGCAGTGGTCCCAAGGGTATTAGTGCGTTTGTGGTGCCCGCTGACAGTGATGGCATCCACTACGGCAAGGCCGAGGAAAAAATGGGTTGGAACAGCCAGCCCACCCGCCAGATTACCTTCGAGAACGTGCGCGTGCCGGCGAATAACCGGCTGGGCGAAGAAGGTCAGGGCTTCATGATCGCCATGAAAGGCCTGGACGGCGGGCGCCTGAACATTGCCACCTGCTCCATGGGTGGTGCCCAGGCGGCGCTGCTGCGTGCCCGCAATTACATGCACGAGCGCGAGCAGTTCGGCCAGGCCCTGGCGGGCTTCCAGGCATTGCAGTTCAAGCTGGCGGACATGGCAACCAACCTGGTAGCCGCACGGCAGATGGTTCGCCTGGCAGCCTATCGGTTGGATCAGGGCGATACCGAAGCCACGCTGCATTGCGCCATGGCCAAACGCTTCGCCACCGATGCGTGTTTCGAGGTGTGCAACGAAGCACTTCAGCTCCACGGTGGTTACGGCTATATCCGCGAGTATCCGCTGGAGCGCTACGTACGCGACCTGCGGGTGCATCAGATTCTGGAAGGCACCAACGAAATCATGCGGCTGATCGTAGCCCGCCGGCTACTGGAGCCTGGTGTCGCTGAAGCTATTCAATAAACGCTTCTGCCAACTAACAAAAGGCGAGAATTTACATGAGCGAACTGATTCAGCTGGAAAAACGCGGTCACACCGCGATCATCACCATTAACAATCCACCGGCCAATACCTGGACCAAGGCTTCTTTGAAAGCGCTGGAAGAGACGATTGAGGCGCTCAACGCCGATCGCAATATCTTTGCGCTGGTGGTCACTGGCCAGGGCGAAAAGTTTTTCTCCGCCGGTGCCGACCTCAAGGCCTTCGCCGATGGCGACATTGGTAACGCAAGTGTCATGGCGCAGGCGTTTGGCCAGGCTTTCGATGCCCTGGTTCGCTTCCGTGGCGTGTCAATTGCGGCCGTGAACGGCTATGCCATGGGGGGTGGCCTGGAGTGTGCCCTGGCCTGTGACATCCGCATTGCCGAGGAGCATGCCCAGATGGCATTGCCAGAGGCCACCGTTGGCCTGTTGCCCTGTGCCGGTGGCACCCAGAACCTGCCCTGGCTGGTCGGCGAAGGCTGGGCCAAGCGCATGATCCTGTGTGGTGAGCGTATCAAGGCCGACAAGGCCCTGAGCATCGGGCTGGTGGAGGAAGTGGTGCCGCAGGGCGCAGCCCTCGACAAGGCGCTGGAGCTGGCGGAGATGGCCGGCAAGCAGAGCCCGTCGTCTGTTGCCCGCTGCAAGACCCTGGTGATGAGCGCCCGTGACGGTCGCAGTCACGACGATGGCTGGAGAATGGAGCGGGAACTGTTTATCGAACTGTTCAGCACCGAAGACCAGCGCGAAGGCGTGAATGCGTTCCTTGAAAAGCGCACGCCGGAATGGAAAAACCGTTAAAAGCATCGATAAATCGGGCCGGATTACTGAGTGAATGGTATGAGCGATCAAGTAGTCATTTTTGAGGAACTGGAAGCCGCTGGCGGTAGCCGCATTGGTGTGGCACGGCTGAACGCTCCGCGCGCCATGAACGCATTGTCGCTGGAGATGATCCACCTGTTGAAGGCAAAGCTGGACCAGTGGGCCGCGGACGACACCATCGGCGCCGTGTGGCTGGAAGGCGAGGGCGACAAGGCCCTGTGCGCCGGCGGGGACATTGTGGCGCTGTATCGCGACATGACAGAGCCGCGCTCTGACAGTCGTGCCGTCAGTGAAGGGGATAGATTCTTCACCGACGAATACGAACTGGACTACCAGATTCACACCTATCCCAAGCCTTTTATTGTCTGGGGCAATGGCGTGGTGATGGGCGGCGGCATCGGCCTGATGTCTGGCGGCTCCCATCGCGTGGTGACGGAGCATTCACGTGTGGCGATGCCGGAAGTGAGTATCGGCCTGTACCCGGATGTCGGCGCTGGCTGGTTCCTCAACAAAATGCCGGGCCGGATCGGTTTGTTCCTGGGGCTGACCGGGGCGCGGATGAACGGCGCTGATGCGCTGTTTACCGGGTTGGCCGATCGGTTTATTCGCCACGACATGCGCGAGGAGGTCAAGCAGGCCTTGCAGCAGTCGGGCTTTGCCGGCCTTGAGGGTGGCGCCCATGCCGCTGTTAGCAAAGTGTTGCGCAGATTCGAGGAGGGCTCCCGCGAGGCAATGCCACAGGCCGTGGTACGCGAGCACTTTGATGTGATCCAGGCCCTTACCGACGGCGATTCGCTGGTGGACGTGGTGGATAACTTGAGCCAGTACGCCGGCGAAGATCCCTGGCTGATCAAGGCGGTCAAGACGGTCGCGGCGGCGTCGCCGGCGTCCCTGACTCTGACCTGGCAACACTATCACGACACCTTGCACGACAGCCTGTCCCAGGTTTTCGACAAGGAGCTTCAAATATCGAAACGCTGCCTGAAGATGGGTGAGTTTGCCGAGGGCGTCCGGGCACTGTTGATCGACAAGGACCTGAAGCCACGCTGGCATTTCCCGACACTGAAGAGCGTGGACCCGGAATGGATCGACCGATTCTTTATCGAGCCCTGAAAAAACCGAACAGACCAACACTGATCAAAAATGGAGAACAACAATATGGCGACTATCACATTTATCGGTCTTGGCAACATGGGTGGCCCTATGGCCGCCAACCTCGTTAAGGCGGGACACGACCTGACGGTGTTTGATCTGTCTTCCGAGGCGGTCAAGGCGCTCACCAGCGAAGGTGCGAAATCTGCAGCGACGATTCAGGAAGCAGTGGAGGGTGCCGAGGTGGTGATTTCCATGCTGCCTGCGGGCCAGCACGTGGAAGCGGTTTACCTGGGCGACAACGGCCTGCTGAAAAACCTGCCGTCCACCACATTGGTGATCGACTCCTCCACCATCGCACCGGAAACCGCGAAAGGTGTGGCCGAAGCAGCTGTGGCGGCTGGTATCACCTTTATGGATGCGCCGGTCTCCGGCGGTGTTGGTGGCGCCAAGGCGGGCACGCTGACCTTTATCTGTGGTGGTGAGGCGGACGCGTTCGAGCGCGCCAAACCCATTCTTGAAGGTATGGGGAAGAACATCTTCCACGCTGGCCCCCACGGTTCCGGGCAGGTTGCCAAGATCTGCAACAACATGCTGCTGGCCATCCTGATGAGCGGTACCAGCGAAGCATTGGCACTGGGCGTGAAGAACGGCCTGGACCCTGCGGTACTGTCGGAAATCATGAAACAGAGTTCCGGTGGTAACTGGGCGCTGAACGTCTACAACCCCTGGCCGGGTGTCATGGAGGGTGTTCCGGCGTCCCGTGACTACGAAGGCGGTTTCCTGGTGAACCTGATGAACAAGGACCTGGGGCTGGCCTTCGACAATGCGGTCAAGAATCAGGCCCCCATCCCCATGGGGTCGTTGGCCCGTAACCTGTTTGCGCTCCATGCCAACGAGGGTAATGGCGGGCTGGATTTCTCCAGCATACAGAAGTTCTATTACCGCGAGCAGGGCTGAACAGGCAGCGCCTTCAGGACCATCTGGGTCGAGCTTTTCGTTCATGCTGATGGGTTTTGAAGGCGCTTATTTTTAGCTTGAAGTTTACCTTTACGTAAACTATAGCCTGTGATACACATTGAGTTCAGAATTTGCCACAACAATAAAAGGACTGGATTATGAGCCTCCCGGATTACCAATCGGTCTATGACAATTTCGACCCCGCCAGCCTCGAAGCCGAGATTCTGGAGGGTAACCTGAACGATGGCCTGAACGTCTGTACGGAAATCTGTGACAAATGGGCAGACGCCCCCCAACGGGTTGCGCTTTATTACGAAAAAGCTGATGGCGGTTCCGGCAAGCTGACCTTCGCCGAGCTGAAAGAACAATCCGCCCGTTTTGCGAACTACCTGACCTCCCGCGGTATCGGCAAGGGCGACCGGGTTGCCGCCCTGCTGCCTCGCAGCCCTGAGTTGTTGATTGTCATCGCGGGCGCCCTTCGCGCTGGCGCCGTTTACCAGCCGCTGTTCACCGCCTTTGGCCCTGGTGCCATCGAGTATCGTTTCGAGCGCGCCAGCACCAAACTGGTGGTCACTGACCCCGTCAACTACCCGAAACTTACCGAGGTCAAGGACTGCGCACCTGTGGTGTGCGTGAGCGCGGCCGAAGTCAGTGGCGATATCCCGGACTTTGAAAAGACACTGGCAGAGCAGTCTGGCCAGTTTGAACCGGTACTGATCAAGGGTGGTGATCCGTTCCTGCAGATGTTTACCTCGGGTACGGTTGGTAAGTCCAAGGGTGTTGCGGTTCCTGCCAAGGCGTTGCTGGCGTTTTACGTGTACATGAAATATGCCATCGACCTGCGGGACGATGATGTGTTCTGGAACGTCGCTGATCCGGGCTGGGCCTACGGTCTTTACTACGCCGTGGTGGGCCCGTTGCTGATGGGGCATGCCACCCATTTCAACCCGGGCGCGTTTACCCCGGAAACCACCTACGACATGATCCGCAAGTACAAGATCACCAACCTGGCGGCGGCCCCGACTGCTTATCGGTTGCTGAAAGCCAATGACCACGTTCTTCCGGAAGGAGAGAATCTTGGCCTTCGGGTGGCCAGCAGTGCTGGTGAGCCGCTGAACCCGGAAGTGGTGAGCTGGATTGAGCGGCGTCATTTCTGCCCGGTCAAGGACCACTATGGCCAGACCGAAACCGGCATGACCTGCTGTAACTTCCATGGCCTTGATCATCCGGTGCGCCAGGGCTCCATGGGCTATTCCTCTCCTGGCCACAAAGTCGTTGCCCTCAATGAAAAGAATGAAGTTGTGGGCGAAGGTGAGATCGGCCAGTTGGCAGTGGATGTGAAGGCCTCGCCATTGTTCCATTTCGACGGCTACACCTGGGGCGAAAAAGACCCGTTCGTGAATGGCTACTACCTCACCGGCGATATGGTGGTGAATCACGGCGGTGGCTGCTTCTCATTCAGCGGCCGTGACGATGACATTATCACCACTGCTGGTTACCGCGTGGGCCCGGCCGATGTGGAAAGCACCCTGCTGGAGCACAAGGCGGTGGCCGAGTCTGGTGTGGTGGCGAAGCCCGACGAAAAGCGGGGTTCGATCATCAAGGCTTATGTGGTTATCAAGGGTGACCAGGAGCCTGAAAGCGAAGATGCCCTGAAGGACGAGCTGCAGGAGCTGGTTCGCCATCGCCTTTCCGCTCACGCCTATCCCCGTGAAATTGAATTCGTGGATGAGCTGCCGAAAACCCCCAGTGGCAAGATCCAGCGCTTTGTTCTGCGTAACCAGGCGAAGGAAGAGAAACAGGGATGATTGTCACCTTCGAGGAGCTGCAGGCCTTCCTCGCCGAACAGTTTCCCCAGGGTGCCCGCTACGGCACCCTGCAGGAACTGGGCGACGGTTGGGCCGAAATGAAGCTGGAGGTTGCTGAAGAGCATCTGCGCCCCGGCGGCACGGTGTCCGGCCCCGCGATGATGGCGTTGGCGGACGTGGCCCTGTATGCCGCACTGCTGGGAAAAATCGGCCTGGTGCCGCTGGCGGTGACCAGTAACCTAAACATCAACTTCCTGCGCAAGCCCGTGGCCCACAGCCCGATCCGGGCGCGGGCCAGCATGCTGAGAATCGGCAAGACCAGTGGGGTGGGTGAAGTCTATATTCTCTCCGATGGCCTGGAAGACCCGGTTGCCCATGCCACCATCACCTACGCGATTCCGGCGCAGCGGTGACGGCATGAACGTCAGCAATCTTTCGGTTTCCCTGGGGGAGGGCGTCAGGGTTCAGGCCCAGCGCCTGAGCCACGGTGACCGTACCGGACCTGTGTTGGTGTTCCTGCATGAATCCCTGGGCAACATTGCCTTGTGGAAGCAGTTCCCGCGCCAGTTGGCGGAGGTCACGGGCCTCGATGCGCTGATTTATGAGCGCCGTGGTTACGGTGCCTCCAGTGACGAGCCGTTGCCCCGTCCCTACGATTATCTGGAGCAGGAAGGCACCGTGTGGTTGCCCCGGCTGCTGGATGCGCTGGCGATTGATGAGGTGATTCTGGTGGGCCACAGCGATGGCGGCTCCATTGCCCTGATTGCCGCAGCAGCGTTGGAAGGGCGGGTAAAAGGGTTGGTCACCATGGCCGCCCATACCTGGGCCGATCACCTCACCCTGGCTGGTATCCGCGACATGCGCCGTCGCTACCTGGAAGAAGGTATTCGCGAGAAGTTACTGCGCCATCACGGCGAACGCACTGATGCGTTGTTCTACGCCTGGCAGGACGTCTGGCTGGATGAGGGATTTCAAGAGTCCATGGACTTTGGCCCTTGGCTGGACGCCATTCGTTGCCCGGCTATGATCATTCAGGGGGACGATGATGAATACGGCGTTCCAGAACAGGTGACCCGGATTGTGGAGGGTATCGGGCATCGGGCTGAACCGGTGTTCATGGCTGGCACGGGGCATTCGCCCCACTTGCAGCAGCCTGCCCAGGCGCTGACGTTGGTCAGTGATTTTTTGCGAATGGCGATTGGCCAAAAAAGTACGATTTTCGGTTGACGTTTACGTAGACGTCAATCTACTCTGTACACAGTATAAACGCACAACAATAACAAAGGTAGAATGGCTCATGAGTGACCCGTTCGTTCTGGAGACCCAAAGCCTCGTCAAAGAGTTCAAGGGCTTTGTGGCGGTCGATGACGTTAACCTGAAGGTGCAGCGTGGCCACATACATGCCCTGATCGGCCCTAATGGCGCGGGCAAGACCACGGTATTCAACCTGCTCACCAAATTCCTGATTCCTACCCGAGGCAAAATCCTGTTCAAGGGTGAGGACATCACTTCAATGAAATCGGCGGCCATTGCCCGCAAAGGGGTGGTCCGTTCCTTTCAGATTTCTGCGGTTTTTCCCCATATGACGGCGCTTGAGAACATTCGCGTCGCTCTGCAGAGCTTTGAAGGAAACTCCTTCCGCTTCTGGAAATCCGGCGAGTCCCTGAACAAGCTCAATGAGCGTTGCATGGAACTGCTGGACAGTGTGGGGCTGACTGAATTCGCCAATACCACCACAGTCGAACTCGCCTACGGTCGTAAACGCGCCCTGGAACTGGCCACCACTCTGGCCATGGAGCCGGAGCTGCTGTTGCTGGATGAGCCCACACAGGGAATGGGCAGTGAAGACGTGGAGCGGGTCGTTGAACTGGTGCGCAAGGCCGCTCAAGGCCGCACGGTGCTGATGGTGGAACACAACCTGGGTGTGGTCAGCAAATTGTGCGACCGGGTCACCGTGCTGGCACAGGGGGCCGTGCTCACCGAAGGCGACTACCAACAGGTGTCCGATGACCCCCGTGTGCGTGAGGTGTATATGGGTGGCACGGCCACCAAGAAGCAGGAGGCGGCGGAATGACCCAGGCCCACTCGAAAGATTACGAACAGCTACGAATCTCCGGGCTTCACGCGTTCTATGGCGAGTCCCACATTCTCCATGGCATTGATCTGGAGGTTCAGCGCGGGGAACTGGTCACCCTTCTGGGCCGCAACGGGGCCGGGCGTAGCACAACCCTGAAAGCGATTATGAATATGGTGGGCCGCCGCACCGGCTCGATCATGATTAACGGTGAGGAGACCATGACGTGTGCGCCTCACCACATTGCAAGGTTGGGAGTAGGGTATTGCCCCGAACACCGGGGCATTTTTTCCGGACTCAATGTCATGGAAAACCTGACGCTTCCGCCGGTCGTCCGAAGTGGCGGCATGGGGTTGGAGGAAATTTTCTCCATGTTCCCCAACCTATACGAACGCCGTACCAGCCCTGGCACCAAACTATCGGGTGGTGAGCAGCAGATGCTGGCCATGGCCCGGATTCTGAGAACGGGCGCCAACATGCTGTTGCTGGATGAAATCACCGAAGGCCTGGCTCCGGTCATCGTTGAAACACTGGGCGAGGTGTTGGTCAAGCTGAAGGAAAAAGGCCTGACCATTGTCCTGGTTGAGCAAAATTTCCATTTCGCCGCACCCCTGGCGGACCGTCACTATGTGATGGAACACGGCCAGATTGTGGAGGAGATCAGCGCCGACGAGCTTGAGGCCAAGCAGTCGATGCTGGACAAGTACCTGGGTGTGTAAGGCCTGGGGATGAGAGTGAAATAAAGAGTGCAACAAGAGCAATAAGAACGAAACCCGAAAACCAACGCAAAGACAGTAGCGGAGAAACAACAATGACAATCACCAAAAAGCTTCTGACATCAGCGATTGCATCAGCCATGTTTGTGGGTGCTGCCCAGGCTGAGATATCCGACAACACCGTTAAAATCGGTTACCTGGCCGACATGTCCGGCACCTATCGTGACCTGGCCGGCCCCAATGGCCAGACAGCCCTGGAAATGGCCATCGCGGACTTCGGTGGCACGGTCAATGGCGCCAAGATCGAAGTGGTCAGCGCGGATGATCGTAACAGCCCGGATTCCGCCTCCAGTACTGCCCGGCGCTGGGTGGAGAACGAGAACGTTGATTTGATCGCCGGCCTGGTTGCTTCCTCGGTCACCATTGCCGTCAGCAACATCCTGGAAGAAAACGACAAACTGGGTATCGTCTCCGGTTCTGCCGCGTCCAGTATTACCAACGAGCACTGCACGCCGAACCACATCCACTACGTGTATGACACCTATCCGCTGGCCAACGGTACGGCAAGCGCGGTGGTTAAAGAAGGTGGCAAGAGCTGGTTTATCCTGACCGCTGACTATGCCTTCGGTCACGCCCTGGAAGGCGACGTAACCCGTGTGGTGGAAGAGAATGGCGGCGAAGTGATGCAGGCAGTGCGTCATCCCTTCCCAACCTCTGACTTCTCGTCCTTTATCCTGCAGGCGCAGTCCTCAGGCGCTGACGTGGTGGCCCTGGCAAACGCCGGTGCAGACACCACCAATGCCATCACTACCGCCGGTGAATTCGGCCTGACCCAGTCCGGCCAGACCCTGGCGGCGCTGTTGTTGTTCCTGACCGACGTTCACGCACTGGGTGCTCAGTCTGCCCAGGGCATCCAGCTCACCACCGGCTGGTACTGGGACATGAACGACGAAACCCGTGCCTGGTCTGACCGTTTCATGGAAAAAACAGGCGTTCGTCCCACCATGGTTCACGCCGGTATCTACTCCAGCACCATGCAGTACCTGAACGCCGTGAAGGCCACCGGTTCGGATGCCGCCCAAACGGTACGCAAGCAGATGATGGATACGCCGATCAACGACATGTTTGCCAAGAACGGCATCATTCGTGAGGACGGCCGTATGGTTCACGACATGTACCTGGCGGAAGTGAAAACGCCCGAGGAGTCCAAGAGCGAGTGGGACCTGTACGACATCGTACGCACCATCCCAGGGGACGAGGCCTATCGCCCGCTGTCTGAGAGCAAGTGCAAGCTCGTAACCAAAAACTGATGTTCTGACCGACTGGGCCGTCCCGCGCTATCCAGCAGTGCTGGCGGGGCGGCCACTGACCTGCAGACACGCAACTTGTGAATGATCCGTTGCGCTGCTTTTGGAGTTTGTAACATGACCGAGATTCTGGGAGTCCCCGTGGCCGTGCTGTCTGGCCAGTTGATGCTCGGGGTGATCAATGGTGCCTTTTACGCTCTGCTGAGCCTCGGCCTGGCGGTAATATTTGGCCTGCTGAAAATCATCAACTTCGCCCACGGTGCCATGTACATGCTCGGTGCGATGTGTACCGTACTGATTTTTGATGCCTTCGGAGTCAACTACTGGGTAGCGCTCTTCGTCGCACCCGTGATTGTTGGCTGTTTCGGCATTCTGCTGGAGTACTTCCTGTTGCGCCGCATCGCGGGCCAGGATCACATCTACAGCCTGTTGTTGACCTTCGGGATTGCACTGATCCTTCAAGGTGTTCTGACCAATATTTACGGCGTTTCCGGCCTGCGTTATTCCATGCCGGAGGTGTTCAGAGGTGGTATGAACCTCGGGTTCATGTTCCTTCCCTACTATCGAGCCTGGGTGATCGTGGCTGCCTTGCTGGTGTGCTTCGCAACCTGGTTCATGATTGAGAAAACCCGGCTTGGCTCCTACCTGCGGGCCGGCACGGAAGATTCCCAGCTGATGCAGGGGTTTGGCATCAATGTGCCACTGCTGATCAGCCTCACTTACGGTTTTGGTGTCATGCTCGCCGCCTTCGCCGGTGCGCTTGCCGCACCCATATATTCGGTATCGCCGGTAATGGGCTCCAACATACTCATCGTGGTGTTTGCCGTGGTCGTCATCGGCGGCATGGGTTCTATCGCCGGAGCCGTCGTTACCGGCCTGATGATGGGGGTAGTAGAAGGGTTCACCAAAGTGTTCTACCCGGAAGGGTCGGCAGCCGTGATCTTCCTGGTGATGGTGGTTGTCCTGTTGATTCGCCCGTCGGGCCTGTTTGGTAAGGAGGCATAGTCATGGCGAACGCAACCACGCAGACAGATATCCAGCAAAGCATTATTCAGCAGCAGAAATCCGAGCAACGCAAGAAGCAGATTTTGAATCTTGTGCTGCTGGCGCTGCTCCTATTGGCACCGGCGGTGATGTACCCCGTGTTCCTGATGAAAATCCTGTGCTTCGCCCTGTTCGCAGTGGCGTTCAACCTCCTGCTGGGTTACACCGGCCTGCTGTCTTTCGGGCACGCTGCGTTCCTGGCGGCGGGCTCATACACTACCGGTTACCTGCTCTCGAATTTCTCCGGTCTGACGACCGAAATGGGGATTCTGGTGGGCACAGCGGCGGCAACGGTGTTGGGGCTCGGCTTCGGGGTTGTGGCCATTCGCCGCCAGGGAATCTATTTCGCGATGATCACCCTGGCGTTGGCGCAACTGGTCTACTTCTTCTTCGTACAGGCCCCGTTTACCGGTGGTGAGGACGGTATGCACGGCGTACCCCGCGGCCACCTGTTCGGCTTTGTTGACCTGAGTAACAACTACGCCATGTACTATTTCGTGCTGGCGGTCTTCCTGGGAGGCTATCTGGCGGTGCAGCGCATTGTCGGCTCGCCCTTCGGGCAGGTGCTCAAGGCGATCAAGCAGAACGAGCCCAGGGCGGTGTCCCTTGGCTACAACGTGGATCGCTACAAGCTCCTCGCATTCGTGATCTCCGCAGGCCTGGCCGGCCTGGCCGGATCGGTGAAAACCGTGGTGTTCCAGCTTGCGTCTCTCAACGACGCTCATTGGCACATGTCCGGCGAAGTCATCCTGATGACTCTGTTGGGTGGTACCGGCACGTTGCTGGGCCCGGTGGTCGGCGCCACTTTCGTGGTGAACCTGGAATATCAGCTGGCCCAGGGGCCGCTGGGTGACTGGGTAGATCCCATTCTTGGCGGTATCTTCGTGCTGACGGTGATGGCTTTCCGCTCGGGTATTGTGGGTGAGATCCAGAACTTCATGCGCAAGAACATGAGTTAATCGTCGCTGGCCGCCCAACTGCCATACCCCAACGCCATGACCCGGGCCACTTCGGCCTCGGGTATGGCTGTCAGGTCGCCCAGTTCCAGGGTGTCGTAGTGAAACACATAGAGGCGGGACGTGAATTCCGCCACGGGCAGGGACGCCTCACCCCGAATCTCTCCGTTTCCCCGGGTTGAGCAGGTGATGCCCTGGCCCCAGTCCTGGCCGCTGTCGTTATTGGGGTTGAAGAAGTACACCCGCATTTCGTTTCTGGGGCTCAGGGCCACTCTCAGGATAGTAATGGCATGTCGGCCGACGAAGCGGGCGGCGCTGTCGGTAACGGCGATACCGGCAGGCTGGTGGTGAATCACCGGAATGTTGCCGTTGTAGTAGGGGTGATAGCTGGCGTAGAAGTGCCGGATGAAATCGTCGTAGTCGGTGACTTCCCCAGTGTGGATATCGGCCACTACCTTGAAGCCGTGGCTGACCCACCAGCCATAGAACTCCGGGTTGATCCAGCGGTGGGCGTCGTCGTTACGGTCTTCGCAGCGCCGCCACATCTCACCGTATATCCGGTCCAGATGGGGAATCAGGATCAGTGAAACCGGATCCACATCCACCGGAGTATCTTTGACCAGGCCCGGCTCCAGGTTCTTGGATGACACTTCCCAACCTTCAAACCGACTCAGTACCTCGTTGTCGCGAGCTGCCCAGGTGAGTACCTGCAGCAGGTAATCAGCCTCGTTGGCCGCCCACATGGACAATCCTATGGCAGACTGGCAACTGGGGTTGTTGCCCTGGCCCACGCCCAGTGGCTGGCCCAGAAGGTTGAGCACGCCGGCCAGCAGGAACACTCTTGGTGGAACCTCATCGCCGAACGCTTCTGACAGAGCCTGCTCGGTTTCCGCCGATAATTTAAGCTTGATCTGCCGCCACAGTGCCTGGGCGACCGGTGGGGTGAACAGCGAACCCCGCTCCAGCATCATGGTCAGCCCGTAGACCGCCTGACAGGTTTCCGGATGGATGGCTTCATCAATCAAGGCATCCACAAGCTGGTTGTAGCAGTAGAGGTCATCCAGCCCGGTCATTGTCAGGCCCAGGGCCGTGGGGATAAGTTCGTCCTCGTCGCTGGTACGAAGGAAACGTAAGAACACGGCATGATAAGGGGACGCAAGCCCGGTGTCGTGCATGTTGCGGGCGAACTCGCTGGCTTCCGCGGACAGTTCAACGTCGTCCATCTGGGTCAGGCGTAGCTGGTAAACGTCCAATCCGGGGTCTTCGCGGCTGCCGGGTGTTGGTGCGAACAGAGCCCGTACCAGCCGGGTGGCGTCGGCCGTGCCGGTGGTTTTCAGTTCCGGGTCGTACAGGCATTTGGCGATCTGGCCGATCATGTCGCAGATGCTGTCCACCTGCACAGGGCCTTGTTCCAGTAGCCGCCACACCTCAGCCACCAGGCTGTCCAGCAGGTTCTCGTAGCCAAGGTGGGATATCAGGTATTGGTAAAGCCCCAGCACCAGGGGGCCGAGTTGCTTGGGCCGTTCGCGGTCGGCTTCGGTGAGAGTGCCAGACAGCAGGTCCAGGTTCAGGGCCATCACCTGGGTGAGGAAATGCCGGGCCTGCTCGGAGGAAATGCCAGGGTGAAAATAGTCACCGCGCACCACCGCCAGCAGCCGTATTTCGCTGATCGCCTCGACAACGGTGGTAACCGCACCGGCTTCTCGCAGTGAGTGCTTGGCCAGGGCAGGTTGCAGGGTGGCAGGTTTAGACCAGTCACTGGTGCCGAATATACCGGCGGATTCCAGAGCGCGAACCCGACGGTACAGGACATCGAAACCTCCCGGCAGCGTCATTAGAAGGCGCGCACGCTCCAGCAGCCCCAGGCTGGAGGCTTGTGGTGACGCGCTGCGGGCGCGGGCAAAGTCTGCCAGAGCGGCATCGAATTGCAATGAAGCCTGGGCAAGATCCAAGGGTTAACTCCTTTTTTCGTTTTTCCTCGCTCCGTCACTGGCAGTGTAGTCGGCCCCGGGCCAGAGACAAAGCTGGCGATGATCAGGTCGTCCAGCAGAAGTTGTGTCAATCGTTTATGGTGTAGGTACAGATATACGACTCTGTCTCGGAGGCCTGTTTGATCGACTATACCCTGCTGACATTGGCCATCGCCCTGCTCGCGGTGACCGTCCTCGGCAAAGTGCGCCTTCATGACTGGTGGATCCGTGCCTGTGAGTTCCCCCGTGTTCAGATTGTCAGCCTGGCGGTATTGGTGGCGTTCGCAGCGCTATGGCTCGAGAACGATGGCCTGCAAAAGTGGGTGCTTGCGATATTGGTGGTGGTGCTTGCGTTGCAGCTGTATCGCATTTTGCCGTGGACACGCTTATGGCCCCTGCAGGTGCAATCAGCGGAGTCCGGCCAGGAAGACCGCTGTGTCACATTGATGATTGCCAACGTACTGACGCCCAACCGCAACAGCGAGGGTCTGATTCGCCAGGTCCAGGAACACCGGCCAGATGTGTTGCTGACTCTGGAATCGGATCAGTGGTGGGGCGATCAGCTGGATGCGGCTTTTGGTGACTGGCCGACCATTATCCGCGTGCCGCTGGACAACCTCTATGGCATGCATCTGTATTCGAGGCTGCCGTTGGACGAGGCTCAGGTGAGCTACCTGATTCAGGATGATATCCCTTCGATCCACGGCTGGTTGAGGTTACCCTCGGGTGATCGTGTGAAACTGCACGCCGTGCATCCGCGCCCACCGGCACCCAGTGAAAGTGAGGAGTCCCTGTGGCGGGATGCTGAACTGTTACTGATCGGCCAACAGATTCATAAAGATGGTTACCCCGCCATTGTCGCCGGTGACCTGAACGATGTGGCCTGGTCCCGCACCACACGGCTGTTTTGCCGCGTCAGCGGCATGCTGGACCCGCGTCGGGGGCGGGGCATGTTCAACAGCTTTCATGCCGAACGCTGGTACCTGCGCTGGCCGCTGGACCACGTCTTCACCACCGAGCATTTTACGCTGGGCAGAATTGAAAGACTCGCCCCCTTTGGTTCCGACCACTTCCCGATACTGACCACGCTGTGCTTCCGCCCCTCAAGAGCGGATGAGCACGAAGCTCCGGAAGCGGACCGCGACGAGCACCAGGAAGCCCGTGAGAACATTCGCGAAGGCAAGATTCGGGAGCAGGATGACTAGGCGCGCTGTGGTATGTCCCTATCTTGCAAATTGCCCCGGAAAGCAGGATAAAGGAGCCTTGAAAATCTCCTGTGCCGGCCCCTCGCCACAGGCCTGTTTGAGTTTTGAAAGGCTGACCTTATGGGTTCTGGTTTTGCGAGCGCTGACGCATTCCTTCAGGCACACCCCGAGCTGCAGTTTATTGACCTGCTGATCCCGGATATGAACGGCATTGTCCGCGGTAAACGCGTGGACCCTTCAACCCTGCCCAAGGTGTTTGAGCGGGGCATCGCCATGCCGGCGTCCATCTTTGCCCTGAATATCCAGGGCACCACCGTGGAAGAGACCGGTCTGGGCCTGGATATTGGCGAGGCGGACCGTGTGTGCCTGCCCATCGACGGTACGCTCACCATGGAACCCTGGCAGAAGCGGCCCACTGGCCAACTGCTGCTGACCATGTATGAGCTGGATCGTGAGACGCCCTTTTTTGCGGACCCGCGCGTGGTGCTGCAGAACATCGTCAAGCGGTTCGAGGAACTGGGCCTGACCCCGGTCGCCGCCTATGAGCTGGAGTTCTACCTGATCGACCAGGAAAACCTCGCCGGCCGACCCCAGCCTCCCAAGTCGCCCATTTCCGGCAAGCGCCCGGCGGGCACCCAGGCCTACTCCATTGACGACCTGGATGAATACGCGGAATTTCTGGCGGATGTGCTGGATGCGGCCCATGAGCAGGAGTTGCCGGCGGACGCCCTGGTGGCGGAATCCGCCCCTGGCCAGTTTGAGGTGAACCTGCATTACGTGGATGACGCCGTGCAGGCCTGCGACCACGCCACCCTGCTCAAGCGCCTGATCAAGAACATGGCCTACGACCATGAGATGGACACCACCTTCATGGCCAAGCCCTACCACAACCAGGCGGGTAGCGGCATGCACCTGCATGTCAGCCTGGTTGATGGGGAAGGGCGCAATGTATTTGCCGGCGATGCCGAGCAACCCAACGACATGCTGCGCTGGGCCGTTGGTGGGCTGGTGGCCACCATGAACGACGCCATGGCGTTGTTCTGCCCCAACATCAACTCCTACCGGCGGTTCAGCCCGGAGTATTACGTGCCCAGTGCGGCGACCTGGGGCGTGGATAACCGCACGGCCAGCCTGCGCCTGCCGGGTGGAGATCCCGAGGCGCTGAGGATTGAGCACCGCGTTGCGGGTGCTGATGCCAACCCGTACCTGCTGATGGCGGCGGTGTTGGCGGGCATTCACTACGGTATTTCCAACCGTATCGAGCCACCGCCCGTGACCGTGGGCAATGCCCACGAACAGCACGAAGCCAGTCTGGTGAATAACCTGCGGGATGCGTTGCGGGAGCTCGGTCAGTCGCCGGTGATGGCGGAGTATCTGGGCAGGGAGTTTCTGGATGTGTTCGTCGCCTGCAAAGAGAACGAACTGAACGAGTTCGAGATGACCATTTCGGATCTCGAATACCTCTGGTACCTGCATACGGTTTAATGGCTTCCCGTCATCCGATAACGGCGCCACAGGGCGCCGTTTTTCGTGGGAACTATTCAAGCACCAGCCAGGTGGCCTTCAGTTCCGTGTACTTGTCGAATGCATGCAGGGACTTGTCGCGCCCGTTGCCGGACTGCTTGAAACCGCCGAACGGTGCGGTCATGTCGCCGCCGTCGTAGTGGTTGATCCACACACTGCCGGCCCGCAGTGCCTTGGCCACTTTGTGGGCGGTATTGATATTGGAGGTCCACACGGCGGCAGCGAGCCCATAGATGGAATCGTTGGCAATCTCGATGGCCTCCTCGGCGGTGGTGAAGCCGATCACCGAGAGCACCGGCCCGAAGATTTCCTCCGAGGCAATGCGCATGCGGTTGTTCACCCCATCGAACACCGTAGGCTGCACGAACAGCCCTCCGGTCTCTGCCATCACCCGCTGCCCGCCTTCCACCAGGGTCGCCCCTTCGGACCGGCCGATGCCAATGTAGTCGATGATGCGATCAAGCTGGGCCTGGTCGACGATGGCTCCGCAGGTGGTGGCCGGGTCCAGTGGATGGCCGGGGCGCCAGGTTTTCAGGGCCTCGCGGATCAGCCCAACGAATTCGGTGCGGATGCTTTCCTCCACCAGCAAACGGCTACCGGCGGTGCAGACTTCGCCCTGGTTGAAGGCAATGGCGCTGGCGGCTTCGGCGGCGGCTTTTTTCAGGTCCGGGGCATCCGCAAACACGATGTTGGGGCTCTTGCCGCCGGCCTCCAGCCACACCCGTTTCATGTTGGACTGGCCGGCGTAAACCATCAGTTGCTTGGCCACGTTGGTGGAACCGGTGAACACCAGGCAGTCCACGTCCATGTGCAAGGCCAGGGCCTTACCCACGGTATGGCCGAAACCGGGGAGTACGTTGAACACGCCGTCGGGGATGCCGGCTTCGGTAGCCAATGCGGCCAGGCGAATGGCGGTGAGCGGCGATTTCTCCGAGGGCTTGAGGATCACTGAATTCCCCGTGGCCAGCGCCGGCGCGATTTTCCAGGCCGCCATGATCATGGGGAAGTTCCAGGGCACGATGGCGGCCACCACACCCATAGGCTCCCGGGAAATCATGCCAATCTGGTTATGGGGCGTGGGGGCGAGTTCCCCATACACCTTGTCGATGGCTTCGGCGGTCCAGCGTATGGCGCGGGCGGTGGCCGGTACGTCCACCGTACGGGCATGGCTGATGGGTTTGCCCATATCCAGGGTATCCAACAGGGCCAGTTCGTCGCCGTGGGCTTCGATCAAGTCCGCAAAGCGAATCAGCACGGCTTTGCGTTTGGCCGGGGCCAGCTCACGCCAGTCGCCGCGCTCAAAGACTTTCCGGGCGATGGCTACGGCTTTGTCCGCATCGGCCTTGTCGCAACTGGCCACCTGGGCCAGTTCGCGGCCGTTTACCGGGCTGATCGACGGAAAGGTTTCACCGTTTACCGCCCAGCGATAACTGCCCTTTACATAGGCGCGGCCCTCTATGGCGAGGGTGTCGGCCATTGCCTGCCACTCGGGCTGGCTAGTGGGTGTTCCGGAAATGGCATTGGTGGATACAGGGTCAGACATGGCGGCCTCGAAGGCAAAGGAATGGCGTCATCATAGCAGGTGTTTGAGCCGCGTCGACGGCCTTCCATATAGGTACAAGAACGTGTCTTCCCGTGGGCTGAAAGCCGGCATAGACTGAGTTCGGCGGGCAACAGGATTGCCCTTTTCATTGCCTGCCCAAGAACCCTTTTGATAACCCATTTGGCGCACCTCCATGACCCAGTATTCCCCGGTTCCATCCTATTACGCAGCGTCGGCCAATCCGGCCCCGACACGGCCGGTGCTCCAAGGCGCTTGCGAGGCCGATGTATGCGTGGTTGGTGCCGGCTACAGCGGGTTGTCCACGGCGCTCTTCCTGGCTGAAGCCGGTTTCAGGGTGGTAGTGCTCGAAGCCGTTACCGTGGGCTGGGGCGCCTCCGGCCGTAACGGCGGCCAGATCGTCAACAGCTTCAGCCGTGACCTCGACGCAATCGAACGCCAGACCACAGCGGATCACCTGACCCACTTGGCGTCCATGGCGTTTGAAGGCAGCCAGATCATCCGTCAACGGGTACGGGACTACGGCATCCAGTGCGACCTGAAAGAGGGTGGGATTTTCGCGGCCCTGAACACACGGCAACTGGGCCATCTGGAAACCCAGCAGGCACTTTGGCGGCGGTTTGGATACGGGGAACTGGAATTGCTGGACCGGGAAGGGGTTCGTGCCCGGGTCGGCACCGAGCGCTATGTGGGCGGTGCGATTGATCACAGCGGCGGCCATATCCATCCCCTGAACCTGGCCCTGGGCGAGGCGGCTGCCCTGGAATCCCTCGGTGGCGTGATCCACGAACATTCAGCCGTTACCGGGATTGTTCATGGCCAGCCGGCCACGGTAAAAACCGATCAAGGCGAAGTGCGGGCACGGTTTGTGGTGCTGGCGGGCAATGCCTATCTCGGCGGCCTGGTGCCGGAACTGGGCGCCAAGTCCATGCCCTGTGGCTCCCAGATCATCGCCACCGAGCCGCTTGATGATGAGGTCGCTAAACGCCTGCTGCCACAAGACAACTGTGTGGAAGACTGCAACTACCTGTTGGATTACTTCCGCCTGTCTGGCGACAAACGCCTGATCTACGGCGGTGGCGTGGTCTATGGCGCCCGCGACCCGGCCAACATTGAACGGTTGATTCGCCCCAATATGCTGAAAACCTTCCCGCAGTTGGCCAACGTGAAGATCGACTACGCCTGGACCGGCAACTTCCTCCTCACCCTGTCACGCCTGCCGCAAATGGGCCGGCTGCAGGATAACGTGTTTTATTCCCAGGGCTGCTCCGGCCACGGCGTAACTTTTACCCACGTTGCCGGCAAGGCGTTGGCGATGGCCATCCAGGGCCAGGCCGAACGTTTCGACGCCTTCGCCAGCCTGCCGCATTACCCGTTTCCGGGAGGGCGGGCGTTTCGGGTGCCTTTGACGGCAATAGGGGCCTGGTATTACGCGTTGCGGGATCGGTTGGGGGTGTAAGGAAGCCGGCAGCCTATGTGTTGCTGTAAATCGACAGCTCCCGGGCGTGCCGTTCTGGTTTGGGGTCATCAATGGACTCCACGGCTTCAATCTGCGCAATGTAGTCCGCCGGCAAGCCGTTTTCCCGGGCGCCGATGAGCACGTGGTCCTTGTACCAGTGGAAGGGTTTAAGTGAGTTGTTGATGCGGGTGGCATAATACATCCAGGCGTGCAGGGTGCCTTGTTCGGTTTTCAGCTCAACCTGCTTCTCATCGTAGCCAAATCCCAGAGCTTCATGTCGGTCCAGGTCTGGTTTCTCTGAATCATCAATTTCGTACACCACGCCGGTCACCCAGTCCCCCGGGTTGCCGGTCTCTTCCGCGTCGCATTTGGCGGAGCCGTCGCTGGCGGATTTGTGAAAGCGGAGCCGATGGGCTGTAAGCTCTGCGACAGCTATGAATCGGGCTGATGGAACCCGGGCCTGGAGTCGTCGTTGCGACATGTTGGAGCCATAGCTGAAGCAGAGCATGCAATGTCCTTGTTGGCGATTACACCGAGCCTACCAGTGATGACGACGTCATGGCAGGTGTCGCCTTGGTGAGTGTTTCCAGCAACGCCAGCACCAGTTCATCCACCTGTTGTTCTGCCTCGGCAACGGATTGCGCCAACACCTCGCCGCCTTCCTCCTGATTTTCAATGGCAATGCTGTGCACATTGGTGATGCCGATAAACTCAAGCACCGTGGTCAGGCCTGGCTCAAGGTGATTCATATGTGCCAGCTCGCCTCCCGGTCCAAAGCCAACGCCACCGCGGGATGACAGGATAACCGCATGGCGCGGGCGGTCGGCGAGTAGCGGGGTAAAGGGGGCTTCGGGAGTGGAGGGGTCGTATTCCACAGTCCTGCCCATGCGAACCACCAGGTCCACCCATGCCTTCAGCGCTGCTGGCATACCAAAATTATAGAGTGGCGCGCCAATGACCAGGATGTCTGCGGCGACCAGTTCATCGATCAGTTGGTCACTTTCTGCCAGTGTGTCGTTCATCCAGGGCTCGTGCTTTTCGGGCGGAGTAAAGGCCGCCTGTATCCATTGCTGATCAATGAAGGATGGGGGCGTGCCGCCGATATCGCGGTAGGTCACGGTATCGCCAGGGCGTTGAGCCTGCCACCGGGAAACTAACCGGTGTGTCAGGCTGCGGCTGTGGGAGCCGTGTTCGTGGATGCCGGCGCGGCCAGGGCGGGCAGAGGCGTCGAGTTGCAGGATATGAGTCATTTTGGGCTCCATCAGGTTGTAAGTAAATTCATCTGTTGTTGACAGTGAATTAAGCCTAAAACCATACTTAAAGGGCCACAAACGATGATTTTTCGCACCTATAGATGAGACAAATTCACCCATGAACCCCCGTCGTCTGCCTTCGCTATCCGCCTTGCGAGCCTTTGAGGCTGCTGCCCGCCATGAGAGTGCTAAGCAGGCTGCCCAGGAGCTGTCGGTGACCGCCACGGCCATCAGCCATCAGATTCGCGGGCTTGAGGAGGCACTGGGGGTTGAGCTATTCATTCGCAAACCCCGGCAATTGGTGCTGACGTCCCAAGGGCGAGAACTGCAGGAGGTGCTGGGGGCTGCGTTCGATAACATCGGCAATGCCATAGAGCGGCTGAAGGCGGTGCCATCGCGCCAGGCGGTTACTCTCTCGACCACGCCGGCTGTGGCGGTGCGCTGGTTGTTGTCCTGGGTGTGTATGTTGCGGGACAGCCATCCGAACATTGATCTGCGCATCCACGCCTCACACGAACCAGTGGCCCTGGACGGGGTTACGGCGGATCTCGCCGTTCGCTACGGTGATGGTCATTGGCCGGGTTTGGTCGCGGAGAAGCTGTTCGATAACACGTTTATACCGGCTTGCAGCCCCCACCTCGGGCTGAAACGGCCTGAAGATCTGCCCAACCATCCGTTGATTCACTTTCGTCCCCAGCAGACCATAGTCAACCCGATAGATTGGGCGGGTTGGCAGAAACAGGCGGAAATATCGGGGTTGGATGTCAGTGCCGGGTTGGTGTTTTCGGATGAAACCCACGCCATCTCCGCTGCGGTAGGTGGCCAGGGCGTGGCGTTGATGAGCCGGCCGTTGATTGAGGATGAGTTGGCCGAAGGTCGGCTGGTGCAGCCCTTCGGCCCGGAGCTTGAAGGTAAGCCTTTCTATCTGGTGTACCCGGAAAGCCGCCGGCAGGACCCGACGATACTGGCCATCCGCGATTGGGTACTGAATGTACCCGGGGGATTATGCCCAGTATCGCCGGCTGCTTCCGCCTGATCGTCAGGCTGTGACAGCTTTCATCGACTCCACCAGGGCATCATCCAGCTCATTGGCACGCTTGGCCGCTGGCCGGCTTTCCGTGCGTTGGATGTACTCCTGGAATACCTTGTTCGGCGGAATGTTTTTCTGCATGGTTTCCCACCACAGGTAACTGCTGACCAGCACATCCGCTGCGGTAAACGTGTCACCGCAAATGTAGGGACTCTTGCCCAACACTTTCTCCAGCGTGTTGATACTGTCTTCCACCCGGCCGCAACCGACGGCCTGCACGTTTGTGCTGTCGATCTTCCAGCCGTGGGCCAGCGCACTGGTAGCCATCTCGAAAGGGCCCGCCATGAAAAACAGCCAGCGGTAATAGGCGCCACGTTCCGGAGAGGCAGCCGGTGGGGCAAGCTTCTTGTCCGGGAACTGGTCCGCCAGGTAAGCGCAGATGGCCGCCACCTCGGTCACAATGGTGCTGCCGTGTTTGATGGCGGGCACCTTGCCCATGGGATTGATGGCCAGGTATTCCGGGGTTTTCATGTCCGGGCCGAAATCCATCGTCTCTACCGTGTAGGGGATACCGACTTCTTCCAACATCCAGCGTACAACGCGGCCACGTGACATGGGGTGGGTGTAAAAGGTGAGTTCCGACATGCTGATCTCCTTTTCGAGCCTGTTTTTTCAGGGGTATGGGTTACTGCGAGATCAGATTAATGTGGAATTAGGCGAATATCTGTCCTAGATAAATGGGAAGATGCATTTTTAATGTAGAAAAGCCGAAAAGCTGCCAGGAGGTAGGCCACGATGTCTGGTCCCACGACCCGCGTGTTAACCGTGTTGGAATTGTTGCAGACCCATGGCCAGATCGGCGGTGCCGAACTGGCGGAGCGGTTGGGCGTGGACCGGCGAACCATCCGCCGCTACATCACGGTGCTTGAAGACCTGGGCATTCCGGTGATGACCGAGCAGGGGCGCTACGGCGGCTACCGGTTGGTGGCAGGCTTCAAGTTGCCACCGATGATGTTTACCGACGAGGAAACCCTGGCGGTCTCCCTTGGGCTACTGGCTGCCCGACAGCTCGGGCTGGCGGATGCTGCGCCGGCCATTGCCAGCGTGCAGGCGAAGCTGGAACGGGTAATGCCGGCCAACCTGAAAAAGCGGGTACGAGGTGTCAGCGACACCACTCGGGTGATCCTTCCCCGGGGCGAACCCAGCCTGGACGACCGCGCCCTTCAAACCCTGACCGTTGCCACGGAAGCGATGCGCTCGGTGGGGTTTACCTACCACTCCCCGGACCACGGCGGGATCGACCGCAGCGTGGATCCCTACGGCCTGGTGTTCCGTCAGGGGCGCTGGTATTTAACTGGCTTTTGCCATCTCCGCCAGGCCATGCGCTCGTTCCGGCTGGACCGCATCAGCCATGTCCATCTGTTAACGGCCACTTTTCAGCGGCCACCGGATTTTGATGCGGCGGATTTCCTGAGTGAGAGCTTCCTGTCCTGGGGGCGTACCCACGAGGTGTCGCTGGTGCTCCATACGGACCGTGAGTCGGCCTCAGCCGTGTTTGGTTTTCATTCCTCCTGTGCGGAGGGATTCGAACAGCGTGAAGATGGCTTGTTGCTAACCACCCAAACCGACAGCTTTGAGTGGTTTTCCTGGTGGCTGGCACAGCTCCCGTTCCGGTTTACCATCCTCAAGCCGGATGGGCTCAAGGACGCGTTGCGGGAGCATGCCACGCGGTTGCTGGAATGTTGTGAGTGAGGATTTACCCCACAAACATCCTCTTCGCCAACGGCAACCCCTTCAGGCCACTGACCGCCACGGTGGCGAGCAGACCGCCGATCATGGCCCCGGCCACACCGCAGGTCATCACATCCTGGCCGGTCAGGTACAGGCCGGGAATGCGGGTCTTGGGCTTCAGCCAGTCCTGTTCAAAGCGGCTGGGCGAATGGTTCAGGCCGTAGATTTCGCCCTTGCTGTAGCGGCAGAAGTAATCGGTAGACAGCGGCGTCGACAGCTCGTAGTAATCCACCTTGCCTTCCAGGTGCGGGAACTTCTCATACAGCTTCGCCAGTAGCCGCTGGGCGTAGGCTTCTTTCTTTGCCTCATACTCGTCGCCACGTTTACCCCAGGTCTCGTCCGCCCAGTCCTCGTACCAGTCATAAGGCCCGGGGGCGACGATCTCGATCGTGGCGCGGCCGGGGTAGCGCTCGGCAAAGCTTGGGTCTTTGGCGGAAGGGAACGAGATGTACGTCAGCGGAATGTCGTGTTCGTCCGGCGCGGCCACAAAGTCGCTGACCTGCTTCTCGTAGTTGGTGCCCGGATAGATCCAGTAATTGGTCTTCGGCAACTTCAGGTTCTCAGCGGTATCTTCCAGGCCGATGTACAGGCAGTTGCTGGCCATCGAGCGTTCCACGGTTTTCAGCTTTTCCTGGTAATAGTCCCGGTGGGGTGCCGTTTCCGGCAGCAGTTTGTCGAACGTGTTGAATACGCCGGCATTGCTGATCACCAGCGGGGCACGAACGTCCTCGCCGTCTGCCATGCGCACACCCACGGCCTTGCCTTTTTCGATCAGAATTTCTTTTACGTCGGCATAGGTGAACACTTCCCCGCCACTCTGCTGGATGACCGGAATAATGGTCTTCGCCATTTCAGAGGCACCGCCGATGGGGTAGTAGCCGCCGTACAGGTAGTGGCGGGCAATCAGGGCGTGGATGATGAAACTGGATTCTGCTGGTGGCAGGCCGTTGTCGCCCCACTGGCCGGTGAGCACCGCGATCAGTTCCTGATTGTTGGTCAGGCTCTCCAGAACTTCTCGAGTGGGCTTGTTGAGGAACGCAGGCGCGGTGCGGTCGACCAGCTTGCGCAGGGGGCCGGCGGCCAGGTCCGGCAGTACCTTGCCTATCACCAGCCCGGGCATGGCCTTGGCCACTTGCCGCAGATAACCCAGGTAGGTATCGATGGCCTGTTCCTCGCCGGGAAACTCCTTCTTTAACTCTGCTTTGAAGGCGTCCGGGCCGGCGACAAGATCCACATGGCGGTTACCAATAAAGATGCGGTCAAAGTGGCTGTCCATAGGCGCCCACTTCAACTGGCCGTCGGTAATGTGGTCGAACAGTCGTTTGCTCAGGGTGTGGTCCGCGCCCACATCACCAATGTAATGCACACCTACATCCCATTCGTAGCCGTTGCGATCGTAGCTGTGAGTAAAGCCCCCGGCGGTGTAGTGCTGCTCGAACACCACCACTTTTTTACCCATTTTGCTCATGCAGGCGGCGGTGGTGAGCCCGCCAATACCGGAGCCGATGACAATGGCGTCATAGGGGCCATCAAGACGATTGGCGCGATAGCGCCGCCCGACACGGATAGTACTGGGTTTGGGGCTACTCATGATGTGGTGTCCTTATTGTGTTGTTTGTTTTCGGCAATTGAGCCATCGAGCAGGAGTGTGACAACACCTTCGGTCAGGTGAGGTTCCGCCTTCGTGCTGGGCAGGTGCCCGTCGATAGACAACTGGGACAGGCCATGTACCAGGGACCAGGCGGCAGCTGTCATCAGTGACAACGGAATCGGTTTGACGTAACCGACCGCCTGCGCTTGTGCAATGGTGTCTTCCAGGACCTGGAAAGCTCCCTTTCCGGCGGTGTCCAGGCGCGGGTGAATACCTTTGGGCAGCACCCGCCCGCCAAACATCAGCCGGTACAAGTTGGGTTCGTCCCGGGCGAACGACACGTAAACCAGGCCGATATCAATCAGCGCCCGCCTGGGATCGCTTTGATCAACGGCGAGCAGTCGTTCCCGTAGTGCATTGAAACCGGTGATGGCGAGCTCTGCGAGCAGGCTATCCCGGTCAACGAAGTGTCGATACAGCGCAGGTGCACTGACCCCAATCTGCTTGGCCAGGGCCCGCAGGCTGATCGCCGCATCGCCATGTTCCCGCAGAATTTCCAGAGCTAACTGATGCGCCTGTTGGGGCAGGTCACCATGGTGGTAATTGGTTTTGAGTGGGGTGGAGCTAACAGTCATAAGTTATCACCGATAACATTGTTACCGGTGATAACATCATGGGGCGCAGGAGATTGTCAACTGTATTCGGAAGTTGCTTGTTCGCTTTGCTTGTAGCTCCGGAAGGCCAGAAACCCATCCACAACAAGAAACACCCCAAGGCTGACGCCCATCACCGGCGCAAACCATCCTAATCCGACCGCAACTATCGCCATGGCCAGCATTGCCAGGGGCGGTGCCTTGAGCAATTCTGTCCACACCCGCTGGGCGGACCGCTGATTGGATGCCCCTCGCGTCGGGCGCTTCAGCCACCACATTCGATAGCCCAACGCGATCATCACGCACAGACCCAAGGCGCAGGCCGCCACAAAGAGCTGGTTGGCCAGGCCAAACAGAATGCCCATGTGGGCGTCGATGCCCCAGCGGGTGAGTTTGGCGGCGATCGGGAAGGTTTCGAAATCCACCCGGTCGGTCACAGCCATGGACTTGGGATCAACCGCCACCATATCCACCTGTGTCGGCCAGCTGCGGTCGATTTCACGAACCACCCAGGCACGGGTAGCGTCTGCCGACGGCTTGATTTCCACCATGCCGGCATCGATGCCCGCAGCCCGGGCACGTTCCAGTACGGCATCATAGGTGGGTGCGTTGTCTCTGCCCGTGGCCATTGGCATGGCCATTCCGTGTCCGGCGTGTTCACCATGGCTGTGAGCCTGAGCGGCGGCTGAATCGGCGATCTGCGTGTTCAGCCCTGGTGTGCCCCAATCCAGTTGCGTGCGCAGTTCGGCAATATTGGCACCGGCCCACTTGGACCAGGTCAGGCCGGTTACCGAGAAGAACAGAAAGGCCATCAACAACACCACGCCAATACGACTATGCCATTTGCTAAGTGTGCTTCTCTCCGTGTCCTTGCCGCTTCGGCTGGTTGAGCGGCGTCGCCACCACAGGAACAGGCCCCCCAGTGCCACCAGCCAGAGCCAGGAGGCGGCCAGTTCGCTGTAGTAGCGACCAACCTCACCCAAATGCAAATGCCGGTGTACGTAATCGATCCAGATGCGGAACGGCAGGGTGCCGCTGGTGCCGTAAACCACCAGGTCACCGCGAATCGCCAGGGAAACCGGGTCCACAAACACCGCCTGATGTTCGTAGGGTTGCAGGTCATCCACCGCAAACATGACCCGCGTGGTCTGGCCCGCTTCCGGTGCCGGGCGGACTGCAGCGAGGGCGGCATCGTTGCCAATGTGGTTCCGTGCAGCCCCGATCTGGCTGGCCAGTGGGTGAGCATTGCCAGTGAACTCGGTGGTCAGTTCGGTGTGGTAGAGCCAGCTTTCAATCTGTGGCGTCAGTGCGAACAGCGCGCCTGAAAGGGCGGCCACGAATATAAACGGGCCAACGAGAAGTCCTGCGTAGAAATGCAGGCGCAATAGCAGAGTGTATCCCCAGCGCGGCGCGCCGGTGGATCGTGATTCGTTCATGGTCTTCCTCACTACGGATTTAAAGGGAAAGTGCGGAGGTCAGACGATGAGCGGTGGGGCGCGAACAGGCGCGTTGGGAAAACTTGGAATGCCCCGTGGGGCAGAGATCGAGGTCAGCGATGCAGGGTGACGGCTGCCAGGATGGTCTGAAGGTGCACCTTGGGCGCCCTGGGGTGACATGGCCGGCAGTTTGGTGAGCAAAACGCAGTAGCCACAGTCCCCATGGGCCAGGTGCTCGAACGGGTCAGAATGCTTGTCGGGAGCGTGCTCAGGTGGGTGGCCGTGGTGTTTGTGCTTGGCGTGATGGGAAGGCTCGGCCGAGTGATGCGTTGGTTCGGCGTGCTGGGGCAGCTGGGCTTTGGTGAGCAATGGCCCCAGATAGATGAGCAGCATGGATAGCAGGGCTATCCATACAGGCCATCGATTGTGCCGTTGTAGTGTCACATTCCACCCGTATCCATGGGGCTGGTCATCCCCGCGTCCGTTTTGCTGCAGGAACTTTACCGTTATCGGTCAGTTCAGGGCAACGGAATTAGATACGGCAGCAAAGGTTCCGGGTTTCAGGCATTGCGAAAGATAAAGGAATCCATCGACAGCACACCATGCTCAATGCCGCCCTCGATGACCGAGCCGCGTGCGTCGGGGCCAGCGGCACCCAGTGCAACCAGCAACGGCAGAAAGTGCTCCGTGGTGGGGTGTGCGCGTTGGGCATGGGGCGCGAGCGCCAGAGTGTTTATCAGGCGTGCCTGGTCGTTCTCCAGAACCGCTTCACGAACCCATTGGCTAAAGGCCTTTGCGTACTCTGCACTGTTGTTATCCCTCCAGCGTACCTCGTAGAGGTTATGAGTCAGACTGCCCGAACCGACGATCAGCACACCTTCCTCTTTCAGCGGAGCCAGCACCTGGCCCAGTTGGTAGGCGGACTGGCTGTTGAGGTTTGCCGGCAGAGAGACCTGGAAAACCGGCACCGACGCCCCCGGGTAAAGGTACGTCAGCGGCACCCAGGCACCATGGTCAAGACCGCGTTGGGCATCGGCGACGGGCTTCCATCCGGCATTGTCCAGCAGAGATAGAGCCTTCTTTGCGAGCGAGGGATGACCATGCGCCGGGTACTCCAGTTCGTACATGGCGGGCTCAAAGCCTCGAAAGTCATGGATGGTAGCCGGTACCTCTGACAGCCCCACCTGCACTTCCTGTGTCATCCAGTGGGGCGACACCACCAGCACCGCAGTTGGTCGGGGCAGTTCCGTTCCAAGCTGCGAGAGGGCCGGGCCTGCCAGGCCCGGCTCCAGTGCAAAGGTGGGAGCGCCGTGGGATACGAACAGACTGGTCATGGCGCGATACTCCTGTTTATTTCGTTGCCAAACGGTCTACGGAAGCGTGCCCGGCACCGCTAAACAGCAGGGAAACTGAAGCCGCCAGTAGTGCCAGCGCGAATTCATAACCGTTGTTGCTCATGAACAGGCCATTCTGGAAATGCGCGCTGAAGATGGCAATCAACATGGCGAAGGCCAGTGCTGCACTGGCGGGGCGAACCAGTAGCCCAATAATGAGCGCCAAGCCGCCCAGGAACTCGGTGCCACCGGCCAGAAGAGCCATGAGGTAACCCGGGCTCAGGCCGATGGAATCCAACCACTGCCCGGTGCCTTCCAGACCGTAGCCACCGAACCAGCCAAACAGCTTCTGGGCGCCGTGAGCCACGAAAATGATGCCGACGGGAATGCGCAGGGCAAGCGCGCCCCAGCCAGCGTTGGTGTCGAGCAGTTTGTTGAGGAATGTACTGTTCATGATCCTGTTTCCTTGTGTATGAGATGTGCGTTGAGCATGGGGATACTTTACGAATATCTTATTTTGGGATAAACATGCTTTTATTGGATTAACTGTCTCAAAAATTGGAACAATAGAATGGATAGATTGCTGGAGATGCAGACCTTCTGCGCCGTTGTGGACGAGAGCAGTTTTGTGGCCGCCTCGGAGGCAATGGGGATGTCGAAAGCCGCCGTATCCCGCTACGTTGGTGAACTTGAATCCCGGCTTGGGGTGCGACTTCTTCACCGCACCACCCGGCGACTGTCGCTGACCGCGGAAGGGGAAGTGTTCTACGTGCGATGCCGGGAACTGCTCGCGGGAGTGGAAGAGGCGGAGGCAGAACTGACCTCACGCAGCGGCGTCGCCAAGGGTGTGTTGCGCATTAATGCCCCGGTGAGTTTTGGCATTCGCCACCTTGCGCCCTTGTGGGGGCAGTTTCATAGTGAATATCCGGATGTGGAACTCAACATCGACCTGTCCGACCGCATTGTGGATATTGTTGAGGAAGGCTTTGATCTGGCGATCCGAATTGCCAGCTTGAGAAATTCCACCCTGGTCAGCCGGCGTCTCACCACCACGCGGCTTGTTGTATGCGCCTCTCCCGGATACCTCAGCGCCCACGGCACGCCAGAACATCCCGAGGATCTGATCCATCATAAGATCATCGCCTACAGCAACCTGGCCACGGGTAACGACTGGCATTTTGACGGCCCCGATGGATCAGTGAGCACACGGATACGCCCCTGGATGCATGCCAACAACGGCGAAACCTGCTGTGCCGCCGCCCTGGCCGGTCAAGGGGTGATCCACCAGCCCAGTTTTCTGGTGCAGGATGACCTGGACGCAGGCCGACTGGTGGAGCTGATGCCGGATTACCGCTCCGACGAACTGGGTGTGTACGCGGTCTATCCCACCCGCAAATTCGTCACTCCCAAGGTGAGGGCGCTGGTGGATTTCCTGGTGTCGGCGTTTCCGGAGGTTGTGTAGGCGTAGCTGTGTTTCTACCCTCGCCGTGCCGCCTCAATAGCCGCAACATCGATTTTACCCATCGTCATCATCGCCTCGAACACCCGTTTCGCGGTTGCGCGGTCCGGGTCGGCAATGGCGTCTGACAGCACCTGCGGCGTAATCTGCCAGGAAATACCCCACTTGTCCCGGCACCAGCCGCAGGCGCTTTCCTCGCCGCCGTTGCCCACAATCGCGTTCCAGTAGCGATCGGTTTCCTCCTGATCCGCGGTGGCCACCTGGAATGAAAACGCTTCGCTGTGCGTGAAGATGGGGCCACCATTGAGCCCGAGGCAGGGAATGCCCAGCACGGTAAACTCCACCGTCAGTACATCCCCTTCCGAACCTGATGGGTAGTCTGCCGGCGCATGATTTACAGCATCCACGGACGAATCCGGGAAGGTTCTGGCGTAGAAATTTGCCGCCTCCTCAGCATCGCCGTTGTACCAGAGGCATATGGTGTTTTTCGCTCGCTTGGTCATTGAATGGCTCCCGGTTGTTGTCATTTACTGGCACTGCTCAAGCCCGCTGCTGATCATCCACTGGACCCCAAATCGATCCTTGGTCATTCCGAAACGATGCGCCCAGAAGGTTTGTTCGAACGGCATGATCTCTGCGCCTCCTTCGGACAGTGCCCGGAAAACCCGCTCCGCCTGCTTGGTATCATCGTATTCAAGGTGGATCTGCGTACCCTGCGGCGCCTGATAACAGTCTCCCGCCATATCCGCCCCCATCAGCCGACGGCCACGGATGTTAAGGGAGGAATGAACAACGCGGTCGTGCATTTCCTTCGGCACATCCTCTGCCGCTGGCGTTTCGCCGTAGGTAATCACGGCTTCCAGAGTGCCGGCGGTGACCTCCGCATAGAATTCCATGGCTTCCCGGCAGTTGCCGCCAAACGCCACGTGCACGTTCATCTCCCGTGGCAGTTTTTCCTGCGAACGATGCTTCTCAAGTGCGGGGCTGGGCGCGAAATCCTCCAGCGTAAAGTAACGGCGTAACTCAAGGGTGACATTGCCGCCAGCATCCTCTTTTGGCCACTGTTTTGCCCAGGCGATGGCGTCTTCAAAAGAATCCACCTCAAGCACACTGTAGCCGGCCAGCAGCTCGCTGGTCTGCTCGAAGGGCCCGTTGATAACAGTTGGCTCACCGTTGCGGAACTGAATGCGGCAGCCTTCGCGGGTGGGCCACAAACCGTCGCCACCGGTAAACACCCCTGCCTGCGTCATACGCTCGTTATAGTCCGCCATCGCCTGCAAGAGGTCATCCGTGGGCATTACGCCATTCTCGGTGTCCGCATCGGCCTTGCGCATCAGCATGTATTTCATGTCGTCGTTCTCCAGTGATTGTTGGTGGTTTCACTGGTTAGTCGCGTGGGACGGGACGAAATCGACAGGGGAAGGAAAAATTTTCAGGAACGTCGTTTATTGTGCGTCTTTTGCCTGTTCCGCCGCTCGTTTGTTGTCCCGTGCGGTAAAGCCCCAGCCAACGGCGGCAAGGAGAATCAACCCGGTAATAATTGGTGACACCTCCCCGAACGAGACTACCGCGCCGATGACAGACGCCACGGCTGCAACGGCAGACAGTTTCCAGGAGTAGCCGCTGGTTCCGGACTGTTTTTGAGGTACTTCTGCCATACTAAATCCTCGTTGAGCCAACAGGGTTCTCTGTTGACGGGGTCACTTCCGGGCCACCAAAAACACTGACGACTTACCCGGCTGCCATTCATAATCGATGCTGAACCCTGCCTTGGCCAGCATCGCTACCAGTGATTGCCGGCTAAAGCGGTTCACGAACGGCGCCAACCCCACCGCCTGCATGGCTGGAATCAACAGCCGCCAGAGCACCATCAGTTCACCCACCAGAGCAGTGCTGGAAACAAAAACGCCACCGGGTTTCAGCAGTTCATGAACCCGGGCAATCGCCGTTTCGGGGTTGTCCAGCAGATGGAGAATATTGAGCCCCAGCACCGCATCAAAGGTTTCCGCCTCCAGCGCCAGGCTTTCCAGGGTGCCCTGCTGAAAGCGCACATTCTCAATGCCGGCATCGCGGGCTTTCTGCGTGGCGATGTCCAGCATTTTGCCGGATATGTCGGTCGCAAGAATTTCTTTTACATAGGGCGCATGAACCAGGGCAGTGCTGCCGGTGCCGCAGCCGAATTCCAGCACCGACCAGTCTGGCCGGAAGTATCCCTGTGTGATCGCCAGTTTCTTACGGTAGGTTTCCTCGTCCCGCACCGGGCTCTTGGCGTAGCGGCGTGCGCTCTTGTCCCAAAATTCCTTTGATGCCTTCATCGTGCAAACGCTCCTGTAAGCAGGCTGTCAGTAAAATCTGTCCCGGATTCACTTCGGTCCACAGCGAAACATTCGCATTGAATTAAGTTGCACAATAGGCGCCTAAACTAACGGTTCAGGAGGCTTTCAATGCCCATCGTTTGCGTCATTCGCTATCAGATAGACCCGTTCCAGAAAGAGCAGTTTAAAGTTTACGCCAAAAACTGGGGTGACATCATTCCGCGTTGCGGCGGTGACTTGATCGGCTACTTCCTGCCCTCGGAAGGAACCAACGACATCGCCTGGGGCCTTATCGGGTTTGATTCTCTTGCAAGCTACGAATCGTATCGGTGTCGCCTGAAGGCGGATGAGGCCGGGAAAAGGAACTTTGCGCTCGCTGAATCCCTGCGCTTTATACTACGGGAAGAGCGCAGCTTTGTGGAAGCCGCCGAAGGCACCGTGAATGTACCTTCAACACGTCGTCGCTCTGACTCTGTGGAGGAGATCTAAAATGTTGGCAGTGATATTTGAGTTGGAACCACGCCCGGGTAAAACCGCCGAATATCTCGATGAAGCAGCCGCGTTGGCGCCGCTGTTAGAACAAATAGACGGCTTCATATCCATTGAGCGTTTCGAGAGCCTCACGCACCCTGGCCGGATACTGTCCCTGTCGCTCTGGCGGGATGAAGCCGCCATTGCGCAATGGCGGAACATGGAAGCCCATCGTCACGCCCAGGCAAAAGGACGGAGTGATATCTTTTCCGACTATCGGTTGAGAGTGGCGGACGTTGTCCGGGATTATGGGCTTTCTGATCGATCAGCAGCGCCTAACGATTCAAAGGCTCATCATAACTCGTGAACACAAACGAAATTGCCCGAATAGCGTCACTAGTGGGAGTTCCTGCCCGCGCTACCATGTTGCTGGCACTCATGGATGGCCGTGCGTATACCGCGCATGAGTTGGCGAGAATAGGAGGGGTTTCTCCTCAGACCGCCAGCGGTCATCTGTCGCTTCTGGTTGAGGCGGAGTTGTTGGTGCTGCTGAAACAAGGGCGGCATCGATACCATCGCCTGGCGTCAAGGGAGGTGGCGACAATGCTGGAGGGCATCATGCAGGTCGCCGCGTTGGGCCGGAAACCGCCCAGGGTCGATACCGGTCCACGCGATCCCGGCATGAGGCGGGCAAGGATGTGTTACGACCATCTTGGTGGTCGCCTGGGTGTTGCCGTTGCAGACTATTTGGTGGCAGAGCAAGCCATTGTGCTCGAACCTGATGGGGGCGCTCTAACAGACCGGCTGCAGGCAGCATTGGCGCCCATTGGATTGTCGTTCGGCCAGCCCCAATCTGTTAACTCCGTGTCTTGGTGTCGCCCATGTCTCGACTGGAGCGAGCGCCGGTTTCACATAGCCGGCCCTTTGGGACAGCAAATTTGCAACCACCTGCTCGATAACGACTATCTGCGACGGCGTGAGGCAGGTCGCGAATTAAAAGTGACTGCGAAAGGCGCCACAGCCTTGAGTCGCTGGTTGGGTGCGGAACGCTGGAGTGAGGTGTAATTGTGGCGAAGCGTTTCCGAAGACCGTGGACAATACCCTTGTTGGCCCTCAGCCGCTGCTCTCCATCGCGGAGAACGCTTCAACGATGGTTGGCGGAGCTGTGGGACGGGAGTACATTGCCTTGAGATAGTCCCGCAACCGCGGAGCGCTCTCAAGCATCTCCTCTGTGTTGGCCCAGTCCAGTGTATATGCCGCGTTGAAATCCGCCACGCTTAGCCGGTCGCCGACTATGAACTCGCGTTCAGACATGTGCCGTTCAAGCACCGCTATCATTTCCAGGCATTCCTGTCTCGCCAGCTCGACATCCTGAGGTATTCGCTTCTCGTCCGGGTAAACGAACGTGTGGCGGGCGATGCGCCACAAAGGTTGTTCAACCTCGGTTACAAGGAAGAACATCCAGCGGTGCATCTGCGCCCTGTCTTCCAGTGTCTCGGGAATGAATCCGGCCTGAGGGTATTTTTCGGCCAGGTAGAGCTGAATTGCGGCCGATTCAGTTAACACAAGGTCCCCATCCACCAATACCGGCACCTTGGCGGCAGGGTTGAGAGAAAGAAAGTCCTCTTGGTGATGCTCATCCTGCATAAGGTCTACCGGGTGCAGTTCGTGCTCAAGGCCCAGTTCGTTAAGCAGCCAGACAACGCGCAAGGCGCGGGTTGGGGGTGTTCCGTATAATTTCAGCATGTCCTGGTTCTCCGATGCGTGGGCACCGTTTGTTCGATGGGTTCTTAATTAAGTCGAACCGGAGCATGTGAAATCGACATCACATTGTAATTTTACCTTTGAGCAATGATTGAAGTTAACGAGTCACTTCCGGGCGATTAGGAAAACCGATCCAGAACCGACCAGTCTGGCCGGAAGTATCCCTGAGTGATCGCCAGTTTCTTACGGTAGGTTTCCTCGTCCCGCACCGGGCTCTTGGCGTAGCGGGGCGTTCCCGGCACCAGACATGAACTTGCCCCCTTTCACTATAGGAACGCAGCTTTGTGGAGGTCGTCGAAGGTACCCTGAATGCACCTTAGACACTTTGTCGCTCTGACTCTGCGGGTGGCGGTGATAAGGGAGGCATCGCACGGATTGAAATGCACCCCAGTCTAGATCAAAATATACCAATTATTGGTACCAGTGAGGTGTCACGATGCAAAAGAATACCAGCATCACTTTAGGCCAACACTTTGATGCGTTCATTACAGAACAGCTCAAAAATGGCCGATACAGCTCGACCAGCGAAGTTGTACGTGCAGGGTTGCGCCTGCTTGAAGAGTCTGAAACCCGTCTGACAACACTCCGAAAACTACTTAAGGAAGGAGAGGACAGTGGTTTTGAAGACTACTCCTACGATTCATTCATTCAGGAGCTGGATAGCGAAAAACGATAATGCCAAACTTCAAGCTTTCCAGGAAGGCCAAAGCTGATCTTAGATCGATTGCACTTTACACGGAACGTAAATGGGGTCGAGATCAACGAAATCATTACCTCCTTCAGTTCGACCAGTGTTTCCACCTCCTGGGCGAAAACCCGAACCTGGGGCGGGCCTGCCACGAAATCAGCCCTGGCTACCAGCAATACCCTCAGGGCAGCCATATCATTTTTTATCGGTTAGCTGCAGACGGTGCAACTGAAATTATCCGGATCCTTCATAAGCGCATGTTGCCCGAGGGGCATTTGCTATAGGGCTTCGTCGCTCTGACTTACTGACGAAAACGCCGGATAAACGCCTCGGATTCCGCAATCGACTGCTCCATATTGCGAATCAGCGCATCCACGTCCTGGCGGATACCCACCAGCTCGTTCTCCAGCGAACCGATCGCCTGGGCGTTCAGGTTGTGCTTGAGATACAGCACCTGATCCTGAAATGCCTCCAGTACCGGGTCCATGCGCTCTTCGGCGTCGTGCATGCGGCTGATCAACTGGCTGTACTGGGCGCGGGTCTCATCAAGCTGTTGTTCGCTGCTGCGGCGCAGGGAGTCACTTTCGTATTCACCGAGTTCGTCTTCCCATTCCTCGAAGAGGGCTTCTGCTACGTCTTCAACCTTGTCGATACGGTCGCGAACATCTTCCGCGCTGGACTTGCTGTCTTCGTAGGCATCGCTGATCTCGGCGTAGCGATCTTTGAGATCGGTATCCGGCGTGTCCACCACGCTCTGGAAACGTTCAAGGGACGAGCGGAACGTCTCCTGGGCATCGTTCTGGCTGTCCCGCGCGTTTTCCACGCGGTCCACCAGGATGTCGCGTTTTTCAAAGCCGAGTTTTTCCATGGTGTTGTAGTACAGCGAGGAGCACCCTCCGAGCAGCGCGACACTGAAAAACACCAGCCCCAGACGCCTTGCGATGGATGGTGTTATTGAGCTGGCAGTCACTGGATGCGGCATAGAGTTGTCTCCGGTTGGGGCATGGGTGCGACCCCGGAAAGTGAAGCATGGCGATGGTGCAATGACAAGCTTCTGCCAGCTATCGCCATGACTAGGGACGCGCTGGGTTTATTTCACAGGGACTTTACTGGAAGCAAACACACTCCGCCCCAGCCACCGCCATAGGTCCCGGGTATCCCGCCGACCGCCACGCACGAGCAGGCGGCGCGCCTGCTGCTCGGCATCCGGGTCGCTGTCTCCGGTCCAGATTTCGGTCAGGCTGGCGACGCTGGCTTCTACCACCAGGGTCAGCTCGTGGCCCGGGTCTTCACGGCACAGGTCGATCTCGCCGTTGGCAACCACCAGCCACCAGTGCCGTTCCCGTTGCCGGGCGTCGTTCAGGAAAAAGTGAATGACCACTTTGCGGTCAGAAGGGAATTCGTCAATGTGTGCGAAACGGCGGATATCCCACATTAGGAAGCCTGCATCGAGCTGGTTTGCCTGCAAGCGGCTGCCAATCCATCTCGCTCCCCAGTGACCTATTGCCAGGATGATCGGGCGCAATTCCTCACCGGCCGGTGTAAGCACATACTCCTGGTTGTTGCCCTCCTGCACGCGGCGAAGCACGCCCACTTCCTCAAGCTTTTTCAAACGCTGGGCCAGGAGCGTTGCTGACATTCTTGGCAACCCCCGCCGTATCTCGTTGAAATGGGTACTGCCACACAGCAGCTCCCGCACCACCAGCGGTGTCCATCGCTCCCCGAGTATTTCCGAGCCCCGGGCAACGGTGCAGAACTGTCCATAGTTGGTCATGGGCTTTGGCTCCCTGGGCGGCGTGAGTGCCCCGAACTTTCATCCTAGCCCTTTTTCGCATGGCTGGCGCTCCATTTTCTGGACTATCGCCGGTACCTGGCCGGGGGGATAGTGATTGCAGACACCACGGGAAAGGGGAACACCATGATCAAGCTCGCCATCGTTCAGGAACCACCGGTCTTTCTGGACCGGGAAAAGACCATCGCAAGAGCAGTGCAATTGGTGCAGGACGCCGCCAACCAGGGGGCCCGGCTGATCGTTTTTTCCGAAGCCTTCATCCCCGGTTATCCCGCCTGGATATGGCGGCTGAAACCGGGCGGTGACTGGGGGCTCTCGGAGCAGTTGCACCGGCGACTGCTGGACAACGCTGTCCAGCTTGGTTCTGACCAGTTGCGGCCCCTGCTGGAGGTCGCCAAGGAAATGCAGGTGACCATCGTGTGCGGCATCGACGAACGCGACGAAGACACCAGCCGTGCCACCCTCTACAACTCGGTAATCACCATCAGCCCCGAGGGCACGGTGCAGAACTGCCACCGCAAACTCATGCCCACCAACCCGGAACGCATGGTATGGGGCTTCGGCGATGCCAGCGGGATGAAAGTCACCGACACCCCCGTTGGCCGGGTCGGGTCACTGGTGTGCTGGGAAAACTACATGCCACTGGCGCGCTACGCACTGTTCGCCCAGGGCATCGATATATACATCGCCCCCACCTACGACAGCGGCGACCGCTGGGTTCGCACCCTTCAGCACATTGCCAGGGAAGGCGGGTGCTGGGTGCTCGGCGCCGGTAATGTGCTACGCACGAGCGATCTGCCCGATGACTTTCCGGAGGTTGACCGCCTGTATCCGGACAAGGAAGAATGGATTAACTGTGGTGATTCCGTGGTCATTTCGCCCGCCGGGGAAATCGTAGCCGGCCCCCTGCGAAAGGAGACCGGCCTCCTGCTGGCAGACATTGATGTCACCGAAGTGAACGCGGCAAGGCGCAGCCTTGATATCGTCGGCCACTACGCCCGGCCGGACATCTTCTCACTGCAAGTGAACACCCGGCCGCAAAGGCCGGTCAGCTTCAATGAATAGGGAGACAAGTGACGGAATCAATGAGGGGGATGTGTCATGAACGAAGAAAAGGTCTACCACGGAAGCTGTTTTTGCGGGGCGGTCCAGTTAACCGTCAGGGGTAATCCGGAAGCCATGGGCTACTGCCATTGCGAATCCTGCCGGCACTGGTCGGCCAGCCCGGTGAACGCATTCACCCTATGGAAGCCGGACGCTGTTTCCATCCAACAGGGCTCAGACAACATTGGCACCTACAACAAGACACCGGGAAGCAGCCGTAAATGGTGCAAAACCTGTGGCGGTCACCTGTTCACCGAGCACCCTTCCATGGGGCTGACGGATGTCTACGCTGGGATCATTCCGGAGTTCCCCTATGAGCCCGGTGTGCATGTTCACTATCAGGAGGCTGTGCTGCGAATCCGCGATGGCCTTCCGAAACTGAAGGATGTGCCTTCGGAAATGGGTGGTAGTGGGGTCGAGGTGGCTGAATAGGCGGAGTCTAACTGCTTTCAAGTAAAACAGCCTGCCCCGACCTGTAACGCCGGGGCAGCGCCGCATATCACGCCTTCATATGCGCCCGATACTCCCCCTGTCGCTCCAGCATCCAGCCCGGATACTCCGCCGGTAGGCGGCTGACCTCATCCAGAGCTGCCAGTTCGTCGGCTGAGAACCGGACCTGTGCCGCCAGGAGATTGTCCCGCAACTGGTCTACCCGCTTGGCCCCGACAATCACACTGGTTACGGCGTTCTGGTGCAAAAGCCAGGCAAGCGCAATCTGAGCCACACTGACGGGCTGGCCGTCGACCTTCTTGCTGATGGCGATCTCCCGCATCACGGCGATGACAGCACTGCCACGCTCCCGGTTCACGGGCGGGAAATCAAACTTGGCGCGCCGGTTCTCCTCGGAGGCGTCCGGCCCTTCGTACTTGCCGGAGAGATAGCCGCCTGCCAGCGGGCTCCACACCATCAAGCCGATGTTTTCGGACTCCAGCATGGGGATCACTTCCCGTTCGAGATCCCGGCCCACGAGGGTGTAGTAAGCCTGCAGCGACAGAATCGGGCACAGGCGGCGGGCTCGGGTAATGCCAACGGCTTTCATCACCTGCCAGGCGGCCCAGTTCGACAGGCCGACGTAACGGACATGGCCGTGATGCACCAGGGTATTCAGCGCCTCCAGGGTCTCCTCTATCGGCGTGGCCGGGTCGAAGCCGTGGATCTGATACAGGTCGATGTAGTCGGTTTGCAGTCGCTGCAGGCTGGCCTTGCACTCGCTCATGATGTGGCCACGGGAGGCACCACGGGCGTTGGGGCCTTCACCCATAGGCCCGAGCACCTTGGTGGCCAGTACGACATTTTCGCGGCGAACGTCCAGATTCTTTAGGGACTGCCCCACGATGCGTTCACTGGCACCACCACCGTACACGTTGGCGGTATCGATAAAGTTGATGCCCGCCTCCAAGGCCGTCTTCATCAGATCGTCGGCCTGTTCCTGCTGCAACTGGCCGATCAGCCCCCACATGTCGTCCCCGCCGCCGAAGGTCATGGTGCCCAGGCACAGTTCCGATACAAACAGCCCCGAGTTGCCCAGCGTCCGCAGGCGCAGGGGTGCGTCATGGGTGGATTGGGGTAAGTTGGGCGTTGTCATAGCCGATCACCTTTTCGTTATGGATGAACCTGCCGGAGCAGGGCCGTGGGTTCATACTAGGCGACGCACGGCCAATCGAGCTGGCGGAAACTCTCAGAGGATTGCACAATCCTCTCAACCTGATCTCAGCGCGGGGACGTCCCTGCTGAAGTGCGGCGCCGGACGGTTTATGATCCCATCAGAACAGGAGACCACCATGACCGCCCAGCCCAACGTCATACCAATGCAACCGGACAACCCATCCCTGAGCCGGCTCCGTGATCTTGTTGAGCAGCAATGGCAGACCCATGGCCCGGAGAGCGCGATAGACGGTTTACGCCTGACCCGCGCCCTGGAACCCAGCGGCACCATCCGGGCTCTTTATCAGACCTCGTTCTGCATTGTATTGCAGGGGGCCAAGGTAACGGCGGTTGGGGAGTCGGCTTTTCATTATCGCCAGGGCGAGTGCCTGCTGGCGTCCGTCAATGTGCCAGTGAACTCCCGGATCGTGCAGGCCTTCCCCGATAAGCCGTATCTGGCGCTGAGCCTGTCGATTGATCCGGCGATGATTTCCGAGCTGCTGGTGACCCATCCGGAAATGGCGTATCGGGGCCCAAAACAACCGGCACTGGTCACGGCCGGGATGCCGGATGAACTGTACGATCCTGTCATCCGCCTGCTCCGGTTGCTTGATCAACCGGATGACCATGAAGTTCTGGAGCCGCTTGTCCGTCGGGAAATCTGTTGGCGTATATTGCGTTCGCCGCTGGGGCCGGCCCTGCAGCAGATCGGCCTGAAGGACAGCGACACCGCCCGCATTGGCCGGGTAACGGCCTGGATGCAGGCGAACTACCAACAGCCCTTCCGGGTGGCCGAGCTGGCGGCAATGGCGAGTATGAGCCCGGCGACCTTCCACCGGCATTTCAAGAGTATCACCCGTTTAACGCCTGTGCAGTTCCAAAAGTTGGTGCGCCTGCAGGAAGCCCGGCGGCTGCTGTTAAGCGATCAGGAAGTGGCGAGTGTTGGCTACCGGGTCGGCTATGAAAGCCCGTCCCAGTTCAGCCGCGATTACCGCAAACTGTTTGGCGCACCACCGGGGCGGGACAAGGCCGTGATGCGTTCCAGCGTGGCGATTGAGAGTGGTGTATGAGGGGGTTGCCGGTCAAATACCGTACTCCCGCTCAACCTTCGCAATCCGCACCCGGAAACTGGAATACCATTGCTGATGGCCGAGCCGCTGGGCCTCCTGATGCTCCGCGTTCTGCTTCCAGTTGCGAATAGCCTCGAGGCTTTCCCAGTAGGACACCGTAATGCCCAGATCTTCCCGGGCGGATTCCAGACCCAGGTATCCGGGTTGTTGTGCCGCTAGTTCAGCCATTCGCTCGGCCATTTCGCCGTAGCCGTTGTCGCCGTCTGTGCGGTGGCTGCTGAAGATGACAGCGTAATAGGGGGGCTTGGGCGTATCAGCGATGTCGGACATTGGTCACTCCAGGCGAGTCATAGTTGTGTAGTAGACGTGCGCTCATTGTAAATGATCCTCGAGATCATCCGCATTTACGAACGTTTTTGAGCCGGGCGTTCAGCATCCTGAGTATTCACTGGGGCGGATGGTCGCAGGGTTAAGAAAACTCTTAGATTTTCTCTAACAATATTTAGAAGTTTGGTAGTTAGGTGAATATACCTTTCAAAAAGTTTTTCATTCTCGCAACAGGTTGATGCACTAATTAGTTTTACAAATTATCCGACCTGGGGTAATTTTTCTCTGCAGCCCTTCCATAGCTTGGCCGGAGGGTAAGAGGGAATTGGTGATGTCCTGTACATTGTGCTGGATCTAGGAGGTGTGATCCGAAATAAATGGTCAGGCGCGGCTGTGGAGTAGTTGCCGTGAACCGTTTCCTCAATGCACTAAATCTCAGAACAAAAATCGTCGGGACTGCGGTCCTTATTCTTCTGATTTTCTCGATCAGTTCTGGTTACACGCTGTACTCAATGGCGGGTATCAGCAATGAACTGACTCTCATCTCAGAGAAAGATCTTCCCCTCACTCAGGTGATTTCTGAAGTTACGGTCCACCAGTTGGAACAAACGATAGCGTATGGGAATGCGATTCGGTTCGCCTATTCAGACGGAGTGAAAAGTGCTTCCGTCAAAGAATCCATCGGTAGATTCCGGACGCTATCGATCGCGGTCGATGAGGAAATTGAACGCGCACACGACATTGCGATTTCGGCCAACGAGACATCGGACGAACGCACCAGAAGTGAATTCGAGAAGATCGATGCCGCTATCAAGGATATCACTGTAAGCCATAAGGCTTTTGAGCAGGAAGTAGAGCAGGCCTTTGACGCATTGCTCAGAGCGGACTTTGAGACGGTCGGATCCGTGTCGGCGAGCATAGATGACCATGCTGAAGAGCTTGATCATGCCCTGGAGGATCTGCAGCAGGAGATAGTCGCCTTCACCAGACAGAGTGCAGTCATTGCGACAGCCCACGAAAAGACAGCGCTAAACACCACTATGTTCCTTGTTGCGATCAGCATCGTAGTGGGTCTTTTGGTGAGCTGGATAGTGGCCAGCGCGATAATAAGAGGTATCAGGAAAGCAATCGTGACGGCCTCGGGTGATCTATCCCAGGAAATTGTAGTCGACAGTCGTGACGAAGTTGGCGAGTTACTTGAGGCCATGAATGGTATGCGTCAACAACTGTTGGCCATGATCGGCCAGATTTCAAACATCACAGCTGAGTTGGCCGCTGCCGCGGAAGAAATGTCGGTGATTACTGAGCAGACGGCCCACACCATCGATCAGCAGGGTAATGAAACAGGACAGCTTTCAACGGCCATCCACGAAATGTCCGCTACCGCTCAGGAGATTGCCCGCAACATCAGCGACACCGCCACGGCCGTCACCGAGGCGAACCAGCATGCCCAGGAAGGACGATCAACGGTCGAGAAAAGCATTGACGAGATTCACGCCCTTTCCGACGAAATCGAAGTCTCCACCCAGGCCATCAAGAGGCTCGAAGAGACCAGCGCCACGATCGGCGGCGTGCTTCAGGTTATTCAGTCGATTGCAGAGCAGACTAACCTGCTGGCCCTCAATGCGGCTATTGAAGCCGCTCGGGCCGGTGATCATGGACGTGGGTTCGCGGTTGTCGCCGATGAAGTTCGGGCTCTGGCCTCCCGCACGCATTCGTCGACCCGGGAAATTGACGAAATGATCGGCAAGCTGCAATCGGTCTCCCATGAGGCGGTTACCTCTATGGATAACAATCGAAAACAGGTCGGTAAAACCGTCGAGTTTGCCGCTGGTGCCGGCACCAAGCTTGCCACCATTACTCAGGTTATGTCGTCGATCAACGAGATGGCAACGCAGATCGCCAGCGCGTCGGAACAGCAGGTAGGCGTCACGGAAGAGGTTAACTCGAACATTGTTCGGCTCAACGCAATGAGTGAACAAACGGCCCAGGGCGCGGAGGAAACGGCCACGGCTGGACGGGATCTCACCCGGATGGCGAGCGAGCTGCAATCGATAGTCGTGCAATTCAGAACTTGAGGTAAGGGCTAATGGTTAGGCTTTTCTACTTCCCACTGCTCTCGTTGCAACCGGTAAAGCACATGTGGCCGCAACGGGCTACTCTCGGGCAAACTGGGATGTTCAAACTCGCCACTGTACGTCATGCCGATTCGCTCCATGACACTGCGTGATCGCAGGTTACCAACGGTGGTGAAGGAGACAATTTCAGAAAGCCCCAGCTGTTGAAACCCGACATCCAGGGCGCCGCGAGCAGCTTCTGACGCATAGCCATTCCCCCAGTGGGCGAACGATAGGCGCCAACCGATCTCCACACACGGAGAAAAAGGCATCGTTGCAACGGGGACGTGTAGCCCGCAAAAGCCAATAAAGGGCTCGACGCCCTTGACCTCTACCGCCCAGAACCCCCAGCCACGTTGTTTGATGAGCGAACGAATTGTCTCCGCCATCTCGTTGCTTGCATGCCCACTCAGAGGCTCGGGGAAAAACTCCATAACCTTTGGGTCTGCGTTTAGAACAGCGAACGGCTCGAGATCACTGTCGCGCCATTGGCGCAAACGTAGTCGTTCGGTTTGAAATTCCAATAATTCTGCCATAACTGGATGAGCCTTACTCCTGACGACGGACGTTAGAAGCTGCCTCGCGGATCGCGGGGCAGAAGTTTATCGGGCGGAGCTCGATGCCCCAGCCTAGTTCCTCGCCCATACGCGCTGCCGGGTGCAGCGAGGCGAGCTTAACCGCTGCGTCAAAGTCCGGCGCTTCGATGATCACCACGCCGCCCACGACTTCCTTGGTTTCCGCGAACGGCCCGTCGGTGACTATCAGTTTGCCGTCCTTGAGGCGCATCGACTTCGAGCTCCAGTCCAGGCTTCCGGCCCAGGTGACCTCGCCCGCCGCCTGCATCTCGGCGTCGAAGCGCTCGCATTTCTCTCCAACCTCGGCCAGTTCGTCTTTGCTCATCTTGTTGAACTTTTCTTCGTTTCCGTAGGCCAGCAGCATGTATTTCATGGCGTTTCTCCCGATTGTCGTTTCATCAAAAACCTTTAATAGGCTCATCGGGTAGTCGATCGGGCATCACGGTTTTCGACAATCGAGCGAATTTTTTCGATGCGGTCAGGAAATAAACTTGTCCCTTTTTTTGTAACAACCGAACCATGATGGGTGCCGAATCGTTATGGCCTGTTCTCAGATTCCAGCTCTTTGATGATTGGAATGTTCCGAAAAGGCTCGCGAAAATAGGGTATCGACTCCAGTTCCTTCCTCATCGCTTCTGGCAACTGGAAGTATCGCTCTTTCAGAGCCCAGGTCTCTTTCCCGTAGATCAGTGGCTTGACGCTGGAGATCAAATCTTCCACCTCTGTGTAGGCGGTAGATGCCTCCAGTTGCTCAATAACTGATTGTATATACCGATGTGCATCAGACGGGCCCCCTCCGGCCTGGCAACCTGCGGAAAGCAAACCCAGACAAAGCAGGATGGCGGATTTACGAATTCTCATGGCTGCCCCCCCGCTTCTACTGCGCGCCAGAATTGAGTCTGTTCGTAGGACAAGCCGGCGCGTAGGCGTTGCATCTGGGAGATGGTCACAATTCTTTTCCTGACCATCGGCGAAATGTGGGTCATTGCTTCCGCAAACTGGGCCCAGTCCGTGGAGTGGATGTTGTACGCAGCTTGTGCTGAATTATTGCCGAGGAAGATCGTTGTCAGCACAACTGCCGGCAACATGATTTCCAGCATGTTTCCATTGCGCTGGGCTTTTCGGATTGCTTCGTTCTTGAATTCCGGGGGATAACGTTGGCTGCTCATGACAATTCCTCCTATGCTCTGATCATAGGCTAGGAGTGCCTACTGCATCGGGGTAAGTCCAGAACAAACTACAATAACTTAGGCATTTATGACACGGCCATTTGCCAACTCTTGTTCGTCAGGGATCTCATACTTTGGCTCCATAAAGTTAAACATGAAATCAGTAACTTCAAAGGAGTAAACGCTAGGGTCTTTCTCTACGTTTCTTTTTTCTACGCGCTTTTTGCGAACATCTTTTGGCGCACTTAAATAATGTACTTCTGACTCAATGTCGAGCTCCTTTGCTAGAGCAGCAAAATGACCGCGCTGCTCTTTAGTAGTGAAGCCTAAATCTAAAACCACGTTGCCGTTCAATTTTAAAATCTGTTCACCAACCTGCCAGATTTGAACATAGCACCGATATACCCTCTCAATCATCCAGGCATAATCAAGGGAGGTCATATCTTTTGAAAACAGATTCTGCATCCACGGATCTATAGAGAAGCGGACTGCCCCAATGTCCTTAGATAAAGATAAGGAATATGTGGTCTTCCCAACACCTGTTGGACCGGTAACAATAATTAGTCTCGCCATTGGTCGTGATTCTCTTTTGGTGCATAACGCTGAGCGCACCGGTGGCCTTGACGTAGTGAAGCGGAGACAAGGGCATTCGAGTGACGCGCCTGGTTAGCTGCTCCCAAGCATGTATGCACGAAGCAGCCTCTCCTCTCGCATGACAAAGAGGACAAAAACCCGCGTCTCATCCTCACGATAAAAAATGCGACACGGTGGAACAACTACTTCCCTGTATACCGAATTAGGAAGCTCTGGAGGAATCCGCCCGGACTGCGGAAAACCTTCCAAACGGTCGGTTTTATCGAAAACCTCTTCTACCAGGCGGCTTGCAGCGGCGGGATTATCCAGAGCAATGTACTCTGCGATTGCGCTTAACTCTTGAAGGGCCGGCTCAGTCCAGATTACTTCAGCCATTTACTCATTTTCTCCCTGGCCTCATTTTGACTGTACGTTCTTCCCTCAAGTACAGCACGCTCTCCTCGTGAGAGCCCTTCAAGTAGCTCAAGCCGACGCTGCATGAATTCGTAATCCTGCACATCAACAAGATAAGCCGATGGCTGGCCATGCTCGGTGATCAATACCGGCTCTTTAGACAGATGCAGGTCTGCCAAGATTTTTGTAGCTTGGCGCTTAAGGTTTGTAACAAGCTCAATTTTCATGGGCCCACCCTGGTCCAAATTTATAGTGACACTATAGTATCACTTTTCGGGTGAGGCGATCATAGCTAACAGCAGTTGGATCGACGTCGCAGTGATTGCGTATATTTGACCGCCGCATGATTCCAATTTCTCTAGGAGCGTATACGCAGAGTACACAAAGCACAAACCCCAGCACATGGCTGGGGTTTGAGGTAGGAACGGACTGGAAGAGGGGCTTTTACTTCTTCAACCCCATCTCCTCAATAGAAATCTCCCGCATCTTGAACTTCTGGATCTTCCCGGTGACGGTCATCGGGAATTCATCCACGAACTTGTAGTTCCTGGGGATCTTGAAGTGGGCGATTTTGCCTTTGCAGAATTCCCGCAGTTCGTCGCTGGTCACCGGGTCTGCGTCCGGGTTGAGTTTCACCCAGGCGATGAGTTCTTCGCCGTATTTGTCGTCGGGAATGCCGGTGACCTGCACTTCCTCGATGGCGGGGTGGGTGTAGAGAAATTCCTCGATTTCTTTCGGGTAGATGTTCTCGCCGCCGCGGATGACCATGTCCTTGATGCGGCCGACAATCTGGATGTAACCGTCTTCGTCCATGGTGGCCAGGTCACCGGTGTGCATCCAGCCGGCGCTATCAATGGCTTCGCGGGTTTTCTCTTCGTTGTTCCAGTACTTCAGCATCACGCTGTAGCCACGGGTGCACAGCTCGCCGATTTCGCCGCGCGGGACCACGTTGCCGTTGCCGGGGTCGACGATCTTGGTTTCCAGGTGTGGCTGGGTGCGGCCCACGGTGGTGACCTGTTTCTCGAACGGGTCCAGGGAGCTGGTCTGGGTAGACACGGGGCTGGTTTCGGTCATGCCGTAGGCGATCTGAACTTCTTTCATGTTCATCTTGCCGTTGACCTTTTTCATCACCTCCGCCGGGCAGATGGAGCCGGCCATGATGCCGGTGCGTAGGGTGGAGAGGTCGTAGGTTTCAAACTCTGGCTCGGCCAGTTCGGCGATGAACATGGTGGGCACGCCGTACAGGGCGGTGGCTTTTTCCTGGTGCACGGCCTGCAGTACGGATTGGGGCTCGAAGCCTTCACCCGGGTAGATCATGGTGGCGCCGTGGGTGATGCAGCCCAGGTTGCCCATCACCATGCCGAAGCAGTGGTACAGGGGCACGGGAATCACCAGGCGGTCTTTCTCGGTGAGCAGTTGGCTCTCCGCCACAAAGTATCCGTTGTTGAGGATGTTGTGGTGGGTGAGGGTGGCGCCCTTGGGGTTGCCAGTGGTGCCGGAGGTGAACTGGATGTTGATGGGGTCATCGAACTGCAGTTGGCCCTGTACCTTGTCCAGTTCTTCCTGGCTGACGTCGCTGGCGAAGCCGACGAACTCAGCCCAGGTCCACATGCCGTCGTGCTTGTCTTTGTCCAGGTTGATCACGGCGCGCAGCTCGGGCACTTTCTGGGCTTTGAGCTTGCCGGGGGCGGCGGCTTTCAGTTCGGGAGCCAGGTCGTAGACCATTTTGCGGTAGTCAGAGGCCTTGAAACTGTCTGCCGTGACCAGCACGGAGATGCCGGCCAGGTTCATGGCATAGTCCAGTTCGTGCACGCCGTAAGCCGGGTTGATGTTGACCAGGATGGCGCCCACTTTGGCGGTGGCGAACTGGGTGACGGTCCACTCGTAGCGGTTGGGGGACCAGATGCCTACGCGGTCGCCGCGTTTGACGCCGATGGCGAGGAAGGCGCGGGCGGCTTCGTTGACCTTTTCCACGAACTCTTTATAGGTCCAGCGGATGTCCTGGTGCAGGGCGACCAGGGCCTCGGTGTCCGGGTATTTCTCGGCGGTGCGGTCGAGCATTGCGCCGATGGTCATGCCCAGCAGGGGTACTTCGGAGGTACCGCTGGTGTAGCTGGGAAGAGTCATGCTCATGGTGTCTGCCTCCATTGTTTTTGTCGTCGAGGGCAAGCTGCAGGTTTGAATCAGCCTGCTAGCGGCTCTGGTTGTGATATTCAGGATTCGGTTGCATATCGCTGGCGATGGCCACGCGATTGGACATGTTGTAGAAGCCGATCAGGTTGCTCAGGTCCCAGATGGCACTGTCGCTGAGGCCGGCGTCCCGCAGGGCCTGGGTGTGCTCTTCGGTAACGGTGGCCGGGGAGCGGGTGAGGTGCGAGGCGAAATCGAGCATGGCGCGCTGGCGCTTGTCGAGTTTGGCGCTGCGGTAGTTCATCACCATGTGTTCGCCCAGCACGGGGTCGCCACTCAGCACCCGCACGGCAGCACCGTGGGCCACCAGGCAGTAGAAGCACTTGTTCTCGGAGGACACCACAACAGCGACCATCTCGCGTTCCAGTTTGCTGAGTTCGCCTTCGCCGAGCATCAGTTCGTTGTAGAGCCGGGTAAAGCCCTCAAGCTGCTTCAGGTTCTGGCTGTACGCGGTCAGTACATTGGGGATCATGCCGAGTTTTTCCTGGCAGATCTGGAAGTACTTCTGGGTGTCTTCCGGCATGTCCTTGATCTCGGGGATCGGGAGATCCAGGGCAACGACGTTGTTGTGATGGCTCATTAGCAGTTTCCTCCGAGAGCTTGGCCGACTTTTGAGCCGTTATGGCGTTTGAGTTGTTCGCTGATCCATTCGCCGGTGGTAACCAGTTTGTTCAGGTCGACGCCGGTCTTGGTGCCCAATCCGTTCAGAAGGTATAGCACGTCTTCGGTGGCAACGTTGCCGGAGGCGCCCTTGGCGTAAGGGCAGCCGCCGAGGCCGGCAACAGAGGCATCAATCACCGAGATGCCTTCTTCCAGCACCGCGTACAGATTGGCCAGTGCCTGGCCGTAGGTGTCGTGGAAGTGGGCGGCCAGCTTTTCGATGGGCACTTCGGCGGCAACGGCTTCGAGCATGCGCTTGGCTTTCAACGGGGTGCCCACGCCGATGGTGTCGCCCAGGGAGATT